>ERZ842401.15-NODE-15-length-205346-cov-7.326610_pt1 | contig 205346 bp, 174 predicted proteins | sample MGYA00521270_ERZ842401 | MGnify/ENA primary metagenome ERZ842401 (study PRJEB31892, sample SAMEA3878208) | bioreactor metagenome | biome: Moose rumen | place: Sweden | collected 2011-10 | study: EMG produced TPA metagenomics assembly of the PRJEB12797 data set... | reverse complement strand
TCATATTTTTTGTACAGGGATTTGTTTATAACGACATAATACGTGATATTGAAATTGAAGGCGACAACTATAAAGAGTTGGATTTTCCAAATCCATATTGTTATTACCAGGTGGCAGTGCCGGTCTGGCTCAGGGATGAGATGGAATAGAAGCTGAACTGAAAGACGCTAAGTGAAAGGGAGGGGGCTTCCGCTCCACTGACGGTTCGTTGTTGAGAGCATTTGGATTATTGGGAATTAATTCGTAACTTTGGCTTCAGAACAATTACAGAGAAAATACGCCTAATGGAATTCATGAGATGGTTAAAGTTGCAAGTACATGTGCAACATCGGAACCTATGCGACCTATTCAGCAATAACAAGTTTTGCAAGCCCCGTCCCGGAGCATCATACAGCAACTACATAACAGTAGTTCAGCCATTCACACCCTCAGCTACATTAGAATCGAAGAAGACAAACCTTCGAATCGCCTCATCGCGCATACGTCGATATATAATCTATCCCGGTGAGGTGTTTTCGTTTTGGCGTTGTGTGGGCAATCCAAATACAAAGGAATTTGCGTGTTCTCGTGGTATTCGTAGTGGTGTGCTACAAATAGAGCGCGGTGGTGGTTTGTGTCAGGCATCAGGAATAATTCATCACTTGTCGCTTATAGGCGGTTTGGAAATAATAGAACGATATAATCATTCAAAAGACCTATATACTGAAGAGACCCGTTTCTGTCCATTAGGCAGTGATGCGACAGTGGCATATGGCTATAGAGACTTGAGAGTGAAGAACATCACAGATTCGAAATTGTATTTTGAATTGACTATAGGAGAAAAAGAGTTTACCGGCCGTTTGTATTCAGAAAGATTGATAAAAAATCATGACATCGGATTTGAATACGAAGAGTTGCCAGGCAATATATTAAAGGCAAAGACGATAGATAAGGAGAGCGGCAAGATTCTATATACCAGTATATACGAGAAGATGTGTTAATGGATTTAAGATTTAAGGATTTAAGATTTAAGATTTAAGGATTATTTAGAATATCAGAATAAACTATGTACAAGATATTATTTATATGTTTGGGAAATATATGTCGTTCGAGTGCTGCAGAGGGTGTAATGCGTGAGAAGCTGGAATCGGAAGGTTTATCAGACAAAGTGGAAGTTGACTCGGCAGGATTGATTGATTATCACGAAGGGGAGTTGTCGGACCCACGAATGATAAAACATGCACGAAAACGCGGATATAATCTTTATCATCGATCTCGCCCTATCCGTAATGAGGATTTCAGCAGATTCGACATGATAATCGGTATGGACGACAGCAATATCAAGCGTTTACACAACTTGGCTCCATCAGCAGGATTGAGTCAGAAGATACATAAGATGACGGAATACAGCCAGGAGTATTCAGTGTCGAGTGTGCCAGACCCTTATTATGGCGGGGAACGTGATTTTGAATATGTGCTGGATTTGCTTGAAGACGCTTGTGAAGGATTGATATTGGAGGTAAAGGAACGACTTTCAGGAAGCAAGGATACGAAGCTGAACTGAAAGACGTTAAGAGTAAGGGAAGAGAACATCCGGCTCTAATGTTTTTTGCATAAACGAAGTGCGGAAGCCGGGAGACTTCCGCTCCACTAGCAGAGCATGTATCGAGGTTGAAGCGGGAATAAAAGCGGAGATGAAAATGAATGTTTTTATTTTTTATAAAAATGTTCAGCCTCTTCGATGGAATCGAGTTTTCCTACATCAAGCAGTTTGAGATTTTCCATAAAGATTCCTTGAATATTAAAATCCTTACAAACATCCAGATAGAAATCGATAACAGAGAATTTCTGTGGCCAATGACTCATTGGTTTCAATAATGAATGCGAAAAGATGTGAATTCCCGAGAATGCGAATCTGTTGTAAGCAGCCGGATTAGCTATGACCTCAGCGTATGGCGACTTGACTTCTCCAGTTTTAAGGTTCATCCATCCTACAAGCCTGTTATCCTCGTTGAAAAGCAGATAACGCGATGTAACCCTATCGCTCACAATCAATACGGCATCGGCACAAAATGCATATTGCCTGTAGACGTCGTTGAGGTTAAGATTATGGAATATGTCGACATTATGAATAAGAATAGGAGCGTCATTACCAAAAAGTGTCGCCGCTTTTTTAATTGCTCCACCAGTATCTAACAACATGTCCGACTCATCGCTTATTTTCAAGTTTATGTCGAAGGAGTTATTATTATTGACATAATCAATGATTTGTGATGCAAAATGATGTACATTGACAACCATTTCAGTAAATCCATCGTTTTTCAGACGCTCTATCAGATGAAAAAGCAATGGTTTACCATTAACCGGCACAAGAGCCTTAGGCATGGTATCGGTGAGTGGTTTAAGCCGTGTTCCAAGTCCGGCAGCAAGAATAAGCGCATTTTTTTTATCGTTCATCATAAAGCGAAGGATTATTTGACATTAAGGACTTGTCGAATGTTCTGTTCACGATGAAAGACATGTACTTCGACATTGAATTTATGATTAATATGTTCGGCAAGATGTTGTGCCGAATAGACACTTCGATGTTGTCCTCCAGTACATCCGAAAGCGAACATGAGATTAGTGAATCCCCTATCTATAAACCTCTGGACGTGGAAATCTGCGAGTTTATATACACTGTCGAGGAATCGAAGTATTTCGCCATCCTCTTCAAGAAACTGAATGACCGGCAAATCGAGTCCAGTGATTTTCTTGTATTGTTCGTATCTTCCCGGATTATGAGTACTCCTACAATCGAAGACATACCCTCCCCCATTACCAGATTCATCGACAGGTATACCCTTCTTGTAAGAAAAGCTATATACTCTGACAACAAGTGGTTTATCGGATTGTTTGCAATAAGAAGAATCGTTTTGAATGAGTGAGTGAACAAATGACATATTGCCGGAATCTTTAGAATCGTGAGTGTCGGAAGAGGAGTTGTGATGAGGGATTTCCATTGAAGAAAATATTTCAACACCAGCAATATCAGAATTAGAATCAGAATCAGCTTTTGTATTGTTGTAATGCTCAATCAGTTGAGAGGCGATAAGTTTTAAATTAGGGTATTTATCAGCTACATGATTATCGATACACTGTTTGAGGTTCTTCAATGCAAGAGGAATGCTGTCGATGAAATGTTTTTTTCTTTCCCAAAGTCCTCTGAATCCATATGCACCAAGCACCTGGAGAGTTCTAAAGAGTACAAACAAGTTGAGTTCGTTTTTGAATTGTGCTCGGTCGACTTTTACAAATTTCTCCAATGCATCCAGATAGACATCAACCATCCGCATTCGGAGATTATCCGGGAAATCAGATGACGCCTGCCAAAGGAATGAAACCAAGTCGTAGTGAACGGGTCCGCATCTTCCGCCCTGAAAGTCAATATAGAACGGCTTTTCTTCAAACATCATAACATTCCTTGCCTGAAAGTCCCGATACTGAAATCCGTAAGTATTAACTTTAAGTATGTCGTCGGCGAGAGAATCGAAATTGTCTTGGAGCTTAAATTCATTAAACTCAATTCCGCTGAGTTTAAGGAAACAATATTTGAAGTAATTGAGGTCGAACATCACGCTGTTTTTGTCCATCCGCTGTAGAGGATAGCAATGGGCATAGACATCCTGATGAGCCATTAGCATCTGAATGTGCGGCAGGTCAGTAATCACATCCGCAATAAGCTTCAGATGATGTTGATTATAGGATTTACTATTTCTTCCATCAGCCAACAAATCGTAGAGTGAGATATTTCCGAGATCCTGCTGTATATATCTCATGTTGTCATCGTCAACGGCAAAAACATGAGGCACATTGATTCCCTGTTTCTCAAAGCAACGGCTCAAATTACAGAACGCCATATTTTCCTCTTCGGACGTACCGATGACTCCGATAACCGTATTATCTGTTTCGTCAAGAGGGAGTATTCTGAAATATCTCCTATTGCTACCCGCCCCGTTGAGAGGGATGATTTTCAAAGGAGATGTATTAAAAGTTCTTTTATATAAATCAAAGAGTTTGTTCATAAAGATGAAAGAGATGGGGATTATGACTTATTATTCCAAATGGAGTTAACTTTTCGCTTTATAGCCAAGAAATTGACAACAGACATGAGGGTGCAAATACATGCAGCAACGAAAGTGATAGTGACAGGCGGCGTGGTCATATCAGGGAAGAATGCTATAAAGAGGTTGAGATAGATTTTTCTGAAGCCAATGACAGCTAACACTGCCAGCAATGCAACAAGAATATTAAGCAGAATGGTAAGAATCTGGTAAGGTCTTGCCACTTTAGCCGTGGAATATCCCAAGAGGAGCAAATTCTCCAGCTTGCTGCTATTTTTCTCAACGAGCAGATAAATGCTGAGCATGAGTATAAAGAAAGCCAATATGCTGATGACCGCTCCTACAGCAATAACGACCGCCACCAATATTTTAAGCAGGTAATTGGTTTTGGAAGCATCCAGCTTGTCCTCATCAGTTTCATAGTTGTTGTCCTGTAGATATGAAGTGATTCTGTCGTCAGTGGGGTTATCGACCTGCAGCACCACTCTTGACACATGGCTTTCGCGGTGCGGTGCATAAGTTTCGTTAGCCATTTTCATGAATTCATCGGGTACGAGTATGGTGTTTAGGCGGTTAGAGAACCCTGCAATTTTCCCTTTAAACTGATGAACGTCGTCATTAGTTTTGATATTAATATCGATTTTAATAGCCTGCAGAACACCTTCCGATAGTTTAGGCATGTTCTGGCTTTGAGCGAATCCGAAATTATAGAGGTCAAGATAGCCTTTAGGGATGACAATCGGTATTGTCATTTCGTCCTTGTTGAATTTCCAATTTTCCTTATCAACATCGACGAACTCATCGGGCACGGACTCAAAAAACATCTCTGTGGAGAAACGAGCAAGTTGGTCGATATCAAACCCGGCACTGACTCTAAATGCCGATGGAGTGAAGACCCCCATTTTGCGCACGAACGGTTGCCTCTTCAAATCCTCCAATTCATTTTGAGAGAAAGAGTTGTCGTTTCCGGTCAATACATCCAATGCCGCAACTTTCTTATTAACGATAATATAGTTTTCCTTCATCAGACTGTCTTCGCTATCGTAGACCGCATTGATGTCCTTATAGAACTGCAGTGCAAGCAGAATTATAATCAATCCGATGATATTAGCAAAAAAGAAACCCACAAACTGGGGGATGCTAATATGTTGTCTGAGTAATTTCCAAACCAAATTCATACAGAAAAACTCCTACAATTTAAGAATACTGTCATAATTAATCTCCAATCGCTTACCGATGCTGGTTACAATAATCGCCGCCCCTTGCCTATCAGCTTCTTCCCGAACTATTTCCGCCATTGTGTTAGCGTTGGATTCGTCGAGATGGCTGACGGGTTCATCAAGAAAAATGAAGTCGAATGGTTGGCAAAGCGTTCTGATAAGCGCTACACGTTGCTGCTGTCCGAATGACATTTTCCCCACTTTCTCGTTGATTTTATCAGTAATGCCAAGTTTGTCGAACCATTGGTTTATGTTTTTTTTCTTTTGAAAATGAGTCAGATTGTTTTTTATATTCACATTTTCAATTGCAGAAAGTTCAGGAAAGAGTCTGAGGTCTTGCCACATGAGCGCGATATTGCTGTTTCGGCACAGAGTCCATTGTTTCTTGCTAAACGACTTTATGTCGGAATCATCGAAGAGAATTTGTCCAGAAAAGTCACTTCTATACCCGTATATAAAACTCAGTAAAGATGACTTTCCTGTACCCGAATTAGCTTCAATCAGATAAGTCTTTCCTTTTTCGAGAGTGAGATTGTTGTTCCAGACATCACCTGAGATATCCTTTCGAGCGGCAAAGACATTAGGCAGAACGCTCTTTATGAAAATGTTATTCATATCAAATCAGATTAAGCAACGTTTGAATGGCATTAACATCCTTATCTTTCATAACCACCGAAATCTTGTAATTCCTATAGTTTTCGGCAGAGAGAGAGACGAATTCAACGAAATTCATTTTAGGATCCTTATCTTTATCTCCCATTAATTTAGACATGATGGTTTCGACATTAATATAAGCATAGAGAACAGAATTCTTAATTTGTCCCTTTACTTCATCCAGTTTGTCACTGTTTTCGGAGAAGGCGCTTTTGAAGAACGCCGATGAGTTGGCAAAATAGAGATTCTTATTGTCGACTCCCCAGTTAAGAGAGAAGGAATCAGTTTTCAAAGTATAGTTATTCTTGGAAGTTTCCTCCATTTTCATTCCGTAATCGACCATTTGATCTTGCCAAAGGGTTACACTTTTGAGGAAATCGGTGTTTTTGAGTTTAGCCGTCATGATGAAATCAGTTTGCTTGACATTATCAGCTACAGACGGAATGACCACAGCACAATCGCCCTTGACAGCTTTCAAAATGTTTTCAATGTCGATAGCAAAACCAAGTTTAATGAGCAATGAATGAGTAACCTCAAATTTCTTCAGTTTTTGCACCAAGTCATCGCCTTTTGTTCCTATGGCCATCCAACAAGCGAAATCGTTAGGTGCTCCAAGGAAGTCTCCATTGATTTTCATATATTTATCGTCCTCTTTTTCAAGTATTTTTTGGGTTTTATTATTAAGGCTGAATAGTTCGAAATTGAGGTTAATCCCTCCCTTTTGTGCAACAAGATCACCCACAACGCTGACATCTACAGGCCGGGTGTCGTCAGGCAAGAAAGCCTTGAGATTTTCCAGATAGTCGTTGGAATCCATCTCGGTATAGTCGAAAAACACATCAGAATTGCATACGAACTTAACCGGTCCTTCCCTATCCTCCAATTTACCGAATTTATCGGAAGCAACGAACGAGTTGTCTTCATCGGCATTAATCAATGCCTTTTGCTTCTTTTTAGTTTCGTTGAGATTAGCCGAATAGAGTAATGTGAGAATATCATCGTCGTATGCAACAGAAATATCCTCAAGAATAGTTGTCCACTTGAAATCATCTATTTCTTGAGTTTTCGCCGCCATGTTCTGTCGTCGCAACATATTAAACAGTTCGTCGATATCATCCTCGTCATCCACCTTGAATGTAGCACCATAAACGTTTTCCGGAAGTGCGAAGAGATAGAATGGTTGTTCGAAATCAATACCCGATTTCTCATCACCCTTTAATATAGCAGTGAAAGAATCAGCGTCGGCACCCGAAACAATAAGTTGAAGCATGCTCTCTAATTTATTCATGGCTTCATCGGGGACATCCGCATCTTTGAAAAGCTCATTGATATTCACAGCAACAACCGCTTTAGCGTTTTTAGGGATGGCATTTTTATATTCATTATTCGAGCATGCAACACAAAATGCCGTGATGATCAAAAAGAAAAGATGTTTAATATTATTCATAATTATCAATAATTAAATTTTCAAGAATTAAAAAGATTCATAATGTGTACAGCCACAAGAGCGGCAGTTTCTGTTCTGAGCCTACTGTTTCCCAAAGAGACAGGTTGGAATCCAGTGTTTTGCGCTTGTAGAACTTCATCTATGCTGAAATCACCTTCAGGTCCGATCATGACAATCATATCGTCAAGATTAGAGGCTACGTTTTTAAGAAGTTTTTTCTCGATTAAATCAACCTTGTTATCGTCAGCATAGCAATGGCAAATAAACTTGTTTTTTTGTCTTACAGAATTAATAAAAGTTTTGAAAGGCACAATGTCGTTGATTATGGTTTTAAAAGGCTTTCTGCTTTGCTTCATGGCAGCTATTACGATTTTATCGAGTCGTTCGATATTAACCCGTTTTCTTTCGGTAAAATCAGTGTTGATAAATGAAATTTCGTCGACACCGATTTCAACGGCTTTTTCAACCATCCACTCGATTCTATCGATGTTTTTCGTAGGTGCCAGAGCAATATGCAGATAAGCGTTCCAAGAACGAGTTTGAGTGTGCTTATCGACAATTTTATAATTACAAGATTTTTTTGTTGTTTCGGTAATGACAGCATCGAAGAATGTCCCCTTTCCATCCATAAGACAAATAACGTCATCTTTGTGTAATCTGAGTACACGTACAGCATGGGCAGTTTCTTCAACCGGAAGCGAGTTCACGGATTCTACATTTGGATGGTAGAAAAAACGTTCTTCTTTCATAATTGAGTCAGATTAAAATCAGTTACAAGTGAAATCAGGCAAATCGTCAATATAATCAGCGAGTAAATCAATTGCCTTTTGTGTAGCTACATTAAGATTTGTGTTTCTGTCGTGATCAAGATGTAAGCATAAAGTTTTGACCTCATGAGCATTTCCACATCCAATCCATATTGTACCTACCGGTATATCTTTATTTCCTCCATCCGGTCCGGCATATCCAGTTGTAGCCAAAGCTATGTCGGCACCAAGTTTATCGCATCCCCCTTTCACCATTTCAACGACAACCTGTTGGCTTACGACATCGAACTTATCAATTGTATCTGGATTAACATTCACCAACGCAGATTTAGTCCAAGTTTGATATGTGACGAATCCACCGACGAAGACCTGCGAAGCACCCGGAACAGATGTGATTGTGGAGGCTATTCTACCACCAGTGCAACTTTCAACGGTAGTGATGGTAAGCCTCTTGTCTTTCAGTTTGGTAACAACAGATTTGATTTTCGAGTAATTCATTTTTCCATTCTTGCAAAAGCAGGCAGGTCGACAGAACAGAAATCGTTGTCGAGGAATTTGTAATATCCGGTGATAGCCACCATAGCCGCATTATCGGTTGTATAAGAGAATTTAGGGATAAAGACTTTCCATTTATATCTTCTGGCATAGTCCTGGAATGCATTTCTCAGACCATTATTTGCAGAGACTCCACCCGCAACCGCCACTTGTCGGATGCCGGTGTCCTTAGCGGCTTTAAGAAGTTTCTTCATAAGTATGTCGACGACAGTTTTTTCGAGCGACGCCGCAAGGTCCTCAAGATGTTTTTCAACAAAATCCGGTTCATTCTGTTTCCATTCATTGAGAGAATAAAGGAATGATGTTTTTAATCCAGAAAAGCTGTAATCATATCCCTTTATATTCGGTTTAGCGAATTTGAAAGCCTCGGGATTGCCCTTTCTTGCGAGTTTATCGATAACCGGTCCTCCCGGATACGGAAGTCCCATGATTTTGGCACATTTATCAATTGCTTCACCCGCTGCATCGTCGATAGTTTGTCCGAGAATCTGCATATCATTATATGCATTCATTTTGATAATCTGCGAGTTGCCTCCGCTGACGAGCAGGCAAAGGAAAGGGAAAGATGGCTGATTATTGTCGTCGTCGGACTCTTTGATGAAATGAGCCATAACATGAGCATTGAGATGGTTGACATCAATAAGCGGTATGCCTAACGACAAAGCCATCCCCTTGGCGAAAGAGACTCCGACGAGTAGGCTACCCATAAGACCAGGTCCTCTTGTGAAAGCAATTGCTGAAAGTTGTTCTTTGTTGATTCCAGCTTTTTTCAGTGCCATATGTACAACGGGCACAATATTCTGCTGATGTGCTCTTGACGCTAATTCAGGCACGACTCCGCCGTATTCTTCATGTACGGTTTGGCTTGCGGTGACATTTGAGAGGACTACCCCATCCCTGATGACCGCAGCAGAAGTGTCGTCACAAGAAGACTCAATTCCAAGAATATATATATTATTATTCATTTATTTTGAAATATAACTTAAGCAAAGAAGAAATAAATGGTTAAATTATTGAATACAAAGGCATCAATAGTAAAACGATAATATAAAGATAAGAAACAAAGTGAAATCACGTATTAATATGTAAGTATTTCCACGCCATTCTCGGTAAGCAGGATGGTGTGTTCCCATTGAGCGCTAGGCAGTTCATCTTCAGAGACAACTGTCCAATTGTCTTCCTCATCAACGAAAACTCTCCAATCTCCCATATTAATCATAGGTTCAATTGTGAAGACCATACCCGGAACAAGCAACATGCCATGTCCTTTTTTCCCATAATGAAGAATATCGGGTTCTTCATGAAACTCATTTCCTACTCCGTGTCCGCAAAGGTCTCTTACAACAGAGAATCCATATTTATGCGCATGTTTGGCGATTTGATATCCGATATCCCCCACGAAGCAATAAGGTTTAACAGCTTTGATGCCTATATCCAGGCATTCCTTAGCCACATCGACCAATTTTTGTTTTTTTGGAGTGGTTGTTCCAATTACAAACATTCTCGAAGCATCGGCATAAAATCCATCAAGTATGGTGGTGCAATCAACATTGATTATATCGCCATCTTCAAGAATTTCATCTTCAGAAGGAATGCCATGACATACGACTTCGTTGATGCTTGTACAAACGCTTTTAGGGAACCCCTCATAATTCAAAGGTGCCGGAATTCCTCCATGGCTGACTGTGAATTCGTGTACAATAGTGTTGATATCTTCAGTTGACATTCCAGCATGAATATTCTTGGCCACCTCATCGAGCACCATAGTGTTGAGCACACCCGCTTTTCTGATGCCTTCGATTTGTTCTGGCGTTTTAACTAACTGTCTGGTAGGCACCAGTTTGCCTTTATTTTGCCACATCATTATGATTTTATCCATTTCGGTGAGCGGCTGTCCCGGAATGGCATGCCAATTTCTCTTTATTCTTTTACCCATAAATGTTTATCAGATTAGCTAACTGCAAAGTTACACTTAATTTTTAAGATATACACGCGATATTAATTTTTTTTATAAAAACCTTTGCGCATGTCGGTTATAATTGCTTATTTTGCAAATTAAAACAGAAGAGTGTTGTACAACGACAAAGACTTATAACCCCATAAAGATAAAATCATGAACATACTCAAAACAGCATCAATCAGCTTATTATTAATATCATCCAGTGTTTTATTATCATGCAACGGCAGTAAGGACAAGAATATGGAAGACATATGGGTGGCTCCGGAACCAGTTGACACAATAGCATCCGCACAAAAAATTGAATTCACAGAAACGGAGATTATAGATGGCCGCAACTACAATTTCCATCTTGTTTTCCAATCGGAAGACAGCCTTCCTATTGTAAAGAGTTTTTCTGGTCAGCGCTACAAGGACAACAGTGTGGATTTGACGGTCAGGAACGACAGTAGCGAGATATTCAAGAAACACTTCACGAAGTCGAGTTTCTCAGACTTTGTTCCCTCGAGTAAGCTGAAGAACATGTCGCTTGTTGACTTCTATTACAACTATGCAAAGAAGGAGAAAGGTCCGAAGCTGTATTTCCTTGCCAAGATTGGTGATCCGGAAGACAACGACGAGAATTTCTACTTCGTTGACATCCAGATAAACCGTAACGGCGAATTGCACATGGAGAAAGCGAACATGGAGGAGCTCACCACCCAACCGTTGGAGACTGAATGAACAACGAATTAACGCGGATTTATTTTTAAACTACGAATTATACGAATTTATACGAATTATTTTTTAACGAGGATTTATAGGATTAATAGGATTTTTTGAACTCGAATCTAACGAATTAACGCGGATTAATTTTTTTGAACACGGATTTATTTTTCGAACAAATATTTAGTTGTTAGATATACTTATGGGCAATATATTTTGATTATTTTTGATTAAAGGGTTTTAATAATCAAAACTAATTACGTTATATATTTGTTCAAGATGAAAAAAAAGGGTAACTTTGCATAATTTATAACAAATAATATATTAGCCCTTTATTGAATTAAAATTCAATCATCGCACAATGAAGATTATTCACAGTATATCAAGTCTTCGCAAGGAATTGTCGAGGCATCGCCAATCAGGCAAAAGCATAGGTTTAGTACCGACTATGGGAGCATTGCATTCAGGTCATGCTTCATTGGTAAGTCGCAGTGTAAAAGAGAACGACGTGACAGTTGTAAGCATATTTGTAAACCCGACTCAGTTTAACGACAAATCAGATTTGGAGAAATACCCACGTACTTTAGAAGCAGACTGTACACTATTGAAAAACTTGGGTGCAAGCATAGCTTTTGCACCGAGTGTAGATGAGATGTATCCAGAGCCAGACACCCGCATATTCAGTTACCCTCCGACCGACACAGTGATGGAGGGCAAATATCGTCCTGGCCATTTCAACGGTGTATGTCAGATAGTGAGCAAACTGTTTATGATAGTAGAGCCCACCCGCGCCTATTTCGGCGAGAAGGATTTCCAGCAGATAGCAGTAATCAGGGCGATGGTGGCCGACAAGAAATATCCCTTGGAGATATGTCCATGCCCAATAATACGTGAATCTGACGGTTTGGCATTGAGCAGCCGTAATAGTTTGTTAAGTGCATCAGAGCGTGAAATAGCATTAAACATATCAAAGACATTGTTCGGCAGTTTGGAATACAGCAAAAGTCACGATTTGGAGTCGACACGCCGTTGGGTGATTGACCAGATTAACAGTGTTGACGGCTTGGAAGTTCAATATTATGAGATAGTAGACGGAAATAGCCTATCGAGTCTGTCGTCGTGGGACGATTCATCTTATATTGTAGGATGCATAACCGTGTTTTGCGGCAGCATACCAGTACGTTTGATAGATAACATCAGGTATATTTAAGAATTAAGGATTTAAGATTTAAGGATTTAAGATTTAAGGATTAAGGGTTTGATATTTAAAAAGTAGATTATATTATTCCTTACAAATCATTTTAATTGTGACAAATAGAATCCTTAGATTTCAGATAAAAGATAACCCTCCAAATAAATTTAATAACCAACTAAACGCATAAATCCATGCAGATAGAAGTATTAAAATCGAAGCTCCATTGCGTACGAGTGACCGAATCAAACCTACATTACATCGGCAGCATCACCTTGGACGAAGACTTGATGGACGCCGCAAATTTGATAGCCGGCGAGAAAGTGGAAGTAGTAGACAACAACAACGGCGAGCGTTTTGAGACTTACGTCATTAAAGGTGAGCGCGGCAGTGGTTGTGTATGTTTGAACGGTGCAGCAGCCCGCAAGGTACAGGTTGGCGATGTGGTTATAATCATATCTTATGCCATCATGGATTTTGAAGAAGCCAAGCAATTCAAGCCAAGTGTGGTATTTCCAGACACAGAGACAAACAAACTGCCCCAATAATTTACAGTATCAGTGATAAGATCATTTTCCATATTCCTCATACTATATCTTTTTTTATTGACGGGATGCCATCACTCCCCTCAGATTAAGATAGAGCGATACAGTTATTCCGACAGCATAATCTATCCTTCTGACGGAAAGAGTTCCGAAATGCGATACGCCTCGTCAGTTGACATATGTTTGTTGTCGTGTTCATCAAGCAATCATGATACAGACAAGATAGTTAAGAGCATAAACCGCTCGATATTAGAGTTGATAGCACCCGACTATGTGAATGAAGATTATGACAGTATCAGCCGTTATGTGGTAAGAGACAATTTGGAGGAAATGAGCGACATCGGAGGCAAACGTTTCGGTTCGTTTTTAGAAGAAGATGAAGAAGAAACAAGTGACGAATCACTGTTTGATCCGATGTCATACAGTTTATACAACAACTTAACTACAGATTGTCGTATAGGTTTGGGTGATTCGGTAGTCTGCTATACTTGCAATAATGTGAACTACATGGGTGGTGCTCATCCCGGCGAGACTAGTTTTGCCTACAGCTATTCATTATTAAACGGAAGTCGTATTCATCCCAACCGATTGTTTACCAAGGAAGGCAAATCGAAGATGCTTGACTTGATAATCAAGAAATTGATAAAACAAGAGAAAGTGAAAGACGAGGAGGAGTTAAAGAGTTTAGGTTTTGAAGTATTGCAATTAACCGACAACATACTTCTTGACAAAGACAGTATAACCTTTCACTACGACACATACTCAATCGCTCCATATTCATATGGTGATATAAACATAAAATTCTCCTACCCGGAAATATCCGATATATTCTTGTGGACCAATCCCGATCAAAATTAGTGGCATATGGATGTGATATTAAAATATTTCAGTGATTTAAGTCCGTTACAGGTCCGACAGTTTGAATCATTATATGATTTGTATCTTGATTGGAACATGAAGATAAACGTGATATCCCGCAAAGATATAGGTAATTTATATGTCCATCATGTATTGCATTCACTGTCGCTATGTGAAATTGTCCGTTTCACTGATGGCAGCAAACTTTTGGATCTGGGCTGTGGTGGAGGTTTTCCCGGTATTCCATTAGCCATAATGTATCCTCGATGTGATTTTCATTTGGTAGACAGTGTAGGCAAGAAATTGACGGTATGCGACGGCATAATTTCATCATTAGGATTAAAGAACGTTCATACAAGTCATTGCCGTGGCGAGAGTTTGTCCGGTCGGAATTATGACTTTGTGTTGAGCCGTGCAGCAATGTCCTTTTCTTCATTAGTAGATTGTAGCCGAGGTTTGATTCTTCGCGAACAGCATAACAGTCTTCCAAATGGTATTTTGGCATTAAAAGGTGGTGATTTATCCTCAGAGCTTGCAGGTTATACCACCCAGGTGCGGACATGGGACATTTCCACATTTTATTCAGAGGACTATTTTAAAGAGAAAAAAATCATACATATAAGTTTGTAGCGAATGTTGTCAGTAAAGCGTTTTATATTCAATCCATTTTGCGAGAACACATACGTGGTATACGAAGGCTCAGATGCTGTAATAATAGACTGCGGTTGTCTTAATGATTCAGAATGGTCAGAACTTCAGGATTTTGTATCATCTAATTGTTTGAATATCCGTCATCTTTTAAACACCCACTTGCATGTTGATCATGTATTCGGTCATCGTTATGCAACAAAGGCTTATGGTTTAAACGTAGAAGCCCATTCATCAGACTACCCCCTCTATAGTAATCTTCGTTCACAGGTTTCGATGTTTTTCGGCGAAGAGATAGCATCATCTCAGGACTACAGCTTTACAAGGCATTTAGGTCCATCGCTTGAAGAAGGGGTTATGATTCCAATAGGAAGTGACGAATTGCGTGTTATCCACACTCCCGGTCATAGTAAAGGAGGTATATGTTTCTACAGTTCAAAAAGTGGAATACTGTTTTCAGGTGATACTCTGTTTCAGGGCAGTGTTGGCCGTACCGATTTGCCTGGCGGTGATTATCATTCGCTTATCAGTTCGATTCAAAACAAGCTGATGGTCCTTCCTCCTTCGACAACAGTATATACTGGTCATGGTGATACTACTAGCATCGGCTCGGAAGCATCTCAGAATCCATATTTATAATTTTGTTGACGGGCTAATTTATTTACGATTTACAATTTACGATTTATTTTGAATGTTGATGAGTTGAGGATTAGACGAGTTGTTTTGGTATATAGTTGACAAATAGTTTTTAGTTGAAAGATTTATTTCAGGTACGTGGTAAATATAAGAAACACAAAAAGCAAAATATATTCATAGACATGAACACCAACGAATTACAACCGATAAAGCAGCGTTATGGCATAATAGGGAATTCAGAAAGCCTGAATCGTGCCTTGGACATAGCAATCCAAGTGGCGAATACCGATTTGTCTGTCTTGATAGAGGGTGAGAATGGTGTAGGTAAGGAGATGTTTCCTCGGATCATCCATGATTATTCCTCTCGTAAGCATCAGAAATATTTTGCTATAAACTGCGGTTCGATCCCAAGCGGCACGATAGAATCGGAGTTATTCGGCCATATGAAGGGTGCTTTTACCGGTGCAGTATCGGATCACGCGGGTTATTTCGAGACCGCCGACAAGGGAACGTTGTTTTTGGACGAGGTAGGCGAATTACCATTAGAAATTCAAGTAAAACTACTTCGAGTTTTGGAAACGGGTGAATTTATCCGCATGGGAAGTAACGAGATACGTCGTTCTGATGTGAGGATAGTAGCAGCGACAAACGTAAAGATGCAGAAAGCCATCCGTGATGGTAAATTCCGTGAAGATTTGTATTATCGTCTTGCCACGATTCCCATCACAGTTCCGCCTTTGCGTGAGCGAGGGAATGACATATTGTTATTGTTCCGTAAATTTGCTTCAGACATAGCCGACCGCTACCACTTTGAGCCAATCAGTCTAACAGATGACGGCAAGGAATTGTTATTATCCTACAAATGGCCTGGCAATATCCGTCAGTTGCGTAACATAGTAGACAATTTGAGTATCACATCCCATGTTCGTTCGATAGATTCCAACATCCTACTGTCTCACAACATAACTAATGACTCTTATTCCAATGTATTGCCAGCCATAGTACCAAATGAATCACAATCTAAGCACAGCTATGCAAATGAGCGTGAGATGCTTCTCACTCAGTTGCTTCATTTAAGCCGTGAGATCAGCGATTTAAAGGAGTTGGTTAACGACTTGGTTGTGAATCACGGCCCGACAGTTTCAGGTCATAATATGAAAGACCTCACTCCCAGTCACAACATGGTTGACCTATCCACAATAGATAACATGTCGGATGATGCTGAGAGTGTGAAGATTACGAGTCATCCAAATGTTAATGGTCCGAAATATCACAATGATGAAGAGCCCGAAATGGCAAACGAATATATAGACGAGCTACCTATGACTTGGGAGGAGCAATTCAAGCAGCGCATAGTTGATTCTCTTCAGCAGAACCACAACAACCGCCGTAAAACCGCATCAGAGCTCGGCATCAGCGAGCGAACGCTTTACAGGAAGATAAAGAAATATGGTTTGGACGAATAAAATAAGATAAAAAGATGCACAAATCGAATAAGACAGTTAAAAATAAGAATATACACAAGTTAGCCAGTCTATTAACATACGCATTCATATGTCAGATTATAATAGGCTGTTCGATACGAATGTCGTTTAACGGTTCAAGCATAAACTATGACTTGGTGAAAACAGTTAGCATAGACAAATTTCCTATCCGTTGTGCGTATGTATGGTCCCCCATGGAAGGAATGTTTTACAACAGTCTGAGTGATGCTTATTCCAACAAGACCAAGCTTCAAGTGTTACAGCGTAACGGTGACTTACAATTAACCGGCGAGATAACCGAGTATTCACAGTTGAACAAGGCAATAAGCAGTGACGGTTTTTCAGCTCAGACTCAATTGAAGATGACCGTAAACGTTCGTTTCACGAACAACAGCAATCATAATGAAGATTTTGAGAAGACCTTCAGTTCCACGGCAGAATTCGATTCGAGCCAGCAGCTGACAGCCGTTCAAGAGGAGCTGGTTCAACAAATGATAGATGACATCGTAGACCAGATATTTAATGCCACCGTAGCCAACTGGTGATCAAATAAAGAATAAAGCCATGCGTTTACCTGCCGAATGGGAGCGACAGTCATTCGTTCAATTGACATTCCCTCACTCCGAAACCGATTGGCATCCGATACTTTCCGAAGTGTTGGAATGCTATTATTCGATAGCCAATGCCATCAGCCAATATGAGCCAGTGGTAGTTCTAGCCTCAGACTATGAATTGGCCGAAAGTGTTCTTCGAGGTTTGTCGAATGTAAGTATACTTCATTGTCGTTCAAACGACACATGGAGCCGTGACCATGGATTCATCAGTTGTATTGAGGGCAAAGATATGCACTATATGGATTTTCAATTCAACGGATGGGGATTGAAATTCGCGAGTAATTATGACAATCAGCTTAACCTCGAGTTGTGGTCATCGGGTATGCTACATGGCCATTATGAAAATCATATGGATTTTGTGTTGGAAGGCGGAAGCATAGAAAGCGACGGACATGGCTCTTTACTCACGAGCAGTTCATGTCTTTTATCAGCCAACCGAAACTCAACGATGAACAAGGCGGATATAGAGATGTATTTGAAACGAGTTTTAGGTGCTGAGCGGGTGTTATGGGTTAATGATGGTCATTTAGAAGGAGATGATACCGATGGTCATATAGACACTTTGGCCCGTCTATGTCCTGATGACACGATAACATATGTAGAGTGTACAGACTCATCAGACAGCCATTATGTTAGCCTACAGAAGATGAAGTCAGAATTGTCATCATTCAGAACCACATCAGGTTTGCCCTATCGGATGATAGGCATGCCCATGGCTGATGCCATCTATGATTCAAATGGCGAACGTCTGCCAGCCACATATGCGAATTACTTGGTAATAAACGGAGCAGTACTCTACCCCACCTATAACCAGCCGATAAATGACATGAAGGCAAAACGCTGTCTAGAGTTGGCATATCCCGACCGTGATTTAATAGGAATAGACTGTCGTGTGCTGATTCGTCAACACGGTTCGCTACATTGCTGCACTATGCAATATCCCCAAATAGGTTCATGATAGAAAGGCATACAATGCCAAATTCGTGATATATCAAATAAAATACTCATAAATGGGTATTGCCATGAAAGACTAAAAATCATAAATTTGTATTTAAAAAGAATGTCTGATTGGATATTTCAACGATTTAAATTCACAATAAGATTTTCAAGATTATAGATATGAGCGGGGAAAGCTTAAACGTATAACCCAGAAATAAAAGCAAGCAAAATAGAAGGATGAGGTTAAGTGAGTTAAAGACAGGCGAACGCGGTGTGATTGTTAAAGTTAACGGTCATGGTGGTTTCCGCAAGCGTATAGTCGAGATGGGTTTTATCAAAGGTGAATCGATAGAGGTGTTGTTAAACGCCCCATTGAAGGATCCGATAAAATACAAGATAATGGATTACGAAGTGAGTCTTCGTCGTTCAGAGGCTTCGTTGATAGATGTAGTAAGCGAATCGGAGGCATTAGCATGGGAGTCATCTCAGCCAGAGCTGAAAGGGATAGCAATGGACGAGCTGAGCTGCGAGACCCGTCGTAAGCACATGCAGCAGATAGCAAGCAAACGAGACAAAGAGATAAGTGTAGTTTTTGTTGGGAATCCAAATTGCGGCAAGACAAGCTTATTTAATATTGCCAGCGGTTCCCACGAGCGAGTAGGCAATTATTCCGGTGTGACAGTAGATGCAAAGGAAGGTTATTTTAATTTTGAAGGATACCGATTTAAGATAATAGATTTGCCCGGCACTTATTCGCTCTCCGCTTATACGCCCGAAGAACTATATGTGCGCAAATACATAATAGACCAGACTCCGAACGTAATCATCAATGTTGTTGACTCGTCGAATTTAGAACGCAATTTATACTTGACGACTCAATTGATTGACATGGACGTTCCGATGATCATGGCCTTAAACATGTATGACGAATTTCGTTCTTCCGGCAACAGTTTGGACACAGACCAGTTAGGTGCTTTGCTTGGTGTGCCAGTAGTTCCTACGGTAGGCAGGAGCGGCGAAGGGATTAATGATTTGTTTCACACCATCATAGAGATGCATGAAGGGACCGAGCGCCATGCCCGTCACATTCACGTAAACCATGGCCGCCTGATAGAGGAGAATATAGATAAAGTGGAATCGGTGATCCGCGTGAATCCCGAGCCCCACTTCAACTATTCTGCGCGTTTTCTGTCGATAAAGCTGCTAGAGAATGACCGTCAGGTTGATGAGATATGCCGTCAATTTGACAACTATTCCGAAATTGCCTCAATAGTGAATCAATGTCAGAAAGACATCGAGGCGGAGACAAAAGAAGACTGCGAGTCGTCGATAACCGATGCAAAATACGGTTTTGTTCAAGGTGCATTGAAAGAATGTTTTGTTAAGAAGAAGACCTACTTCCGCAAGATGACATCCCAGATAGACAGTGTAGTGACTCATAAGTTGTGGAGTTATCCGATATTTATCCTTCTGATGTTCATCATGTTTTACTGCACATTCAATATTGGTCAGTATCCGATGGACTGGATAGAGAGTCTAGTGTCGTTTATTGGAGACAAAATAGGTGAAAACCTTTCCGATGGTCCGTTAAAGGACCTATTGATAGACGGTATAATAGGCGGTGTAGGCGGAGTGATAGTATTCCTTCCGAACATAATGATATTATACATATTCATCTCCTGGATGGAAGATTCCGGTTATATGTCGCGCGCAGCCTTTATAATGGACAAGATTATGCACAGGATGGGCCTTCACGGAAAATCATTTATCCCTATGATCATGGGCTTCGGTTGTAATATACCCGCAATAATGGGTACTAGGACCATAGAGGACCGTCGTTCTCGTTTGATAACAATGCTGATTATTCCATTTATGTCGTGTTCAGCCCGATTGCCCGTATACATAATAATAATCGGTGCCTTTTTCCCTCATCATTCCGCTCTGATGATGATGTGCCTATACTTGTTAGGGATATTGATGTCGGTATTAATGGCCCATATATTAAGCAAATACGTGGTTAAAGGAGAATCGAGTCCATATGTGATGGAGCTTCCCCCGTACCGTCTTCCATCGAGCAAGTCGGTATTCCGTCATACATGGGAAAAAGGGAAGCAATATCTTCATAAGATGGGCACAACGATATTAGCGGCTTCCATAATAGTATGGGCGTTGTCGTATTTTCCCCACCATTCAGAACTCACGAACAAGGAGTCTCAGATGGAGCAGAGCTATATGGGCAAGATAGGCAAGGTGATAGAGCCAGTTTTGAGTCCTTGCGGATTAAGTTGGAAAGAAGGAATAAGCATAACCGCCGGTGTTGGTGCAAAAGAGATAGTTGCATCGACGATGGGTGTTCTTTATAGCAGTAGCAATGAATCAGATGAATTAGACGATGAAGACGCTGAACAAGCACGTTTATCGCGTGTGATCAGGCATAGCGGTATGAGTGATTTATCCGCATTGTCGTTCTTGGTATTTGTATTGCTATATTTCCCATGCATTCCAACATGCATAGCTATAAAGAACGAATCAGGACAATGGAAATGGGCATTGTTCACGATGGTTTACACAACATGTACAGCTTGGTGCATGTCGACGCTTGTATACCAAGTTGGTAGTATGTTTATATGATCAGATTAAAGATCTTCTTGTTTGATTCAATCAACCATTCTTCGTTGGATGATTGAAAGTCATATGTGTTAATATGTGGAATTAAAAGTCAGTTCTCAGTGATCTGAACAGACTCAACATTTTCGATGCGATTTCTAAGTTGCTGCATATCATCTTTTCGGATTCTAAGAGTCATGAAGCAGTCATTATCGAATGTTTGGGTGATGATTTGCGGATTAAGCTCCTTCACGATTCTCATAACGTCGTTCATGAATGGATATTCAAAATTGAATGATATTTCAGTTTCCACGTGTTTCTCAATAATTTCCGCATTGGCGATAGCTTCTGCAGCCGCAGCTCTATAAGCGACAATAAGCCCTCCCGTTCCCAATTTGATACCTCCGAAATATCTAATAACAAGGATAAGGATATTAGTGAGGTTGTTGGAATTGATTTGGCCTAAAATAGGTTTGCCGGCTGTACCTGAAGGTTCGCCATTATCATTAGCCCTGAAAACATCCCTGTTTTCCCCCAACATATATGCATAGCAAAGATGCCGAGCGTCATAATATTTCTTTTGATATTCCGCCACAATTTCTTTAATTTGGTCGACGGAATAAACCGGAAAAGCGAAGGCTATGAATTTGCTTCGCTTCTCCGTATAAATACCCTTAGATATTTGTTTTATTGTAAGAAAAGTATCCAATATAAATTGAATCAAGAAAGTTTATGAATTACAAGTCCGGATCTGAGTTTCGGTTCAAACCACGTAGCTTTTGGCGGCATGATTTTACCGGAGTCGGCAATATCCATAATCTGCTTCATAGTAACCGGATAGAGTGCGAGTGCGATTTTCATTTCTCCAGAATCGACACGTCTCTTGAGTTCGTCAAGCCCTCTGAGTCCACCTACGAAATCAATGCGTTTGTCTTTTCTCAGGTCGGTAATTCCCAGGATTTCATCAAGTATAAGTTTTGAAGAAATACTTACATCCAGAACTCCAATAGGATCATTATCATTATATGTGTTATCCTTGGCTTTCAAGGAGTACCAATTACCGTCAAGATATAATGAGAACTCATGAAGTTGTTGAGGCTTATAGTTATCTTTACCTTTTTTTTCAACAATGAAATTCTCTTCAAGTTTATTTAAGAACTGTAGTTCAGACAATCCGTTAAGGTCTTTTACCACACGGTTGTAGTCAAGAATTGTAAGTTGTGATGCCGGGAAGCAAACAGCCATGAAATAATTGTATTCCTCATCACCTTTGTGGTTAGGATTAAGCCTTGCCTTTTCAGCTCCGACAAGAGCAGCTGCAGCAGAGCGATGGTGTCCATCAGCGATATAAAGGTTAGGCATAAGTTCAAACTGCTTGGTGATAGTATCTATATCTTTGTCGTCATCCACAATCCATAACTTATGTCCAAATCCATCAATAGGAGCAATAAAATCGTATTCCGGTTCTGTCAAAGCATATTTATTTATAATATCAAGAAGAACCTGATTGTCAGGATAAGCAAAAAAGACAGGCTCAATATTAGCGTCATTTACCCTGACATGCTTCATTCTGTCTTCTTCCTTATCACTTCTTGTGAGTTCATGTTTTTTTATGACTCCATTAAGATAATCTCCCACATAGGCTCCAACCACGAGTCCATATTGAGTTTTACCATTCATGGTTTGCGCATAGATATAGTAAAGTTCCCTATCATCTTGTAGAAGCCACCCCTTATCTTGGAATTTCTGGAATTGTCGAGCCGCTTCTTGATACACCTTAGGATCATGTTCATCAGTGCCTTCGGGGAAGTTGATTTCCGGTCGAATTATGTGGTATAGAGACATTTCATTGTCACCGGCTTCCAATCTTGCTTCCTGTGAATTTAGCACATCATAGGGTCTGGATTCCACTTTTTCGACAATATCCTTAGGAGGTCTGAGCCCTTTAAAAGGTTTTACTTTAGCCATAATAATAAAGTAGAAGAAATTCGAGTGTTAATTATTTATTGACCTGGAATTTAGTAATTCCCTCCTTGAAGAAGCCAACAATTTGCTTAGCAGCAGCTATACCGGCATTGATATTGGCTTCAGCAGTCTGTGCACCCATTTTCTTAGGAGTTGCGAAATATCTTCCCTCGAATTTAGCGAATTCGTCATCTGCATCAGGCTTGATATCAGTGATATATTTTATGTCGTTTCTCTCCTGCATGAGCTGAATAAGTTCTGTTTCGTTTATAACCTCCTTTCGGGCAGTGTTTATCACGATACCACCCTTCTTCATCTTTCCGACAAGTGCTTTGTTAATGCTCTGCTTAGTTTCGTTAGTAGCCGGTATATGGAGGCTTACGATGTCGCAAGTTTCAAAAAGTTCATCTTGATTTTTAGCAGCTACGACGCCCTCTTTCTCAATAACTTCAGGAGGGCAGAAAGCATCGTATGCAGCGATGTCCATTCCAAAACCCTTTGCAATTCTCGCAACGTTTCGTCCGACATTACCAAATGCAAGGATACCCAATTTCTTTCCTTTAAGTTCGGTACCCGCTTTGCCATTATAGAAATTTCTAACAGCAAATACAAGGAGTCCGAAAACGAGTTCAGCCACGGCATTAGAGTTTTGTCCCGGTGTATTCATAACAACGACACCATGTTTTGTAGCGGCATCGAGGTCGACATTATCATATCCAGCTCCCGCTCTGACAACGATTTTGAGTTGTTTGGCAGCATCAAGCACTTCTGCATCGATTTTGTCGGAACGTATAATAATAGCGTTTGCATCTGCAACTGCATCAAGAAGCTGTTTTTTTTCAGTGTATTTTTCCAATACTTCCAATTGGAATCCAGCATTTTGGATTTCTTTTTTTATACCTTCCACAGCAACTGTAGCGAAAGGTTTTTCAGTAGCAATTAATACTTTCATGACAAAAGAATTTTAATTAAATATAGTTTAACTAATATTCGGAATATTATATTTCATTTTCGTTAGAATTGAAAGAGAAGCAGAAAAAAGAGGCATTTAATAATAATATACACAATACAATTGTCAAATACACCGTTCTGACTAATCTTGGCAATTCAAAATTGGTAAAGAAGCGAAGTTATAGTAGTATAATAAATTGAGTAAAGAAATAAAAAGCCCGAAACATCAGATATGGAGTTTCGGGCATAATTATTAGTGTGCATTTTCGAAATCCTGCATAGTCTTAACTAATGCCTTGACCCCTTCGAGCGACATGGCATTATAGCATGAAGCTCTGAAACCTCCAACAGAGCGGTGTCCCTTGACACCCACCATACCGTTATCAGTAGCAAACTTCAAGAAATCCGCTTCAAGTTCTTTATATTCATCTTTCATAACGAAACAGATATTCATTACCGAGCGGTCTTCTTCCTTTACAGTACCTCTGAAAAGCTTGTTTCTATCGATTTCTTCATAAAGGACTTTAGCCCTTTCGTTAGCTCTCTGATCCATAGCTTTGACCCCTCCATTCGCCTTAATCCACTTAAGATTTTGTAAAGCGCAGAAAATAGGGACAACCGGAGGGGTATTGAACATGGAACCTTTCTCGACGTGAGTTCTATAATCCAGCATAGTAGGAATTTGTCTTGACACTTTTCCGAGCGCCTCTTCTTTCACAATAACGAATGTGACACCAGCCATAGACAGATTTTTCTGTGCTCCACCATATATACAATTGTATTTGCTAATATCAATTGGTCTGGAGAAGATATCAGACGACATGTCAGCAATTAACGGAACCGGAGAGTCAATATCTTTTCTGATTTCAGTACCGTATATAGTGTTGTTGGTAGTAATATGCAGATAGTCGGCATCAGCCGGTATATCAAAATCCTTAGGTATGAAAGTATAATTTTCGTCAGCAGAAGAAGCCACTTCTACAACCTGTCCAAACAATTTAGCTTCTTTAATAGCTTTTTTTGCCCACACACCAGTGTTGAGATAAGCGGCTTTATTCTCAAGGAAATTGTAAGGGACTTGACAGAACTGCAAACTCGCACCTCCACCAAGGAAAATGACCTCATACCCCTGTGGAATATCAAGTAGCTCTTTGAAGAGCTGCACAGCTTCATCAACAACTGGTTGAAAATCTTTAGCTCTATGGCTAATTTCCATAAGTGAAAGTCCGGATCCATTAAAATCAAGACATGCATTCGCAGTGGCTTCAATCACCTCTCTTGGAAGAATAGAAGGACCTGCATTAAAATTGTACTTTTTCATCATTATCAATTATTATAATATAGAAAATATAATCTAATTCATTCAGACGTTCGAAATTAATAGTAGCAATAATCGAAAAGAAAAACCTTCAAAAATCGGAAATTCCAGAACGTTTTGAACTATATTGCAAAATTACACAAAAATACGCATTACTACAACAAAAATGTCATAAAAATGGGACGAATCAAATAAAAGTGTCAGCATTACACTTTATTGCAAAGTAAAAATGACAACAAAAGTATTTAAATGCGTCATTTCATTTTGATTTTCCACATTCCATTAACTTTTTTCATTTTCTGTGAGCAGTAAACTGTGTCAGCATTATTTCCCGTGATTTTAAATTCAAGATTAATCGTAGAGTCTTGATTTTCGACAAAATTATCTATGATTAGTGTGCTGTTATCAGCTAAATTTCCATCGTCATATTTTTGTTTAAGCATTAATAGGAGTGTATTATCTCCAATTTCAGCAACATCTTGGGAGTCGACACGTTGTATGAATGCGTCATAATTATTCGCATACAGACTATCAATAGCCTCTTTCAGCGTAGTCCATGCATTATTGTAATCATCAGAATTGTTATTACATGCAATTGCGGCAAGGGAGCATAAAGCAAAGCAGATTAGTTTTTTCATCTCCATCACTTTTGCCTGATAAAGACGTTAATAGGAGTTCCTTTAAAATTCCAGTGTTCACGAATCTGATTTTCAAGGAATCTCTTATATGGTTCTTTTACATACTGTGGCAGATTAGCATAAAAGACAAAAGACGGCACCTTCGTTCCTGGAATCTGCATGCAATATTTAATTTTTATATATTTACCTTTAATTGAAGGCGGTGGTGTATTTTCAATAATCGGCAACATGACCTCGTTAAGTTGTGCCGTAGATACCTTATTAGTTCTATTCTCATATACCTTTTGGACTTCTTCCAAGACTTTAAAAATTCTCTGTTTAGTAAGTGCAGAAGCGAAAATGATGGTGAAGTCAGTAAATGGTGCCATACGATTTCTGATTGCATTTTCAAAAAACCTTATATCTTCCTGTGACTTATTTTCAACAATATCCCATTTATTGACTACAACGACCAATCCTTTCTGGTTTTTCTGTACAATCTGGAATATGTTCACATCTTGCGTTTCAACACCTCTAGTGGCATCAATCAGGAGAATACAGATATCAGAATTTTCAATAGCTCTGATAGCTCTCATGACAGAATAGAACTCAAGGTTTTCTTCCACTTTATTCTTTTTTCTGATACCTGCAGTGTCGACGAGATAGAAATTAAAACCAAACTTGTCGTATTTGGTATAGATAGAATCTCTGGTAGTTCCGGCAATATCTGTAACAACATTTCTATCGTCATTAAGGAAAGCATTGACAAGTGAAGACTTTCCCGCATTAGGTCTTCCGACAATAGCGATTTTTGGAATATCTTCTTCAATAGCCTCTTCAACATCTTTTTTAAATGCTTTCATAAGGTCGTCGAGGAGTTCACCAGTACCACTACCGGTTAGTGATGAGATGCAATAAACTTCACCTAATCCAAGACTGTAAAACTCAGCAGCATCATATCTGAGTTCGTTAGAGTCGACCTTATTACAACAAACGAAAACCGGCAGTTTTGATGATCTGAGGATTTGTGCCACTTGCAGATCTAGGTCAGTTACTCCTGTATATACATCAACAAGGAATAGAATGACATCACATTCTTCGATTGCAATTTTCACTTGTTTTCTTATTTCCTCCTCAAATATGTCTTCAGAATTGACGACCCATCCACCAGTATCGACAACCGAAAATTCCTTATTGCACCATTCACATTTACCATATTGGCGGTCACGTGTAGTCCCAGCTTCATCGCTGACAATAGCTTGACGCGATTTTGTCAACCTGTTGAACAGTGTTGACTTACCCACATTGGGTCTTCCTACAATTGCTACTAAATTTCCCATATCATCAAAGATTTAGCGCGTATTAAACTTTACTTGAAAATTATTCAGGGTTATAGCCAAAAAGGTTAAGTTCCTTATCAGAATTTCTCCAGTCCTTATCAACCTTTACAAAAGATTCGAGATATATTGACTTACCAAAGAATTTCTCAAGTGATTTTCTTGCTTCCGTCATTACTTTCTTGAGTGCCATTCCCTTATGTCCAATAATGATACCTTTTTGCGAATCCCGTTCCACATAAATAACGGCATTGATATGTATGACATTAGGTTCTTCCTTAAACTGTTCCACTCCCACTTCAACAGAATATGGTATTTCCTTGTCGTAATAGAGCAAAATCTTTTCCCGGATGATTTCACTGACAAAAAATCTGGCCGGTTTATCTGTAAATTGGTCCTTATCAAAATAAGGAGGCGACTCAGGTAGAAGTTCCTTTATTCTTTTAAGAACAGGCTGTACATTGAACTTAGCCAAAGCGGAAACAGGTACGATATCTGCTTTAGGCAGAATCTGATGCCATTCTTCCACGAGTTTCACCAGATCTTGCTCATTGGTAAGGTCAATTTTATTAATAATCAGAATGACCGGAACTTCCATTTTAGCCACCTTTTCGAGGAAGTCCGAGTTTTTATCAATTTTTTCGATAGGGTCTGTAACATAAACGAGCACATCAGCATCAACGAGCGCGCTTTCCGAGAAGTTTCTCATTGATTGTTGAAGCTTATAATTAGGTTTCAACACTCCAGGCGTGTCGCTGAATACGATTTGTACATCCTCCTCATTAAGAATCCCCATGATTCTATGTCTAGTTGTCTGGGCTTTAAAAGTAGCGATTGAAATTTTTTCACCCACAAATAAATTCATGAGTGTAGACTTACCGACGTTAGGATTTCCGACAATATTAACAAATCCTGATTTATGCATATTTACAGTTGGACGTTATGGTTTATTTAAATTATCAATTAATTGTTTTAACAATCAAACGAGAAGAGAAATTGCTGTAATTATAAAAAGCTCAATTATTGTTGCATAGGATTTTAAACTGTAAGAGCGGGACTCGTTGATTTACAAGACATTGACCGACGAGTCGGCAAGTAATGCAAATCGGCGAATTCCGCCCTATAAATAGTCAGCTAGAACTTTTTCAAAATTTATTTATGAAACTTGCTACCATCATATGCCCACTTCATATAAGAAGCGCCCCAGGTGAATCCGGCTCCAAATGCAGTAAATATGAGGTTGTCCCCTCTCTTGAGCTTTGATTCATATTCCCAGAGGCAAAGTGGAAGAGTACCGCCAGAAGTGTTAGCAAAATGATCTATGTTAATCATGACTTTATCTTCCGAGATACCGATTCTTCTAGCCACAGCTGTTTCGATTCTGATATTAGCTTGATGTGGAATAATCCATGCGATATCATCTTTAGAAAGGTTGTTTCTTTTCGCTACAATTTCCACAGCATCAGACATATTAGTGACGGCATATTTAAAAACGGATCTACCCTCTTGATAAAGCAGATGTTTTCTTTGTTGAAGGTTTTCCGGTGTTGGTCTGCAAGCCGAACCAGACACTTCGAGATGCAGCGGATCGTAGTGGCTGTCGGTTCTGAGATACCTATCAATAAGTCCGTATTCTTCTTCCGTACCCTCCATAAGTACACAGCCAGCTCCGTCTCCGAAAATAGGGCAAGTGGTTCTATCTTCATAGTTAGTGATAGATGTGAGGAAATCGCCTCCGCATACTATAATTCTCTTGCATCTTCCCGAAGATATGAATCCGGCTCCCACTTCCATAGCGTAAAGGAATCCCGCGCAAGCGGCTTCCATATCAAATCCGAATGCATTTTTCAGTCCCACATTACCAATGACAAGTGAAGCAGTAGAAGGGAACAAGTAGTCAGGCGTAGTAGTAGCACAGATGACAGCTTCAATAGAATCAGGGTCGACCTGAGTTTTCTGTAGAAGTTCCTGTACAGCCTTTGTCATAAGGTATGAAGTACCTGCACCTTTTCTTTCCTCGTCTTTGAGTACATGTCTGGTTTTTACGCCAATACGTTCCATAATCCATTCGTCAGAAGTATCGACGATTCTTGACATTTCGTCATTATCAAGGATATAATTAGGGACATATCCCCCAACTCCAGTAATAACAGCATTAATATTTTTCATGCCAAAAGGTTGTTTCTAAAATTAGTTTTTGTTATAGGCCGTTGATAATAGCCTCATCTCCGATAACAAAAAGAAAATGAAATACGAAACAGATTAAAATTGTTTCGCATTCCATTAGGCTCAAATCCAAATTAGATAGCCTCTTCTTTCTCTATAGCTACTTTTCCCCTATAGTATCCACATGCAGAGCAAACAGTGTGGTACACATAGAATTCTCCACAGTTAGGGCAAACAGCCAATGTAGGAGCAACCGCTCCGTCATGAGTTCTTCTTTTACGCGTTCTAGTTTTAGATTGTCTTCTTCGTGGATGTGCCATTTTGAATAAAATTTAATTATTTATTTAACAAATCTTTTAACTTATTCCATCTCGGGTCCAACTTTTTTTCGTTGTCCATTGACGGCATCTGGTCGTCGGTATGGCTTTCCTCATCGTTGCTTCGGGCAACTTGATGTTTATTAAATTCATTCATCATAACAATGTTACACATCCCAGGTTCGTGTACACGTTTGATGGGTAGGCTAACCGCAACGAGCTGATAAACGATGTTCTTCATGTTTATTTCGGGAAAATCCCTATTAACAAAAACGACATCTCCATCATCCCTGTCTTCATCTCCAAGTTTGACAATAAGTTCATTCTTGATGTCAATCCGCAATTCGACCTCATCGAGACAAATGTCACAAGGAGTAAAGACCGTACCATTAGAACAGATTATGAAATGGAAAGTGTCATTAACGATATTATCGCATAAGATCTCCGCATTAATATTACCTTTTAAGATGTCTCCTCCCATAAATTGGAAAAATTGATCATCCACAGAGAGAAATAAATTCTTATTCAGTATGTTATTGTTAAGCTTGATATATCCGTTAGAATCGTTCATGCCTTTTATTCCTAATCCATTCAATTTGCAAATATACGAATAAAAAGTGAAACAACCGCAATAAAGGGTTTGATTTATTTGTTATTGTTGTGTTTTTTTATAAAATATTGGCGAGATGTGTTGAAAAAAGATATGGTAGTATACAAGATGAAATGTAAAGACCGCTTTGGTTTAAAAAGTCATGCAGAGGACACGACACAGACATGAAATTCAAAGTCTGAATTGTGTAGAAAAAAGAACCCCGAAAGCGGAACACACTTTCGGGGTTGAATATATTTGAATAAGTAGCTTATAGGTCGTCAATTCTTGTCACTTTCGCCGTCTTGTTAGCCTCCGATTTGATTTCGAAGGTGATGCCGTCCTTTATGAGGTAAGGCTCCAGCTTCTCTACAGTTTTAAAAGACTTGAAGTCACCGTATTTAGTTTCAGTGTCATTAGGATCATCAGGAATGACATAAGTTCTGTACTGATACTTGGTGCCCGGCTTCAGGCCAGTTATTTTTACAGAGAACTTACTGTTTGCCAATCCACTGCCTTTTATCTTTTTAATTGCTGCTCCATCTTCCGCAAGGCTGTATTCCACGCCATATTCCTTCACTGGTGTTGAAATATTAGTTTTCTTATCAGTGTTGTTGACGTAGCCTTCCACTTCGGCCCATGTTTCTCCAGAATCCAGGACAGCGCCAGTAACCGCCAATTTAGCAGTATTATTTTTGTTGTCATCGTCATCGTCCTTGGAGCAGGAGACTAAAGTCACACATCCCAGCACAACCAGAATGAATGTAGTTAAAAATAAATTCTTTTTCTTAATAATGATATTTAAAGATTCAATAAATTATCTATGATAATGTATATGAAAAAATACTAAAAATGGACATATAGGATGTAACTAATTAATCACAAAAATACAAAAAACATAAAAAAGGTTACATTAATTTTTGTTAATAAGTTAAACACAATATTCAGCTATCATTTAGGCAGTTCAATTCTAAAAGTAGTTCCAACTCCAATCTCAGATGATTTGACGAATATATGTCCTTTGTGGTATTCTTCGATGATTCTTTTTGCGAGAGAGAGTCCGAGTCCCCACCCTCTTTCCTTAGTAGTGAATCCAGGTTTGAAAACAGATTTGAAATGATTTTTCTGAATGCCCTTGCCTGTGTCCTTGACTTCGATATCAACGTGACTTGTGTTTTCCATAATGTAGATATCTATTTTGCCGGTTCCAGCCATGGCGTCGACTGCATTTTTGCAGAGGTTTTCTCCAACCCACTCAAAGAGAGGTGCAACCATATTAACGATGACAGGTTCATCAGGGAAATGGGCATTTATTTCCACCTTATTCGAGACACGTTTTCTCATATACACCACTACCCTATTCAGAACTTCGCACAGGTCTTCCGGTTTAGGTTCAGGAATGGAACCGATTTTAGAAAATCGTTGCGCAATTCTTTCAAGTCGCTTTACATCATTTTCCATTTCCGGTATCAGCATATCTTCGGGATATGCTTCTTTGAGTACAGTTGTCCAAGCCATAAGAGAAGAAATCGGTGTACCAAGTTGGTGTGCAGTTTCTTTAGACAGTCCGACCCAGACCTTGTTTTGTTCAGACTTCATCATGGAGAAGAGAGCGAATATTGCAATGATGACAAAGATGATGACAACCGCGAGCTGTACATAAGGATAGACTGTAAGGCGCTTGAGCATGAGCGAGTCGTCGTAGCAAATTTCCTGATAGTCATCTTCCTGAGCCTTAGTTATCTGGGAGATAGTATCCTGGAGGATATTTTCATTATTGAGAGTGTCGCTAATTTCAGATGTTTCATCTTGTAGGACAGAGATGTTTTCATCGTCGGAAATGGGTTCTTGTTTAGGAATGACAATTTTGATAGAGTTGCCCCTGTCTTTCATTTTCTGTGCCATTTGTTCGAGATAGGCGACAGAATCCTCATCGTTTTTAAACGGTTCAAAATTACGGTGGGAGACATATTTCCCGTTCTTGTCGATGAGTATGACAGGGATAGTAGTGTTGCCTTCCATCACTTTAAGCTGAATCATACCCTGGTATGAAGGGTCGAATGACTTATAGACTTCGGCAAGCAGTTCCACACGTTTTTTTTCCTCTTCCTTGAGGTCGTTGGTGAGTAGTCGGGAAGTAAAAAGAGAAGCAACAGCAATTATGATTGCTATTATGATGAGAATGGACTTTATTTTCTTAATTCTTTCGAACATACGTGATTGTTTGGTTTTCTTCTGAGTTATAAACCAATAGAATAACGTTTGTGATTGCTGATTTATTGTGCTATCGATAAATAGAAAATGGAGAGAAGCCCTTGAGCCTCTCCCCATAGTTATGAATTACAAATATATGCAAGAGTAATTATGTTATTGACGGGAAATCATGGTTGTTCGGCATATTTCTTGTACTTAGCCTTATTGACCTGGTCGTCGAGGTTGTTATAGCAAACATAGAGGCTATATCCCCATTGGTCAGATCTATCAGGCCATGTTGCTTCCGCTTGTTTGAAATATTCGATAGCTTTCAAGAACATAGGGTTGCAGACAGCTTTGTCGTTGAAATTATCATTAGCATATTTAGCAGCAGACTGTCCGGCACCACAAACAAGCTCAATATGTCCAGGACACGCCTTGTCACCTTCGACGAATGTGTTGAACGCATCCATATACTGATTAGAATTAAACTGAGAGAGTGCTTTGTAGTGGTAAACGAGGTAGTTATTGCTGTCATCCACCGGATTACCATTGTCGTCGACTTTCTTGATAGTTCCGTCGTTGAGACGTTTGATCAGTACGTCGCAAGCCTCGATTGTTTCCGGATAGCGATTAGGGTTGTCGGCATTTTGTAGAATCCTTTCAGCGTACTGCACTCCGAACACGAGTATAGAAGGGTAGTTGTCGAAAGCATACTTAAGATATTTCATCTCGTTGGCATGGTCATTCTTCTCCTTATAATAAGTGATGAGGTCCTGACAAGCCATAGGTCCGTTCTGAGTGGTGAGTGACTGATTGAGGAGCTCCAGCACTTTCTGCTGGTCGCCACCTGTAGCTTTCAGTGCAGTGGCATAGATATAAGCCGACTCCTTGTAGTAAGGGTCAGTGTTTTTGAGATCTTGATCAGCGAAAAGTGCAGCGTCGAAAGACTTGTAGTAAGCCTCAAGCATCTTTGTTGCGAACTGCGGGTCTTCGTAAACGAACTGTGTAGCACCAACAAAGAGGTTGGTTCTAGAAGGCAGAGCAATGGTTTGTGCAAGCATTTTTTCCTTAGCCAGTTCCTCTTCCTTTAGTGGCAGTTTACCTCTATCGTCAGGTGTAGTGATGAGGTCGAAATATTTGCTATAAGCGTTCACGATGTCAGCTTCGTTCTGGAAGAACTGCTTCATATGGTCTTTCCCTGTGAAGTTGTTACCGTTAGCGATGTAAGGTTTCATGATGACATTCTTCTCATGCACCTTCAGTCGTCCTTCGTATTCCCAAGTCTTGTAGTACTCAGCCGTTTCCGGATTGGTAAGAGCCTCTCCAATGAGTTGTTTCATTTCCTCGAGTTTTTCCGGTTCGAGATTGCTAAGGTCGATTTGAATAGGTGTAGAAGAATAATCAAGCATTCTCTGCACTTTCTTCACATTCGCTTTCTGAGCAAATGCAGAAGTGGCAAAAGCGATTGCCAAGACTGCTAAAATTGATTTTTTCATACCTTTAAGGATTAAATGTTAGTATTACAGTTTAGTTATTGTTATGTTCAGAATTGTTATTGTCGTTGATATCAGCATTTTGCGATGTGACATCAGAAGCAGGTTCTTGATTTTCAAGATTATCTTCATCCGTTTCAGGTTCCACTTCAAAATGTTGAACTTTGCAGACGCTACTAATCACATCATTGCGTTTTTTGATGTTAATCAGCGAGACTCCCTGCGTATTACGTCCCTGCAGTCTGACAGTAGATAGAGCCAATCTAATAGCGACCCCGCTCTTATTGATAATCATGAGATCGTCTTCATCAGTAACAGCCTTAATTGCGATGAGTTTACCAGTCTTTTCTGTGACATTAAGTGTCTTAATACCTTTACCACCACGTTTTGTAATTCTGTATTCACTGAGTAATGTTCGTTTTCCAAATCCATTTTCGCTTACCACCATGATGTTTTCCGGATATTCTTCAGCATTTCCAACAATTTCCTCGTCTATTTCGGAAAGTTCATCCACTTTATCTTCAGTTTCGACATCTTCATAGATATTTTCGTCATCGGTCTGGCTGTCCATAAGATTCCACTGCTCTTCAGACAGATCCTCATTGCAGTGCATAACCAGCATACCAACCGCCTCGTCGTCATCTCCATCAAGTTTCATACCTCTGACTCCGATAGATCCTCGTCCCATAACTCTGACACCATTCTCATTAAACCTGATAGCCCTACCATTTCTGTCAGCAATTACGATATCGTCATTACCAGTAGTCAGTTTCACTTCTATGACCTCGTCGCCCTCCAAAAGTTTAATTGCAATAAGTCCGTTGTTTCTTGGTCTTGAATAATTTTCGAAACGTGATTTCTTGACAGTACCATTTTTCGTACAGAAGATGATGTTATGGTGCTTAATGAAATCCTGGTCATTAATATCCTTGATGCAAATGAATGCAGTAGCCTTGTCATCAGATTCAATATTAAGCATATTCTGGACAGCCCTACCCTTGAAAGTCTTGTTTCCTTCAGGAATATTATAAACTTTCATCCAGAAGCACTTACCTTTCTTAGTGAAGAACATCATGGTATTGTGAGTCTGTGCCGGGAAGATATATTCTATGAAATCCTCCTCTCTTGCAGTTCCACCTTTAGAACCGACTCCACCTCTTCCTTGTGTTCTGAATTCGGACAGCAGTGTACGTTTAATATATCCGAGGTGTGATATAGTTATAACGACCTGTTCATTAGGATAGAAGTCCTCAGGGTTGAAGTTTTCGCTCGCAGTGTAATCGATAACCGTTCTTCTCGGGTCTCCCCATTTGTTTTTGACTTCAAGAAGCTCATCTTTCATGACCTTCTTACAGAGTTCAGGGTCATTAAGTATAGAATCAAGATAAGCTATAAGTTTTTGGAGGTCGTCATATTCAGCATGAAGTTTATCCTGTTCAAGTCCGGTGAGTTGTCTGAGTCGCATTTCGACAATAGCTTTAGCCTGGATGTCGTCGAGGCTGAATCTGGCCTTCAAGTTTTCAATAGCCTCTTGTGGAGATTTAGCCGCTCTGATTATGTGTACGACCTCATCGATATTATCAGAAGCAATGATAAGTCCTTCAAGAATATGCGCTCTTTCCTCGGCCTTTTTCTTATCATATTTCGTTCTTCTGATTGTTACTTCATGTCGATGTTTGACGAAATAGCTTATGCATTCTTTAAGTGAGAGCAGTTTAGGTCGTCCGCTATTATTAGCAGAAGCTCCAACCAATGCGATACAGTTTACACTGAAACTGCTTTGTAGATCCGTGAGTTTATAAAGTTTGTTGAGAATGACGTTGGCATTTGCTTCCCTTTTGACGTCGATAACGATTCTCATGCCTTCTCTATCAGATTCATCGTTGACATTGCTTATACCGTCAATTTTCTTTTCATTAACAAGTTCAGCAATTCTCTTGATGAGTTCAGCCTTATTGACATTGTAAGGAATTTCGTGTACGACTATTTTCTCATGTTGAGCTTCCGTCTCGATATCTGTCTTAGACCTGATTACGATTCTGCCTCTTCCCGTTTCGTATGCTTCTTTGACCCCATCAATACCGCATATAATACCCCCGGTAGGGAAATCCGGAGCTTTAATGAACTGCATAAGTCCGTCGGTATCGATATCAGGGTTGTCGATCATGGCAACACATCCGTCAATAACCTCACCGAGGTTGTGTGTAGGTATATTCGTAGCCATACCGACTGCAATACCAGTAGCTCCATTAACGAGCAAGTTCGGTATTCTAGTTGGAAGCACTTTCGGTTCTTTAAGAGAGCCGTCAAAGTTGTCTTCGAAGTCGACAGTATCTTTATAGAGGTCGTCCATCATCGCCTCACCAATTCTATTGAGACGAGCTTCGGTATACCTCATCGCGGCAGCCCCATCTCCGTCTACAGAGCCAAAGTTTCCCTGTCCGTCAACGAGGCAATATCTCATTGCCCAATCCTGTGCAAGCCTTACAAGCGCCCCATACACAGAAGAATCGCCATGTGGGTGATATTTACCGAGCACATCACCGACGATACGTGCACATTTCTTATATGGTTTATCATACGTATTACCCAGTTCCATCATACCGTAAAGTATACGTCTGTGTACAGGTTTGAATCCATCTCTCACATCAGGTAGAGCCCTGGAAACGATGACTGACATAGAGTAGTCAATATAAGATTTTTTCATCGTTTCATTAATGTCTACTTTGATGATTCTGTCTTGTAAGTCTGCCATTTGAATAATCGGTTATCTTATGAATAAATGTTATTAAATTTCATGTAAAGTTAGCAATAAAAATTGGGTTTTCCAAGCAAAACCTGAAAAACCGTTTGAAAAATGGGTTAAAAAGCGTTAAAGGGGCTCGATTTGGCGTCTGAGAGGCTCTATTTTTGATTTTATGTCAAAAATCGGGTATTTTGGAAAGAGCCCGCCACAGCATATAAAATGCGTTCTGGGGCAAAATATCGAGCAATGAAATCACGTAAATCTTCCGCATTAACATCCGCGAGCATATCTTGTGTAAGCATTACCTCATCAACACTTTCATGAAGGATATTTTTTCTCATGATAATGTTAACGAAATTGAACGATGCTTCATATGCTCTGCATAGTTTACCGGCATAATAGTTTTTAACAATGTTCAGTTCATCATCGGATATTTTCACATCGTTGAGTATGGCGATTTCCTTGTTAATTTCCTTCATGACGAGTTCCGCCGCATCATTTCTGGTATCGGTAGAGATATAGAAGAGGTTGAATAATCGAGTTGCCAAAATGTTAGACTGAATTCCATAAGTAAGCCCTTTTTCCTCTCTGATATTTTTCATCAGTCTGCTACCGAAGAATCCACCAATCAGACAGTTAGCGAGAGCCATAAGCAATTTATCCTTGCCTGAGAATTTAGGCAAAGAGAAACCGGCAAAGATATGCGACTGAATCATTTTCTGCTCCATTTGAATATTAACGACCCCCTGTTTTGCAATAACAGGAAACCATTTTCTGTCGGACAGCGTTTCGTCGACATCTGTAATTATCTTCTTTCCTCCCCACTTATCACGTCCGAAACAATTTTCGATGGTTTTTACGACCTTATCTGAAATTTTTCCAGTTAAAAAAATCTGGGAGTTCTCTGCCCCGATGTAGGAATCGAAATAGTTTCTGACCACATCCTTATTAATAGAGTTAAAATCGGATGCTTCCGGGAAAATAGTCATTGGATGACGTTTACCAAAGAAGGAGCTAAAAAAGAGTTTTTCCGCCTGAGGCCTTACCTGTTGTTGTTCAATTTCGAAATTAGTCCAGAGTTGCTGCAGTTTCAATCCGAGTTCATAATCGTCATACAATGGATTTCTCAATATATCCCCTACGATTTGCGCCACTTTATCGAAGTGTTTAGCCAAGCAAACAACCACGATGTCGCCGTACATTTTATTTGCAGATGCATTAAATGTGGCTCCATGATAGTCGAGCAATTCGTTAATTTGTGCAGCCGATTTAGACAAAGTGCCGTCTTTAATACAGTTAAGAGCAAGCATCGCTTGTAGAGGTTGATTTTGCACCCACGCCCCACCCTTGAAGAAGAAGTCAAGTCTGACCATTTCGGCGTTGTCGATATTGAGTTGGTAGAAATCAATCCCATTAGGCAATACCGATTTCGAAAGTTGCGGAATTTTTTGTATTTTAGGAAGGTTTATTTTCGGTTGTATTTTTCGTTCCATGTTTTCGTTTCGCACAAAAATAAGGATCAGGAATTCAAGAAGTTTTATAATATTATTTCATTTGAATTGACCTGAAAAGAATTAAATAAAAGGAATTCGATTTGTCGAAATTAAATATTTAGATTACGGTGAAATATCAGTTAGCGTTAAATCTCCAGTGCTTCGACATGAGGTTCAACAGACAGTCTCAATAGAGTTCAGGATGTTGAGATATAAACGACTCAGCGTTCTTCAGATCTTGCGGAGTATCAATTCCTATTGTTTCCACATTAGAAATACCGACTTTAATCTTAAATCCGTTCTGTATCCATCTAAGCTGCTCCAATGACTCAGCAATTTCAAGAGAGGACTGCGGCAATCCGGTGATTTCCCTAAGCACGTCATTTCTATATGCATATATTCCGATATGTTTATAGAATGTATGCATATTCAGCCATTGTTCTCCCATTTCCACACCTCTTATATATGGAATGACAGACCTGGAGAAATAAATAGCCTCCATATTATCATTTAACACCACTTTAGGCGAATTCGCATTAAGAACAGCCTGGAATCCATCATTTTGAGTAAAAGGCTTGACGAGAGTTGCTATTTGAGTGTCATCATGATTAAAGCATTCTTTAATAGCCTCTATTTGTGAATGTTGGATAAAAGGTTCATCTCCTTGGACATTAATTATAATGTCAAAATCTTTTCCGACCTTGTCCATGGCTTCACGGCATCTGTCAGTTCCACTTCGATGGTTTTCGCTGGTCATTACTACATTTCCCCCAAAGCGTTTAACTTCGTCAGCAATAAGTTTGTTATCGGTAGCAACCACAGCATAATCCACGACGTCTTTAACTTGTTGGAAGACTCGCTGAATAACCGTTTTTCCCGCTAAAACAGCAAGAGGTTTAGCGGGAAATCTGGTAGATGCATATCTTGCCGGAATGATAGCAAGAAATTTATGTTTCATACATTTCTAAAAGTAAAGTTATTAGTTGAAGGAGTCATCAATATGTCCCTCGTTAGTAGGCGGTGGTGGTGCAACAGGCTTCGGCTTCGCCTCAGGTTTCGCGTTTTCCCCGCTATGTTCAGTTTGTTTTTGTTGGTTGTTGTCAACAGATGTCGGTTGGTTAGGGGATTGGTTAGTCGGTTGTGTTTTCTTAGGTTTTCTGATAACCCTCTGTCCGGATGCTGAATGATATACAGTACCGTTTCTAATACTTCCCGAACCGACATCACCAGTTTCATCAACAGGGTCTCCCCCTTCAGGAATTTCAAGTCCTGTCAATTCATTAATGCAAGGGTCATATCCTTCCGGAACCGGGAATTTGTCACTTTTGCTGATACCATATCTTTTGAACAAAACATCGTCAGCATAAACGCTTTTGAGGAAAAGTCCACAAATAGGAAGCGCTGCAGCAGCGCCTTGTCCAAATGACATGCTTGAGAAGTGTACATCCATGTCTTCGCCCCCGACCCAGCATCCGATGACCAGTTTAGGAATAACTCCCATGAACCATCCGTCGGCATTAGAGTTAGTCGTACCTGTTTTACCTCCCATATCACCACTGACTCCATATCCTCTGATTCTACGTCCGGTACCGCCATTGATGACGGCTCTGATCATAATAATCATCTTATATGCAGCATCAGCCGATAGTACTTCGTTGAGTCGAGGAGTGAAAGTTTCGATAGTATTTCCATCAGAATCCTCGATTCTTTCCACAAGCATAGGAGCCGCCCTAAGACCGGCGTTAGGAAAAACAGAGTAGGCGCTTACCATTTCCCCGACACTGATGTCGCAAGGTCCGAGACAAAGAGTCATATTAGGCTCGATAGATCTTGTATTGACACCAAGTTGTCGTAGCATTCCCACGAACTGATGTGGATTCATTTGTGACATGACCCATGCAGATATCCAGTTGTTGGACTGCTGTAGTCCCCATTTCAGAGTTACCATAGCTCCATACATGGCATGCGAGCCATTACGCGGGCTCCATCCTCCATAGTTAACACGTTTATTAGGTGCTTTGTCGCAAGGAGTAAGTCCATTCATCATGGCAAGTGAATAAAGAAGCGGTTTGATAGTAGACCCCACCTGTCTTCTACCACCTCCGAGGCAGTTGTCGTACTGGAAGTGTCTGAAATCGAGTCCTGGCACATATGCACGAACAGCCCCTGTTTGAGGTTCCATTGCCATCATGGCAGTTCTGAGGAATTTCTTATAATATAGAATTGAGTCTCTCGGACTCAAAGTTTTCTCCACGTCGCCATTGTAAGAGAAAAGGGTCATTTTCACTGGTGTAGTATAGGCTTTTCTGATTTCCTCTTCAGAAGCCCCGTCGCTAACCATTCTTTGGTATCTGTCGGTTTGTTTGAAATATCTCCAAAGTATCTGTTCAACACGTTGTGCAGAGATACCCGTATAAGGTGCCGTTTTACTTCCGCGTTTTTCAGCCTCGAATCTTGGCTGCAAGGTTCTTGCCACGTGCTGATATGCTGCTTTTTCGGCATGCTCCTGCATTCGTGAATCAAGCGTGGTGTAAATTCTCAGTCCGTCGGTATAGATATTATAGTTGGTACCGTCCTTTTTTGTATGCTTGTTGCACCATCCATAAAGTGGATCCGTTTCCCATGCCAATGAGTCGTCAGCATATTTTTGGTATTGCCAAGACGCATATTTAGACCTGTCAGGTTTTTCCGCCATCATGATGATTCTGATATGCTCTTTGAAGTAAGGTGCGAATCCATCATCCTGTTTAGCGATATTGAATTTCGATGTGTCCAATTTTCTAGCCTTCGCCGAATCCAGTTCTTCTTTAGTTATATGATTCAGTTCATACATTTTTTCGAGAACGACATTTCTTCTTTGTGTCATTCTCTCCGGATTGAGTTTAGGGTTGAAATATGAAGGGTTTTTACACATTCCGACGAGCGTAGCGCACTCATCGAGAGTAAGTTCCATCGGTTCTTTTGCGAAATAAGTTCTTGCTGCGTTTTTAATACCTACAGCGTTATTTAGGAAATCGAAGTAGTTGAGGTACATAGCAATGATTTCCTCCTTGGTGTAGTATCTTTCGAGAAGAGTGGCGATATACCATTCGACCGGTTTCTGCATCATACGTTGGCTAAGCGTAGTTTTCGCAGTAACTCCGGAATAAAGTTGCTTAGCGAGCTGTTGTGTAATTGTAGAGCCACCTCCGGCAGATTCCTCGCCCATGAATCCACGTTTTACAAGCACACGTCCGAGAGCCTTCACGTCGATTCCTGAATGTTCGAAAAAACGTTCGTCTTCAGTATCGACCAAAGCATTGATAAGATTTTGCGGTAGTGAGTCGTATTGTACGATTTGCCTGTTAGACGAAGCATAGCTCCAAGTTCCCATGAGTTTGTTGTCGTGGGTATAGACTTTAGATGCAAATTTGTTAACAGGGTTTTCAAGCTCGGATATTTCGGGAAGATTGCCCAACCATCCTTTAGAGATAGCATATACACTGCCGAACATTCCCAAAACGATAATAAGGAAAAGTCCCCAGACACAGATAAGTCCGGCTTTAATACTTCTATTTTTCTTTTTGTTTTTCTTATTCTTAGCCATATAAATAAGAGTAATTGTCGCAAAAGAGTAGTTACAGACCAATACGCATTGGTTCAATTTGCAAATTTAGTGTTTTTTTATTTAATGGCAAAATTTAACTCATTGAATGTTCCATCAGTTTAGAATATGAGTATAATAATGGAGCTATGCGGATATTAATTACTTAAAAATATGCTTTATGAATTGGTAAAGTGACCGCCTCCATGTAAGCCATTCATGATGCGTTCCTTGTGAGACAAAAAGTTGAGCATTTATTCCAGCTTTATTAAGATTATCGACCAGTTGTTGCGTGCCGAAATTTTCCTCACTTCCACACGTTAGGAACAAGAAATGAATATTCTTGTTAAATTCCTGCGGTCGTGTAAATATGCCATCATAAGCAGAATTGACGTCAAGTCCGAAAATAGCTCCGCTGAATGCTCCCATGTAAGAGAAGAGTTGCATATTGTTGAGCACGATGTCGAACGTCTGATGTCCTCCCCAAGACAATCCCGCCATAGCTCTATGTTCTCTGTCATCAAGAGTTCTGAAATTCTTATCTATATAAGGTATGAGGTCTTGAAGAAGTACTGGATAGAAAGTATTACCATATTGTCCTCTATCCGACTGATTGAATCCAGGTGCATTACGATTGAAAGGCGCTCTGATGTCTCCGCTTTCCATCACGACAATCATAGGCACAGCCTCTTGATTGGCAATAGCGTTATCCATGATATTCTGCATCCGTCCTTGTTTAGCCCATCCGGTTTCGTCTTCTCCCATTCCATGCTGTAGATAGAGAACAGGATATCGTTTGTTTTTGTTTTTCTTAAGTTCATATTCCGCAGGAGTGTAAACCATTGCATGTCTCCATTCTTTTTTTGTTTCGGCCCAATAGTAAATGCTTCTGACCATACCGTGTGGCACATTCTGTTGAGATCTGTAATAATCTCCCTCAGGTCCTTCCGGAATTTCTATTCCACCGGACTGTCGGTGACATCCAAAGAATGTATCTGTAGCCGGATCGTTAATCGACACACCGTCGACTTTAAGGAAATAGTAATGGAATCCGACGACAAGCGGATCAGTTCTGCCCATCCAATACCCCTTTTCATCTCTATTCATATCATATGTTTTTCCACAAATATCTATTTGCACCCTATCCGCTTCCGGTGCATATAGTCCGAAATACGCTCTTCGTTGTGAATCGACCATCGGCAATCTATTACCGTCTATTGTAGTTTCAGCCGTGAATGCATCATAAGGTATTTCCAACTGTTTCGGTATATCATATCCTAAGATCTTGAGCATCGTTTCAGCATATCGTCTGCCTAATAGTCGGTATCCGAAAGCATCAAAATGTAAGTTGTCGTGTCCAGAAGAGCAATTGTCAGAAGAGATAACATGAGCAGTAGGAATAGTGTTAGGCAGCAGATCTATCTGCTTGTTCATGGCGATGCATTGTCCTTTTCCATCAGCCTTTACCACTTCTCCCGCCAACAGCGGCACATCCTGAGCATTAAGTTTTAGGTCATTCAGTATATTGTTGTACACTTTGGATACCTTATCAGCCCAATTGGGGTCACCATTGTTGGACTCTCCCTGATGCATAAGTACACCTTTTATAACTCCGTCCTTCTGTGCTTTTTTAGCCAGAGTTATGAGGCGATTGTATGGATTATTGTCATAAGCCTTTAATTTGTTTTTCATCCAATCGGGTGCATTTTTAACGTATTCGTCGAGATATTCCGGTATGAATCCCTCTATATGAATTCCTCCAACAGCAACAAGAATAACTCCCACCTTAATATTACTTGGCAATGAATTTACAAGTGTTCTGCCGAAATAGTCAGCCGGTGTAATCCCATATCCAGGTCCGCAAATCGGTGGTGTAGCCTTATACCATTGTCCAATCATTCTACCATTAATAGGGTCATCTTGTGCAGCCATCATCTTGAACCTGTCATTGACGGCATGAAAATCCATTTGTTCCGGTCGTGCATTGCCCTCCATATTAGATTGTCCAAAACAGAGGAAAATATAGAAATTAGGGTCGGGTTCTGCAAATGCAGAATTAGTCATAGTCAAAAGCAGAATGAACAGTGCAATGCATCTTGGAAATTTGTATATCATAGTTATAAAATTTAAAATTACAGTTTAGGCAAAGATACATATTTTTGTGATATGATGTGACGAATCACTCAAAAATAAGTAAAATGAAAGGTGAAAATATTAAAAATCAGAAAAAGAGTTTGTATATAGCCTCAAAAAATCGTACCTTTGCAAACGTAAAAATGATTGTCTTCGTAATTCAGAAAAACAATTAAAGTTATTTGTATTACATTCATCCATCAATCATTTTAGAGATTAGACTTATTATTATCAACTAATGTTGGGAGAAATCCAACCGTGTGCTTGAACACCACGTAAAAAACAAGATTATGCAAAAAAAGACTTCAACTGTAAGCGTCGCTTACATGGTAATGGGCATACTGTTTTGTGTATGTCTGATAGCCTCCAACCTATTTGCCACTAAACAGATATCCTTATTCGGAGCCAGTGTGACAGGCGGCTTACTCATATTCCCCATTTCCTATATCGTAAATGACTGTGTTAGTGAGGTGTGGGGATATCGTAAGGCCCGTTTACTAATCTGGACCGGCTTCATGATGAATTTCTTCTTCGTATTGATGGGTGCTTTATGCGATGTGATTCCCGGTGCCGCTTACTATGAGAACAATGAAGGCTTCCATGCTGTATTTGGTTTGGCGCCCCGAGTTGCCATAGCCAGTTTCTGTGCTTTTTTAGTAGGGTCGTTTCTCAACGCCCTCGTAATGAGCAAGATGAAGATACACAGCAAGGGTCGTCATTTTTCATGGCGTGCGATTTTAAGCACGTTAGCCGGTGAGAGTGCAGATTCATTAATATTTTTCCCATTAGCCTTGGGGGGTGTAATACCAACAGAAGCGATATTACCGATGATGTTGTATCAAGTAGTCTTAAAGACGCTATATGAAATATTGGTATTGCCATTAACAATCAGGATTGTGAAATATGTAAAGAAGCACGAAGGAGTAGACACATACGACACGAGTATATCATACAACCCATTAAAATTAAAGGAAATATAATATGTTAGACAGGACATCAGCCTTAGTAGTATATTCAGGAGGTCAAGACAGCACGACATGTTTGTTTTGGGCCAAGCGCAGATTCAAGAAAGTATATGCCTTAAGTTTCCGCTATGGTCAGAAGCATGAGGTGGAAGTGGACTTAGCAGAAAAGATAGCCAAAGCCGCCAATGTAGAATTTGATTCGATGGACATCCGTTTCATCAGCAAGTTATCTCACGGCTGTTCTCTTACCGACACATCAATAGAGATGGACAAGGAGCAGCCGACTGGCGGTATACCGAACACATTCGTACCAGGAAGGAATCTTTTTTTTCTATCTATAGCAGCAGTTTATGCCCGTGACCATAACTGCATGAACATCGTTACGGGAGTATCCGAGACAGACTACTCCGGTTACCCAGACTGTCGTGATGCGTTCATAAAATCTCTGAACGTAAGTCTGAACCTCTCGATGGACGAGCAGTTTGTAATTCACACTCCATTAATGTGGCGTGACAAGAAGGAGACATGGGCCTTAGCCGATGAATTAGGCGTTTTTGACCTTATCCGCAATCAGACCCTAACCTGCTATAACGGAATAGCCGGTGACGGTTGTGGTCATTGCCCATCCTGCAAATTACGCAGGCATGGTCTGGAGCAATATCTTCAGTATAAGCAAAACTTAAAGATCAACTAACAAAAATCACTATATTATGTCAGACAGGAGCAATGAGGGTTTGAAATCCCTCGGCAAGAAAACAGAATATAAGATGGACTATAGTCCGGAGGTACTTGAGACATTTGAGAACAAACATCAGGAAAACGATTACTGGGTGGAATTCACGTGTCCCGAATTCACCAGTCTTTGTCCGATAACCGGTCAACCCGATTTTGCTGAGATTCGCATCAAATATATCCCAGACATCAGGATGGTAGAGAGCAAGAGTTTGAAATTATATTTATTCAGTTACCGTAATCATGGTGACTTCCATGAGGATTGCGTGAATAAGATTATGAAAGACCTAATCAATCTGATGGATCCGAAATATATAGAGGTGACAGGAATCTTCACACCTCGTGGGGGCATAGCGATATATCCATATTGCAATTATGGCCGTCGAGGTACTAAATATGAGGCATTAGCATCAAAGCGCTTTGAGAATCACTGACAAAAGTTTAATAAAGACAATCTGTTCGTCAGAAATACCACTTTGTCATAAAATCCCATTACCGTATTAGTACTAAGACATATCAGCTTCAATTTTCACATTTTGCTTTCTAAAACCAGAAGCATGGAATAGAGCCATGAGTTCTCCCCTTTCGTTAGTTACTTTCACTTCTGCAAATGGCATCTTATGGTGATCTACGATTTCCCTTGCTTCCGCATAAATAAATCCAGAAGCCTGATTTTTGAAATAAGTGATAGTTGATGTAGTAGAAAAAGTTAGCACGAGATGGCTATTTACAGCAGCAGCAAACGCCAGATCGGCAAGTGTGAAAATCGCTCCACCCTGACAAATACCACCTCCATTGAGGTGGTTTTCGGTTATCTCCATTTTAGCCTTAGCATATCCAGGCTTGATTTCCATCAATTCAGCTCCGGCAAGTTTAGCAAATCGGTCTCTTTCAAAAAACTCTTTCAAGTTCATATAAAAAAAAGAATTTACAGTTTTCTTTATTTAAACAGGGTTGTTTTTGGCGAAGAGTTTCATACGTTGTTTTAACGGTTCGTATTGATGTTCTTCAATGAATGATGTGCATACGCGCAGTCCTTCTTGTTCACTTCCTGTAGTAATTAATGATATTGCAGATACCCCATAATACATCAGTTCTTTTGCGAGTTGTCCACTTGTCATGCCTTTATATCCAATAGTGAAATAGAACCCATCTGCAACAGGTAAATCGAGGTCCTTATCATAAACGATATGGAAATTGTTAGCAAGGAAAATCTCTTTCAATTTCTTAGCCCTTTCTCCATATACACTCACTTCCTTTCTGAAATCATATTTACCGTCAGCCGCCGCTTTGAGCATAGCCGCCATGGCATACTGAGCAGAGTGGCTGGTGCCCGAAGAGAGCGCATAAAGCATACGAGTTGAGAAAACGGGTCCAAACGGGAGTCCCTCGTATCTATCAGCGAGGTCAGGATATATGCGATGGAAGAGTTTGTCGGATATGCAGGTGACTCCGATTCGTTCACCAGCATAGCTAAAAGCTTTTGAACCGCTTATGAGGAGAATATAGTTCTCGGTATATCTTGCCACAGTAGGCTGATATGGCGGTTGGAAGGGTACTGAGAGGTCTTTTCTGAAGTCCATGGCGAAATAGGCGAGGTCTTCCATGATTATAGTATCATATTCGTTCGCCAATTTTCCGATAATTCCGAGTTCATCATCATTGAGACAAATCCAAGAAGGGTTATTAGGATTCGAATAGATGACTGCACAGATATTACCCTTGTCAAGGTAAGACCGCAGTTTTGCTTCCAGTTTATCCCCTCTGAAATTATACACGTCGAACGACTCATGTTTAACGCCCATTACCTGCAGTTGCATTTTCTGCACAGGGAATCCCGGATCTATGAAAAGCACCGTGTCTTTTTTCTTGTTTGCCTGTGAGCAAGTGAGGAAAGATGCGAAAGTGCCTTGCATTGAGCCGCTTACCGGCACACATCCTTCCGGATTGATGTCAACCCCGATGAACGCCTTAATAAACCTTGACGCTTCCTGTTTGAGCTCTGGAAGTCCCTGGATATTAGGATAAGAACTGGCTATTCCGTTATTGAGAGCATTTATTTGTGCGTCAACTCCAATTTTTGATGCCGGTAGTCCAGGAATACCCATCTCCATTTTTATGAATTCCACTCCAGAGCGTTTTTCAGCAATAGACGCTGTAAGTTTCACCTCACGTATTGTCGCTTTAGCAAAATCCTGAATGCCAAGTTCAGCTATTATATTATCAACGAGTTCTTTATCTATAGGAGTCATCTTGAATAATTAGAAAGAATTAGTTATGAAAGACTACATAGGAATTAAATAACGTATTGCGCCCTATTATTGACAAAATAATGGTTAAATCTTTTTGTTAATTGATTGTTTTTTTTAAGCGTTCATTGCTTGGCTACGTCCGATATCAAGAGCTTTGATGTTAGCCTCAACAATGGCGTCTCCTTTTCGTGCAAAGACTGTTTTGATTGCATTTTGCAGGATGTCATAATCGATTCCGATCGCCTTTTGCGCCGCTCCGAGGAGAATCATGTTAGCTGAACGAGGTATAGCATTATCTTTCGCCAGTTTTTCTATATCGATTCTGATAACGTTATTAATTTTATCCAGGTCGTCGTTGACTATCTTCATGTCCGGATAATTAGGAATATTGACAAAAGGAGTAGAAGAAGTGATAATCCACCCCTCTTTCTTAAGGAAAGGCAGGTATCTGAGAGCTTCCATTGGTTCCATTGAAATGATTACATCAGCAGATCCAAGCGGTATGAGGTCGCTGTTGATGGGTTGAGAAGAAATTCTGAGATTCGACTGTACGTCCCCCCCCCTTTGTGACATACCGTGAACTTCGGCCTGCTTGATGAAGAGGTTTTCGTTCATGGCAGCTTCTCCGATGATAGTTGCAATAGAGAGGATACCTTGCCCCCCTACTCCACATAGAATTATATCAGTTTTCATTTCTGTTCCTCCTTCGCTTTTTTTTGTTTTAGATGTCTTTGCAGAGTTTGAATACACTCACGTCGCGGAATTATAACCGAAGTGCCGTGGTAGTTTATTTCGTCACGAATGATGCGTGTTATTTCCGGCATATTTTTCGGCAACGGCACTACAACATGTAGATGTTGTTCATTGATTCCCAGCCCTTTACAAATAGCTTCAAACTTACTTGTCCCTGCCGAATCCTGTCCTCCCGTCATAGCAGTTGTAAGGTTATCACTAATAATCACAGTAATATCAGCATTTTCATTGATGGCATCGAGCAGACCCGTCATACCGCTGTGAGTGAAAGTAGAGTCACCTATGATTGCAACAGCCGGATACTGTCCTGCATCAGCCGCACCTTTCGCCATAGTGATAGATGCTCCCATATCCACACAAGAGTGTATGGCCCTGAACGGCGGTAGAAATCCGAGAGTATAGCATCCTATATCTCCAAATACGCGCGGATTTTCATATTCTTTGAGCACTTCGTTGATAGCCGCATAGACATCTCGGTGTCCGCATCCCTGACAGAGAGCCGGTGGACGAGGCGCCACGTCTTGACAGGCGTTAAATGGTTGATGTGTTTCAATTCCGAGTGCAGATTTGAGTATATCCGGATTGAGTTCACCAGTTCTTTGCAGTTCTCCAGTCAGTCGTCCTTTAATGATGGCGTTGCCTTTCATAACGCCTCTAATCATATCCTCGATGAACGGTTGGCCTTCCTCAACAACAAGAACGGCATCGCACTCGTCGCAGAGTTTTCTGACGAGTTTCTTAGGTAGAGGGTATTGAGAGATTTTGAGCAAAGGATACGGACATTCACCATTGAAACATTCCTTTACATAATTTACTGCAATGCCGCTGGCAATTATACCCAAAGAGTGGTCTTTGCCTTCGGTGAAGACATTATATTCAGAATTCTCCGCCTCATCTTCGAGAACATCCTGCTGAGCTGTAACGATTATATTTCTTTTTCTGGCGTTTGCAGGAAGAAGTACCCAATTGGCAGAAACGGCATCGTAATTCATGGCATTTTCGTTACGAGCAACATTCTTCACGTTTACCACCGCCCTTGAGTGTGCCATTCGTGTAGTCACCCTCATGAGCACTGGCAGTTTTTGTTTTTCCGAGAAGTCATAAGCCTTTTCCATCATGTCGTAAGCTTCTTGCTGGTTAGCCGGTTCGAAAGTAGGAATCATGGCGAACTTGCCATAGAAACGTGAGTCCTGCTCATCTTGTGAAGAGTGCATTGACGGGTCGTCGGCAACGAGCACAATCAGTCCTCCGTTAATACCAGTCATTGCGCTATTAACAAAAGGATCAGCGCAGACATTGAGTCCGACATGTTTCATGCAAACGAGTGCTCTTTTTCCCATGAAAGACATTCCGAGCGCTTCTTCCATCGCCGTTTTTTCGTTTGTACTCCAACGGCTGTGAATACCTCTTTGTTGAGCCAGTTTGTTTTGCTGTATAAACTCAGTGATTTCGGTTGATGGTGTACCAGGATATGCATACACCCCCGATAGTCCGGCATGAATTGCCCCGAGTGCGATAGCTTCGTCACCGAGTAACAATTTTTTTTCAGTCATATTTCTTATGATTTATAATTCTTTTTACCAAATAATATGCAAAATTACACAAAAAAGGCGTAAAATTCAACAAAATGACAAATTTAATAAGTTTAGAAAAGACAAAATCTAAAAAAACGTTTCAGATTATAAAACATGTGAAGGAGAGCGATAAGGCATGCACATATATAGATAAATCCCCATTAAGGACATGTTATTTCATGCCCTCAATGAGTTTTATGTTGAGATTTTCGATATCAGTAAGTTCAGTCCCATCACTATGTCTTGCATTGATTTCGTCAATCATGTCCTGTCTCTGTTTAGGTGTGAGTTTGCGAAGCTGTCCACGTGTAAGAGGTTTTTCGGATGCAATAGCCCAAACATCCTTAGTGTGCTTGTAAGGTCCTCTGATTCGTTTCAGTCTGAAATGTTTTCCAAAATCAGGATGCGTATTTACGTACTCCCCCGATTCTAATTCATCGACTTCCAAGCCTTCGTCGATATACTTGACAGCCCAATATGTAGGTCCGGAGAGTGCACCTCCACGTCCCCCGCCATAATCTCTTTGCTGCATTCTGCTTTCCCCCCAAAAGATGGTGTCGGTATATTCATTCCTATGATCAAATCCGATGTTAGGTCCCCAAACAAATCTTATATGCCTCCCCGGGTCACCGGTATAATATTCACCCTCCTGGACTTCAACTGTGCCAAAGACAGAAGTACCTTTTTCATTCTCGTACACTCCACTGATAAGGTCGACCAACGCTTGGTGTAGATCCTCATTACTTTGTGCTCTGACATAAACGTCGAGCACCTTTTTTGAGCGGGCTCCTGTAACAACAATAATTTCCTGGTCTGCAACTTTGTATCTTTTTTCGACTGTACCAGAGCGATGTTCGAAGCGGAACACTTCAATGCCATTGTGCCAAAGGCAATCTTCCGGTATATCCCCAGTCAGTTCTTCAAACTTAACAATACGTTTTTTAGCCTTAGCATAATCGACCAGGTATTTTTCAATTGAGTCGAATCCATATTTTCTGATATATCCGTTCATTTTCAGAGTATCTCCGCTATCAAATACTGCGACGAAATGATGCGTTTGTCCCTGCCCCACTTCACCGTTTAGCCAAGGTACGTTTCCCCGGAGGTCTTGTATTTTCATGTTTTTAGCAATGACTTCAGTAATATAGTCCAAAACCTGTTGGTCGGCCTCTACGGTAAGGCTGTCGATTTTGCTGTAATAGTCATAGACCGTGACTTCGACCTGTCCGTTTTCGTTTTTTTTGGCAGAGAAGCTCTCATAGAGGAAATTGCGGTCGTTATTAGTTTTATATTCAAAACAGAGGAGTTTTCCTTGCGGCATTTCGCCCGGTCCCTCTTTAATATTCTGTGCGCTGACGCTGATGTTTGTCAATAAAAACGTGCAGAACGATAAAAAACAAAACTTTTTCATAGGAATCGATATTATCGGTTAATAAAATAGAATTATTTCCAGAATTTTTCCAGTCTTTTTGCCTCCTGTTCTGTAATATACGTAACAGCCCCGTGTTTTTGTTCCTGGAAATTTGTGCGAGTCATAGGACTTTGTGGCTCATCAAAATATCCAATTGTTTTGTATGTAAAGAAATCCTTGGTTTCTACAAATCCGAAATTCATAGGACGCCGTGCATAGTTGTCGAACATGATAACATAATTGTCGGAATCGAGTCTTTTCCAGCAGTTAGGAGCCTCATGTGGTTGAGTTTCGCCATCAAAGAAATAGTTATCCATTGTGTATGGTCCTATGATTTTATTTGAAGCCGCATGTTGAATAGTAGCCCCTTTTTCATGACTGACATAGAAGAGATGATATGTGTCGCCAACTTTTATAATATCAGAATCGATGATATTATATTTTTCCTCAGGTGCTTGCAAGAGTAGTTTAGGAGTACTGATTATCTGATTAAAATCGTCGTTTACATAAAAAAAGTAAATTTTGTTTCTGCCTCTACCCTGTCGAGTTGTGAAATGAATCATGAGTTTTTTGTTTTCCTCATCATAAACCGTTTCCGGCGCCCATGCACATCCCATCTGTCTCCAGTCCATATCCTCTTGTTGCGGAAGTGACGTCAGGTCGAGATTAGTTCTATTCCAATGAATAAGGTCAAAACTTTTCATAAGCACAAGTCCGCGGTTGTTTCCCCAATCAAATAGAGCTCCATCTCTGTCCCATTCCGTTTGTCTGAAGCCCATTCTTTGTGCGAAAATATGCAGGTCGGTCATAGCGAGATAGAATGCCCCATCAGGTCCTCTGAAGATGTGCGGGTCGCGAATTCCTCTTTGCATTGCGATAGTATCGCCAGCAATAACGGGCATGTCGTTGTTCAGTGCAGTCCACTTAAATCCATCTCTACTGATAGCCATGTGTAACCCATGGTCCTGGTCTTTATGATAAACCATAAGGTAGGCAGAATATTTTTTCTTATTTTGGTCATTAGTTATCGCTTTTGAAAAAGAAGTGTTGCAACCCATAATAATCAAAAGAGATAAAAAGAATTGTTTAATCATAATAAATAATGGTTAATAAAATGATGATAATGCAAATATATACATAAAATTTGGAAATTTGATTAAATTTGCAATATAAATTGTCTAAGAATCTTCAAATAATCATATAGAAATGCATTACAATTATTGTCCTTTATGCGGAACGAAGTTGACGCTTCATCCAGCCGGAGATGACGGTGATGTGCCCTATTGTGATGAATGTAGGCGCTATTGGTTTGACGGTTTTTCCACCTGTGTCATAGTTATGGTAGTAAATGAGTATGAAGAAGTAGCGATGTTGCGCCAATCGTATTTATCAACAGAACATGAAACGTTTGTGTCTGGTTATATCCAGCCAGGCGAGAATGCCGAGTCGGCCGCCATTCGCGAGGTCAAGGAAGAGTTGGGTTTGGACATAGAGCATTTGGAATATGCCGGCACCTATTGGTTTCCCTCAAAGGAATTACTGATGTTGGGCTATGTGGGTGAGGTTATGAAATCCGACTTTCATTTGTCGTCAGAAGTAGATTTCGCTTCATGGGTATCGAAATCGGAAGCAGAGAGTCACATGTTTCCGGAGCGTCCCGGTAACACCCAGCACAAGATTTTCCGCCGATTTTTCCTAAAATCTTCAAAATGAATATTGCAAAATATCAATCACATATGAGATTAATTAGTTTTTTTATATTTTTTTCCTCCCTGTCAATTGCTGCTTATAGTCAGAAACATTATAAATGCAATGTAGACAGTATAGCCGTTAGGGTGTCAGCAGGTTCAGGCAGCGACATATTCTACATATCCACTCCATATTACGACTGTCCAGAAGGATATGTTTACATTCACAAAGGCTTTGTATTTATGAGCCGCGATGTAGTGGATGAAGGTTATACAAAAATCTATAACCTTTACAACACTCTATGCTGGGATGAGGGTTGGATTCCAACCGGCAGTTTCACACCGGCTAAACGTTGCAACATATGCAAAGGTAAAGGTGTAAGCAAAAATGTGTGCATGGAATGTGGCGGTTATGGTGATTGGAAATGCTGTCAGTATAAAGGTAAAGAGATATGCAAACGCTGCAAAGGAATCGGTTATTATTAAACGTTGTCCCAAAATCAGCATTTACAGGTTTAGAAAAGGTGATATTTCAGTTCGACGCTTATCATTGATTTTAAGCAAAAATAACATAATGGAAATACTTTTAGAATCATAGGAACGTTATTATAATAAACAGACGAAATAAAACCGATATATGATAAGAAAAAGACAAATCCGCTCCATAGTATTACTATTTCTGTTGTTTAGCCTTAACTCATATAGTCAGAGCGCTGCAGAATTAAACAGCCGTGGTGTAAGCTATCTATTGGGTGAGGGAGTCCGTCAGAATCAGGAAGAGGCATTTCAGTTGTTCAAACGCTCAGCGGAAGCCGGTTACATATTGGCATACAACAATTTGGCAAACTGCTATTTCAGTGGTGAGGGATGTAGTCGTGATTTGTCCAAGGCCGCTTACTGGTATGAGAAAGGTGCTCAAGCCGGCAATGCGACATCTCAATGCAGTTTAGGCGAATGTTATTATTGGGGCAACGGTGTAGGTAAAGACTACAGCCAAGCCGTCTATTGGTTTGAACAGTCAGCAAAACAGAATTATGCCAAGAGTCAATATTGTCTGAGTGTATGTTATAATCGTGGTCAAGGAGTAGTAAAAGACAATAATCTGGCATTGTATTGGTTGGAGAAATCGGCAAAGCAAGGTTATCCGGATGCACAATATCAATATGGTAATTTTTTCAAGGCAGGTATAGGTGTCCGTCAGGATATGGATCAAGCATATTACTGGTGGGAACGTGCAGCCCGCCAAGGTCATGAGCGGGCCGCTCAAGCCTTGCTTGAATCAGAATGATTACCAAGTGACCGATCAATTATCAGAATCATCAACTTTTCGTCATGCATTTAGAAGATAGAGGTTATTCTTTCTAAAAGAGAAAAATCACTTGATTCAGAAATGCGAAGAAGATGAATATCAAAGAAACAAATCACACCATTTGTCAAATTTAGCGACAGACTCATCACCAAATTTTTTGAGAGAAGCTCTGACTTGCTCTATAGTTTTTTCTGTATCTATTTTTGTTTTAGAAAAAAATTTGTCAGCAAAGCAAATAATTTGTTCTTCAATAGACAAAGGGATGAAATCGTGTTTAGGTAAAGGTAGATTTTGAAGCACTATATCCTTTTCAGTCAGTCCGGTTCCAGTGTGACAAGCACATACACGTGCATATTCGCTCATATTTTCCCTTTCGAGAATTTCAGCTCCGAGCAATCCATGTTTTATATAAGGTTCTTTTCCGTAGCAAAATATAGCGGGCGCATTTGTGAAAACAATACCGATATCGTGGAGCATAGCCGCCTCCTCCACGAAATAGGCATTGGCCTTCAATTCCGGGTGTTTTTTTGTAATTATCAAGGCCTTGTCCGCCACTTGCCGAGAATGTCTGAACAGTGTATCAAATAATTGCTGATTACCTGTTGTATATTTATGTAGGAGCACATTGATTTCACCCATTCTTTTAGAATGTGCCAATTCGCCTTGATTAATATTGCCATTATTCGACATAGAGCACAAGACCTTTAAGATATTCACCTTCAGGATGGTAGATATTAATAGGATGGTCCGCTGGCTGATGTAGTTGATGCAGGATTTTGACTTTTCTTTTCGCATGTACCGCAGCAGTGAAAACAGCCGTTCTGAATGCATCTTTAGAAATAACCTGCGAGCAGCTGAACGTGAAAAGGATTCCTCCTTCCGGAAGTTTTTCCAATGCCTTCTGATTCAATCTGGCATATCCTTTCATAGCGTTTCTTACCGCATCTTTATGTTTTGCAAATGCGGGTGGATCAAGAATAATGAGATTGTAGTCTCCCTTTTTTATGTTATCCAAAAATTTGAATGCATCCTGTGCAAAAGCCTTATGCCGCGGGTCATCCGGGAAATTGAGTTTAACATTTTCGTTAGTAAGGTCAATAGCTTTTTGCGATGAATCCACGGAATGTACGATTTCCGCTCCACCTCTCATGGCATAGAAAGAGAATCCACCTGTATAGCAGAACATATTGAGTACTTTTTTCCCATATGCATATTTTTGCAGCAGCGCCCTATTTTCCCTTTGGTCAACAAAGAATCCCGTTTTCTGTCCTCTAAGCCAATCGACATGAAATTTCAGTCCGTTTTCAATAGCCACATCATTTTTGTCCCCTCCCAAGATGAACCCGTTTTCCTGTCCCAGTTCAGCTTTAAACGGCAGTGTAGTTTCCGACTTATAATAAATGTTTTTCAAATTATCGCCCAATGCATTTTTCAGTGCCTTAGCAATAATAAACCTATCCTGATGCATTCCTACCGAATGGGCCTGCATGACTGCAGTTTTTCCATAGACATCTACAACCAGTCCTGGCAGATAGTCTCCCTCTCCATGAACAAGTCTGAAGGTGTTATTGTCGACATTTTCTCCAACCATACCAACGGCAATTCTCATTTTGTAAGCAGCCTCAATTCTTTTCTCATAGAAATCTTCGTTAATATTCTCATTTTCAAAGGATAGGATTCTGACCATAATACTTCCAATTTGAAAATGACCTGTAGCAACGTAATGGAATTCCCACTCCCCACTCTTTTCCGCTTGTCTGGACGCAAAAACCTGAACGATTTCCCCTTCTTCAGGCTGCAAAGAGAAATGATGAATTGCTCCGGAGAAGATCCAAGGATGGAAACGGTTAATTGATTCCTCTTTTCCTTTTTTTAAAAACACTTGCTTCATAATGAGATAATTAAATGTCGGTATAGAAAGGTGTTATATATCACTTAAAACAATTATTTGATTAATTAGCCTCCACAGTTTCTGTAGACGAATCAATCGTTTGGAGAACAAAGTCTTGAGATTTTCTCAGTTCGTTTATTTTGTTGTAGATTCTCAGGCACGCCACAGCGTCCAATGCTGCGTAGTGTTTCTGAGCCTCATCAAGAGTATCATTATTCCAGTTAGAAAGTTGTTTTCTTTTTGATATTCTTTTACCGAAAAAGTTTGCATAAATTTTCTGCAGGCTAAGGTCTTGAATTCCAATTTGCTTAACAAGATTCTGCAGATCCACAAATGAGCCTGGTATGAAATTCCGTCTCATGGTAAGCATATGAATATCATCTTTAAGCGAAAGTCCGACCTTACAAACATCTTGGTTTTCAAGTAAATTCACAATAGAATCCGGCAAATCGATAAATTTGAGTTGAAAAAGGAATGCAGTGTCTTCAGTAGCGAGTTGGAGAATAGCCACTTTATGAATTACACCTTTTTTGAATGAAGGCCTTGTTTCGGTGTCGATACCAATTACCTTATGCTTCATTAGGAAATCCACAGCTTTTGATGTATCCACAAGATTATTGATAACGAAAATACGTCCTTGAAAATGTTCAGTATCAAGATTTTTCAATAATTGCTTATCGTATTTTTGTTTCAGTATCGTAGTCATAAGATATTAGGTTCGTCGTTTTTCACTTGGTATTTAATTTCATGAAGGGGTCTGAGAACATTAACCAGTTTTTGTCCCCAAGAGAACTTAAAGTCCTGTTTGCACTGTGCTACAGCTTCAAATAGCACATTGTCTTGAGCAGCGATTTTATAGTTCATGACAAAATTCTTGACGTCCTGATAAATATCAGCTATATTTTCACTGACAGTAGCAAGAATAGGCGTGTCGGAATATTTCATATCTTCCACAAAAACATCGAGGAAATCGTCAAGATGTCCAAGTAGTAGAGATATGTTGTTTCTGATAATATTATAGTTATCTTCTTCAACGAATTGTTCGATATAAATATCGTCAATATTGTCATAATCAGGCATCAAAGAAGCCTTGAGATATAACAACGGCAAAATTTTAGTCATTTTGTCGATAAAATCCATCTTATCAGTTTGTGCTGCATTTTCGGCTACGATACAAAACTGTACAGCAACAGTAACGAATTCGATGATATCTTTGTTGTAATTATCGTTTGTTTGTTTCATGTGGCAAAGTTACAAAAAACAAGTGAGAAATCCGTTTCTTTTCGTCATAAAATGAAAAAACGAGCCGATAGGACTATATAATATGAAATCAGCCAAGATTCCTACACAATCAACTTAAATTAGAGATAGTTTACAAAACAGAAAAAGTTGATAACACATGCAAGTTTAAATTCCCAAAAGAATCACTACATATTTTGCTACATATTTTTTATATACAGAAATAAAAAGCGGTTAAAAAATATCAGCAGAATGGATAAAAAGCGTTATATTTGCAAATTAAAATGATTTAATCAAGTTAATATGGCTACTGTATTTGCAGTCAAATTAACGCAAAGTAAAAACAAGTAAAACTAAAAACCCTCAAAATTAACACACAAATGTTTTCAAAATCTACATATGAGTTGCGCCGCAAACGTTTAGGGGAGTTAGTAGGTGACGGCGTCATCGTTCTATTAGGCAACAATGACTCTCCATGTAATTATCCCGCGAATTCATACAAATTCCGTCAGGACAGCAGTTTCCTCTATTACTTCGGTCAAAAGCGCGAAGGTTTGATAGGTGTAATAGATGTTGATAATCAGAAAGAATATCTGTTCGGTGACGACATAGATATCGACGACATAATATGGTATGGTTTTGTCCCATCAGTAAAAGACTTGGGAATGGAAGTCGGCGTTCCTAATAGTGGCAGCATGTCTGACTTTCAATCCTTTATAAAGAAATCGCTATCTTCAGGCCGCGTCGTCCACTATCTCCCCCCTTATCGTTATGACCACAAGATATTGATTGGCGACTTGCTTGGTATCCATCCCAACGCGACAAGCACTCAGAGCAGTGTTCGATTGATAAAATCCATCGTATCGATGCGTTCTAAGAAGAGCTCAGAAGAGATAGTTGAGATAGAGCGTGCCATGTCGATAGGTTATAAGATGCATACGGCTGCCATGAAAGCTTGCAAGCCAGGAGTCAGTGAGCATGAGATAGCCGGCATTCTTGAGGGTATAGCTCATCAATACGGCAGTCAAGTGAGTTTTGGCACTATCCTATCTATGCATGGTGAGATTCAGCATGGTTATCCATCAACCCGTCCGTTAGAATCCGGTCGTTTGATGCTATGTGATGCAGGTGCAGAGACGATAGAGCATTATTGTTCAGACAACACACGTGTGACCCCGATATCGGGAAAGTTCACAAGCAAACAGTTGGATATATACCAGATAGTAGAGTCGTGTCATGATTTGGTTATAGAAAAAGCTAAACCTGGAGTGAAATGGCTTGACATGCATTTAGACGTAGCCCATTTGATGACAGAAATGCTGAAAGACATAGGTTTGATGAAAGGTAATACTGAAGATGCCGTATCCTGTGGTGCCCATGCCATGTTTTTTGTTCATGGTTTAGGTCATATGATGGGTATGGACGTTCACGATATGGAAGGTTTAGGTCAGATTTACGTAGGTTTTGATGATGAGGTACGCCCTTCCGATCAATTTGGTTTGAACTGTCTTCGTTGCGGTCGCAGGATGGAGCCAGGTTTTGTGATGACCGACGAGCCCGGCATCTACTTCATTCCGCATTTGATAGACCTATGGAAGGGTCAAGGTCTTCACAAAGATTACATCAACTACGATAAAGTTGAAGAATATCGTGATTTCGGTGGTATCCGCCTGGAGGATGACCTTCTCATAACCGAAAGCGGTAACAGGGTGTTGGGTGAGAAAATAATACCTTATCATCCGGTGGAATTAGAAGAGTTCATAAACAGCTAACTCCGTCAATTCAAATACATTCTCTTGTACATAAATTAATACTCGGTATAATCATCCAATAGTAAATAATATGAACTAAAATCATTAAATACAAACAAACAATAGTCAAGAAAAACGATGAAAAAATTATTTTTACTATGTGCTTTCGTTTCATTAAGCCTAAGCACATTTGCTCAACTCGAGGGTTTTGAATTCACACCAATCAAGACCAATCCCATAACATCTATAAAGAATCAGAACCGTAGCGGTACTTGTTGGGCCTATTCCAGTTTAGGATTTTTTGAAGCCGAATTGCTCCGTCAGGGCAAAGGCGAATACAATTTATGTGAGATGTATCTTGCTCACAAGACGTATGAGGACCGCGGTCGTGCGAGCGTACGTCTTCATGGCGACATTTCCTTTGCTCAGGGCGGCAGTTTTTATGATGCCGTATACTGCATGAAGCATTATGGGATGCTCCCCGAAGAGGCGATGCCTCTTCCAGGCACCCTCTATGGTGATACGCTTCCTAACTTTACCGAGTTTTTCGGCATAGCAGAGGGGTATATAAACGGAATAGCCAAAGGTGAACAGAAGAAGTTGAGTCCAGCTTGGTTTAAAGGTTTCAACTCCATATTAGACACCTATTTGGGCGAAGTTCCAGAGACATTTGAATATAATGGCGGGACATATACTCCACAGAGTTTCATGGATCATCTTGGTTTGAACATGGACGACTACATATCGTTGACCTCCTATACCCATCATCCGTTCTACGAGCCATTTATTCTTGAGATTCAAGACAACTGGCGTTGGGGCAGCAGCTACAATCTTCCTATAGACGAACTGATGGAAGTGATGGACTATGCAGTAAGAAACGGCTACACCTTTGCTTGGGGCAGCGATGTAAGTGAGAGCGGTTTCACCCGTAATGGCATAGCCGTATGTCCTGACGTTGAGAAAGCTCCAGATTTGACAGGTTCAGACATGGCTCATTGGCTGGGTTTAAGTCCAAGCGGTCGTATTCAAGAAGCATTGACTCGTCCATATCCAGAATTGACGATAACCCAGGAGATGCGTCAGGAAGCCTATGACAATTGGGAGACTACCGACGACCATGGCATGCTGATATATGGATTAGCAAAGGACCAGACAGGAAAGGAATACTTCATGGTAAAGAATTCATGGGGTTTGAGTGGTAAATACCAAGGAATTTGGTATGCATCCAAAGCTTTTGTCGCTTATAAGACCATGAATATATTGGTTCACAAGGACGGAATTCCTAAATACATACGTAAAAAACTCAATATCAAGTAATAACAAATATCTCAACGTAAAAACAACCGCCATACAACATGAATTGCATGGCGGTTGTTTTATTCATTTAAATAGGTGCACAAGTTCATCCAAAATAGAATATTCAAATTTCAATTTTATTCTACGTGTATTCTATGTCCCTTTGAATGTCCGGCAAAATCAGGAGCATAAGCGCATTGAACCGTAACAATGCCATTAGAATAGTTTCCAGGTGATGTGACATACATGTCGAGATCGATAGTCGCAGTACCTTTATAGAATGTAGAGAAGAAGAAATCCGCAGAAGCATCGTGCAAAGCGAGATATCCACCTCTTCCTCCAAGATACTGATATCCGGAATGCGTTTTCATCGGTTCGAGACATGCAGCATGCTGAGATCGAATTTGAACGAAATCCATATCCCTGTCAGCCTTAACTATATGCCTTATACGGACTTTATCTCCCACCTTGTAAGTGTAATCATCGTCAACAGGAATCCACTCTCCGTTTTGTTCCAGATAGAATTTCCGTTCGACCGTGAGTTCTGCTCCATTTTGCTGCATATTGTCGAGTTTTTCGAAAGACTGTGCAAATATAGTACCCCAAGAGAATCCCGGTGAATATTTATGTACATGAACAACTTTATTCTGGCTGTTTATGGTTTCGCTGAACACATTCTCCGGTATTTCCGTTTTCACGAATCCCAATCCAGCCGATTGCCGGTCAAACTCTATTCTGTGGTTATTGAAAGCCACTTCCGGCATTTCTTCCATATAGAAAGTGGAATCAGGCGAAACAGTAAGTAATAAGTCAACAGCATTTATAGTGTTGACAATGCTATTCCATTGTTGTGCTTGTTTTTGTCTGAGCAGCCAGATTTGCATGTCGTAAAGATATTCGTCCGCACCCTGGTAGAAGTCTTTGGCCATATAAAACGCCTTCATAGCAGCGACATGTGATGGGATTCTATAGTCGCACCATGAATAGTAGGTGTTTTCTCCATCGAAGAAACGTCCCATTCCCGGTTTTTCCACCAAATATTCCCTAATAGACTTAATATACGGCAGAGCATCTTCATTCTTTCCGAACGCCATAAGAGTTGTAGCGATATTAGCTTTTCCATATGTGGTCATATTTTTAGCCTTACCTTTCAATCTTTTAAGATAATTATTGACCATGTTTCTGGTTTCAGCCTTAATTTCATGTTCAGAAATTGCCAGCATATAAAGATAATGCAAAGTAGTGTTAGACGGAATAGCCTTCTTATGTTTCTTCATATATTCATTGAACTCTTTCAGTTCGATTTCATCAAGGAAGCTCATTCCATTATCCATCATATTGAAGACCTTCTGCTGGATGTTTTCTCCAACATGTTTCATATATTCATAAAGCCTAGTCAGGTTGTCGCAAACGGCAAATGTAGTGTAATAGCTTGGTTCCATCCCCTTAAACCATGTCCACGCTCCATTAGCGAGTTGCAATTCAGCAAGTTTTTCTATAGCCCTATTGATACGTGTGTCAAGCAGTTCATGGTCGAAGAGTTCAACCATTTGTTTTTTATTCACGGTTTCATTTTGTGCATCCATCATCCACGGTGCCTCTTGAAGAACAATATCCTTCAGCTGTTGGTTTTTCTCCAGTTCGCTTTGCAAAGTGGTTTCCTGTTCGTTTTCAGATTTCCATTGCTGTATGAGAGTTTCCAGCCTTGGAATTCTAGTAGCCAGGTGTTTCAGAGCAGAATTGGCATAGAGTGCAGCAGCCCAAGAAATAGCGTCATCGTCTTTAGGATTCATAATCGCATGCATAGCCAGAACGACGTTCCACGAAGGGTTGTCGGTATACTGGAAAACCATTTTTCTATTGACAGCTGTAGGAGAGTTAAAGTTAAACAGAGAAGCAATGTCAATGTCTTTAGACTCTCCGGTCTGAATATAGAATGGTACGGTTTCGGTGATGAGTTTCTTATCCGGCAGGACAGGGAGCCAATTCCTTTCTCCATCGGCGAATCCATTACCTTCAGCAGTAACTTCACAAATAAGCATATCCAGAGAATCATCAGCGACGAAATTGAAATTCAGAGGTTGAGTTTTTCCAGCATTTACATAGAAATTTATAATCTGTTCAAAGACAATAGAGTCGTCATCAGGATTAATCAACTTCATTTTAGCCTTTCCTTCAATATCGTTTTCGGCTTGATTGATGATTTTGACAGAAATGGTTGCCTCATCACCGTTTCTTACAAATCTCGGCATATTAGGCTGTACCATAAAATCTTTTTTAGCAACAGCAGTAGCATTGATTAATGCATAATCGAGTTCTGTAGTGTGTGCAAATCCCATAAAGTTCCACTGTGTGAGGGATTCCGGTAATCTAAACGAAATGGTGACATTGCCCTGTTGGTCAGTAATCAGATTAGGATAATAGAACGCTGTTTCGGCAAAGTCGGATCTAATTTTCACTGTCTCGTCAGCAGGTTTTTCCGGACTTTGTTCATATTTTTCTTCAGGTTCAACAGCAAGCTCCCGTAGAGAACTTTCCGCAGCTGCAGGGGCTGCATCATAAAGCATTGCCCCGTCCTCCATTTCCATAGTTGCAGCATTCATAACAACATTCTTGGAGAACATCACATTTCCTATTCCTCTACGCAAAGGTGTGATGAAGTAACCTATTTCATTAAAAGGAATCAAGTGGTTGAATGTCCTGTTGTAGTTATCAATAAAAGAGGTTGGGAAATTCAATCCAATAGCTCTCGGCGAGTCCCATGCGCGCGAAGCATTTAGATAAAAATTCGGACAATTCCTGTAGAACGGTAATGAGAAATCCCAAGAATTCTCAGCCAAAGCATCTAGACTCGCATCATACATAGTAGCAAGCATCTGTGCAGCGACCGGTTTCCCATCCTTATCTGTAATGTACAGAGTCCACGTTTCCTCTTGTCCAGGTGTAAGTTTGTCTCTGAAAGAAGTCCATTTCATTTGTAGCTTCTTCTCAGGAACCTGGTATTTGAATGATTTATTCAATTTTCTTAATTGATTGTTTTTCACGTAGAAAATACAAACAGCGACACCATCCTTATACAGATCTTTGAAATCAAGGTGTAGAAATTTCAATGAATTGTCGGTGGTTTCAATTTTCTTCCACTCAACATTGTCCTTTGATATTACATATGCATAAACGAATTGGCAATCATTAGCATTAGCATAATACAAATTGATGCCAGTAGAATCGTTAATATACGTATCAGGCGAATAAATCCAGTCGTCTTCTAATGTCATAGATTCTTCTCTGTCAGCGAAAAGTACAAAAGATTTGTATGCTTCAAGTTTATGTTGCCTGTTGTCTTGTGCCTCAACCTTGATTCTATACTGTCCCAAATTCATGTCCTTTAGTTGGTTGATTTCAAATGGGTTGTTGGCAACAAAAACACCTTCTACACCAGTATCAACATATTTTCCAGTGTTGTCGTGATATTTTTCAAATCTTTGTAAGGTCCATTTTCCGTTAACCTCAACGTTAACTCCATTAGGGTTAACTGCAATTACCTTGAACGGTTTCAATTTATCCTGATGGAAATTATCAGTTGCATCGACTTTGAGATTAAATTCATAATCTGAAACCGAGAACACTTTCTGCTGTTCATGAGATTCTCCAGCGAGATCAGTGACTTTAGCCGAAACCCGATAATGCATGATTCCATTAAACGTTCTCCTCCATTCGCTTATAGACACATCGTCAGCCCTATCGCCATCAAGAAAGACATTCACAGCAAACTTTCCATCGTCATCGGTAGTCGTTTCGAATGTCATCTGTTGATTCCAATTAAAGTTATATCTCCAAGAGGTCCAGAAATCAGCATTTCTGTTTTCAACTTTAATAGTAACTTTAGCACCCTGTACTGGTACTCCTGAATAAGTTTTAGCATATCCCGTAACGGTTACAGTATCACCGAACGCCATGGTTCCTTCAATATCTTCAAATTGGATATCGAATGTAGGCCGTTTGTATTCTTCGACGTCAAAATAAGCAACATTATCTCCTATTTTTACTGAAAATTGCCCGTTTAGCAGGTTTTTAGGAATAACAATAGAGTCGGTAGCCATACCGAAGTCGTCGGTTTTAAGCATACACGTCTTAAAAGACTGCCAATTAGCATCATATGCCTCGAGTTTGAGGTTATGTCCGTTCAGGACTTTAAAATCATCTCCATTCTTAACATATGCATATGCAGTGACATGTACAGTTTGTCCAGGTTTATATATAGCCCTATCGGTAAATATCTTATATTCGTAGTATTCATCAGAATCCCTTTCTATAAAATTTTCAGTTTTAACAATGGATACCTTAGTACTGATATCATTAAGGTCGATAGCAGCATACGCCCATGAATATTTATTGGACTCGAAGAAAACCTGTCCGAGGTCATCAGTATAAACAATAACAGAATCCGTTGTGATGTACTTTCCCCTCTCCCACTTAGAATTACCAGCAATAACTTTACAATGGCTTTGCGGCAAGCCAGTTAAAGCGTTAAGCACAGTAATAACATTCTGATTTTTGGGTAGTATTGTTGAAACCAGTTTAAGTGATGTTACCTTAAATTCACTCTTGCTTTCCTTATCTTCAGCTTTGACTGAGACAACATAATCGCCCGGTTTCAGCGAAATATTCAGAGTATCGGTTTTTTGTTCCTGAGGAGCATTTTCATTGTCGTTTATAGTCTGCGAGAAAACCAATTTGTTTTCAGAGTTTCTAATATTGACATCCACCGATTTGACATTTGCATGAGTCACATATATTTTAAACGACTGATCAGCAATAATTTCATCATCCACATAAACACCAACATTTTTATTGTAAAGCATTTTTTTTAGATGAGAGATGTATTTAGCATGCACAGTTTCACTCCATTGATTTTCAGCCCATTGAAGTATTTCAAGTCTTTTAAGTTTAGAGTCGAAATGTGCATTATTATAATATTCGAGAAAGGCGTCAGCTCCAGCCTCGAGTCCAACCGACTGTTGACAAAGAATATAGAGGTTGTTCAGATATTCATCTCTTGACATTCTTTTAGACCTACTATTAAGGTTGCACTGCAGATTCCATATCTTCATCTGTGTGAGAATGTAAGCGTCCTTCATGTCCAGGCTTTTATAAATGTCAGCAGTTTGATTTAGATGTTCAATCAGAATAAGCTGCGAATCATCCTTATAACTCAACAAGTTATTGTGAACAACAAAATACATAATAAGCGAAAGAACATCATTGTTGAATAATTTAGCATCATCTCCAGGCTCAAATAGAGCTTCGTATGGTTTTGCATCAACATTAGCCAGTAGTTCTTTCTTTTTCAATGCCATATCGACATGTTGACTAATCATTGAGCAGCATTCACTCTTCAATTCTTGATTAGAATAGAAATGACGTAAATGCAATACATTCTGATATACAGATGCAATCAACACGTGGAAAATGGCATTTTTAGCCGGGACGTCGTTTCCTTTCTGTACCACGTCTGAATTGATGAAATTCTCCATATTCTTCAAATCGACAAGAATACTGTCAGTTGACACCATCATTCTAAGCTTAGCCTTATGCATAAAAGCTTTGACAAGATTTTGGTAGTCCGATGTTTTTTCTGATTTTTTCAAAATGATGTCTGTAACTGTTTCAGCAGATTTCGGCAGATCTTTTGTTTCAAAATCCTGTAGTGTTTTCCACAGTTTTTCGAAGGAATCCCTTTCCGAAACCTTAATGTTTTCTTGGGCATTCATAGTGAAAGATATAATTGAAAACAGCAAAAAAAAGATTTTTTTCATAATTTTAAAAATAAAGAGGTTAAGAAAAAGATAAGAGGTTAAAATACAATGAGAGAGTATATAGTTCTATATATAAAAATCAGTTAAGAGGGTATTTACCCAGATTTTTCATTTGTTTAAGAATAGCTTTTTGTCTTTTATAAAGATATGGTGAAGGATGTGCACTATTATACTTGATAGGATTAGGCAGCGATGCAGCAATAAGAGCGCATTGTTGCCTTGTGAGCTTCTTAGCATCAGTACCGAAATGTAATTTAGCTACAGCCTGAGCACCATAAATGCCATCCCCCATTTCAATAGAGTTAAGATAGACCTCCATGATTCTCTGCTTAGACCAGAATAGTTCAATAAGCACAGTGAAATAGGCCTCTAATGCTTTTCTCACCCATGAAGACTGTGGCCAAAGGAAAAGGTTTTTCGCCGTTTGCTGTGTGATTGTGCTTCCCCCTCTTTGCCTTCCTCCATTTTTAGCTTCCTCATATGCATTGGCAATAGCCTCAAAATCAAATCCATGATGTTCGAAGAAGTTTTGATCTTCGCTAGCCCAGACCGCTAATGGCAGTTCAGGTGACATATCCTCAATAGGGACCCACTGATGTTCAGTGGTAGTTTCTTTCCCCTGCATTTTCTGTTGTACGTTTCTGATGAACATAAGAGGAGTATACGGAACGGGGACCCATTTATATAGAATCACAATCAAGATTGATGAAACGAAGAAAATAATCAGCGCCCACTTAAGAGTTTTGCAAACTCCTTTAAAGAATCTGCTGAAAGTTGAACGTTGTTCATTATTGTCTTTGTTTTTATTTGCCATCTTAAGAGGGTTGGATTAGAATGATTGAGTTGTGCCAGCGTATAACACCCATTATCAATTGCAAAATTAGTGATTTTTTTAAAAGTCGTGTAAAAACAGACGTGAAATATAACGAAAAAAGGTTAATAATATAAAAAAGCCGGAACACCCACGTGTTCCGGCGATAAAAATTATTTAAAGTTTAAAAGGATCAATTTATTACTGCAAAGTACCAGCTTCAGCTTGTTGAATCATTTCCTGTGAAGCATAGATGAACACTTCCACACGGCGGTTCTGCGCTTTACCTTCAGCAGTTTCGTTGCTTGCGACTGGGTCGAACGGTCCAACACCTTCAACAGAAGCTATTTGTCCAGCCTTTACCCCTTTGTTGATAAGATAGTTGGAAACAGCTCCCGCTCTATCCAGTGAAAGTTGCTGATTACGTCTGTCGTTTTCTTCTTGAGAAGTAACACCTCTGAATCCTGTATTGTCAGTGTGTCCCTTAATAAGCACTTCCATCCCTTCGTTAGGAATTAAGACGTCGCTTACAAATTTGTCGAGTGAGGCCTTAGCAGAAGCAGAGAGGTCAGCCTTTCCGGAAGCGAAAAGAATACCCGAATCGAAAGTCACTTTCAGTGCAGAGAGCCCGTTAGCGTCTTTAATAGACTCGACCTGTGCGTCTTGAATAGCTTGAGCAGCCGCTTTAGCATTATCCATTTTCTTTCCGATGAGGTATCCAGCTCCAGTACCCACAGCAGCACCTACGGCAGCTCCGATTACAGTACCTTTAGTGTCTTTACCAACCAGATGTCCGACAATACCTCCGAGGAGAGTACCGGCTCCACCACCGATTGCAAGCCCTTTCTGAGTGTTAGTAGGGTCACAGCTTGAGAAAACCATCAAGCAAGATAGTGCGATTGCACCAAATGTCATTTTGTTCATATAAAATCTATTTTAGTTAATAAATACTTAAAATCGTATAATAAGAGCCTTAAATATAGTGCAAAAATATAGAAAAAATAGATATCCACCAAAAATATGAGTTTAAAAAGCAAATAAAAATGAATTTTAAAATAATATAATGTATAATTAGAAAAATATGCTTAAATTTGCACGAAATTTGATAAAACGTCAAAACAGCAAAAAATCAGATATACACAATGGCAAAAGAATTGAAAGAGCTTACTAAGCGCAGTACGAATTATTCAGAATGGTATAATCAACTTGTAGTAAAAGCCGACTTAGCCGAGCAGAGCGATGTACGCGGCTGTATGGTGATAAAGCCTTATGGTTACGCCATATGGGAGAAGATGCAGCACATATTGGACGGTATGTTCAAGGAGACAGGTGTTCAGAACGCTTATTTTCCCTTATTGATTCCGAAATCGTTTCTCTCTCGTGAGGCAGAGCATGTAGAAGGTTTTGCAAAGGAGTGTGCTGTAGTGACCCATTACCGTTTGAAGACCAATGAAAGTGGAGACGGCGTTATAGTAGATCCATCAGCGAAATTAGAGGAAGAGTTGATAATCCGTCCGACTTCCGAGACGATAATCTGGAACACGTACAAGAACTGGATAAAGTCCTACAGAGACCTGCCTATATTGTGTAATCAATGGTGCAACGTGATGCGTTGGGAGATGCGCACCCGTCTGTTCCTACGAACATCTGAATTCCTATGGCAAGAGGGTCATACCGCTCATGCGACAAAAGAAGAGGCAGAAGACCGTGCAAAGCAGATGCTGAAGATATATGCAGAATTTGCCGAGAAATACATGGCAGTTCCAGTTGTTCAGGGCGTAAAGAGTGAGACAGAGCGTTTTGCCGGAGCCTTGGATACGTATACAATCGAAGCGATGATGCAGGATGGCAAGGCTCTTCAGAGCGGCACATCCCATTTCCTTGGTCAGAATTTCGGCAAGGCTTTTGACGTAACATTCTTGAACAAGGAGAACAAGCCAGAATATGCCTGGGCAACCTCATGGGGAGTAAGCACCCGCTTGATGGGGGCTTTGATTATGACCCATTCAGACGACAACGGTCTGGTATTGCCACCGGCCCTTGCTCCACTTCAGGTAGTAATAGTTCCGATATGGAAGACATCAGAACAGTTAGACGCATTGAATTCCAAGGCACAAGAGATAGTAGAAGGTTTGCAGTCATTAGGTATAAGTGTGAAATACGACAACAGCGAGACAAAGCGTCCAGGCTTCAAGTTTGCCGACTATGAATTGAAGGGCATTCCAGTACGTCTGGTTTTAGGCGCTCGTGACCTTGAGAATGGTACAATAGAAGTGATGCGTAGAGACACATTAGAGAAAGAGACAGTAAGTATTGACGGCATAGTAGATTACGTAAAGAGTCTTCTTGATGATATACAGTCAAATATATACAAGAAAGCGTTGTCTTTCCGCGACAGTCATATCTACGAATGCGATGACTATTCAGAATTTAAGGATAAGATAAAGAGCGGAGGTTTCTTCCTGTGTCCTTGGGACGGAACAGCAGAAACAGAGGCCAAGATTAAGGAGGAGACTCAGGCCACAATCCGTTGCGTTCCATTTGGTTATGCCCAGAAACCGGGCATTGACATGGTTAGCGGCAAAGAAGCCAAATATCGTGTTCTGATAGCCCGTGCATATTAACTCAAGCACTCTACGGGAATCATTTCCCGATTTCCATAAATAAAGTAAAGATTATATTAAGGTAAAAAGATGAGTTTCGGCAAGAACTATTCGAAACAAGCATTTTGGTTGTCGATAGTAGTTATCGCCATATTGCTATGTATGTTATTCATTCCCCGTTTGGATTTTTTCGGTATCCGTTCGAGGCGTGTAGACATATTAAGTGATGTGTTGCCCAAAGATTCCTTAGGTAATCCCATAGCCGAGCTGTTTTTAGACAGCCTACAGGGTGGCTTTTCATCCGACAACGGCATAATTTCAGACATAGAAGTGATGCGTCCGGACTACAAAGACAGTATACCGGCAGGATTAGTGGTAGTTGAGGATTTTGCCGATTCCACCGGTCAACACCGTGAGATGGACAAGTTTTACCGTTCTTTGGATTCGAGTTCAGACCGTCAGGTAAGGATAGCCTTTTTCGGTGATTCATACATAGAAGGGGACATATTGACCAGTTCCCTTCGTGACCTGTTGCAGAGCAAATATGGCGGTAGAGGTGTAGGTTGGGTAGAAGTGTCGTGCATAAGCGAGACATTTCGCACAACAGTTCACAACACAAATTCCGGTTGGTCCAAGCATTATGCCACCGACAAAGAAGGCTATAACCCATCATCAGCCGGTTTGGCTGGCAGTTACTTTATCCCGTCACCGACCGGCCGTTTGACTCTTCGCTGTCAGAATTCGACATATGCCGACCACTTGTCCTACGTAGACGAGATTAGTATTTTTGCCGACATGTCTCCTTCGCTTCATCTTAGCACTCGCGTGAATGACAGTATCACCAACAGCTATGTAGGAGAAGGTTTAATCGGCTTAGAGCGTTTCACTCAGAGTGGTGAAATATCCAAAGTGGAATTAACCGCCTCAGGCAGTGGCAAGGTATACGGTATAAGCATGGACGGACACACAGGAATATGCTTGGACAACTACAGTATGCGCGGTCGTAGCGGTAATTATCTGTCCGAATTGTCTTCCGGGATGCTGGAAAGGATAAGTGAAGTGCGTAATTATGATTTGATAATATTCGAATACGGTTTGAACATAGCATCCAAAAAAGTGCATAAATATGACACGTTTGTAAAGAATTTCACCCCTATAATCAGCCGCATGCAGAAATATTTCCCTAATAGCAGCATCTTGGTTTTAGGCTGCAGCGACCGAGGCGAACGTAGTCCAGGTGGTGGTTTTCGTACGATGTCTGGAATAAAAGAACTGATTAGTTATCAGCGTAAGATGTGTCATGACAGAGGAATAGCCTTTTGGGACATGCGTGAAGCAATAGGCGGCGATGGTGCCATGAATTATATGTCGAAAGAAAAGATGTCAGCCAAAGACATGACCCATATAAATTATAAGGGCGGCAGCTATATAGCGGGCAAATTATTTTCCGCTTTAGAGAACGGCAAGATGAATTATGACCGTCGTCGTTTAAGGTGAAAGCAGATTCAGTGTATAATATTTATACTCAATTTAAAAGAATAGAATAAATCAAAAAATAAACTCTCCATTATCTAAAAAACAATGTTTGATATAGATTGGCAATCGGTGTTGCAGCAATTTGTCTACGACCCACAAAATCCGATGATATTTTCAACAGGCATATTCCTGTTTTTGTTTTTAGGTTTTACATTAATTTACAACCTATTAGGCAAGACCACCACCCTTCGTCTATTATTTGTCACCGCATTTTCCTATTTTTTCTATTATAAGAGCAGCGGCATATATTTTTTCTTGTTGTTCATAGTCAGCATGTCGGATTTCATTCTGGCTCGTTTGATATATCGCAACAACCAGAATGCCGGTTTGAAAATCGAGGAACAAGTGAAGTCGAAGAAATTGGTCTCCAACCGTGTTCTCCTCGGTCTTAGCCTTCTGATAGACTTAGGCATATTAGTATATTTCAAATACACAAATTTCTTTGGTGAATGCTGGTCGAATCTGACGGGAGGCCATTGGGATGCTCTTGACATATTTCTTCCGGTAGGCGTATCGTTTTTCACTTTCCAATCCTTGAGTTATACATTTGACGTGTTCCGTGGGAAGCTGACCCCATTGACGAACTTTTTGGACTATGCATTTTTCGTTAGTTTCTTCCCTCAGCTTGTAGCCGGTCCAATTGTACGAGCCAAGGATTTTATCCCACAGATTCGGAAGCCGTTGTTTGTATCCAAGGAGATGTTTGGCCGTGCCATATTCCTGATTTTGGTAGGTTTGTTCAAGAAAGCAGTGATATCCGACTACATAAGTGTAAATTTTGTAGACCGTGTGTTTGACGAGCCGACTTTATATACTGGAGTGGAGAATCTTTTAGCGATGTATGGTTATGCTATTCAGATATACTGCGACTTTTCCGGTTATTCAGACATGGCAATAGGTATAGCCCTGATGTTAGGTTTCACATTCCCCAAGAACTTCGACGCTCCTTATAAGTCGCAGAGTATCACTGAGTCTTGGCGTCGTTGGCACATCAGTTTGTCATCATGGTTGAAGGACTATGTATATATATCTTTTGGTGGAAACCGTCATGGTTTGTTCCGTCAGTGCATCAACTTGATGCTGACGATGCTGATAGGCGGTTTATGGCATGGCGCATCATGGACTTTCGTACTTTGGGGCGGTATGCATGGATTGTTACTTGTATTGGAGAAACTGTATATGTTGTTGCGCCGCCATTTCAATCCGGATTATAACATAGTGACCCGCAAGAATGGTTTCCACGGTTTTCTTCGCACTTTCGTGACTTTCCACATATTCATATTCCTCTGGATATTGTTCCGTTGTCCGGATTTAGATTCCGCATTTGCCTTTATAGGCAATATCGGCAACAATTTCAGTTTAGACGTATTAGGTCAGTGGGTAACCGGTTATTGGGGTGTAGCCCTGCTTCTTTTGATAGGTATAGTAAGTCATTTCCTGCCATCTCGTCTGAGTGACAAAGTTCAGTCGCGCATCACAGATTTGCCACTTATAGGCCAGGCATTCTTGATTGTAATCGTAATATTCATAGTGATACAGGTAAAGAGTGCTGATGTTCAACCATTTATCTATTTCCAATTCTAAATAAAGAATGCAATAAAAAAAACAGTAACTTAAATTACAAATAGATAAGATTAAATGTAAAGACACTGTAAAGCAATACAGTGTCTTTTTTTGTAATAAAGTGTAGTCGATGAGTTTTAAAAGTTATGTTAAAAATTAGAATATATTAATATTTTTTGTTAACTTTGCAGAAATATGTGCATATTGGCGTATAAAGGATTTTTTTCCAAAGTCATTCTGTTGCGCTGTATTCACATACAATTCAAGAAATCAATTAATTAACTAAAAAATGGGAATTTTTTCAAAAATATTTGGCAAGAAATCGCAATCCAAAGTAGGGGGGATGGAAGACTTCATGACCTTGATCCGCGTATACTTTCAGAGTGCGATAGCAGCTCAAGTAGGCTTGTCGAATTTGTCAGCTCTTCCCGATTTGCTTACCTTCAAGCGTAGTTTAAAGGTAGCGACAGTCAACAATAAGCTGGGTGTAGGTGAGAAGAAGGCCTGCAAGAAGTTGATGCAGGACTTATATCAGTTAGACGACAGTTTTTTCAAAGAGATTGACACGAGCATAAAGAAGCGCTGCAAGAGCCAGATGGATATTCAGAGCTACATGGTTATGTTCCAGGGTTACAGCCAAGAGCTTGTAATGTTAGTAGGAACGATATTAAAATGGCGTTTCCGTATTCCTTCTTTTTTAAAGAAAGCAATGCGGAGCATGATAGATAACACTGTTCATGACATATTCACAAAGGAGACCTGGAAGGACGACGCCACTCGCAAATCCGCTTATTCCATTCGCCGTTATCAAAAGACTTTAGGTTTCAGTGAGTCATGGACGAGTACCTATGTATATCACTTCATAATATTGGCCAAGCGTGAGAAGCCATCGAAGGAAGACGTTGCTAAAGCCAAGAGTATGATGAAGAAATAGTAAATCCCGACAGTCATGACAAATTCCGATCGCATAGAGCTTCGCAATTTCGAGTCTGACGTTCGTCAGTTGCTCAAATCGTATTCATCATTGCGTTCAGAGCTGTCATCTTTACGAAAGGAATTATCCGAGAAAGACTTGGAGATTTCCCGTTTAGAGTCAGAATTGCGTGACAGTCGTCATCGATACAACAATTTAAGGACAGCGAGGATGCTGGAATTAAGCGATACCGATATAAAGGAGAGCCGCCAGCGTATTACTCGTTTAGTGCGTGAAGTTAACAAATGCATAAGGTTATTAAGTGCAGAGTCACCAGAATCATTAGAGGGGAATTCCGATGAATCCGTATCCGAAGAAGATATCATAGTGAAAAAGCCTGTTGCTGAAATATCTGCAGGATTATTTTCTGACATATCTCCAACTTCAGAAGGACAAATTTCAAAACAATCGGAAGAATCTGAATCCGAATTATTGAAAGAAAATATAAATGACACAGACAACAATACAGTTGTTGAAACATCAGAGAAGTCAGATTCGGATGAAGCAGCAGAGCATGTTGAAGCATCAGAGAAGTTAGATTCGGATGTGGCAGCAGAGCAGGTTGAAGCGTCAGAGAAGTTAGATTCGGATGTGGCAGCAAATCAGGTTGAAGCGTCAGAGAAGTCAGATTCGGATGCAGTAGCAGAGCAGGTTGAAGCGTTAGAGAAGTCAGATTCGGATGCAGTAGCAGAGCATGCTGTAGCGTCAGATGAAACAGATTCGGATGCAGTAGCAGAGCAGTTTGAAGCATCAGAGAATTCTGAAGAGTTGACAGATGTTAAGTTAGCAAATGATTCGGAGAAGTTAAAAGAAGTGTCAGAGCCAGAATCTGTTAAAACTTCCGATAAATCATCAGATACTATTGACAGCAATGATGAGACCACCAAGGAAGTAGTTGAAATTAAGCCATCTTCACCGACTCGCACGAAAAAAGAAGAAATAGATCCATGGGATTTTGGCATGTTGCCATTATTTCCCGATGATGAATTCTGATTCAGTCACTTATAACCATCAAAGACGATACTCAAATGGAGCGTAAACAGAAGATACATATTCAAGTAGACGGCATAAGCCTGCCTATGCTGGTTTCAAGCGTAGACGAGGAGAAGCGTTATCGTGATGCCGCCAAATATGTTAACGACTGTTTGATGTCCGTAAAGCAGAAATATCCAGAGGTGCCCAATCCGAAATACTACACCTCGATAGTGATGCTGGACTTGGCTCGTCGAGGCGTTGAGGTATCGAACGCATACAGCGTAGAGCCTTACAAGCAATCGATAGCAGAGTTGCGCTCCGAGATAGAGTCCGCGTTATCTGAAGAAGAATAAGAAGTGGCATTGAATTATTCATGCCTATTCAAACATAGAGACAATTAACTTACGCACACTCATACATTCATATCAATGGATGTAGAGAAGTGCGTTAATTTTTATAAAACAAATAAAACCCAAAGAAAGAAATGAGCACAATCGGAATAATAGTGTCATTGGCATGTCTGGTAGTAGGCTTTTTACTAGGTTATGCCCTTTTCCGTTATTTAATCAAGCAAAAGTACAATCAAGTATTAAAATCAGCCAAAGCAGAAGCAGAGAATATAAAGAAGGACAAACTTCTTGAAGTGAAGGAGAAGTTCTTGAACAAGAAAGCCGAATTAGAGAAGGAGGTATCTCACCGTAGTCAGAAGCTTCAACAGGCAGAGAACAAACTGAAGCAGCGAGAGTTGTCCTTAACTCAGCGTCATGAAGACCTTCAAAAGAAAAAGGCGGAGACAGACAATTTAAAGACCAATTTGGAACGTCAGATTCAGAGTTACGAGAGCAAGAAGGGCGAATTGGACAAGATGATAGACCAGGAGCGGTCCAAACTTGTGACGATCAGCGGTTTGACAGCAGAAGAGGCAAAGCAGCAGTTGATGGACAGCATGAAAGATGAGGCACGTACTGACGCTATGCAGTATATCAACGAAATTATCGACGATGCCAAGATGACCGCAACAAAAGAGGCAAAGCGCATAGTTATTCAAAGCATCCAGCGTGTAGCAACAGAGACAGCAATAGAAAATTCCGTGACTGTATTCCATATAGACTCTGACGAGGTAAAGGGCCGTGTGATAGGTCGTGAAGGTCGCAATATCCGTGCATTGGAAGCCGCGACTGGTGTTGAGATAGTCGTAGATGACACTCCGGAAGCGATAGTAATATCCGCATTTGACCCAGTTCGCCGTGAGATATGCCGTTTAGCGTTGCATCAGCTGGTTAGTGACGGTCGCATCCATCCTGCACGTATTGAGGAAGTGGTAGCCAAGGTGAAGAAGCAAGTAGAAGAAGAGATTATCGAAACCGGTAAGCGCACAGCAATTGACTTGGGCATTCATGGTCTTCATCCAGAACTTATCCGCATGGTAGGCAAGATGAAATATCGTTCTTCTTATGGCCAGAACCTGTTGCAACACTCACGTGAGACCGCCAATCTGTGTGCAGTGATGGCGTCGGAACTGGGTTTGAATCCAAAGAAAGCTCGTCGTGCCGGTTTATTGCATGACATCGGAAAAGTTCCAGATGAGGAGCCAGAATTGCCACACGCAATATATGGTGCCAAATTAGCTGAGAAATACAAGGAAAAGAATGACATTGTGAACGCAATAGGCGCTCACCACGATGAGATGGAGATGACATCTCTTCTTGCTCCAATCGTACAGGTTTGCGATGCAATAAGCGGTGCTCGTCCAGGTGCACGTCGTGAGATTGTAGAGGCATATATAAAGCGTCTGAATGACTTGGAGCAGTTGGCAATGTCCTATCCCGGAGTGACCAAGACTTATGCTATCCAAGCCGGTCGTGAACTTCGCGTGATAGTAGGTGCAGACAAAATCAGCGATCAGGAGACGGAAGTATTAAGCGGCGAGATTGCGAAAAAGATTCAGGACGAAATGACCTATCCTGGTCAGGTTAAGATAACTGTAATCCGCGAGACCCGTGCCATCAGCTTCGCAAAGTGATTATATAGTAAACCCTTGATATATATCACCTTCTACTGTTATAAAAAATGACGAATAAGGAATTGGGACAATTAGGTGAAGAGATAGCCGCAAATTATTTGATGAAGAACGGTTATAGGATATTGCACCGAAACTGGCGATTGAAAGGTCATTACGAGATTGACATAGTAGCCTTCCGTGAGAACGCCCTTCATTTCGTTGAAGTAAAGACCCGAAGCAGTAGCTTTATTGACCCACTCCAAGCAGTAGACATGCAGAAGATTCGCTACGTAAGCCGTGCCGCCTATATGTATAAGAAATATTTCAGATACAGTTTTGACACCCGTATAGACGCGATAGGAATAGTATATCATACCGACACTGACTATGAGCTGAAATTCATCCCCGATGTTCATCTGAACTTGACAGATTACCACTATACAAGACATTAACCCAAAAGCAAGTAAGTGAGACATAAATCGTTAATAAAAATATTGTGCGTATCAGCGTTGTTATTATCAGCGCAGTTGTCACGTGGCCAGGAGACATCAGACAGCACGACTCATCGTATATTTCAAGGAATTGAATATGCCGGTGAGTTAAGCGGATCAGTTGGCACAGGCGACTACTCGCCATTATGGCTCCATTCCAATCGTTATGGATTGGTTTCATCCGAGCCCAATTCCGGTTATATTCGTGGTGGTTTATTCCGTTCGACTTCCACAGACTCCCTTTATAAATGGCGTCATGGATTCGGAATAGATTTAGCCATAGGAGCGAACCATAATTCCACTCTTATCATCCATCAGCTATACTATGATTTAGACTGGAAGCATGGCCGTTTGAGCATAGGTTCAAAAGAGCGAGGCATGGAGTTGAAGAACAGCATGCTAAGCAGTGGTTCACAGACACTTGGCATCAACTCCCGTCCGATTCCACAGATTCGGTTAGAGATGCCTGAATACTGGGTAGTACCATATACCCGAGGTTGGTTGCAAATCAAAGGTCATATAGCCTATGGTATGATGACAGACAATTCATGGCAGCACAAATTCACAGGAAATACAGAGCGCTATACCGACAATGTACTCTTCCACAGCAAGGCGGGATACCTTCGCATCTACAATGAAGATTTCGACTACCCATTGTCGTTTGAGGCGGGTATAGAGATGGGCTGCCAATTTGGTGGAACCACACATAATTATCTAAACAACGACACACTTGTAACATTAGAAAACGGCAAAGGTCTTTCATCCTTCTTCCATGCACTTATCCCAGGAGGAGGCGAGATGACTGAAAAAGGTACTGTGTACGAGAATACCGAGGGAAATAATCTTGGAAGTTATCTATTGAAACTAAATTACGACAAGGAAAATTGGCATAGTGCGATTTATTTTGAGCGTTATTTTGAAGACCAGTCCGGCATGTTCGGCATAGACTATGACGGCTACGGCACAGGGACAGAATGGAACAGCCACAAGGAGCGCAAATACCTGCTATATGATTTCAAGGACATGCTGTTAGGCTGGGAATTGGAGTTAAAAGAGGGTAGTTGGCTAAAGAATGTAGTATTCGAATATCTATACACAAAATATCAGAGTGGTCCGATTTACCATGACCACAATCCGGGTCTGTCGGACCATATAGGTGGTATAGACAACTACTACAACCATTACATTTATCCCGGCTGGCAACATTGGGGTGAGGGCATAGGCAATCCACTCTTCTATTCTCCCCTCTACAGCGAAGACGGAAGCATATATTTCAAGAACAACCGATTCATGGCCTTTCATTTGGGTTTCAGCGGGCAGCCGACTCGTGAGATAAGTTATAGATTTTTAGGTACATGGGAAGAAGGCTTCGGCACCTACCACAAGCCATTGTCAAAGAAGAGTCACCAGTTGAGCCTATTGGCAGAAGCCACTTATGCCCCTACTCTACCACGTTTGCGAGGTTGGTCGGCTACATTGGGAATAGGAATTGACAATGGTGGAATCATAGGCGATAATTTTGGTGTAAACTTAAAGATAAGCAAGAGAGGTATACTTCATTTTTAATTAAGAACAAGAATTAAATTCGCAATGCGAGTTGAAATCACATATTAACAATTACTCCAATATAATCATTAAATAAATCAGTTTATTCAATACACCTAATATAATATTTCGTGCTGTGATATAAGCAGTTCAAATTTGAGAAATGAAGAAAGAAATAAAGACAACAAGAATATTGATATCGATGCTAATATGCATGTCCATTTGCGGATGCAAGTTAGAGAGTTCATCAAACGGGAAGTTAGACGGCTATTGGAAACTATGCACTATAGACGACCTTGTATCGAGTACACCGGAGGACTTGAATTCCAAGAGCATCTTCTGGTCGGTTGAGAAGGACTTACTAGTTGTAAGAGACAATGACGACTCATCACGTACAGAATATGTATTCCGTTTTCACCAGAGCGACACCGAATTGACTTTAAGCGACAGCCAGATATACAAGAAATCCGGTAACGTAGCACTGGAATCAATAGAGAGATTATATAAATTTGGGATATATTCCCAACCAATCACATATAGCATAGACCATCTGACCTCATCACGAATGACCTTAAGCACAGCTGAGGTGAGATTGGTGTTTAAGAAATATTAGTAATACAATGACAAAGATAATGTTAGTCTTTGGCACACGTCCTGAGGCGATAAAAATGGCCCCATTAGTAAAAGCGTTTGCAGAAGACAAGACTCATTTTGAAACGATAGTATGTGTAACCGGTCAGCATCGTGAGATGTTGGACCAGGTTTTGCATATATTCGACATAGTTCCTGACTACGATTTAAACATCATGAAACAAGGTCAGGATTTATATGACATCACCTCCCGAGTGTTGTTGGGCATGCGTGACGTTTTGTCAGCAACGAAGCCCGATTTGGTGTTAGTTCATGGCGACACGACAACGAGTACCGCCTCGGCCTTAGCCGCTTTCTACCAGCAGATTCCCGTAGGTCATGTAGAAGCCGGTCTTCGTACGAACAACATCTACAGTCCATGGCCAGAAGAGATTAACCGTCAATTGACAAGTCGAATAGCTACCTATAATTTTGCCCCCACTCCATTGAGCAAATCAAATCTTCTATCAGAGCATATAGATGAATCGAAGATAATCGTAAGCGGCAATACGGTAATAGACGCGCTTCATATGGTTGTAGCCCGAATAAAAGGCAACGAATCCTTATGCAAAGACATAGAGCATAAACTACAAGAATCCGGATATAATCCGAGTCGTTTGTCAGATGGCAAGCGTCTGGTGCTTATAACTGGTCATCGTCGAGAGAATTTCGGTGAAGGTTTTATCAACATGTGCAGTGCTATCCGCGATTTAGCCACTCATTATCCTGAAGTAGACTTTGTTTATCCGATGCATATGAATCCGAATGTACGCCGTCCGATCCATAAAGTATTTGAAGGTTTAGACAATTTGGAAAAAGGTAGTGGCTGGGGCAGTTCCGGTAATTTATTTTTCATAGAGCCTCAGAACTATCTTGAGTTTGTATATCTGATGGAGAAGTCATATATAGTGTTGACCGACAGCGGTGGCATACAGGAAGAGGCTCCAGGCCTTGGCAAGCCCGTACTGGTGATGCGTGACACGACAGAGCGTCCCGAAGCATTGTCAGCCGGTACGGTAAAGCTTGTTGGTTCCGACTATAACAAGATATTCAGTGAGGTCAGCAAATTGCTTGATAACGTTCAATGCTATCAAGAGATGAGTCGCGCCATAAACCCTTATGGTGACGGCAAGGCATGTGAAAGGATTTTATCATATGTTTTATCTCAGATGTCATAAGAGAGTGATAATGTCCCAATCATAGAGTCCAAAATCTCTCACACACATAAAATGGAAAGGAAATATTTGGCTATGAGGTGATAATTTAGTAACTTTGAAGAATAAATAAAAATAGCATTTAAAAGTAAAAAGACGAATATGAAAGCATGTTTCATGGGTTTAGGCTATATAGGCCTTCCAACGGCAATAATAGCAGCTAAACACGGAATAGATGTAATAGGAGTAGACATAAACGAAGAGATTGTATCTCAGACCAATGCCGGTCGTTTACATATAGTGGAGCCAGGCTTAGAATCGATGTTATCCGAAGTAGTAAGTTCAGGTAGGCTTCATGCTCAGACCGTTCCAGAAGTGAGCGATGCATATTTCATAGTCGTTCCGACCCCTTTTAAGGGTAATCATGAGCCCGACATATCTTATGTTGAATCAGCGACAAGGATGGTACTTCCTTACCTGAAGGCAGGCGATTTATTCGTAATAGAGTCGACCTCCCCTATTGGCACAACTGAGCGTATGTGCGAAGTGATATTTTCAGAGCGTCCAGAATTGCAAGATCAGATATACGTAGCCTATTGTCCGGAGCGTGTACTTCCAGGCAATGTGATATATGAGTTGATTCATAATGACCGCGTAATAGGAGGTATCACTCCATCTTCTACAGAGAAGGCCAAGGAATTTTACAGTAGATTCGTTAAAGGAACCCTTCATTCGACTAATAGTCGTACAGCCGAGATGTGCAAACTTACTGAGAATGCGAGTCGTGATTCACAGATAGCATTTGCCAACGAATTATCGATAATATGCGATGAAGCCGGCATCAACGTATGGGAGCTTATAAGCTTGGCCAACAAGCATCCTCGCGTGAACATATTGAATCCTGGTTGCGGTGTAGGCGGTCATTGTATAGCCGTAGACCCCTATTTCATCAGTTCAGAATACCCATCACAGTCCCGCATGATTTCCACAGCCCGTGAGGTGAACAACTATAAAGCGTTCTGGTGTTGTGAGAAGATAGAGAAGGCGATATGGCAATATACCGCAGAACACTGCCGTAAGCCAGTAGTTGCATTAATGGGATTGTCGTTCAAGCCAGACATTGATGATTTGCGTGAGAGTCCGGCTGTTTACATAGCGGACCGTATAGTATCGAAATGCCACAATGCAGATTATCTATTTGTTGAGCCAAATATCAAATTACACGATAAATACCCACTAACCCCCTATACAACTGCTTATGAGCAGGCTGATATAATAGTATACCTGACAGCTCACAGTCCATTCAAGGAATCAGGCAAGAGAGATGATAAAATTATCCTGGATTTTTGCGGCATCAACCGCTAATAAAGTCAGAGCAAGTCAATGCGTATTCTATTTCTCACCGATAATTTTCCACCAGAAGTAAACGCCCCTGCCAGCCGTACATACGAGCATTGTGTAGAATGGGTGAAATCAGGTGCAGAAGTAACCGTTGTTACCTGTGCTCCGAATTTTCCCAAGGGTAAGGTTTATGACGGTTATCGTAACAAATTATACCAGAAGGAGATTATAAACGGCATTAAGGTGATAAGAGTTTGGACGTATATAGTTCCGAACAAAGGTTTTTTCAAGCGCACTCTGGATTACATCAGTTTTTCTATAACAGGTTTTTTAGCCTCCTTATTTGTCAAGACCGACTTGATTGTAGCTACGTCTCCACAATTTTTCACCGCCTTAGCCGGACGTGCTCTTCACACAGTGCGTCGCAAGCGTTGGGTGATGGAGGTGCGCGATCTATGGCCCGAAAGCATAAAGACAGTAGGGGCGATGAAGGACAGTCTTTTTATCCGTTATTTTGAATGGCAGGAGAAACGTTGCTACAAGAAGGCGTGGAAAATAGTAGTAGTAACCGATTCTTTTAAATCCAAACTGATATCTAAAGGAGTTGATGCCTCCAAGATTTTTGTTGTTAAAAATGGGGTGAACAAAGATATGTTCAGCCCAATGCCAAAGAATATGGAATTGAAGCAAGAATTGGGTCTGGAAGGAAAACGAGTGGTCGGCTATATAGGAACACATGGCATGGCTCACAAATTAGACTTCATTCTTCGCTGTGCGAAATCGCTAGAGTCAGACGATAGTCTCAGATTTATATTCATTGGTGACGGTGCTAAAAAGGAAGAACTGTTGAAATTGCATAAAGAATTGGATTGCAAAAATGTTCTTATGCTTGATTCGGTTTCAAAGGATAAGGTGAAAGACTATATATCAATCTTGGACGTATGTCTGATAAACCTGAAGAAATCCCCATTATTCACGACAGTTCTCCCCTCAAAGATATTTGAGAATGCCGCAATGGAGATACCGATTTTAATGGGTGTAGAGGGCGAGGCTCAGTCTTTAATAGAGCATTACCATGCCGGTTTATGCTTTGAGCCAGAGAACGAGTTGGATTTCCGCAGCAAACTCACCTCGCTCTTAGATTCAGAAGAATATGAGCGCTGTCAAAAAGGTTGCAGGGCCTTGTCAGCAGATTTCGACCGCAAGGCTTTAGCACATAATATGCTGGAAATACTCAAAGATGAGTGATTGGCATTAGAGAGACAAAACTCTAACTATGCTTTAATTGTCTTTTACGTTTTGTGATACGATAAAGCACAAAATGGAAAAGCGCAAATATGAGAACGTCGCATAAAAGTACAAACGGCATTCTGACTCCCAACTGATACATTGCGTAGTTGAAAGCGACAAAGAAAATCACAAGCGCAAGAATTATACTCAATGCCATATGCATAGAACATCCTGCAGTCATAAGTACATGATGTATATGTCGTTTATCTGCCTGAAATATAGGTTTTTTGTTAATGAAACGGCAAATCGCCACTCTGACGAGGTCACATACAGGTACAATAAACATTGAGAAAGCAGTAAGAATAGCCGCTTCATGCATATTGTCATCGCTGCTACTGATCAATTGATATTTAATAGTAAGATAAGCCAGTACATATCCCAAGAACAGGCTGCCGGCATCACCCATGAAAATTTTGTTTTTCCCTTCTTTTCCAAACATATTGAACAAGAAGAAAACCGAGACACAACCAAGCAATGCAGCACAGAAAAAGACGAAGACATATGATTTAGCCATCAGGAAAAGGAATAGATAGCATATAAGCACAATAATAGAGAATCCTGAGGCCAGACCGTCAATTCCATCAATAAGATTTACGGCATTGACAACAATCATTATAAAAAATACCGTAATAAGATATCCAACAGTAGGGTTTAATTCATAAACTCCGAACAAGCCACAAAGGTTGTCCATAGTGACATTGCAGAAAGGCAAAAGAGAGGAAGCGACGAACATGATAACAAATTTGAGTTTCGCTCCCAAGCCTCTTAAATCATCAATAAATCCGAGTATATAAACGACCATAGCCCCAGCAATCATAACAAAAGCGGAGATATAGAATTCAAAATGAATATTAGTGATTTGCATCCATAAAACAATAGCTCCCACCAATCCGACCGTAGTAGCCGGCATAAAAGTAAGTCCTCCGAGTCTGGGAATCGCCCTTTTATGCACTTTTCTTTCATTGGGCAGATCGTAAATTCTATATTTTTTGCATAAATAGACGATATAAGGAATTGCGATAGCAGCTATAATAGCACTAAGCACAAAAGCGAGAATTATAGGAAGTATAATGTTAATCATTAGTATTATTCAATAAATCAAAGACTCAATTACTATAGTTTTTCTAAAAAAAACAAGTTATTTGTTCATTTATTATAACTTCGTTGTTTTTGTATTTTAGCAGCTCCGTTGCCCTACCCTTTCGAACTATATCACACAATGTACAAGCGGTTTTGATAACAAATTTGGCATGCTGAAAATCATAAATCAACATAATCTGAATTTTAGAATCACTCTATAACTAATAACGAATATCAATTGTTAATATTATATAAAAAAGTCAAAATATCACAATCGATATTGCATTTTCTATTAAAGAATGTTTACATAATTAAATAGATGTTGAATAACCCTCTGATTATCTATTAGATGATGTTTTGATAAAGAATTCTGGTTTTTTCTGAGATATTTTTCCAGTCATATGCCTCATGCACTTTTCTCCAAGCCTCCTTATCATTCTTGATGTTTTTTGATTCATTCGGATTATCCACAATATGAAGTAGAATATTCCTCAAGTTCTGTTCATCCAAACAATCAATCACCCATCCGACATGAGCAATTTTCATTGGGTCGGCCAGTCCGCCCACATTAGTCACAACAACAGGAACCTTTTCGTTCATAGCAGTAAGCAGAGCACCGCTTTGGGATATTTCCCGATAAGTGAGCAAATATGCATCTGAATGAGAAAGAACATAATAGAATTCCTCATCAGAAATTCTTCTATTATCCAGAATGACATTATCCAGATTTTCTAGTTTCTTAAACTCAACATTCTTGAATTTACCTGCAATAACAAGTTTACACTTGTCATTATGTGCAAGTTGTGGAGTTTCCGCCCACACTTTAGCGATAATGTCCACTCCTTTATATTCGCTTTGTTCACCTAATGATGCAAACACAATTTTTCCGTTCAAGTCATACTTATCATTGAATTGATCAAGAAGCTTGTTGTAATTATCCTGATTGAATTCCATTTTCAGCAACCCGTGTGGTATGACATTGATTTTATCCGGTGAGATGTTGAAAGCCTTTTGTATTTTCGCCTTAGTATCTTCTGTGTGTACAATAATGGCATCAACGGAATTGTATAATCTGTTATATATATTGCGATATCGATATCCGGAATTATGCGGTAAGAAGTTGTGAGCAGTATATATGATTTTAGCCTTAGAAAAGAATCTGAAAAACGCGATCATGGCCTTGTCGAATCGTTCGATTCTAAACCACTGAATATGTATGACTTTTGGTCTTTTACGAATAACAAAAAGAATTAGAGTAAGATAAGAAAATATGTAACTGAATGCCTTAAGTAGATTGTTTTTCAATTTATTATATTTGAAAATCTTATGTACTTTTATATTATCAGGCATGTCCTTATAGTCGTAATGCTTACTGGCAAAGTAATGAATATCAGCATCCATATTGCCAATGAGGTTATAATCGTAGACAGCAAGATTGTGATACGACTGGGGATCGATATAAAAAACAGTTAAGTCGTCTTTATTCATAGTATTTGTGATTAATTAAATGAAAACATCCCAAGCTACCTTAAACCGCTTCATTCCGGCATTAAAACCAAAAGAATCCAAATAAGTGTTTTGTATATGTTTTCTCATTTCCGCATTAAACTGTATTTTCATGATATTATCGATGCCTTTTTCGAAAGATTTTCTATCGTTGTAGACATTAAAAAACGGCAAATCGAAGAAGTCGTCATATCCTCTTGCAGAAATTTCGTGTGTAAATACCGGCAGTCCGAGTCTCAGTCCATCCATGACCCTCAACTTGAGTCCGCCTCCGACGTTAGTAGGACAGATAAATACTTTGCACCTTCCAACCACGTCATCCATATTCTCGGGATTAGGAATAAGCTGAATGACATCATTATTCATCTGGGCAAATTGCTGTATCTTATCTGACGGATTTCTTCCAGCAATGATTATTTTCCAATCAGGCATTTTATTCTTTAAGATATCAAAGTAGTTATCTTTCAGATCCATGACTCCCAAAATGGTTTGTACTGTGTTCATACTCCCAGTAATTCCCAGTAGATTCTCCTTTGGGAAATCACCCACTTCAGGCAGCGGTTTATCATCAGTTTCAAAGACACCTGTAACATGGCAGTTGCCTTGATATCCGTATACTTTCCGGAAAGTATTTAGATCGCTTTTTGTGAGGAAGCAGTTAACATCCGCCTTTCTGTATGCATTTCTCTCGTTACGCACGACGAATCCCGCATAATGTCCTTTAAGAGTCAATGCATCGCGGTTGTCCATATGGTATTCTTTCTCGTAATTATGGTGTATGACCATAATCTTGATGCCATATTTATGAATCATGTCCATCATATCACCTGCATATGTTCCATGATTGATGATGCAATGAGAATATTTATCAGCATTTTCCTTCAAGAAATCCTTCATGAAAGACTTAAAACGATGAATGCAGAGGCTTGTAATAACTTTCAGTATAGATCTTTTAGGCACCTTAATTGCCTCTTCATATTCCTTAACGCAAAATTCCTCCGGCAGCACAACGTCGACTTTGCCTGGAATGATTTTGTTCAACGCATTAAGATATGCTTTTTGGCAAAGCGCACCACCATGCCTGACAGCAAGGTCGGAGTTGCAAATATATAGTATTCTTTTCATGTTGTCAGTAAAGATATCACTTAAAAAAATGTCGTTTCACAATTCTCATATAGTTGCCGAAGGCGGAGAAAACTGCTTTTCTTTTGAAAGCCAATGCGAAAGCTTTTCGGAATGTTTTGAAAGAGATTTTCCTTGCCCTAAATATATATATAATTATAGGCAGACGCATTTCGTTGAATGGATAATCCTTAAGGAAAAAGTTCCAGTCGATATATTTATTCATTCTGCAGAGGAAATTTTCCTCGTTAGTTTTCGTTTCCTGCGTAAGGCTTCCGGATCGAGTAGTAACTACGTAAAGGACTTTGTCGACGACCTTGACATTTTCAGCCCAGCATGTTGCTTTAGCGATGAACATCATGTCGTTTGCAGAAAGAGTTTCATCGAAAAGTATATTCTTTTCTTTCACAAACTCTCTTCTGACCATTTTCGCCCAAGGAACCGGTAGAGAAAGTACAGCAGTTTTATTATTCACCCTATCATTTAGTGCATCATCGATAAAGTTGTTTAATTTCAGATGTCTGTCGGATTGAATCATAGTATCAGAATCTACACTGTCGGCCTTGAAAAGGACAATTTGTCCTTTATAATCCTTGAATTGGGATATAATGTCATAAAAATCGTTAGCAAAGAAATCGTCGGCATCAGCAAAAAGGAGCCATTTACCATCAGCATGTTGCATTCCAAGGTTTCTTGCTCTTCCAGCGCCTCCCCCCCTCTTATCGAACACACATTCAACATTATTATTCTTCGCTCCAGGAAAATGTTTGAAATCCACGATATCTTCAGAACTATTATCGTCAACAACAATAACCTGAATGTCGTCGATATCCGGAATAGAATCCAAGCATCTTTGCAATAGATTCGGAATATTTTTATGAGGTATTATAATAGAGAAAGTATGCATAACCAGAGCTGTTCAACTAAGATTTAACGAGTTTAGAGTCAGTTTTATTATTTAGGTGCCCATAAAACATTATGGCCAACATAAAAAGCAGGAAGAATGCCGGGTATACCTCCATTGTCATCATAAACAGAAGAGTTACAATCGCAGATAGAAGCAGGTAATCGTAAGTATTGAGTTTATTAATAGTTTTTCTGAGAGCAGTCCATGCAATCGCAATCATAACCAGTAGTAATGAAACACCCCCATTGATAAGCACTCCATAAATAAAATTATGTGGTCCGATAGCTATAGAACTTAAATGAGCGATATACCAGTCATTATCAACCCTTCCATATCCGATAATAGGCGAATTAGCAAACAATCTTCCAGCAGCGTCCCACAAATAAGTTCTATTTGTAAAAGTAATATCTTTTTGCAGAACATCCTCTATGATATATCTTGCAAATTCGACGTTATGTAGTCCTTCTCCATTGAAGACCACAAAAAATTGGAAAATGAGATAAACAGCGAAGAATGATATTATACCAATTTTTCTGATTTTATTTGATGGAATGATGCAGAATAAAAGGAAAATAATGATGTTGCTTAATGATGTCATTGATCCAACAAGCAATAATGTAATGATAGATACAATAAACAAGATGACCGTATTCAGGATCCACCATTTACTGTATTTAACCGAGATGACCGAAACGACAAGCCCTGCAAGTAGCCTGCATCCGATTTGGTTGTAGTTACCTCCGAGCAAATAGCTGTCGAACACATCTTTAGCTTGAAACATCCAATTTGGGAAAAGAATCATCACAATAAGGTTAACATATATGATGACTGAGAGAATAATTGCAGATGATATAATTAAGACTTTGATATTCTCTTGATAATAAGCAAAAAGCAAAATAAGGAGCAAAGCGTCAGCCGTGTCGTAAAAAACCCCTTTTACATCATTACCATTAATAAAAGTAAAAGCGGTAAGTAACATATAGTAAACAGTGACCAAAATTCCAAATACAGAGATTTTTCCTTCAGTAAAGAATAGCAAAGCAAACAGGAATACAGATGCTAATTCAGTCGCCCAAACCAGATAAGAAAAAATCTGCAGTGAAGCGAATGCATTGAACGATACAACGACATGCAACAAAAGAATTGCGCAAACGCAAAACGGCAAAAAGTTAAGTTTTTTAATGTTGACAGTCATAACGTAAATAGTTCAAAAGTATTTTTAATGAGTGTGAGTTTTAGCAATATTCAAATCACAGTGTTGTCCTAAAATTTTCAAAGCATCCTGTGTGAAATAATCCATGAATCCAGCCGCGGAAGTTAAAGTGATTTCACCGAAATAGACCTTACCCTCCACCTCATAAAGGTCTACTCTCATTTGTGGAAAACCAACAGACAAGTCTCCTGCAATTTTGAGCATTTTCTCAAGGTTATGCGGTTTATTCACATTGTTGAACTCAGGAACAATATGTTTAGTTTTATTCAGTAATTCAGGATGTGGATTCCATTCTATATCAAACAATGCGACATTTAGGGTGTCCTTGGTTCGATTAAAACAGAGGAAAACATATTCAGGTTTTCCATTAAATGTCCAAATTTTGTAATCAATCAGGGAAGATGATTTAAATGCCTGTCGATTGATATCTAGCATTTTTTCAGCATAAATAGTGGGTATGATTTTGTCATAATGTGGTTCAGCAAAACGTTTTCCAAATTTCGTATTCATTAGGACATTCAATCTTTCATTGATTTCTGTAATGCTCAATTTAGATTTGTCATGACACATAATTACATCTCCGCTCGCATTATTGGTTTTCAACACAAACGGTTCAGGCAGTTTATCCCAGTCTATTAAATTGACATTGTTCCATTGTCCCCAAACAGGAATAAGAATATCTTCCCATCCTTTACTTTTAACAAAGTCTCTTACCCTGATTTTGTCGGCTAATTCAGTCCAATGTGAAGTATCAGAATAGAATTTGAGCCAATTGATCTTTTCGTTAATATCGGTTGGATTTTTCCAATTCAATTTTTTATTAAAATAGATATAAAATAGAATTCCCGCCTTCTTCCTAAGAGAAAAAGAGGTAATCCAATCAGCGTATTTAATCAATAGAAACCTATGTATCTTTTTCAGGATATTCATATTATCTAATTATTTTCAAGATGTTTACGGTGTAAAACATTTTTAACGAAAATCCGTTCTTCATCATCGAGTGCAGTTGCAAAAATAAGGATAATTCCGACAATCACTGCGACAAAAACAGTTAAAAAGAATCTGTTGTTTAGATGAATGAATTGCGTAACAGCCCATGATGCAGCAATAATACCTGCCAATGGCACTAATATTTTGGCAATCACATTCTGAAGGTAATCTTTAACAGACATATGTTCTGTAATTTTCATAAAAAATATTCTGGCAATAGCACACACACATTCAATAGCGAGAAATGCTATCATAGAATATTTTACATCTTTTCCGATAATAATGGCAGCAAGCGCAATAGGCAGTGTTAGGAGTTTTATACTGTTGACAATAAGAGTATAATTTCTGATTCTTCCAATTGCCTGATTTGCCAATCCATGTCCAACCGAAGTTTGGTCGCAAATAGCCGCAATAAGAATGAACCTACAAAACATAGCAGTGTTATCTATATCTTTATCATTGCCTAGCCAGAAATGTAGTATATCAGACATTTCAAAAATAATAGGAATGGAGAACAAAGCCAAAAGCAAAAAACAGAATTTACTAGTTTTGTTAGCAAGTTTGAACATTTCGTTTCTATTACCCGCCCCTTCGGCTTTAACGACTCTAGGACTAAGAGCATTTACTATAGCTTGAGCCAAGAAATTAACGGAATTAGATACTTGAATAGCAATTCCATATGCAGCATTAATAATAGTTCCGTAAACTGAATTAAGAATAATAGCCAATCCCTGAGTTCTTCCAATGATACATCCAGTAGAGTAAGTGGTCCATCCGGCAAAACCAAAAAGTTTATAAATAATATTTTTGCTTAGCAGTTTTTTTTGCGGTATGAGATTAACTTCCTTATATTTTTTTGTAGCAACGAGAGCAAAGACGACAAGATTCAAAATAGCAATAGCAGTAAGAATATGCGTATATGAAATCAATTTATCAGAGAATATTGGCAGCACATAAATAACGAGAGCAACTTTAAGTATTCCGTCAATCACATCAACACATGAAATAAATACAATGTTTTCCTTAGCAATAAATGTAGCTCTGAATGGAGCTGTGATAAATGAGAGAATGAGATTAAACATCAAGACGTAGAAGACAGCATGTGCTACCTTCATTCTGTTGGCGTCAATATTCAATTTATCAAAAAAAAGAGCTGCGAATATAGCAAGTACAGCAACAAAAATGAATCCGAGTAATATGTGTAGCATCAAAGAGTTATTGAAATAAACCTTGACGTTATCCGTTTCTTTTTTTCCATAAAAGAAAGAAAGAAATCGCTGTGTAGTGATTACCATAGAATTGACAATAAATGCAAGCATGGTAATAACTCCCCCCACCAACATAAAGATTCCATAATCAGACTCCCCCAATGCTTGAAGCACCAATCTGGTGGAATAAAGCGAAAGGCAGATATTAATTATTGTCCTTAGGTACTGAGCAATAACATTGATTATTGTCCTTTTGTTGGAGTTCATATCAAACTCATGTTATTTTCTAAAAAGTTCTTTTACCACAACAACAAGCACAGTAAGGAAAACAGTAAGGAAGACCATACCGAAAACGAAAAGCATTCTTTTAGGTCCAGAAGGTTTAACAGGCACAAATGCATTCTGCAAGATAGTAAAAGCGGGAGTATTTTCCTGAATTTTTGATTTGGCCTGTTGTGCCTGCGTTATCATGGCATTGTAGGTGTTCAATTTAAGTTGCATATCATTTTCGAGTTGATCTCTTTCAGAAATATATGCTTGAAGAATGACATCTCTGTGAGAATCTACGTATTTAGCATATTCTTCACAAGATTTCTCATATTCCGATTTCGCCTGTCTTAACAAAGAGAGATAGTATTGATAATCCTTTGTAGCTTTTTTTGTTCTGTAGTCAGTAATAAAATTCTGAATTCGGGCACTGACGGAATCAGCGACAGTAGCAGCCACAAGCGGGTCTTGGTCGGATACAGAAATAGAAATTATAAAAGTTTTCTGGTCAATAGAGCAGTTGATTTTTCCATTAATAGTTTCGATCATAGCTTCCTCTTCAGCAGAGAGATATCTGACTTTAGACGGAGTTGTATTATAATCTGCATCAGCATTCTGTGGCAATTTTCTGGCAACAGGTTTGTTTTGAAATTTCTTTTTTAAATCTGATATAGCCTTTCCCCACCAAGATTGTCTTTGATATTTAGAAAGATAAGTATAATAATCGGTATAAATATTCCCGTCAATAGTTTTAATAGGCAATTTGAAGAGTTTATAAACGAAATCCACAGACTGAACTAAATCAGGATACAAATCCGGTCTGATAGCATCAGAAGAGTTCAGGCTTCCCAAATCAACACCAAATGAAGAAGCTATAGAAGAAAGAGATCCTCCTGTAGTAACGTCTTCGGTTTCAGGTGCGAGTTTAATTTCCGATGTATAAGTTCTAGGTTCTTCAATGATAAGAAGTGCCGCAATAGTCCCAATGATTATCGAATTAAGTATTAGTACCCACCAGCTTTTTTTTATGATTCTTCCTAAAACTCCTAAATTTAGGTTGTCGTCATTCATTAACGGTGTGTCATCAACCTCTTCATTAGTTTCGTCATCATCAAGCTGTTCGTTTACAGACACGTTTAATTCGTCTGGATTGATGTAATTATGATTATCATCATCACTGTCAATTCCACTGGTTTCATCCAATATTTCTATTGATGAAGATTCTATACCATCATGAATCAAAGCTTCGGTTCCAGAATCGACATCTGTTTTAAGCTCAGCATCAGTTTCGTGTTGAGAGTCTACCTCATCTTCGAATTCAGGCTCAGCATCGGTTTCGGATTCTGAATCGTTATCAAACTGTTTAACCTCCTTTTCAAAAGCGACCTCTACCGTTTCATTATCTTCATCGGTTATTATCTCCTTACTATCATCGGAGCCATCCAAACTTTCAGATTGTTTATTACCAGCATGCTGAATATCAATTAAATCATCATTCTTATCAACCAGATTTTCAACGAGAGGTTTATTCATCACTTCGAGCTGATTGAGATTATCGTTTTCCTTGCCATCATTTTGGATAGGCTTGTCTATATTTTTCTTTTTCTTAGCCACAGCTTGAAAATTTTAGAAATGGACTTAATTAAAATTATTTAAGGATGTTGGCAATAGTAACCATCATGGTAGCTACCGATGCGGCAGATGTTCCGATAGCCATAGTTTCCGCTGTAGTAAGCTTGTTACGCTTGTTTTTAGACGGCACTATGATTTCGCATCCCGGTTCGATATCCCTTCTGCTATGTCGATTAATAAGTTTTACAGAACCATTAAGATATATTGCGTAGACTTTGCTTCTTCTTGCATTGTCTCCATATCCACCCGCTCTTTCGATATAGTAAGAGAGTGCAGCTCCTTCCTTAAAGTTAATAGAAGACGGATACATAACGTCACCACTGATTTTAACGGTGTTGGTGTATTGCGGTACAGTAAGTACATCGCCTTCTCTAAGCACGATATTAGCAGAGCTATTAGGGTTTTCGAGTGCTTTTTCGAGGTCGATAGCCACAGGATATGTGTTACCGAGGTCAAGTTTCATTGTAAGCAGTGAGTCAGCTCTGCTGAGATCGAAGTTTTTGTCTGTAGTGGTCATGCTTTCCTCGTAGAGAGCGATTTGCTGTGCTCTGAGCGAAGCCTCCCTTTGAATACGTTCTTCCTCAGTCATTCTTCTTTCAAGACGTGCACCTCTGGCATATCCAAGAGAAGTGATACCTCCAGCATCGGCAATAAGGTCGGTCAGTCTGTAATTATTGTTTTTCATTGTGTATGTACCAACGAAGTTGACACAACCTCGAGCAGTAACGGAAATCTGTTCAGTATAGTCAGGACTTCTTCTGATGACAACCCTATCGAACGGCTGCAGAATGACTTCATCTCCGATTTTAGCATCAAGTCCATCTTTAAGGTCGAATGTAAGTCGGGTTGCAATAGAATCGGTAGCCTCCATTGCCTCTGCATTTTTCACTCTTCTGAAAATATCCACTTTCGCGAGTGAAGCCGCTTCAGTAAGTCCTCCAGCCTGTATGATCAGATCTTTAAGAGAAGTATTTTCTGCATACATATATTTCCCCGGGAAATGGACTTCTCCCTGAATTTCAAGTGAACGTTCTCCGACGAGGTCGTTTTTGCTTTGAATAAGAATTTTATCGTTGCTTTTGAGCGGAATATCAGGTTCTAATCCCTTGTAGATATTAGCGAAATTGAATGATATAGCTTCAAGCGAGAGATCGTCTTTTTGTCGATAGATAATGGCTCTTTCAGCAAAAGCGTCTTCTCTGAGACCGTCAGCCGCCTCTATAATAGATAGAACCGTATTTATATTTCCGTCGATTTGATACATACCCGGATGCATAACAGCTCCGCGCAGTTCCGCCATATTAGAATATCTTTGCAGAACGCTATCAACGAAAACTGAGTCGCCATCCATAAGTGAGAAGCTAGCCATATCGAATTCATCGATGTTATATATAGCATATTCTCCAGAGCCTTTTCGAATAAGTCTTACATTTTTTCTATAAGCATCTCCGCTGAATCCTCCAGCATAATCAATAAGTGTTGCAAGGCTTTCATGTCCTTTCATTTCGTAGAACATAGGTCTTTTCACCTTACCTCTGAGGCAAATAAGTGTTTTATAAGGTCCTACACTGATAACGTCGTTATCCTGTAGTCTGACATTTCCTGCAATATTTCCGTTAAGTATAAAGTCGTAGACGTCGATAGATGCGATTGCATTACCGTTTCTGTAGACCTTTATGTCACGCAGAGTACCGATATTGCTAATACCACCAGCCGCATAAAGTGCGTTAAAGGCAGTAGAGAAAGGGCTGAGAGTATACGTACCCGGAGTATTAACTTCACCGAGAACCTGCACCTGTATAGTTCTTGTTTCTCCGAGTGAGAGGCTGATTTGTGATGAAGAGTAGTATCTTCCGAGCACACCTCTGAGTTTTTTAGTAGCTTCTCTAACCGTCATTCCTGAGAGTTTCACCGGTCCGACATTTTCGATAACGATAACACCGTCGGGTGAAATCGTACCTTCGAAAGACTTCTGTGACGCACCCCAGACATCAATGAAAACCTTATCTCCAGGCCCAAGCCGATAATTAGCCGGTGTCGGCATGTTCTGAACCGGTTCGAATGTAAGTTTATTGTTGTTGAAAATATTTTTTCCGAAAACTTGGCTTTGGTTATATTCTTCCACCAACGCCTGTCGATATTTCAGAGAGTCGATATCCCAGAAAGACATTTCCTGCGTTAGAATTTCCCTTGTTTCATCAGGTGAATACATTCTTTCGTTTGAATAGGACTCGACCATATTGTTGTCATCCCTTTGCTGCTGCATTCGTTGCCTAGCTGCAGTGTTGTCTCTTCTTTGAGGAATTCTCTCAGAAGTGCCTTCCTGGTTCATTCTAAGTTGGTAGGTTTTCCTGGCCCTTCTGAGCTGTTCGACAGTGACACCTCTTGACATGAGTTGGCTAACGATAGAGCTTGCATTGACCCCTTTCTGCTGCTGTTTACTAATAAATTCAATAACCTGGTCATCGGTCATTCCGGATTGAGCGAATGAAAGATTCCAGGTTGCAGCAAAAATTATTAAAAAGGAAATAAATTTTCTCATAAAATTTCAATTTATATTTTCTCACCCTTACCGATATGGAAAAGCGTTTGGAAGATGATTTTTATGTCTAGAGCAATAGTTCTGTTTTTTAGGTAATCAAGATCCATATCGAGTCGAGTAAGCATTTTATCTATAGTATCTGTATATCCATTGAAAACGGTGGCATAGGAAGTGATTCCAGGCCTGCTACAATAAAGAAGTTGATAATTCGGATTTCTTTTCATGATTTGGTCGATATAGAATTGTCTTTCAGGCCTATAACCTACCAGTGACATATCTCCAATAAGCACGTTCCACAATTGTGGCAATTCGTCAAGATGGTGTACTCTGAGGAATTTTCCGAAAGAAGTGAGTCTGTCGTCGTCGTCTTGTTCAAGCATAGGTCCATCTTCCTCAGCTTCGACAATCATGGTTCTGAATTTAATGATATTGAAAGGTTTTCCGTTTTTCCCGATTCTTTCCTGTTTAAATAGAATCGGACCGTCGGAAGAAAATTTCTGAATAATGGCGATAATAGCGAACACAGGAGAAAGACAAATCAGACCTAACAAAGCAAAAATGACGTCCCCCGTTCGCTTAAGGGCTCTTTGGAAAGCGTTCATGTTATCAATAGAATTCTCCAAAGCTAAATTTATAGTAGATTCAAAAGGATTAACAGTTTTTGTTATATGGGTTGTATTTTCCATTCGAGAAGTATTTTATTACATAAAATAACGTATAAAAAACGATATTATTGCAAAAAACAGAGAATATTTAATAAAGTTAAAAAATCAGTCAAAAAGTGTTATTAATTATTTTTCCAAAACGAGTGCAAAGATAATAAAAAATGGCGAATTCAAGAATATAGGTATAACAAAAAAAATGCATGATTGAATAAAAGGGACAAAAGTGGTATTAATTGAGACGAAAACAGCATAAAAGCCATATTTCCCGCCTTAGGTTTCACGTCAAATCGTCAGACTTATACGCCAAAATGACATGCGGAAATTATGGAATTAAAGTTGTATTAAATTAAGTAAAAACTAAAAAGAAAGGAGAACAAGATATGAATTTCAAGAATTTCACAATCAAAGCTCAGGAGGCCGTTCAGGAAGCCCTAAGTCTGGTTGAGCAGAACGGTCAGCAGAGCGTGGAGCCCTGCCACATAGCCGGCGGAGTTCTGAAATCGGGAGAAGACGTAGTTAAGTTCATTTTCAATAAATTAGGTCTTAACAGCAGCATTTTCTCCAACATGATAATGAGTGAGGTATCATCGTGTCCGAAAGTGAGCGGAGGTGAGCCTTACCTAAGCCGTGAGAGTAATGAAGTGCTTCAAAAGAGCATAACGTTGTCGAAAGACTTAGGTGATGAATACGTGTCATTGGAGACATTGCTTTTGGCATTGTTCAATGTACAGAGCAACGTGTCGAAGATGATGAAGAATTTAGGCGTGACAGAGAAAGGCCTGAAGCAAGCGATATTCGAGCTGCGTAACGGCGAGAAAGTAAAGAGTCAAAGCAGCGAGGAGAGCTATCAGAGTCTGTCGAAATACGCTATAAACCTGATAGAATCAGCTCGTAGTGGTAAGTTGGACCCAGTAATCGGCCGTGACGATGAGATCCGTCGAGTTCTTCAGATATTGAGCCGTCGTACTAAGAACAACCCAATCCTAATCGGTGAGCCGGGGACAGGAAAGACTGCCATAGTAGAAGGTCTTGCACATAGGATTTTGCGAGGAGACGTACCTGAGACTTTGAAGGACAAGCAGTTGTATTCGCTCGATATGGGAGCTTTGATAGCCGGTGCGAAATATAAAGGTGAATTCGAGGAAAGGTTGAAAAGTGTAGTGAATGAAGTAGTGAAGAGTGATGGAAACATCATCCTGTTTATAGACGAGATTCACACGCTGGTAGGAGCCGGTAAGAGTGAAGGCGCCATGGATGCCGCCAACATATTGAAACCAGCCTTGGCTCGTGGTGAATTGCGCAGCATCGGAGCCACAACGCTTGATGAATACCAAAAATATTTCGAGAAGGACAAGGCATTGGAGCGTCGTTTCCAGACCGTGATGGTAGACGAGCCAAGTGTAACAGACTCAATAAGCATACTTCGCGGTTTGAAGGAGCGTTATGAGAACCACCACAAGGTTCGTATAATGGACGAAGCGATAATCAGTGCCGTTGAATTATCCAACCGTTATATCAGTGACCGTTTTCTTCCGGACAAGGCAATCGACCTGATGGACGAGGCCGCCGCGAAACTGCGTATGGAGCGTGACTCGGTGCCTGAAGAGTTGGACAATATAAGCCGTCAGCTGAAGCAGCTGGAGATTGAGCGTGAGGCCATCAAACGTGATATAGACGTTTCGAGTGAAGCATCGGCAGAGATGAAGAATTCAGCATCAGTGCGATTAAAAGATGTTGAAGAGAAGATAGCCAATTTGCGTGAAGAAGAAAGTCGTTATAAGGCCAAATGGGAATCAGAGCGTAATTTGTTGAACAAGATACAGCACAACAAGCAAGAGATTGAGAATCTGAAATTTGCCGCAGATAGAGCAGAGCGTGAAGGCGATTATGGAAAGGTAGCAGAAATCCGCTATGGTAAGATTCAGTCATTAGAAGAAGAGATACGAAATATCCAATCAGAGTTAGCCCGTACTCAAAGTGGTGACGCAATGGTAAAAGAAGAGGTAACGAGTGACGACATCGCAGAAGTAGTGAGTCGTTGGACCGGCATCCCAGTAAGCAAGATGCAGCAGAGTGAACGTGAGAAGTTGCTTCACTTGGAAGAGGAGCTTCACAAGCGTGTAGTAGGCCAGGACGAGGCTATCCAGGCAGTAAGTGACGCAGTACGCAGGAGCCGTGCCGGTTTACAAGATCCTCGCAGGCCAATCGGTTCATTCATATTCTTGGGCACGACCGGTGTCGGAAAGACCGAATTTGCGAAGGCTCTTGCAGCCTATCTATTCGACGACGAGAGCATGATGACTCGAATTGACATGAGTGAATATCAGGAGAAGCACAGCGTCAGTCGTTTGATTGGAGCTCCTCCAGGATATGTAGGCTATGACGAAGGCGGTCAGTTGACAGAGGCTGTAAGGCGCAAACCATATTCGGTGGTTTTGTTCGATGAGATAGAGAAGGCACATCCTGACGTTTTCAACATATTGCTCCAGGTATTGGATGACGGTCGTCTGACCGACAACAAGGGCCGAACAGTGAATTTCAAGAACACCATCATCATCATGACCTCCAACATGGGCAGCCACTTGATACAGGAGAAGTACGACGAGTTACACAAGTTGGAAGAATCAGGCAGCATGAGTGCTAACCAGCTTGAGCTGAAGCGTGACACGATTATGGAGACGACTAAGAACGAGGTGTTATCGATGTTGAAGCAGCAGATACGTCCGGAATTTCTTAACAGGATAGATGAGATTATCATGTTCACTCCATTGAATGAAAGTCAGATCCGTGACATTGTCCGCATGCAGTTGAACGGCGTGATATCGATGCTGAGCGAGAGCGGAATCCAGATGTCGGTTACTTCATCAGCCGTAGAAGTATTGGCAGAAGCCGGCTTTGACCCAGAATTCGGAGCACGTCCAGTTAAGCGAGCTATCCAACGTTATGTTCTGAATGATTTGTCGAAAAAGATTTTGTCGGGCGAAGTAAACCGCGAGCATGCAATAGAGATAGATGCAGATGACGGAGTTCTGGTGATGCGGAACAAGTAAATAAAAATTTAAGAATTTAAGGATTTAAGATGTAAGATTTATTTACTATTTGTTTGTAGATTTGACTGTTTATTAATTGAAGGCTGACGGTTTGAAAGCCTCTAAATAAAAAACGCGGGATGCTGAAGATCAGCACCCTGCGTTTTTTTATTATGAGTGGTATGAATTATTTCACAAAGATTTTCTTTCCGTTGATGATGAATATACCACCACGAGAGATTTGGTTTACTCTCTGTCCGGCAACGTTGTAAATGACATTGTTGCTGATGTTGTCGAGATTGATGTTCTCGATAGCGTTAGCGTGCTCACCGTTGATGATGGCATCCTTCACATCCTTCAATCCAGCCACAGAGAAGTAAGCCTGAATCTTACCTAAGAACATCACTTCCTTACCCATGTTATCAGGATTATCCTTGATGTTGACTTTTCCGCGGATGTTAGGAATAGTGTTTCCTTCAGCATCCTTAGGGTCAACAGGGAGATTAACAGGAATGCATTCCTTGATGTCTGAAGCGTCGGCATCATTGTCGGCAATTACGACATTAGACGGCTGTACCTTCTCGTCAGTAGGGTCTTGAATGAAAGTGTTAATATTACCGTTGAGACATCCCACGATGAATCCCTTCACCCAAACTTCGTCTTCAGGAGCACTGCCGTCGGCATAGAGTTGTATCACGTCGTAGACAGTATAAGGATTTTCGAATGAGCCGTCACCAACAAGTACCACCGGCTTTTTCTCAAGTCCGAGGTCTTCGATAGTGCGTGGGTAGAGTTGTACTGTAGTGACATTATCCTTAACGTAGATAGCTACGAAGCCAGTGATGTCGTACACTTCGTTAACATCGAATTCAGCTGTAGTGGCGATGCTCCAGTTGTCACGAACAACAGCCTCTTCACCGTCCTGAATAATACCCACATTTCTATTTTCGAAAGCAGTGGCGAGATAGCTAGCCTCTTCTATAGTAACCAGCATATTCGAATACTTCATAGGGTCGGCAGTAAGGTCAGCGATTTCCACCACCGTAGGTGTAACAGCGTTTCCTTCAGACAGCTTCTCGGTTGATTCAACAGAAGTGACAGCGATTTCAGGCAGTCCGTTGTAGAGATAGAGTTGTCCTTTCACAGTAGTGTTGACCTTCTGTCCCTCTTCGTATCCGAGATCCTTACCGAAGAGCAAGAATCCGTCGTTATCATCAGCCACGTAGTTGCTTTGACCGTTTACATAAGTGACGAGTACGTTAGAGAGTTCGAGAGTAACGTTAACCTTATCTGCCGTTGCAGCCGCTTTGGCCTCAGCAATAGACTTGTAGACCTTTTCTTCCTGTGAGCCGCCAGTATCTCCGTTGAGTTCGGTTATATAGTTTTCCTTATCGAATTCAGGAGTTGTGTTGTACAACTTAATCACACCATATACTGTTACCTTGTCGCCAACAGTGAGGTCGGTTTTAGCAGCGAAGTCAGTATTACCGAGTCCTCTACCGCTATATACCTGCATTTGGTTAGCAGTTGTACCGTTATCAGAGATCCAGTAAGTGATAGACTTATATGTGGAGTTATAGCTATCGATTTGAGAAATGATACCCTTCACGTAGACTTTATCAGTAGTAGCCTGTCCTGAAGTGATAATCTGTATAGCCGATGCCACGTCGTAAGGGTTTTCAGCCGTTCCGTCGCCATTGATTGTTCCGTCGCCAGATGAAATGGTGTAAGAAACAGTCACCTCAGCACTCTTATTACCAGAAGCATCGACAGTGTAAGCAGTCACATTAGAAGTTTCAGTCACTTGGAATGGCGCAGTGTATTTCACTGGATCTGCTCCATTTACAGAATAATAGATGTCGAGTCCATCCTCAGCGGTTATTGTAACAGTCTGAGCCTCGGTATAGACACCTGAAACAGGAGAGATAGAAGGCGGAGTGACTGACTGCTGAGTGTTCCAAGCGTAGAGGAAGTTGCCCGTAGTGAATTCAGGAGTATTGCTATAAAGCACAAGTTTTCCATAAACCACTACGTTGTCGCCTTTCTTGAGTGCGTCAGCCGATTCGAAACCTTCATTAGCCAATGCCTTTCCACGGTATACCTCGAGTTGATTAGCAGCAGTTCCGTCATCAGAGATGAAATAGATGAGAGTCTTGTATTCTTCAGTCCATGAAGAAGCCTGCACATCGGAGACGATACCCTTCACATACACTTCAGAATCAGGAGCATTGCCAGATTTGATCAGTTTGAGAGCCGAATCCACATCGTAAGGGTCGGCAGCAGTGCCAGACCCATTGAGGTTGTTGATGTCGACTATGACATACTCAGCCGATACGACAGAGCTTTGGTTTCCAGCCTTATCCTCAGTATAAGCATAAACAGTAGTAGTCTGAGTGATAGTGAACGGCACGGTGTATTCGATGAAAGATACGTTATCATAAGAATACATGATTTTTCCTTCGGTAGATGACGTCAGCGTGATGGTCTGGGGTCCGTCGTAAGTTCCCTCAGCCGGATTGAATGCAGGAGCAGCAACATAAGTGCCTCCACCTTCCGCTACAACCGTGATCGGGGAATCCACATCGAACTGACCAGCCTTTGTTTCGCCATCAGAACCATAAGTAGCCTTTTCACCGACAGTGAAAGAAACAGAATTTGCGCTACCGGTCCATGTAAGAGTCCATGCATCTTGATCAAGGGCAACAGAGCCCACACTAGGTGTGATGTCTGTCATACGTTTTTTCCCTTGAGCTGAGATTTTGAAAACGATAGTGTTCATGTTATTAGCTGAAGCGATAGTGACTGTAGCCTTCGCATAAGCTCTCAAATCGCCCGCACCTGAATTAACAGTAGGGTTAGTGGTGCCACTATTTTTATTCACAGTTACGGTATAATCACCGGATGTCATTGAAATTTCAGCTCCACCGATACCTGTCCAATCACCTTGTCCGCTCCATGCGATGTCATCGGCAAAAGTCGTAGTAGCTCCTGCGAACAAGAGCATAAGTGTTAAGAATTTAAGAGTAAATTTTTTCATAAGCATTTAAATTTATTTATTAATGATTATTTATGAAATATTATCAGGGCAAAAAGTCCTTATCAATTCTTATAATTTGGGGACACAAGGTTTTATCTAACCGGTCCGGACGTTCTAGGTGGTAGGCTGTCGACTTCCTTGATGAAGTAAACGATAGTCGGGAAGTGGTCGGAATATCCATTTAGCCACACCCCTCCTCCGTGAGTACGAAGTGGATTCCCCTTATATTGTCCCTCCTTTTGAATTAGGAAATCCCTGTTGAAAACTTCGCATCTGTGGAATTCCAATGTTTTCTTATCTTTCTTTAGCATGTTGCCAGTAAAGACGATTTGGTCAAAGAGGTTCCACATACCGTCGTATTTCAGTGTACCGATACCCTGCTTTCTGAGCATGTTCCACCATGGGTTCCAGAGGTCGTGCGGTCCACATTCACGGAAGTCGCGTTTAGCCCCAAGCGCAACAGCCATAGAACGGTTATCCGGGTCGTCGTTCATATCGCCCATGATGATGATTTTAGCTTCCGGATTCTCCTCAAGTAGAGAGTCTTTAATAGCCTTCACCTGCCTACCCGCAATTTCCCGGTAGTATCCAGTTGCAAATCTTGACGGCCAGTGGCAGACGATGAGATGGACATCTTCGCGTAAGATTTTACCAGATGCAACAAGGAAACCACGTGTCCTATGTGTTGTGTCGTTATTCGGATAGACGTATGGTACAAGTTTGTGGTGGTCGTATCTGAACATTCTCGGGTTGTAGAGGAAAGCGCATTCCACTCCACGTCTGTCAGGTCCTTCCTCGTGTATGATTTTGAGGTTCCTGTCTTTGAGTTCCGGTTGGTTGATGAGATCTTCGAGCACCCTTCTGTTTTCGATTTCAGAAACCCCGATTACAGCCGGTCCCACCGGGACTTTGTCGATAGCCAATTGGGACAGGGCATATGCCATATTATGTAGTTTCGCATTATACTTCATAGTTCCCCAATGATTCGTTCCATCCGGTAAGTACTCGTAATCATTTTTGTCTTCTATTTTCACGGGTACACCGTCTATAGTATCCATAACGACATCGTGAATGGTGTCGAAAAGGTTTTCGAGGTTGTAGAAGGCAATCGGCACGATGAACGTTCTCACTTCCGATTTTTTCGTGAAGGAGAAGGTGCTAAACGCCACAATCAGAGCGACAACCACTAAAAGATATCTCAAGTTTTTCATAAATATATAGAGTTATAGTTTTATTTAGTTCAAAAAGTGCAAAATATGTTCTATATGCAAAGGTCGTAAAATATATTCAGAATACAAGTTTTTTTTTCAAAAAAATTATATTTTTTTTAAATATTTTTCACGTATTTGAAATTTGTTGTATATTTGCATATTTAGTGAAAGTATGTAAATTCAGAGAGTAAATAAAGCTAAAAATATAATATTATGAAAAAAAAGTATTTGTTCATCATTAGTTTTTTGTCGTGTGTCAGCCTGGGATATTCTCAGGAGGTAACAGACAGTACGCAGATAGATGACGAAGAAGACTTTGAGGCTTATGCGGTCAACGACTTTGAGCAAGACGACGAGTCGACTGTAACTCAGCGCATATCTCCTTTGGCATCGTATAATGATGACCTGTTTTTGTCGAAGACCAATTTCCGTTTTGGTCATTCCTACTACAGTCCTCACAACTACGAGCAACGCTATCGTTCGACGAGTGTAAACGGTGCTTTGATAGATGACTTGGAGACCGGTTCATTCCGTTTTTCGTCACTGTTTGGCGGTTTGAGTTATGTGACCCGTGGCCAGCAGGGAATCACCGGTTATGAGCAAAGTTCATTGAACTATTATGATTTAGGAGGAGGCGCTAACTTGAATATCCGTGCGAGTCAATATCGTGCCGGTTCGAACGCCTCTTTGGCCTTGACCAACCGCAACTATATCGGTCGTCTGATGTTCTCCCACGCCACCGGTTTGAAGAACGGCTGGGCATTTGTAGGAAGTGCAAATATCCGTTATGGTGAAGAGGGCAATCAGAAAGGAACGTATCTGAAATCAGCTGCCATGTTTTTAGGCGCCGAGCGAGTGTTCAATGACCATCACAGTTTGTCGTTGTCGTTGATAGCCGCTCCGACTGAGCAAGCCACTTCGAGTTGGACGACCGAGGAGGCCTATTGGTTAGCCAACTCCCACTATTACAATCCGTTTTGGGGATATCAGAACGGAGACAAGCGTAGTAGTCGTGTACGAAAGACATTAGAGCCTACCGCCTTCCTGACATGGGACTGGAAGATTGACGATCGCAACACATTGACCACGACAAACATATTCCGTTATGCCAAATTCGGTCAGACCTATCTGAACCGTACCAACAATGCCGCCGACCCCCGTCCGGACTACTACCATTACATGCCGAGCAATGTGTTTAACGTGTATGGCGGCGGTTATCCGAACGACTGGGAGTACAGCGAATGGCAGAATTACGTGGACTATTGGCAGGCAAGCGAACGTAACCGCCAGATAGACTGGGACAAGATGTATATCATCAACAAGAATTCAGTGTTGAGCGGTGGTGAAGCCGTATATTATCTTGAGGAGTCACACACCGACCAGTTTGCCTGGCATTTCTCGACTGTATGGCAGCATATCTTCAACCAGCGTCAGGACGTGAATTTCGGTTTGAACCTTCATCACACAACAAGTCAGCATTACAAGACGATGAACGACCTTTTGGGAGCGAACTACCACACGGACCTTGACCGTTTCGCTTCGAGCGACTACGGTTCCAACAGCAGTGAGGCCCAGAACGACTTAGACCATCCGAGCCGTCAGATCCGCAAGGGCGACCGTTTCGGTTATGATTATGACATCAACGTGAACAAAGGCCAGTTGTGGGGTTCATACGCATATAAGGTGGACAACATCTCATTTGTGTTGAACGGAAATGTGAACGGAACGACAATAGAGCGTTACGGCAATATGCGCAACGGTCGTGCTCCAGAGCATTCCAAGGGCAGCAGCGGCACAGCAACCTTCATCGGTGGAGGCTTGAAATATCAGTTAGGAGTGTCGGCCGGCGCTCACCATCAGTTCCACTTCAGCGGCGGCTTTGAGTTCCGTCCACCGATTCCAAACGTAGCATTCCTGAATGTTCAGACCCGTAATGCCTTTGTTTTTGACTTGAAAGACGAGTTGGACCTTCACGGTGAGTTGTCTTACAAATTCAATTTCGGCAAGTTCCGCGGTCAGTTGAAAGGCTATTTCGCTCAGTTCAGCAATGTAACCGAGCAATCGCAGTTCTTTGACGACATCAAGCAGGAATACAGTTATCTGTCGATGACCGGCGTACGCAAGTTGCATTATGGTGCAGAATTAGTGATGCAGTATAATTTCACGAGCAATTTCTCGATGGACTTTGTAGGTTCGATGAGTGAGGCGAAATATGACAACAACCCAGTAGCTGTGATTTGCTACGACAAGTCAGACGCCTTGCAGTCGCCTCAGTGGTGGGATGCCGTTCATCATCAGCGTCTTCGTGTAGCCTCAAAGGGAATGCACTTAGGCTGTACACCATTGACGGCATTGAGTTTGGGCGCGAAATACAATATAAACCGTTGGTTTTTCGAGGCTCGTCTGAACTACTACGACCGCACTTACATTTACTTCTCTCCATACCTGCGTCTGACGGATGTGATTCCAGATGTGGTTAAGACTTATGACTCTTATGGTAACCCAACATGGTCGATAGACGAGATGAAGGGGGCAGTGCTTAAGGACGAATTCGGTAATATCGAAGGTTACCGTCCGAAGACTCAGGAGAAATTCGATGATTCCTTTATGCTTGACCTTTCAATAGGCAAGTTGATATATCTTCCGAAGGGCCGTTCTTTGAGTATCAACCTGAACTTGACCAATGTGACGAACAACACCAACATGAAACTCCGCGGTTCAGAGCAGAGCCGTAATGACGACTTTGACAAGACAGGTAAGGTACGAGCCTATAAGTTCGCCTATAACAGCAAATACGTATATGCGTATCCATTCACAGCCTTCCTGAATATAGGTTTAAAATTCTAATAATCGTCATAAAAAGTTGAAACACAAAACCCGTAAAGCGATGAAAACAAGAATCACATATTATATATATATCAGTTTCATGTTTGTGTTGGGGTTGCAGTCGTGCCAATACGACTATAGCGATCCGGACGTATCACATGACATATACACCCAGGACGTAGAGGCCACAGGAACGACCACTACACTTGGTGAATTAAAGGAGAAATACAAGAGCATCATAAACGACGAGTCGAACCGCAACCGTTGGACTTACGTGTCGGAAGACGAGATATTCGACGGCTACGTATGTGCGAATGACATAAGCGGCAACCTTTACCAGGCCATTTACGTCCGCAAAGGAGATGACGCAATAGTAATCGGCATCAATGACAACTCTTTGTGGACGACTTATCCAGTAGGCACTCATGTGCTGGTTAACCTGAAGGGTTTATATATAGGCAGTTATGGTAATTTGGCGAAGATTGGTGCTCCATATACGACGAGCGGCAACAACAAGCGCTTGGGCGGCATGGCGAAATTCAAGGCCCTGACGAGTGTGTCGGTAATTGGCTTCAACCGGGATGCTTACGAATGCGAGCCGATATTGATTACCGACTCTTGGCTGAAGTCGAAAAAGGGCAACAGCAATGAAATGCACAAATGGTCGCCGATGCTTGTACGCGTAGAGAATGCAGAGATCAAGGGTTATAACAACCGCAAGGTTTATGCAAAGTACGACGACCGTGACGCAGGTAACGGAGTGAACAACACGATATTGATAGACGGAGAGAAGTATACACTTCGTCAGAGTGCACTGTCGGACTTTTCGTCCGAGCCAATACCGACCGGCAAGGTGAATGTAACAGCAGTGTTGACCCGTTACAGTTCCGACTGGCAGTTGTCGTTGCGCAACATCGATGATGTTGAGCCGATAGCAGATGAAGAGCAGGAAGAGGAAGAATAATCCCCTACTCTACTGATAAAATGACAAACTTATAATAGCGAAACAGAAATTAAAAACACAAATATATGAAAAAACAATTATTAAGCATTCTTTTGCCATTATTGGCAATAGGCATCTTCAGTTCGTGTGAAGACATCCCGTCTCCCTATTACGTATTGAATCCAGAAGATGCTGCAGACATAGTTATCGAAGGTGAGGGCAACTACAAGAGTCCTTACACAGTAGAAGACGCCTTGAACATCATCAACCAGGGCACTTATACAAGTGACAATGTTTACGTGGAAGGTGTAGTGACCCGTATAGAAGAGATAGGCGGTCAATATGGCAATGCCACTTATTACATTGCCGACGAGAAGAATATTGACGAAGAGGGCATCGCTCCATCCGACAAGCAATTGGAAGTATACCGTGGTTCAGGCTTGGGCGGTGATCCGTTCCGCAGCGAAGATGATTTGCATGTAGGCGACCAGGTGGTGGTATACGGCAAGTTGACCCTTTACGGTTCTACCCCAGAGATTACCCAAGGCAGCATGCTATGTTCACAAAACGGTCAGGACGTAGGTCCGTTTGAGGCTGAAGGCGAGCCTTCGGGTTCAGGCACATGGGATGACCCATACAATGTGATAGCCGCTCAACAGTTGATTCAGGCGGGTCCTCCAACCGACAAGGTATACGTGAAGGGAAAAGTAAGTAAGATTCAAGAGTACAACGCGCAATACGGCAACTACACCTACTTCATATCCGATGACGGCACTGCCGCCGGTCAGTTGGAAGTTTACCGTGGCCGCAACCTAGGCGACACCGAGTTTACCGGCAACGGCGATTTGGAAGTAGGCGACGATGTAATTGTTTACGGTCAGTTAGTACTATATGGGGGCAACACTCCAGAGTTCACTCAGGGGAACTACCTTGTATTCCGTAACGGCCAATACAGTGAAAAGCCGGACGATTCAGTAGCCGAGCCAAGCGGCAACGGTACAGAAGCCGACCCATACAATCCAGCAGCCGCAAATCAGTTGGCCGAGAGCCTGGATGCCGGAGCAAAGAGTGAGAATGTGTTTATCAAGGGAATAGTGTCGTATATAAAGGAGAATTACGACGGCGGTCATGGCAACGGCACATTCTACATATCCCAGAACGGCAAGCGCAGCAGTGACGAATTCTATATTTACCGTGCAAAATACTTCGGCAATACAGATTGGACGAGTGGTCCTGTTCCAGCAGTAGGTGATGAAGTAGTGATTTACGGTAAAGTGACAAAATATTCAAGTCAATACGGTATAACCTTAGAGACTCAGCAATATGAGGCATACTTGTATTCATTGAACGGTGATACAGGTGGTGTCACTCCTCAACCAGAAGTAGAGCCGACAGGAAGCGGAACGCTTGATGATCCATACAATGCCGCTGCCGCCATTCAGATTTGTAACGGGTTAGGTTCAGGCCAGAACACACCTGAGGCAGTATATATAAAAGGTAAGGTATCCAAAATTAAAGAGAATTACAACAGTGGCTTTGGCAATGCTACCTTCTGGATATCAGATGATGGAAGCAGCAACACCCAATTCTACATATTCCGTGCTTTATACTTGAATAATGTGGAATACACAAGCGGCCCATTGCTCCAGCAGGGTGATGACGTAGTGATATACGGTAAGTTGACCAATTACCAGGGCAACACCCCAGAGACCGTTCAGAAGGAAGCTTACCTATATTCATTGAACGGTGAAGGCGGTCAGCAGGAACCGGATGACCCAACTCCGAGCGAAGGCAACGGTGATGGCACTTATGAGAATCCGTATGACGTGGCAGCGACACAGTCGCTCTATGATAATGGTGGCTCCGGTCTTCAGAAATACGTCCATGGATATATCGTAGGTTATGTTAACGGAAATTCGTTTAATGCAGAGACAGCAGTGTTCGGCATGGCAGCAGGTTCAACAAAGCAAGAGACCGAGATATTGATAGCCGACAGTCCACGCGAGACCGATTGGGAGAAGTGCCTGCCAGTTCAGTTGCCAAAGGGTGAATTCCGCGACAAGTTAGACCTGACGAATCCACAAATGTACTTGATAGGCGAACACATATTGATTTACGGCACAATAGACAAATACTTCGGTGTAGCCGGCATCAAGCCACCGACTTATGCAGAAGTATCGAGTGCTAACGGCGTCTGGATGACAATCGGCGAAAAACCAGGCAGTGCCAAGAGACGTATAAGAAACCTACGTTGATATGAAAAAAGGAAAAATCATACAAATTGTATCAATCATGCTCGGCATATGTTTGTCGAGCATGATTGCGTCGTGTAGCAGTGACGACCCGAGCGGCGAGAAAGAGATGAGCGAGGGTGATAACTTTAACAGCAACAAGGCATTAGCAGCAGAGAATCAAGACGTGATGGATTTGGAGGTTCCAAAGGTACGTCAGGGCAGCGGAATATATTTCCGTTCGCATTGGGCAAAAAAGCACAAGTCGTCAGAGACTGTGAAGAATTATTGCTACGAATACGACGCATCCTGCTACCACACTCGATGGGTGGCCTTCAGTTTTGACAATGTGACCAAACAGCGCAATGTGAGTCGTAGTGATGCCTGGGGCGAGGATCTGAAGCTGCCTTCGAATGTACGTTTGAGTTATGACTCCTATAGCGGTAGCGGCTATACCCGCGGCCACTTATGTGCCTCAGCAGACCGCTTGTTTTCACAAGAGGCCAATGAGCAGACCTTCTTTATGAGCAACATGTCGCCCCAGAACTACAATTTCAATTCATATTATTGGGCAGAATTAGAAACCTTGATACGCAACTGGGCTAACTCAGACAAATTCCAGAAGTTGTATGTGTGCAAGGGTGGCACGATAGCAGAAGGTCAGCGTTTGGGCAGTTTCACGACAAGCAACGCACGCGGGAGCGTAGCGACGGTAGTTGTGCCGAAATATTATTTCATGGCGATTTTGGGTGAATCGCCAAACAAGACCTATCAATCGATAGCATTCTTAATGGAGCATAAAGATTATGGCTATGTAGGAACATACCCTCAAGCTACAGTGATGCAGCGCCATGCGATGAGTGTTGACGAACTCGAAGAGTTTACCGGAATCGATTTCTTCTGCAACTTGAACGACAAATTAGAGAATAACGTGGAGCGCGGTTATAATATTGACGCCTGGTCGTGGAAATAACATTCATTCCATTGATACACAAGCGAATAAGACAGCTAATTGAGCTCATATTACTTTAAACACACAATCATCAATCTAAAAAAATTAATCTTTTTAATAAAGGACAATGTCAAGGCATAAATTCAACAATAAGGCCAATAAAAATCAAAAGGTCAATAAAGGGGAGGACAGGCAAGCGGCAAGCGCCAAATCGTTAAATCCGAGCACATCAGGTTCAAACAAAAAGCCAAATTTGTCAGCGCTATTTAAGCGATTCAACCACCTATATCCCCTACTCCTATTCATAGTTTTCGGGATATTTTCGTATGTATATCTTGTGTCTTTTAATTCCGATTATCTCTATGCCTGTCAGGAATTCTCCATCTGGCAGGACACCGGTTATTATTTTTCAGAATGCATGCGTGTGATAGGAGGTTTCAGCGAATGGCTCGGCACATATTTCACCCAGTATTTCTATTATCCGAAATTAGGAGCACTACTTCTAATCGGTCTGTGGGGTTTGATTTATTTTCTGACTATCCGCGTGTTCAAACTTCGCAACCGCTGGACAACCCTCGCATTAGCACCATGTGTTCTGTTGCTTTGTTCAGAGATAAACTTAGGTTACTGGCTATATTATATCAAGATGCCCGGTTACTGGTTTACCTATACAATATGCATCCTTCTGATGCTGGTTTTCATGTATTTGGTGAATTTGACAAAAGGATATTTAAAATCCGTCCTCATCTTGGTTTACGTATTCTGCCTTTATCCCCTTATCGGTATATGGAGCATGATCGGTGGTCTACTTCTCTCCGTTCAGACATTGCTGAGTTCAGAGAAATGTAAATACGTGAGTTGTGGTGCCGGTGTTTTAGGAATCATTCTGAGTCCGCTATTCTATTATCAGATTTACACCACATCACGTTCTCAGGACATATGGACTAAGATGTTCCCTGTGTTTCAGAACGATAAATATATCGAGAGCAACAAGATGCTTCCTTTCTTCGGGATCTGCATTGTCATGCTTGCCCTTTTGTTCTTAAGCAAATATTTGCAAGGTACCGTTGAATCTACAGAAAAGCCGAAAAGCAAAGGAATCATGAAATACACCTACCCGGTTATAAACATAGCATTGATAGTCGTGTATTTCCTGGTAGTGTCATCAAGCAATGTAAGTGATGCCAATTTCCATTCCGAACTACGAATGTACAAGTCGTTAGGCGAATGCGATTGGGAAGGTGTGCTGAATGAAAGTGCATCTAACCCGAATGCCCATACACGTCAGATGATTATGTGCCAGAATATCGCCTTGCTTCATGACGGTTCTGTGGGGAATATAGGCGATAAGATGTTCCATTACAACAACAAGACCCAACGTCCTCATGTAAACACTTATTCCAAGTCGTCATCTCGCCTAGCCGAAGACAAAGAGCGTTATAGTTCAGAAGAGCAAAGCCAGTTGAACGGCAACATAGAGCTCGACTCCCTTCACGTGAATTTATGTAACACAGCCGGTCCGCTAATTTATTTCATGTATGGCAAATGTAATTTCGCTTATCGTTGGTGTGTTGAAAACGGCGTCGAGTTTACTTTCCGCGTAGACGAATACAAGAACATGATTCGGTGTGCGATGATGACCGAAGAGTATGACCTTGCTATCAAATATATAAACATACTGAAGCACACGACGTTCCACGAGGAATGGGCAGACGAGCGTTTGGCCATGATACGCGACAAGAAAAAATATGAATCAAGCAAAGAATACCAATGTGTTCATCCTCTTTATGCTTCTTTCAAAAATGCTCTTGACGGTGACCAAGGTTTAGTTGAAATGTATCTGATCAACTACTTCAGTCACATGAACAGCAATGACCCGAAATTCCAGGAAGCCACACTTGCTTTTGCTCTCATTCAGAAAGACATAAGTCTGTTTTGGCCACGTTTCTTCAAATATGCCGAACTTCACGAGAAAGAGCCAATGCCGATTCACTATCAAGAGGCAGCCTATCTGTTTGGCAATTTGGAGCATACAGTAGACATAAGCAAAATGCCGTTTGACAAGGAAAAGATTGTGAACCGTTATGCCAATTTCAAGAGTATGACAATGAAACTGATGCAGATGTACGGTCCTCAATACAGTGGGAATGAAATGGGTCTGACTCGTAAGGTGGGCGACGAATGCTTCAATGATTTCGGTGACACCTATTGGTGGTTCTATTATTTCTCCAGGGATGTTCACACATATTAAATTACTCATTCTTAGCAGAAATCAGCCTTCGAGTGATTAAATGAAGCAAATAGCTTAGTAAAATAAAAACTAAAGATTATGAAACTCAATATAAACAAATTAATCATAGTAGTTGTATTATTAATAGCAGTATCCTGTTCAAATCATCCGAGCGTCCCATCCGAATTTTCCAAAGAGAGTTCAGAGCTAAAGATTTTTCCAGACTATAAGGACGTGACAGTTCCATACAATATAGCCCCGTTGAATTTCAAAGTTCGTAATCGTGGCAGTGAAGTGGTAGCAAAGATAAGCGATTCTTCCGGTTCAAGTTATACCTATGGTAATGGTATGAAAGTAGAGATAGACGAGGACGAGTGGCACTCAATGTTAGAAAAGAGCAAGGGTAAGTCGTTGAAAGTAGAGATATATCTGGAAGATAACGGAAAATGGAAGCAATACAGTCCGTTTGAGATACATGTAGCTCCAGAAGCAATAGATGAATACGTGTCATACCGTCTGATTAATCCGAGCTATGTGGCCTATGAGGAATTACGCATATGCGAACGTAACTTGACTAATTTCGAAGAAGACGACATCTACAACAACATGATTCTGAGTGGTGAGTCAGACGGTCAGTGCATAAACTGCCATTCATACCAGAATTACCGCACTGACAACATGCAATTTCATATGCGTCAGGGTCATGGTGGCACGCTGCTGGTTTATAAAGGTGAAGCCAAGAAGATTAATTTGAAGACAGAATCGACAATCAGTGCCGGAGTATATCCATCATGGCACCCTACCCTCCCATTGATAGCTTATTCGACCAACAGCACCGGTCAGTCGTTCCACACGAAGGACAAGGCAAAGATAGAGGTACAGGATGCTGCAAGCGACTTGATTCTCTATGACATAGAGAAGAACGAGGTGAGCATAGTTGAGAATGACTCCAGTGAATTCGAGGTGTTCCCTTGGTGGTCGCCCGACGGCAAGAGCCTATATTTCTGCAGCGCACATTTTGAATTCAATGACAGCGTTAAAGCTCCAGTTGACGGCAAAGCAGAGATAGTAGACGGTGGTGATTCGAAGGACAACAAGCTGAAGCAGCACCAGGCTCAGATTATCGAACGTTATCAAGATATCAAATATAATATCTATCGCAAGAGTTTTGATTCAAAGACAAACAGTTTTGGTGAAAAGGAATTGGTAGTATGTGCAGACAGTATGGGCAAAAGCGCGACCATTCCCCGCATCAGTCCAGACGGTCGTTATCTTCTTTACGGTCTAGGGGGCTGGGGCTGTTTCCACATATGGCATCCAGATGCAGACTTATATATAACAGACTTGGAGACTGGCGAGATGCGCGCCTTGGATGAGGCCAACAGTCCATGTGCTGAGAGTTATCATTCATGGTCGAGCAACGGCCGTTGGATTTTGTTTGCCAGCCGTAGAGACGACAACAACTACAGCCGTCTGTATATATCCTATTTTGACAAGAACGGCAAAGCACATAAGGCATTTGAATTGCCTCAGGCAGATCCAGATTTCTATACCAATTGCCTAAAGTCGTTCAATGTACCGGAATTCATGGTAGAGCCAGTGAAGATAAGTGCCCAGGATTTTGCATCTGTAGCCAAGACAGATGCAGAGTCAGTGAAATTCAAGAAACATTAGGCAGGCATATAATAAGATATGGAGTAAAAATCGTTTATAATTATTTATAAAGAAAAAGAAAAGTTTATTTAATAATAGATATAAAAATGAGAAAATCACTATTCGCCGTATTGTTTGTTTGCAGTCAGCTGATTTATGGACAAGGTCAGATAGAAGACTATCGTCGGGCATTCGGAATGCGAAGTAAGGTGAGTGGGAAGATGCTTCACGGCGATGTGCGTGTGAACAAGATCAATGACAGTCATAAATTCTGGTACAGCGAGACCGGTAGTGACGGAACGAACTACAAGTTATTGGATTGTGAAAGCCTTGTTGTGAGCGACTTGTTTGACAAGGAGGATTTAGCCAATCAGTTGTCGAGCAAATTAGGCCGTGATATAAGCAGTCGTGGATTGACTTTGGGAGAACTTCGCTATCATCCATCCGACGAAAGCCATGCTCATGCGCGCATTACCTTTGCTTACTCAGAAAAACGCTGGGAATACGACATAGATTCAAAATTGCTGAACGACGGTGAGTCAATCCGCCGTCATCACCGTCAGGAGCGTCACTGGATGGAGGTACCAGACGAGAAGGACGGTTGGCAACACACTCCTGACGGCAAGTATGTGGTTTTCCACCGTGACAACAACCTTTGGATCAGTCCATCCGATTCGATGTCAGCCGCCCGTCCGTTGACCACAAACGGTGACAGCACATATTATTATTCGTCATGGGGCCGATTTTCACCAGACGGCCGTTATTTTGCGACCGTTAGGATCAAGCCCGCTCCAAAGCATTATGTTTACTATGTTGAATCGTCACCACGCAACCAAGTCCAGCCCATTCTACATAAGCAGGAATACGCAAAGCCAGGTGACTCGTTGAACTACCGTGTTCCAGTGGTAGTAGAGCTATCAACAGGCCGTGTGACAGAGCCGAGCACAGAACTGTTTGAACATCAATATTATGTAGATGCGCCAGAATGGGAAAGTGACAGCCGTCATCTGACATTTAATTTCAACGAACGCGGTCATCACACTTACCGAGTGTTGGAACTTGACGCCGAGACAGGCTCTGTACGTACAATAATAGAGGAAACGAGTGATAAATACGTGAACTACTCCCGTTTGTTCCGTCATGACTTTGAAAACGGGAAATATATTCTATGGACGAGCGAACGCGACAACTACAACCATATATATCTTTATGACAAGGAGAAAGGGACGCTTATCCGTCAGATTACTAAAGGCGACTTTTATGTTCGAGATATAGACTACATAGATGAAGCTAAAGGTTTGATATATTTTTCCGCAAACGGTCATACCGGCCTTCGCGAATCCGACCAACGCAAAAATGGCGAATATGCCGGAACAAACGCGACCGAGGAAGACCCCTATCTAATTCATCACTATCGTATAGGTCTGAACGGCAAGGGCATGATATGCCTGAATCCAGAGGAAGGAAATCACCGCGTAGTATACAGTGACGACATGAGTTATATGATAGACACCTATTCCACAGTATTAAATCCGCCTACGACCGTATTGCGTCGAGTAAAGGACGGTAAGATATTAAAGGTGTTGGAGAGTGCCGACATCAGTGCATTGAAGTCGAGTGGTTGGTCAGCTCCTGAAGTATTCGTAGCTAAAGGTCGTGACGGTGTGACCGACATATGGGGTCTGATACGTCGTCCATCAAATTTCGATCCATCGAAGAAATATCCAGTAATCGAATACATTTACTCCGGTCCTGGTGACCAATATGTGCCTAAGAGTTTCAGTCCCTGGATGTGGGCATTAGACGATTTGTCAGAACTTGGTTTTATAGTAGTTCAGATGGACGGCATGTCGACCTCATTCCGCAGCCGTTCGTTTGAGGATGTATGCTACAAGAATCTTCAAGACAGCGGTTTTCCAGACCGTATAGCTTGGATAAAAGCCGCATGTGCTCAATATCCTTATATGGACGTAGATAATGTAGGTATATATGGTTGTTCAGCTGGTGGTCAGGAGGCCTTGACAGCGGTGTTGCTCCATGGTGACTTTTATAAAGCCGCATACTCTGCTTGTGGTTGTCACGACAACCGCATGGATAAGATATGGTGGAACGAACAATGGATGAGTTATCCGATAGACGAGAGTTATATAGCCTCTTCAAATGTTGAGAACGCTCATAAGCTGGAACGTCCATTGATGCTCGTAGTAGGTGAATTGGACGACAATGTGGATCCAGCCTCTACAATGCAAGTTGTAAATGCATTGGAAAAGGCGAATAAAGATTTCGAGCTTGTGGTAATCACTGGTGCACATCATACTATGGGTGAAAGCTACGGCGAGCATAAGCGTTACGATTTCTTCGTTCGCCACATGCTCGGCATAGAGCCACCGAAATGGAGCGAATTCAAATAAGTCCTCACAGTATTTAAGAAGATTTCATTTAACCAGATTTATGAGAGCCATCGATGACTGTGGCTCTCATAAATTTAGCAGAAATATAATTATATAAAGATTGTTTTTATGGATAAAGGAGTAATAAATGACCGAACGAAAGAATTAGGTAGCCGTCCGATAGGTAAGTTGTTGATGCAATATGCTTTACCGGCAGTAGTTGCAATGACCGCTTCTTCGCTATATAATATAGTAGACAGGATATTTATCGGTCATATTGGTTCGAGTTCAGAAGGTGCATTGGCCTTGTCGGGTTTGGCCGTGACTTTTCCGATAATGAACTTAAGCGCGGCCTTCGGCGCTATGGTAGGTGTAGGCGGTAGCACATACATGTCGGTGAAGTTAGGTCAGAAAGACAACAAGACCGCTGAGCATGTATTAGGCAATGTTGTGACTCTTAATATCATCGTAGGATTGCTTTTAGCCGTATTCGGCATAATATATATCGACGAATTGCTGTATTTTTTCGGTGCCAGCGAGAGTACGTTGTTCTACGCCCATGAATATATGTATGTGATATTGTTGGGCAATGTAGTGACTCACTTGTATTTAGGATTGAACGCCTGTCTGCGTTCTACAGGTCATCCTAATATAGCGATGACCGCCACTATAGCAACCGTTGTAGTAAACAGCATCTTAGACCCATTGTTTATTTTCACATTCGAGATGGGCATCCGAGGTGCAGCCATTGCCACAATACTTGCTCAAATAGTGGCTTTGATATACGTTTGGCTAGTGTTGAGCAATCCCAAGGATTTAATTCATCTTCACAAGGGTATCTACAGTCTACGTTGGAAGATAGTGAAGAATATTCTGAAGATTGGCATGTCGCCATTCAGCATGCAGTTGTGTGCATGTCTGGTAGTTATAATCATCAACCAGAGTCTTCTTCGTCATGGAGGTGAGCTTGCTATAGCGTCGTATGGTATAATCAACGGCATAACGTTTTTGTTCATCATGGTTGTGATGGGCATATGTCAGGGAATGCAGCCAATAGCTGGTTACAATTACGGAGCCCAACAATTCAGTCGTGTGGTTCAAGTATTGAAATACAGCATAGTAATGGCGACAATAGTGACTTGTCTGTCGTTTGTACTGAATGGTGGTTTTCCACGCTTGAGTATCGGTTTGTTTACAGATGACCCAGTATTGATGAAGCTATCAGAAGACGGTATGCGCTTGATAGTGTTGATGCATCCTCTAGTAGGATTTCAGATAGTAGTAGGTCATTTTTTTCAGAGCATCGGATTGTCGAAGCAAAGTATATTTTTGTCGTTGAGCCGTCAGTTGCTTCTTCTGATACCATTTTTGCTGATACTTCCGAACATATGGGGCACGAATGGTGTATGGGCAAGTATAACCATGTCCGACGGCTTGTCGATAATCACAGCCGGCTTTATGTTATGGTATTTCCATCACAAGGGTGGTTTGCGTTCATTGAAGGAGCTGGAATGAATTATACTTTATTCAATTTTCGGAAGTTTCAACTTCCTTTAAGAAGATGAGAAGAAAAGAAAATGAGAATAAGAGATGTTTGCAGATTTTAGCAAAAACTACAAAAATATCCATTTCACATTTTACATAACATTCGTTATACTCAGGAAAAAAAACATCCGATACTTAAATAATGTAAATAAATATAAAGATAAGAAAACGATAAGAGAAGTATGTATAAGTAAAAGAAAAAAGTGGTGATTAAATGGCTTATAATGTATAATGTAGTTTTTAAAGAGGTCGAAAGCAGATTAAAAATGCTATAAAAGGGAATATTTTTGTTATAAAATTTGTCAGTTACGTCAAAGATTTATAAATTTGTTTTTAGATAGAGTAGAATCTCTATATACATTTGTGAACCAAAGCCCATCTAATTATGGAAGAACAATCAAAATATGTAATTACCATCGGCCGCGAGATAGGCAGTGGTGGTAAAGCGATAGGCGACTTGATGGCCCAATCATTAGGAATACCGATATATGACCGTAGTCTGATTATGATGGCTGCAGAAGAGAGCGGGATATCTCCCAAGATATTCAAGAAGGTTGATGAAGTTCCTCATCGTGGTGTGATATCGAATTTTCTTCGCACTCTCTCCTCCCCTTTTGCATCTTATGGCAATCTATACAGCAACAGCATGAGTCAGGAATCGTTGTTTAAATTTCAGTCGGATGTGATACGTGAAAAGGCAGAGAGTGAAAACTGTATAATCGTAGGTCGCTGTTCAGAGTATATTTTGCGTGATCATCCCCGTCACTTGAGTATTTTTATCCGTGCCGACTATAATGACCGTGTGAAATTTCTGATGAACCGCAACGACATATCTTCAGAGACCGCCAAGGAGTTGATAGAGCAGACAGATGCTGTTCGTTCGGACTATCATAATTTCTACAGTGAGGGAAACTGGGGTGACAGCCGTTCATATGACATATGTATCAATTCATCAATACTTGGCATTGAAGGCACAGCAAATTATCTTCTTGACTTGGCAAAGCGTTATTTAAATTTATAACAAAATCATAGAATTCATAAAAATGTTGAGCCCACTTTTAAAAAGTGGGCTCAATGTTTTTTATGTAATCAATGAATTTGTAGCTGAATTTATGTTTTTCGTCAGTTGGGAAGAATTCATATGATGCAATTTTCCATAGTTTCTTATCGATTAGAGGAAAGAAAGTGTCAGCATTAGTCGAATGAGCATTGACAAGGGTGATGCATAGCCTGTCGGCAATATCTAATGCCTGTTGGTATATTGATGCGCCTCCAATTATGAAAACTTCTTTAGAAAAAGGCATATTCTCTTTGTTAGCCCTCCTACAATCTTCGACAGCCTCATGAAGAGAATTGAAAACATCCGCTCCCTGAATTTCAAGTTTTTTATTTTTTGAGATTACAATATTTCTTCTTCCCGGCAATGCTCCTTTCGGAAGAGAATCGAACGTTTTTCTCCCCATGATGATAGTGTTGCCAGTAGTGAGTTCTTTAAAACGTTTTAAATCATTTGGTAGCCAATAAAGGAGTTTGTTATCAGCTCCAATGGCATTATCGTTGTCGATAGCTACAATAATTGAGATACGCATGATTAAAGATGTTAACTGATAAAGGCATATTTATGGTATAAGAATCAGACAGATACCGTTGCTTTAATATGATCGTAAGGGTTATAGTCTACAAGATTGAAATCTTCGTAATTGAATTCGAAAATATCTTTTACGTTAGGATTAATAATCATCTTAGGCAGTTGTCGAGGTTGCCTGGTTAGTTGTAGTTTAGCCTGTTCAATATGATTAAGATAAAGATGCGTGTCTCCGGTAGTATAAACGAAGTCTCCAGGTTGAAGTCCGGTTACTTGAGCAACCATGATAAGCAGAAGTGCATATGAAGCGATATTAAAAGGCACACCGAGGAACGTGTCTGCACTTCTCTGATAGAGTTGCAGGCTAAGTTTCCCTTGAGCTACATAGAATTGGAAAAGAATATGACAAGGTGGTAGGTTCATGTTATCAATATCCGCCACATTCCATGCAGAAACGATTATTCTTCTTGAATCTGGATTATTCTTGATTTGGTCTATGACCTGTGATATTTGGTCGATATGTCCTCCATTATAGTCAGGCCATGACCTCCATTGATATCCATAGATATGACCGAGATTTCCGTCGGGGTCAGCCCATTCGTTCCATATTCTTACTCCATGTTCCTGTAAATACTTAGCATTTGTATCGCCTTTTAGGAACCAAAGAAGTTCATAAATAATAGATTTCAGATGGAGTTTCTTAGTTGTAAGCAGTGGAAATCCATTCTGCAGATTGAATCTCATTTGATTACCGAATACAGAGATGGTACCAGTCCCTGTTCTGTCGGATTTCTCAACACCTTCGTCAAGAATTCTTTGAAGTAGGTCTAAATATTGCTTCATAATAAATAAATGGAATAAGAAAATGAAGTTCTAAAGAATATTGTGCTCGATTATTTTATCGATTTAGTTAACCATTATATTACTTTATTGTTTTACTTAAGCATTATTAATAGAACTAAGTCAAATAAAAGGAGCACCATTAACTGGTGCTCCTTTAAGTTTATATTAAAGAACTTTAGTCTTCCACCGTTTGCATCTTGTTAGCTGAATAAACGATTTTCAGCGCATATGCTTTTCTGAGCACCTGTTTCAAGTCGGTAATGAATCCCATCGGAGTATCGTGGTCGACTTTAAGTGAAACGGTGAAAAACGGTTTGTCGGACTGTGCCAGTTTACCTTGTTCGTCAAGAACGAACTGTGTAATTTGCTGATAGAAGTTCTCGTCGTTAGTAATCAATTTATCGTTAATCTGTACTTTAGTTCCTGCTCCATCAACGATAGAGATAGGTTTACCCATATAAACGAATGAAGTAGCAGATTTACGAACCAGTTTCTCAAGTTGTGTACCTGCCGGCTTGTCGACTTTCACCTTAAGTGTAACTTCACGCATGGTAGTAACCATCATGAAGAAGAACAGGATGGAGAAGATCAAGTCAGGTAGAGATGAGGTGTTCATCTCGGGCATTTCTCTGCCGCCGTCTTTATTGAATCTACTCATAATTAAACTGCTTTTCCGTAACGTTTAGGTTCAGCTTCAGAAATCTTAAGAGGTAAAACTTCACGAATCACCTTCTTCTGTTTTTCCGAGCACTGAGCATAAGTACAGTTAAACTTTTTCTTAGCCAAGTCATCTCTAAGTTCATTGTAAGCCTTCACAAGAGCATCTTGAACTTGGAAATAGACTCCATAACTAGTACCGCGGTCGGTTTGTACTGAAATCACGTGATGAGGTGTATATCTCATTTTTCCTATAAGGTCGAAATCTTTTTCTGCCACCTCAGGAAGGTTAGGGTCATCGTTTTCGTTAAGAATAAACGTTTTAGCCCTGTCAGTGATTTCACTTAACGATTTAATATAATCTTCACTCGACAAAGTGGTGACCATGATATAGTCATCCTTATTGATACGAATGTTGAGAATATTTCTTTCTTTTACTTTGATCTCATTATTCTGTTGTTCGTCTTCCGGTGGTCTCGGCAGTGTACGTGCAAGACCTTGGTCGGTATCCATAGACGTAGTTATAAGGAAGAAGATGAGAAGAATAAAAGATATATCTGCTGTTGAACTAGAGTTCAATCCTGGCACTTTTCTTTTCTTTCCCATACGCTCTTAATTATTTACGTCTTACGAGACTCCAGATAATAGCTGCAATAGCGATAACAGAAACGATAAATACTGCTACGAGTGCAGTGTCAGACATAATGAGTGAGGACTGTGAAGCGTGGTCGTTCAAATTATAAATGAAGTCTTCTCCCTTATTGATGAATCCGACGATAAGTCCGATAACGACAGCACACACTGGAATGCCCCAAGTGAAATAAAGTCCTCTTTCGACTCCATGCTGTTTAAGATACATGACATATGCTACAAGCATACCGACGAAGGCACAGACAGAAAGAAGTAGTGCCCAAACTACCAGAATGTCAGTAAGAGCCGGTGCATTCATATTAGGGTCGAGATCGTAGGGCTGGCTAAAGCCAATCAATAAGAAGCACACCCATATAAGTGCAGAAACTCCCAACAGTCCATATAGTAGATATTTGCTAATTTTTTCTATATCCATTTTTTAATTTTTTAAAGTTTGAAAATCTTATGGACTTAAAAGAGTTTACTTGCGTGCTTTCTTAACTTGATATTTGTAAGTAGTGTCGAGTAGTTCGATAGATGCATTTTCCATTTCAGCAGTAAGACCTTCGATCTTAGACAAGATATAGTTGTAGAGCAGCTGTAGAAGAAGAGCTACAACGATACCGAGGATGGTAGTCAAGAGGGCCACCTTCATACCACCAGCAACGACAGTAGGAGAGATGTCACCTGCAGCCTGGATGTCGTCGAATGCCTGTACCATACCGATCACAGTACCCAAGAATCCGAGAGACGGTGCCATAGCGATGAAGAGTGTGATCCAAGAGCAACCTTTTTCGAGGTTAGACGACTGTACAGCTCCATAAGCAACGACAGCCTTATCGATGGATTCAGCACCTTCGTCGACTCTCATGAGTCCTTGATAATAGAGTGAAGCGATAGGTCCACGAGTGTTGCGTGCGATATCCTTAGCAGCTTCAACATTCCCTTTATTAACGAGAGCATCTTCAACATCTTCCTTCATTTTAGTAGTGTTGACATCAGCAAGTGTGAGGTAAACAATACGTTCGATGCAGAAAGCGAGACCGAAGATAAGTGCAAGAGTAGGCAATGACATCCAGAAGGCATCACCTTCAATAAACTTTCTCTTGAGTCCTTTGTAGAATCCGTCGGATTCCATCTGCGGCTGTTCAGCCACTTCTTCAGCAGCAGCTTCATCATCAGCGGCAGTAACGTCAACAGTTTCTTCGTTAGCAGCGGAATCTGCAGGAGCAGCTTCTTCACCTTCAGCTGGTGTAGCTTCAGGCTGTGCAGCAGGTTCAGCAGCCGCTTGCTCGTCATTAGCATTTACTTCTTCAGCAGCAGGTGCAGCTTCAGCGTCCTGTGCAAATGCAGACTGAGTCATACCAAGAGTAAAAACTCCCATCAATGCAACAATTGCAAATACTTTTTTCATCTTTTGGTTAAAATTTTAAAATTAATAATTATTTGTTTTTAATTTAATTTAGTGATACTGTGATGTTTCGCTTAGTTAGTATTACCTGTTGAGCGATGTTAATAAACTTAGCGGAGAAAGCGGGATTCGAACCCGCGAACCGCTTTAGACGGTTACACGCTTTCCAGGCGTGCCTCTTCAGCCACTCGAGCATCTCTCCATAAAATTTTGTGCAAGTTACAACATTTTTCTGAAATAACCGCAAAAACTGTAGCAAAAATAATATTTTTTTCTTTATAATCCCACTAATATTGGTATAAAGTTTAATTTTAAGGTGCAAAAAGTAATATTTTCGTAAAAAGCTATAATATATTAATGTATGTGAATGCAATTTAATGCGTAACTTAATAAAAAAAGGAGAATATAATTAATAGTTAAACATGGAAATATGGAGATTGTATTCATTAAGAGAAAATTCTCTTTACATTATTGTTAGTAACAGATTCGACAGTATTGATATCTGTATCGTAGACTTCGGCAAGTTTTTGAGCAACGAATCTGACGAAAGCCGGTTGGTTTCTTTTACCTCTCATGGGAACAGGGGCCATATAGGGAGAATCCGTTTCAAGGACGATTCTGTCAAGAGGCACTGTATTTTTAAGAGTATTCGGCAGGATTGATTTTTTGAATGTGAGTATACCCCCGATTCCGAGAACGAAACCGTTAAAATTCAATAGTTGTTTTGCCTCCTCTTCGTTTCCGCTAAAGCAATGGAACACTCCCCTCACCTTTCCGTCGTAGTTAGCGATGACCTTAACCAGTTCCTTTTGTGCGTTTCTGGAATGAATCATAATCGGAAGGTTGAATTCGACCGCCATTTGGATTTGTTTTTCGAAAGCGTATATCTGCACATCGTTGTAGGACTGATCCCAATAGAAATCGAGTCCCACCTCTCCGACAGCAATGTATTTGTGTTCGCTATTGGCATCTTTTTTTAATAAGTCGTAGATAACTCCGAGTGCTTTGTCCACATCAACATTCTGAGGGTTAGCGTCTTCCGGGTGTAATCCTATCATAGGGAAGAGGAAGTCGGGAAATTGCCGACAGATTTTGTCGACCGACTTTATTGACTCGAGGTTGACATTAGGAATAAATATTTTTTCAACGCCTTGACTTTTAGCGTCATCAATTACCTGTAGAAAATCATCCTGAAATTCTTCTCCATCAATATGAGCATGCGTGTCAATCATAATCAAGCGTTTCTGTTCATGAGTTTTTTTGCTACTTTTATGAGAGCGCTTTTCTTTTCATCAGGTACACTCACTTTCTCAAGTGCTTCCATAGCCTCAGAGAATAGCATTTCAATTTTTTTCTGTGAAATGTTTTTTATATCCACCTGATCATAAATATCCTTGACAGCGAGGTATTTTTCCTGCTTATCGAACTTATCCATGCCCATCCAATATAATAGTCGTTCTTTTTGTTGTTTATCAACCAGTTGTAGAGTTTTAATGAGCATGAATGTCTTTTTATTTTCGGCAATATCCCCTCCGACCGCTTTTCCGAAAACCTTAGGGTCGGCATAAACATCGAGAAGGTCATCCTGTAGTTGGAATGCGAGTCCGATTTTCTCGCCAAAATCATAAAGGCATTGTGCGTCCTCATCATTAGCCAAAGCCAGCTGTGCCCCGATTTTTAAAGCAGAAGAAAGTAGTAGTGATGTTTTGAGCCTAATCATTTCCATATATTGTTCTTCAGAGACATCGTCCATATTTTCGAAGTCCATATCAAGCTGCTGTCCTTCGCAGACGCCAAGTGTAGCTAAATTGAAAGTCTTGAGAGCTTTCTGCAGTGCCATTACTTCCTGTTGATTAAGTTTTCCTTCAGTAAAGTTTTGAGTCATAAGTTGATAAGCGAGGATAAGCATAGCATCTCCAGAAAGTATAGCAGTATTTTCATTCCATTTTACATGTACGCATGGGTTTCCTCTTCTGACATTTGCATTATCCATGACATCGTCGTGTAGAAGTGTGAAATTGTGATAGACTTCCAATGCGACGGCATTATTCATAATAGCCTGATAGTCGTCTTTAAAAAGGGAATAAGCGAGAATCATAAATAGTGGTCTGATTCTCTTTCCCCCGTTGTCGAGAGTATATTGAATAGGCAGATAGAGTTCTTCTACTTTATTATTATAATTCAGATTTTTAATAGAGTTATTAATCTCTTGTGTAACTTGTTGGATGAAAAGGTTCATAATAAAGTCATTAAAAAAGGTCGCACAATAAAAAATTATGCGACCATATATATTAAAATAGAATTTTATTGTATTACGAATCTAACCGGGACTGTGAAATAGCAGTTAACAGGTTTACCCGACTGTTTACCCGGCTTCCACTTCGGCATTTTAGAAATGACTCTCACAGCTTCCTTGTCGCAATCAGGGTCGAGCGACTTAACGACAGTAACTTGTGAAACATCACCGGTTTTGCTAACGACGAACTTACAAACTACAGTACCCTTAATATTGTTTTCCTGTGCTCTTGACGGGTACTTGATGTTTTTCTGCAGATACTGCATAAGTGCGTCCATACCTCCTGGGAATTCCGGCTGCACTTCAGCCACCTCGAAAATCTGGTTTTCGTCTGTTTTTTCCTCAACAGGTGGTGGTGGTGGTGGAGGTGTTTCTGCTGGTGGTGGTGGAGGTGGCGGAGGAGTAGCGACAGCTACGTCGACTGGTGGTCCTGGAGGGCCTCCTGCAGGTCCAGCCACAACGACAGAAGAAGTAGCTTCTCCGGCATGGCTTGAAGTCGTGGCCTCATTGTTGTCCTCCTGCGATTCGATTTCCTTCTCTTCGATTTCGGTATCGTTGGTAACGATTTCGATAACTTCCACAACCGGTGGCACATCAGCCGGTGGTGGAGGCGCAGTGGCAAGGATCGGTTGAGTGATCGGCACAATTTCTTCCTCAGTAGGAGTATATACGACTTTAATAGGCTCTTCTTTGGCTTTAAGGAGGAACGTAGTCCATTCAAAAAGCCAGAAGATTAAAGCCAAAGCCACAATAAGTCCGAGCAAGAAGTTGGTGTTTCTCATTTTACTAAGATCCGCCTTCTTTGACTTTTTAATTTCCATAGAATTATTTTAAAATTTAATTATCTCAGAACAAGGTTTAATAAGATAAAATCACAATATCAAAGGCAAAAATACTATTTTTTTTTGGTACCGCCTTACATATCTTTGGTTTTTTTTCAAAAAAATGTATTTTTTTTCAAAAAAGGATGATTGCAGGTACAAATAAGTATAATTAAATGCAACAAAAGTGTAAAGAACGAATGTTTATTTAATGATATGTACATCTCTTTGTGGGAAGGGAATTTCGATTTTATTTTCGTTTAGCGTGTTGTAGATTACTTCTTTCACCTGAGCCGTGAAAACGATTTTCTGGTCGACGAGCATCCAAATAGCGACCAAAAGATTTACGCTGCTGTCACCGAAATCGGAGAAATAGACTTCGACATCTTTTTTGACATTAACAAGATTTCTTCCGTCCTTAGTTTTTCCGCAAAGAGGTTTTATAGCATTAACGAGCAACTCTCTTACCTGGTTGACATTAGTTCCGTATGCAACTCCGACCGGTATTTTCACGAGTATATAATTATTGTTACGCGTGAGGTTCTTAAAATTCTTGCTGAACAGAGCAGAATTGAGGAACGCCATAACGCTCCCGTCGAGAGTAGTGATTTGCGTACTCTGATATGTTATACTTTCGACAGTACCCTGAATTCCATCACACTCGATAAAATCACCTACTTGTACCCTACCAGTCATAAGTGAAATTCCATAGAAGAAGTTTTCCAGCAAGTCTTTCATGGCGAAACCGAGACCAGTGGCAAGACCCGCGGTTACGATAGAAATTCCTCCACTAGGTACCTGTAGCAATACGAGTGCAAAAATGAAATATCCGCCCCAAACGATAATAGCGATGACATTCTTGACCAGTGTGTCATTGAGATTTTCAGTAGTTTTCTTAGCTTTTCTATACCAATAATAATAGTAAGCCTTGAGTGCATATTTTATAAATCTGAACAGGAAGAAAACCGCCACGACAAGACAAAGTTTGAACAGTGAGAGTTGGAGAACATTCTGCTTATCGATGAAGTTATAGAAGAAAATGTCCTTTACCGTAGAGCTCATTTCAAAAATATCAGCCGCCCAATAGATACTGAACAAAATGGAAAGCACAGCAGTGAATGGCACCAAAGCCTTAGAAATGAAGTCATATAGCCAGGTGCTGGTGAAATACTCACCTCTTTTCAGGTCAGCAAGGATCTTGTCTCTTTCGATTTTTTCCTTAGCAGCCAGTTTTGCAATTGCTTTCTCGCTGAGTTCCGGTTTTTTCTTAAGAATTTCATCAACGGTCTTGATTTTCTTTCTTGCGAAAATTCTCTTAACCATGTATTTGACTTCGTATAGCTGTAGGAGGTCGTAGATACATGTGATAGTCTGTATAGCCGCAAGTTGGAACATCCACCACATAATTATCTGTACAGCGAGTAACGTATATCCGAACCAAGCACAGAAGCATGCAATTACCATAGCTCCCATAGAAATAGACGCATAAGCTGCATCGCTTACCGGCAGTTTGTTTTTGAGTTTCTTATATTTTCTCACCTGCCAGATAGTTACGAGAAGTAAAACGAGCGGATAGAAGAGATTGATGAGGCTGTTAGGCAAGAGAACGATTCTGACTAGAATGACGATGAACGCCATAACGAGGAAAGGCAAATAAATAGCCAGTCCATGACGAATCTGCACCCCTTTAAGCCTGATAATAAGCGAAACGACAACGACCTCAACGAGCCATGCCACAGTGATCATGAGGTCGGCAGCCATTATGAAGATATTGGTATATAGGAACTGCTTAATAATAGAAATAGCGATAAGGAAAATTCCGATACCGAGCGCGACAGTGATAGGGAATTTTTTGAGATCCATTTCCCTGAGGTCAATAACCTTGCTTGTAACTTTCTTTTCGAAGAGTTGTGCCATCTTCGGGAAGAATTTCTTAATGAGCCACGGAATAGTTCTCATTATGAGGTTGCTAAGCAGTACTGCCAAGAGTGCATAGACGATCATGAAGATGCTGACCCACAATATTATAGGTCCTCTCCACTGTGAATTTGCGTTATTGAGTGGCAGATATTTGTCAGAGAAGTCGCGTTTAACTTGTTGAATATATCTTGGTAGATTAAACAAAACGGCAAAATAGTTGCTTTCAGCATTTTTATAAATAGACTGTTGTAGCATAGCATATCTGCCTTGAGCATAATCATTGAGTTTCGCCACCTGTTGTGCCACAGCGTCATAGTAATGGCTGTCTTTCTTTATTAGTTCAAGAAAGACAAGCATGTTGTCTCTAAGTTTTTTCGCATGTTCAACACATTTATTTCTGTCTTTCTGTTCAGCCGGAGTGAGTTCGAACGGTGCATTCTGCTGACTATTAGCCGAAAATCCAACAGGCATATTCTTAGAGTTCGCATTGAGTTGCGGTTGTTTCGCCCTTTGCGTAGTATCGATTTTAATCAGCGATGTGTCGACATTAAGTGAGTCGAGAAGAATTGAGTCGCTTTTAGCGATCGAATCGACCACCGCCTGTTCGAGGTCGAACATTCCACTCTGTTCATTAATGCTAGGGGGCAAAGCTTCAAGAATGGAAATAAGGCTATCATATCTTTCGACTTCCATAGCAATTCGATTTTTCATCCTGTCGAAGGGAATGTTCATGCTATTGAATTCCTTATACAAGTCAGTAGCCTGTTGGCAGGCGAATGCGACATCGAAAGTAAAATCCGATTTTTGTGAGTAGAGCATAAGTCCGATTTGCTCACATCGTTTCATATAGTCGACGAGTTTGTTGTGTTGTTCCTGCCCTCTCTGCTTATGTCTTTTCATGAACGTTTCCTGCTTGATGGCATCATTTTCCAGCTCTTGTCGCAGCACATTGAGTGTGCTCGACAGGTCGCGTTCTTTCAGCACAGCATAAACAGGCTGTAGAATGAGTAGTGAAACAAAAGCAAAGACAATAATATTTCTGAATTTTCTCATATTATTTTACTAATTATTTTAGTGTCAGATTCTTCAAGAAAGCACGTTTCGTAAGTTGTTTTTTTATAGGATGTATATTTTTATTATAAAATGTGGAGATTGTGCCCATGAGGGATCAAATTAGTCGACATCGACAATATTTTTCATTGCCCTGTAGATTTTTCTTCCGACCTTGCGTATTCCGGAAACGTTGTCATCGTCGTCTTCAATTTCAGTATCAATAACGATGTCCATATCATCATCCTGTTCGTTGTCGTCGTCCTGTTCGTTTTCAATGAAATGCGTGATATTTCCGTGTAGGCTATTTCGAAGGTCGAGCAGAAGTCCTTTAAATCCTTGATTTCTTCTGAATGACTTGTAATTTGCTTTGAGTTTTTTGAAGAAATTCTTACAATTCCTTGCCTTTTTGCAAATCCATTTCCAAAATCTTGTAGTGACTTTCGTAATCCAAAAGGCGAAGATTTTGATATTAGTCTTGATATGGATAAGTCCGACAAATAATTTCTTCAGTAGCCAAATGATTCCTTTAAGGAGGAAAAGAAGTGCAATACCGATAGCTTTGACAGCATTGACGGCACCTTTTTTTATGGCCTTCAATATTTTTCTTTTCTTCTCCTGGGTATCATTATTATTCCAGAACCTTTTTATTTTCTTTGCAACCGCATCGATGGAGTCAATAATCCAGATGATCCCCTTGACAATCCATTTAAGGATGAACTTGAGGGCTTTAAGCAGCAAACGTCCAAGTTTTTTCAGTCCTTTCCAGCACAACAATCCCAGCAGTTTCATTATTTCTAACAAAACCGCCAATGTAGATTTTTCTTCGTTGAAATTGTTTTTATCCTTAAAATCTGTCATAAAGTTCTACAATGTTCAGGAAAGAGGACTGAATTCATGCAAAGTTAATTGTTTTTGCTCAAAAATCAACGTTTATTTAAACAAATTTATTACCTTTAACGAAAATTTGATATTTCACTAAAATAGAAGATTTGTATTTAAACTCAAATGAGAGTTTATACCACCAAATGGCAATTATAAAACGAAATAAAATGAAACGCATAGGCTTATTATCCGACACTCATAGTTATTGGGATGATCGCTATAAAAAATATTTCAGTGAATGTGACGAGATATGGCATGCCGGAGATTTCGGCAGTCTAGAGATAGCCGACCGTTTGTCGGAAATAACGTTATTACGAGGCGTATACGGTAATATCGACGGTTATGACCTTCGCAAACGTTTCAGCGAGCGTTATCGTTTCCGTTGTGAGGAAGTAGACGTGTTGATGAAGCATATCGGAGGTTATCCCGGTCACTACGACGCTTCAATCCGTGGTAGTCTGTTTGCCCGCCCACCTCAGTTGTTTATCAGCGGTCATTCTCATATTCTGAAAGTGCAATACGACAAGACACTGAATTGTCTTCACATTAATCCCGGTGCAGCAGGCATGTCGGGTTGGCAGAAAGAGCGCACATTAGTACGCTTTACGATAGACGGTAAAGAGATAAAGGACTTGGAAGTAATTGAGTTGAAAGGTTTTCAGTGATTAGAGCAGAATTCCGGACTTGAGCCTACGGTCACTTTTGTTTTGACTTCTTCCATTGTTTTAAGAATTAGAACTGCATTCTGAACTTGAATCTTATACCCCATTTATTTACTCCCGGGTTATTCTGATATGTAAGACGTCTGACATATTCAATATGGAAAAGTTTGAATATGTTGTGTATACCCAATCTCAATTCCATATAAGGCTTGTTTCTGTCCATGACCACCGTATTGTTTTCATAGAAGGTGTTTCCCAGTTCGTCTTTCTCGTAGTGTCCAGGGAAATAGAAGAGTTCAGGATCGGTGAAATTAGATGTAGCCGGGTTGTTTTTATCACTCAATGTTCCCCACAGCACATTCAATCCTATAAATTCCCTCCACTGAAGTTTATTGAGCAATGGAATTCTGTTGAAGATTTTTCCGCAGAGGTCCCATTCAATCATAGCCTGTGCATATCTGTCATTAAGGAATTCGAGGTTCGATATGAGTTCGAAGCAGAAATCCTCGACTATAAACGACTGGTTAGCAGCAGGATGTATAAGGAGCGGGAAAGGCACTTTATTCCATTGAATACCCGCTCTGAGGTCGGTGCTGATATATCCCCATCCACTTGGAACATAGAGCCGTTTGTAGATGCCAGCTTCCGTTACGTTATATGCATAATCACCTCCGAGGAAATTGTCGAGTCCGAATGTGTGTGCCACAGAAATGATAGGAGCATCCTTATTGAGTTTCACCCGTCGTTGCTTTGTATTGATATATGTGGCTCCCGGTTCGAACGACATAGCGACTCTGAATTCAGAAGTGTTGAATGACCTGACACAGAGATTAGGGTCGTGTCTGAGGTCTCTCATATCTCCAGAAATATTAACGTTCGGGTCAGTACCGAGCGGTTGGTAGAATAGCGCATCCACCGGTTTGTTGTTAGTTCTTGTGAATGCGACATTAAGTTTCATTCCGTCATACCATTCCCTGTCGTACATAATTTTAAATTCCTTGGTATGCAGGAACTGGTCAACTCGCGATGTTCTTATATTAGTGAACATATTGTCCTTATCAGTAGGAATGAACTTGTCGAAAGGAGATATGATGTCATTCCAATAGTAGACATGAATGTTGTTTTTCGGGAATTCCCTGTTGAGATATGACTTTCTATTGAAAGAGTAGACAAACTCTGTTTTTCCATACAGATTTTTCGTATGCGGTGCGTAAGCCACATATCCGTTCCAGAAAAGATGTGGATTGAGGTTTGCAGTAGTCAATCCAGAAATACGGAATCTGAACTTGTCGTAATGGTTGTGTGAAATGATGGTATTAATAGGTCCGAAATCAAACTTATTGTTTTGCAACGAATCAGAAGTTTCGACAAAGTTTTCAATAAGCGCCTTAGCACCGAACATAAATAGTTTGAATCCCTTGATATCGGTGATTTTGTCGAGGAATGACTTCATTTCCCCTTCGCTACCAGTGAGTTCCACTTTTCGGTATTGTCCCCAATAAGCGTCATCGGTGTGCATTGTAGCGTCGGGTTCCTGGTAGACATCTCCCTTAACATGTTTGAACACAGAATTAGGAATAGGCACGAAAGCGTAATCAAAATTCCTTATTGTTCGTTTCACCTGCAATTTATGCAGCCAACTCATAAGTTTCATTTCGATAAGCATGTCGTTTTTCGTGATTACTCTCTCGCCAGACGGCAGTTCCTCGAAATCTTGCTGTATGATCATGTTTTCGACGAAATTGACATCAGAACGTTTCGGTATATTTAGTTCTACGCTTCTGACCTGATATGTAGAGTCCTTCATGACATAGAGGTATCCGGAGAATCCGATATCCTGCTGATTGTTAGGCAAGAAACCGAGCTGTATGACGCTATCGCCCTCAATCGCGAGAGTGTCTTGGAGATAGTATCTATAGAAGGAGATTGCAGAATTAGCAATAGGGCTTTTAAACTTAAGCTGCAACAAACGGCATTCCTCATCATAGATATTAACGTCGGTGAAACAGTCTTTGAGAGTGGTGTTAAGTATTTCACCGGTGTTGATCAGTTCGTTGATACCTCTTGAATTCTTAGCTTTAATGAGTTGCTTAAGCGTTTCTGGGTGTTTTCTGAAATAAATAGATGAAAGCGTTTCGTCAACTGTAAGCGGAAGAATAAGTTTTCCGGTCTGTTCACATGTTTCGACATGATCTTTCAGGAACGCCCATCTTTTACCCTCCTCCACGTCAAATACTTTATCAGTAAATTCGTTGATGGAGAAAGTCATTTTCTCGTATTTGGTAAATGAGTAGAAGTCGTTGGCTTTAAGGTCGTTGATTTTTTTGTGTTCAATGACCTTCTTCATGAATTCTACCGCCGGGTTGTTTCTTCTACTGTATTTCGTTCTTCTCGCCGTAACTGTAACAGCCTGTAGTTGTCTGGGTTCTTCAACTAGTTTGATTTTCAGATTAGATGTTTTCCCATGCTCAAGTTTGACGGTTTGGGTGACATATCCCATAACAGTGACAGTAAGTTCGTCCCATTCAGGATTTTCCTTAATAGCGAATTTACCATTTTCGTCAGTCATAGTCCCCACTCCTTTTCCTTCATAGTAGACATTAGCAAAGTCTACAGGTTTTCTGGTTCTTGAATCGATGACGACTCCAGAAACCTGAGCGAAAGAAATTTGAGAGTAAAAAACGAGAGTTAAAAGAGCAAAAAAGAATCTTGTCATATTGAATTAAAAACCTGAAAATCAATAAAAAGTCAAGTCGAGCTAAAGGTAGAATATAAAATAAATATAAAAAAGATAAAAGGCGGAATAACCCAGAGAATGGTTATCCCGTCTTTATGTTTAATCAAAATTAGTCGATTTCCTCATCCGGTTCGTATCCACCCATTTCCCTGATTGCATTTTTCAGCATGGTGTACTGTTGGAAGAGGTGGTTAACCGGAATTTCGTTTTTAGTGTAGTCGTGCATAGGCGACTTGAGGAAGAAGCTGAGGAATCTCTGTGTGCCATATTTCCCTGCTCTTTGTGCGAGGTCGGAAAGGAGGCAGAGGTCGAGCAACAGTGGAGCCGCGAGGATTGAGTCTCTGCAAAGGAAATTGATTTTGATTTGCATAGGATATCCCATCCATCCGAATATGTCGATATTATCCCATCCTTCCTTATTGTCATTTCTTGGCGGATAGTAATTGATTCTAACCTTGTGGAAATAGTCGGTATAGAGGTCAGGCTGTTCTTCCGGAACGAGAATAGATTCGAGAGTAGACAGTTTGGACACTTCCTTAGTCTTGAAGTTGTCTGGTTCGTCGAGGACGAGTCCGTCTCTGTTACCAAGAATATTCGTAGAGAACCATCCTGCCAGTCCAAGGCATCTGGTACCGATGATAGGAGCGAATCCGGATTTTACGAGCGTTTGTCCGGTTTTGAAATCCTTACCAGCGATAGGCACTTTATATTTGTCAGCCATTTCCCACATAGCAGGGATATCGACAGTAGTGTTAGGTGCCCCCATGATGAACGGTGCCCCTTCAGCGATGGCAGCATAGGCATAGCACATAGAAGGTGCGATGTGTTGAGTATCGTTGTCCTTCATTGCCTTTTCCAGGGCGTCAATCGACCCGTGTACCGGTTCGTATACAGGCACATAAATTTCAGTTGATGCAGCCCATGCTACAACAATTCTGCTGCAATTATGTTCTTTTTTAAATTTTCGAATATCTTCTCTGATTTGCTCCACCATCTCCCATCTGGTTTTGCAATCCTTCACGTTATCACCATCGAGTCTTTTAGCGAAGTTCTTGTCGAATGCCGCCTTCATCGGAACGATTTTGGAAAGTTCGTCCTTAACCGGTTCAATATCTTTTTCCTTAAGCACTTCGGCATACACAGCCGCACGATAAGCATCAGCGGGATAGACGTCCCAAGCCGCAAACTCAATATCTTCGAGTTTCGCCATTGGCACGATGTCGGCGTATTTGAGATATTTTTTGTCATCACCCTTTCCCACTCGGATCTTATCGTATTGGGTCATAGAACCGACAGGTTTAGTAAGCCCTTTTCTGGCCATAAGAACACCAGTCATAAATGTAGAAGTGACCGCACCCAGTCCGACTACCATTATCCCCAGCTTTCCATCAGCCAGCTTAACATTTTGTTTCTCCATAACAAGTATTAAAAATTAATTTCAAAATTTCTGCAAAGTTAGTGAAAACTTTTTTATAAGAATAGTTTTTCACATATAAATAAATAAAAAAATCCTTATAGAACACAAGAACTTACATTTTGATAGAAAAACGGGGGTAATGGAGTCACTTGTAAATTAAGGGAATAAATAAGATGTGAAATATTATATTACAATTATGTTAAAAAAGCACATTTTATGAATGCTTCTGAAATAAATGGGTAACTTTGCAGAAGAAAAGCGAGTGAATAGTGCACGAAAAGACCTTATTTTTTCGTTATTATCAAACTCGACAAACAATATTAAAACAAATGATATTCCAAAGTTATGCACAATCAATCCTATAGAAATCCCACTAAAACAAAACAGACAATGAAGACGAAGTTAACGAGCCGTGAATATGTGACCCCTTTAATATTAATCACGACTTTATTTTTTCTATGGGGTTTTGCCCGTGCAATATTAGACGTACTGAACAAGCATTTTCAGGAGACGCTTGATTTATCAGTAACCTCTTCATCCTTAATTCAGGTGACGACATATATGGGGTATTTTCTGATGGCCCTTCCTGCGGGTATGTTTATCCGTAAACATGGCTATAAGCGTGGTGTATTATTAGGATTGTCGTTATTTTCGTTAGGTGCATTTCTATTTGTTCCAGGGAGTTATATAGGCAATTTGGCCGCCTTTTTGGTCTGTCTGTTCATCTTGGCATGTGGTCTTGCGATATTAGAGACAGCGGCAAATCCATATGCAACAGAGTTGGGTCCTCGCTCGACATCATCTTCCCGTTTGAATTTATGTCAGTCGTTCAATGGTTTAGGTTCATGCCTTGCCCCTGCGTTGGTAGGCGGTTTTTTATTTTCCGGTGGAAGCGCCTCTGACGTGAGATTTCCATATATTATAATGGGTTGTGTAGTAATAGTGATATCGATTGTTTTTTCATTAGTGAAATTGCCAGAGATACAGTCATCAGATAATGATTTGCAATTATCATCATCCACCCCCTCCCATCCTCTTCGTAGTTTGTTGAAGAACAAGTTGTTTCTTTTAGGGGCATTTGCGCTACTATGCTACGAAATAGCCGAGATATCCATCAACAGTTATTTCGTGAATTTCACGACAGGAATCGGCATACTGAGTTCATCAGAGGCATCTTATATATTGTCAATAGCTCTAATGTTTTTCATGACAGGTCGGTTTATAGGTGCATGGCTGATGCAAAAGGTAAGAGCAGAGAAGGTTCTTTATTATTGTGCAATCGGCACAGTAATGAGTCAGATTCTGTTAATCATATTATCTTTGACTTTATCCGGCAGCAGCAATTGGCTCAGATTTATTCCATTAGTGTTTTTGCTATTGACCTACGTGTTTGAATCCATAATGTTTCCAACGATATTCTCATTGGCAATCAAGAATTTAGGAGATTTAACCAAGACTGCGTCTTCGATATTGATGATGACACCAGTAGGCGGTTGTGCCTTTCTATTAGTAGGACTCGTTGCCGACAATTTCGGTTACACCATTCCTTTTATAATTCCGTTGCTTGGTTATTCGGTAGTTTTATTATACTCCTCCAGAGTAATGAGATCCAGAGGCTGAATTGTGGTTGGTTGTCTTGCTACTTCGGAATACGATTCAAAGCGTCTTGTTCCGTAGCTTTGAAAGGTCCATGATGCTCGAGTTTGCATGTAGAAACTGCGGTAGCGAATTTAGCCGCTTCAAGTGGTGATGCATTTTGCACCCTCTTATAGATATATCCCATGACATATGTATCTCCGCACCCAGTGGCATCAACAAGCGATATGGGATGATATGCTTCAATATCATAGAACTTTCCATCAACAAGCACAATGCTACCGAAGCTGCCGAGAGTCAGGAGCACCTCTTTAATTCCCCATTGTGCGAGTTGTTGAGCCGCTTGATGCAAATCCTTTTTCCCTGTAAGCACTTCCGCTTCATATTCATTGACCTTAAGAATGTCGATATATTTAAAGAATTCGAATTTGTTTTTCCAGTCGCACGGAAAGACATTTCCATCTTTCACTTGTCTGAGAAATCCCTGTGCATCCATAACAATATCCCCTCTTTGTTTTAGGAATTTGACGACATCGAGTGAGAAGTCGTCAGGCAGAAGGCTACCGAGACAAATATATTTAGCTCTAACGTTTTTCAAGTCGTTGATTGTGAACGGGTCTGCCAAATCATGTACACGCTGTGTCCTATTATTCTGGTTATCTCCATAAATATTATCGAACGCTACAGTTTTCGAGCTTTTCACCACTTGGACTTTGACACCTTCTTTTCTGATATCTTCAACAGCTTTGATGTCTTTATCAGCCAGAGAAGCAATTAATATGTATGACACATTAGAATTGGACGAGTTGATCAGATGGCTGATTCCATGTGAGAAATAAAAAGTGGTTCCTCCAAATAAAGAGATTTGACTATTCGGTGTTATGATTCGATCTCTCGTGATATGACCGATGCAACAGATATCGTACATTTTTATCAAGATAATAGTTTAACTACAACTTTATAAATCATTTGATTTAATAATTTCATTAATGGCGGATGGGACTTCATTGATAGCAGCGATGATTTTGTCAGGCAGAGATTCATCGTGTTTCTGAATCGGATTCCATTCAACACCCTTCATCCAAATGGTCTTGCATCCAAGACTATTTGCAGGGAGAATATCCTTATCATAAGAATCCCCAATGACAATCACCTGTCGTGGTTCCATCCCCAATGCTTTAACCCCCAAATCGAATATCCTGGGATCGGGTTTTCTTACCCCAACAACAGCCGACTCAATAACATCTTTAAAGAAATTGAGTTTGAAATCGTCGAGAATGGCATGTATGTTTCCATAGAAATTAGAAACAAGAACCAAAGGATATCTATTCGCCAGTTCAGTCAGGACATTCCTACTGATTTCCAAGTGCTTGACGACATATTGATAGCAGAAATTTGCAATCTTGTCGGAAAGCATCATTCTCTCGTATTCATTATTTTCGAGTCGTTTCCACAAATGAGCATCAACGAGGAAGGACGTCTGTATGTTAATTTTGTGTTTCATCAATATCAGGAAGTTGTCTTCCGGTTTGACTATAGGGAATTTAGCGAGGCTTCTTTCTCCATGTACATATGCCAGTCGGAAAGTGTCCTTATCAATATCCGCCCCACAATTCTGATATGCCATCCAAATTACCTCCGCCCAATGCACGGCATCAGTGTCTATAGTCCCTCCGTAGTCGAATATTATTCCTTTGATTTCATTATCTTTCCCCATAATATCATTGATTCATTTTTTCAATCAGTTGTCTACACATTTTCTCATGTCTATAGTGCATATATTTATACACGACAGTGAAAACCACGATTTCGAAGACGAGATAAAGCCATGCCATATCGATGAGTGCCGCTACATAGAGCGAAATACCTCTTGCGTTGAAAGTCAGAAAGTTAGTATATTTCATAAGTGGCAGACTTTTTTCTCTGAAATCATCTCTCACATTCTTTGGTATGTCATTGCCATATTTCTCTTTAAGCATTTTCCAATATTGTTGGAATGCAGGTGTAGCCTTTTCCTGTAGACGCGTATAGTTTTTATAGAACCAGAGGAATATTTTGTTCAGTCTGTTTTCCTTCCACGAAAGTGCTTCATATTGTTTCTTTACATCTTCATAGTGGTCGAATTCACTACCGCCCTCCCCTTTAATGAAGAAGAGATGTATGTTCCTGTAGTAGTCGGCGAGTCGGCATTCAGGAATATGTCCAAACACTCCGCTGATGAAGGCGAGTGCAAGTCCTCCCCATCCGAAAGTAAGTCCATCAGTAAACGGAATCGGTTCGTCATAGATTCTGTAAGCAAGACAGAAATAAATTGATATGTACCAAACGTCGGCAGCAGTCCCGTCAAGAATTCTTCCCAATTGTGTTTTCTTTCCGGACATTCTTGCCAGTTGTCCATCTGCGCTATCGTAATGGTTCGCCCATATTAGCAGAATGACAGCAATAATGTTGCACGTCATTCCAGTCATTCCGAAAAGCGCGGGATTAGAGTCGGCATGATAATGGAACATGAAACCCGCCAAAGCACCAAGAATCATAGACAGGACAGTCACCACATTGGGATGCACACCGAAGAAATCGAAGAATTTCGCCCAGAGGAATCCTATGGGCCTGTTGAAAATGGTGTCGAACCATTCTTCTGTGTCTTTGGACTTATATGTCTGTTGAATAGAGTTGTTTTTTTCCGACATATTAAATATTCAGTTATATATTTTATAATCTATTTATTGATTTCGGTTAATAATCTGTTGGTTATGGCTTTAGCAGCTTGCTGACGGCATGGTGAGAAACTGGGCCAATCGTTGAAGTCGATGATATAGAAATCTCCATCCGGTGTAACGATACAATCACCTCCATAAACGTAAATTTTAGAAATATGGGCAATTTTATTGCATTCATTCTTCAGTTTCTCAGCGTTAAAGCTGAATTTTTGTTGTTTTCCGTTAATGGTTTCCATTCCGAACTTAGTGTTGTTCACATCCGGATAGTAGACAAAGAAGAAATCCGTTCCCTCAACTCCATAGAATTTAAGCAAATCACCCTTAATGTGTTTCGCCGCCATCACAGTGCCTTGCGTATACTTCTCTTTCAGAGTCTTGAGGGCATCCATAGCTTCATTTTCGTTTTCCACGAAGATGACGTCGTTCTTATCCTGTGCCCATCCTTCCCCCCTTTTAATCCAGCAAGGGAATTTGCAATCCTTCAGATCAGAGTAGTCAAGATTGAAAGATGTGGGTGGCAGATGAATTCCGTTGTCAGCCATTAATTTGGTGATTAATTTTCGTTCTGCGTTTTTAATTCCTTTAGCGGGATTCATAGCAATGACATTACGGCTTTGCTGAAATTCAAGAGCCATTAACGCCTCTTCAGATCTCAACATAGTGAATATTGCATCGCATTGTTGCAAAGAATCGGCTTCATGGGAAGTGACAAATTCATTTTCATCAATGCATTTCACTTGGTGTCCTTTTCCAACAAGGATTTTAGCGACGTCGTCGATAATATCCCTGTCTTTCTTTTGCATATTAGGCGAAAAGCGCTTATCTCTTGTAATCTCGAGAAAATTCATCTTAGGAACTCCTCCGCTTTTGCGATGTCTTCAGCATGGTCGACATCCAGAATTTTGGAAAATTTATATGCTTTAAGCTTCATTCCGTCCTTGATGAGTTGTCTTTGAAAATTCCTCATTCTTGACATACCGTTGTCAATACAGAATTGAAGAGTTTTAAATGCCTTTTCGTTTAAGCAATATATACCTCCAGAAATGAGTTTACAGCAGTCATTTCTCCCTAAGTTCATTTTGTCGTCCTCATATTGCTTAATAGAATCATAGAATCCCGTAATCATGTCGTCCTTATCGGTTGATATGTATAGCGGTTTTTCGTCGTCGACGAAGTCGGTAGCCGCCATAATTCCATCATCCTCAGATTTTTTGAACATATTGATAAACGTCAGGAATTCATCCTCTTTAAATATTGTGTCGACCGTAGTCAGACAGAACTTGCCTTTATTCATATAAGGCATAAGTTCATAGAAACTGTGCATTGAGCTGGGAGTGGTCTTTACTACCAGTTTAATAGGGAATCCCCTGTCGATTAATTCATGTATATGTTTGCGCGTGTCTGGGTGTATCGAGTTGTTTATAATAAGAATATTTTCAGCCCCCGCTTTCATAAATATTTCAACGAGTCTGTCAATCATATGAGTTCCATTGATTTCGACAAGGGGCTTCGGCACTTCCACTCCTTCCTGAGCCAATCTCGACCCTTCTCCTGCAGCAAGAATAGCAAATTGCATAAAAGACTATATCAAATTAAAATTCAAGTACTTAATTCATATTTCCGGATGAGTTGTCATTGGATTTTTCCATAATATGTTCATCATTTACCGACATATCATCAATCCGTTTCTCGTTTTCAGAGTTATCATTGTCCTTTTTGTCGACAGCAACTTTGCTGTTTCCCACTTTCATGAGCAGAAGTCCAAGTGATGTCCAGAAAATTTCCCTGACTCTCGAAATGATAGAAATTGACATACTGACCTGCATCGTCATCCCGAGATTGCTAACTACCATAGCAAATCCTCCTTCACGTCCTCCGATTTGCAATGGAATGAAGAATAGCATATTTGCAAAAAGAGAAGTGAATGCAAGAATGATTAAAGACTGGATAAAAAGCATAATCCCCGGCTGGCTGTCGGCGAAGAGCATCAGCATGAAAAAGATCTCAAACGACTGTAGAATTCTTCCGAAATATTCGAGAAAGAACGAAATGAAGAAATATTTCTTGTTTTGCTTGTGTAGAGCTGCAATCTGGTCGTCAATTTTGTTAAGGTCTTCAGCATTTTTCTGTGCAAAATTAATAGCCCATTTTTTGCATCCCGGAATTTTAGCTATTAATCTAATAAGTTTGACCACCATTCCCTTCTTATATCCCTTAAGGAAGAGATATATGCCAGCAACACAGAAAAGAGCAACGATAGCGAGAAGCACAGCAATAGGAAAGTTGACAGGCATAAAAAAGAGATAGAGAATGAGAGCAGTAACCCAATACCAGAAATGAGAGAATATGTGCATCATGGCAAAAAGCACCGTAGAAGATGATGCCCTTTGTACTCCGACATATTGTTTGATTTCCATGATTTTATAAGGTTCCCCCCCCATGAGTCCAACAGGAGTAGCATAGTTGAGAGCAAATCCGGAAATGGTGACTTTGAAAAGTTTCCAGAAAGGCACCATGGTATCTCCGCTTCCCTTCAATATGGTTCTCCAAGTCCATGTGTTCATGATGTAAAGTGGCACCCACATTCCGATGATAGCCACGAGCCAATAACCTGCATGTGTGATTTGTTGCCAAAGTTCGGTGAAACTCACTTTAAAAGTGAGAATCATAAGGATGACAAAAATCAGCCCTACAAAGAAAAAGATATTTCTGGTTTTGCTTTTCATGAATTGTCAAATGCTTACAAATTCCTTATGCTGTTATAAAGTTATGGTTTACACATCCTCTTCAGTAACCTGATCCAGTTTCAGTTTGTCGCTATCATCCTTCTTGTCATAATACTGTTTTTTCAGTGGGTTGGCATTAGCCTGATTAAAGCGTTCCCGGTTTCTGCAAATATCGATAGCAGCGAAAACCGCTTGTCTGAAAGAATTCGGGTCAGCAATATTTTTACCGGCTATGTCATAAGCCGTCCCATGTGCCGGTGATGTTCTGACGACCGGTAATCCAGCGGTGTAGTTCACGCCGTCTTCCATTGCAAGAGCTTTAAACGGCGCAAGTCCTTGATCGTGGTACATAGCAAGAATAGCATCGAATTTCTTATAAGTACCCGCTCCGAAGAATCCGTCAGCGGCATAAGGTCCGAAGCATCTGATTCCCTTTTTAAACGCTTCGTCGATAGCCGGTTCAATAATATTTTTCTCTTCATTTCCCAGCAGTCCATTATCACCGCAATGCGGGTTAAGTGCAAGAACCGCAATCCTTGGGTTATCGATAGCAAAATCCTTCTTAAGAGTATTGTTAAGAATTGTCAGTTTAGAGTCGATAGCCTGCTTATTGATTTTCTGTGCAATTTGTGCGACAGGCAGATGTGTAGTGACGAGTGCAACCCTCAATTCGTTATTCATTAGAATCATTAGAGAGTGGTTTCCGTTGCCCGCTTTCTTTTCAATATATTCAGTATGTCCTGGGAAATTGAATCCCTCTCTCTGAATAGTATTTTTATTAATAGGTGCAGTAACGAGCACGTCGATTTGCTTGTTTTTCAGAGCGTTTACAGCCGCTTCGAGTGCAACAAATGCAGCTTCTCCCGCCTCCTTAAGCGGTTGTCCTGGTTCGATTTTCATTTCCTTGTCATGAAAACAGTCAATGACATTGAGTTGATCGTCCTTGGCGAGCTCCGGTTTAGCAATAACATTGAAATTAGGCGAATTGCCAACAATTTTCTTATAATAAGCGAGTACTTTAGGTGAGCCAAAAAGCACAGGTGTACAGAGTGAGAGCATGTCCTCGTTAGCAAAAGTCTTCAGTATGACTTCATATCCCACTCCATTGATATCTCCATGCGATATACCGACTTTAATTTTCTGCATACGATTAAAATTTATTAGAAATCCGGTTGTTCAATTTTTTCAGTAGGCATTTTGAGCGTATAAAGAGAAGCCTCAAGTCTTCGAATCATGGTTCTTTTCATTTTGCTTGGTGCATAAACGAAAGCCTCAACCACAATGACTCTGTTGTTAATGGAATCGATTCTGGAATGCGAGACGAAAGGTCCTCCCATAGCATCCTTAGACATGTCCCAAAGCCCTCTGGCCTCCTGTACGAAATTGCCGTTTATATTTTTGTTTGTCAGTTTTACATATTGTCCAGTAGTTTCCATGACGCTGCCCGGGTTATATCCTGGGATGTTGCGTGCCATGAATGTGTCTCTGAGTGCTATGAATCCATGTTTGTCGAATACTTTCTCGGTAGCATAAGGATAAGAATAGACACAAATATTCTGTACAGAAGTAAGTCCATCATTAGTAGCCCAGATGAAATTCTTTCCGACTTTCATTTTCATTATGTCTTTAGGCACTCTGATTTCGCATCCGAAATATTTTTTCACAGAGTCGTTGAACTTCGCATTGAAATTATGGCTTACATTTTCAGCCTGTCGGTTGATTTCCTCGTTTGTGAAGAACTGCTGCAACGATCTGGTGTTTTCAGTGATATATGCAGATGCGAGTCTGGTGTTGGGAGCATGAATCGTGACTATAGCCTGTTGATACGAGTGCACATCCCTTTCGAATTTGATTCTCGGTTCCCTGTAATCGTCATTAATCTGAAAATCTATGATATTTCTGAACAAGTTGGTTATTCTGTCATAGTTTTGCGGTTTAATTCTTGTAACGTGGAACATAGGTTCGTCTTGAGGTAGCATAGGGATAGGCTCGTTGAGTACTCTTCTGAGTGCTTTCCCTGCATATCCGTTCCAAACGGAGTCTTCCGCCACTACCATAATTTCATATGGATTACCACCTGATGATGGCATGAGGAAGGGTTTATTAGATTTTCTTCTGCACGCGGTAAGTGAGCAGCACAAGATTAATATGAAGAAAAAAAGTTTTCTCATGAATTAAGAGTTTTCAAGTTGTTTTTTAGTAGAAAGCAATCCACAGGCCGCCATGATATCCTCTCCTCTGGATGCTCTGACCGTTGTGAAAAGTCCGTGTTGTGTGAGGAAGTCACGGAATCTTATCATTTTGTCGTTATCAGCTCCATTAAGTTCGACATCTGGAATTTTGTGGAATCTGATGAGGTTAACTCTGCAATCCAGTCCTTTCAGCAGTTTAATTAACGCTTGAGCATGTAGCTTTGAGTCGTTCAGATTCTGAAATAGTATATATTCGAATGACAGTCGTCTTTGATGAGCGAAATCATAGTTTTTAAGGAGGCTGACAATATCTTTTATCTGGAACTGCTTTTCAGCCGGCATAAGCATTAGCCTTTGTTCATGAATAGGTGAATGCAGGCTGACAGCGATGTTGACATCAGTCAATTCGATCAGTTTCGCCATATTCTTTTTGAGTCCGACAGTAGAAACAGTGATACGTCTTGGGCTCCAGGCAAATCCATTTTTGTCAGTCATAAGTTGAATAGCCTGTAAGACGTTATCGAGGTTGTCACCCGGCTCTCCTTGTCCCATAAAAACGACGTTATCAATGTTTTTCTCACGAATAGCCCATTGTATTTGTGCCAAGATATCGTTAGTAGTCAAGTTGCCTTGGAACCCCTGTTTCCCTGTCTGGCAGAAAAGGCAATTCATTTTGCATCCGACTTGTGTAGAGACGCAAAGTGTAGCCCTGTCTTTGTCGGGAATGAGAACCGTTTCGACGAAAAGTCCATTTTTAGTTGGGAAGAGGTATTTTTCCGTTCCGTCTTTGCTTACAAGCGTATGAATCGGTTGTTCAGCACCGACATCGTATAAAGTTTTGAGTTCGTCCCTTTTTCTTTTGGCGATGTCGGTCATGCCGTCAATATCCTGAATGCATTTACCATATATCCAGTGCATGATTTGCTTAGCAGTGAATGCAGGCAAAGAAAGCGATTTTGCCACTGACTGCAATTGAGTCAGTGGCATTCCCATTAGATATTGTTTATTAATTACATTTGACATGACGAACAGAAAAAGTAACAGTCAATTGACTATTCACTTCAATATTTTGGTTCAATCTACTTTCAGAAAGTATTACCAAGCAAAGATCGGATAATCTTTCATTATGTCGTTGACCTTTTCTCTGACAGAAGCAATAACCTTGTCGTTTTCCGGGTCGTTGAGTACGGTTTCAATGAGTTCTGCTATAGTAAGCATAAGGTCTTCCTTAGCCCCTCTGGTAGTCATTGCGGGTGTACCGAGGCGAATGCCAGAAGTTTGGAAAGCAGAACGAGTGTCGAACGGCACCATATTCTTGTTAGCAGTAATATCCGCAGCGACAAGAGCTTTTTCAGCTACCTTACCTGTCAGATTCGGATATTTGTTTCTGAGGTCTACAAGCATAGAGTGGTTGTCGGTGCCTCCCGAGCAGATATAGAATCCTCTGTCGATAAGAGCCTTCGCAAGAGTAGCAGCGTTTTTCTTTACCTGTTTCTGGTAATCAACGAATTCCGGTTGAAGTGCTTCTCCAAACGCGACAGCTTTGGCGGCTATAACATGTTCAAGCGGTCCACCCTGTTGTCCTGGGAATACAGCAGAATTGAGGAGCTGTGACATTTTCTTGATTTCACCTTTCGGAGTTGTGAGTCCCCATGGGTTGTCGAAATCTTTTCCAAGAAGGATTATACCTCCCCTCGGTCCACGCAGAGTTTTATGTGTTGTTGACGTAACGATATGTGCATATTTCAGAGGGTTGTCGAGCAATCCAGCCGCAATAAGTCCGGCCGGATGTGCCATATCAATCATGAGTAATGCCCCCACTTCATCAGCAATTTGTCTCATACGTTTGTAGTCCCACTCTCTTGAGTAAGCCGAACCGCCTCCGATAATGAGTTTCGGTTTGTTTTCGAGAGCCAGTCTTTCCACCTCATCATAGTCGACCCTGCAAGTTTCCCTATTGAGGTTGTATCCAACGGGCTTATAGAGAATGCCGGAAGTGTTTACATGGCTACCGTGTGAGAGGTGTCCTCCATGATCGAGATTGAGTCCCATGAATGTGTCACCCGGTTTCAGCACAGTAAGCAGAACAGCGGCATTAGCTTGCGCTCCGGAATGTGGTTGTACGTTCGCATATTCAGCTCCGAAGAGTTTTTTCACTCTTTCGATAGCTATATTTTCCGTTTGGTCCACGACTTCACATCCGCCATAGTAGCGTTTTCCGGGATACCCTTCTGCATACTTGTTAGTTAGGCATGAGCCTTGTGCTTCCATCACCTGGTCGCTCACATAGTTTTCACTGGCAATGAGTTCCATGCCTTTGAGTTGTCTCTGGTGCTCTTTCTCTATGAGAGAAAAGATTTGGTCATCTCTTTTCATTTGTTATAACTTATTGAGTAAAACAATCATTTGCAAAGTTAGTAATAATAATTCATAATTCACAATTAACGGATTGATTATTTTTATGTTCACAATAAATAATGTGGGAATTGGATGTTATGATGTATATTGAAATGAAAGTCAATGGTTGTTGTCGGTAATGGTAATGTCCAAGAAAGAAAAAGAGGACACTTATGATGTCCTCTTTTTCTAAATATCAAATCATATAATTATACGATATAAAATCAGATGCCGAGTGATTTTGTGATTTGTTCAACAGTTTTTTCGGCTTGAGTGCAAGCTTCATGGTATTCTTCAGGATCATTCATCTTAGCCGGAGCTTCGATATAGAACTTGATTTTAGGTTCAGTGCCAGAAGGTCTGACGCTAACCTTAATCCCCCCTTCGGTGAAATACTGGAGAACGTTAGACGTGTCAGGCATATCGAGTTTAACGACATTGCCATCAGCGTCTTTAGCTTCGAGGGTTTTGAAGTCCTTGCAGCAAACCACCTTCTGTCCGGCCAATTCTTTAGGCGGATTATTACGATAGTTTTCCATCATGGCCTTAATTTCGTCGGCACCGCTCTTACCCGGTTTAACCACGTTAATAGCCTTATTGTAAGACATACCATATTCGAGGTATATGTCCATAAGCAGGTCATAAAGAGTTTTTCCATTATCCTTTGCCCATGCGGCTATTTCGCAAATAAGGCATATAGATGCAGGGCTGTCCTTATCTCTTACTTTATCAAATGGCAGGAATCCGAAGCTTTCCTCACCTCCACCGATATACTTTTTAACGCCTTCGTTAACTCGTATTTCGTTAGCGATCCACTTGAATCCAGTATAGCAATCTTTGAGTTCGACTCCGTTTTTATCAGCGATTTTCCGTATGAGTTCTGTTGTAACGATAGTCTTCACAAGGAATTCATTTCCCTTGAGTTGTCCAAGTTTTTTCTTATTAGCGATGATATACCAAGCGAACATCATGCATGTCTGGTTACCGTTGAGAATTTCCCATTCGCCTTCAGCGTTCCGGCAAACGATAGCGAGTCTGTCGGCATCAGGGTCGGAAGCAATAACGAGGTCGGCATTGAGTTTCGTTCCGAGGTTCATACCCATAGTCATAGCCTCAGAATTTTCCGGGTTCGGGCTAACGACAGTAGGGAAATTACCGTCGATTACCATCTGTTCAGGCACGACATGAATATTCTGGAATCCCCAGGAGCGTAATGCTTCAGGAATTATGACACGTCCGGTTCCATGCAGTGGAGTGTATACGATATTGAGGTCTTTCTGTCGAAGTATGACATCCTGGTCGACCATAGCCTCTTTGACAGCCTGCAGGTAGTCCCAGTCCATTTCCCCTCCGATGATTTGGATTAGGTCGGGATTGCCTTCCCATTTGACATCCTCCATTTTAACAGCATTGACTTCATTTATAATACCGACGTCGTGAGGTGCGAGCACTTGAGCTCCATCTTCCCAATACGCCTTGTATCCGTTGTATTCCTTCGGGTTGTGTGAAGCAGTTACGTTCACACCCGCCTGTGCATGCAGGTGCCGTATGGCGAACGAGACTTCGGGTGTAGGTCTGAGGCTTTCGAAGAGGTAAACTTTTATGCCGTTAGCTGAGAAGATATTAGCCACAGTTTCCGCAAATTCGCGTCCGTTGTTACGGCAGTCGTGTCCAACCACTACGCTGAGGTCGTTTCTTCCTGGGAATGCCTTGTTGATGTAGTTGGCAAATCCCTGAGTAGCAGCACCAACGATATAGATATTCATTCTGTTGGTCCCCGCTCCCATAATGCCTCGAAGTCCCCCAGTACCAAATTCGAGTGTCTGATAGAAACTGTCGATGAGGTTAGACGGATCCTTATCATCGAGCATAGCCTGCACTTCCTTACGAGTGTTTTCATCGAACACAGGATCAGTAGCCCATTTCTGAGCAATCTCTCTACATTGTTTTAATAGTTCTTCTTGCATAAATTTGTATTTAAAAGTTTAACGAATTGTTATTTGATCAAGTATTTGTCGCCCGACTCCTGAATGATTTTTTTCCAATATTCATCAGGATATCCCAGACGAACTACATTAGCTCCAAGTCCGTATTCAGAGCGTTTGAAAGTGCCGTCTTCCTCAGGTTTGACAACCATATCGTTGTGTTTTACGACGATGAATGAGAACAGTTTTTTCCAAACGTCCATCATATGTTCAGCAGCTCCAATGGAGTATTTAGTGAGCAAATCTTTAGCATCTTGAGGGTTGTTTTGATAGAGGGTATAAGCCTTTTTCTCCACTTCGTCCTGATTTTCGTCAAATTCGTCCTCAAGAGCTTTTCTTGCCTTTTCAAGATCCGGGAACATCTTGGAATAGAACGGATAAACGATATTAGCCACAGTGTTTTCCACCCAATATGCTGATTCCCAAGAGAATGTGATTTCGTCCTGTACATCCTGAATTCTCTGATAGCATTTAGGTATGTCATTAACAGAGCAGTAGACCGGTGTATATGCAGCCATATTCGGGTCGTCGTTTGTCCACCAAGCAATACCACCGATAACGTCAGGCAGCATACTTCTCATCTGTGCAACGATAGAGAATCCTGTTTGGAATGTGGATGTAGGTCTTTCATTGAAATATTCCTTACCGTCGATTTGCTTGCTCAGAGGCGAAAGCCTGTAAGGCATATGGAAAGGCCCGGCACCGAGTCCTTCCCTGATGTCGAGTGGTGTGTCCTCATAATGATCACGCATGTCGGCCATAAGGTCTCTGAGTTCGATTTTATGCTTTGGTTTGTAGTATAACGGCATTACAAGGCTGTTGTCATCACCATAAATATATGGCAAGAACTGATCCATTCCGTCGACATGATGATTGAAGAAACTCCAAACACGTGCGTCGCAATATCTTATACCAGAAAAATCCACAGGATTATAAGCGTCTCTGAAAGAGAAATCCTCGTCATCTCCATCGAAATAGCCCTGGCTACGTGCAAACTTGATTACGTCCTTGGCGTACAACACGTTATCCTTATCCTTTAGATTGAATTTAGTGATTCTACTTTGATTGGCATGAGCAGCGATACAATCATCCGGAATTCTGACAGCAACCCATACAGCACCTTTAGAGCCTTTTCCCTTTCCAACCATTTCCATGACCCAAGCTTCGTTTTTATCAGCGATAGAGAAAGACTCCCCTTCGCTGTAATAACCATATTTGTCCACGAGCGATGTCATGATTTCAATTGCATTTCTTGCAGATGTAGCCCTTTCGAGTGCTATATAGATAAGCGATCCATAGTCGATGATTCCCTCAGGGTCGGCCAATTCCTCTCGTCCTCCGAAAGTAGTTTCAGTGATAGTGACCTGATTTTCATTCATTTGTCCAACGACATTATACGTACGTTTAGCCTGTGGTATTTTCCCCAGATACTTATTAGTGTCCCACTCATATACCTCACGCATTTCTCCGTTGGCATGATTAGAACCGACATGCCGGTACATATTACCATACATCCCGTAGGAATCAGCATTATATGTAACCATAACGCTTCCGTCGGCAGACGCATTTTTTCCCACAATGAAATTAGTACAAGCTGTAGCATTATCTGTTGCAACAGCAATTGCCAGCAACAGGCAACTGAAAAGTTTTTTCATTTTAAGTTGTATTTAATTATTTGATTTTCAATTTATCAGAATCAGCGGCCTTAAAGCTCATGTCGAGTCCTTTAACCGAATGAGTTAATGCTCCAACAGAAATGAAGTCAACACCTTGCTCAGCATAATCACGAATAGTGTCAAACGTGATGCCCCCCGAAGACTCAGTTTCATATTTACCTCCAATAAGTTCAACGGCTTTTTTAGTTTCTTCCGGTGTGAAATTGTCGAGCATGATTCTGTCTACTCCGCCGAAATCAAGCACTCTTTGCAGTTCTTCGAAACTTCTGACTTCAATTTCGATTTTAAGTTTTTTCCCTTTTTCCTCGAGATAGTTATGGCATCTTGAGATAGCGTTTTCTATACCTCCTGCAAAGTCGATATGATTGTCTTTCAGAAGAATCATGTCGAACAGTCCAATTCTATGGTTAGTACCTCCACCGATTTTGACCGCAAGTTTTTCGAGCATTCTCATTCCCGGTGTGGTTTTTCTTGTGTCGAGTACTCGCGTTTTAGTGCCCTCAAGTTTTTTCACGTACTTATTGGTCATCGTAGCGATACCCGACATGCGCTGTAGAATATTGAGCATGAGTCTTTCGGTTTGCAGGAGGCTTCTGACTTTACCCTTAACACTCATTACGATGTCACCCGGTTTGACATGTGCTCCATCTTGAATGAAAACTTCCACGGTCATGGAAGGGTCAAATCTTCTGAACACCTCTTTAGCAATATCAACACCGGCAAAAACGCCTTCTTCTTTAATTAATAATTTAGACTCACCCATAGCGTCATCGGGAATACAACAGAGAGTGGTATGGTCTCCATCTCCGATATCTTCGGCAAAAGCGAGGTCAATAAGTCTGTCGTTGAGTTCTTCTACGCTTAACATATATATATTTTTTAATAATGTAAAACAAAGGAAGTTTCGAAGTTTCTTTTCGGCTTAAATAATAGTCAATTAATATTCCAATTTGCAAACTTAATAAAAAAGTTTCATAAATCAAAATTCATGCATATAAAGATTTATAAGAGCAAGAATAAAGAAGATAATTAGATATGGAAAAATATTGTTAATAACTAAAAAGATGAAACGAATTACTAAAAATAAACGTTAAAAAAGTGGTTTTCAGATAAATTTTCCATGTTATTTTTTTTACCGATTCATCAGATAGCATTAATTTTGAAATAAAATTGAAATGCCAATGCGAAAGAGAAGTAAAACCCGTACGTTAACGAAATCGGAGATGGTGATTATGAATCATCTTTGGGATCATTCCTCCGGAGGTGTTGCTATACGCGACCTGCTATCACTATATCCTGAGCCAAAGCCAGCTTACACTACAGTAGCCACCTTCATGAAAGTTCTGACCCAGAAAGGCTTCGTAAAATCCTTTAAAAGAGACGGTGATGGCAAGACCTTGTTTTTTATACCCACCATCGGTCGGGACCAGTATCGTAAGCAGGTAGTCAGTGAAGTAAAAGAGACCTGTTTTGACGGTTCTAGCAAGGATTTGCTATCATTTTTCGTAGAGTCGGAAGAGCTAAGCCATGAAGACATAATAGAGATGAGAGGCTTAATTCAAAAGATAGAAGAACGTTTTTCCACACCACATTCTTCCACACGCCAATAACACATCATCATAATCCCCATGTTGCCATTTATAAATTACGAGCTTAAAATACTTTTAGTATCTTTATTCTTTTACATATTCTACAAGTTATTGATGCGCAATGACACCTGGTTCAAATTGCGTCGAATAGTATTGCTGTCAAGCGTTATTCTTTCATTAATCCTCCCTCTCTGCGTGATAACAATTCAGAAAGAAGAGCTTGTGAATATACCTGAAATACTTGTTCAAGGCCAGTCTTTCACACATCTGTCAGAATCTCCTCAACACACATCATCCACATTCGACATGCTGATTCTGATTCTGACTATTACAATCATTTTAGGCAATGCATTCATGCTTATGCGGTTTTTCCACGACCTCATGAAGATAGTCAAGTTGCTGAATAGGCTGGAATACGTGAAAGACGAGGGATTCATGATTGGTTTGACCGACGCGCCAATCTCACCCTTTTCCTTTATGCAAAGGATTGGAATGTCACGTTCAGACTACATGTGGGACAAGCATATTCTGATTTCCCATGAGAGTCATCACATCCGCCACCATCACACTCTTGACCTGCTTCTAATGGAGCTGTACATTGTATTTCAATGGTTTAATCCCATTGCGTGGAAGATTCGAGAAGAGCTTCATATGGTTCATGAGTATGAGGCAGACGAGCATGTCATTCGCACCACCGATTCAGGCAGCCGCTATTTAAACATGCTTATTAGCCGTGCAGCCAGCAGCAACGCATCATCGCTTATAAACACATTCAGCAATAAGAATATTCTGAAGCGGCGTTTAGCAGTGCTGTCACATAAACGTTCCAGCCGGTGGTGCATTATAAAGGGGCTGTTTCTCGTTCCACTTATTTTTTTGGCATTGCTATCCTTTTCACGAACCGAAGTGACATACAAAAACTTCTATCGCGAATCAACATCAGATAAAGGAGAGCTCTCATCAGTCAGCAACAAGTCCACCCACTTATATTCTTATGTTAAAGACAATTCAGAATCAAACTCCCAAACCACATGGAGTCAATCCGTTTATGATTCCATCATGCAAACATTACCATTTTCCGATTCCGTTGCAGTCTACCGTTCCAATCGCGGAACAGTAAGTCAAGTGAACGACATCATGATATCCAAAGTAAGGATAATAGAAGACGACCAATATCCACAGCCGGATGCCAGCCTTCAGTCAGCCAGTGACAAAAGCAACATATTGCTGAAAGACACGGTTCTCAAGGAGATTGACAAAGACCAGTTTCTGCTAACACACAATGCAGCGGATCCACCTGCAGACTTGAAATCCCGAGTATTATCTTCAAGCGAATTAATGCCAGTTAAGAACGACAGGTATTCTTCTACGACTCACACCTCCAACAATGCTGACATGTCTCTGTCGATGGAGCTCTCGTCGTATGCAGACAATACATATTTAAATGTGAACGCCTACAAAATATCCATATCCAATAATGCGAGCTACATTGTAATCCTAAACAAGCAATCACTATATTCTTCGAGTAATTTATCAACAGAAAGATTAGCGTCGGACAACCCGGCTCAATCAGAATCCGAATCGCCCAAGTCGGACGGTTGAACAATCAAATTCAGTTGATAGAACAGTTGAAATTCAATTAAATTAGATTATAAGATGAAACGTTTATTATCAGTTATGATATTCATCATAGCCACATCCGCTATGTATTCACAAGAAATTAACGATTCAATTTCGACGTCCAATGATTCTCTAATGTGGGAGAAGTTGTTGGATGGAGTGACAGTGACCGCCCAGCGTCAATTGATAAAGACAGAGATTGACCGTATAGGCTATGATATTCAAGCAGATGAAGAGAGCAAGAGTGAGAATGTTCTGAATATGCTAAGAAAAGTTCCAATGGTATCAGTAGACGCTCAGGAAAATATAAAGGTGAAAGGTAGCAGCAATTACAAGATATACAAGAACGGTCGTCCCGACCCGTCTCTCACCAAAAATGCCAAAGAGATATTACGTTCCATGCCCGCTTCATTAGTAAAACGCATAGAAGTGATAACCGATCCCGGTGCACGAGAAGACGCCGAAGGAGTCGATGCGATTCTGAACATAGTGATGATGGACAACAAAGGTCTTGAGGGCATAACCGGGTCGTTAACTGGCACATACACGAGTTTGAACCATCCCCAAGCCAATGCATATTTCACCACTCAATTAGGCAAGTTCATCATAAGTGCAGACTATGGCTATGGCGGGATAAGCCGAAAAGAGACGGAGAACAATCTGTTTCAAGACCGCAGTTTTCTCGACACAGGGAACTTAATGCATACAGAAGGCAGATCGAGCAATCCCGGCAGTATTCATTTCGCTGATATAAATGCCAGTTATGAGATAGACAGTCTAAATCTGCTATCCGGATCTTTTGGCGGTTATTTCTATAATCTGGATGTTAACGGCAGTAACCACACTTCCATGTATGACTCATCCAACTCACTACTATCCGACTGGCAATGGCAATACGACATGCCAGACTACAGCCATCAATCGTGGAACGGAAACATGAATTACGAGCATAAGACACAGCGTGAAGGCGAGTCTCTGACCTTGTCATATATGCTTAGTTTAACCCGTCAGCACACAGTTCAAGAGGATAATTTCACGAATGTTTTAGGGTCTCCATTCACATATAATCAGCTGACTTACAACACCCGAGAGAATTTCACGGAGCACACGTTTCAATTTGACTGGGTTCGTCCGCTCTTTGAAGGTCACAAGCTATGGACGGGCATGAAATATATCAATCGTCTGAACACGAGTCATTCCATAGAAGATATTGACGGTGTATCGAATCCGGAGAATGACCGCCGTTTAGATCACACGACTCGTGTAGGAGCAGCCTATATAGACTATCAATTCGACCTTGGCCGTTGGTCTGGCCGTGCCGGCCTTCGTTATGAGCACAGTTATATGAAGGCACATTACCCAGACGGCAAATCTTCCGACTTCAGTAAACACTTGAATGACTGGGTTCCCCAAGCCAGTTTGAAATATCAGTTTACAGACGCCCAATCGATAAAATTGAGTTATAGCACAAGTATCCATCGTCCAGGAATAGAATATCTGAATCCGAGCACAGTGACCTCTCCCACTCTTGTTAGCCGTGGGAACCCAGAGTTGGTGAGCAGTCGTCAGCAGCGTCTGACTCTTATGTACATGTATGTAGGTAGGAATCTCACACTTCAATTAGCCCCCAGCTACACATTCTTCAACGACAACATAGGTATAATAGAAAGCGCTTCCGACAATGTACTCTACAGAGGATATGACAATATTCTGCGATTGCGTCGTTGGCAACTGGAGGGTTATGTACAATGGAAGCCATTGTCTGGCACAACTATAGTGATGAACTGGAACATGAGTCACACCAACAGCAGCAATCCCGATTTGGGTATAGCACAGAAAGGTTTGTCGACATTCTACTATGGCACCTTAACACAGAAATTACCATGGAAATTGACAGGAACCGCAAGTATCTACGGCAGCATTGGGCATAGTCCGAACAATGTTTACAGCTACGGGCGTTCATGGTATTCCTATTCCTTCAGTCTTCAACGTTCGTTCCTGACAGACGACAGGCTGACAGTAAGGATAGGTGCCCGCAATCCATTCGACAAATACCTGTCCAACAAGGACGTGACCAATCAGGGTGACTATTTTGAGACTCAAATCAACAGAAATGTGAGCCGCAGTTTTTACATATCTTTATCGTGGCGATTCGGCAAGTTGAAAGCGAGTGTTAAAAAGACCGAGATGACGATAGAGAACGATGACGTAGTAGGAGGAATCCGGAAAGGTAATAATTAATCAATCGATGCACGCCAGTAAATATAGATGTGCTAATTGATTTCACAGATTTGCCAGATGCAAGTAGATAGATGATATTATCATCCCTATGAAAATGTATATTTTCTGCATTAAATTTACAAAAATGGAATATTATTTTTGATATTCCATTTTTTGTTGTATTTTTGCAAGAATAAATGAATAATATGATAAAATAAATTCAACTGTATAAGCAATAAATTCTAACAGCATAACCTATAGAATACTTATGATACGTTTAAAAAACATCATGGCAATCGCCGCATTGTCGTTAAGTGCTCAAGCGATGGCACAAAGCTTGGCTCCGGAACCAGTTATGAACAGTTTGAAATCCGATGAGGCAAAGAACGTGATAGAGTTGATAAAGCGCGTGAACGACTCATATCAGTTGCGTCATAACGCTGAGGTTCAAGGTTTTTGGGTACAGGGAGCCTATATAACCGGAAATCAGGCCGCTTATGAGCTGACCGGTGATCCCGACTATTTGGAATACTCAATTCGATTTGGTGAATTCAACAAGTGGTGGGGAGCAAAAGAGACAGACAAGAGCAAATGGGTATACCAGACATATGGTGAAGGTGACGACCACGTGTTGTTTGCTGACTGGCAGATATGTTTTCAGACCTATATAGACCTTTACAAGTTGGAGCACCGCACAGAGCGCATAGAGCGTGCCTTAGAGGTGATGAACTATCAAGCGAGCATGTCGGAGAAAGATTTCTGGTGGTGGAGCGACGCCTTATACATGGGTATGCCCGTATTTTCGAAATTGTATACAGTGACTCACGACCAGCGACTGTTGGACAAGCAGTATGAATGTTTCAAATGGACAGACTCGTTGTTGTGGGACAAGAAAGAGCATTTGTATTACCGTGATGCCAAATACGTATATCCCAAAGTGAAGACTCTATGTAATGAAGGCAAGAGTTTTTGGGCTCGTGGTGACGGCTGGGTATTGGCAGGTTTGGCAAAGGGGCTGCAAGATGTTCCAAAGTCATACAAAAACCGCAAGTTATATGTAAAGCGTTTCAAGGAGCTTTCTCAGGCAGTTGCAAAATGTCAGCGTGCAGAGGGTTATTGGAGTCGTTCGATGCTTTGCGAGGAAGATGCTCCCGGCTATGAGACAAGCGGTACCGCCTTCTTCACTTACGGTTTGTGTTGGGGAGTTAACAATGGTTATTTAAGCCGTTCAAAATACGACAAGGTGATTCAGAATGCCTGGAAATACCTGTCTGAAGTAGCTCTTCAGCCAAGCAACGGAATTGGTTATTGCCAGCCAGTCGGTGAGAAGCCTGACCCAATGCGCACGGTAGATGAATATTCAGAGTGGCCATTCGGCACCGGAGCTTGGCTGTTGGCCGCCTGCGAATACGCAAAATACTGCGGTTAGTTTATTATTAGGAATGAGGAATTAGGAATTGTTTTCTATGCGGACGGTTTTTTTGAGGAATTAGGAATTATTGCCATGCAGACGGTTTTTGTGAATTAGGAATTTCAAATTATAATCAGGAATAAAATGAAACAGTTTTTCAAATATGTATTTGCCACTATAACCGGCATATTAATACTGATGTTGCTGAGTTTTCTGATTATGGTGATATCTCTTATGAGCATGACGAGTAAGAGTATCGTCAAGGTGAAGGACAACAGCGTGTTGGAGTTGAATTTGTCTGGAGTTCTGAACGAGCGTTCAGAAGATAACCCTTTAATGTCGTTGTTCGGCAGTTCAGCCGCTCAGAAATTGAGTTTGGAAAACATATTGAAATCGATAAAGCGCGCCAAGGAAGACGAAAAGATCAAGGGCATCTACATTCAAAGCGGAGTGTTAAGCGGAGCGAGTCCAGCGATGTTGGAGGAGATACACGATGCTCTCTCCGATTTCAAGAAGAGCAAGAAATTCATATTAGCCTATGGTGACAACTATACATTAGGCACGTATTATCTATCATCTTTGGCCGACTCTGTAGTTATCAACCCCTATGGAATGATAGAGTGGAACGGGATGTCTGCCACTACAATGTATATGAAAGAAGCTCTCGACAAATTAGGAGTTAAAGTAGAGGTATTCAAAGTTGGCAGTTATAAATCGGCCGTTGAGCCATTCCTTCAGAACGAGATGAGCGACGCCAACCGCGAGCAGCTGACAGTATTCACAGATGAGGTATGGAATCATTACAAGACTTCCGTAGGCAAGAGCCGCAAGATATCTTCATCCCAATTAGACGTCTTAGCCGACAGCATGATTACATTCTCTGCCACGCCAGATGAATACAAAAAGATGGGCTTGGTAGACAAATGTGCTTATAGTGATGAGGTACCTGAGATTTTGTCCCATATGATGGATGTAGAGAAAGACGAATATAACAAGATCAGTTGCGAAGACTTGGCAGCCAGTGTGTCAGACGAGCCAAAGGGCACGAGTGGTGACATAATTGCTGTTTATTATGCCTATGGTGACATAGTAGACGAGATGGCAAGCGGTTTTGGCGGTGGTCATGAGATAGTTGGTCAGGAAGTGTGCAAGGATCTTCAGGGTTTGGCCGATGACGAGCATGTCAAGGCAGTAGTTTTGCGTGTGAATTCGGGCGGTGGCAGTGCATATGCGAGTGAACAGATATGGCATTCAATAGAGCAATTGAAGTTAAAGAAGCCAGTAGTAGTGTCGATGGGCGGTTATGCAGCCTCTGGCGGTTATTATATAAGTAGCGGTGCAAACTGGATTGTAGCAGAGCCGACGACGTTGACAGGATCGATAGGCATTTTCGGCATGTTCCCAATAGCCAAGGAGTTGCTAAACGAAAAGTTAGGCATTCACTATGAGACAGTAAAGACGAACGAGTTTTCCGATTTTGGTGATTTCTCCCGTGAAATGTCGGAATCAGAGAAGCATCACCTTCAGGGTTATATAAACCGCGGTTATGAATTGTTTACCCAGCGTTGTTCTCAAGGGCGTCATGTAAGCCAGGACTCTATAAAGTCGATAGGCGAAGGCCGTATATGGACAGGTGTACATGCAAAGAAGATAGGCTTGGTAGACGAGCTTGGCAATTTGGAAACAGCGATATCGAAAGCCAAATCGTTGTCGAAGCTGGAAGACTACACTCTTCTGACTTACCCTGCAAAAAAGAGTTTCTTTGACAATCTGTTTAACAGCATGTCGGACGACAGCTATGCATCCGCCAAGATGGAAGAGGCTTTAGGAGAATACTATTGCATCTTCCAGACACTTCGTCATCTGAATCCGAAAGGAAATGTTCAGGCAGCTCTACCGTATAAGTTGAAGTTTAATTTATAGAATTATTAGAATTAGATGATGAGTTCATACATAGTTTCAATTGCATCAAAAGGGAATCTAAATTCAAAATTGTCCTGAAAGACTCAAACAAGAACCTACCACAATCAACTTTGATGAACTACTCAATAAAAAAGCAAAAACTCAAGAAATAAATTGGCACAAAAGATAATATATCCACTGATTCCATTCTCATGGTTGTATGGCTTATGCGTACAGTTCCGCAATTTTCTGTTTGAATGCGGAGTGCTGAAGAGCGAGAGCTATGACATCCCGATATTGAGCGTAGGTAACATCACCGTAGGCGGAACCGGCAAGACCCCAATGACAGAATATCTGGTTCGTCTTCTAAGCGAGAAGCATCAAGTGTCGATAGTAAGTCGCGGTTATAAGCGCAAGAGTAAGGGTTATCTGTTTGCGACCTCCTCTCACACGATGAGCGACATAGGGGACGAGCCGTATCAGATGAAGCACAAATTTCCTGATATTCATTTAGCCGTTGATGCCAACCGTAATCGTGCGATTACCAACTTGTGTGGTTCAGACATTACCCCTTCGACAGACGTGATTATCATGGACGACGGTTTTCAGCACCGTTATGTTCAGCCAGGTATAAATATTGTGTTGATGGATTATCACCGTCTGCCCTACAATGACTATCTTTTGCCGGCCGGCCGTCTTCGTGAGCCGAAATCGAGTTGTCGTCGTGCCGACATCGTGATAGTGACGAAATGTCCTCACGATACGACTCCCACCGAAGAGCGTGGCATAGAACGTTCACTGAATCTACAACCATGGCAGAAGTTGTTCTATTCCTCCTATAAATACGGTGATTTGAAACCATTGAGCCATTATATTCATTCGGAAGTTTCAGGAATGCCGTCTTCAGATGATGTGATTCCCCTCTCCGACTTGAAATCGAACAAATATTCCGTATTGCTATTGACCGGCATAGCTTCTCCGAGTCAGTTGGAAGGTGATTTCAAGCAGTTTTGTCCGTTTCAGTCACTTCGTTTTGCCGACCATCATCAATATGATGAGAAAGACATATCAGCAATATCCACGAAGTTGAAGGAAGTAGACAGCGATAGCCGTATAGCAGTTACCACAGAAAAGGACGCGATGCGCTTGTTGGAGTATCTACGCACCCATTCAGGCGATGAGACCGACATAATCCGCAACCGTTTCAAAAATTTCTATGTCCTTCCTGTAGAGGTAAGCTTTATGAAGGACCAAGAAGAAGAATTCAATAAAATCATCCTAAGTTATGTTGAAAAAAATTCAAGAAACAGTACATTACTTAAAGCAGGCAGTACACATACATCCTGAGACAGCCATAATCTTAGGTTCAGGCTTAGGCCGTCTTGCAGATGATATAGACATACAATATTCGATAGATTATAAAGACATCCCTCATTTTCCTGTATCGACAGTAGAGGGTCATTCCGGTCGTCTTTTGTTCGGCAGTTTAGGCGGAGTAGCAATAATGGCGATGCAAGGACGTTTTCATTACTATGAGGGATATTCAATGCAGGAAGTGACCTATCCAATTCGAGTGATGCATGAAATGGGCATAAAGAACCTGTTTGTTTCGAATGCCGCTGGAGGCACCAATCCAGAATTCAAGATAGGCGATTTGATGATAATAGAAGACCACATCAATGCAATGCCTGAGAATCCTCTTCGAGGCAAGAACGTTCCGTTCGGTCCCCGTTTTCCGAGCATGCATGCGGCCTATGACAAGGAATTCATATTGAAAGCCGAAGAGATAGCTTCCCGCCATGGTATAAAGTTGCGTAAAGGTGTGTATCTAGCCACTCAGGGTCCGACATTTGAGACCCCGGCCGAATACCGTATGTTCCGTCTGTGGGGTGGCGATGCGGTAGGCATGTCGACAGTACCCGAAGTGATAGTAGCCGTACATCAGGGTATGCGAGTGTTCGGAATGTCAATAATCACCGATTTAGGCGGTTTTGTTGAAGCTGTAAAGGTATCTCATGACGAGGTGACTGCAGCCGCCAACGCCGCACAACCAAAGATGACGCTATTGATGAAAAAGTTATTAAGTTCGATAAAAGAATAGAAATTAAACATACACAATCTCCTTTATAATTAATGTCAGAGATAAAAGATTTAGGTGAGTTTGGCTTGATAAAGCACCTCACAAAGGACATAAAACCGGTAAATGCAGAAACGCAATATGGCATAGGTGACGACTGTGCTATATTGCGTTTTCCTCAAGAAAAAGAGGTGTTGGTTACAACAGACATGCTGTTGGAAGGCATTCATTTCGACTTGACCTATATGCCATTGAAGCACTTAGGTTATAAGAGTGCGATGGTTAATTTCAGCGATATCTATTCAATGGGTGGGCGTCCAACTCAGATAACAGTAAGCATCGGTTTGAGCCAGCGTTTCAGCGTAGAAGATTTAGAAGAATTCTATACCGGTCTGCGTCTGGCCTGCGATTCCCATCATGTGGACATTGTGGGTGGTGACACGACGAGTTCCGTAACCGGTTTGGCCATAAGCATCACTTGCATAGGCGAGGTAGATAAAGGAAAGGCCATCAAGCGGAATGGTGCGAAAGAGACAGACCTTATATGCGTATCCGGAGATTTAGGTGCCGCCTACATGGGTCTTCAGTTGCTTGAGCGTGAGAAGGCAGTATATTATGACCAGTTGTCGAAACTCGAGAAGCTTGATGGTGAAGCCCGTAATCGCGCCGCAATGGAAATAGCTCAGCCAGATTTTCATGGTAAGGAATATCTTTTGGAGCGTCAGATGCGTCCGGAGGCCCGTGGCGACGTGTTGCGGAGTCTTGAATCAGCGGGAATACGTCCCACCTCAATGATAGATATCAGCGACGGTTTGTCGTCGGAATTGATGCACATATGCAGTCAGTCGGGTGTGGGCTGTCGCATATACGAGGAGCGCATTCCTCTCGATTACCAGACAGCAGTGATGGCAGAAGAGCTGAACATGAACGTAACAACTTGTACCTTGAACGGCGGAGAAGATTACGAGTTGCTGTTTACAGTGCCTCTGACAGACAATGAGAAGATAGAAACGATATCCGAGGTGAAGGTTATCGGTTATATAACCAAGTCAGATTTAGGCATGGCGCTCATCACTCGTGACGGGAACGAATTCGAATTGAAGGCCCAGGGTTGGAATCCGTTGGGAAAATCCGACCAGTAGACTCGTCTATAATTTTAAAATTTAATAAGATAGAATTAAAACATCCAAATAATAACTCTTTAAAAGGTAAAAAGTATGGAGGATAAAAAATTGAAGAAAGTGCTTGTACTAGGTTCAGGTGCTTTGAAGATTGGTCAAGCAGGGGAGTTTGACTATTCAGGTTCTCAAGCCTTAAAGGCCCTACGGGAAGAGGGTGTTAGCAGTGTGTTGGTAAATCCTAACATCGCGACTATCCAGACTTCGGAGGGTATAGCCGACAAGGTTTATTTCCAGCCAGTTACGCCTTACTTTGTGACAGAGATTATCAAGAAGGAGCGTCCCGATGGTATACTTCTTGCTTTTGGTGGTCAGACGGCCTTAAACTGTGGTACAGAGCTTTATCTGAACGGCACACTGAAGGAATACGGTGTAGAGGTGCTTGGTACGAGTGTAGAAGCGATAATGGACACAGAGGACCGTGACCGTTTCGTCAAGAAACTAGACAGTGCCGATTTGAAGACTCCCATCAGCCAGGCCGTTGAGAATATGGAAGACGCCTTGTCGGCAGCTCACCGAATCGGTTTCCCGATAATGGTCCGTTCCGCCTACGCTTTGGGCGGTCTTGGTTCCGGGATATGTCCTGACGAATCAAGTTTCCGCGAGTTGTGCGAAAGCGCCTTCACCTTTGCCCCTCAAGTTCTGGTTGAAGAATCGCTTAAAGGTTGGAAGGAGATTGAATTTGAGGTGATTAGAGATTCTAATGACCGTTGCTTCACAGTGGCCTCAATGGAGAATTTCGATCCCCTTGGCATTCACACCGGCGAATCGATTGTAGTAGCTCCAACCTGCTCGTTGAGCGAATCGCAGGTTAAGATGCTTCAAGATTTGTCGATAAAATGTGTAAAGCATCTTAATATCGTTGGTGAATGTAACATACAATTTGCCTTTAACGCAGAGACGAACGACTACCGTATCATTGAGATAAACGCCCGTCTGAGCCGTTCATCAGCTTTAGCTTCCAAAGCAACTGGTTATCCACTTGCCTTTGTAGCCGCCAAGATAGCTTTAGGCTATACATTAGACCAGATAGGCGAGATGGGCACAAGCAATTCCGCTTATGTAGCTCCATCGCTTGACTACATGATATGCAAGATACCGCGTTGGGATTTGACTAAGTTCAGCGGTGTAAGCCGTCAGATAGGTTCATCTATGAAATCTGTGGGCGAAATCATGTCGATAGGTCGCAGTTTTGAAGAGATGATCCAGAAAGGTCTTCGCATGATAGGTCAAGGGATGCATGGATTCGTTGGCAACGACCACGTGGCATTCGAGAATCTGGAAGAAGAGCTTTCTCATCCAACCGACCTTCGCATATTTGCGATAGCCCAGGCTTTGGAAGAAGGCTACAGTGTTGAGAAGATAGAATCGTTGACAAAGATTGACAAATGGTTTATCGAGCGCTTGAAGAATATCGTAGACCTGAAGCACACCCTTCAGGGTTATGACCGTTTAGAGGATCTTCCAGACGAGTTATTACGCAAGGTGAAGGTAGCCGGCTTCTCCGATTTCCAGATAGCCCGTTTCGTATTGAAACCGTCAAGCACAAATATGGAGAAGGAGAATCTTCAAGTGCGTCATTATCGCCAGTCGCGTGGCATAACTCCAGCCGTAAAACGCATCAATACCGTTGCGAGCGAACATCCTGAATTGACGAACTATCTGTATTTCACCTATGCTGTAGAAGGTCATGACATACCATACTACAAGAACGAGAAATCGGTAGTGGTATTAGGCTCCGGTGCATATAGAATCGGTTCATCTGTTGAATTTGACTGGTGTTCTGTAAACGCTATCAACACAGCACGCAAACTCGGTTATAAATCAATAATGATCAACTATAATCCAGAAACCGTGTCAACCGACTATGACATGTGTGACCGTCTTTATTTCGACGAGTTGTCATTAGAGCGTGTGTTGGACGTGATTGAGCTAGAAGAGCCTCGCGGCGTGATTGTGAGTGTAGGCGGTCAGATTCCAAACAATCTCGCAATGAAATTGTATCGTCAGGGAGTACCGGTATTAGGCACATCTCCAGTTAACATCGACCGTGCTGAGAACCGCGACAAATTCTCAGCGATGCTTGACAAATTAGGAGTGGATCAACCCGCATGGCGTGCGTTGACATCGATGGATGACATACACGAATTTGTTGAGGAGGTAGGTTATCCGGTATTGGTACGTCCGTCATACGTATTGTCCGGTGCAGCGATGAACGTATGTTACGACGACGAGGAATTGGAGCGTTTCCTGAAGATGGCAACAGAGGTGAGCAAAGAATATCCAGTAGTAGTATCTCAGTTCATGCAGGACACGAAAGAGATAGAATTCGACGCAGTAGCCGACAAGGGCGAGATTATCGAATATGCGATATCAGAGCATGTGGAATATGCCGGTGTTCATTCGGGTGACGCCACTATGGTATTCCCGGCTCAAAACATATATTTCTCTACAATCCGTCAGATTAAGAAGATATCTCGCAAGATAGCATCCGAGCTTAACATAAGCGGTCCGTTCAACATCCAGTATTTGGCAAAGAACCGTGAGGTGAAGGTTATAGAATGCAACCTCCGCGCATCCCGTTCGTTCCCGTTTGTAAGCAAGATCCTGAAGCGCAACTTCATAGAGACCGCCACCAAGATAATGCTCGACGTTCCTTACAGTCGTGCCGAGAGCAGCGAATTCGACATCGACCGCATCGGAGTGAAAGCCTCTCAGTTCTCTTTTGCCCGTCTTCAGAATGCCGACCCGATTCTTGGTGTAGACATGTCGTCGACCGGTGAGGTAGGTTGTCTTGGTGACAGCATGAATGAAGCTCTTCTGAATGCAATGATAGCAACAGGCTATAAACTTCCAAAGCAGAACATCTTGATTTCCTCTGGTGGTGCCAAGGGCAAGGTAGACCTTCTTGAGCCGGCTCAGAGTCTGTTGAAGAACGGCTATAAGATATATGCAACAGAAGGAACCGCCAAATTCCTGAATGACAATGGTATTGCCGCTACTTGTGTGTCATGGCCAGACGAAAAAGGAAGCAACAACGTGATAGACATGATAGGCGAACATTGTTTTGACTTGATAATCAATGTTCCAAAGAACCATACAAAACGTGAGCTTACAAACGGTTACAAAATCCGTCGTGGCGCAATAGACCATAACATACCACTCATCACAAACACTCGTCTTGCCAAAGCATTCATCGAGGCATTCTGCGAGTTGAAACAGGAGGACATCCAGATTAAGAGCTGGCAGGAATACAACAGCTGATTTCCACCTGAAAATCAGACAAACCAGATAAAGGCAAGCTGTGCATGGTGCATGGCTTGCCTTTTTAACTGACAGAAAGGGATAGATTTTATAGGTTATTATAGGTGGTTATAGGTTTTAATAGGTTTGGATAGGTTGGATAGGTTTGGATAAATAAGTACAGGAATGAGTATGTAGGATGAGATGGGTTTATATGATTAGCAAGAGTATAGGACGGAGAATCGGGTAATTAGCCAAACGGGAAAAACGATGATAATTCCTTGTGTAGTTTTTATTGCTCAAAGGGAATAAAGAATCGGATTTCATTTGCTTGATTGCTGTGGAGAGTCTTTTCCATACGAAAAAGCATTTCGGAGCATGTTTAGGTCTATCGTTCAAGCGTTTATTCAGTCGTATGACATTAATGAGATAATCCATAGCTGCTTGGTCCACCCTACGTTGCAATGCATCGACAGAAAGTTGTGAGATTTCCAGTCCTTTCAATCTGATGTCAGAAACCAACAGATGTGCATTCTTGTCAGCGCTTTCACGGGATTTTTCCACTACAAGTTGGCTAAGATTGAGAAGTAAGCGGTTTTGTTCCAGAATAATATTATAGAAATCTGAAAGTCGTTTTGTTACCGCCTCAATAGAGAAAGACTCGACAATTGAATTCTGTCTTTGGAAGTAGAAATAAGGCGTAGTTTCGGCAAGAATGAACTTCCCTGCTTTTAAAAAGAGCATAGGGGTGAAATCCTCATCTTCATGCAGAATTCTTGGTTTGAATGTGAGTCCATTGAGCACATTTCTGTTTACGATATATGCACAAGCACCCGCCTGCATGTTGTTCTTCGTCATGTATTCCCTTCCTGAATCAAATACACAGTATTTGAAAGGTGTGTATTGTGTGTTTTCATCATGTGTGTAATGAAACTTCAGCACATCGGGCCTATGTTCCTTAAGCAGTTTCAGGCACTCATCATAAATTGAAGGAAAGAGATGGTCGTCGGGATCAATGAATTGCAGATACTCCCCCTTTGCCATCTGCATCCCCACATTCCTTGCAACAGAAAGTCCCTGATTTTCCTGACGCAATATTCGAATCTGAGATTTGAAATCCTTCAAACAGGACTCAACAGGCAATTCAGACCCGTCGTCAATGACAATGATTTCCCTTTCATCTTGTTTCAGGTCCAGGTCAACGATGCTCTTCACACACTTTCTGACAAGTGAGTGTTCCACATTAAATACAGGCAGTATGAAAGAGACAAACGGGATATTCATATAATTATAAACGATAAATAAAGTTTTTTATTATTGTCAAAATAAAAGGTGTGAAAAATTTTATCAATATAAAAATAAGTTATAACTTTGGTAAAAAATAGTGAAATGTCTTTGTCGATTCTGATTCCCACATACAATTACGATTGTTCAGCCCTGCTTGAGTCGTTGTTATCTCAAGCAGAGCGTCTGAATTGCAGTTATGAGATAATTGTAGGCGACGACGGCAGCACAGACGGCTCGATAGTTAAAAAGCTTATTCACTCCTGCTCTTTGTCGGACCATTGCCGTCTGCTTCGAGTGAAAAAAAATCTTGGTCGTGCCGGAATCCGCAACCGTTTGGGGCATGAGGCGAGCAATGATTTTCTGCTATTTATGGACAGCGATGCCGAGATAGTTTCAGAGGATTTTCTGTCGAGTTATGTCAGGAGCAGTGAAAATCATGATGTTGTTAGCGGCTTCATATCGCATCCCCAAACTGCAGTGTCAGCCGACAAGTATCTTCGTTATGCATACGAGACGAGTAGCGAAAGGCATTTTACCTCAGAGAAATTAAACAAGATGTCTTACCCTCCATTGAGCACCTTCTGTTTCATGATCCGCAGGACAATATTCGAGAAGATTCATTTCGACGAGAGTTTCACGGACTACGGTTATGAAGACGTGATGTATGGCAAGCGTCTACGAGATCATGGGCATCGAGTGTATTACATCCCCACCCCTCTTCAGCATAACGGAATGGAGAGCAATTCCCGATTTGTGGAAAAGACAGAGAAAGCATTGACCACCTTGAAGAAGCACGAAGACTCTCTTCGTCATGATGTTCATTTACTCCAGGTAGTCAACAACTTAGAGAAGCTGTATCTTCGAGGTTTGGTAGGCAAATGCCTAAAGCCCTTTTTAAGTCGTCTTCGCCGCAACTTATGTTCAGACCATGCCAATCTGCGCTATCTGAACCTGTATAAGCTTGGATATTATCTAAATCTTTAGCTAAATCTTTATCAGCCCAAGCTTTTAACCCCCTACATTGTTTCCGTATTTACGGAAAATTGCTTAACTTTGCAAAATAATACATAACGACATGATGCTTGTAATATGCTATGAGACATATAACAAGCGTTGTATTGTTTAAACCAATCAGATTAACCCTCAATAAAAGACATTAAAAACAATGATGACAGCAAAAGAGATCCGCGAGTCTTTCAAGAAATATTTTGAGAGCAAAGGTCATACAATAGTAGCATCCGCTCCGATGGTAATCAAGGACGACCCGACGTTAATGTTCACGAATGCGGGAATGAACCAGTGGAAGGACATAATTTTAGGTACAGGTAATCCAGAACCCCGTCGTCGTGCTGACACACAGAAATGTCTTCGTGTAAGCGGTAAGCACAATGACTTGGAGGAAGTTGGTCACGACACCTATCACCACACTATGTTCGAGATGCTTGGCAACTGGTCGTTTGGCGACTACTTCAAGGAGGGTGCAATAGACATGGCCTGGGAGTACTTAGTAGACGTGTTGAAGTTAGACCCTAACGATTTGTATGTAACAGTATTTGAGGGTTCTCCCGAAGAGAATATATCACGCGATGACGAGGCCGCTCAATATTGGTCGAAGCATGTACCAGCCGACCACATCATAAACGGCAACAAACATGACAATTTCTGGGAGATGGGAGATACGGGTCCATGCGGTCCATGTTCAGAGATACACCTTGACTCCCGCACTGCAGAAGAGAAATCGAAGGTTTCCGGACGAGAATTGGTAAACAAGGATGATCCACAGGTTATAGAGATATGGAATCTTGTGTTCATGCAGTTCAATCGTAAGGCCGACGGGAGTCTTGAGAAATTAGCGATGAACGTGATTGACACCGGAATGGGTTTTGAGCGATTGGTACGTGCCCTTCAGGGTAAGCATTCGAACTACGATACCGATGTGTTCCAGCCGATTATCAAGGTTTTGGGTGATTTGACAGGCAAGGAATACGGTAATGACGAGAAGACGGACATCGCGATGCGCGTTGTGAGCGACCACTTGCGTGCCATAGCATTCTCGATAGCCGACGGTCAGTTGCCAAGCAATGCCAAGGCCGGCTATGTAATCCGCCGAATCTTGCGTCGTGCGGTTCGCTACGGTTACACCTTCCTCGGTCAGAAGCAAGCATTTATTTATAAGTTAGTTCCCGTATTGATAAAAGAGATGGGCGATGCATTCCCTGAATTGGAAGCTCAGAAAGATCTTGTGATGAAGGTTATGAAAGAAGAGGAAGATTCCTTCCTTCGCACATTGGAGAACGGCATTAAGCTTTTAAATGTAGTAATAGACGAGACAAAGCAGAGCGGTAAGAATGAGATACCCGGTGAGAAAGCCTTCACTCTGTTTGACACATTCGGTTTTCCATTGGATTTGACAGAGTTGATATGCCGCGAGAACGGCATGACAGTAGACGAGGAAGGTTTTGACGTAGAGATGCAAAAGCAGAAAGCCCGTGCTCGCAACGCCGCTCAAGTAGAAGCCGGCGACTGGGTGATACTGAAAGAAGGAGACAGTCAGTTTGTTGGTTACGACTATACAGAATACCCATGCCACATACTGAAATACCGTGAAGTGAAACAGAAGAAAGGCATGGTATACGAATTGGTTCTTGACACCACCCCATTCTATGCCGAGATGGGTGGTGAAGTAGGCGATCAGGGAGTATTGGTAAATGAATCAGAAACCATCAATGTTCTTGATGTCAAGAAAGAGAACAATCTATCGATTCACATAGTAGACAAGGTACCGAGTGATCCAAGTGCTGAATTCATGGGTTGCGTAGATGTTGAGAAGCGTCGTGCCACTGAGGCAAACCACTCATGTACTCACCTTCTTGACGGAGCATTGCGTCAGGTTCTCGGCACCCATGTTGAGCAGAAAGGCTCATTGGTGACCCCAGACTATCTTCGATTTGACTTCTCCCATTTCGAAAAGGTTACTCCGGAGCAGATTCGCGAGATAGAGCATATCGTGAATGAAAAGATCCGTGCAAACATTCCTTTGAAAGAATATCGTGATTTGCCTATCGAAGAAGCAAAACAACTCGGTGCTATTGCTTTATTCGGCGAGAAATACGGAGACAAGGTCCGTGTGGTTCAGTTTGGCGACAGCATAGAATTCTGTGGCGGTTGCCACGTGAAGGCCACAGGTCAGATAGGTATGGTAAAGATTACCTCAGAGAGTTCGATAGCAGCCGGCGTACGCAGGATTGAAGCCATCACAGGCAGGGCAGTAGAGACTATGATGGACAATCTGGAAGACACTTACAACGAGCTTCGCCGTATTTTCAACAACGCGACCGACCTTGTAAATGTAATAAAGAAGAACATTGAAGAGAATGCCGAGCTGAAGAAATCCGTAGAAGAATTCATGTCAGAAAAAGCGAGCCAGTTTAAGCAGGAACTGATTAACAAGTCGGAGGAAATAAACGGCGTGAAGGTGATAAGCGGCGTAGTTCCATTAGAAGCTCAGAACGTAAAGGACATGACTTTCCAACTTCGTGGTCAGTTCACAGATAAGTTGCTAGTTGCTATAGGCTGTTACAACCACGATAAACCAAATCTGACTGTATCAATTTCAGACGATTTGGTAAAGGAAGGCAAGCATGCCGGTCAAATTGTTCGTGAGGCAGCTCGTTTGATTCAGGGCGGCGGTGGCGGTCAGCCTCATTTTGCCACAGCCGGCGGTAAGAACATAGACGGTCTGCAGGATGCAGTGAACAAAGTTGTTGAATTATTCATGTCTGAATAGCGAATAGTTTAGTTTCGACCGGTCAGACACAAATAAAATTCCTTAATCCTCTTATAATAAAAGGATTAAGACAGAAAAAAAATAAATGGCAGCGATTCAGATGAAATCGTTGCCATTTTTATTATAGACCATAATAAGTATGGTTTTTATATACAATATTAGAAGAAAAAGCGCATACTTGACATATGCATGGAGGTGTTTTTATTCAAGATACTAATCAGTTGTTATAAAGTTTCCTGTGCAACTCCGATTTCCTCTACATTGAGGAATTTTCTCCAAGACGGGTTTTTTCTGTATGTCTGAGAAGCCCCTGCCGGAACCAGAAGTTTCACTTCCCTATTCATGACACTGTAGAATGTGTTCATGAAGAGTGTCGGCGGTTTAGGAGTCATGACAGTGATTCTGCTGATTTTAGCATCTTCCGCGAATGCCTCCTTAGAAATGTCCAAGATATTCTCATGTAGAGAAATGCTTTTCAATTCCCCGCATTTTCTGAAAGCCCTTTCACCGATATACTTCAACTCGTTATTGAAAGTGACCGAGGTAAGGCTGATACATCTTTCAAAAGCATGTTCCTCCACCATGATTGTATTAGCAGGAAGAATGACGACTTTGAGTTTGACACATTTTCTGAACGCTCTCTTTGGTACAACATTTTCGCGTTCGATTTCACAGTCTTCTCCCTGTGGAGTTCTGGCATATCTTCCACCTCCCGGCACGAATTGTACTCCCGCAAGGTCAAGTCTGATGAGATTGCCTTTAGATTTCTGTCCCGTCATGGTGTAACCAGCCATTTCTCTCAGCAGAATCAGATCAGCACCATTGAGTTGTCCAGTAATAGTTAGTTCAGATACTGAGAATTTATCCTTATCTGTGATAATGAGGTGAAGTGTTCCCGGTTTTTCGAGATTAACACTAAGTTTTTTCTTTTTTCCTAGTCCAAACATAAGTTTCAATTCAATATCGATAATTGCTCATTGACAGACAATTTTGTGGATGGTGGAAAGTCTGAAAAGGGCAATTGTCTTAAAAACATATGCAAATGTAATAAATAAAAGTTTAACAAACAAGAAAAAGGAAATTTTCTTACCCATCGGTTTGTTTTTGTTTCCAATTGACGAGGAAAAGTCGTTTTGTTGCTCTTGTCATCGCAGTGTAAAGCCATCTGCAATAGTCTCTAATGTCGGTATCCTCAGGTATAAATCCTTGATCTACAAAGATATTTGTCCATTGTCCACCTTGAGCTTTATGGCAAGTTACAGCATATGCATATTTGATTTGCAGGGCATTATAATAAGGATCTTGTTTTAATTTCTTGAGTTTGTCGGTTTTTAGTGGAACATCGAAATAGTCCTCCATGACCTTGTTGAATAATCGTTCCTGCTGTTCTTCGTTAAGTGCCGGCGCTTCTGCCTGTAAGGTGTCGAGAATGACAGTGATGTCGAATTCTTCATCATCGTAGTCGGGAAATTCCAGCGTACAGTCAGCAAATCTGAATCCATAAAACTCCCTGACATTTCTCACTCTCTGCACTTTAGCAATATCACCGTTTGCGATGAAATCCATCTTATTCTTCCTGTTTGGTTCGTTAGAATCCTCTACAGTCTGTGCAGTCCAATAATAGTTGTTTTTGGCCACCATGACAAATTCACCACTTTCCAATTCGTCTTCCCTCCAAAGAATTCGGTTTCTAATACCGTTGTTATAGATATTCGCCGTTTTGTTAGACCTGCAAACCACCATAGTTTCCTCAATTCCGTCCCTTTCGTAAAAATCAGCGAGAGTGTCAATAAGTTCATCGCCCGGCACCGCCTTCACATCTGCAAACTGAGTGAATCGAATTTTTGGAAGCTGGTCGAAAAGAGAGTTCTCAAGTACATATCTGATATTTGTAGCATTCATGAGAATCCCCGACATTTGCTCTTGTCTGACGACAGTTCTGAGTGTAGCAGCCGAAGTATAAAATCCGAGGTTAGCATATGTCTGTTTTTGTAGGGCTGGGCTATCGAGCTGTCCTACAGGAGGAAGCTGTGCGTTGTCGCCGACGAGTAGTAATTTACATCCATTATCGGTTTGGAAAACGAAATTGAGAAGCGACTGTAGCAATCCATCTCTGAGGATGGATTCGCTCGGTACATTATTAATCATTGATGCCTCATCCACGACAAAAAGAACGTTCCGATTCTTATTAAAGTTGATAGAAACATCAGCATTAATGTCCATGCTGTTTTGGCGGAATATAACTTTATGTATTGTAAAAGCCTGATGATTAGCATATTTAGATAATACTTTCGCCGCTCTTCCTGTAGGAGCCATAAGGATACAATTAAGTCCGTAGGTTTCGAGCATATTGACTAATGCCGCTACGAGTGATGTTTTACCAGTTCCCGCATATCCGTTGAGGACAAAAATTTTCTCATCGGATTGAGGATTGATAAATTGACAGAATTTTTCCAGTGCTTTATTTTGGTCTTTAGTGGGTGTTTTTTTTAAAAAACGGTTAAATTCATCAATAAAATCAGTTATATTCATATTTTTTTTGAAAAAAAAGTAAAAGTTTCTACTCAATTTAATTTCTTTTCATTATTTTTGCATGAAATTGTGTGCAATTATAACTAAAATGTCAGAAATAAAGTTTAAAAAACTGTGATAAAGTTATAAAAAAGTGTTCACCAATCAATTTATCTGCGAAATTACAAAATAAAAATTAAAAACATATCATGAAGAAAAGAACAATTATCAATCTGATCATGGCAATATTTGCTGTATGCATGTTTGCAGTATGTTTTTGGAGCATATACAGCGATATTCGTTTTGATGGTCAGCTGAAAGAGAGAGAAGACGCCGTAAAGGCCCGTTTGAAACAAGTACGCGATGCAGAAGATTATTTCCGCCGTACCAACAAATACTATTGCGGTGACATAGACTCTCTGATTGATTTTGTAAAGAACGAGCGTTCTTTCAAGGAGACCAACCCAAGCCGTGACCTGACTCAGGACGAATATGAAGGTCTGGCAGAAGAGATTGGCAAATCGGGCAACTACACAGAAGACGAGATTAAGCGTATGATCCCTGAGAAGGCCGTAGAGCGTGGTATCATAACGATAGACACGGTATGGGAATCCGTGTCGGAGATGCTTGGTCTGACCCATCCAGACTCCCTGAAATTATTGCCAGTAGGCAAGCCAGGTGCTACCATATCTTTGCGTAAGAACGACGTACTTGACTTGAAGACCAACGAGGTAACGACCTTGGTGGAATTCCGTGCAAGTCTTGACGACTACATGGATGGAATGGAGCCAAAGCGTATCGACAACTACCGTAAGGAGTTAGTGCGTCTTGGTCGTCAGCAGCAAGGTCTTTGGGCAAACGTTGACAGTGTAGACCACGACAAAGAAGATTGGGTAGGTTTACGCATGGGTGACTTGTTTGACCCAAGCAACAAGATGTCAGGAAACTGGAATAACTAATAAAACATCGACAATTTGGACAACACAACATCCACACAACATAAAAGTTTGTCCATCCGTATCATTTCGGATGGACTTTCTTTTTGCGTTTACTCTCCCAACGAGACACCGTCATACACTTACAAGGTTGTAAAGCCCCGTCCAGTGATTTCGCTTGCAGCGAATCTGAAGGAGTCACTGATGAGCGAACCTTTGCTTAAAGAGCGTTATAAACGCGTTAACGTGCTCGTATCGACTCCATTGTTCACGACCATGCCAACAGTGGATTTCGACCGTGACAAGATTGAGGACATCTATCATTTTCTGTTTCCCAATGACAGGCAGCCTCACATCACATACAATGTGCTTCGTCGTTCCGGCATATCAATAATATTCGGTTTAGACCGCAATATCTATAAATTGATTACAGACGACTTTCCGTTTGCCCGTTTCTATGCTTCAGCTTCTACTCTGATAGAATTCTTCAGTGACAAGAGCATAGGTAGCGGTCATAAGCACATGTACGTATATATTCACGACAAAGAGATGACGGTCTATTGTTTTCACGAGGGGCGTCTGCTTTTTGTTAACAGCTATCCAGTTCAAGGGGTGAATGACTGCCAGTATTACATATTAAATTTATGGGAGCAGTTCGGTTACGACCAACTTGAGGATATTCTTGAGATAGTTGACGAGGGGAATATGAGCGAGTTGCTTAACGACAAGATTCAGTATTTCATCAAGCAAGCATCATTATTGGACCGTAGCGAGGACTTCCGTCTGACGCTAACTCAAGGCAACAAGTCAATCCCATACGACTTGCAGACCTTGCTGATTTGCGGTTTTTGATTCCTACAATCGCGAACTTATGTATTTCTTATAAAATTTCCAATTGCCATAGTTATAATTAGTAAATAGGACATCATGCGAATAGTAAGCGGCAAATATAAGGGTAAGCGATTTGACGTGCCCAACAGTTTCAAGGCTCGCCCGACGACCGACTTTGCAAAAGAGAGCCTATTCAACATACTAATGAACAACTATGTGGATTTCGAAGAATATCCTTCAGCATTGGATTTGTTCAGTGGCACAGGTTCTATCAGTCTTGAGTTTCTTTCGCGTGGTTGCAGTAATGTAGTAAGCATAGAGAAAGACTACAAGCACTGGCAGTATTTAAAACGTATATGCACGGAATTAGGCGATAAGAAATGGAAGCCCCTTCATGCAGATGTATTTAAATATGTGGAACGTCAGACAGACCAATTCGACATCATTTTTGCCGATCCTCCCTATTCACTAAAGAATCTGGGCGACATACCCGAAATCATATTCTCGAATGACATTCTCGCTTCAGGAGGTATTTTCGTATTGGAGCATGGCAAAGATTATGATTTCAGCGACAATCAGCGCTTTGTTGACCATAGGAGCTATGGCAGCGTGAATTTCTCGTTCTTCAAATAGAGGGTTATCCACATCACTCTTTTCAGATGCACGAAAGTAAGCTCAAAATGAGCTTAATCTTTCAAAAGCATATCCCCAACACATTCATAAGATTCAGCAAAAGAATCCCTGGCAGCAAAATTAGAATTGCGGCTGCTTGTAGATGGCATTCCACCATGAAGGGTCGTTTTTAAGGTATTTAGCGAACCATGCAAAAATGGTGTTTTGCCATTTAATTCTCTTGTTGTAGTCGAGTATGTGATGATCCTGATCTTTTACAAGCACCATAGCAGTTTCCTTTCCGAGAAGCTTGAGAGCAGTGAACATCTGAATACTCTCCCCTACCGGCACGTTTGTGTCCTTGTCGCCATGCAGGAAAAGAATCGGAGTGTTTATTTTGTCGGCGTTGAACAAAGGGCTTTGCTCGACAAAAAGTTGTTTGTCGGTCCACGGATAGCTGTTAGCCATAGAGACTTCGGAATAGCTGTATCCCCAATATCCTTCTCCCCAATAGCTTGTATGGTCGCTGATTCCCGCATGGGATATGGCAGCAGCGAAGATGTTGGTTTTAGTCTGCAGATACTGCGACATGAATCCCCCGTAGCTTGCTCCAATACATCCTATATGCTGTTTGTCGACAAACTGGTGTTCTGTGCAGAATTGCTGAGTTGCTCCGATTATATCCTCCGCCACTCCATCGCCAGCAGTGTTGACATGACGGGAGGAGAATTCCTGTCCGAATCCAGTAGCTCCACTCGGATTGACCACAAGAACAACATATCCCTGTGCTGCATATGCATGATGCGGATACCTGCTTTCGAAATTCCGGCTTGTAGGTGAACAACCGCCATAATAATTGACGATCATAGGATATCTCTTGGCAGGCTGGAAATCAGGCGGAAGATAGAACCTGCAACAGATGGAGTCGCCTTTAGAGTTGACGAAAGTCCATGGGGCACATTCACCCAGCTTTATATTCTTAAGAGTTTCCGCGCTGAGGTCTTCAAGCAATTTTACACTGCCGTTTTTGGTGTTGAGCAGATAGAGCCTGTCGGAATTCGACGCACTCTGAGCGTATATCGCCATTTGATTTGCTTTTGCAGCACACGAGAAGTTTTCCACAAGTTCTTCAGGGATGTTGAGGATTGAGATTTTCCCGTTATCCGGATTCAATTTGAAGAGATGTATGCAATCCTTGTCTTCCGCCTTGAAGTAGATCATGTTGTCGTTCTTATTCCACATGGCAGCAGTGATCGACGGGTTGAAATCCCGAGTCATCGGTTTTACCATCCTGGTGTTGATGTCCATAATGAAGAGCTGTTTGTCGATCATGCTCGGAGTGACTCCCTGTGGCAGGATGTTTCCCACTCCATCTAATGCCTCTGGCGATCCTATTATAAGAATACGGTTGGCGTCAGGCGAGAACTGGGCGTAGTCGATGAATCCATCCTCGAATACAAGAGTGTCGGCCTTATATGAATCCATGTGGATGGCCATGAGTGTAGTTCTGGTGGTAGGGCGATGTTGCAAACGTTCGACATTGACAGCGATTAGTGCTGTTTTTCCGTCAGCCGATATATCTTCAAGAGTACAGTTATGATGCCCGAAAGTTAGAGGTGCCACGATGTCGGTTTTGAGGTCCATGATATCCAGGGCCATGCGGTTTCTGTATCCTGGTTGTCGGTCGTCTGGTGTGATTACCTGATATACTTCCTTGTCTTCCTCATTGCCTTTCTGCATTCTTGAAATGATGATATAGTCCTCAGACGGAGCGATTTTGAGGTTACCTTCGGGCAGATTGTCTGCAAGAAGACGTTCCTGCCTGTTTTCCGGGTCGACAGCGATGAGCGAGCGTTTTCCATCGAGATTCCTCACATAGCAATAATTGTTTGTTACAGGCATCCAGAAAGCCGCTTGTCGCTGATCGATGACAGCCCCTGTGGCGATGTTTTTAACCAATGTCTTCGTAATGGTTTTTCCGTCCTTCTGCATCATGGAATATCCCACGATCATGAACTTGCCGTCGGGTGAGAGGTCAATTCTGTTGAATCTCCAGCAATTGAGCACATCGGTGAGTTGATAGTAACGCTGTTCGCCGGCATTCAAAATCTGAATCGGCGAGTTGTTGTCGGTTGTGACGCCTACCCCCCACATAGGCATCTGCTCTTCGGTGTTGGTTAGGTATTTCACCACCACCTCATGTACAGCCGGTTGTAGTTTGATGTTTTTGCCGTCAACCTTGTTGCCATCGACATATAGGTTGAAGTGCTTCATTCCGCGGACAGTTATATCGGCCTTTGTGAAATCGGGGTTTGAGATATTGAATCCAATAAGATGTATGGCGTTTTGTTCTGAATTTTGGGGCAGATCATTGATTTGCAGTCGTTTGCCATTGTTTACTACAGAGAGGTCCATGAATGAATCAAGGAGTGTGCGTGGTTCAAATGGCTTGGCATTGACATCGAGGGAATCGAGCATCAGAGGTGTCTTGACCACGAAAGGTCCAGCATAATTGAATTCGGTAATGTCGGTTGACTGCGCGAATGCTATGACAGACAAGAGTATTGCGAAAATGCTGAGGATGATTTTTTTCATATGTGTATGTTGTTTGATAGTATTTTATTACAAAGATATGGATTAAATTCTGATTTTTATATTAAATTTGCAAAAAATTATAGGGAAAGATAACTGTCGTTAATGGGCAGAAAATTATAATCAGAAAATAATAGAATTATATGAAAGGCGTAGTGATATCCAAAGATGTACGCAAAGATTTGCGCGAGGCGTTGTGTATATGCGATTATGACAAGCTATTTGTGTTGACCGATGAGACGACTTATAAGGAGTGTCTGCCATTGATAGATGGCACGGAAGAGCTAAAGGAGGCTGAACACATAACGATAGGTGCGACCGACGTGCACAAGACTCTTGAGACCTTGTCGGCTGTATGGACCTTGCTTGGCAAGCGTGGTGGCACCCGTCATTCGTTGCTTGTGAATCTGGGCGGCGGAATGGTGACTGACCTTGGCGGTTTTGCCGCGAGCACCTTCAAGCGCGGTATCAAGTATATCAATATTCCGACGACGCTTCTTTCAATGGTAGACGCTTCAGTAGGCGGCAAGACTGGCATTAACTTCAACGGATTGAAGAATGAGATAGGTGTTTTCAGTTCACCTTCAACCGTAATCATCGATACAGAGTTTTTGAAGACCCTTGACGACAGGAACATCCGTTCCGGCTATGCCGAAATGCTGAAACATGGACTGATAAGCAGCCGTGAGCATCTGGACGAATTGCTTGGCTTCGATTTGTTTGATCCGGATTTAAGGAAGCTCGGCGAGATGGTAGGCAGGAGCGTTGAGGTGAAGGAGGGCATCGTTGAATCAGACCCATTTGAGCATGGTATTCGCAAGGCTCTGAACCTGGGACACACTATTGGTCATGCATTCGAGAGTTTCGCTCTTCACAGCCATCCAGTGTTGCATGGTTATGCAGTGGCATGGGGCATGGTATGCGAATTGTATCTATCATGCATAAAATGCGGATTTCCGACTGATGTGATGTGCGAATGCGTTTATTTCATAAAGGAGAATTACGGCAGATTCGAGTTCAGTTGTGACGACTACCCCACTCTTCTTGAACTGATGACTCATGACAAGAAGAACACATCGGGTACAATCAATTTCACGCTACTGAAGGATGTTGGCGATATTGCCATTAACCAGACTGCAAGCAAGGACGAGATATTTGAGGCATTGGATTTTTTGAGAGAAGGTATATGAATAAGAAAAGCCTAATGCTCGGGATTAATTGTTATATCTTATTTCAAAAAGATTTTTCTTGAATTTTATCGTATTTCAAGTAGAATTTTCTTGGTTTTTATCTTTAAACAATTGGTGTTTATCATAGTAATCAGTTCCTGATTTGCTTCAAATTGATTGTTCATCTTTTCCATCTATTATGCGACCAAAGCCAAAGTTCTGGTTGTTCTCTGATATTTTTTTCCAGTAATTCAAAATACATATCAGTATATGGTTTATTAGATTTTTCTTTTAAGCATGGTTCCATTTTGATTGAACGACATTCATAATATCCTCTTTTTGTTCTAACAACATAACAAAAGTAAGCATTCATGTCGTATTGTGTTATTATAGATTCCGTTCCAGAGATTACCTTAGTTTTAATACCCATAAATTGACAAAAATATTTCACATATTTTTCCTTTGGTAGTTGGTCAATAGCTATATTAATCATACATCTTTGCTTCGAATTCTCAATCCTATCCAACACTTGTTTCAATTTTGCTATATCCACAAGATTATTTCCAAATCTAGAACGGTTTTGAATAATCCATTTTTCAATAAACTTGTTGTGTAGAGGATAGTAGAAGCAAAATGGAATAATATTATTATTTGGCATAAATCTCGCTATTGACCATTCCCAATTCCCTAGATGAGCAAACAAGCACATTGTCATGTTTTTTTCTTTTTGCGTTTGGTTTATCACCTCATCAGCATTTATCCACAAATATCTTTTCTTTAATTCTTCTTGTGAGAACCTCTTCATTTTAATTGTTTCAACTATAATATCACATAAAGAATGATAAAATTTTTTTTCAATATCTCTTCGGAATTTATCATGTTTCTCAGGAAAAGCTAATAATAAGTTTTTTTCCACAACATCTCTTCTATAGTTTAGAATAAATCTAGCTAGAGGATACAATATATAATCGGAAATACAATATAAAATCCTAATTGGCAAGAAGGCCAACAAATTAATAAATGCTTTAAATAATATGTTCATTTATTGTTAGATGAGAAGAGACAAATATAATGATATATTAGATAAAAGAAGATAGTAGCAAATGAGGAAATCAACAAATTAATTGGATAAAAGAATGGTATCATCCATGTATTTCTGATTCTATAAACATTAACAATCATCCCCTTTGATGGGAATATGAGTTTAAGCCATGCTTTAAATCTATGATGTAAAGAATCAATAAAAACAAATTCCCAAAAAGGATTAATGACTTTAGAGATAAATTTTTTTTTATTATTCTTCGTTTCTCTCCACCATTTTGAAAATTTCAATAGGTTTCGCTTGCTTTTATTTATACTAAAAAGATTAAGATTAAAAATTTCTTTTCCTAAAACATCATTCATAAAATCAAACGTAACCAATGAGATTCTTCTAAAATTATACGTATTGATTCTTTCATATAGTGTCTCTTTCTCTTGTTTATCAAAATTATTATATAAGATTTCGAGATCTTTCATCCACTTCATATCTGAGAAATTGTGAAAGACCGCATGTTGTTGTAAGAACAGCCAATTGTCGATTTTATTTAAAGCCCCATTTTTACATCTATCGATAGCATGTAAATTGAATTTTCCGACTGACAAAGCAAAAAACTTTTTAGTTATTAACTCTGTGTGTATATCGACATTTGCTTTCACTGTAGAACAAGATAATAGAGAAACTTTATTTTTGTTCCTAATAACATCTTCTTTAAGTGCAAATGGAAATTCAAGCCTATAATCATATTTTAACAATTCATTTACCAATTTAATACAATCCTCATAAGATTTGCACAATATATCAATATCCTTAACATTTCTATTAAGATTTTGTGCATAAATTGTATTAAGCAAATCAACACCTTTTATTGGTATGATTTCAACATTTATAGAATCCGCTAGTTGCTTAATAAAGTTATAGTTTTGCAGAATCATCAGGTTTCTAGCAAACTCCTCATGACTCAGATTTGTTTTTTTTCTATAATATTTCATTATTATGTGCTTCTATCTTAAAGTTTCTAACACCTATCAAATTTTTTGCTAAGCATCCAGTCCTACATTCACCCTCTTGGTTCAGCAAACATTCAGAACATTTTATTTGGCTACCAATCATTCTATAGCTTGAAAAAATCCGTTCAAACCACATTCTACAATTATTATAATCATCAAATTGTGAAAAGTGCTTTTTTGCAGCCGTAGCTAATGGTAGACAATAAATAACATATCCATCAGGAGTAATATCTAATCTTGAGCAACAGCCAGATTTCACATTAGATCCATTCTTATAAAGAAATCCTAGTTGTTCCTCATTAAATGCACAATAAGGAACACCACACTCGAATTCAACCTTTAAATTTATCCTTTCTCCATTTTTAACCAAATTAACTACTTTTTCTGCAACACATTCATATTCATTATCCTTAAGAGCCATATTTGATGAAGTAAGTGTTGGTAAAATAAATCCCACTTTGATTATATTGTCAAGATTAAACTTTTCTATTAGATTTAATGACCAATAATCCTCATTTTGGTCTGGTATGATATTAAATGTCAACGAAGCTTTATTGTTTAGCAAACTTAAAGCCTGTTCAATATTTTGTTTTTGAATTTTAGTCCATTTATTAGGATTATTCACATTAGCAATCCATTTAATGGGTAATACATTTAATTTCTCTGCCAGTTTAACTGCTTGTTTGGTTGCTAGATTACTAAATATCTGTATGTTATACTCTTTTTCAAGCAGATAATCTATCATCCATTCAATATGTGGGTTCAATGTAGGTTCTCCTCCCATAAGATGTATAATATTATCAAATGGTTTTCTTTCTAGCCATTTCATAATATCCATAAAAGTTTCTTTACTCATAAATGACTTACTTACTTTTGGAAACATCATATCCACTCCAAAGCAATAATTGCATTTATAATTACAATAGTTGGTCAACATTAAATTTGGCATATCTAATTATTTTATATTAATGAACATTGAATTAGTTAATTTTAAAACATAATCTGCATTATTCATAAACAATGTATCATGTGTTACAGCAACAACAATTCGTTGTTTTGCTAACATTTTTAATTGTTGTATAATGATATTCGAAGTAGGCTGGTCAAGATTGCTAGTAGTTTCATCGGCAACAATTATATCAGGATTTCCTACTATTGCTCTAATTAATGCAATACGATGTTTTTCACCCGTAGATAGTTTTTTATATATTTTGTCTGTTTTATTATGAAGTCCACTATTATTTTCAACGATATGCGACAATTTGAATTTGTTGATGTAAAACATTATATCTTCCATTTTTATATTGTTTCTTCCCATAACAATATTATCATAAATACTACCATCGAACAAAACAGGTTCCTGCTCAACGATAGCACATTTTAGGTTGTAGACATTATCGATATCGATATGTTCATTGATAAGCACTTTTCCCTTTATGGGTTTTAAAAGTCCCATCAACAAATTCAATGTTGTAGTTTTGCCAGTTCCACTTTCTCCTGTTATAACATATAATGCCCCTTTATTTAAGACGAGATTCACATTATGAAGAATCAATTTATTATTATGTTCGTATTTAAATGTAATATTTCTTAGTTCTAATGAATATATAGATTCTAGATTAACTTTATCTTGATTATCTTTATCAAAATTATTCTTTTCATATTTCAAAATATTTATTAGTCTTGTTATCCCCGATTCAGTTTTAGCTAGATGTTGGTATGCATTTATCAAAACAAGTGCTTCGTTTCTTATAAAAAGAATAGCAGCAGGAAATGAAATAAGGAATCCTATGTTGACATTACCATTTTTATTAGTTATTATGATAAGAGTAACAGCTACCGCATAAGTTATCAATTCAGTAATGATAGCTTGACCATTATTCACAATTGTCAGTTTTTTTGAGATGTTCCTAATAGTTAGGAAAAGACTATTCATATTATCTTTAGCATATGTCATAGTATTAAAAACCTTAAAAAGCCTGAACGATTTTATAAAATTTTCGAATGACATATTTAAATAACTAATTTGTTGAAAGAGTTTTCCATTTATTTCTTTTGCTTTTGTTCTAAGTGTTCTAACCGATATCATTACCATAGCAATAAAGAGCAAAATGGTGATAATAAAATCAGTAGATATTATCATAAGTAACATACAAAATGCAATAATTGTAATGAATGCTCTTATAGCTCTATAAAAAATAGGAATCAGTCCGCTTGCCATTGATATTTCCTGTGTTAATCCATTAGATGATGTCATATCAATGTTATTACAGAAATCATCATATTGCATATTTTCGAGAGTGTTTTCCACCTTATTTCTAAGGTTAAAGTCGATATCGGCGATAACAAATGCAGTGAGAATTCTTGATATTTTAGATAAACAAATAAAAATAAAAATAGCAATTAAGAGATTCAGCACATTATTTGTATTAATTAATTTGGTTATATTATCATCATCAATCTCTGTTTGTTTTTGAAAAAGAAATACAATAGATGGCAGAAAAACTCCAGCACACAATTCACAAACAACGGCTAACAACAATTTAGCATGTTGTTTCACAGCATTTTTCCATACAATGCTAACGACGAACCATTCATTTGCTAAGTTCTTTATAAATGCCATGTCATAAATAATTTTGAATTTATTTATACGATAGACATGCTCCCTGACAGAGTTTCCTATTAAAAAGGAAACACTTATCGCATTTGTCGAATAATTTTTTATTCATTCTTGTTAAAATCCTTTGTTCCGCGATTTCTCTTAAATCATTCCATTTCAAGTTGTTACTGAATTTAGCGCATCTTTCTCCAAATGCTAGACAAGGTTTAATATTCAAATAATTATCTATACAGATATTTCTCATCCAGTTATCTTCAAAAACATTACAGAAAGGTCTGAAATTATCATATTTTATTAACCAATTAGCAGTATCTTTATCAAACACACATGGTGGGATTGGTTTAGCAAAAGAGATGTTAATTTTTAGTTGTTTTGCTATTTCAATACATTTTTTGACAACCCCTTGAAATTGTTCAAAATTATTAGCCTCAATATAATTATTATCGTTTTGTTGACTAGGGAAAGTCAGTGCAATATTTACAGCGTTGATATTAAATTTTTCGATTATCTCAAACCATTTTTCGATATTATTCAAGTCTTTAGTGATGTTTGCTCTTGCCGTTATATTAATATTTCTAGAATGTGCGAATATAATATTATCAGCAAACACCTTCATATATTCTTTATTATCCCATAAATTCTCTGATAGATGTGCCATTATATGTTCTACGGAATTCAATTGTCTGTTGGTAAATATTTTCAGACTTGTTGTAAGATTTGAAGCAAAGTATGTAGTCATTCCATATTGATTTATCAAGTCAAGGCATTCTCCAATGTGTCTATACATTAATGGTTCACCACCGCATAGAGTAATTTTATCACATTGATTGGAGTATGCCCATTGAATAATTTGCTTCAGGTCAGAAATATCTATATGTTTATTATCAATATCTTTAGAAAAGCAATAACTACAATTCAGATTACAGCTTCCAGTTAGAAAAATCATCAACTGTCTGTATTGCTGTAAGTTATCTTCAATTTTATTGTCATTATTAAATCTTATATTAGGGAAAAGATCTTTCAAATCCTGCCTGATTCCCTCAAAGTACTTATAACAAACATGAATAAGTTCAATATTAGTTATATTTTTTAAATTATGAATAATAGTTATATATGAATTATATAAGTCACTAAATATTTCAAATTTTCCAGTTGTTAGGTGTTCAACACTCTTGTACCCTTTTTTCAGGAAAAAGAGATTGTTTTTCACAACCATTGCCAATTTATTTTTATCTTTATCTTCTGCATTTTGATAATTCAAGCATTGTAAACAGCATTCGAAGGAATCAGGCATGGTTTCTATAATCATATTTGTAGCAATATTCTTCGATAACTCATTGTTATCCATCCATAATTCCAGAATAGTATCAATCATTTTCGATTAGTGCATCTAATATATTAATATTTAGCAACTTTCTTTCTCCGAAAAAGAAATTATATAATTTTATTTTCTCACAAATATTATTCAAACAATTTAGCCAATCGTTGCAATCATCTATTATTGCAACACTATTTACTGATTGTAATATGACATCAAACATATTCATGCCGTTTGTTGCAGGTTCAACGTATGATTGTCCTTTTTGGGTTTGATAAATACAGCAAACAGCCCTTAGTGGTGCTTTTTTTATAATCTGAGCATTATATGTTCGAATAATATCAACTTTATCTTTCTTTTTTTTGTTTCCTTTAATTTGTGCATACAACAACAAAGACGCCACACAAATCTGATCTGTATCCTCATATAAAAAAATGATGTCATCACCCATAAAACCAGCACCCTTCTTGACTAGGTCTACACAAAGCGTAGTTTTACCAGTTCCACTATGTCCTGGAAAAATAACCGCTTTCTGATTAAAAAGAATAGCAGATGCATGTATAGCATATCGTTTGTGTTTTGCCATAATCACTTGCAACACCAATGTAAGGAATGATCCCAAAGGCAATCTGATATAACCTTTACGGAAAGGATTCTGTCTATCCTTAAGTGTTATGTATGAAATATTATCATTGGATTCGTTTATTAGAGTTCTTCCGTATTCATCTCTGTAATATTCAGTTCCGTTTGAAGAATCTAATAATTTAGTTATTGGCGAATTTCTTTGCATCTTATCAATACCATGATAAGATCCTTTCCAAACAATATTAGCAGATTCAGGGACAACATCGTTTTTTACCCCCTTAATTATCACAGTGTGATTAATGATATTACTATATCCTTTGACAATATGATATTTAAAAATATTATTAAGCTGTAAGATGTCAACATCCAGGTCTGAAGTGAACTGGATATTGACATCTGCAATCTGAATTATTGTTGAGCAACAATTATTCATATACACAACAAATTTTAATACCAGTAAGTTGTTGAATAAGTCACATACAATGTGTAGTAGAGCCATGATCCTTGAACTATATTCTGAGAATCATGCTTTTTTGTCGAAGGTTTTACATAACTTTTTCTAGTCATAATGTAGATAATTTTAAACGATTAATAATTCATTTTTCCACTCTTCTATTTGTTGTTTCACATCTTCTTCAATTTCAATCAAATCATCATTATCGAATTGTGTCTGAATATTTTTACAAATATCTGGAATTGACATATTTTGATCTATTAAACTCCAGATAAGAGAAGACACTTCATTCATTGTGTAATACACACCAGTATCTGTTTTAACGGCAACGACTTTATCACTGAGAGTTTTCCAAGCTACATTTTTGTTTATTTTCATATATTTATGTATTTGATTTAAAATTAAAACTTTTACATCCCCCTTTACAAACATTCATAATAAATTGTTTACAGGTGGAACATTCTTGGTAAATTCCATTCAATTCTCCCTCTACTGTTAATTGTTCTCTAAGGGATTGCTCAAGTTCTCTAGCATTCTTAGCTTCCAAAGCATTTATTCTTCCTTTTTGAAATAAAGGGAAACAGTGCCATGTTTTCAATCCTGGTCCAATATCAGTGACAGGGCCACATGAGAAATTGGTTTTTACCCCATTCATTATTATATGCCCCAATTGTTTGTCGGTAAACATACATGCCACAAATCCGCAATCCATATTGATAACGATTCCACGTTTTGCCGCTTCATCTGAATAACTACAGAAGAAATCTCCAATTTTACGATAATCATTCAAAGGGATGTATTTATTACCTCCATTATAGATTGGCAGTGCTATCCCAGTTCTTATTTGTTTGACTAAATTATATTTTTGAATCATATCAAAAAGTGATGTTGATATGTCTTTTGTGATGTCAAATATTGTGTAAGAGAGTACGCTAGTGGAATGAAATTTTTTAAAGAACGTTTCGAGATTTTTAAATTGAATATCATTATATGAATTTCTATCTCCAACATTAACAATGAAATTTATATGTCCATTCTCCAAATAATACTGTTCAAGTTCTTTGGGGCATTCAATAGTAGCACTTGTAAATATTTTTACATAAATATGATGTTTATGGAGAAGTTTTATTGTGTCCATTAGATATGGATATAGTAAAGGTTCTCCACCCAAAAGTCCTATATTAGAATATTGACCCTTGAAATGATTAAGAAGAAGTTCAATATCATCTAAAGTCAATATTTCATCAACATTATTAGAATCTTTAAGAACGTCTCTTGCAAAACAAAATGGACATCCCCTCTTACATTTATGTGTTAGATATAAATTAGCCATTTTTAGAAATTAAAAGCCAATAAACAGTTTTTCCGTTATCATGTATCATTATCATTGATTTTCTGATAATATTACGCATTGGTTCCCATAATGGAACACCATTTTTTGATACCCATGCATGTCCCCAGTCTTTTTCGGATTCGTCCCTGCATCTCAAAGCGATGTTGATTCTTATATCTGCGTGATAGATTTTAGATGCAATAAAATAAACAAGATGTGAACGTTTCAAACACCAGTTTTTCACTAATGAATGCTTAACATTATGTAACCAATTATATTTACGTTCTACAACGATTGGATTACACGACACATTTGTTTTCATTTTTATATTCTTTTATTATAACTTAAAGGCATATCCCAACGAAAATTCCCAATAGTTAAGAAAAAATGAAGGAGCATTATCACCTTTGGAAAGATCCCTCATTCCCATGTGGTATAATATTCTGCCTGTAAACCCGTTATTCAATCTGAATGTAGTTCCCAAAATAATAGTAAGTGTTTGAGCATCATATAATCCATCATAATATTTGTCTCCAAACAAATCAACTTTATCACCATCTCCAATCAAAAGGTAAGAACCATCCTTCGCTTTCATTGGTGCTGAATATCCCAGATTATATCCTAATCCAGCATTTATGAGCAATACATTTCCATTTTTTTTGTAAGGTGAATATCCAGCCAACATCTCCATTTCTATAAAATTCATAGATATATTACATTCACCGTCATAATCGTATTCTGTACAAACTTTATTATAGAACATTCCCACTTCAAGATGCCATTTGTTCATCATTCCTCCATAGGTAAAACCAATATTAGGTCCTAAACCATTACTCATGTGTTTAGAATCTTCTCCTGTAAAATTAGACAAACTCATTCCGCCATATATCGTAAGATATTCAGCATAATCAATATCAAATACATTTTGATTTTCGGTTTGTACATTTGAGTTAGAATTATTTCCATTGAAATTTTCCCACCACTCCGTATTATTATTCTGTGAATAAACAGATAAAAACATACAGGCTAAAAATACAGTAAAAAATATTTTTTTCATAAATTATAAATATTTAATTGTTAACAATAAAATATATAAAGGTCTACCAATTATCATTACTTATGTTTTGTTTTTTTAATGCTGCTTCTACTATTTCCATATATCTGATTGCACATAGATGTGTTGCAACAAGTGCCATAGCAGAAGTTTTAGGATGTTCATGATCGTATTTATTGAAAGGATAACAATTAACCACACCCCATACTTCTTCATTATGTATATTAGATGAGAATATTCCTCCAGTGATTCTTTCCCTATGAATATAATATGAGGATACAGTGAATGTAACTCTAGCTTTTTCATCTTTTACATCAATTTTCAAAACAGGTTTGAGACTAACAATATATTCGTTATCCCAACCACTAGTATTTTCCACTAACTTACGTTCAGCTGCTTGTGCAATTATACACCCAGCCTCCTTATCTACCATTCTGATATCACACTCAGAACCAGTAAATATGGATGTTACCCATATTTTTATATTTTCAAAGATTTCATCTTTTGATTTATTAGGTAGTTCAATGATTTTCATATAGTTAATTGCATTATTATCATCCAGCTTAATATTAGGGTATATATTTTCAGCAATTTTCTTCCATTTTTGATCTCCAAAAGTCAGGTATTTCAAAGCTTCTATTTCAAAATCTTTGATAAGTTGAGCTTCAACCCTAATTGTATTGAAACTCAAAATTAGCATCAGCATAATCATCCTAATTACGATGCTCTTTTTAAGTTGTTTTTTTTCCATAATGTTTTTATTTAAAAGGTTTATATATACATAAAGACTTCTGCTTAGAAAATTATCAAGCTCAGCATAAAAAAAACAATGGCATATAAACAATTGGTGAAAACACAAAAAAGACGTGGGGAGTCTTTACTGTCCGCTTATCCCGATGTAGGGCTCTCGCATGCCTTGTCAGAGGATAAGCAACTCAAGTCAGCCCACGCCGGCGGATACTATACATAAATGTCCCAATACTATAAATGGGACGGGTATAATACACCCAACGTAGACGCTACGGTTGCTTCATCTTACCTGACATGAATTTGCGAGATTCTACATCATAAGATGTCTTTCGTAAACGTCTATAACCATAAAATAACCCACAAAGCCCAAATTGGGCTAACTGAGTCTATGCAAAGTTATATATATTTTTTTTTAAACGCAAAAAATAATTATTTTTTTTCAAAAAATTATATATAATCTTCTGTAATCTTCTGTAAGTTTCATTTCTAGATATTGTATATTATTTGTTTAGTTTTGGCTTTGTATTTTGATAATATAGATGTTGTCGATGATGAGTGCGTCGGAGAGAGAGCGGATGTAGAGTTTATGTTCTCCGTCAGTGGAATCAGCAACCGGTAGTTTGATATGCTGTATAGAGCGGTTGGCGAGAACATTGAGTTTCCATTGTTCGCTTCTTCCGAATGTTTCGAAATTGAGCTGCCCAAGAGGTCCGTTATCGATTTGGAGCGTTAATGCGTTCTGGATGTTGTCGACCGGGAGAGTAGGAATGACAGCGATGGCGATGTCAAGAGAATCAGCGGATGAGGCATTGAAAGAGATTGTGAGCGGATGGTTTTGCGAATCCTTATTGATTTGGAAAGCCTTTCCCTCATAGCCGAGTCCCTCAAGCGGAGTTGTGATTTCCGGATTGAGTATGGTGTAGTCGATTAAATCAGTTTTCTGTTTTCCGATATTATTATCCGCGAGAGAATGAATCCTTTGGAACACCGGTTGCACTCTAGGTGCCATATCCATCATGTGGTTCCATTTGCCGTTGTTGTGGAATCCTTGGTTGTAACGCTGAGTCATGGCAGCGATGCTGTCGTAGGCAGCCTGTGAGAGAGGTTCGGCGGATTGAGGTTCGAGGAATTGCCAAACGAGAATTTTCTTATTCATCATGGCAGCGGCCTGTACCGGATATTTCACGAGCTGATAGAAGCAATCGCGTCGGTCGTGTGAGATTTTATTCCAGATAGTTTCTACGAGTGTAGATATTCTGTCGTAGTCGTCGAGCCGTTTTTGTGCATATTCGTCGGAAGTGACGTTCGGCATGACATGATTCCAGTCGATAGCCCGTATTGTGTGCCAATAGACCTTGTCGTTTTCTTCGGTACGTGTGTTAGACATCATTTCCGGTTTTCTGACGAAGGCAAGTCGGAAGGCGTCGTTCATTATGTCGGTAAGGCAGTTAATATCGTCAGGATTAAGGCAAGAGCCAAATTCCCTTGAAAGGAAATCAGCGAGGTGGCTGTTTACACCAGATTTTCTGACGTTCCCGATATTCCATGCCATATCCATGAATAGTTCTGTTTGATATTCAGCCGGCTTGATGTCGCCCACATTGAGAATCCACATCTCCTGAATCCCCCTGTCGTAGGCTTCGTTCATCTGCTGATAAAGGAGATAAGGTGAGAAGGTGCCGAGCCAGAGGTAGTCGTGTGGTCTGCCCCAATATGACACGTGATAATACACACCGTTTCCGCCTTTTCGGTTTCGTTCCTGGTCGGTTGGGAAATGCCGGATATATCCATAGTTGTCGTCGGTCCACATGAGCGTGATGTCGTCCTGGAGGTCAAGTCCTTGATTATATACGTCGAGAACCTCTTTATAAGGAACGAAAACTTTGGGTGCTCCTTCAGGCAGCATTTTCAGCTGTTGGTAAATGACCTGTTGCAGGACATTCTTATGTTCTTTGAGAGTGTTGACTCCCTGCATCACTCCGTCGTGTATGCCCCTCATGCCGACCGTATATATGATTTCCTGGTCCTTAACGGAATCGATTCTTTCCTGCCAGAAGCTCTTTACACCTTCGGGATTAGTGACATAGTTGTATTCACCTTGTCCTCTGAGTTTCCATTCACCATTGGCGTTGCATGCCATAGGTTCACAATGTGAAGTGCCAATGTAGATTCCATAGCGTTCTGCCACGTCGCGGTTGCCTTCAGTCATGAAATACGGCAGAGAGCATTCGTGCATCGGCGGCCAATAGGTGTTGGATCTAAGCCGGAGAAGAAGCTCAAAGATTCTTTCCGTAGTTTTTTTTCCGATCACTCCTTTAGGATTGCCTGGTTCCATAGTAAGATAGCTCCATGGCATGAGTCCCCAGTCTTCATCGTTGATGAAGATGCCACGATATCTTACATTAGGGAATTGGGAAGAGACGAAGCCTTCGTCGAGTTGGAAACGAGACTTGTGTTTTGGTGTTGCATCAGCCCACCATTCCCAAGGTGACACTCCTATGAGACGGGAGATTTCGAGGAATCCATATGCCAGTCCGTGTTCGTCGGAAGCATGAATATTGAGAACGCCTTTGTTATCGACAAAAAGTTTAAACTCTTCAGGATGTTTTAATTTGCCGGTTATCTTAGTTTTAATTGTCGGGTGGTTCTTGCCGAGCACCAGCTGCACGTTCATCACATTCTTCAAATCATTTTGGAGAATATTGAATGCAGTGTTTGCAACCTTTGCCTTATCAAATTTTGCATCGACAAGGACTGATGAATTTTCTTCGATGACGAATGATTTTGCACTTAGATTAAAAGTCATGAATGACAACGCGATGAACATGGAAAAGTGTTTCATAAACAAATGGATTTAAAAGTTTTAGTTTTTTAGTCTGATTCAGTTTCAGGACAGTAGAATACTACGACAGTAAAACAAAGTTATTTAATGAACTCCCTAAAGTTAAGTTATTAATATGCGATTAAAATCATCGGGGGTGATGTTTCATCCTTGTGTGATGGCGTCTATCCGGAGTTGGATTTTTCCAGCCGGTACAGAGACTTCGACCACGTCGCCCACTTTTTTATTGAGTAGTGCCTGTGCTATGGGTGAATTGATTGATATTTTTCCCAGTTTCAGGTCTGCCTCATGCGTGCTGGCAATGGTATATGTCATACGCATGTTGTTGTTCAAGTTGGTTATATCCACCTTGCTGAGCAGATGGACATGATCGGAGTTCATTTTCGACTTGTCGACCACACGTGTGAATGCCAACACTTTCTGTTTGAACTTGATACGTCCGAGCAGCCGGTTGTGTTCTCTTTTAGCGGCATGATATTCGAAATTCTCGCTGAGATCGCCTTTTTCTCGTGCCTCCACAAGCGCCTCCTTCGCCTTAGGCAGCTCCACGTCGATGAGTTGATGTAGTTCGGCAACGAGTTTGTCGTAGCCTTCTTGCGACATGTATTCCATGATAAAATCTTTATATAAAGTCTTAAAGGTAGTATGGTATTTAGTTGTGGAACCCTATGATTTTCAGTTTATACCAGTCATTTTCAGAATCTAACTCTCGCTCCAGCAACCACAATACCCTGTTCACCCATACCGAGTTCAACAAATCCGCGAAACATAGTGCTTCCGATTTCGGCACCGATGAGAGATGCCTGGAAATTGAACCACAGTTTGTTTTCATCATAATCGTCATGTCCTGCAGTGGTCCACTCCATTTTATCTTTACCGAAAGTGGCTCCGAGGGCGATTTTGGAATAGAGTCCCCAATTCTGTTTTCTGAGCCAATTGAATTTCACTGCCGGAAGTACGGAGAAATATGTTGTTTTCATTTCCCCTTCTTTTTCGTCGTGATACATTAGATCCCGTTTAGAAGTCAGATATGTGAGGACACCACCCACACCGATAAGCGGTGTGACATGATAGAAATATTCCAATTCGATGGGTGCACGGAATTTTTCGTTGTCGTACGTGGCATATCCTAAAGTTCCAATAGCAGTTGATGCAGATGTGACGAGGTCGAGCACTTCGGAGTTGTTCAAGCCTCCAGTAGCGAGGCTTATTTCGTGTTTTGGTTCAAAGGTTTGCGCTTTCATCAGAGTTGATGCAGAAAGCAACATAAGAATTATAATAATCTTAATTTTCATGATGATAAAAATTTGATATAAAACAAATGCTTATTATTTTGCAAAATTAAGATTAATTTGGAATATTCGCAAAAAAAGAGAGGATTAGTTGAATGAATTGAGGAGTTGGTTGAGTTTTGTTCCCGCAGAAATACGCAGAAAGAAAGGAAAGTTGACGCTTTGTAGTAAACGTTTTTATTTGGATGGGAAATAGACGTTAATGTGCTGAAGACACTGTTCAGGGAATAATTTATTGAAATTTATTTATATCATAAACAAAAACATGGAGTGCATCTCTGCAATCCATGCCTATTGCTGATTCAAATCATAAATCAGCTTCTAATTTATTAACGTATATAATCATGTGTGCGAACCACTTTCAGCTTCACTCCACTCTTTCCAGAATAAAGTCACAAGCAGAGAACCAATTGCTTGGTAGAATATCAGTTTCCGTGATATCATGTTTTGTGCTTATTCCATAAGTGATGGAGTAGTCGCCGTCGACAACTATATCCTCTATATAAATTCTGTTCCATCCGAATCCCATACCTCCATTCGCCTTGATTTTATGCATATCAAGTCCGTAAACCGGCATTTTGTTTGCGGTCCGTTCTTCATAACGAGAGAAAGCGGAGAACCATACATTTCCACCTTTACTTCCCATTGCAGGCACTTCTTTATGATAAGTTTTTGCCGATGGCCCCATTCCCGTCTTTACGAATACATGTATGCCAGAATGTTCCTGTTCAGCAGCACTTGAGTCCACTTGAAAAAGTTCAGATGAAAGCTTTTGCCCCTACAGGGCGAAAAGAAGCTCTCTGATTATCACCCAGGGCGCTGCTCTGGGCTATGAGCTGACAGTCCTTATATGACTTTTTAAAGTGGACACTTACTTTAAATTTCGAAAGCAACAATTTCCTTTTAGAAGACGAGAAGAAAAAGATGAGAATTTCTTTAGAAGAGAGCATCCGAATTTTGCTATTATTAGCAAAGTCATTTGAGATACACATTCATATTGATTCATATTGATTACAAAATTAGTTAAAGTTTTTGTATCAGATTTATAATAATGGAATAAAATTAATTATATTTGCACATAGTTTTCGCATAAGGGATTAAAAAAACATGAATAAATATATAGACTAAATTATATATATATACATGATAAACAATCAGATATTATGAATAAGATTCTTTTCATATTACTATTTGCGTTTGGAATATTCACATCGGCGATGAGCCAGACAGACCGCGGCTTTATCCATCCCGGCGGTCTTCACACACAGGCCGATTTCGACCGTGTACGCAGTCAGATTGCCTCCGGCAATGTCAAAGTGACTCAGGCATATAACAAGTTATTGTCAGCAGCTTATTCACAAGCGGGCGTGACAAGCGCACCGGTAGAGACAATAGTGCGAGGTGGCGGTGTAGGAGAGAACTATATTAATGCCGCCCGTGCAGCCACAATGGCCTATCAGAATGCATTGCGCTGGAAATTGTCGGATTCGAAAGCCAATGCCAACACCGCCGTAAGTATTCTTATGGCATGGGCTAATACGACTAAATCCATAGGCGGTGACAGCAACTATGCTCTTGCATCCGGCCTTTATGGCTATCAGTTTGCACAAGCCGCAGAGTTGATGCGTGACTACGATGGTTGGAGCCGTGAAGATTTTGCCAAATTCCAACGTTGGATGCTTGACGTGTGGTATCCCTATGCAATTGGTTTTCTGCGTGGTCGCAACGGAACATGGGAAAACTCCGGCAAATGGTGGCAGGCCCCGGGTCATTACTGGAGCAACTGGGGCTTGTGCAATGCTTTGTGCGTTGCTTCAATAGGTATTCTCTGCGATGATGTGTTCATCTATAACCAGGGTATGTCGTATTTCAAATACGACCAGGTAGGCACATATACAGAAACCCGTACGGATAATCCGATTAAAAACGACGGTTTAGTGGAGTTTTTGGGTAATCTTGTTGTGACCACATATCCATATGATGGTGAGACCGGTGCATATGGTGTAGTAGGTCAGATGAACGAGAGCGGTCGTGATGTCGGCCATTCAGCCATGGCCCTGGGTTTGGCCGTAGATTTAGCGAAGGTGGGCTGGAACCAGGGCGATGACATGTTTGCCTATATGGACCACCGTCTTGCCGCCGGCATAGAATATATAGCAGCTCAGACCCAGAGCGTGTCGGACTTGCCATGGACAGATTATCAATACGGTTCGAGCGGTTACTACTATACCGACTCCCGTGCTTACGTGATGACAGAGCCTGCCTTGGGTGCACATATCCGTCCATATTGGGGCACGGTAATAGGTATTTACGAAGGTGTGAAAGGCGTGAAGATGCCATACTCCGAGAGGGCGTATGCAGCAATGGGCATAGACGAGGGCGGCATGGGTGCGACTAGTGGCGGCTACGACCACTTGGGCTATTCAGTGCTGATGAACACTTATGACGAGCAGATGTGTCCTCCGGAGAAGGTTGCAACCGAATTAAGCGGTAAGATGGAATACAGCGGTTCGTTCACTACTAGCCAGATTCCGAGTTTGACTCAAGAGCGTAATCGCGGTCTGATTAATGGCAAGATAGTAAGTCACAACGAATTGGGCGGTTTGGTTAATACTTATACAAAGAACACCAACACCTGCCTGCCATCGGGCCAGACAGTCAGGCTGATGCCTCAACTGCCTGAAGATGAGAGCGACACCGGCAATTGGAAATGGAATACAGGGGAAACCACCCGCGATATAACCGTTGACACAGACCACAGCTATATCTATCGCGTGACCTATACGAACTCAAAGGGTGTTGAGAGTCAGTTGAGTTTTGCCATCGCCTCATCCGGCGACTGCACTCCCGCCATTCTTACTCCATCGATAACTGTAGGCAGCGGCACGTCGGCAGTGACAGAAGAGACCTCTACAGTTGAGGTGCTTTACGGTAAGAGTGTGACGATGAGCGTGGCGTCGACCGACGGATGGGGTACTTACACATGGGACACAGGAGGCACCACAAACAGTCTGACCAAGAGTGTGACCGCCGATGCAGAATATACAGTTGAATTCAAGAATCAGGGAGGCGCTGTGACAAGCCAGACCTTCCACCTACATATGCTTCCGGCTTTACCATACGTGGAAATCGGTGACGGCGAGCAGTTGTCACGCACATCGGTGGTGAAGAATGAAGGTGAAACGGTGACCTTGGGTCTCACACTCCCAGCGATAGTGCGTCCGGCGAATGTGAGCTGGAGCGACGGCTCTACCGGTGCTACACTGACCATCGACGAGCTTTCAAATTCCACCACTTATACCGCCACCTTCACACTTAGGGGTAAGGAATACACGATCAGTTTTGACGTGTACGTGAAATCGTCGGACACGACACCTATTCCCAACGGCCACTACGTGGTGATGGACGCCGTTAGCGGCAAATACCTGACATGCAACGGCAACGGTAATATAGCCACCTTTGAGCCAGCACTTTGGGACATTGACAACAATCCTCCGACACTATCGGACTTTGAGGGTTCAGCCGCTCCACAATTATGGTATATAGATGGGAACTCCACACCGAAATATGATTTCTGCAATGAAATAGGCGGAGAGACACTGAAACTGACTTCTACGGGTAAGGCGTCGACCACAGCGCCCCACCCTTTCTTCATAACCAAAGCAGCAGGCTGCGACAACATAGCCATTCATTCCGGTCTGTCGATTTCGTCGTCGAAATACTGGGCTGTGGATTCTGATGGAAGCATCATTACAAATGCCTCCACTTCATTACTCACATTTCCGTTTAGGCTGATTCCTGTAGGCGAGAGCACCGGCATCAGTTCATTGTCGGTGTCAGACGCTGGTGCAGAGCAGATTTATGACCTTAGCGGTAGCAGGATTGACAGGATTATGCACAGGGGTGTGTATATAGTGAACGGAAAGAAGGTTTTGAAATAAAACAAGCAAAGGGATTTAAGATTTAAGATTTAAGATTTAAGATTATTTCGTTAGGCGAGTTTACGACCTGATTGCTTAGAAATAACGAGCAATGGCTGGTTCAGAATAGAGCCAGCCATTAGTTTTATCAGTTTAGTTGGAAATGTTTTATCTGGATTGTTGTGCCGCAAGCATGTTGCCCTCAATATAAAGGCGTGTGATGGTCTTTCCGTTGTTGGTGTAGACCGATATTACCTTTCGGAATTTCCCCGGATATTTGTCCTTGCCGTTGTATGTCACCTTGATTTCGCCTGTGCCACCCGGTGAGATATAGTCCTTGGGATAATCTGCGACCGTGCATCCACATGATGTATTCACGTAATTAATCACAAGTTTTGCGTTTCCCACGTTCTTGAAACGGAAAACTACGGTTTTGATGGCGTCATTCTGATAGAATGTACCCAAGTTGATTGTAGTCTGTTCGAATTGGATTTTAGGTTTTTTCCTTGCAAAAGCAGAACCTGCAAATAAAACAGACAACATCAGTGTCAAGAAAATAAGTTTTTTCATATTTTTCGGTTTTTAGAGGTTATTATGAAAATTATCTTATAAAGAGCAGTTCGCGGTATTTAGGTAGAGGCCATAATTCGTCGTCAACGATTTGTTCGAGTTTGTCGACATGGTAGCGGATTGATTCGAGATAAGGTGCAACACGGTCGTGATAGGCTATGGCCTTTTCCCTTTCCGACTCTATTTTGTTTACCTCGCGTCGTTCGTTGATGAGTTTGTTAACATTCTCGATGATGAATGACTCGTGGTCGCTGATTTGCTCTATGATGCTGATGTTGTCGGCAGAGATTTTAGCAGCCTTGTCACCCGGGAAGATGTCCTTGAGTTTATGAACATTGTCGATGAGTAGCGACTGGTATTTGCTGACTGTAGGGATGATATGGTTCATGCAGAGGTCGCCGAAGATACGAGCTTCGATCTGTATTTTCTTCGTGTAGGTTTCCCATTTGATTTCGTTGCGTGCCTCGAGTTCAAATTTTGACATGACTTTCGTTTTCTCGAACATCCTGACCGTTTCGGGTTTGAGATAGTTGTCGAAAACGAGCGGGCAACTGGTTTCGCAGTCGAGTCCTCTTCTTGCCGCTTCCGCTTTCCATTCGTCGCTATATCCGTTGCCCTCGAAATGTATAGGCTTGATATACTTTATGTCTTCTCTGACCACCTTTAGGATAGCCGCTTCCTTCTGCATGCCCGATTTGATGAGAGAGTCGACTCTCTCTCTGAAATTGATGAGCGCTTCAGCCACAGCCGCATTGAGAGTGAGCATTGCGCTGGCACAGTTGACCGTTGAGCCAACCGCTCTGAATTCGAATCGGTTGCCGGTGAAAGCGAACGGGCTTGTACGGTTGCGGTCGGTATTGTCGATAAGAATTTCCGGTATTGACGGAATATCAAGTTTCATTGCCGTTTTGCCCTCCACTTTCAGGACTTCATCGTCGTCGGCATTCTCCACATGTTCGAGCAGTTCCGAAACCGTTCTTCCGAGGAATGAAGATATGATGGCCGGTGGGGCTTCGTTGGCTCCCAGTCGGTGGGCGTTGGTAGCCGACATGATTGACGCCTTGAGCAGTCCGTTGTGGTCGTAGACCGCTTTTAGAGTTTCGACGATGAATGTGACGAATCGGAGTGTGTCGATAGGGTTCTTTCCTGGAGCGTGAAGGAGTATGCCGGTATCGGTGGCAAGCGACCAGTTGTTGTGCTTACCCGACCCGTTGATGCCTTTGAAAGGTTTTTCGTGTAGGAGGCATCTGAATCCGTGTTTTCTCGCCACTCGCTTCATGATGGACATCATGAGCATGTTGTGGTCGACGGCGAGGTTTGTTTCCTCGAAGATGGGAGCAAGCTCGAACTGATTAGGCGCCACCTCGTTGTGTCGCGTCTTACACGGAATGCCGAGTTGGAGAGCTTCGATTTCGATGTCGCGCATATAGTTTTCCACTCGCTCCGGAATAGATCCGAAGTAATGGTCGTCCATCTGCTGGTTTTTGGCCGAGTCGTGTCCCATGAGGGTACGCCCTGTCATAACGAGGTCGGGGCGTGCAGTGAAGAGAGACTCATCGACGAGGAAATATTCCTGCTCCCATCCCAGATTGCAGATTACTTTCTTCACGTCGGGATAGAAGAGTTGTGCAACAGCCGTAGCCGCTTTGTCGACCGCATATAGTGCTTTCTTGAGAGGAGTTTTATAGTCGAGTGCTTCACCGGTGAAAGAGATGAAAACAGTAGGAATCATGAGGGTGTCGCCTATGACGAACACCGGAGATGTAGGGTCCCATGCTGTGTATCCCCTCGCTTCGAATGTGGAGCGGATTCCTCCGTTAGGGAATGAAGACGCATCAGGTTCCTGCTGTACGAGGAGTTTCCCTCCGAATTTCTCAACCATTCCCCCTTTTCCATCATGTTCAACGAAACCATCATGTTTTTCAGCCGTACCTTCAGTGAGCGGTTGGAACCAGTGTGTGTAGTGAGTGACACCGAGTTTCATAGCCCATCGCTTCATTCCGTCGGCCACAGCGTCGGCAATTGCGAGGTCGAGCGGAGCTCCGTTATCGATTACGTCGCACATTTTGGCATAGACCTCTTTAGGGAGGTATTTCTTCATTTTCTTCTTGTCGAAGACGTACTTGGCGAAATATTCCGACGGCCTTTCGTTAGGCACGTCAACGTCAACCGGACGTTTTCTGAAGGCTTCGTCCACGACTTTAAAACGGAGATTAGTAGACATAACAAAAAATGTTTCTTTCAACCATGAAATCGAAAGTCTCGATGCCGATGGTCGGGATGAATATTTTTGCAAATTTACGTAAATATTCTGAAATACATTAAATCTGAGGCAGAATAATTATAGGTTAAACAAAAAGATGTGCAGCTTTGAAAGCCACACATCTTCACCTATATTATATAGAAGTAAAGCTATGGATTATCCAAGGATGTCGTCGAGTGCCGACTTAACCTGAGGTTCATTAGCACTTTCATTCTGATGGTTTTCGTCGTGATGGTTGTTGCCATGCCTACGTTCACCACGTTCAGGGCGCTGACGGCGTTCGCTGCGATCCGGACGTGGGCGGCGTTCACGAGCAGGTCGTTCCTGATAGTCGGCCGGTTTTTCGATAAGCACACGTCTTGAGAGTTTGAACTTGCCGGTCTTAGGGTCGATATCTACGAGTTTCACATCGATAGGGTCGCCTTCCTTGATTCCGGCTTCTTCCACTGTTTCGAGACGTTTCCAGTCGATTTCGCTGATGTGGAGCAGTCCGTCCTTGTTAGGCATGAATTCCACGAAGCATCCGTACGGCATGACAGAGCGTACAGTGCCATGATAAACCTCGCCCACTTCAGGAATGGCCACGATGGTCTTGATTTTCTGTATGGCAGCTTCGATAGCGCTCTTATCCGGCGCACTCACCTGCACCTTGCCCACTCCGTCTTCTTCATCGATAGTGATAGTAGCACCGGTGTCTTCCTGCATCTGCTGTATGATTTTTCCGCCCGGGCCAATTACAGCACCGATGAATTCCTTCGGAATGATGAGCTGTTCGATGCGTGGTACATGCGGTTTGAGTTCTGGACGTGGTTCAGAGATAGTCTTCATCATCTCTCCCATGATATGTTCGCGTCCAGCCTTAGCCTGCATAAGCGCTTGTTCGAGGATTTCATATGATAGTCCGTCGCACTTGATGTCCATCTGAGTAGCAGTCAGACCGTTCTTTGTACCAGTGGTCTTGAAGTCCATATCGCCGAGATGGTCCTCGTCGCCGAGAATATCGGAGAGGATTGCGAACTTGTCTTCACCCGGGTTTTTGATGAGTCCCATTGCTATACCAGCCACCGGATTCTTGATAGGCACACCGGCGTCCATAAGAGCGAGCGTACCGGCACAAGTGGTAGCCATAGATGATGAGCCGTTGGATTCGAGGATGTCGCTGACCACACGAATTGTGTAAGGATAGTCGTCAGGCAGCTGTCCTTTGATACCGCGCCAAGCGAGATGTCCGTGTCCGATTTCACGGCGTCCGACACCACGTTGTGCACGTGCTTCTCCAGTTGAGAACGGCGGGAAGTTATAATGCAGGAGGAAACGCTGGTATTCTCTTACGAGAGCTCCGTCGATGAGTTTTTCGTCGAGCTTTGTACCGAGTGTACAAGTGGCGAGCGACTGAGTTTCTCCACGAGTGAAGATGGCAGAGCCGTGAGGTCCTGGGAGCGGATCCACTTCGCACCATATTGGTCGGATGTCAGTTGTGTGACGTCCGTCGAGACGTATTCCTTCGTCGAGGATACAACGGCGCATAGCGTCTTTCTCCACGTCGTGATAATATTTATCTATGAGCGCGTTTTTCTCTTCAAGTTCGTCTTCAGTCATGTCTTCATGAGCAGCTGCATAAGCCTCTTTGAAGTCTTCGCGAATCTTCTCGAAAGCTTCGGCACGTGCATGCTTCTCGAGTCCCTGCTTGGTGACATCATAAGCCTTCTGATAGCATTCAGCCTTAACAGCAGCTTCAAGTTCCTCGTCGTTAACCTCGTGGCAGTATTCACGTTTCACGTCGGTTCCGAGCTGCTTCATGAGTTCCTTCTGGAGCTGGCACTGCGGCTTGATGGCGGCGTGTGCAGCCTTGAGAGCTTCGAGGAGGTCTTGTTCAGACACTTCCTTCATCTCACCCTCCACCATCATGATATTCTCTTCTGTGGCACCGACCATGAGGTCCATGTCGGCTTCTTCGAGCTGCTGGAAGGTAGGGTTGATAACAAATTCTCCGTTGATTCGTGCTACTCTGACTTCAGAGATTGGTCCTTCGAACGGAATGTCGGAAACAGCGAGTGCTGCAGATGCGGCGAATCCAGCAAGTGCATCAGGCATATCCACACCGTCGGCAGAGAAGAGTATTACGTTGACATACACTTCAGCGTGATAGTCGCTTGGGAACAGCGGTCTGAGTGCACGGTCGACGAGTCGGCATGTGAGGATTTCCTCATCTGATGCTTTTCCCTCTCTCTTAGTGAAGCCTCCCGGGAATCTTCCATTAGCTGCATACTTCTCACGATATTCCACTTGTAGAGGCATGAAGTCAGTTCCAGGAACTGCATCTTTCGCGGCGCAAACAGTGGCCAGGAGCACAGTCTTGCCCATTCTGAGGACAACGGAACCATCGGCTTGTTTCGCCAGTTTTCCGGTTTCAATGCTGATCTCTCTACCATCAGGCAATGAAACGGTCTTTGTAATTACATTCATCTTTTTAATAAAACATCTAAGCGCAGGAAACTCCTGCAAAATAAAACATCGCGGACCCGGATTGAGTCCAAAAAATATCTAACAATTATCTGTAAAATTTCTTTTACGCACATAATTCGTGCAAATTTACAAAAAAAAGTCGAGATATTGTGTATGTTGTGGGATTTTTTTCGCTCCCGCAGAAAGAAAGGAAAGAAAGAAAGGAAAGAAATAATTAGACATATTTAGACAAAAACCGATAGTTTTTTATTTTTATGCATTTTATTTTATATATTTGCAGTGATAAAAGATTGTTATTTTTCTTAAATATGATATATATGAAAAAGATATTTTGTTTGATTCTTTTATTATTCAGTTTGAATTCATTTGCTCAGAATGATATTAGCAGTTTAATAGCAAAAGCTGAGCAGGGGGATGCAGAAGCGCAAAATAATTTGGGATTATGCTATGATAAAGGCGAAGGTGTTCAGCAGAGCTATACCGAGGCTGTGAAATGGTACAGCAAGGCAGCTGAGCAAGGACATGCAACTGCACAATCAAATCTAGGACTATGCTATTATTTAGGCCTTGGTGTTCAGCAGAGCTACACCGAGGCTGTGAAGTGGTATCGCAAGGCAGCAGAGCAGGGTGTTGCAACCGCACAATCTAATTTGGGATTATGCTATTACAAAGGCGAAGGTGTTCAACAGAGCTACACCGAGGCGGTAAAGTGGTTCCGCAAGGCAGCTAAGCAAAGTGATGAATCTGCGCAAATTAATCTAGGATTATGCTATCTTATTGGCGAAGGTGTTCAGCAGAGCTATACCGAGGCCGTGAAATGGATTCGCAAGGCAGCTGATCAGGGAAATGCATCTGGGCAATTTAATCTGGGATTATGCTATGCTCTTGGCGAAGGTGTTCAGCAGAGCTACAATGAAGCGGTGAAATGGTATTGCAAGGCAGCTGAGCAGGGAAATGCATCTGCTCAATTTAATCTGGGATTATGCTATCTTAAAGGCGAAGGTGTTCAGCAGAGCAAAACCGAGGCGGTTAAATGGTTTAGCAAGGCCGCTGAGCAGGGTGTTGCAGTTGCGCAATTTAATCTGGGATTATGCTATATTAAAGGCGAAGGTGTTCAGCAGAGCAAAACCGAGGCGGTTAAATGGTTCCGCAAGGCCGCTGAGCAGGGTGATGAATCTGCCAAACAGGTTCTTGACCAGATGGGAATAGATTTCTAAAATGATTACCTACTTTCAAGATAGAAATGAAAGGGTTTGCCTATCGGCAAACGTTTCTTATTTGGAAAGAAAATTGATGTTAATGGGCGGAAAAACCGGTTGAAATCGTCGTATGCAAACACCTTACAAACTCCATACCGGCTGACTGTCTCGTCCACAAACTCCTTGTCCTTTGTCTCCGGATTTGAGATGAGCCAGTTGTACATGGGACGAATGCGCAGCAGCCGTTCAACGGATGTCTGCGGGAACTTCTCTCTCAAGTCCGATTCGGAAGTGAAGAGGTCGGACTGAACTATGTCATGGATGGAAGGGACGGGCATAAAAAACACTTCTTTACCGCAAATTTCCGTTTAAGTCAGATGTGCACAATCAAGATAGACTTGAATTATGCCATGACGAAGGAAATTCTCGAAGAAAAGGTAGAGAAGTGTTGTGGGTGGGGAAAAGACAGAAGTAATATTTATTGATGTTCTATTTCGATATTTTTGAATTTTCCAAAAACTGGATGATGGCGATATTCCCATCGTGTTCCTGGTGGTACAAACAAGATTCCTTTTTTATAAATAAAAGGATTTTCAACTATACTTCCCCCATCATTATCTATTACTTCAGTATCGAAAATATTATGATGTATTTTGAGATTATTTAAATTCTGAATTTGAATATGTATATGAATGATAATTTCATCTGTATTATCTGGATCAGAATAACCGAAGGCCAAATATCTTATTTCTTTAACACTTTTGGGGATAATAATGTTTTTAAGCGAGTAGCAGTTACAGTATTTGCAACTTATTGTGTACTAATTTGTTTTGATTAAAACGGTAGAAAAGTGATTATATGGATTTAATGGAGGATA
>ERZ842401.14-NODE-14-length-212626-cov-8.502369_pt1 | contig 212626 bp, 199 predicted proteins | sample MGYA00521270_ERZ842401 | MGnify/ENA primary metagenome ERZ842401 (study PRJEB31892, sample SAMEA3878208) | bioreactor metagenome | biome: Moose rumen | place: Sweden | collected 2011-10 | study: EMG produced TPA metagenomics assembly of the PRJEB12797 data set... | reverse complement strand
GAACCCTTGAACCCGCCGTGAGAGGGCGGTGTCTTAACCACTTGACGAAGGCGCCATTTATTAACGTCAAGGATAATATCACAGATTTATAAAAGCGTCAAGAAATTTTTTGCGTTGCCAAATTCGACGGCAATAATTATAATATCTAAAAAATTTATGGAGGTCTTAAAAATTTGAATTTTGTAGATACACATTGCCATTTGGATGACGAAAAATTTTCAGATGATTTAATTGAAGTGATTGAACGCGCAAAAATTGCGGGCGTGCAACGAATTATAAATTTCGGCGGTGATTTGAAAACTTCAGCCGCCGCTGTTGAACTTGCGAACAGATTTTCAGGAAATTATGCGGGTGTTGGTATTCATCCTGAAGAAATTGCTGACTTTGATAAAAATTCCGCCGAAAAAATTATTGAGCTTGCGAAAAATAAAAAAGTCGTGGCGATTGGTGAAATTGGGCTAGATTATCACTGGGAAAAAGATTCTGAAATTCATTTACTTCAACAGAAAATTTTTATTGAACAGTTGGAAATTGCAAAAAGTTTGAATTTGCCGGTATGTATTCACGAACGAGAGGCGCACGGCGACGCACTGAAAATTTTAAAAACTGAAGGAAAAAATTTGCGCGGAGTTATGCACTGTTATTCCGGAAGTTTGGAAATGGCGAAGGAACTTTGGAAAATGGGCTGGCTTACCGGCTTTGATGGTCCTTTGACTTTTAAAAATTCTGCGAAGTTGCCGGAAATTGTAAAAGCCGCGCCGCGTGAAATGATTCTGATTGAAACTGACGCGCCGTATCTTGCACCCGTGCCGAATCGCGGCAAACGCAATGAACCGGCTTTTGTCGTTGACGTGGCTAAAAAAATTGCCGAAATACGCGGCGAAACTTTAGAAGACGTGGCAAGATATACAACTGAAAACGCCGAAAAACTTTATAACATTGGAGGAATAAAATTTTGAACAAAATATTTTTTCTGTCGCTGATTTTGGGATTGATAATTTTTTCAGCTACTGTTACTTCAGCTGAAGATATTGGCAACGGCAAAAAAATTATTTACATTCCAACAGATAGCCGCCCCGTAAATTTTATTCAAACAGTCGAAGTTGCCGAACGCTTGGGCTATGAAGTTTTGATGCCGCCGGAAATATTTTTGGGTACAGGCGCAAATACTGAACAACTCGGCAACCCTGAATTACTTTGGGATTGGCTGAATCAAAATGTTTCAAATGCAGATTCCGCCGTAATTTCAATCGATGCAATGTTGTATGGAAGTTTAGTTGGTTCACGTAAGCACGAATTGCCGCCGGAAGAAATTTTGGAACGCGCAAAAAAATTTGAACAACTTCGCAAAGAAAATCCGAATTTGCCAATTTACGCCTTTGGTACGATTATGAGGACGCCTAACTATAACTGGGAAGAAATTACAACTGAAAACATTCCTGAAAGTGATTATTACGGCAGATACGGCTTAAAAATTTTCCAATACACCGCCCTTAAAGACAAAGAGGAAGTTCAAGGTATTTCCGCCGCTGAAAGAAAAGAAATGGAACGCCTTAAAAGTGAAGTACCTGAAAAAGCAATGCAAGATTGGTTTGGACGCCGCGCCAAAAATTATAACGCCAGTAAATATTTGGTCGATTTAACAAGAAATGGAGCGTTTCAATATTTTTTGTTGAGTGGTGACGACAGCGCGTTTTTTTGTCAAACAAATTCAGAATGCCGCCACTTGAGAGAATATGGCGCAGATATTGGCAAGGAAAAATTTCAAGTTATATCCGGCGCAGATGAAATTGGAATGTTAATGCTGTCCCGCGCAATTAACAACGATTTACACTATGTCCCGTTCGTTTCAATCGGCTATAACGTCGGTAAAGGCGCAGATACTGTTCCAACGTTCAGCAACGAAAAAATCAGCGAATCTTTAGAAAGTGCGATAATTTCTGTTGGCGGTTTGAGAGTTCCCGACCCTGAAAACGCAGATTTAGTTTTGGCGATTCATACCAATCCTAACGGCAAAACTGTAGGTGCTGACAGCAAGAAAAATAAAACTAAGCCACATACGGGAATTGGCTCTTATATGCAAATGCTGAAAGGCTACTTGAAAAAGGATTATCCCGTTGGCGTCGTCGATATTTCCACTTCAAACGGCGCGGACAATGCTTTAATGCAGCGTTTGAAAAAGGACAAGCTGCAATTCAAAATTCGTGCGTATGGCGGCTGGAACACTGCCACGAATACTTCAGGATTTTTGATTGGCGCGGGCGTTTTAACCAATAAAATGACGCAGGAGGATATTTATTCACTGTTGTTGACGCGCTATCTTGATGACTGGGCGTATCAAGCGAACATTCGCACGCAAATTAACAACGGCTTAATTTGGACAATTCCGGGCGAAGGCGGTCTTTGGGGGTTAAACGAAAAACAACAAGGACTTGAAAACCTTGCAAGTAACTTAATTTCAGAATTTGCCGCAAAAAATATTTTCCTGCCGCAAGGATATTCGCTGAAAAACATTCAAGCGCGTTTTCCGTGGAGCAGAACTTTTGAATCTGAAATTACTTTTGACTTAGAAAATTAAAAAAAAATTACCCGCTACAATGGCGGGATTTTTTTTGAAGTCAATTTTTTGGATTTTGAAAATTTGTAGTCTTTGAGCGGCGGTAAGTCTGCCAAATTGAATTTAAATTCTTTCAGCGTGCGATTAATGATGGCGTCGGTTAATTTTTCGCGTGGCAGTTGGCGTATCAGTTGCACTAAAAATATTGCCGCGTCTGAAGTTGTATCGCCGTATGAAATTTTCGCCGCCCGTTGCAAAATTAAATCCATTCGCGCAGCGTCGATTTTTTCAAGCGTACATTCTTCGTAAAGGTGCGGAAATTGCCTAATTATTTTTTGCTGAATTTCTCTAAATGGAGTTTCCGGCGCGGTACAAAATATTTTTCTGATCGCGCTAACCATTTTTTCACGTTCTTTGACGGTGCAAATATTGCAAAGAATTTCTTTCGGCGGACAAAGTAAATCACAAATTTTGCATTTGTGCCAACCGAGTTTAATTTTTCGTTTTTGTGATTTTGCACGGCTTAAAAGCGTTTCAAGCAAAATTTTTTTTAAATTTTCGTCGGCAACAGTGGCAACTTGCATTTCACATTCTGCAATTTCTTCCTGCGTCAACTCAATTTGAATTTCAGCGGGCTTAGTTTGAGTTGGAATTTTTAAAGTTGGTGCGGCGTCAAAGTTTATACCAAATTTTATTGTCGAAATAATTGGCAAGTCGGGCGAAATTTTTTCATTAATCAGCTTTACAAAATTTTCTGCGCCGAATTTCAGCATATCTTTAACCGCGCTGTCATTTGACGTAACAATTAAAGCATCGCCTTGAATTTTGACGGGCGAAATTTTATCTGCAAGCGTTGTAAAAATTTCGTGCCAACGTCTGAAAATTTCTTTTTGCAGGAGCTTTTTTCGCAATTCAGGATTAATTTTTTCAAGCGTTTTTTGAAGTATCACTCCGACGTTTTCAGGTTCACTCAAAAAAAATTCACTCCTCCAATTTTACCGCGCCGTTTTCTACCAAAAATATTTTGCCGAAAATTTTTTCTGGGAAATATGCTTTTTCGGTTGCCGTTATCAGCGTTTGAATTTTTTGACTCAATAAAAATTCCAAAAGTTTTTCCCTGCGTTCGGCGTCCAATTCGCTCATCACGTCATCAAGCAAAAGTATTGGATATTCGCCCGCCGAATTTTTCAGCATTTGAATTTCTGAAAGTTTCAACGCAAGCGCGGTTGTACGAAGTTGCCCTTGAGAGCCGTACAGCCGCAACTCTTTACCGTTGATAAAAAAATTTAAATCGTCCAAATGCACACCAAAACTTGTGGAGCCGCGCTTTACGTCTGAAAAATTTCTTGACTTGAAAATTTCGTGGTACCAACTTTGCAAATATTCGACGCTGAAATTTTGCGGCGCGGGTACATTTTGCAAATCGTGAATTTCGTATTCTAGCGAAAGATTTTCTGACTGCGCGGAAATTTCTTTTTGCATTTCATCAGCCAACGAATTTAAATTTTCAACCGCTTTAATTCGCCGTGAAAGAATTTTAGCGGCGGCGTCTGCAAGTTGTTCGTTCCAAAGTTCCAAATTATTCGGTGACGCCATATTTTCACGAATTTTTTTCAGTAAATTGTTGCGTTGCTCCAATAAGCGGTTGTAGGTTGTCAATTCTGAAAAATAAATCGGCGACGCCTGCGAAATGACTATATTTAAAAATTTTCGCCGCGTAATTGGCGAATTTCTGAACATAAATAAATCTTCCGGCGAAAACATTACCGCGTTTAATTTGCCAATAAAATCACGCATTTTAACCGCGTTGCCGTCAAATAAAATTCTGCGCCGCCGTCTGTCTGCAGGAATTTCAATCGCTAAATCGTGCGAAACGTCCGCCTTTGAAAAATTCATTCGCAGTAAAGCGGCGTCTTGATTCCAGCGCACCAATTCAGTATCTTTTGAAACTCGTGCAGTACCCAGCGACGCAAAATTTATCGACTCCAAAATATTTGTTTTACCTTGCGCGTTTCGCCCCAAAAATATATTTATCGTTTCAGACAAATTTAAATCCAATTCGGCGAAGTTGCGAAAGTCTTTCAAAAATATTTTAGAAATTTTCATCAGGTGCGAACGGGCGTTACAATGTAAATAAAATCGTCGTCGCCGGTAATACGAAAATCAGCCGGACTCAATTTGTCATTCATTCCAATTCTGACTTCGTCGCCGCCCGCAATTTTCAAAAAGTCTTGAATGTAACGAAGGTTAAAGGCAATTTCAACGCCCGGACCTTCAACCGCCGCGTTTACGTGTTCAATAACTTTGCCGGTCTCGTAAGAATCTGATGAAAGTTCAAGCCCTTCACTATCAAATTTTAAGCGCACGGTATTATATTCAGTTTGTTTGGAAATAATTTCAACGCGGCTAATTGCGGAGCGAAATTCGCTAATATCCAAATTTGCGTAGGTTTCACAGGATGCGGGAATAACTTTTTCATGCGGCGGAAATTGTCCATCAATCAATCTGCACGTTACGAAAATGTTATTCACTGTAAAAGCAATATGTTTATCAGAAAACTCAATCTTAACGCCGTTGTCTTCTCGCGCAGAATTTATTATCCACATTAAATCATTGAGAGTTTTCGCCGGTACGATAAATTTATTTTCGCCTTCAATATTGTCTTCAATTTTGGCTTTTACTACAACAAGGCGATGCGTATTCGTGGCAACAAAAGTTATCGTAGAGCCTTCAATCGTAACTGAACAACCTTGAAAGACGGGGCGCGAATCGTCATTTGAAGTTGCAAAAGTCGAACGCGCTATTAATTTCCTCAAAACATTATTCTTGATAAAAAGCGAATGTTGAAATTCTTGTACGCTGACTTTTGGAAAATCTTCGGCGTCCATTGTATACAGCGAAAACGATGCCGCTTCAGATTTAAAAGTTGCGCTGTTGCCTTCTTCGGTCGAAATTGTAACAATATCGCCCGCCAATTTGCTGATAATTTCAGTGATGTTTTTGCCGTTTACAACGATTGTGCCTTCATCTTCAATTTCGGCGGGAATTTTTGCAATTACTCCCAACGCAAAATCTGTGGCTTGAATTTCCAGTTGATTATTTTTTGCAACAATGTAAATCCCGTTTAAAATTGGTGTTTGCGGCTTCGTAGGAAGTGCCTTTGACGCCGCTATTAAGGCGTCTTTTAAGTCTCTTTGTGAGCATATGCAATTCAATTTTTTTGCCTCCGTTTTTGGTAGTTTAACCGTAATTTTTGTTATTAAAAATTTTTAAATCTTCTTTTCTTTTTCTGCAGCAAAAAAGAAAAGAAGCAAAAGAAAAGTGCCGCGCCCGTCCGCCGCTAAGGTGTAGCACGCTCCTAGTAGGTGTGCCGCCAGAGGCGGCGCGTAGTTTACCGCACGCGCCAACTTTAATTTTTAACGGCGGCACAGGACGGGCGGTTTATTTTTCGTGATTCATTTCTATATGATTTTTAAATTTTTTCTACGCCGAGTGAAATTTTTTCGCCGTTAATATCCCAATCTTTGGAATTGGCGCAAGTCGAATCAAAAATAATTTCGTTCGCCAGTGCAACTTTTTGAATTTCTTCAGCGTTGTTTTTGATAATTTCGGCAAGCTTTGCATTTTCGGCAACAAAAATTTTTATTCTGTCAGTTACTTCAAATTTTGAATCACGGCGCATAGTTTGAATTTTGCTGATAATTTCACGAACAAAGCCCTCTTCAATAAGCGCGGGCGTCAATTCCGTTGACAGTGCAATAGAAATTTCGTTTTCAGTTTGCACATTGTAGCCTTCAGTTTGTGAAACTGCAATTTCAATATCTTCAGCCGTCAAAATAACTTCACCGCTTGCAAGTTGAAGTTTCAATTCGCCGGTTTTATCCAATTCAGACTTAGCCGCCGCGCCGTTCAAAGTTTTCAGCGCGTTTTGTACTTCGCCCATTTGCTTGCCAACTTTTTTGCCAAGTACGCGGAAATTCGGCTTAATCTGATATTTAACAAATTCTTCCATATCTGCGCGAAATTCGACGGCTTTAACGTTCAATTCGTCTTCGATAATTTCAACAAAGAATTTGGGCATTTCTGCGGCTTTGACGAACATTTTTGCAACGGGTTGACGATTTTTAATATTTGCGGCGTTGCGGGCGGCGCGTCCCAATACGACGATTTTTAAAACTTCGTCCATATTCTTTTCAAGTTCGGCGTCAATTTTATTTTCGTCAGCAGTTGGAAAATCGCAAAGGTGGACACTTTCCGGCGCGTTGCCGTCAATCGAACAAACTAAATTGCGGTAAATATTTTCAGTCACGAATGGAACCATTGGCGCGGCGCACTTCGCAAAAGTTACAAGCGCGGTGTACAACGTCATATAAGCGTTAATTTTATCCTGCTCCATACCTTTTGCCCAGAAACGCGCACGACTCCTGCGAACATACCAATTAGATAATTCGTCAACGAAACTTTGCAACGCCTTTGCAGTTTCAGGGACTTTGTAATTTGTCAAACAATCATCAACCGTTTTAACCATTGTGTTAAGGCGCGAAAGTAACCACTTATCCATAACGCTCAAATTTTCGTAGTCAAGCTGATATTTCGTAGCGTCGAAATTGTCAATGTTTGCATACAGTACAAAAAAGGCGTAGGTATTCCAGAGCGTGCCTAAAAATTTGCGCTGACCTTCAACAACTGCATCATCATGAAAACGATTAGGCAGCCAAGGCGCACTATTTTCATAAAAGTACCAGCGAATGGCGTCCGCGCCGTGCTTTTTCAGCATATCCATTGGCGCAACCGCGTTACCTTTCGACTTCGACATTTTTTGCCCGTCTTTGTCCAAAACTAAGCCAAGTACAATTACATTTTCAAAAGACGGCTTGTCAAATAAAAGCGTCGAAATTGCAATTAACGAATAAAACCAGCCGCGAGTTTGATCTACTGCCTCACTGATGAAATCTGCTGGGAAGTGCGTTTCAAAAATTTCTTTGTTTTCAAAAGGATAGTGCCACTGCGCGAAAGGCATTGCGCCGCTGTCAAACCAACAGTCAATAACTTCAGGTACTCTGTGCATTTCGCCGCCGCATTTTTCGCAGGCAAAAGTTACGTTGTCGATATACGGGCGGTGTAATTCAATATCGTCGGGGCAATTTTTCGACAGTGATTTTAATTCTTCGATTGAGCCTACTGAATGTTGATGACCGCAGGAACATTCCCAAATATTAAGCGGCGTACCCCAATAACGGTTGCGGGAAATTCCCCAATCTTGAACGTGTTCGAGCCAATCGCCAAAACGTCCCGTGCCGATAGTTGGCGGAATCCAATTTATTTGAGAATTATTTTTCAGCAGATTTTCTTTAACCGCCGTCATTTTAATAAACCACGATTCACGGGCGTAATAAATCAAAGGCGTATCGCAACGCCAGCAATGCGGGTAACTGTGTTCAAATACGGGAGCTTTAAAAAGCTTGCCTGACGCTTTTAAATCAGCCAAAATAATTGGGTCGGCGTCTTTTACGAAAGTACCTGCCCAAGCAGTTTCAGCCGTCATATTGCCCTTAGAATCGACGAATTGAATAAAAGGCGTGTCGTACTTTTTGCAAACGCGGTTATCATCTTCGCCAAACGCGGGCGCACAGTGTACAATTCCCGTGCCGTCTTCAGTTGTAACATAATCATCGCAAGTAATGAAAAATGCTTGCTTGCCGGATTTTGCAACAATTTCATTTGCGAAAGGATAAAGCGGCTCATATTTTTTATATTCTAAGTCTTTACCTTTGTAACGCGCCAAAATTTTTCTTTCGCCTTCCACGCCTTCAAAAACTTTTTCTACAAGTGCTTCAGCCAAAATATAATTCGTGTCGCCGACTTGAATTTTTACGTAGTCAACTTTTGGATTCATACAGAGTACTAAATTTGAAGGCAACGTCCAAGGGGTAGTTGTCCACGCCAAATAATAGGCGTCGTCGTCAACGGCTTTAAATTTTACAACTGCCGAGCGTTCCTTCAAATCTTTGTAACCGAGTGAAACTTCATGACTTGAAAGCGGCGTACCACAGCGCGGGCAATACGGTACAACTTTATGCCCCTTGTACAGCAAGCCTTTGTTCCAAATTTCTTTCAACGCCCACCATTCAGACTCAATGTAGTTATTTTCGTATGTGATATAAGGATTTTCCATATCAGCCCAAAAACCGACGACGCCGGAAAATTCTTCCCACATAGTTTTATATTTCCAGACAGATTCACGGCACTTTTTAATAAACGGCTCAATCCCGTAAGCCTCAATTTGTTCCTTGCCGTTAATTCCGATGAGCTTTTCAACTTCCAACTCAACCGGCAAGCCGTGAGTATCCCAGCCTGCTTTACGCAAAACTTTTTCGCCTTTCATTGAATGATAGCGCGGGAATAAATCTTTGATAACGCGCGTTAAAACGTGTCCAACGTGCGGCTGCCCGTTTGCAGTTGGTGGACCGTCATAAAATGTAAAATTCTTGCAACCTTCGCGCTGATCAATCGCTTTTTGTGCAATGTTATTTTCAGCCCAGAAATTTTCAACTTCTTTTTCTCTACTGGCGAAGTCTAAATTTGTATCAACTTTTTTGTACAAAATAAAAAACCTCCATATGTAAAACTTTTGCCGCGTCATTATATCAGATAAAAATTTTTTTGGGAATAAAATAATTTAGTTTCAGAATTTCTTGTTAAAAATAGCGTTAATATTTGAAAAACTTTAAATTGGGAATTATAATTCTGGAAAATTAGTACAACTATCAAAGCCCATATTTAAATCTCCTTTCAATTAATGTTATAGTATAAATCAATTTTATAGGAAGTGTTGGAATGGTTTACCTTGTAGGCGCAGGACCCGGCGACGCGGGATTATTGACAGTCAAGGCGCGGGAAATTTTGGAAATGGCGGACGTTGTAATTTATGACAAATTGGCAGACGAAAAACTTTTAAATTACGCGCCGACCGCCGAAAAAATTTACGTTGGAAAATCTGCAGGGCGTCACACTCTCAAGCAAGACGAAATTAACAATTTGCTTGTAGAAAAATCTAAAACTGCAAAAAATATCGTGCGTCTTAAAGGCGGCGATCCCTTTGTATTTGGACGCGGCGGCGAAGAGGCTTTAACTTTGCGTGAAAATAACATTAACTTTGAAATAATTTCCGGTGTCACAAGCGCAATAGCCGTTCCCGCCTATGCAGGAATCCCCGTTACTCATCGAGGCGTTGCCGCGTCTTTTGCCGTCGTTACTGGACATGAAGACCCCAATAAATCTGAATCAAGCATTAACTGGGAAAAAATTTCTACTGCCGTTGACACGCTGATTTTTTTAATGGGCGTTGAGAATTTGCCGAAAATTACTGCAAAATTGATTGAACACGGACGCGCCAAAAATACGCCTGCCGCCGTCATTCGCAACGGTACAAAGTTTTCTCAACAAGTTTTAGTTTCGACGCTTGAAAATATTTCTGCTGATGTTGAAAAAAATAATATCAAGCCGCCCGCAATTTTGATTGTAGGCGAAGTTGTAAACCTGCGCGAAAAATTAAAATGGTTTGAAAATAAAATTTTATTCGGCAAAAAAATTGTCGTAACTCGTACAAGGGCGCAAGCCTCAAAACTTACGAGGCAACTTGAAAATTTGGGCGCGGACGTTATCGAATTTCCTACAATTAAAATCGCCGAGTCTTCAGATAATTTTAAAAATCTTGACGCGGCAATTTCAAATATAAAAAATTTTGACTGGATAATTTTTACCAGTGCAAACGGCGTTGAAAAATTCTTTGAACGGCTGAAAATTTCAAAATTGGACGCCCGCGCTTTAAATGCCTCTAAAATCGCTGTAATTGGCTCTGCAACCGCCGAAAAACTAATGGGCTATAATATTATACCGGATTTAATACCCGCCGAATTTCGCGCTGAAAGCCTCGTAGACGCGCTCAAAAATTCTGTTAGCGGTAAAAATATTTTAATCGCTCGCGCAGAAGTTTCACGGGATATTTTGCCAAATGAATTAAAAAATTTCGGCGCAAATGTCACGGTTGCGGCGGCTTACAAAACTGTTGCAGATACACCGCCGAAAATTGATTTTTCAGAAATTGACTTGGTAACTTTTACAAGTTCTTCAACGGTTGAAAATTTTGTTGCAGTAGCAGGAATTGAAACGTTGAAAAAAATTAAAGCGGCGGCGATCGGTACTGTAACTGCTGAAACTTTGAAAAAATTCGGCGTAACTGCTGACATTGTCGCCAAAGAATTTACCATTGCAGGACTTGTTGACGCCATTAAAAATTTTTACGAAACTTGAAATTTTTGCGGAGGTGAAATTTTGGCAGAAGAAATTTTTCTGTTTGAGTGCGAAAAAAATTATTCTGTTGCTGAAATAAAAAATCTTGGCTTAAATCGCAGTGAAGAAAATTTGCAAAAACTGCTTGAAATTTTTCCTACTGTTACAGATATTGAAGTTAAGCGCGAAATTGTTTCCTCAATCGGCAGGCAAAATAACAACCAAAAAATTTTCGACTTCATAAAAAATAATGTTTACATCTGCGGCTTTATGGACTTGGTTTATCAAATGTACCGCACTTGCCTTTACAAAGGTAAGACGGACGAAAATTTTAAAAATCTCGGCGAAGAAATTAAAAACTTTTTCGATAACGAAGTTTTAAATAAAATGTTTGAGTATTTTACCTACAAGCAAACTCATACAGGAAAAATTTTGCACGAGAAAAAATATTCAAAGCCGATTCTTTTGCGCGGCAATAACCTTGAAACTTTGAAAAAAATCGAAAAAAAATCCGTGCAACTGATTTTTACTTCGCCGCCATATTACAACGCTAAAATTTATTCAAATTATCATTCGTACAAAGATTATTTGTCAGATATGTTGAAAACGTTAGAAATTTGCCACGAAGTTTTGGAAGACGGCAGATTTATAATTATCAATGTTTCGCCGGTTATTTCAAAACGTCCCGGCAGAGAATTTGAAAGCGTTCGTTACCCAATACATTTTGATTTTCACAACATTTTGACTCGCGCAGGATTTTATTTTGTCGATGAAATTCAATGGATAAAGCCGGAATCAGCGGTTAAAAATAGAAATGGCGGTTATCAACAAACAAAAATGCCTTTAAGTTACAAGCCGAATTGTATCAATGAAAGTATTATGGTTTACAGGAAAAATGCCCCGTTTCTGTTGGATAAAAATATTGCGCTGTACGACAAAACTTTTGCCAATGATGAAATTTTTGACAGCTCAAATTGTTGGTACATTGCGCCGACTGCAAATAAAAATCATCCCGCAGTTTTTCCGAAGGAACTTTGCAGAAAAATTTTAAAATATTATTCGTTTCGTGGCGACGTGGTTTTAGATCCCTTTGCCGGTTCAGGAACTTTTGGCGAAGTTGCAATAGAAATGAAACGTATTCCAATTTTATGTGAACAAAATGAAAAATATTGCGATTTAATAAACGAGGGAAATTTTTATGTTCAGCTTTGAGGAAAAAATTATTGAGGCGACGGTTGAAAAATTGATTCACGGCAAAGATTATCGCCGCGAAGTTGTGAACGATATAAACGTAAAATTTTTAGATTTTACACTGGAATTTTTCAAAAAAATTGTTGACGCAAAAATTAACGACGAAAAAATAAATTTGGATTGGTACAAAAAATATTTTTTGAGCGAAGAAAATTTTGATAAAGGCGACATTGCGATTTTTTCCGGAATAAATTTGAAGACGATAAATAATATTTGCGGCACGACGACTAAAAAAATTGTGATTGACGTTGCAAACCAAAACTTTGACTACTTGAAAAATTTGATTCATCAGTTGGAAGTTGACGGCGAAGGCGATTTAAACATTCAAATTAAAATTACAAAAAATGCCGTGTCAGTCGATTTGAATTTATCAGAAAGTTTGATTATATTAAATGCGTTGGCAACGAAAAAAATTGCATTGCGCGGCGGGGCTTGGTCGGCGATTGGCAAAAGAGTTGAAAAGCCGCTTTTAATAAAACTTTGCAAAATTTGCGGAGTTTCAGAAAAAAATTACAACGCCGAAAATTTTGTACGAGACAAAAATTTAGATTTTGACCGTGAAGTAGATTTTAAATTATACGGCAACGGCGGCAAAGAATATCGTTGCGAAGTAAAATTGATGGGCAGTGGCAATCCCGAATCAGCGGACGCCGTTATAGCAAGAAATTCAGATATTTTTATTGCAGATACTTTGAGTACACAAAATAAAAATCAGTTGCAAGATTTAAAAATTTGCTGGCTGGAATTAAAAAATCACAGTCACGAAGAAATAATTTCGCAGTTCAAAAAAATTCTTGAAAAATTGAATATTCCGTTTGAAAAATAAAAATTTTTATGGAGGTTGAAAAATGTTCAATAAAATAATACGCCCGCGCAGATTGAGAATTTCTGAAAATATGCGCTCTCTGGTAAGTGAAACAAATTTAACCGTAAAAGATTTTGTGTACCCAATTTTTGTAGTACCGGGCAAAAATATTCGTGAAGAAATTCCAAGTATGCCGAATTGTTACCATTTGTCAGTTGATAACGCCGTTGAACTTGCAAAAAAAATTTCTGCATTGGGAATTTTGGCAGTTGAAGTTTTTGGACTTCCAGAATATAAAGACGAAATTGGCTCCAGTGCGTGGGATATGACTAGCCCTGTACAACGCGCCATTTCTGAAATTAAAAAAGCCGTCCCCGAACTTTTAATTGTCGGCGACGTTTGTCTTTGTCAGTATACAAGTCACGGACATTGCGGCAAACTTTGCGGCAGTTATGTTGACAACGACGAAACTTTAAAATTGTTGCAAAAAGTGGCAGTAAGTCAAGCGGCGGCGGGCGCAGATATTATCGCCCCTTCAGATATGATGGATGGAAGAATTGCGGCAATTCGTGAGGCGTTGGACGAAAATAATTTTTCCAACGTTGTAATAATGAGTTACGCGGTTAAATACGCCTCCGGCTTTTACGGACCTTTCAGAGACGCGGCGAACAGTGCGCCACAATTCGGCGACAGGAAACAATATCAAATGGATTGTGCGAACGTCAGAGAGGCGTTGAAAGAAGTTGCACTTGATATTGATGAAGGCGCAGATATTATTATGGTTAAACCTGCGCTTGCGTACCTTGATATTGTCAGCAAGGTTCGCGCAGAAATTAATAATCCCGTTGCCGTGTACAATGTCAGTGGCGAATACACAATGGTTAAAGCGGCGGCGGCTAACGGCTGGATTGATGAACGGCGAATTGTTTTGGAAAGTTTAACGTCAATGAAACGCGCAGGCGCAGATATTATCATAACTTACCACGCTATTGACGCCGCGCAATGGCTTTAAAATCTTTTTGCCATATCGCAAATTAAAAAGACTGCCGCATTTGCGACAGCCTTTTTTTATTCGAGAAAATCTTTCAATTTTTTACTGCGACTTGGGTGGCGAAGTTTACGCAACGCCTTAGCCTCAATTTGTCTGATTCTTTCGCGTGTAACGTGGAAATTTTTTCCGACTTCTTCAAGTGTACGCGCCTTGCCGTCTTCCAGTCCAAAACGCAATTTCAAAACGTCTTTTTCACGCGGCGTTAAAGTACTCAAAACTTCGGTAAGTTGCTCCTTTAAAAGCGTAAAAGATGCAACGTCCGCCGGTGCTTGTGCGTCATGATCTTCGATAAAATCGCCCAAATGTGAATCTTCCTCTTCCCCAATAGGCGTTTCCAAAGATACAGGTTCTTGAGCGATTTTCATAATTTCACGAACACGATCAACCGGCACTTCCATTTCAACAGAAATTTCTTCGGCAGTAGGTTCGCGCCCGTATTCCTGCAAAAGTTGCCGTGAAACTCTAATCAATTTGTTAATCGTTTCAACCATATGCACGGGGATTCTGATTGTACGCGCTTGATCTGCAATGGCTCGCGTTATCGCTTGACGAATCCACCACGTGGCGTAAGTTGAAAATTTGTAACCTTTGTTGTAGTCAAACTTTTCAACCGCTTTAATCAGTCCCAAATTGCCTTCCTGAATTAAATCAAGAAACATCATACCGCGCCCAACGTATCTTTTGGCAATGCTGACAACAAGGCGCAAATTTGCTTCAGCCAATTCTTTTTGCGCCAATTTGCCGTCCTCGTCATTCTTTTCCATACGTTTTGCAAGTTCAATTTCCTGTTGCGCGGTTAAAAGCGGTACGCGCCCAATTTCTTTCAGGTACATTCTAACAGGATCATCAATCGCCACGCCATCCGGCACGGTAATTTCTATTCCTTCACTTGAAGTAACTTTTTCTGATTCTTCACTTTGCGGCAAATCTGCAGTTGAAAGCGAAGTCAAATCTTGCTTGTCGGTATCGTCAATTATTTCAACGCCTTGTTTTGACAACTCCGTGTATATGTATTCAAATTCCGCTGCCTCTTTGTCCGCCGATAAATCCGGTCTCTGCGTAGCATCTATCAAATCGCTTTGCGACAATTTATAAGCGTTTTTAGCCGCCTTGTCAAAAAGCATCGATACTATTTGAGAGCTACGATCGCCGCCCATTTCAGTTATTTTTGAATCGACAGCACCAGCTTTTTCTGTTTCGACAGTGGAATTTTTTCCTGCTTCGACAGTTCTAGTTTTTCCTGTCATACTGTAGCTCCTTTCAATATTTAAAATTTTATAAAATTATAATTCGGTAATTTCTTTTTGAATTTCCTGCAAGGCTTGAAGTTGTTCCTTCCAAGATTTTATATCGCCGACCTTAAAAAAATTTTCGGCGGCGTTGTTAATTTGCTGATAACGCCTTTCAAGTATCAGACGACGCATAATTTTTATAGAATCTTGAAACGCTGACATTTGCGAATCGTACGGCTCATCTTTGCCGAGTATTCGAGAAATTTCCCAATTTGCCTCCGGCGTCAATTCTGAATTTGCGTTAAAAATATCAGGCGTTTTCCCTTCAGAATAACATTTTTCAATATAATTTATAATTTCTTGATGAACAGTTATAAAATTTTTTGATGATATAAAAGAATTTACGTAATTTAAAAGTTCTGGCTCATTCCAAAGAGTTTTTATAATGCTGCCGCCGGATTGTTGAATTAGAGAAATTTTTAACGGCGGCAAATTTTTCTGATTTTCATTTTTTGAATTTGGCGAACGCGCAGAAAATTTTTTCCATTCCTCTAAAATTAAATCTTCGTCAAGCAAAAGTGCCGTAGAAAATTTTTTAAAGTACTCTCTTTGAATTACGTTATTTTTTATTTCGGCACAAAGCGGGAACATTTCACGAAGTACTTGCATTTTTCCGCGCAATGTGGAACAATCGGTTTGTTTGAATTTGTAATTAAATAGATAATCTATAAACGGCGTGACATTCTCCAAAAGTTTTTTGAAAGCGTCTTTACCGTGTTTTTGAATAAATTCATCAGGGTCTTTGCCGTCGGGAACGATTAAAATAAAGACCTCAACGCCGGTATTTTTCATCATTGGCAAGGCGCGAACTGTGGCACGTTGTCCCGCCTCGTCGCTGTCGTAACAAAAAATAATTCGCCGTGCATACCGTGATAAAATTTTTGCGTGATCTTCAGTAAAAGCCGTACCCAATGACGCCACAACGTTTTCAATTCCCGCGCTGTAAAGTGAAATGGCATCCATATAGCCTTCAACAATAATTGCAGTGTTCGCAGAAATGATCGCACGGTTAGACTTATCAAGACCAAAAAGCAACTTGCCTTTGCTGAAAATTTCAGTTTCCGGCGTGTTCAAATATTTCGGCTGATCTTTCTCATCAATTAAAATTCTTCCGCCAAACGCCACAACTTTACCGGAAATATCAGAAATTGGTATAATAACCCTGCCGCGCAACCTGTCAAAAACGCCACTGCTATTTTTTCGCTCCACTGCAAGACCGGCTGAAACCAGTTGACTTTCACTAAAACCACGTGAAATAATTTTTTTCGTGAGTGCGTCCCAAGAATCCGGCGCAAATCCAAGTTTAAACTCTTTAATGACTTTTTCAGATATTCCACGCGCCGCAAGATATTTCCTGCCTTGTTCGCCTTCAGCAGTTTTTACCAAGCAGTTATGATAAAAATCCCGCGTTAAAGTAGTTATCTTCAGTAAGGCGTCCTTTTCCTGTTCAAATTTAATTTCGTCAGAAGTTTTCTTTCGTGAAGGCAAATTTATACCGAGTCTTTCGGCTTGAAGTTTTACCGCCTCAAAATACGTGATATGTTCAATCAGCGAAATAAACTTGAAAACATTTCCGCCCGTATGACAACCAAAACAATAAAAAACACCTTTGTCCGGCGTAACCGTAAAGGAAGGAGTTTTTTCTTCGTGGAACGGACAACAAGCCCAAAAACGCCCGCTTTTCAAAGTCAAGGGTACGTACCGAGAAACTACTTCATAAATATCTGAACGTTCCTGCACGGCGTTTATAAATTCTTCCATTTCCGTATTTTCCACGTCTCCATCCTCCGTGCGTTATATATTCCCTGTCATTGCGAAATTTCCTTTTTTGCGCCTTCAATCGTATAAAAAAAACTTGCAAAAAATCAAAAAGTTAATATAATGTCAAATAGTCGAGGTGATTTAAAATGTTGAATAATAAAGCTGATATAGTTGAAAATTATATCCTCAAGCAACTTGAAGAAAAGGCGGCGGGATTCGTTGAACTTAGCAGGAGCGAATTAGCGGATAAAATCAGTTGTGCGCCGTCGCAAATCAGTTATGTTTTGAGTACGCGATTCACGCACGACAGGGGCTTTATGGTTGAATCGCGGCGCGGTTTAGGCGGCTATATTCGTATAACGATTATTGAAGACCCTGAATTGGAAAAAGATTTTTTGTACAACAGCATAATCAATCAAATTAAAGAGGATACGCCTTTTGAAACCGTGAAATCTTTTTTGACAAATCTTTTAGCCAACAAACTTATAACGCGGCGGGAATTTATGATTATCGCAAATACGATTTTAAATTTTTATCAAAGTGAAAGTAATGAAAAAATGTCAGCCGCCGAACGCGCCAAACTTACACGTTCCATTTTTGCAACTTTGGCTAATATCAGCTGAAAAAATTTTTACGGCTCCGGCGTCAGTCGGAGTTTTTTTATTGTGGCGTATTCCAATTTCGGCGCAATCTGTTATAATATCTAAGTTGATTTTTTTTAAGGTGGTGATTAAATGCAAGAAATTTTAAACGAAATGCACAAGTGGATGAACGATTATATGAAAAGTTTTTACAGCAAAGACGACGAAGTTCAGCAAGGAATTTTGATAAAAGAAAAACATACCGGCTACGTTACGGCGAATTGCATTGAGCTTGCCAAATTTTTAAATTTTTCTAAGCACGACAGCGAATTGGCAGAAATTATTGGATTGTTTCACGATGTGGGCAGATTTCGGCAGTACAGCATTTACAAAACTTTCAACGACGCTGATTCAGAAGACCATGCAGATTTAGCGATTAAAGTTATTGAGGAGCTGGAATTTTTTAAAAATCTTGACGCCGCTGATTATGAAATTGTGAAATTTGCGATTCAGCAACACAACAAAAAAAATATTGCGCCTTGCGAAGACGACAGAAAAATTTTATTTGCAAAAGTTATTCGTGACGCTGATAAACTGGATATTTATAGAGTTTTGGAGCCGTTCCTAGCGCAAGAAAACGCTGATAAAATGCCAAAATTTATTAAAGGCGTACAACGCGCAGATGTCAGCCCTGATTTTGTTGAAAATTTCATTACCGGCAAGCAAGCCGACTACAGGAAAATTCGTACCAACGGCGATAGAAAAATTGTGCGCTTGATGTGGATTTACGATATAAATTTTGCATGGACTATGAAAAAAATTGTGGAGCGCGGCTACATTGAAAAAATTGTAGAAAATCTGCCGCAAGATGAAAAAATTGCTGAAGGTGTAAAGCGTCTTCGTAGTTATGTGAAAAATTTTATATACGGTTAATTTTTTGAATGTAGTTTCTTTCGTTTGGCGTTGGAATATTTTTAACTTTTTAAAACGGCTTTTCTTTCTTTGGCGCAAAGAAAGAAAACCCTACCAAAAGAAAGAAACAGCCGCACATAACGACATCACGTCGTTAAGCGCGGCTGGGCGCACGTCCTGTGCGCCCATCTTTCCCAATTCTAAAATTTTGTCAAAAATATAACTTTATAGATTGAGGAGTTTTAAATGGTAAATTTTATCCAACAGGAAATTGAAAACGATTTAAAAGAAGGCAAATACACGAACGGTATTTTAACACGGTTTCCGCCTGAACCGAACGGCTATTTGCACATTGGACACGCTAAGTCCGTTTGCTTGAATTTTGGATTGGCAAATTTTAATAACGGGCTTTGCAATTTGCGTTTCGACGACACTAACCCTACCAAAGAAGATGTTGAGTACGTCGATTCAATTCAGGAAGATATTAAATGGCTCGGCTTCGATTGGGGCGACAGAAAATTTTTTGCGTCAGATTATTTCGGCAAGTTTTACGAATACGCGGTTGAATTGATTAAGCGCGGGCTTGCTTACGTTGACGATTTAAGCGCGGAAGAAATTAAAGCTTATCGCGGAACTTTGACTGAACCGGGCAAAGAAAGTCCCTGCCGTAACCGTTCGATTGAAGAAAATTTAAATCTGTTTGAACGTATGAAGGCGGGCGAATTTGCCGACGGCGAAAAAGTTTTACGCGCCAAAATTGATATGGCGTCCCCAAATATAAATATGCGCGATCCCGTCATTTACAGAATTACGCGCACAACTCATCATCACACCGGCGACGAATGGTTAATTTATCCAATGTACGACTTTGCACACCCGCTTGAAGACGCCATTGAAGGTATTAGCCATTCTGTTTGCACGTTGGAATTTGAAGACCACCGCCCGTTTTATGATTGGCTTTTAGATTCATTGGGATTCGACGTTAATACCCGCCCGCGTCAAATTGAATTTGCGCGGCTTGACTTAACCAACACAATTACCAGTAAAAGAAAATTGCGTCAACTTGTTGAAGAAAAGCACGTGCGCGGTTGGGACGATCCGCGTATGCCTACACTTTCTGGAATGAGACGGCGCGGCTTTACTCCTGCGGCTATAAGAAATTTTTGTAATGAAATTGGCGTGGCAAAAAGTAACAGTCTTGTTGATGTTGCAATGTTGGAACATTGCGTGCGCGAAGATTTAAATAACAATGCTGATAGAGTTATGGCGGTTTTAAATCCGCTGAAAGTGGTTTTAACGAACGTTGAAGAAAATAAAACCGAATATCTTTTTGCCGAAAATCACCCGTCGCGCAGTGCAAGCCGCTATGTTCCATTTACGCGCGAAATTTTCATTGAACGCGATGACTTTATGGAAGACGCGCCGAAAAAATTTTTCCGTCTTAAACCGGGCGGCGAAGTTCGCTTGAAATACGCTTATATTATCAAGTGCGAAGAAGTTATAAAAGACGCGGCGGGCAATGTTATTGAATTGCGCTGTACGATTGATCCAACTTCAAAAAGCGGCGGCGCAACTGCCAACAGAAAAATTAAAGGCACAATTCACTGGGTTAGCGCACAACACGCGCTGAAAGCTGAAGTTCGCCTGTACGATTATCTTTTGACAACGGACGAAAAAGGCAACCTTCCTGAAGATTGGCTCGGCGCACTTAATCCAAATTCTTTGATTGTAATTGAAAACGCGCTGATTGAACCCAGCGTAAAATTGACTGCGGCGGGCAAACATTTTCAATTTTTGAGGCTTGGCTATTTTGTAACAGACCCTGACACGACGCCGGAAAAATTGGTGTTTAATCGCGTTGTCGGCTTGAAAGATTCTTGGCAAAAGGTTAAGGATTAAATTATGAATCTAAAGAAAAAAATAGCGGCGGCAATTTTGAGCGGACTTTTATTTAATCCCGCGTCAATTCCTGTAGCGTCCGCCGAAATTCAAACTATTGAGGCTGAAGGTTTTTACACAATGGGCGATGGACCGGAAGAAAATCCCGCCGTTGCCAAAGAACGCGCTCGCGCAGACGCCAAACGCGCCGCAAGTGAACAAGCTAGCGTTTTTGTTGAAAGTATTTCTGAAGTTAAAAACGGCAACCTTACACGTGATGAAATTCGTACAGTTTCGGCAACCGTTTTGCAAGTGGTTGAGGCTCCAATTTCTGTTGAAGTTATAAACGAAAGTATTATTCAGTACCGTTGCCATATAACCGTTACGGTTGATACTGAAAATGTGCAGGAGCAACTTTACAGAGGACGCGATAAAATCGAAGAGGCAACTCACCGCGTCAAGGAATTAGAGGCAGATAAAGCCCGCCTTAATTCTGAACTTGCCGAATTGAAGGCGAAATACAAAGTTGCAAATGAAATTGAACGGCAGGAAATTTCCAAAGACTTCAAACGCAATGAAGAAAAATTCAGCGCGTTACAACTTACCGAACAAGGCGAAAATTTTTACAACAACAGAGAATATCCCGCCGCTATCGATGCCTTAAATAAAGCAACTGAAATTGATCCCAGTTATGCAAATGCGTGGGCGTGGCTCGGCGCAGTTTATAACGATTTTGGCAATTCTCAAAAAGCTATGGAGTACAACCAAAAGGCTATTGAACTCAACGACAAAAACGCGCTGGCGTGGAATAATTTGGGCGTTACATATGCACATCTCGGCAACTTTGAAAAATCTGTTGAATGTTACAAAAAATCCATTTCGCTTGACGAAAAACTTTTATATCCACTTTGCAATTTAAGCGGTATGTATATAAGAAGTGGCGATTTGGATAAAGCACTGGAATTTTGCAATAAAGCCGTAGAAATTGCGCCCAATCGTGCCTACGCTTGGAGCAGTCTTGGCAATGTTTATTCTGCAATGTACAATTATGAAAAGTCTTTTGAACTTTATACAAAGGCGATTGAACTTGATCCAAATAACTCCATTATTTTAAGCGGAATGGGCAATTTGTTTTTGCAAATTGGACAAAAAGAAAAGGCACTTGAATATTTTAACAAGGCTATTGAATTGAATCAAAAAATTTTGGAAAAATCGCCGGATGATATTATGGAGCTGATACTTTTAAGCTACAGTTATCGCGCGTTGGAAAATTACGATAAAGCCGTTGAATGTTCGCGCCGCGCCGTTGAAATAAATACAAACGCGGTTTTGGCGTGGAGTATTTTAGGCGAAAATTATTTTTTCAAAGAAGACTATACAAACGCCGCCGCAAGTTTTAAAAAAGCTATTGAGCTTGATAACCAAAATGTAGATGCGTGGAGCAATCTCGGCTGGGTTTATTATAAATCTGGGCAATACGACAAGGCACTGGAAAACTTTGAACAGGCAATGAAACTTTTTCCTGGAAATGCTTTAACTTTGATTGGTTGGGGTGAAGTTTATCTGCAGATGAAAGATTATCCAAACGCCATAGAATGTTTCAAAGAGGCTACTGAATTTGCGCCAAAAGTTATGTCAACGTGGTTACATTTAGCTTTGACGTATCAAACGACGGGCGATTATAACGACGCCATTAACGCCTATAAAAAAGCGATTGAAATTTATCCCAAAAGTAATTGGATTTGGAAAAATATCAGCGATTGTTATAAAAAACTTGGCAACACTGCAGAGGCTGAAAAGTATCTTAACAAGGCTATTGAATTGGGATTTAAAATTTCTGAATCGTAAATTGAGAGGAGAATTTAAAATGATGAAAAGACCGCCACGCGGCTTGACTGATAAAGATATGATAAAAAATTACGTTGAAGAAAAATCTGTAGAGGCGCAACTTATGACAGCGGCTAAAAAAGCCGAAAAACGCCGCCTTGCAGACGCGGCAGACGCTCCGCCTGAACCTTTGGCAAAGGCTGGATTTACCAAAGATTTAACTGAAAAACTTGGTATGGAACTTTTGGCAATGAAAATGGAATTGGAAATGGGCGGCGTTAAAAGTTTCGACTACAAAATTAAACGCGACGGCGAAAAAATTACTCTCACTGTCGTTGATAAAAAATTTTAGATTTTAGAAAAATTTTTTAAAATCTAAAAAAGCGACTGAAAGGAGCTTTTCAATGGAGGATATGACGACAGTAGCGGTAATAATTTTTGGTGCCGCGTACGCGCTGATAATTTCCGAAAAAGTTCATAGAACGATTGTTGGAATTTGCGGCGCAATGCTGATGATTATTTTTGGTATAGTTTCACAAGAAACGGCGATTCATCACATAGACTTTAACACGCTGGGACTTTTAATGGGTATGATGATAATCGTTAATATTACCAGTGAAACGGGCTTATTTAATTTTCTGGCGATATGGGCGGCAAAAAAAGTTAAAGCACAACCTGTAAAACTTTTGGTGGCGTTGAGTGCATTAACGGCGGTATGTTCGGGACTTTTGGACAACGTTACAACCGTTTTGCTGACAGTTCCAATAACTTTTAACATTGCCGCGCAACTCAAAGTTGACGTAAAACCATTTTTAATGGCGCAAATTATCAGTTCAAATATCGGCGGTACTGCAACTTTGGTAGGCGACCCGCCAAATATTATGATTGGCTCGGCTGTAGGTTTAAGTTTTATGGATTTTATCTATAACTTGACATTTCCGGCGGCGTTAATTTTCTTCGTAACTATTGCGATAATGATTATGATGTACGGTTCAAAACTAAAAACACAGCCGGAATTACAAGATAAAGTTATGCGTCTGGATGAATACAGCCAAATTACAGATCCCGTGTTAATGAAGAAATGTTTGGGCGTTTTGGCGGCAACAATGGGGTTGTTTGTACTGCACAGCACATTTGGATTAGAAACGGCAACGGCGGCACTTAGCGGCGCGGGGGCTTTACTGCTTTTAACTTATCATCACGACGAAGAAAAAATTGCAAAAGTTTTGAGCAAAATTGAATGGCTTGCAATATTTTTCTTTGCAGGATTGTTTGTATTGGTCGGTGGCTTGGTTGAAACTGGCGTAATAAAAGCAATGGCGGCTGAAGCAATAAAAATTACAAACGGCAGTGTAACAGGAACGGCGATTTTAATTTTGTGGATGAGTGCAATAGCGTCGGCGTTTATTGATAATATTCCGTTCGTTGCAACATTGATACCGCTGATAAAAGATATGGGTGAAATGGGATTGTCGAATTTGGAGCCAATGTGGTGGAGTTTGGCGTTAGGCGCGTGCTTAGGCGGCAACGGTACATTGATTGGCGCAAGTGCAAACGTAGTTGTAGCAAGTATGGCGGCGCAGCGCGGCAAGCCAATTTCATTTATTAGCTTTATGAAAACGGCGTTCCCGCTTATGATATTGTCGATAATAATTTCAACAATTTATGTTTGGATAAGATATTTATAAAATAAAAAAATGACAACCAAAAAATTAATGACCAAAAAATTAATGGCTGGAACTTTTGGCGCGTCATAGTTTTCAGCTAGAGGCGTTGACTAAGAAAGCGAAGTACTAGGATAGATAAACGACGCTGAATTTACGTTTACCCTAGAAAACCTGACGCGCCGTAAAAAGCACTTTCTTTTGGTACTTTTCTTTTTGCTTTGGAAAAGAAAAGTACATATAAATTTAAAGATAAAAAATAAAAAAATTAAAATCTCTGCTTGAAAAAAAATTTTTGAATTGGCAGGGATTTTATTTTGGTGTATAGAATTTTTAAAGAAATTTTTGTAGCGACATTTAATTTATAAGTGTTGACTTTACGAAAGGGGATATATTATGAACGTAAAACTCGCTAATCCATTTATCGAGGCGTTCCTGAATGTTATGCCGGTATTGGGGTGTCCGACTCCAAAAAGAACAAAAGTTTATCTTCACGAAAAAGAAGTTGCCAATGAAGGCGTTGCAGTACGTGTAAATTTCAAAAAAGAATTAATTGGCAGTGTTGTTTACAATATGACTGAAGACAGCGCGAAATTCATTGCTTCAACAATGATGATGGGAATGCCCGTAAATGACATAAAGGAAGAATTGGCAAGCAGTGCTATAAATGAGCTTTCAAATATGCTTACTGCAAATGCAACCACAAGTTTATCAACTCTCGGCTACGATGCAGATATTACACCGCCGCAAATGATGATTGCTGCAGGGCAAATAATGACTATTGGTACTTCGCAATGTTTGGGCGTTGAAATGGACGTTGGCGGACATCCTGTAAACATTTTAATTGCAATTAAACGCGCAAAAACAAGTAAAAATGCGGCAGGTCTTATTGATTAACCTACCGCACCGCGTCGATATTTTTTAGATACCGCCGAAAATTTGCCCGGAAAAATTATTTGAATTTCCTCCGCCCAAATTTCCGCCAATGTTAAAAGCCGAGCTTATGGCTTGATTTGCCTGCTGTCCGGCGTCAATTTCATTTGAGAAACGAACGCTGGAAGTTGCGGCTATTTCAGCGGCTTGTGCAGGATTTTCAACTTTAGAATTTTCCGGCTTGCGTCTGGGAAATTCATCTTCAAGAAATGAATCCTCGTACATTTCACCGAACGCATCTTCTTGAAAAAAATATTTTTCGTTACTCATCTTTAATACCTCCGCTGATTTATTTTAGAATATTTTACTCAAGAATATAATTTTATTCAACTAAAAAATCCTCTCTTGTAAAACGCAGGAGAGGATTTTTGCTATAGAAAAATTTTATGCTTCAGCAATTTCTTCTACAATTTCTTCAACAACATCTTCAACGAGTTCTGCAACGTTGTTTGAATCTTGTTCAACAGGTTTAATAGGGTTGACAACGTTTTGAGCGTTGCTTTCAACAACTTCTTCAACAACATCTTCAACGAGTTCTGCAACGTTGTTTGAATTTTGTTCAGCCTGTCCCATCTGTTCCATAAGTTCAACAGGTCTATTAGAATCTGCAACGTTTTGAAGGTTTTGAAGGGGTTGAATGTTTTGAGCGTTTTTAAGTGGTTGAGCGTTTTGATCGTTCAAGTCATAAACTGAAGAAATAGTACCAATTTCAACCTGATAAGTGTTGCCGTTTTCAGCTTCCACAATAATTTTAGTTTCGCCGTTGGCAACAGTTACGCCGGTAATAACGCCGCTAAGCGTGTTAGTTTCAGTAACGGGATTGCCATCTTCATCGGCTGAATATACAGTTTCTTCCCAATCAACGCCCTTGCCAATCATTCCGCTAAGTTGTCCAACTAAAACTGAAGTATCAATATTTCCAACAAGGGTATTAATATCTTCAAGTTTGCTTGCAACGTTTGTCATTTGTTCAAGGCTGGAGAATTGCGCCATTTGTGCAATAAATTCGCCGTTTTCCTGCGGTTCCAGCGGGTCTTGATATTGCAGTTGAGTTACTAAAAGTTTTACAAAAGCGTCTTTATCCAAGTCATTTTTAACTTCGGTTGCAGCTTCGGCTTTTTTCTGTTCAGCATAAGCCGCCGCGCTGTAAGTTACGCCGTTGACTGTAATTGTATTAAGTGCATTTGCCATTTCTAAAACCTCCAATTAAATTTTGTAGTCTACGCCGTCTGCGGAATTTGTTTCAGTGTCCGGTGTTACCGCGTCAACTTCGTCTTGAAGTGTATCAAAATCAATTCGTCTTGGTGCAGATTGTTGTTGCTGTTGTTGCCACGCTTGCCCGCCTTGACCATTCATTAAGCCGCTGTCACTTAAATAGGAGGAAACTTGAACGTTATCGACTTTCAAGCCTTGATCGCTAAGCTCCTGCTTAAGTTGTACGAGTGAATTTTCAATGGCTGCGCGAACTTGTGCATTGTCGCTGTAGAAACTAGCATTAACCGCGCCATTTTGACTGACTGAAACGCGCAAGGTTAATTGTCCCAAATGTTCCGGCTTGAGATTTATAACCATTTCGGTATTTTCAGCCGAGCGAATCAATCTTGCGTGTTCGACAATTTGCGCGGGAACAGTTTCAGTATCTCTTGCGGCTTGCGCGGCGGCTTCGGGGTTTTGAACTTCTGCAACGGGTTGAGCTGTGACATTGTTATTTGTAGGTGTTACGTTCGGTACAAAATTTTCTGCGCCACCAACATTTTGAATTTGGACTTCAGCGTTTGAATTAATAGAATTGGATTGTAAATTTTGTTGGGAGTTTTGCTGTAAATTGGGCGTTTCAGATTGTTGTTGCTGATGCTGTTCAGGTTGTTGACGATTCTGTTCAGGCTGTTGGCGAATATCAGTTTGTATTGGCGACAAAGGAGCATTCTGCGAATTTTCAAAACTGAAATTCTTGACGAATATTTCTGTTAATTGATTGAATTGATTATTTTGTTTAGGTTCAACTTGCGGATTAACCGCATTTAAAATTGGTTGCTCCTGAATTTCAATTTGCCGTTGAACTGTAGGCTGTAAAATTTGTTCCGCGTTCAAATTCGCAGTTTGAATTTGTGGCGATTCAACATTTAAATTTGTATTTTGCAGTTGAGCTTGTTCGGGAATCAAAGTATTTTGACGAGTAAAAATTTGTGGTTGAGCGTCTGAATTTTGATTCGGATTAAAAGTGAAATTTTTTCCATTCTGCGCGAAGTTGTTCAAAGTTTCGGGATTAACTTCAATAGCTTGTGGATTTTGTGAAGTTAAAGTTGCTTGAACGTCTTCAGCAGTCCACGTTTTGCCGCTCAAAATGTTTAACATTTCCTGCCCTTTATTTTCGCCGGGTTGCGGCATAACTGTCATTAAATTCATTTCGCCGGGATTTTCTGAAATTTGCGGCGGCAGTAAAGTTTCTGCACTTGAATTGAAGACGAACGGCAAAACATTTTGAATTTCAACTGCATCAGAAATTTCTAATTCAGGTTTAACTTTCGGAACCGGTAAAATATTTTCAATGTCAATTTTTTCATCGTTTAAAACATTTTTAGAATCAATTTCTGCGGGAACATTTGCCGAATTTTGGTTTATATTTTGAGGCGCGTCCTGCGGCTGGTTATTCTTTCCTTGATTTGCCGTATTAGTTTCGGCGTTTTTTTGTTCGACGGGACTTTCAGGATTTTTATTAGCGGCGTCGGAATATGAAACATCTTCGGCGTCGGAAGGATTTTGTTGTGCGGGCGCGGCTTGCCGGTTAATTGTATTATTGGCACGATCCAGCGCGGAATTAAAATCGTTGCCGCCTTTCGATGAGGTTTTATATCCAAGTTTAGAATTTCCTGTGGAGCCTGCCGATTGATTTATGTTAATCGACATTAAATTTGTGTTTGCATTTGCCATAGTTGCCTCTCCTCTCTAAATTGAGTATCGAATTTTTTTGCAATGCCATTAAATTTTTTTGAAGACAACGGCGCGGCGATTTTTTTTGTGTACAATTTTTTTCAATCTGTTATAATTGTTGAAAATTTATAAGGAGTGAAAAATTTGTTTGGCTTTTTGAAAAGATTTTTGGGCGATAACAACGAAAAAGAAATTAAGCGAATGCAAAAAGTTGTTGATAAAATAAATTCGCTTGAACCTACATATCAAAATTACACTGATGATAAATTGACGGGCTTAACTGAAGTTTTCAGAGAAAGAATCAGAAACGGCGAAACTTTAGATAGTATTTTACCTGAAGCGTTTGCAGTCTGCCGTGAAGCGTCGCGCAGAATTTTAGGTATGCGCCATTTCGACGTACAATTAATTGGCGGAATGTGTTTGCACGAAGGTAAAATTGCTGAAATGAAAACCGGCGAAGGTAAAACTTTGGTTGCAACGTTGCCGGTATATTTGAACGCGCTGGAAGGCAAAGGCGTTCATATGGTAACGGTTAATGACTACCTTGCAACCCGTGACAGCCAATGGATGGGGCGGCTTTATACTTTTTTAGGCTTAACCGTCGGCTTGATTGTTCACGATATGGATTTTCCGGAAAGAAAATATTCCTACAACTGCGACGTAACTTTTGGAACGAATAATGAATTTGGTTTTGACTACCTGCGCGATAATATGGTTGTACATTCTGAACAAATGGTACAACGTTCTTTGCATTATGCCATAGTTGACGAGGTGGACTCAATTTTAATTGACGAGGCGCGGACGCCGTTAATAATTTCCGGTCCCGGTCAAAAATCTACTGACACTTATGCAATTATGGCGCGTGCGGTTGCAACTTTAAAAGAGGGCGAAGATTATACCGTTGACGAGAAACAGAAAACAGTTTCGCCGAAAGATGAAACCATTCCGAAAATTGAACAGCGTTTAGGAATTTCCAATTTGTACGCGCCTGAAAATATTGAACTGTCACACGGCTTTAACGCGGCGTTGCGTGCAAAATCTTTGTTCAAACGTGACAGAGATTATGTTGTACGCGACGACGAAGTTATAATTGTTGACGAATTTACAGGACGTTTAATGCCCGGACGCAGATATTCTGACGGCTTGCATCAGGCGATTGAGGCGAAGGAAGGCGTTAAAATTCGCCGTGAATCTCAAACGCTTGCTACGATAACTTTTCAAAATTATTTCCGTATGTACGATAAACTTGCAGGAATGACGGGTACGGCTAAAACTGAAGAAGACGAATTTTTGAAGATTTACAAGTTGCCGGTTATTGTTGTTCCAACAAATAAACCCGTTCAAAGAATCGATCATCCGGACGTAATTTACAAAAACAAACGCGCCAAATATAAAGCCGTCGGCAAAATGGTTGAAGAAATTCACGCCAAAGGGCAACCGATTTTAATTGGTACGACTTCAATTACACAATCTGAAGAGCTTAGCGCAATTTTGAAAAAGCGCGGTATACCTCACAGCGTTTTAAATGCAAAGTTTCACGAAAAGGAAGCTGAAATTGTTGCAAACGCGGGACAAAAAAATACTGTTACAATCGCAACAAATATGGCAGGACGCGGCACAGATATTAAACTTGGTGAAGGCGTTCCCGAATTGGGCGGACTTTTTATAATTGGTACGGAACGTCATGAATCACGGCGAATTGATAACCAACTTAGAGGGCGCAGCGGGCGTCAAGGCGACCCGGGCGAATCCAGATTTTATCTTTCTTTGGAAGATGATTTAATGAGGCTTTTTGCGTCAGATAACGTTGCAAAAATTATGGACAAACTCGGAATGGAAGAGGACGACCCGATAGAACATAGTTTAATAACAAAGTCGATTGAACACGCGCAGAAAAAAGTTGAGGCACGAAATTTTGACATTCGCAAACACGTTTTGGAATATGATGACGTAATGAATCAGCAGCGCGAAATTATTTACGGCGAACGTAAAAAAATTCTCAACGGCGAAAATTTACGCGCCAATATCGTTGGAATGATTAACCACATTATAAAATCTGAAATGAATCAGTACGCCAATGAAAAACTTTATCCCGAAGAATGGCAACTGCCGGAAATTATCAAAGACGCCGAACAAATTTACGCGGAGCCCGGACAAATTCAACTTTCAGAAATGGAAAAAATGAGCCGTGACGAAATTAAAGAATACCTTGAAGGAATTGCCGCCGCCAATTACAAAAAGCGTGAAGATACTTTTGGTGAAGAAACAATGCGCGAACTGGAAAAAGTTATAATGTTGCGCGTTGTAGATAACAAATGGATGGAGCATTTGGATCATATGGATTTACTGCGCGAAGGAATAAATTTGCGTGCGTATGGACAAAGAAACCCGCTTGCAGAATATAAAATTGAGGCGTTAGCAATGTTTGAGGAAATGGAGGCGTCCATTCAAGATCAAATTGCATCGCTGATTTATCATGTGGCAGTTGTCGCGCAGGAAGAACAAAAAGTGCAAGACAGGTTACAAACTGCTCAAGCGTCACACGGCGACGACGTTAGCCCCGCTGAAACTCAAAAAAAACTTAAAGACGCCGACGGTAAAAAAATTGGCAGAAATGATCCTTGTCCCTGCGGTAGCGGCAAAAAATACAAAAATTGTTGCGGGCGCGGTAAATAAATTGGAGGCGTTACCAATGAAAAATTTTACAACCTGGGCAGATGTTAAAGATAATCTTATGGCGGCTGAAGAAATTTTTGAATGTGATAAATGGCTTGCTGAACTTGGAATTTTAATGGATAAACTCGACGCGGGCAAAATTACTGAACAGGAATACCGCAACCTTTGCTTTGAACTCGACAAAAAATATAATCTTGCCAAAGATACGGATGCTGATTTTTATGTTGGTACAGAAAATGATGAAGTCGAAAATTCGATTGATGATGAAAATAATTTAATTGGACAAATTGCCATTCATTTTTAAATTTGTTTTAGAAAGGTTATGAATTTGTACAACATTATTTTTTATGAGGATAAGAAAGGTAATTCGCCTGTTCGTGACTACACAAATCAGCTTGCAACCAAAAATGATAAGCTAAGCAAAAGTCAAGCAAGAAAAATATTTTATCAGTTTCAACGTTTGGAAATGTTCGGTACGCGAAATGGCGAACCTATTATCAAACATATTGAAGGCGAAATATGGGAATTACGCCCAACGCCTGACAGAATTTTATTTGCCGCGTGGATTGAAAATTCTTTTGTGTTACTTCATCAATTCAGAAAAGAAACTCAAAAAACGCCGCGCAGTGAAATAGAAAAAGCTAAAAATGAATTGGCGGACTTCAAAGAAAGAAATAATTTATTGGAGGCAATATGAATAAAATTGTTAGAGAAAAAAATCCGCTGGTACACTGTATAACAAATTATGTAACTGTTAATGACGTGGCAAACGCAATTTTGGCAGTTGGCGGCTCACCTGTTATGGCGGACGATATTAACGAGGTTGCCGAAATTACCGCCATTGCAAACGCACTTGTAATAAACATTGGCACTTTGAACGAACGCACGATAAAATCAATGGAAAAAGCGGGCGTTACTGCCAATTCAAAAAATATTCCCGTGATTTTAGATCCAGTCGGCGTCGGCGTTTCAAATTTGCGAAATAAAACCGTCGAAAAACTTTTAGAAACTGTAAAATTTGCGGCGATACGTGGCAACCTTTCAGAAATGGCGTTTTGCGCTGGGAAAAATTCAGCAACACGCGGAGTCGATTCAAATTCAACTGATGAAAAATTTTCTGCGGCTGAAGTTGCAAAAATTGTAGCTGAAAAATATTCTTGCGTGGCGATAATTACCGGCGCGGTTGATATTGTTACAGATGGAAAAAAATTCGCGCAGATTAAAAACGGTGTTGCCGCGATGGGGAAAATTACAGGTACAGGTTGCATGCTTAGCGGAATTTTGGGCGCGTATATTGGCGCAATTGAAGATAAATTTTCTGCGGCTGTAAGTGCGGTTGCGTCTATGGGAATTGCGGGCGAAATTTCATTTGAAAAATATTCTGAAGTCGGCACGGGCAGTTTGCACATTGGAATTATTGACGCACTTAGCAAGATTGATGATAAAATTATTTCTGCGCGAGGAAAAATTTTTTATGATTGATTATAATTTGTACCTTTGCACTGACAGAAATTTAACTTCAGATATTGAAAAAGCCGTTGCACTTGCGATAAAAGGCGGCGTTACGGTTGTACAACTGCGCGAAAAAAATTGTAGCAGTCTTGAATTTTTTGAAGTTGGAACGCGCCTTAAAAAAATTACCGCTGAAAAAAATATTCCGCTTATTGTCAATGACAGGTTAGATATTGCACAGGCGATTGACGCGGCGGGCGTTCACATTGGGCAAGACGATTTACCCTGCAAAATTGCAAGAAAAATTTTGGGTGCAGAAAAAATTATCGGCGTTTCAGTTTCAACAGTTGAAGAGGCGATTCAAGCCGAAATTGACGGCGCAAATTATTTGGGCGTCGGCGCAATGTTCGCAACAAATACAAAAACTGACGCTAAACTTGTTACAGTTGAAACTTTGAAAAAAATTCGTGCCGCCGTTAAAATTCCAATAGTTGCCATTGGCGGGATTAACCTTGAAACTATTTCAAAAATTAAACCTGCGAAAATTGACGGTGTGGCGGTAGTTTCTGCGATTATTGCGGCTGAAAATCCTGAAATTGCGGCGAAAAATTTATTGAACGTTTGGAGGAATTGAAATTTGAAAACGGCTTTAACAATAGCGGGCAGTGATTCAAGCGGCGGCGCAGGTATTCAAGCTGATATTAAAACAATGACAGTTTTGGGCGTTTACGCAATGAGCGCAATTACCGCACTGACGGCGCAAAATACAACGGGCGTTACTGCAGTTTTGGAAGTTACGCCGAAATTTTTGGAACAACAACTTGACGCGGTTTTTACAGATATTCCGCCGGACGCCGTGAAAATCGGAATGGTTTCATCGTCAGAATTGATTAAAACTATCGCAGAAAAATTAAAATTCTACAACGCAAAAAATATCGTCGTTGATCCTGTAATGGTTGCAACAAGCGGCGCAAAATTGATTGAAGATGATGCAGTTGAAACGCTGAAAAAATATTTATTTCCATTGGCAACCGTCATAACTCCAAACATTCCTGAAGCCGAAATTCTTTCAAATATAAAAATTAAAACTGCTGACGATATGGAAAAAGCGGCGAAAATTATTTTTGAAAATTACGGTTGCGCGGTACTTTGCAAAGGCGGGCACAGTTTAAACGACGCTAACGATATTTTATTTGACGGCGAAATTAAAATTTTTAACGGTAAAAAAATCGACAATCCCAACACGCACGGCACAGGTTGTACTTTGTCCAGTGCTATTGCGGCGGGGCTTGCAAAAAATTTAACTTTGATTGACGCAATTAGCGCGGCTAAAAATTATATTTCCGGCGCGTTGGCGGCAAATTTAAATCTCGGTAAAGGGCGCGGTCCCATGAATCACGCCTTTTTGCTGGAAAATTTCTAACATCTAAAACCTAGTACCTAACACCTAAATAAAAAGGAAGTGATTAAATGCTTGAAGACAGAAAAATAGAATTAACGGCACTGCGCGAAAAGCTTAATGAAATGGGGGATTCACTTTGACATCGCCAACAAGGAAGAAAAAATCGCCGAGTTGGAATATAAAATGGGCGAGCCGACTTTTTGGGACAACCCCGACACCGCGCAACAAATTACTCAAGAATTGAACGGAATTAAATCCGGCGTTGACGCCTATAAAAATCTTTTGTCGAAATTCGACGACGCCCAAACACTTTTAGAACTTGCAATGGAAGAAGGCGACGATTCACAGGAAACTGATATTATTTCAGAAATTCAAACTATCAAAGACGGCTTGGAAAGTTTGCGCCTTGAAATTTTATTGAGTGAACCCTACGACGCCAATAACGCAATTTTGACATTACACGCGGGCGCGGGCGGTACAGAGGCTCAAGACTGGACGCAAATGCTTTTAAGAATGTATGTTCGTTGGGCGGAGCGTCACGGCTTTACAGTTGAAACGGCTGATATTTTGCCCGGCGATGAGGCAGGCGTTAAATCTGTCACACTTTTTATCAAAGGTCATAACGCTTACGGTTTTTTGAAATCTGAAAAAGGTATTCATCGCCTTGTTAGAATTTCGCCTTTCGATTCAAACGCCCGCCGCCATACGTCGTTTTCAGCTTGTGATATTATGCCGGAAATTGATGACGCGGTGGAAGTTGATATAAATATGGCAGATGTGCGCGTTGATACGTACCGTGCAAGCGGCGCGGGCGGACAGCATATCAATAAAACTTCGTCAGCCGTAAGAATGACACACATTCCAACGGGGATTGTTGTGCAATGTCAAAATGAACGTTCGCAAATTCAAAATCGTGAACAATGTTTGAAAATGCTCCGCGCCAAACTTTTTGAGCTTGAACTTGAAAAAAAAGAAGAAGAAAAAGCCAAACTTGAAGGCGACCGAATGAAAATTGAGTGGGGCAGTCAAATTCGCTCCTACGTTTTTCAACCTTATACAATGGTAAAAGATTTGCGTACCGGCGAAGAAACCGGCAACGTTCAAGCGGTTATGGACGGCGAACTTGATAATTTTATTCGTGCATTTCTTGCAATGCGTGCAAATATCGCCGGTTGAGGAAAAATTTTTATGGAAATTTTAAACAGAATTGAAAATTTGAAAAAAATTTATTCGCTTAATCGACACGTTGAAGGCGGTTATTTTTCTGAAGTTTATACCGCGCCTTTCAATCAGAATGACAGAGCGACGGCGGGCAGTATCTATTTTTTGTTGGCAGGTAAGGACGTTTCGCACTTTCATAAAATTGATTGTGATGAAATTTGGTACTTTCACGAAGGTTGCGGCTTGAAAATTTTTGTATTGAAAAATGGCAAGCTTGAAGAATTTTTGCTCGGTAAAAATATTGACGAAGGACAACGCGCAATGGTTATAATTCCGGCGGGCGCAGTTTTTGCGGCTGAAAATCTTGACGCAGATAGTTATACTTTCGTTTCTTGTATGACTACGCCGAAATTTACTTACGAAGGTTTTAAACTCGTTACAAGGCAGGAATTTTTGAATTTGTACCCGCAAGCTACAGAAAAAATTTTGCGCTTGACTTACTCGGAGGATTTATAAAATGAAAAAATTTTTGGCAGTAATAGCAATTCTGTTGGTGATAGTTGCCGTGATTGGCGGAATGTTTTTGCCGCGCACGGTTGAAAGTATCGTCGAACAACAGATTGTAAATGCAACTTCAGCAACTGCGGTTGATGTTTCACTTGACGCAAAGCCGAATTTTAGAATTGCAATGGGCGAAATTGATAAACTTCACGCAACCGCCGCCGCCGGTCGTATCGGTGAAATTGCTTTTAAAAATTTGACGCTTGACGGTGAAAAAATTCGCCTTGACGTTATGGAAATGCTTTTTCCAAATAAAGATTTATCCTCGCAGGAACGGCAAAAAAGAATTTTAAAACACGCAGATAAAATTGAACTGCGCGGAATTGTAACTGATGAAGAACTTCAAAATTTTATCGCCGACAAAGATAAAAATTTTGAAAATACGCAAGTAAAAATTACGCCGGAGGGAGCCACTGCTTCCGCAACCGGAAAATTTCTTGGCAGGACGATTGATATTGATATTGCAGGAACTTTTTTGGTACAAAACGGCGACGTATATTTTCATATGACGCATCTTAACAGCAATTCGATTTTAAGCCGCGTCAACGTCGATATTTTTTTGAAAGATATAAAAGTTTTGGACAGTTCAAAATTGCCGCTCGGCTTGAAGTTTGAATCAGTTGAATTGCGTGAAGGTGAAGCTGTTGTTACTGCGGTTAGCACGGTAAAATAAAATGAAAAAATTTTTCTACAACAAAATTTTGTTAATCGCAATAGCCGCCGGTTTAATTGCGTCGTTAGTTATCGCCGGACAAAGGCACGCCGTAGAAATTCATAATTCGCAGGTTGATATGGCAATGGATTATGACAGCTTGCGGGAACTTTCCGAACGTGAAGGGCTTGAATTTTCCGAAGTTTTGAAAAAATTTAAAGCCGCCGGAATAACTTCACTTGCGATTTACGACACGACTTTTGAAAAGTTGACTCGCGCAGGTAAAGTTATTGCGGTTTACGGCACTGATATTTTGGTGAATTATCACAGCGGCGCAATTACAAATCAACTTTGGCGGGACGCCGTCGAAATAGGAGCGATTGACCCTACCCGCGTTTATATCATTGGACGAAGTTTGGAAGCTTACGAATCAGCGAAAAAAAATTTACTGCTTCGTTTTGGTGAAGAGCGCGTAAAATCTTTTGCCATTGGCGAAGTTGAAGTTTTGGAAGTAAAAGCGCAATTTGGCCCATTTATGAAAGAGCCGGTTGGAATTGACAAAGACGAATTGGAAACTACAAAAAAATTCGGCTTTACGATTCTTGCACGTCCCAAAAATTTCAATCAATGCAAGCCGGAACAAGTTAAAGCGGTTTTTGAAAGTTTGGAAGGTTATCCCATTTCAGAAATTGTATTTGACGGACCGGAAATTTTGGGCGCACCGAATCACGTTGACATAACGGCGGCTGAAATGAAAAAGCGCGGCTACAAATTGGGATTGATTGAACATACAAGCCAACTGCAATTTTATAATCAAACGGGAATGTTTGAACTTGCAGAAAAACTCGGTTACAATGAAATTGCGCGGCTGTATGCAATCCCGCGCGATGAACAGCCGAAACTTTTAATTGATACGGCTGTACAACGTTGGGGAACGACTGACCACGAACGAAATATTCGAATAAATCTTTTGCGAATTTACGACAAGCCCGCGCCGGGTTTGAATCTGCTTGAAACAAATTTAAAATATGTAAAAGACGTTGCCGAAAAAGTGAAGTCTAACGGCTATACTTTGGGCGTGGCTGATACTTTTGAAAATTATTTTCCAAGTAAAATTTTGCGCGTCTTCGTAATAGTTGGCGTAGCGGCGGCGGCAGTTTTATATTTGTCTTTGATTTCGTACAGAATAAACGCGGCGAAAAGATTTCAGCTGATATTGTTTGCAGTTTTGGCGATAATAGCGGCAGTACCAATTTTAATGGGCGCGGGCGGCAAGGTAAGAATTTTGGCGGCGTTGTTGAGTGCAAATTTATTTCCTGCACTTGCGGTAATTTGGCAGCTCGACAAACTAAGATTTTTGAAATTAAAATCTGACGGCGAAATTTCAACCGTGCAAATAGTTTTAGTTGGAGTAATTTCGCTAATTTTAACAAGTGCGCTGTCAATGGTCGGCGCGGCGTATTTGTCGGGCGCGTTGTCGGACGTAAAATATTTTCTGGAGTTTGAAATTTTTAGAGGAATAAAATTAACCTTCGTATTGCCGTTAGTTTTGGTGGCAGTGGCGTTCCTGCAAAGATTCAACGTAGTTGACGAAGTGCAAAAAAATGTTTCGGCGATTGAACAAATTAAAGCGATTTTAAATATGAACGTGACCGTAAAATATTTGTTGGGCGGAATATTTGTATTGTTGGCGTTCGTGGTATTAATCGCACGCAGCGGACATACTGCGGGAATGCCGGTATCAGGAATGGAAATAAAAATACGTGCAATGTTGGAGCAGTTATTTTACGCGCGTCCGCGCTCGAAAGAAATTTTTATAGGACATCCAGCCTTTGTAATGGCAATGGCGGCGTTCCTGCAAAGATTTCCCAAGTCAATTTGCTTTGTATTAACGATAATAGCAACGATTGGGCAAAGTTCAATGGTAGAAACATTTGCACATATGAGGACGCCAATATTTATGTCATTTATGCGCGGAGTTGATGGCGTTTTACCCGGCGCGTTAATAGGCGCGGTATTGGTATTGTTTTTAAATTTTGCAACGAATTTGAGAAATAGATTTTAGGTACTAGGTTTTAGGTACTAGGTTTTAGGTTTTAGTGGCGCGTCATAGGTTTTATAGGAAACAGGATACAGTTTTCAAATCCCTGTTCGCTGTTTCCTGTCAACTGTTTCCTAATGAGCTTTGGAAAAGAAAAGTACATTTAAAATGTAAAATAAAAAAAATTAACTGAAGGAGACAAATAAAAGTCGCAATGAAAATATTAATTTCCGGCTACTACGGTTCCAAAAATGGCGGAGATGAAGCAATGCTTGCGGCAATGCTTGAAGTCCTGCGCGAAATGGACAGCGATATTTCAGCAACTGTAATATCGCTGAATCCCGAGTACACGAAGAAACGCCATAAAGTTGACGCCGTGAAGTGGCTGGATATTTTTTCGATTGTCAGAAAAATTCTTGCGGCTGATTTACTGATAAGCGGCGGCGGCAGTCTTTTGCAAAATGTCACAAGTCGCCGTTCGTTGTATTATTATTTGGGAATTATTTTTTTGGCAAAATTTTTTGGCTGTAAAGTTATGCTGTACGCTCAAGGAATTGGTCCAATTCGTGGCGCGTTCGCTCAAAAATTGATGAATTGGATTGTAAACCGTGTCGATTTAATCACGGTTAGAGATCACGGCTCACTTGAAGAGTTGAAAAATTTGAAAATAAATCGCCCGCCAATTTATTGTACTGCAGACCCTGTACTTGCGATTAAGCCCGTGCCTAAAACTTTTGGCGAAAAAATTTTTACCCGCTATAACATTCCAACTGACAAAAAAATTATTGGCGTATCTGTAAGACGTTGGATAAATTGGCAGGATTGTCAAGCCGCGCTTGCGTCTGCACTTGATAAACTTGTTGACGAAATTAACGCCGAAATTGTTTTCATACCTATGCAATTTCCTGAAGATATTAAAGCGGCGAAGTCTACCGCCGAAATTATGAAAAATCCCGCCGTAGTTTTGGAAGATGAATTTAGCACCGGCGAAATTTTATCTTTGGTCGGCTGTACAAATGTTTTAATCAGCATAAGGTTACACGCGCTGATTTTTGCGGGCGTTATGGGCGTTCCAATGCTCGGTATTTCCTACGATCCAAAAATTGAAAGATTTTTAGATTCAATCGGCGAAAAACCTTTGGGCAATTTGGACAATGTAACCGCTGAAAAAATTTTCACTGAAACAATAAAAAAACTCGACGCAAATAATTTTCACGATGAGTCATTATTAAAAAATCTGCGCGAATTGGCGTTAAAAAATGCACGGCTTGCGATTGAACTTTTGAAAAAATAATTGCATTAAAAAAATCCCGGTAAGAAATTTCTTATCGGGATTTAATTTTTTATGAATTGTGTACAAAATTTTCAAGGATTAAATAAAATACATATCGTCAAGCCGTCGCAAATATTTTTCAAGCCGCGCCAATTCTTTTTCCGAAGTTACGCGCCTCCCGCTGTAAAAATATTCTACCGGCGGAATTTTTTTTGCAGTTTCAGATTTTAAATTTGCCAACTTTATCAAGTAGTTTAAAGTTCCTGCGTTGCCGTCCAAAAATTTTATATGTGGCGGTAAAATTTTTTTCATCGTGTCTTTAAAATAGTTGAAGTGGGTACAGCCTAAAACTACCGACGAAAAATTTTTAAAATCGTATGGCGCAAATTCGCCGCGCAAATAATTTTCTACCGCCGCCGAATTAAATTCCATTCTCTCTGCAAATTCGACAAGCGGTGACAAAGATTTTAATTCTGCAAATTTACGGGCGTTTAATCTGTCAATCAGTGCAAAAAGTTTTTCGCCTTTGATTGTAATTTCTGTTGCAGTTACCAAAAATTTTTGATTGGGGTATAAATCCAACGCCATTTTAATTGCCGGTTCCATTCCAACTATTGGCAGGGAATATTTTTGGCGCATTGCACGGACTGCCGCACTTGTTGCAGTGTTGCAAGCTACTACTATTGCGCCGACGTTTTGAGAAACTAAAAATTTAAAAGCATCCTCAACGTAGCTTAAAACTTGTTCCCGCGTCTTCGTGCCATAGGGTACGTTGTCTTCATCTGCGAAAAATATAAATTCTTCGTTTGGCAAAATTTTCATCGCGTGATGTAAAACCGACAGCCCGCCAATCCCAGAATCGAAAAAAGCTATTTTCAAATTCTCACCTTCATTCTGGTTTAATTTTTTATTTTTATACGTACTTTCTTTTTTCTACAGCTAAAAAAGAAAGTACCAAAGAAAAAGAGCCGCGCCCGTCAGGGTTTCTTAAGGTGTAGAAATTCCAACTAACCGTCTCCTCCAACTTTCCTGTAATTTCAAGTAAATGAGGTCTCTGAAACCAATGACGGGCGATTATTTTCTGTTAATTATTTTTTCAATCAAATACAAAATCAGTTACAAAGTACGCGCCCGCTCCCATTATAGCGGTTAGCGGTATTGTCATAATCCACGCCTTAACCATTTCCTGCGCGACGCCCCAATGTACCGCGTTGACTCTTTTGGCAGTACCCACGCCCATTATTGAACCTGATACAACGTGCGTGGTTGAAACCGGCAAATGTAAAAGCGTTGAGCCAAATACTACGATTGATGAATTTAAATCTGCCGCAAAGCCACTGATTGGTTCAAGTTTGAAAATTTTTCCGCCAATAGTTTTTATAATTCGCCAGCCGCCCGTTGCAGTTCCTATCGCCATTGCCGTTGCACATAAAATTTTTACATAAGTTGGAACTTCAAATTCTGCAATAAAGCCGCCGCTGAAAAGTGCAAGCGTAATAATTCCCATAGATTTTTGCGCGTCGTTGGAGCCGTGCGAAAACGCCATTGTTGCCGCAGAAATTATTTGCATACGCCGAAAATTTTGATTAACCGCGTGCGGGCTGAAATTTCCAAACAGTAAAAATAAAATATTCATCACGATAATACCTGTTACAATCGCAATGACAGGCGACGCAATTAACGCCACAACAATTTTTCCAATTCCATGCCAATTCAAGCCGCTACTTCCAACTGAAATCATAACCGCGCCAATCATTCCGCCGACAAGTGCATGCGACGAACTGGAAGGAATACCCAGCCACCACGTTATCAAATTCCAGACAATCGCGCCAAACAGCGCGGCAATTATAATTTTTTCGTCAACGATACTTGCACTGCTGACAATATCGCCGCCAATAGTTTTTGCAACGCCCGTGCTGAACATTGCGCCAAAAAAATTTAAACCCGCCGCCATAATAATTGCGTGGGTAGGATGCAAGGCGCGTGTTGATACTGAAGTTGCAATGGCGTTCGCCGTGTCATGAAAGCCGTTGATAAAGTCGAATATCAACGCCAAAATTATTACCGTGAAAATTAAATATTGAAGCTCAAGCATATTTCATCACCACGCCACGAATCATATCAGCAATTTTTTTGCAGTGGTCAAGCGTCTGCTCCAAGTCTTCCAAAATATCTTTCCACTTAATCAAATGGATAACGGCTTTACTTGCGCCGTGTTCCTTCGCCGCAATTTCTGCCTCGTCAAATAAAAGTCCAATATCTTCGCGGTAAATGTGATCGCCCTTGCTTTCGTAATCTGAAACTTTGTGCACGGCGTCCAACATTTCACGCTGATTTTTTTTAATGTCCTTCATAAGTTCAAAGGCGCGCAAAATTTCATTGGTACTTTCAACCAAAAGTTTTGTCATTCGCGCAGATTTTTCAGTGGCGTGTCCTGCGTGGTACATTATAATTCGTTGCAGGGCGTCATGGAGCATATCAACGCCCGTTGCAAGTTCGCCCGCCATTGAATAAATATCTTCCCTGTCAATCGGCGTTATGAAACTCAAATTCAATTTCGCAATAATTCTTTCGTTGACTTCGTCGGCGGCTGATTCAAGCCCTAAAATTTCTTCAATTCGCTCAAAAGTTTTATTCGGGTCTTTTATTACTTCGTCCAAAAGTACCGCGCCCAAATGAAAATATTTTGCGTTCTCTAAAAATAAATCAAAAAACTCTGTGTCTTTACGGGAAAAATTAAACATTTAAAACTCCTTACAAAATTTTTTTCGTCAAAATTTTATCAGCCGAGTTTTATACTGTCAAATTTCTGGCAAACTAATTCAGGTTGAATTGCAGAAATTTTAATATCGTCAACAGAAATTTTGGCGTTGCCGCTAATTTCGTTATCAAACAAAAATCTTGACAGCGGATTTATAAAAAGACTTTCAACAACGTTGCCGATACCGCGCCCGCCGTTCTGCAAATTCTTCAGCGCGTTTTCTTTTAAAACATTGAACGCCTTTTCAGTAAGTTGCACGTCAATTTTTTTATCTTCAATAAGGTTTTGGCGAATTTTATTTATCTGCGCGGTTAAAATATCCTGCGCGACGTTGGGGCGGATATAGTCATAGACAACAATATTTTCGCCAATTCGATTTAAAATTTCAGGGCGTCCCAAATTTATTTTGAAATAATTTTCTACCGCGTGGCGAATTTTTTTAGAAATTTCATCATACGCCATATTGATTGAAATATTTTCGCTTGCCGTACCCAAATTGCTTGTAAAAATTATTATCGACTCCGAAAAGTAAACCGTGTTGCCTTGCCCGTCAGTCATTCGCCCATCCTCAAGAATTTGCAAAAATTTATCGAAAATCGAAGGATGCGCCTTTTCAATTTCATCAAAAAGCAAAATGCAAAAAGGATTTTTCTTGACGGCGTTGGTAAGTAGCCCGCCGCTTTCATAGCCGACATAACCGGGCGGCGCACCGAGTAATTTTTGATCGCTGTGACTTTGTGAATATTCGCTCATGTCAAAGCGTATGCAACAATTTTCATCGCCAAAAATAATTTCTGCCAAAGTTTTTGCAGTTTCAGTTTTGCCCGTTCCGGTAGGTCCTGCGAAAAATAAAACGCCTTTAGGTCGCGTGTGTGAATTGCCTTGCAGTCCTGCCATTCCGGTAATTGCGCGTTTAATAATATCAAGCGTTTTGGAAATGGCGGCGTCCTGTCCTTTAACTCGTTTCTCAAAAGTCGCCGCGTTTATTTTTTTGCGGTCAATCTTTCGCCAAAGATTTTCTTTCACGCCGTATTTGTACAAGTCAACAATATCGCACATATCACGAATATTTTTACATTCGTTTTTGCAAAGTTGTTTCAAACTGTTTAATTCTTTGAGGCTCATTCCGTCAGTAAGTGCAACAAATCTATCTTGAATTTTCGCCAATTCGTCAGCGTCGTAACAGTCAAGCTGATCTTCACGGACGCTTTTATTAAAAAAATATGGAAATTGTTTTTCGCCTTTTACAAAATTTTCGCGTTCGCCCTTAGACGGCGTTGACATTGTTATAATTTTTACGTTTGGATTTTGCAGGTAAAACCACGCGGGCAAATCGTTGACTTTGTTTACAATCAGCACCAACAAATTTTTTATCGTTTCCAGCGACGCTTGCAAAAGTATTGTAAAACTGTCAATTTCCGGCTGTTCCATATGTTCCGGCGTTACAATGTACCGCGATGCAAAGTCCATAACAATCGCCGTTGAAGTTGCATTTTGCGTCAGCGCGTCACGAATAATATTTGGCGCAGTCCTGCCCGCAGTTCTTTTTCTATGTTTTGATTCTTCTTCATTTGTTTCATTAACTATTTTGACTAATTGAAATAAATTTATAGATTCCGTTTTCAAGTTTGGAATATAATTTATTTTGGATTTAAGCGACAGATTATTTAGCAGAGCTGTCAAATTTAAAATATGAGGTTTTTTCAAAATATTGTTAAACATCTCATATAAAATAATTGAAATGGTATCATTCAAAGCATTTGAATAATCTTCAGAACCTAACAAATTTTCAAGTTTCAACAGTAATTCACTATCAACTGAAGAAATATTTGGAGTATTTTTCAATATATAAATTTTTTCCATTATCTCTGATAATACCATAAAATCATCTTCCTAAAATTTAAAATCTTTGCGATGAATCCCAACTGAAATATAACCGTCAGCAGTAGCGAAGTTTTGAATTTGGTTTTCAGCCGTCGCCAAATAATTTTCGTAGGCGTTACGAAATTTTTCAATTAAAATGTAAATCGTTTGATTATCAGAGCCGCGCAAAAAGCAATTATTATTTCGCGCTTTAATGTATGGCGCGTCAATCAGCACGGCAATATTTTTCAACATTGCGGGCGTTAAATCCTGTTTCAAATAGCCGGTGTAAACAAGAATATCTTCGCTAATTTCTTTAATCTGCGCCAACAACGCGGCTAAATCGTTTGGCTGAAAAAATGGATCGCCTCCGGTTATCGTGAAACCGTCAACAGGATTATTTTGAGCAATTTTTTTAATCAGCGAAAGGACAGTTTCAAGCGAAGTTTTAAATTTGTCTTGAAATTGCCAAAGTTCGGGGTTACTGCAACCGTCACAGCGGCGCGGACAACCGCAAAACCAAATACCAATACGGTTGCCCGGTCCCAAAACTTTCACGGGGTACAAAATTCTTGCCACGTACATTTAAACTACCACAAAATAGGCGGCGTTATCTTGACGCGAGCCGTTAAAAACTGCGCCGCCCAATCCAATTTCATCGCCTTTAGATAACTTCGTTTTGCCGAAAATTTTTTTGTTGTTGACGTAAGTCGAATTTGCCGAATTTAAATCTTCAACAAAAATTTCATCGCCTTCAACGCTGAAACGGCAATGTTTACGACTGACAAAAATTTTTTCTGCCAAATATTCTTGCATTGCGTTTTCACGTCCAACAATAATTTCGCCGTCAAGTTTGAAAATAAATTTGCCGTCCAAACTTTTCAGCGCAAATTCAACGCCTTTAACTGCACTTTCAGCCGTCGCCACAATGTCAGAAATATCTTCGCCGCAGTTTGCACATTTGCGGGCGTTCGGTAAATTTTTTGCGCCACATTCGCTACAAATTCTGACAAGTTCGGATTGAACGGGAATATTTTCGGCGGGAATTTTTTTAGCCGCGTTTAAAGTTTCGTCGGTAACAGCAACACTCATTAAATCGCAGTCGCAATTAAGGCAGTCTGAAACGTCCGGCGGGTTTTTCGTGCCACATTCGGGGCAGATTTTAAATTTATTCATTGCGTTTGCTCCTATGTTGCAAAGATTTTTCGTGGCGGCGTTTGGTACGGAAATTTTCAACTTCGCCGCTCAATTCATAATCATTGACATTTAAAATTTGCGCGTATTCAACATTGGGCGGCAATTTCTGAATCCTGCTGCGAAGTACAACGCCTTTTTCTGCAAGCCGCCTTTCAATTTCTCTAAAATCTTCGCAGAAATTTTCCATATCTCGGCAAAGTTTTTCACTTTCGGCAATTTCCGGCGTCCTGTCAACTTCATCAAGCCCGCACAACTCCATTACAATTTGCCCGTTATCGAAAATCGGTATCATAACCAATAAATCACAGTTGACAAGTAGTTCAAATTTTGCTATAAAATCAATGCAAACTTAGCGGTTAGACTTCCGCTTTAACAAAAATGTTTTTAAGTAAGCGTGTAGACTTAAAGTCTTATCGTGTAGAGGCGGTGTGGACACGCCTGTAAGAATAAGGGCTTTTAGCCAAACTTCTTAAATGGAGACCCGAGAAATTGCTGTCTCCTAGAAACCTGCGCTTTCAGTCGTAGGTGGTTCACAATCAATCGCAAGCGCGGAAATTTCATCGTAAATTTTGAGATATTCGGCGCATTTTTTTATCGGCGTGATATTCAGCGCGGTAAAATTTTTGCGGTACGTCGGATCAGAAATTTTTTCAAAAGTGCTTTTAGTTTTCTCAATTTTGTTAAGCAATTCTGCAGATAATCTTGAATCCTTCGCCAATTCGTCAAGCTGATTTAAAAATTTAGTGGCGTCAAATTTCGCCGGTTTATCAGAAATTTTTTTCGGCTCTAACGTCGAAAAAATTTCAAATGCTTTATCTATCACGTCATCAGATTTTTTAATTCTTGCTTGCCGCGCCTCTTCTTCACGGCGTTTGCGCTCAATTTCACGGCGTCTTTGTTCTTCTTCATGGCGTCTTTTTTCAGCCTCACGGCGGCGGCGTTCCTCTTCGCGGCGTTGTTCCTGTAAAATTCGCCTTTGAATTGCCGTTATATCGTAGTACGAACTTTTTGGACCTGACATTTTACCACCTCAAGCAGTTTTCAAATTATTTTTCCAATTATTCAATTCGGCGCGTTTGCCAATGGCGATAAGCCACGCCTCAAACTCATCATTCAAATTGTTATCGCTGTCAATCAGCTTGTAACAGAAATTTTCAAAAGTATCAGCAGAAATTTCAAGCAAATTGTTCATATGTTTTATCAATTCTTCAACCGTCGAAAATTTCTTGCCGTCAATCACAAATTCTTTGTTGCCCGTCAAAAGGTAGGCAAGCTGATAATATTTCTGATTATTGGCGCGGTCTTTGTTGGTACTTTCAAGGGCTTTAACGGCGTCGATAATTACTTTTGACGCTGAAAGATTTTTGAGATATTGCGACAACAAATTATTTTCTAAAATTTCGTCCCAAAGTTTTTTATCGCTTGTATCAGCCATACGCAACTTAATTAAAATATCTTCGCCGAGTTTTTGCGCCGACGAATAATTTTTATTTTTCCAGAAAAATTGATTTAAATTCGGCGAAAGTTTATAAATCAGCTTAAAAAATGCAACGTCAGCATTTGCGCCACGCTGTATTTCCTCTTCGGCGTCCATGCAGTAACTTGCAAATTCTTGATCGTTCGTCTTGAAAAAAGTTGACAGCAAGCCGCGTGTAAAATGTTTCTTGCCTTCGTTCCAATTTTTAGCCAACGCCGTAACCAAATTTTCAATGTTGCTGTAGTTTTTGCCGTCGAATTTGTAGCCGCTTGAAAAATTTCCAACTGACGAATTAAAAATTTTCCCGCCGGGTATAGGTTGCTCCTTGCCGTCCAGCCAATTTTTAACTTCGTTGTAAGTCCAGCGGCGATTTGGATTTTCAATATCAGCCCTGTTTGTTAAATCGCTGTAAGTCAAGCCGGTAATTAAATTTTGCAATTCCTGCGGCATATCGTCAGGGTAAGGCAATTTTTGTATCGCCGTGTAACGCGCAATTTCTTCCGGCGTCAAATTTTCGTAAGGCACATGACCGCAGAATAATTCATAAATCGTTATTCCCAACGAGTAATAGTCAGATTCTTCAAGGTAAGCATTGTGCAACGCCTCCGGCGACGCATACGCAAAAGTTAAGCCGCTTTTCGTGATTATCAAACTGGCGTCTGTGTCCATTATCGAACTAATTCCAAAGTCAATCAGTGCGACGCCTGCGCGATTTTCAAGGAACATTATATTTGCCGGTTTTAAATCTTTGTGCAAAATTCCGACGCTGTGCAAAGTTTTCAACGCTTCATTTAAGCACGGGATAATATTTTTTTTCAGCGACTTGAAAGAAATTTTTTTGCCCTGCAGACTGCCCAATTTGTAATACGGCAAAATTACAACGGTATTGCCTTCAAAAGTTCCAACGTCATAAAATTTGGCGACGTTTGGCGAATCAAGACTTTTTAACTTTTCGATAATTTCCGGCTTTATGGCGTCCGGGCGATTGTAAACTTTTGCAACAAATTCTTTGCCGCCGTATTCGCAGACAAAAACAGTTTCCTCGCCGGAATTAACTTCAAGACGCTTTTTTACGGCGTACTTTTCAAGTAAAATAGTTCCTTCAGAAATGTTGCTGAAATTTTCGGCTTGAATATTGCGAACGGTAACATTTGAATTTGGATTTCTTTGTGTTATATTGCTCATTTTTAAAACCTCCAAAAAAATAAACGTACAATTTGCCAAAATAAAAAATTTCAACAAATGCACGTTTCAAAAAATTATTTTCTTAATTCGTCCAAAATTTTTTGCATATCGTCAGGCAACGGCGCAGTAAAATTCATTTGTTCGCCGGTAGTTGGGTGAATCAAGCTTAAATTGTACGAGTGCAACGCCTGCCCGCTTATATCAAAAATATTTTTTCGCGCAGTATATTTTGTATCGCCTAAAAGCGGATGCCCAATCGCCGCCATATGTACGCGAATTTGATGAGTGCGCCCTGTCTGCAGTTTACATTCAACGTAGGTAAAATTTTTAAACCGTTCCAAAACTTTAAATTCTGTAACTGCGCTTTTACCGTCAGCAGTTATCGCCATTTTTTTTCTGTCAGTTTTATCTCTGCCAATCGCTCCGTTAATAATTCCCGCGCTGTCTTCAATAACGCCGTAAACAATCGCCAAATATTTTCTCGTGGCGGTTTTAGTTTGAATTTGTTCAGCCAAATTGACGTGCGCCGCGTCATTTTTCGCAACAACCATAACGCCGGAAGTGTCTTTGTCAAGGCGGTGAACAATTCCGGGACGCTTAACGCCGTTAATCCCGGATAAATCTTTACAATGGTATAAAAGTGCGTTTACCAAAGTACCGCTTTTAACAGTGTCGGCAGGATGTACCGTCATTCCCCGTGCCTTGTTCACAACAATAATATCTGCGTCCTCATACAAAATATCAAGCGGCAAATTTTCCGGCAAATATTCAGTTTCAACCGTCTCAATTTCTGCAACGCTGATAATTTCGCCGCCGCTAAGTTTGTAACTCGGCTTGACAATTTTTTCATCAACTGTAACTTTGCCGTCGGTAATAATTTTTTGAATGTGCGAACGCGACCAATCTGCAAATTTTTCCTGCAAAAAAATATCAAGGCGCAAATTTTTTTTATCAGCAGTGAAATTCATTGCCGCGCCTCCTTTATCTTGCCGTCGTCGTCCATCCTGAACGCCACAAAATAAAAAATTATAAACATACCGCAAACTATCGCCACGTCTGCGATATTAAAAATTGCCCGCCAAATTTTACAATCCAAAAAATCTACAACGTAACCTGTTTGGATTCTGTCAATCAAATTTCCAATGGAGCCACTAACTCCAAGTATCACGCCAAATTTAAAAAGTTTGTCCGTTTTTTTAAGGCGTCGGTAAAAAAGTATAAACCCTATTAAAAGCAAAACGCCAATGAATAAAAAAAATACCCGCTGATTGGGCAAAATTCCAAATGCCGCGCCGGGATTTAAAGTGTAGGTGATATAGAAAAATTTTTCAATAATTGGGATTGATTCGCCAAGTTCCATTGAGTTTACAACGTGCATTTTGGTAATTTGATCCAATGCAACAACTCCGATGAAAAGCGTTTTTTCCCAATTTATGACGGCGACTGCGATAATTAATTCTATGACGAGCAGAATTTTTTTTAGAAATGCTAAGATTGATTTCAATTTGTCCACTCTCCGAGAAAATTCTACTGCAAATTTCTTTTAGCAGATTTATTTTCGACGGGTTCAGATTTTTCAAGTTTAGTTTTTTTATCGTCGGATTTTTCGACTTTTGAAATTACTACAGTTGGTTCATCATCTTTGGAAATTTTAGCGGGAGTTTCCGGCGTTTTCAAGTCTTGAACAACTTTTTGAGTGATTGATCTTGCGGTTTCAATTTCAATAGGCGTTGGAAGTGAATTTTGGAGTTGGGTAATAATCGCTAATTCAGATTCAAGGGCTGAACGCATTTTCCAAAGGAAAGTATTTTTTTCGCGCACAAGTTTATCATATTCCATAACTGCAGCATTAAGTTTCAAAACAGTTTCGTCAACGCGTTGTTTGGCGTCAAGTTGCGCCTGAACGCGAATATTTTGAGCCTCACGAATTGTATTTTCATGGATATTTTGAGCTTCGTTTGTAGCGTTTTCTTTAATTTCTTTAGCGTTTTTACGTGCGGCATTTAAAACTTCTTCCGCCGTTTTCTGCGCCATAATCAAAGTACCCTGAAGATTTTGTTCAATCTCCTTGTAGTGTGTAATTTCTTTTTCATTTGTGCCGGTACGTTCTTTAAGTTTTTCATTTTCGCGCAGGATTTTTTCATAATCTGCAACAATTCTATCTAAAAATTCGTCGACTTCACTTTCATTGTAGCCGCGAAAACTTTTTTTGAACTCGTGATTCTGAATATCAAGTGGTGTAAGCAAAAGAAGTGCCTCCTGTTAAAAAAATCTTTTGAGCAAAACACTGATACGACCTTTTTTAGTTTGTCCGCGAATTTCAGTAACTTCAAGCCTGCCGCGTCCACGCATACTCAAAATATCGCCTTGCTTAATTGACTGCGCGGCGTTTTTCAAAGTCTGCCAATTCAATTTAACTTTTTCGGCGTCAATTTCAGCCGCCATTTTACTGCGGGACATACCAAAACCGGCGGCAGCGATTGAATCTGCGCGAAGTGATGCAACAGTTGCAGAAATTTCTTTAACGCGTTCTTCCTTCGCCTCAATGTTTGAAAGTTCATCAAGTGAAGTTTCAACGCCCGCGTCGCCAATTCTTTTCAAATTCGCAACAAAATAATCTGCCATTTTTTTATCAACGATAATTTTTGCAAATTCTTTAGTTGCGATAATGTCGCCGACAATTTCACGGCTGACGCCCAAACTTAAAATTGAGCCCAAAACGTCACGATGACTAAGCCGCGCAAATTCGCCGTTCCATTCAGCTTTTATCACGGTAATTTCAAAAACAGGCGTACCTTGAAAATCTTCATGACAAAAAGCGGCGCGTTGTCTTTCAGCTCCAACAAAGCCGCCGTCAAATTCTACTTGTAAATCGCCCAAACTGTTGGCGATAGTATTTGCCATTTCCTGTTCAAACGGCGTTAAAAATCCGCTAAGTTTATACTTGCGATTCTTTTTAGCTTGTTCGGCAAAATCCACGAGCTTAACCGCCATTTGTTCGCCTTCAGTGCCTTTATAGTACCGAATAATTTTTTCATGCGAGTCCTGCAAATTTTTGCCTCCAGAATTTACCAAGATTTTTTATTTTCGCTTGTTTCAACGCTGATATTTTTGGGCGCAAAAATAAAAACTTTTTGGCTGACAGTTTTAATTTTGCCGTCAACGGCGTAAGTTGTGCCGCTGATAAAATCCATAATGCGTTTAATTTCTTCGTCGGCGGTTTCTTCAAAATTGACAATTACGGGAAGTTTATCGCGTAAACAATCTGAAACAGCTTGCGCGTCCTCAAGACTTTTTGGCTTGATGATTTTAATTTCAGATTCTTTGTAAGTAACTTCGCCGCCGTTTTCTTTATCAAAATTGTTATCTATGATTTTTCGCCTCCTCAATTAATCAAAAAAATTGCCTTTAGACTTTTTTTCGTCTTCATACGCCTCAATAGTAACTGTATCCGGCGCAAAAATAAAAACTTTTTCGCCAATTTTTTTACCTTTGCCGTCAAGCGCGTAAGTCGTGCCAAAAATAAAATCAGCTATGCGCGATGCCTCTTTAGGATCAGTATGTTCAAAATTTACAATGACAGCTTTTTTTTGGCGCAAGTAATTCGATACAATTCTAGCGTCTTCAAATTTTTCCGGTTGAATGGTTTTAATTGCCGATTTGACAAACTTATTTGGACGCACGACAGATTCTTCTTTGTTAGACGCGGCAGATTTAAAATCTACAACATTAGTTGCCACGTATTCATTTTTAGGCGTCTCTTTAGTTTTTTCAACCGGCGGTGCTTTTGGAGTTTCAGTTTCCGGTGTGCCTGATTCAGTTTCCTCCTCTTCAGGCGCAAATCCTAAGAAACGCTCAATTTTTTCCCAAATGTTCATTCGTAAAATCCCCCCATATAATTTTGGGCTAGAAATTCTAGCCATAATTCCTTTCGCCGAATATCGCCGTACCAATTCGCACGACGTTTGCCCCTTCTTCAATCGCAATTTTATAATCGTGCGTCATGCCCATTGACAGAAAATCAAAATTCTGTCGCGTCTTTTTTACTGCGCAAAAAATTTCATACATGCGACGGAAGAGCGGACGACAATTTTCAACGTCAGAATAATTTGGGGCGATTAACATAAAACCGCGAAGACGAATATTCTTCAGCGTGTCAACAGTTTCAATGAGACTTTGCAAATTTTCTTCGTAGACACCGGATTTTGAATCTTCCTTTGCAAGATTAACTTGAATCAAAATATCTTGAATTTTTCCGATAGAATACGCCGCCTTATCAATAGTTGACGCCAAATTTTCGCTATCGACGGAATGAATTAAATCAAAAAGTCGGACTGCCTGTTTTGCCTTGTTCGTCTGAAGATGTCCAATTAAATGGCGCGTAACTTCACGATTAAGACTTTTAAATTTTTCTGCCGCTTCTTGAATTCGATTTTCGCCAATATGTAAAACTCCTGCGTCAATCGCCTGTTGCATCATTTCTACGCCGTGATTTTTTGTGACGGCAACCAAAGTTACAGGCTCATCTTTTGCTAATTGACGGCTTTTTCTTGCAAGCTCAATCTCATTAAGCACAAACTGTAAATTTTTGACAACACTAACCAACTAAGTTCGCCTCCGCTGATATATTAAACGTTTTGGGCTTGTTAGTCAATCAGAAATTTTTCAGCTTTAATTTGAAATTTTCTGCAATTTTTTATTTTAAGATATTAATTTCAGCGTTTCATCCAGCCAAATTCTTCAAAACTTTGGCGGTATTCGATACGCTCATAAAAATTTTTCATGGTGTGTCCGGCAGTATTGAAAATTGGAACACGTTCAAGCGCGTAAAAATTACTTCCCAGATCGACGTTGCCATATTTTATTGTGAACGCGCCTTTGTAGCCAACTTCTTTTGCAATTCCGGCAATGTGCAAATTATAAGTTCCCGTTGGATACGCCAAAAATTCTACAGGATGCCCCAAATTTTCTTCAAGAATTTGTTTTGAATTCAAAAGTTCGCTTCTAATTTCGTCGTCCGGCAATTCTTCAAGTTTGTAATGGTGCATTGTGTGACTTTCAATCGTTATTCCGCCGTCTTCCATTTCCCGAATTTCATCCCACGTCAAATAATTACTGTACACGCCGACGAACGCGGGAATAACAAAAATTGTGGCTCTCATTCCGTAATATTTCAAAATTGGAAAAGCGTTGGTGTAATTGTCCGCGTAGCCGTCATCAAAAGTTATCAGCACGGGCTTTTTTGGAAGTTCAATTTCGCCATTTAAGCCGCTGTAAAGTTCGTCCGGCGTAATTGAAACGTAGCCATGCGAAGAAAGATAATTCATTTGCGCGTCAAAGTCTGCAAGCGGAATTGATAACGACGTGGATTTATTTTGAATTTGATGATAGTTCAGCACTAAAATTTTTGGCCCTTCGGAAATTTCTTGTACATTTTGCGCAAAAATTTTTCCTGCCGCCAATAAAATTAAAATCGCTATTATAAAAATTTTTTTCAATAAATTTAACTCCCAGAAAATGTTCAACAATTTTTCCCTAAAACCTAACCGCTAAAACCTAATACCTAATCTTTCGGACGCTCGCCGGTTTTTCCCGTGAATTTGTGATAGTTGCCGCCTTTTCGACGGTTCATCAGTTCAGAAAATAAATCTTCCGGCTTGATTCCGTGATACGCCAACAAAACTAAACAATGATACCAAAGGTCGCCCATTTCGTAGAGAATATCTGCGTTTTCGCCATTTTTCGACGCAATTATAGTTTCAACTGCCTCTTCGCCAACTTTTTTCAAAATTTTATCTTGTCCCGCGCCGAAAAGATAATTAGTGTAGGAGCCTTCGACGGGATGACGTTGACGATCTTTTATAACTTCGTAAAGTTCATAAAGCACAAGCGAAAGATTTTCTTCCTCCGGCTGTTCGACAACTGCAGGCAAATTTTTATTTTCGTCAAGACGACGCCCGCTGAAACAAGAATAAGTTCCCGTGTGACACGCCACGCCGGTTTGATGAACTTTTATTAAAAGCGTGTCGCCGTCACAGTCATAGTACAACGCCAAAACTTTTTGAACATTGCCGCTAGTTTCGCCTTTCTTCCACAAAGTTTGACGACTGCGGCTATAAAAGTATGTGTAGCCTGTTTCAATCGTCTTGTTAAGCGATTCTTCATTCATATAGGCAAGCATTAAAACTTGTCCGCTTTCTTCTTGAACAATCGCCGGTACAAGTCCGCGTTCGTCGAATTTTATTTTGCTTATGTCAATTTTCATTTGTATGAGCCTCCAGCCAATTTAAAAATTTTTCGTAGGTTATGGAATTGTCAGCAACGCCTAAAATTATTTTTATCAGTTCAGCGTTGCTACAATTCAGATTGAAGTTATTAACTTTTAAAAAAGTTTCCATTGCAAACGCGCCAGTTCTTTTATTACCGTCAAGGAACGGATGATTTTTTATAATCCCGTAAGAAAGCCGCGCCGCCTTTTCAATCAGCGTAGAATATAAATCTTTTCCGAAAAAAGTTTGAAAGGGCGTTTCAATAGCCGAATCTAATAAATTTTCGTCACGAATGCCGACAATTCCGCCAAATTGCTGAATTAAATTTTTGTGCAAGAGTAAAATTTGATTTTTACTAAGTCTAATCATTGAGCAAGTACCTTGTAAACTTCGGCGCGTTCCTTCAAAATTTCATTTGAAACTTTTAATAAATTTTCGTCGCTGATAGTTTCATAGCCAATTTTTTCAAGCAAAGTTTTTAAAAAAAGCTCCGAAATACCAATTTTATTTTCAGCCGCGTATTCGCTGATAGAATTATATTCGGCGTCAGTCATTTCAATTTCAACAGTCATTTTAATCACCTCAATTTTTGAATTATAAATTTTTTTGTTGACGTTTGCAACTTCATAAAATTATTTGCAAATATCGCCGTTTCAATGTAGAATATGAAAAATATTTGTAAAGGGGGAAATTTCCTTAATGATGAAAATTCTGCCGGTGATTCTGGCAATTTTTTTATCCCTGTTAAATTTTCAATTCAACAACAATGAAAATCCCGAAAAAATAAATTTTTCAGAGCTGACTGATGTTAAAAATCCGCGCAACCATTTAACGCAAGAAAAAAATAATCGCCACGAAGTTACCGCACAAGTTTTATCTGTTAGTGAGGCGTCGGAAAAAAATATTACAATCAATCACACTGACGAAAGAAACGCGCCGCCCGCTGAAAATTTAGACAAAGAAAATTTGGACGAAGAAAAAATTTTGCGGCTGACGTGGAATATTGTTCCCTACGCCGTCAAGTACGCCGTTGCTTGCGAAGGAAATATTTTTATTTCTTATACAAACGGCGTTGAAATTCCGGTACAAAATGTTAGCGATAGAGTTACCGTAACCGCGCTAGATTTTGATAACAACATTGTTGAAGAAGACGTTGTTACTTTGACGGCTGAAGAAAATCCGCCGTTCCCGCGCACTGCAACCGAATTTGAAAAAATGAAGTCGTCGCCAATTTATTTGGTTTATTCGTGGGTACCGACTTTGAACGCCGATCATTACGAAATACAACTTTTCAAGGATGGCGAACTTTACAGGGATTATCTTACACATTTTCACCCGCTGGAAGATAATTTTGATTTTTACGACGAAACGCCAATACTTGAGGAGGGAAATTATTTTTGGAGAATACGCGGAATGGCTCCCGGCGGCGCGGTTATAACTGAATGGTCGGAGCAAAATTCCGGCAACACTTTTACAGTTGAAAAACCTATGCGATTTTGTGCATTGGGCGATAGCATCACTCACGGCGGCGGCTCAATTTCTGTTCCGCCTTCAACCGTCATTTATAATTGGCAAAGTTATTGCAAGTTCCCAATAAAAAATCTTGGCAAAAGTGGCGATACTACCGAAAAAATGTTAGATCGTTTCGACCGTGATATTTTGGCGTTCAGTCCTGAAATTTTGTTTATATTGGCGGGCGTGAATGATTATCGCAGTGATATTATTGGTTGGGATTCTGTGAAAAATCTTGCTGAAATTCGTGACAGATGCGAACTTCACGGGATTAAACCGGTTTTCATTACGCCAACGCCTTTAAATCCAAATTTGATTGACAAAGTGCAATTCGTTAATCATCCGCCTTACGATTGGCAGGAGCAACGAAAATATATTTGCGATTGGATTAAGCAACAAGAAGATTTTATTGACATTGAAAACGCGCTTTCAGATTCAAAAGGTTTTCTTCGCGCAGATTTAACACTGGATGGCTTGCACCCCGACGCCGAAGGTAAAGAAATTATTGGGCAGGCTGTTGAAAATTGGCTTGAAAATTATTTAAATTCTACAAAAGGCTGGGAAGATAGGGATTAGGTTTTAGGTTTTAGCGGTTAGGTTTTAAAATCTGAAACCTAAAACGAAAGGAGAAATAAAAATGGCAAAGGCTTTAATCGTTGTCGATATGCAAAATGATTTTGTAACGGGTTCACTCGGTACAAAGGAGGCGCAAGAAATGTTACCGCGCCTTGTTGAAAAACTTGAAAATGCTGTCGAAAAAGATTTGTACGATATTATTTTTACGCAGGACACGCACAAAGAGGATTATCTTCAAACGCAGGAAGGAAAATTTTTGCCGGTTGAACACTGCATTAAAAATACTGAAGGTTGGGAAATTGTCCCCGAACTTCAAAAATTTATTCCGCAGTCAAGAATTGTTGTTGAGAAAAAAGCGTTCGGCTCAACGCGCTTGCCTTCACTTTTAAAACCTTATGAAGAAGTTGAATTTGTCGGCGTTTGTACCGATATTTGCGTAGTATCGAACGCGCTTTTACTCAAGGCGTTTTATCCCGAACAATTAGTTTCAGTTGACGCGGCTTGTTGCGCAGGTACTACGCCGGAAAATCATCAAAAAGCGTTGGACGTTATGAAAAATTGCCAATGCAAAATTTATAACTTGGAAGGTTGATTTTATGGCGTCGATACATAGAAAAATTTTTAAAAAATTAAATCCAAAACAGAAAAAAACAACTGCGCCGCCGCCTGAAAAAGTCGGCAAAGATTATTGGTTAGTGGCAATTTTGTTGCTGACAATATTTTTTTTGATAGTCGGCTGGTCGAATTTTGACAACATAAACCGCGCCCTTTATTCGGCGTTGATAGTTTCGCTTGGTTCAACTTACATCAGACGCCACGCCAATTTAAATGAAACGCAAGAAAATTTGGTTGACAGAATCAGCCTAATTGCGATGATTTGTGCAATAATTTTGTTTGGACTTGAAATTTATTACAAGTTCATAGTTTAAAAATTTAATCTTCCTCTAATGACAACCGCCAAAAAATTTTATACAATCAGTGCAACAAAACTTTTAAAGAAAGGCGGTTTTGAAAATGAAATTCGCAAGAAGTTTAGCCGCATTTTTAATTTGCGGGTCTTTCGTAGTTGCAAATTGCAACGCTGTAGAAGCGTCTGAAATTACCAACACTACTGAAATTTCAGCAGTTACAGATTTAAATACAGATTCAATTCAAACTGACGAATTGGGATTTAGACACAATCGAAGATATCCACCACCGGGAGCATTCCCGCCGCCGCCACCTCCGCCGCCTCCTCCGGATCCGTGGGGTCGTGATCGTGATAGACGTTATCCACCACCGCCGCCACCTCCACCGCCGCCCGGACATCATCCAGGTCATTATCCACCACATCCACCGGGACATTACCCACCGCCACCGCATGGCTGGTAAATTTTATTGGAGTTAATTGAAATTTTAAATTAAAGGATTGAATGAAATGAAACGTCCGGCTAAAAAAATAATAACTGCAATAATTTCAGGGATTGTACTTCTAAACGCCGGTCTTTCTTTTGCTCAAAGTAACGAAATTATCTTTTATCATAACGAGGAAACAACAAGTGCAAGTGATAAAGAAAGTGCGGAACGCAAGCGCGAATTTTGGGAAAAATTCCGACAATCCGTTACACCTAAACCCCCTCCGGCAAAGGCTCCGCCACGCCCAAAAGATCCACCAAAAGAAGTAAAACCTGAAGAAAAACGACCGCAGGAAGTAAAACCTGAAAAAGTAAAGCCTGAAAAAGTAGAAACGGAAAAAGTTGAATAAAAAAAATCCACCTAAATTAGGTGGAAATTTTTTTTGCCGTTTTTTAATCGAACTTGAAATTTGAAAGTTCAGGGAATAAATCGCCTATTGATTGCGAAAGTTCTTTTGGCTTTAACATATCAATGACAGGTTGCATTGTTTTGAAAAATGCTTCGTCATCTTGAAGGAGCGACAAAATTGCCGCAGTATTTTTAGCGTCTGCAAGTGCAGTATGAGCCGTTCCCTCAAAATCGCGGTTCATTGCGCCAACTGCATACTTTAAAGAAAGATTGTTGCGAAGTCCAATTCTTTCATCGAATTCTTTTTGAACGTCAATCCATTGGCTTTCCAATCTGTTAATGTCAAATTTCGGCAACTTGTAGGAACATTCGTTTTTGAGTTGCTTAATATCTGACGCACTCCACGAATAAATTTTCATATCCCAGCCGCCGATCCACTCAAAAAATTTCTGAAATTCAATTTCAAAAGTATTTTTGTCGGCGACGGTTTCATTTGTAATTCCGGTTAATCTTGTAATGTGCGCGGTAATTTCGCTAAATTCAGGGCGCACGTAACATTGAAACTCTTCGATTGGAAGATAATTTTCATCAAGTTTCACTGCGCCAAATTCAATCACTTCATCTTGTAAAAATTTGCGAATATCCTTCAAGGTGCGGCGAATTGGATTCATTTCAAGATCAATTACTATATGAACCATTTTAACCTCCAGAAAATTTTTTTGACATTATAACATATTCTGTGAAAAAAATCCCCCTGCGCGGCTTACATTTTCAAATTTTCTAAATTAAAATTTCTGTGTAGATTTTAGGGGAGATTTTTTTGAGAAAATATATTTTTGAACGATTGATTCAGCTCGTACCAATTTTATTTGGGATAACTTTTTTAACTTTCGCAATGATGCAATTTTCAGCGATTGACGCGGTAGATTTTATGTACGAACATTCAGGCAGCGTTTCTGACGCCGTAAAAGCCGCTAAACGCGCTGAACTCGGACTTGATGAACCTTTTATCGTGCAGTACGGAAATTGGCTCACAGGCGTTTTAACGGGCGATATGGGGCGTTCATTTATCAGCGGCAAATTAGTTTTTGAAACTTTTGCAGAAAAATTACCGGCAACTTTTCAACTTATGACGGTTTCAATTTTGCTGACGATTTTTATTGCAACGCCGCTGGGAATTATTTCAGCCGTAAACCAAAATAAATTTATCGACTACGCCATAAGATTTTTCAGTTTCGTTGGAAATTCTCTGCCGAATTTTTTTGTAGGATTGCTGCTGATATATTTTTTGGCGTTGAAATTAAATCTGTTGCCAATAATCGGCGACAATATCATAATGCCCGCGCTAACTTTAACAATCGCAATGGGCGCAAAATATACGCGGCAAATTCGCGCAGTTGTTTTGGAAGAATTAGAAAAACCATACGTAATTGGCGCACGTTCACGCGGTGTCAGCGAATTTACAATTTTAACAAAAAGCGTTTTGCCGTCCGCGTTGATTATGATAATAACTTTGCTTGCGTTGTCGATTGGCAATTTACTTGGAGGAACGGTGATTGTTGAGACTATTTTTATGTGGGACGGCGTGGGGAAAATGGCGATTGACGCAATTTTAATGCGTGATTATCCACTAATTCAAGCTTACGTTGTTTGGATGGCGATAATTTATGTGCTTGTGAATTTGACGGCTGATTTACTTTACAAATTTTTAGATCCGAGAGTGCGTTATGAATAAAAAATTGTTGCCGTATTTGATATTGGCGGGAAGTTTAATATTTGTTGCGATTTTCGCCGAATTTTTAACGCCGTTTGATCCCTACGTGCAAGATTTGGAAGGAGCATTGACGCCGCCAAATTCTGTAAATTTATTGGGGACTGACAGATACGGGCGCGACGTTTTGTCACGGGTAATAATGGGAAGTCAAACTACACTTTGCGCGGCACTTTTATTGCTATTGACAATTTCGGTTGTTGGTAGTTTAATAGGCGCAATTTGCGGATTCAGCGGCGGAAAATTGGATACAATTTTAATGAGAATTTCAGATATATTTTTAGCATTTCCGCAAATGGTTTTTGCAGTAGCGGCGGCAGGAGCATTGGGCGGCGGACTTTTTAACGCGGCGTTGGCGTTGGCTGTAATTGGCTGGACAAAGTACGCCAGAATTTCACGCGGCTTGGCTTTAACAATTCGCAATTTGCCATATATCGACGCGGCGAAAATGGCGGGAACAACTTCAGCGGGAATTTTATTTTGTCACGTATTGCCGAATATTGCGGGACCAATTTTAGTAACGGCGGCGTTAGATATTGGTACAATTATAATGGAATTAGCGGGGTTGTCATTTTTGGGATTGGGAGCGCAACCGCCAACTGCGGAATGGGGCGCAATGATGAATAACGGGCGCTCAATGTTGCAAACTGCGTCATGGGTGATACTTGCGCCGGGCTTTGCAATTTTTTTGACGGTTGCAATATTTAATCTATTGGGCGATAAATTGCGCGATGTTTTGGACACTAAAAACAAATTATAGAAACGTTAAAAAAGCCCGTCCTGTGCCGCCAATTTACAGTAAAGATGGCGCGTGCGGTAAACTACGCGCCGCCTCTGGCGGCACACCTACTAGGAGCGTGCTACACCTTAGCGGCGGACGGGCAAAAAGAGCACTTTCTTTTGGTACTTGCAATGCGACGAGTAGGAGCGTTGCTCCTTTCGCTAAAGAGCACGCCGCTAAAGAGCGCGCCACACCGCGCATGCTAACGCAACCGCGCATGCTCTGGAAAAGAAAAGTACCTATAAAGTAAAAAAATTAATTGGAGGTTTAAAAATGCAAAAAAAACTTTTGGCGGCGATTCTATCAACAGGAATTTTATTTACAGGTTGTGGAAATGGCGGTGGAAATAATCAAGCGGCTGAAGATAAAACAACTTTCACTTATGGAACGGTAGCTTACGGCGTGGCAATGGAAAACGTCGGCACGAATCCTCACGAAAGTTACAGCGGCTGGAGTTGTATTCGTTACGGAATTGGTGAAACGCTATTCAAATTCAATGAACAAATGCAACTTGAGCCATGGATTGCTGAAAGTTTTGAGCAAATGGACGACTTCACAATTCAAATAAAAATCAAAGATAACGTAGTTTTCAGCAACGGCAAAAAAGTTGACGGCGCGGCAGTCAAAAAATGTTTGGAACATTTGATAGAAAATCACGACCGCGCACCGCACGATTTAAAAATTGACTCAATCGCGGCAGTTGGGCAATATGTTACAATTCATTCAACCGAAAAACTTCCCGCGCTGTTGAATTATCTTTCCGATCCTTACGGTTGCATTATTGACGTTGAATCAGGTTTTGATGATGGAATTGTTATTGGCACGGGACCTTATAAGGCGGTTGACGTTTCAGATACTGAAATTGAACTTGCGAAGAATGAAAATTATTGGGGCGAAGTCAAGCCGAAACTTGAAAAAATTTTTATTAAAAGTATAACCGACGGCGATACTCTAACAATGGCAATGCAAAACGGCGAACTTGACGCGGTACAAGGCTTGCCGTATTCCAGTTTGCAACTTTTCCAAAATGACAAATACAAACTTAGTCAAGTTGATACATCTAGAGTTTATCAAGCCGCGTTTAATTTTTATACGCCCGCGTTGCAAGATTTGAACGTTCGCAAGGCAATTTCAATGGCGATTGACAAAGAAAATTTTACAAAAGTTTTACTTAGCGGCAACGGCACGCCTGCAGTTGGACCTTTTCCGGCGAATTTAACTTTTGGCGGCAATGCAGTTACAGCCGTTTCTTACGATTTAGAAGGAGCGAAAAAACTTTTGGCTGAAAGCGGCTGGATTGACAGCGACGGCGATGGTTATGTTGACAAGGACGGCAAAAATTTGGAACTGCGCTATTTAACTTACACTTCACGGCAAGAATTGCCACTTTTGGCAGAATCTGCACAGGCGAATTTAAAACTGATTGGAATTGATTTAAAAGTAAACGCCACTGACAACTATAAAACTTTCTTGAAAAATGGCGAATACGATATTTTCAGCAAGGCGATTGTAACTGCGCCGACGGGCGACCCCGAATATTATTTTACAAGCCACATTATCGACGGCGCGGTAGATAACGCGGGCAATTATAATAATTATTACGTCAACCAATATGAAAACGAATTGCACAATACATTTGGCGCGGCTGAACGTTCGGCACTTGCCGTAAAAATGACGCAATACATTTTGGACGACTGCGCTTTATTTTACGCCTCAAATTTGAAAATGTCTTTCGTAATGAAACCGAATGTGGAAGGATTTACGGCGCACCCATCAGATTATTATGAAATTCGCCCTGAACTCGAAAAGAAATAGTTTGACGATTGAAAATTTTTCCCTTTAGTGATATATTTCTTTAAACTTTTTAAAATCACAGAGGAGGGAACATTTTGGATTATATAATTGTTCAAGCCGGCGGGCGCGGAAGTCGCATGGAGCTTTTGACGAAGAATAAGCCTAAGGCGTTAGTGCCGGTTAATAATCTGCCGATGATTTTTCATTTGTTCAAAAAATATCCGAACAAAAAATTTATAGTCATTGGCGATTACAAAATTGACGTACTCGAAAGATATTTGAAAACTTTTGCCACTGTCGATTATGAAATTGTCAACGCCTCAAAACACAAAGGTACTTGCTCCGGCTTAAACGACGCACTCAATTTAATTCCGCCAAATGAAAAATTTATGCTGATTTGGTGCGATTTAATTTTGCCGTCAGATTATGAAATTCCCGAAACAAATAAAAATGTCATCGGTATTTCAAAAGATTTTTCTTGCCGCTGGAGCTATTCCAACGGAAAATTTATCGAAGAGGCAAGCAACGATCACGGCGTCGCCGGTATGTTTATTTTCAACGATAAAAATTTACTTTTGCAATCTGAAAATAATCTGACTGGGGGGGGGTGTTACCTGAAGAGGGCGAATTTGTCCGCTGGTTACAATCCAAAAATTTTGAATTTGAAGAATCGCCGCTTTACGGTACAAAAGAATATGGAATTTACAGCGAATGGAGCAAACTTCCCAAAATGCGTTGCCGCCCGTTCAATAGAATTGATATTGAAGGCGACAAAGTCATTAAATACGGAATTGACGAACAAGGCAAAAATTTGGCAGTCCGTGAAATTGCGTGGTACAAAAACATTCGCAAATTGAATTTCAAAAATATCCCTACAATTTACAGCTATGAGCCGCTTTGTATGGAATTGATTGACGGGCAAAATATTTATGAGTACACCTACATTGCGAACGAACAGAAAAAAATTATTCTGGACAAAATTATTTCCTGCCTTAGAGAAGTACACAACCTTGAATCCGTTCCCGCTGATGAAAAAAGTTATCGCGTGGCTTACATTGACAAAACTTTTGACAGGCTGAAAAAAGTTCGTGAGCTTGTACCCTTCGCAAATGAAAAAAACGTAAAAATTAACGGCAAAGTCTGCCGAAATATTTTTTATCATCGTCAACACGTCGAAGATTTAATTATGGGTTACCTGCCGAAAGAATTTAAATTGATTCACGGCGACTGCACATTTAGTAATATGATGTTGCGGCACGATACCGAGCCGGTGTTAATTGATCCACGCGGCTATTTCGGTACTACCGAACTTTTCGGCGACGTTGCCTATGATTGGGTAAAATTGTACTATTCGCTTTTCAGCAATTACGATCAATTTAACTTGAAACGTTTTACCCTTGATATAAATGAAAACGAAGTTACGCTTGAAATTGCCTCAAATAATTGGGAGGCGTTGGAAGAAGAATTTTTCCGCCTGCTTGACGGCGAAGTTACCAAAGGGCAAATGAAATTACTTTTGGCTATTATTTGGCTGTCCTTGACTACTTACGCTTGGGAAGATTACGATTCAATTTGCGGCGCGTTTTATTTTGGTCTGTATTGCCTTGAAGACGCCTTGAGAATGGAAAATGCTTATAGCTACTTTGAAACAAATATGAATTACATAGAAAATTCCCTGCGCTCAATTTCAACTTATCAAATTGAAAGTTTGCTTGACGATTGCGAAAAAACTTTGAAAAGCGGACACAAAATTATTGTTTCGGGACTCGGCAAAAATGTTCCGATATGTGAAAAATTTGTCGGCACGATGCTTTCAATGGGATTGAACGCTGGCTTTTTGCATACAAATTCCGCAATTCACGGCGATATGGGAATGATTCACGGCGGCGACTTGGTTATAATTCTTTCAAAAAGCGGCACAACTGAAGAATCTGTTTACTTGACAAGTCTTTTGTTGAAACGTCCGAATGTTAATTTGTGGCTGATGACTTGCAACCGCCAAAGTACATTGGCTGATATGATAGGTAACAAATTGGTTATCCACTTGGAACACGAAGGCGATTTATGGAATATTGTACCAAACAATTCAACGACTTTAAATTTGATTGTATTGCAGACGCTTGCAATTAATCTTGCCAAACGTTTAAATTTATCGCTGGAGGAAGATTTTAAACCGAATCATCCCGGCGGAGCCATTGGCAAAAAGTTACAAAGGGTAAGTTAATTATGAAAAAATTAGTTTTATCCCAATTAAGCCACACTTGGATTTTAGATTTGGACGGTACAATTTTGAAACATAACGGCTACAAAATTGACGGCGTCGATACTTTTTTGCCGGGCGCAAAAGAATTTTTATTAAAAATTCCCGCAAAAGATATGATAATTTTCGTAACGGCGCGGGAGTCAAAATATCGTGAGACTACAGAAAATTTTTTGAAGTCTAACGGCGTTCGATACAATCACATAATTTTTGACGCTCCTAACGGCGAAAGAATTTTGATTAACGACGATAAACCCAGCGGCTTAAAAATGGGGTATGCTGTAAATTTGAATCGAGATCAGACTTTAGCAATTAATGTCATTGAAAATCCTGATTTGTAAGGGAGGAAATTTTTTTATGCCCCAAATATCCCCGCAGTTTCAACAACTTGAAAATTTTTTTAATGGATTCATGAGCCGAATTATCGGAGCTAATCATTTGGTTGTTATCATGCCGGCAAGTATCGGCGATTTTATTTTTAATGGAATTTTGGCACACGCTTTAAAGAAAAAGTACAACAAGGATATTATTTTGTTGGTGCAAGAACGTTTTAAAGATTTCAAAATTAAATTTGACGGTGTTAGAGAAATTTTTTACATTCCGCTTGAAATGATGTTGAGCTTGCAACGGTACATAATAGCAACCGGAAAATATTCCGGCGAAGGTTACATTTATGGACATTTTCCTCTTAATATGAACCGCAAATTTGAGCCGTATTTTATGGACAGAGAATTATATTTTTTAGACAGATATAAAAAAAATTATGGCTTGCCGTTAGATACTCCTATTCATAATCCAATTATTGCAGACATTGATGAATCCAGAAAAGCTGAACTTCACCAAAAGTACAATCTTGATAAAGAACGCACGGTAATACTTTTTCCCGTTTGCAGTTCTTATTTAGAAATGAATAGTGATAAATTTAGTAATTTTTGGAGGAAATTGACCCGTGAATTTAACGAACGCGGCTATACAGTTTATGAAAATATCGGAAAAAATCACCAAAATCAAAAAGATTCTTTCCAATTTGGAAATGAACCTTTGGAAGTGAATATAAACGAGCTTTGTTATATTGCCGATAAAGTGAAATGTTGCATTGGAATGAGATCAGGTATTTTTGACGTACTGTCTTTTACAAAAGCTAATTTATTCGCCGTGATGGGTACATTTGGCTGGTATTATGATTTAAAAACTGTTTTTCCGGAAAGTAATAGCCGCACTTTCTATACTGCCGCTCCAATGCTCAACGAATTAAAACTTATTTCTGAAAAATATGCGGCAACTTCAATCAATGTTTCAAATTTGGCTTTTAAAAATATTGACAACTCAAACGTATATATCACGGAAGAAGATTTAATGGCGGCTATTTTAACCGAATTGGAAAAACTTTAGGACGACAAATTTTTTAAATTGGAGAAAAAATTGTTAAACATAAAAAATCTTTGCATTGCTTACGGCGAAAAAAAAATTGTTCACGGCATAAATTTTTCAGTTGAACGCGGCGAAATTTTAGTTATTGTCGGTGAAAGTGGAAGCGGCAAAACTACGATTTTAAAAAGCGTTGCCGGAATTTTGAGCGGCGGCAAAATTACCGGCGGGCAAATTTTTTTCAACGGCAAAAATATTATAAATTTAAATTCAGATGAACGGCGCAAAATGGCAGGTGCGGAAATTGGCTACATTTTTCAAAATGCAACGGCGTCATTCTGTCCAATTCGTAAAATCGGCGAACAAATTTTTGAATCTGTACAAGCTCATAAAAATTGGAGTCGTGAGGAATTTTTAAACCGTGCAAAAGTCATAATGCAAAATATAAATCTTGAAGAAACTGCACTTGAAAAATATCCATTTCAATTAAGCGGCGGAATGGGACAACGCGCCGGAATATTGGCGGCGATGATTTTACAGCCGCAACTTTTATTGGCAGATGAACCGACAAGCGCACTTGATCCCGAAACTCAAGTAAGCGTTGTTGAAGAATTTTTAAAACTGCGCGAATTGTACGGCGTTTCAATCGTAATGGTTACACATAATTTGAAAGTGGCAAAATATATGGCGGACAAAATTTTAATCCTGCGCGACGGCAAAATAATAGAATTTGGCGCGGCTGAAAAAATTTTCAATTCGCCGCAAGAAAATTACACGCGGGAATTAATTTCGGCAAGTTTTTAAGCGATGTTGAATCGTATCAAAAAGACGGCGGTCACGGATGACCGCCGCGCCGCGCTTAACGCCGTGATGGCGTTATGGGCGGCAGTTTTTCTTTTCTTTGCTAGGCGTTTCTTTTCTTTTTTTCAAAAACGAAAAGAAATGCCGTTTTAAAAATAAAAAATTCTTTGCAAAAAATAATTATTTATATGCAATGGAAAAAATTGTTTAAGTAATCGGGAGTTTTTTATGGCGATTTTGGAAGTTAAAAATTTGAAAAAAAGTTTCGGCGATAAAGTTATTTTGAATGATATAAATTTTAGCGTAGACGCGGGCGAATGTTTAGGCGTGGTCGGTAAAAGCGGTTGCGGAAAATCGACGCTTGCTAAAATTATTGCGCGGTTTATTCCTGCTGACAGCGGCGAAATTTTTTTGGACGGCGAAAATATTACCGTTGAAAAAAATTTAAAATCCGTCTATAAAAATATGCAAATGATTTTTCAACTGCCGGAAGAATCATTTGACCCGCGCAAAACTTTAGGCTGGAGTATCGCCGAGCCAATGAAAAATTTCAATTTTAAAAATATCGACGAACAAATAAAAAATCTATTGGCTGAAGTAGGATTAACGGCGGACTTTGTAGAAAAATATCCTCACGAAGTTTCCGGCGGACAATGTCAACGCGCCGCAATAGCGCGGGCAATTTCAATTTTGCCAAAACTTTTAATTTGTGACGAAGCAACTTCCGCGCTTGACGTTACAACTCAAGCACAAATTTTAAAATTGTTAAATAAACTTCGTGCCGAAAAAAAAATTGCAATGCTTTTCATAACGCACGATTTTTCAATTTTACCGAAAATCGCAGATAAAATAATTCATTTGCAAGGCGGTAAAATTGTTGACGCCTAAAGGCTAATTTGCTAAACTGCAAGAAAAATTTGAGGTGCAACTGTGAACACGAAAAAAACTTACACACCTGAACAGTATTTTAAAATGGCGTGCCGTGCGTCCGACAAAAACGATAAAATTACCGCGTTGAAATATTATCTTGAGGCGGCAAACGCCGGAATTGTTCCTGCAATGATGGCTTGCGGCAGTTTGTATTTTGAAGAATTGGGCGGCATTGAACAGGATATTGAAAAAGCAATTTACTGGTTCAAAAAGGCGGCGGATTGTGGACACGCCGGAGCAATGAATAACGTTGGATATGTTTTTTGGACGCTTAAAGACTACGAAGAAGCAATAAAATGGTATAAAAAATCTGCCGAATATAACGACGCTACAGCAATGTTGAATCTTGCCGACGTTTACCGCAATGTTTACTATGATAAAAAAACTGCGCAATATTGGCTGAAAAAAGCCGAAAGCCTTAAAGATTCTGAATCAATTCGTTTAGTGGCGGGATATTACGCCGTCGAAAATTCAATTAAAGATAATTTAAACAAGGCTATAAAACTTTATCAAAAGGCAATGTCAATGGATAATCTTGAGGCGTTCAACGAATTAGGCGATTTGTACATGGAACTTGACGAATTTGACAGCGCGCAAAATTGCTACTTTGACGGCGCAAAATTGGGCAACGTCGATTGTATGGCAAATTTTGGAATGATGATGACTTACGCGCCTGAATGTTTTGAACCAGCTCATTATTGGTTGAGCAAGGCGATAAAACACGGAAATATTATTGCAATGACGCTGATGGGCGATTTGTACAGAGAGTACAAAAATTATCCAAAGGCTTTGCGTTGGTATAGAAAGGCAGTTTCAGCCGGTGATTCAAATGCATCAGAAAATCTTCAGCTTGTAAAAAAATTACTCAAACGCCATAAACCGAATTACAAATTGCGCCTGCGCGAATCCAATTAACAAAAACTTTACAAAGAATTTCTCGGCAATTATAATTGTCGGGTATTTTTTTTGAGGAGTTGGTTAAGTGACAAATGACGCAATGATTATTAATGCCTTCGTGTTTTATATTGGCTTGATGATGGCAATAGGCGTTTACTACTACCGCCAGACAAAAAATATGAGCGATTATTTTTTAGGCAACCGCAGATTAGGCGCGTGGGTAACTTCGCTAAGTGCGGAGGCGTCAGATATGAGCGGTTGGATGCTTATGGGCGTTCCGGGCTTTGCATATTTGGCGGGATTAAACGCGGGCTGGATCGCCGTTGGAATTGCAATAGGAACATGGGCGAATTGGCAATTTGTGGCGGCGCGTCTTCGCAGATATACCGAACTTGCCGGCAACGCTTTAACGCTCCCTGAATTTTTGCAGAATCGTTACAAAGATGACAGCAACCTTTTAAGAATTGTTCCCGCAGTTTTCATTCTGATATTTTTTGTACTTTACACTTCAAGCGGCTTTGTATCAGCGGGAAAATTATTTGAAACGGTTTTTGGATTAGATTTTTCAGTTGCAATAATGCTCGGCGCGGGTTCGGTAGTTTTTTATACATTAATTGGCGGATTTTTGGCAGTAAGCCGAACAGATTTTATACAAGGCGTGATGATGTTTTTTGCAATTTTACTTGTACCAATTTGCGCGGCAATGAGTTTGGGCGGATTCGGCGAAACAGTCACGGCAATTTCAAATTACAAGGCGTCAATGTTTGATCCATTTTTAAAACCTGAAGGCACCACAATAACTTTAATTGAAATAATTTCTTTAATGGCGTGGGGGATAGGATATTTTGGACAACCGCATATTTTGGTTAGATTTATGGCGATAAAATCTACAGCCGAATTGCCGCAAGCCACAAGAATTGCAATGACGTGGGTTATTTTGAGTTTGGCGGCGGCGGTTGCAGTAGGAATGGTCGGCACGGTTTATTTGACAACGCCGCTTGAAGGCACGGACTCTGAAAAAGTTTTTTTAGTAATGACTAACCAATTATTTCCGCCAATAATTGCAGGCGTGGTTTTATCAGCAGTTTTGGCGGCGATAATGTCAACGGCGTCTTCGCAGTTGTTGGTTGCGGCGTCGGCGTTCGCGCAGGACTTTTATAAAACTTTGCTTAGAAAGGACGCCACGCAAACTGAATTAGTTTGGATTTCCCGTGCGTCGGTTTTAATAATTGCGTCAATCGCCGTGTATTTGGGATTCAATCCTGACAGCTTTATTTTGGATATGGTCGCTTATGCGTGGGCGGGATTCGGCGCGGCGTTTGGTCCTGCGTTGCTGATGAGTTTGTTTTGGAAACGCACTACAAAAATTGGCGTTATTGCCGGTATAATTGTTGGCGGCGTCACGATTATTGCGTGGAAAAATTTTGCGCCGTTTGAACTTTATGAAATTGTTCCGGGATTTATTTTTTCGCTGATTTCAATTTACATTGTCAGCAAACTTGATAAAGAACCTGACAAAGATATTTTAGAAATTTTTGATAAGGTAAACGAAAGTAAAATTTAATTCCCTAACCTTTAGTCTTTAATCCTTAGTCTCTGAAATCCCCTGCGGGGGCTTTTTTTATTAAATGAGAAAATTTATAATTTACGGCGGTGATTAAAATGAAGAAAATTTTTTTAGGCGTGTTGATTGTAATTTTTGTGTTGACGTTTGAAAAAGTTGAGGCGGCTGAAATAAATTACGGCGAATCAGAAATTTACAATAAAACTGAAATGAACGCGGCAATTAAAATTATCAAGAAACAATTTGGCAAGTGGAAAGGTTGCAAGCTGAAAAATATTCGGTACGCGGGCGACGAATGCAACAATATTGAAAATTTAAATTGGCTGAATGATTTACGCCCTGAAAAAAATTTTGTGCAGTGCATAGAATTTTTCAGTGATTTTTACGTTTCATCGAAGGCGACAAAAACGACGTTCAATCTTGACAGCGAATACAAAGACTATCAATGGTGGCTTGCACGTACCGACAGCGGCAAGTGGAAACTTGTAACTTTTGGATATTAAAATTAGGGATTAGGGGCTAAGGATTAGGGAAAATTTACCTAGTCCTTGCAAATGCGACGAGTAGGAGCATTTGCTCCTTAGTCCCTAAAATCGACCGAAGGGAGATTTTTATGCAGATTAGTGAACGAATTGAAAAATATTGGGATAAACGCAGCGAAGATTTTAGCCGCGTTCGTCGCCTTGAAATTGCAGGCGCGGATTTTTTGGCGTGGAATAAAATCATAGAAAAGCATTTGCCCGCCGGTAAAAATTTGAAAGTTTTGGACGTTGGAACAGGCGCGGGAGTTTTCGCAGTTTTATTTTCAAAACTTGGACACGAAGTAACGGCTATTGATATGTCAAATAAAATGTTAAACGAGGCGCGTAAAAATGTTTCAGATTTAAATTGCCGCGCAGAATTTATCAGAATGAATGCGCAGGAATTGAATTTTGCTGATAAAAGTTTTGACGTTGTAATAAGTCGAAATTTGACGTGGACACTTCCCGACGCAATGCAAGCTTACAAAGAATGGTACAGGGTTTTAAAAGTTGGCGGCGTGCTGATGAATTTTGATTCAGATTACGGCGATAAAAATTTTACAAACAAGGAAACCTGCGCGAAAGGCGAAGTTAATGATGAAATGTTGATTGAGTGCAACGAAATTAAAAATGCTTTAAGAATCAGCACACATAATCGCCCGCGTTGGGATATTGAACTTTTGGAAAGTTTGGGCTTGCAAGTAACTTTTGATTCTGATATTAATTCTGAAGTTCACAAAGACAAAAATCTTGATTATGATTCAGTGCCGCTTTTTGCCATTTACGCCACGAAAAAAATTTGATACAATACGTCAAAATTTTTTCGGAGGATTTTTATGCAATTCATAGATAAGAGCAAAATTTTTGTAAGAGCGGGCGACGGTGGCAACGGTAAATCTTCATTTCGTCGAGAAAAATTTGTACCAAAAGGCGGACCCGACGGCGGCGACGGCGGCAAAGGCGGCGACGTAGTTTTAGAAGTTGACGCAAATATTAATACGCTTTTAAATTTTCGCTACAATCGCAAATACGTTGCAGATAATGGCGGCAATGGTGATGTTAAAAAGCAGTACGGGCGCGGCGCGGAAGATTGTATTATAAAAGTGCCGGTCGGTACGGTTGCAAAAGACGCTGTAACGGGCGAAATTTTGGCTGATTTAATAGAAATTGGACAACGCGCAATAGTTGCCAAAGGCGGACGCGGTGGACGCGGTAACGCAAAATTTAAATCGTCTTCGCGCAGGAGTCCAACTTTTGCAGAATTTGGCGAACCCGGCGAAAGTCGAGAATTGATTTTAGAATTGAAACTTTTGGCGGACGTTGGATTGGTAGGTTATCCAAGTGTTGGAAAATCTAGTTTAATTGCGTCAGTCAGTGAGGCGCGTCCCGAAATTGCGGATTATCACTTTACAACGCTTGTACCTGTTTTGGGCGTCGTTCGTCTTGACTACGAAAAAAATTTTGTAATGGCGGATATTCCCGGCTTGATTGAAGGCGCGGCGGACGGCGTAGGATTGGGACACGATTTTTTAAGACACGTTGAGCGCACGAAATTAATTTTGCACGTGGTAGACGCGGCGGCGATTGAGGGCAGAAATCCCGTTGAAGATTTTCATAAAATAAATCACGAATTGAAACGTTACAGCGAAAAAATTGCGGCGCGTACTCAAATTTTGGTTGCAAATAAAATTGATTTACCTCAAGCGCAGGAACATTTAACCGAACTTGAAAAACTCGCGCAGGATACGGGAATTAAATTTTTTGCAATTTCAGCAGTAACGCATGAAGGTGTTGACGCGCTGATTAAATATGTTGGAAATTGGCTTGACGAACACGCCGCCGAATTTGTTCCCGTCGTAGAAAAAGACGAAGTTAAAATTTTCAACGTCGAAAAGGAAGACGACGAAATTATTATTGAACGCAACGACGCGGCAGAGTTTATCGTCAAAAATAAAAATCTTGAAAAAATTGTTGCAATGACTAACTTTGATAATTCTGAAGGCTTAAGGCGTTTTCAATTTATCTGGAAAATGAAAAACCTTGACGCCGAACTCAAAAAGCGCGGTATCAAGGAAGGTATGACTGTTCATATTGGCAATATGCAATTTGAATGGCACGAATAATTATTTTACATTTTTTTTTAATTTTTCCGTTGACAACGCCGCTGATAACAGCGGAATTTTTTTTGTATATATGGAGCTCGGCAGATATGCAAAATTACGGTCGATTGAAGATCACAATTTGGCAGAAATTCTTGAAAAAGTTTTGAAAATCTAAAAATATCTTACAACACTTAGAAAAGTGGAAAATTTCAAACGCTGTGAACAATTTTGACAGAGAAACTAAAAGTGCTGATAAAAGAAATTTGTTTTATGTTGTTCAGCACGCACGAAAAAAGCGGCTATTTTTACCCGACAACCAAAATAAACCTTAAAGTACAACGCCTTCTCTCACGCTCAACAGAAAATTTAAAACGCTTGTTTGCAATGTATTCCGCAAATTCATATTGGAAACGGCGAAACTTTGAATTTTGCAAATTACGAACAAAAAATTTTGCTTGATACAAGTTACGAAAAATTGGCTGATGAAATTTTTCTACTTCAGAAATTTCACTTCGCGCAGATTTTCAATTTTTGACGACGATAAGTTTTAAACTTGATGGCGGCTGTCTTCATATCATTCGCCGCTACCTAAAAAATCACAAAAATAATTTTGTTTTTAAAAAAGTTTTTTCAAAGTACAACGACACCCCGTTCAGCAGCCTAAAGAAAAGCTTATTCAGAATTTGAATTTAAATCAACTGCGCTTTCAGTCAAAGTAACAGTGCCGCCACTTACCGTTACACCGTTTGCAGTCTTGGTGTAAAATTCGCCGACGCCTGCCGTCGTATAATTTTCGCAGTTATATTTTTGTTTATGTCAGTCAAAGTTACGGTTGTTTCTTCAGCTAATTTTGCAACTGCTGAATTTCAACTTTTACCGTGTAAGTCGTGCTGACTTTAATCATCCAGTGGTGTTTGAGGCTTATTGCAGAATGTTTTTGGTGGCTCTGTAAATAAATGGTCGGGACGTTGCGTTATATAATCCAATCAATGATGTAAATTATTTTCATACGCCAAATTTAGCTATTATAGCAGAATAAAAAAATGGTTCCAATTATCCCAGAAAGATTCTGATATTATTGATCTTATCAAATTTTGTTGTGATTGGAATTTGGGTAAATATGGCAATAAAATTTCTGTTCGTTCAGTAATTGATAATTACAAATTGATTTTTGAAAAAGAATGTTAATACAAGACCTTTGCCGAGACGGCAATTAAAAGACGGCATTCGCAAGAGGAATAATAAAAAAATCATATTTTATAGAAATAAATTGTATAAGTGCTTGTTGGCTTACAAAACACTTTACAAAGAAAGCAGAAATGTTGCTGAATGCGATTGAAACAAAACGATTACTACCAATCTGCACTGTAATAGCGTCAACAGATTAAAGGCTACTGTAAATAAGAAAATGGCATTAGCAAATATTGGAACATTTGGATAAGGCAACCATTTTTTGAAATTAATGTTGACGATAATTGAAATTACTATTTGTGTGTACATTTCGGCAGTCACAGTTTGGGCAAAGGAGTAGCAGAATATTATCTGTCAGCGGGACAAAAGATATTGAAGTTACATGAAGAAAATGTTCCTTATGAGGTTGCCGAGTGAAAAAAATTTTAATATTTATATGAAGTCATATAATCCGGAAGACTTTGCAGAAAATAGTTATGTAAGCATTTGTTATCTTTTGAAAAGGTATCTTTCCAGTGAGAAAAAATTGATAAAAAATACGCGCAAATTTCTTGTCACAAAGCGCAAATTGAATGTGCTGTTCAAAAAATTTATCGGTTGTTAAAGGGGGAATTTATTATGAACAACAGACAGAGGAAAAAACTTTTGGTAAAGAAAAATGAAAGGTGGAAGCCGAAGCCGTCAAAATTTACGTTTACAGATGAAGAACGTTGGAATTTAAGACAAACATTGGCAGTATACATAACATCTGCGTTGAGAGAATTTTTAAATTATCCGCTGTGGATGATACCAGATTTAATTACTCCGCCGAATGAAGAAGGTCTGGGATACACAGCGTTTGGAAAATGGAAATATGACAATGAATATTGGGAAAAAGTAACGGAAGTATTAAAAGCGCAAGTGTCAGGAGTTTCAACAGATGTAAAAGTGGATTTAAATCACATATCGGCAGCAGAAAAAGAATGGCGAACAATTTTAGTAAAAATGTTGTGGTCATTTGAACAGGTAGAAAATAATTTTGAAGATGAGCCGTACCAAGAATCAGCAGAGGTAAGAGAAATTTATAATAAAAAACTGCAAGAGGGCTTAAATCTTTTTGCTAAATATTTTTTAAACTTAACAGATTTTTAAAGAGGCAAAAAAATTTACTTGTCAGGTAAAGATTTTTTTCAGATGAATTGTTAAAATTGTTTGGGAAATTATTTAGAGTACGATTTTTTTTTATTAAAAGTTTTGAAAGGAACGAAAAAATATGAATCTGCCATACAGCGTAAATCAGCAAGAGTTGTTGGAATTGCTAATAAACATATCGCCGAGCCGTCCAGTATTTATATGGGGTTCACCGGGAATAGGAAAATCAGCAATAGTAGAAAAATTTGCAGAAGAAGTTGGCTTGCCGTGTGTGTCATTGTTGGGCAGTCAATTAGCACCTGAAGATATTATAGGAATACCGCAAATTAGAGGAAATACATCAGAATTTTTACCACCAAAAATGATAGCGCGGACAGAACCATATGTATTATTTTTAGATGAATTGAACGCCTGTTCGCAGGAAGTACAGAAAGCCTTTTACAGCTTAATTCATGAACGTAGAATTGGAGAATATCATTTGCCAAAAGGCAGTGTGGTAATAGGAGCAGGAAACAGAACCCAAGACGGAGCGATAGTAAAAACAATGTCATCAGCATTGATAAACAGAATGTTTCATGTACAACTTGTGCCGGATGCCAAAGCGTGGCTGAATTGGGCATATGAAAATAATTTACATCATTGGGTATTGGATTATATAACGCAACGCCCCGACCATTTATTTACAGAACCGCCGAAAACTGAAGAGCCATATTCAACGCCGCGTTCATGGCATATGTTAAGCGACGCACTGTATCAATATCACGTAGGTGAAGAAGATAACAAATTTTCGCAGGAGCTTTTAAGAATTTTGGTTTATGGAACAATTTCAGCGAAACATGCAGGTTTATTCATAGCATTCAGTAAGAATGTGGACAACAAATATTTATTGAATGACATAATCAAGGGAGATCAGAAATGGCCCGAAAAACCTGAAGAACGCGATACATTATATTTTCTTGCCCAAAGTTTCAGAGCAAGATTGTTACACGATTTGCCGCCAAAGAAACAAGACTTAAATAGAGCAATGCAATATTTTACCCACAGGGCAAAGACTTTGATTAAAGATTTATCAAGAATAAATTATGAATTGGCGCAAATGGTAGTTTCAGATGAAGAAGATAAAGTACTGCCGCATTGGTTTATGATGGAAATAGTGAGAGATTTACCGCGCCTTGCAAGGAGTGCTTGATATGGCGAAAAAATTTAGTCCTGCTAAAAAAATTCCTGATTCGCCGCTGAATAAAGGAATATCCAATTTAATGTATCACAACAGAATTTTTAGTGAAATGTACAACCGAGCATATTTAGAAGTAAGAAAAGTTGAAAGTAACATACTTGGAAAAGACAGTGCGGCGATTGTACAAAGTAATGGGATAATTTTACTGAATAAGGATTTTAAATTAAATGCCAGTGAATGGGAGTACATTATTGCACATTGTGTATTGCATTTGGCGTTTGGACACTTCGACAAAAATAAAATCCCGTCGCCGTGCAATAAAAAAATTTGGAATATGGCTTGCGATATTTACATAGCAAAATTTTTATCAGATGTCAAAATTGGTACACAGCCATTTGATTCAGTGGAAATTTTTAATGCGCCTAAAAATGATGAAGTACAAATTTACAATTTTTTAATGGAACAGGGAAAAAATCTCGGCGATTATCATTTTGGAACGGCGGCGAAATATCAAGAAGATATGAAAATTGTCGGCAAAGAAAATTTATACAGTAGCAGGGCAAATGAATATGAGAAAGTTTTTGCAGAGGCGTTGGCACATTCAGTATCAGAAACGGTAGGAGAAGCAGGAGGTCATTATTTAAAAGCGGCGGGAAAAAATAGCGATTCAGAAAAAGCCGCCGAATGGTTTATAAATCATTATCCATTGCTTGGAGGATTGGCGGCAGGTTTTAAAATCATAGAAAATCAAACGTACTGTTGGCACAATGAAATAAAAGTTGCGGCAGTTGATGTAACTAAGGCAGAAATATATGTAAATCCTGCGGCGAAGTTAGATTTTGAGGAATTGAAATTTGTATTGGCTCATGAATTTTTGCATGCAGGATTGCAACACCATGAGCGAAGACAAGGAAGAGACGCTTATATTTGGAATGTAGCATGTGATTTTGTAATTAACAGTTGGCTGAATGAAATGCAAGTGGGAAAAATGCCGCAAGATATTTTGTACGATGAAGAATTAAAAAATATGTCGGCAGAAGAAATTTATGACAAGATAATAGGGGATTTAAAAAAATATGCAAAACTGCAAACGTTACGCGGCTGGGGCAAAGGAGATATTATAAGTGAGCCGCCAAAAACATTTAGCAATAAGCCGCAAACATCACTGGACGATTTTTATAAAAGTGCGTTGCAAAATGGTCTTGAATATCACATGGAAAATAAGCGCGGACTTGTACCGGCAGGATTGATAGAAGAAATAAGGGCGTTAGCAATGCCGCCAATACCCTGGGACGTTGAGCTTGGCAAGTGGTTTGACATTTATTTTTTACCACTGCAAAAACAAAGAACATATGCAAGACCGAGCCGAAGGCAAGGAAGCACACCGGATATACCTCGACCGCGTTATGTTCCAGCAGAAATTTCAGATTACAGCCGCACATTTGGAGTAGTGATAGATACTTCAGGTTCAATGAATGCAAAATTGATAGGTTATGCACTGGGTGCGATTGCAAGTTATTCAGCGTCAAAAGATGTACCCTGTGCGAGAGTAATTTTCTGCGATGCAAAGGCTTATGACGCAGGATATTTATCGCCTGAAGATATTGCCGGAAGGGTTGAAGTACAAGGACGCGGCGGAACAAAATTGCAACCTGCAGTAGATTTATTGTTAAATGCAAAAGATTTTCCAAAGGACGCACCAATTTTAATAATAACGGATGGCTGGATTGAGAGAGATTTAACGGTAAGACGCGACCACGCCTATTTAATCCCACGAGGTCATCACTTGCCTTTTGTAACTCGAAGTAAAATATTTTATTTTTCGGAGTGATGAACAATGACGACTGAAGAATTAGATGAACTGATAAAAGAAATAATAATTCCACAGGAAAAGCCGAAAAGTACAGGCAATTCACACAAGAGCAAACAATGGGAAAATCGCCGAAACTGGCGACTCTGCACAATCGGTAAATCATGCAAAATGGCTTATGTAAAAGTATGTCCAATAGCAAAGATAAAAAATCCTAAGTTTAGATATAGTAAAAATTCGCTCTGCGTTGATTGTATTTGTGATCTGTCAAGCCCATGGGGAATGTTTGTTTCTATAGATTATGATTGTGATAGAGGGCGTTATAAAAAATTTTCCTATAACTGCACAGGATTTAGAAGGTATCTCAACAGACTTATTAGAAGGCGCACAAACAATATTGAAAAATATGACATTGGAAATAACGGCTACTACAAAAAAATTTTTGAGTATAAGTGGGCGTGCGTGTAATTTAAAATTTGAGGAGATGGTTAAAAATGAAGATATACGATTTTTCAGATTGTGATTTTGACAATGAAATTTTAAATGATTCAAACACGGGAATTTTATTATCAAAAAAATTTAATTATCACGGGCAGGAAGAATCAAGAGTCATAGTGTCAAATTTGGAGGAAAATAAACGACTGGTATTTTTAATAAATTGTCAAGAAATAATTGAACAGACTGGATATTCTGACGAAGAAAAAATTTCCATAATGAATTACTTAACTGAAATCAAGGCGGAGCTTTTAAAATCGATTGAATAAATTTTATTGGCAATATTTTAGGAGGAAATTTTTATGTTTGTGAGGTTGAAAGAAATAGAAATTGGATTTGAAAATGTTGAAGGTGTAAAAGTTCCGGCGGAATATGTTTCTATTCTGTGTATGGATGGAATAAAAAATTTTCGGCGCAGTTTTCAGAATGATGAAGAAGGTTTGGTAATGTTAAGAGGCACTTACGCCGAAAGAATTATTTTAAAAATAGAAAAGTCCGCCAAAGGTAAACTTATCAGCAATGGAGGTAATGAAATTTTTCAAAGGCTGACTCGTTACCATGACATTGTTGACATTGAATTAAAGTACTCTGACGGCGTGGAAGAAACGATTAGAGCCGATTGGGAAGATGCAACCAAAGGCGGCGAAGAAAATTTATTGCAGAAAAATTCTTTTGACGACAAAGAAAATTTGATAATAGAAATTGGGAAGGGGATTTAAAATGGATGCTTATAATTACAAAAAAGAAAAATTGATTGAAGTTTTTGACGACACTTTGAAATTTTCACAAGATCAAGAAACTTTAAAAGCTGCTGTGCAAAATTCCATAAAAAATTCCGTCATTTACGAAGAAAATAATTATCCTGAAATTTTTTCAAAACGTTTTGACACGACAACTATTTCAGTGAATAAGTACAGAACATTTGAAACAGCGCAATACTACGCCAAAAAATTTCCGGACAAAAAAATTTTAGTCTTGAATTTTGCATCGGCAACAAATGTTGGCGGCGGAGTTACAAAAGGAAGTAGCGCACAAGAAGAATCGCTCTGCCGTTGCTCAACATTGTATCCTGTTTTGAACACGGACAACAATTTAAAAAATTTCTACGACTATCACAGAAAGCGCGGCGATACAAAATATACCGACCGCTGTATTTACACGCCGGATATTTTTGTTTTTAAATCAGATACAGATTTTCCAAAAGTTTTGCCGGAAAAAAATTGGATAAAAGTTGACGTGATAACTTGTGCCGCGCCCAATCTTCGTATAAATCCAAACAATTTTATGAATCCCGGCAACTCTAAGCCGTTAAAAATTTCTGACGACGAACTTTATAAAATTCACGTGAACCGCGCTGAACATATTTTGACAGTTGCCGCACATCACGGCGCAGATATTTTTATTGGTGGCGCGTTCGGTTGCGGAGCATTTAAAAATAATCCCAAAGTAGTAGCCGAAGCGTACAAGCAGACTTTGAAAAAATTTACCGAATATTTTCAAGAAATTGTTTTTGCGGTGTACTGTTCGCCGAAAAATGGCAATGAAAATTATACTGTGTTCAACAAGATTTTAAAGGAGAATTGAAAATGATTTATATAATACCTGATACACATCTTGGACACGAAAATATTAAAAAATATTGCAACCGCCCTGATAATTTTGAAAAACTTATTGAAAAAAATTGGAATGAAACAATCACAGAAAAAGATACAGTGATACATCTCGGCGATATTTCTTTCAATGAAGAATGGGTAAAGCGGTTAGGAAGTTGGAATGGCAGAAAAATTTTAGTGCGCGGCAACCATGACAAAATGCCGCCTGATTTGTATATGAATTTTGGATTTACTGCCGTTGTAGAAGAAATTGCAATGGATATAAACAACTTGATAATTTTATTTTCGCACCGTCCAAAGTTTAATCACGGTTACGATATAAACATACACGGACACCAACACAATTTGGCAGTTTATGACAATAAGCGGCTGTATCTGCCGTTGTCGATTGAACATATGGGCTATAAGCCTTTAGCACTGGATGAAAATTTTGTTGATGCGGTAAAAAAATTTGTGTTGAAAAATCATCAACCGACTCTAAACGAGATAATGGCACTGGGACAAAATGCAATAGGCAAACCTAACAACAAAGATTTTTATGACGGATTCGGCAAAGAAATTTTTGAACAGTCAAAAGTACGGCTTGAGGAATGTTACAAAATTTTAAACAATCCACCGTACAATTACGCCCGTTACAAATACAGACTTTGGCGCAATGCAATTCGTTACATTGAGGGTAAAATCAGCAAGCAAGAATTTCAACATACAATAGGCAAATTTATTTAATGCAAAAAAATGAGGTTCAGCGCAATTTTGTAGCTGAACCTTTTTTAGTTCATAAATTAGCATTTCGGTTATTAAAAAAATTTTTAATACTTATTCGGCTATTTCCCGCCAAATTCATCATCAATTAAAATTTTTAAAGCTTGTTTATATTTCTCAATTCGGCTTAAATCTTTTTCGCTAATCAATTCCGCCGGTATTCTTGACAAATCAGAATTATGTTTAAGATCAGCAATTTTGACCTGTGTTGCCAATTTATCAGTTTTAATTTTATTTATGTAGTCAAAATAAGGAACAGATTTATCATGAATCAAAAGTTTCAATGCTTGCGATTCTTCATCAGTCAAACTAATTTCTTTTTGCAAATCTTCAAAAGTAAAATTTGTATCTTCGATGACATCATGTAAAAGAGCAACAATCATTGCTGAAATATTGCCGCCACAACTTAAAGCAACTGTTATTGGATGATAAATATAGTCCACTCCGGCTTTGTCGAGTTGTCCGGAATGTGCGGATTTTGATATTTCAAATGCTTTTCTTATTCTTGCGTCTAAATGTTTTTCAAAAATTTTTTGTAATATCGTCAGCTGATGAATTTGGATTTTGGGAAATTCTGCGCCAAGTGTTCCCAATGAAATAGTTTTGTTCGTTCCGTGATAATCACTGCCGCCGGAAATTAACAAATTTTTCGCTTGTGCAGTTTTAGATAAAAATTTTTCTTGTTCATTCGTGTAACGAGAATAATAACATTCAAGCCCCTGTATTCCACGATTTATCAATTCCTGAAGTCTGCTTTCAAATTCAGCTTGAGATAAAAGCGGCTCACCTTCGCCGCCGAGTGGATGCGCCCAAATTGCAATTCCGCCGGATTCTTTTATTGCTTTAATGACGTTTGCCGCGTCTTGCCTAGCATCGCCAACATAACATTTTCTTAAATCTTTAAAAATTTTATCTTTGTCAAAGCCGTATTTTTCGGCAACAAAATTGACAATGTGCGGCTTGCCGACAATTTTTGATTTACAAATTTCTTTTATGTCAGCGTCAGAAAAATTGATATTATAAATCTTGCTAAGGTAATTTAATCTAATGTCAAACTGCTTTTTCCGCAATTCACAACCCTTGTCAATGATTTTTTGAAATTCTTCATTTGCTCCATCAAAAAAATATGCAAGAATATGACATTTTTTATCATCATTGATTTTGCAGGAAAACTCCACGCCATTTATAAAAAATATTTCATTCGGCAAAACTTTTTTAATTTTTTCAATACCGGAAATTGTATCGTGATCAGTCAATGCAAAAATTTTTATTCCGCTTTCAGCAGTAATTTTTTCAACAATTTGTTCAGGGCTGTCAGTGCCGTCAGATTCTGTGCTGTGCATATGTAAATCCATGAACATTTTATTTACCTCCTACGGTTTTATTTCCAAAACATTTATATTGCTCATTTGAAATTTTAGTTAAATTATATCAAACCGAATGTGCATTTTTTTGCCAATATTCATCATATCAGGAAATTGCTCAAAATTTAAGTTATAGTATTTTAGAAGCGGCTATTGCCATGTATCATTGATACTTACCTCAATTCTAGCTATAATTCAAATGAGCTGATTCAATGTCCGATAAATTTTTCAATGCTAATTTTGTAGTTGGGTGAAAACTATGGAATTAAATCCTGATTTATGTCGAAGACTTATTGAACAGATTATGTAAAAAAATGTAGTAGTCTTTAAATTGTTGGGAGGTATTTTTATGTTTGGTACTGGTACTAAAAAAATGCTCAACATTATGATTTTAAAAATTTTGGAACGTTATTCTGATGAACATCGTCCGCTTACTCAAAAGAAAATTTTGGAGCTTTTAAATTTAGAATACGGTATGAAATGTGATCGCCGTTCTGTTAAATCCAATTTAATTTCTCTCAAAGAAATGGGCTACGATATTAACATTAGAAAGGGCGTTTACATTCGCCGCGATTTTGAAGATGCTGAACTTCGTATGCTCATTGATAATGTGCTTTTTTCAAAAACTCTTTCCCAATCTCAAGCTAAACGCTTAATTGAAAAATTAAAAAATCTAGGCTCCAATCAATTCAGTGCTAAAGTTAATCACATTTGCAACTTGCCGGAACTTCCACATTCTGATAATACTCAAGTAATGTTTAATTTAGATACTCTCAACTTCGCCATTACCAAGCGGCGCAAAGTCAGTTTCATTTTCAACCGTTACGGCATTGATTTTAAATTGCATCCACGCAGGGAAGAACCTTATATTGTCAGCCCCTACCAAATGGCGGCTACCAACGGGCGTTATTATCTTATCGCTCATAATGATGAGCAAAATACACTTTCTAATTATCGCATTGACAAAATTACCGATATTAAAATTTTGAATATCCCTGTTAAGCCTAAAAGTGAAATTTCAGAATTTGCCAACGGTTTTAATTTGCCGCGTCATTTGGCAGAGCATATTTACATGTTCAGCGGCGAAAGTATTTGGGTTAAATTTTGGACTACTGATTCAATGATTGATGCTCTTATTGACTGGTTCGGCAAAGATTTTAAGATTTTAGAAAAAGCCGAAAACAAAATTTTAATTAAAGTTAAAGTCAATGAAAAAGCTATTAAAGTTTGGACTATTCAGTACGGCGACAAAATTGAAGTCGTTGAACCTTTATCCTTGCGCGAAGAAATTAAAGTTCAAGCTCTGAAAATTGCTCAAAATCATTCTTAATTTTTGGAGGTTTGATTTATGATTTCTTTTAAAAAATTACAGTCTGTGGTTTTAGGTTATGCTGAAATTATGAATAATTTTTCGCAGTGGTAATTTCAAAGTAAATTTACTGCCAATAACGAAATTTTTGACTGCGGCAACACCACTTCTTTTATTTTTTTTGAATCGATACGTAATTTTTATTCAGAGCAATAATTTAAAATTTTTTTACAAACATTCATTTTTATTGACCTCACTTTAAAAAACTTATAAAATCTAGTTCAGAATATGCAAAAAGTTTTAGTTTGTCTAAAAACTTTCGGAAGAATTATAGAAACGTCATAACAATAGCCGAATCCAATGTTAAAAAAATTTAAATTTTGTAACTATTGCTCCAGATAAAATAAAAATTTGTTATTTATCGATACAAAAATTAATGTCATAGGTAAGGAGTGAAATAATGAGTTATAAATCTGAAAATCGTGAGCAATTTATTTCAAAATTGGAAAATACTTCAAGGCTTTTCCAACAGTTATTTGAAAAAGACCCGCACGGAATGATTATTGGCTATGAGGAACGCGAATATTTAAAGGAACTTCAACGCCGCAATGAAAAAGTTTTGAATAAACTTAAAAGCCGCGAATTTAGTGTTGCGGTTGTCGGTCTTGAAAAAGCCGGAAAGTCTACGCTTGGAAACGCGCTGATTCATTCAATAGTTTTGCCGGAATATACTGAACGTTGTACTTATACAACAACTGAAATTAGATCCGGTAAAAGTGATGAGGCTGAAATTTTTTTCTACGGACGCGATGAATTTAACGTCAATTTTCAAAAAATGTTAAAGGCTATAGGTTACAGCGGAAACGCAGATTTTGAATCAATGACGCTTGAAACTTTTAATCGCTACTGGTCGGCAGTCGAAGTCGATGAAACTAAACGCGATCTTTTTGAACGTCATAACGGTACAACTGTTGAAGATATTCGTACAATTTTAAAAAATAAAAATGATATTCCCCCGCTTTTAAGCCACGCGTCAAAAAAATTTACCGGTCAAGACGAATGGCAAAGTAGGGGCTTTCAAATTTATATTACCGGTATTAAAGGGAAAAATTCTGACGGTAGTATTATTCGTGGCGCACAACCTTACGCCGTAAAAAATGTAATTGTTCACTCAACAACGCTCGGAAAAATGGAACACTTGGTGATTTATGACGTGCCGGGCTTTGATTCTCCAACTGATTTACATAAAAAGCAGACAGAAAAAATGTTGGCGGACGCTGATGCAATTATTTTGGTTACGAACGTTGGCGACCGTCCAAATTTAGTTGGTACTCAACTGGATATGCTTCGCAAAGTTCGTGATGATGACGGTATAAGACTCAATGAAAAAACTTTTATTTTTGGCAACAAAATTGACAGAGCGGGAACTCCGGAACGCGCCGCAGGCAATAAAATAGCGTTAATAAATGACGCCGTTAATAAATATCAAATTGCCACTCAAGAAAGAATTATTGTCGGCTCGGCTAAGGCGTACCTTGAAAGTAATAAATTATTTTCACAAGATGACGAGGAACGCGGCTTGACCGGCGCAGATAAAACGCTTATTGAATGGAATATGAGCGACGGTATAGAAAATCTTCATCAAAAAATGCAGGATTATTACGACAATAACCGATTCGCCGTCCTCAAAGCTCGTGCGGAAAAAACTTTGGCTGATACTGAAAAATTTCTCCGTGAAATTTTAGAAAAATATACTCCAGACGTTTTGGAACGTTTGGAAATTGGCGGCAATTTGTTACTTGAGATTAAAGATCGTGTTGACGAATTTGTTAAAAAAGCAAGCACATTGAGTCATCAACATCAAAATCGTATTGCACAGGAAAAACCTTTCAGTAACGCGCTTGTAAGTGATATTGAAAAAATTTATCCGCTGTCTTCAGAATTTCAGCAGTTAATTGAAGACGTTGAAAACGATTGCGTAATTGATATTGACGGCAATTATCCACTTTCAAGCGTCAATGCAAAACTGCGCGAAGCTTTACAAATTCAATTTTTGGAAAATCTTGTAGAAACGGCGGCAAATATTACCGGCGACAGACAAAAAGAAATTCGCAATGAAATGATTCAGTTGTTTTTGGAAACATTGGGGACACCCGCCAACTCCACTTACAAAGAGGAGCTTGAGGACTCTGCCAACAAACTTTTCGACGAATTTTTAAAGAAAAGCAAAGGCGCGGAATGTATTTTTAATTCTTTAGTTGAACGTTTTGCCGTAAATCCTATTGAAACTTTGATTCTTGCGCCGTTCGCCGAACAACAACGCTATGAAAAAGTTATGCGTAGTTTGCCGGAACTTTTTTCACTTGCAGTTTATTACTCAATGAATACAAAAACTTCTGAAGACGAATTGCCAAAAGTCGAAGATGATCCTGCTGCAAGAATGAAACTGTTTGCAAAGATTTTAGCTCATGAAGGTGTTGAAACTGCTGAAACTAAAGAAAATCCAAACGAAGAGCCGCTTAAAAAGATTTTTGCCGAAAATAAAGACGCCGTAACCGAAGGAGCGAATTTTGATATAAATTCTTTACCTTATGATAATTGGGCAAAAATATTAAGCTCCAGCGGTATTTTGTTGGCGGAACTTCCAAAGAAAGTTTATAATGATTTTATCGATAAACTCGAAGATATTTTTTATAAAAATTCTTGGAAAAATTTAAGTTTGCAAGAACGTATTGAAAAAATTGATAAAGTGATTGAAAATTTTTGCGGTACTCAAAAAAATTCTGACGCTAAAAATCTTGCTGAAAACCTCAAAGAATTGTATGAACAGAGTAGAAAATTTAAAGCCGTAAAAAATAAAACTGAAATGATTTCAACGCTTGACACAGATATTTTAATTTTGCGGGATATTACAACTAATTCGGTTGTAAAAGCTATTGGATTGGAACGCGCTTTTATTTCTGTCTTTGTGAAAAATATCAATCTGATTCGCAATTCTCTTTCAAAATCGCCGGAAGGCAGAAAAATTTTCAACACGTGGATAAATGACAACGTCCGCAAGATTAAAGAAAGCGAATTTGCAAGAATTGATCAAAGCAATATGAATGCTCAAGCACGTAAAATAATCGTTGAATCAATTCGGCAAGTTTTAGATAAAATGGAGGGTTAATATGGAAAATAGCGTTATTCTTAATTCTGAAGACCTTAAAGATAATGTTGTAGGAACTACGACGAAAAAAATTATTGCCAATTCGGAAAAGTTTTACCTTTTGTCAACGTCGCTTAATATGAAACTTTGCAACGTCATTGACAAACTTTCCAAAACTCTTAATGACAAGTCAGCTTTAACTTGCATTCGTTTTGCCTACGATATGAATTTTGAACTTGAAACAGAAATTCGTATTGGCAACGAAGAAAGCGGCGAAAAAGTCCACAGTCTTGCTGAACTCCTTGACAAATTGGAATATGACGAAAATTTAATTCTTAAGCGTGAGGATTATCACATTGTTATAAATGATGATGGCGTTGAAGAAAAAAAATCTGATAGGGCGGTTGCACAACTTTTTCAGCAGACAGTTTTTTTAAATCTCAATATTGACATTAAGAAAAAATCTGAAATTAAAAAGGCGTTGATAAAGGAACGTTTCCGCGCTAATTATCAAAAACTGCGCGAACAAATTGAAAATCAGAAAAAATATCTTGAGGCGTCTCTTGAAAATTCAAATTTGACAGAATCCGGAAAAGCCCGCGTTGAAGGTATGGTTGCCGCTTTTGAAAAAATGATTGCAGAGACTGAAAAAGCTCGCAAACGTCCGCTTAGAATTGCGGCAATGGGTACGAAAAAAGCCGGTAAAAGCGTTGTCATTAACAGCCTTTTGAAACGTGACTACGCGCCGACAAGTTCCGAACTTCCTACGCCGAATATTATAAAATATATTCCGGCTCCTAAAGATACTGTTTTAACTTTAGACTATGAAGATAAAACGCTTACATTTGAGAGCGCAGAGAATTTAAAAGAATTTATCGGCAATGAATTTGAAAGGGCTAATGATCCTTCCGGTAAAAGTTCCGGCTTGGCGGATATGACGATTTATTATCCTTGCGACGATTTAAGCGGCTATGAAATTTGGGATACGCCGGGTCCAAATTTTGCAGCTGCCGGTGAAGGTAAAGGCGAAACAGAAAACAATGAACATCAAAAAATTGCCGAAGAGTGCATTAAAGCGGCTGATGTTTGTATTTTTGTTATGAATTACTCTCAACACCTTACCAACGACGAAGTAAAATTTTTAAATCAAATTCATGAATATTTTGAGGCAAATGACAAATTCTATTCGCTTTTTATTACCGTCAACAGAATTGATGAACGCTACGCGGCGGAAGTTGAAAAATCAATTAACCGCATTTTAGATTATATTTCAGGAAAACTTGAGGAACTCAATTACAAAAATATTATTATTTTCGGTACTTCGGCGTTGCAAAGTTTTTATCTTGAAACTGTACTGAATATTTTGAAGGAATTTGAAATTGAAATTGATGAGGACGATACTTTCATTGACGTTGTCAGACGCTTAAAGAAAAAACACCGCGAATATATGACGCCACTACGTTTTATTGAAGACTCACTTAAAAACCTTGAAGATTTTCACGGAATATACGATTCGGACGCAAAAACTTTGGAAAATTTCAGCGGTATTCCTCAATTTTGGCGGCACGTAAAATATATTGGCGAACAGAAAGTTGATACTGAAATTGTGGATAGCGTTATTGGCAGATGTGAAACGCAATTTGCCACAATTCGCAATGCACTTTTGGTAACGGGTCTGCAAAAACTCACTGAAGAAGATAAAGAACGCCTTGCAGATTTGGAACAAAAAATTATTGATCTTACAAATACCGTAAATCAAGCTATGGGACAAATTGAAAAAATTACCGGCAACAGCGATTCTTTAAAGGCTACAAAGTATGATATGATTTTAGTTACTGATGACGTTGAAAAACACGCTAAAGAGGACGCAAAAAACAGAAGCCAATTAGCTATTAAAAACGCGTATCTTACAGATGATGACGTGGAACAAATGCAAAAAAACAGGCGCACTTCCAACGTTGATAAATTGATTGAGGCATTGTCTAATATTGTTGCCGGTACAAATAAATCTTCAGCTGAAAAACTTGAAAAAGCTATTGATACTGCCCGCAATAAAATTAGCAAGACTGTTGAAGACGCCGTGCAAACTGCACAGCAAAAAATTAACGACGAAACCGAGCGCGTTAAAGAATCTGTCGGTACTGATAATGTTGCAGGAGATATGATGCGTGCTTTTACCGTTCCTCAATTTCCTATCAGTCTTAGCAAATTAGCAGCTTCAGAAAATCAACTTGAAGCCGGAATAACTTCAAATGAACTTTCAAATATTGCCGAAAGTTCCACGCGTATTGATCAAGAAATCCGTACAAAAACCGAACGGCGCAAACGCGATGCAAGAGGTTTTTGGGAACACGTCAAATTTTGGAAAACATATTATGAAGATGTACAGATTGATTATACTGTTGACGTTATACGAGCCGACGCCGCAAAATTTAAAGCAAATGTCCAACGTTTTCTTCAAGAAAAAATGTTGGACGCAATAGAAAAATCTCACAAAGAAATGAAGTTCGACGTTAATCAAAATATCGAAGATATTTTTAATGACGTTCAAAAGCAGTGCGAAGAAATTACAAACAGTTACATTGAAATTTTCGACAAATTCAAAGATGATATTGACGCCGCCATTAATGAAACCAGCGAACATAAAAAAGCCATTGAGTACGATATTGGTGTACTGATGGACATTGAGAAAAATATTGCGCCGTTCTTTGAACTTTGGAGTAATATTCTTTATGGCGAAAATTCTAGGTGATTCACAATGTTTACTATTACAGAATTTAGACTGATTCAAAAAAATTGTCCCGAAAAACTTGATGCCTTGCTCAATAATTTGGGAATTACAAAACCTGACTTGAATAGCGACGACGAATTTAAAATTTTTGCCGCACTTGACGAAGAAATTATTTCTTCGCTGTGTAAAAAAATGGAAAGTGAATCAATTCTTGAAGGTTATACAAAATTAATGACAATCGGCGGCTTGAAATTTAATTACAGCGAAACTGAAAATGAATTGCTTGCAACAATTTTACAAAACAAAGATAAAATTCAAAATTGCTTGCAGAATAAAAATATTGAAATTGAAAAAAATGAATCTCCTCCTAAAGTTGACGAAGAAATTTTTGACTACAATAACGTTAATATTGTTTTTTCTCGCGCAGATTTTGATTTAAATGTTCCAATGACCAGTAGGAAAAATTTTGTACTGGGTAACCGAACTGTTTTGAATGTACCGCAAGATTTGGCAATGAATATAAAAAATTTAATTGGCGAATATTTTAAAAAGGCAGAGCCATTCAATATTGTTGAGGCTATCGAAGTTTCTGTAAAAACTGTAAACGCTACGCCGGAAGATTATTACAAAAAAAAACGTTCGATTCATTCAAAAAATAAGCCCACTCCTACCGCGCCGCCTTTTAATCAAGATGAACTTTCAGAAGTTATGGAGTCTTTAAAATTGGTTGAAGATATTGTAAAGTCGATGGACTAAGGAGGCGGTTTAATGTTTACTGCTGCAGAGTTCAGATTAATTAGAGAAAATTGTACCGGCGATTTACAAAAACTTTTGGCAATTCTAAAAATCAGTGATCCAAACTGGAGCGGCGACGAATTTAAAATTTATGAAAAACTTGATGCCGAAATTGTTAATAGAATTTGCCGCCTTTTGAAAAGTGAATCCATCCTTGAAGGTTATACAAATTTAATGACTTTTGGCGGCTTGAAATTTAATTACAGCGAAACTGAAAATGAATTGCTTGCAACAATTTTACAAAATAAAGATTCAGTTATGCGCGGCGCAACTCAATCTATATCCGTGCAAACTCAACAAACAGTTACTGAATCACGCCCGCAAAAAGTTACAAAAACAGTTGAGAAAAAAGTTTTTCTTCCGGTATTAATTGTTGTCGGTATCGTGCTTATAATTGCTGGAATTGTGGTTTCAAATTCCATTGAAAACATAAACAAAGAAAGTACGTTTTCAAATTCCATAGGCAACATAGGCGCGGGAATTGCTGGAATTTTGGGCTTCGTAAGTTTAGCACTTGGTTTTAAAGGCAAAACTGTTAAAGAAACAATTGAAGTTGATAACGGTTCGCCGGTTCAACGGCAAGTAACTTCGGAAACAAAAAAAGCTCCGTTCACTAAAGCGGAAATTCAACAAATTTTTGAAGTTTTGACACAAGTTAATAAAATAGTTCATTCGATTTAAAAATTATTGACGCGGGAAATTTTTAACATTTCCCGTATTTTTTTATGGTGATAAATATGAAAAATTTAGCGCAAGTTTTGCCGCAGTTTACAAAAATACAAATTTTATCGGACGAAAACGCCGAATTAAATTTTCAATCAAACTGCGCGTATCTTTTAAACGAAAACAGCTCAATCAATAAATTCATAGAAAAAATTGGAAAAAAATATGAACGCGCCAACGAGCTTTTAAACCTTTACGATTTTTACACGGCGTACAATATTACGTTTCCAACAATTCCTGCAACTGTTTCACTGATGAATCAAAAACGCTTGGTGGCAATGGGAATAAGAAACTTTGAAGAATTGCTTGAAAAAATTCTTGAAAACTCAACTGAAAATTTACCGCTTGCAGTTTTTCTTTCAGTTCAAGCGCGGACGCCGGAAGAAATGTTGAAAATTAAGCGTGAAATTTTACAGCAATTTATTTTCTTAAGAATGTATCTGCCAATAATCGTTGAAGAAAATTTCCGCGCTGCCGTAAAAATTTTTAACGCAATTTTAAATTCGCCGCCCAATACAAAAACGGACATTACTTTTATTGGCACAAAAAAATCCGGCAAAAGTTCGCTGATAAATGCAGTACTCGGCGAAGAATACTCGCCATCAAGTTCGGAATTGCCGACGCCAAATAAAGTTTCCTACGAATGGAGCGGCGAATTTGGCAACTTGATAAGTATTGTAAGTGCGGGCAATAAAAAAGTTTTCAGCAGCGTTTCCGGCGTCAATCAATTTTTAACGCAAAATTTTCAGCTTGCAAACAAAAATGCTATTGCTCTTAAACCAATGCAAATTTTTCTTTCAAAATTTCCTGAAGATATACGCCAATTTAGAATTATTGATACGCCGGGTCCAAATTTTGCCGCCTCTAAGGAACATACTCAAGTTACAGAAAATACTTTGCAAGATATTCAGCACTGTATTTTTGTTATGAATTACTCGGCACATTTAACCAACGATGAAGTTGAGCTTTTCGACAAAGTTTATAATGTTCTCAATAACAGCCGCCGTCATCAAACAATTATTGTTGCGGTTAATCGTATCGACGAAATGTACGCCGCCGAAGTTATAAAATCTTACGAACGTTTTGCAGATTATGTTAAAGGAAAATTGAACGCGCTCGGCTACGAAAATATTGTAGTTGTCAGCATTTCGGCGATAACCGCAGTTTATGTTGAAAAAATTCGTCAACTTATTCAGCCGGAAAATAATCTCTCACTTGAAAAGCAGTTAAAAAATCTTCGTCGCCAATACAAAGGTACAAATCAAGCTACGGTTATTTCTTTTGTCGAAAAATATTTAGAAACTCTTTCAGATTTTCAAGGTGTAGAAATTGAAAATTTGGAGCAACTCAAGAAAACAAGCCGCGTTAATTATCTTGTGGAAGTTTTTAAATCAATGTACGATCCTGCCGAGCAATTTGAATGGATTGACGAAACTTTTGAAGACAACGTTAATAAAAATCAAGGTGAAGATTTTATTCACAATCTCAAATACGCCAAAATGGGCGATCCCGTCGCTATGAATAATGTTGCTTATCAATACAGATATGGAGTTGGCGTTAATCAAGATATGGCTGAAGCGATTGATTGGTACAACAAAGCAGCTGACGCTAAAAACGATATTGCCATGTTTGAATTGGCGAAACTTTACCGTACCGGAGAAATACTTAGCAAAAATGAAAAACGCGCACTTTTACTTTGTCGCAAATCTGCCGAAATTGGAAATGTTGACGCAATGGTTTTACTTGCTGAAATGTGTTTTAACGGCGAAGGTACTTACAAAAATTTTTATGATGCTTTTTATTGGAATTTTAAAGCGGCTAAACTTGGCAATTCGGTTGCAATGACTAATCTTGCCTTTCAATATCAAATGGGCGTTGGTGTCAAAAAAAATTTTTCTGAAGCAGTTTTATGGTATGAAAAAGCGATTGAATGTGGTAACGTTGAGGCAATATCTTTGCTTGCAAAATTGTACTATTCAATTAAAAATTTTACAGAGGCTTTTAAATATTTTAGAATTGCCGCTAAAAATGGAAATGCTGATTGTATGAATTATCTCGGCATAATGTACGAATTTGGCGAAGGAGTTTCTGAAAATTACAATCAAGCGGTAGAATGGTATATCCGTGCAATGCAAGCCGGAAATATTCAATCAATTTACAATCTCGGCAAATGTTACTACAACGGAAACGGCGTAGAAAAAAATGATAAACGGGCGTATGAATTATTTTATAAGGCGGCGAAAAAAGGACTTACTGACGCTATGATTGCGCTTGATAAAGCTCTTAATGAAGGTAACGAAGAGGCGCAAGAATATATTGACAAACTAAAATCTGAAGATAGCTTTAATTTACCAAAAAGCGATGGTTTTATAACTTCCTATTTGTCAAAATTTTGGAAAAGCTGATAGAACATTTAAAAAAGCATTGAGCAAAAAATAACTCAATGCTTTTTATTAAATTCAAAAATAGAAAACTTTCCATTGTTTACCCGTCATCAAATATTAATCTTGAGTCTGCGTAATTTTATCTTGCTCCTGTGTAACTTTATCTTTGCTGAAAATTTTTTGTACAATGTTTTGAACAACCACGAAGAAAACAGGAATTAAAAATATTCCCAAAAACGTTGCAACAGTCATACCGCCGACAACTGCAACGCCCATAGAATTTCTAGCCGCCGAACCTGCGCCCGTTGCCGTTGCCAAAGGAAGACAACCAATGATAAATGCAAAGGAAGTCATCAGAATTGGACGAAGTCTCAAGCCCGCTGATTCCAAAGACGCTTTAACTGCTTCCATACCTTTATCAGTGCGGACTTTTGCAAATTCGACAATCAGAATTGCATTTTTCGCCGCCAATCCCATAATCATAATAACGCCAATTTGCATATAAACGCTATTTTGAAAACCTGGATTACCAACGCCCCAAGTATTCGTATAGATACACAAAACAAATTCAGAAAGCAACGCGCCAAAAATTCCTGTTGGAACAGTCATTAAAACTGAAAATGGAACCGCCCAACTTTCATACAGTGCGGCTAAACATAAAAATACAAATACCAACGCAAGCCCCATAACTTGTCCTGTAGAGCCGGAGGCTTTTTGTTCTTCGCGGGATTGTCCCGACCATTCAATACCAAAACCTGTTGGCGCAACTTCGTGAACTACTTCAGTTAAAGCTGTCATTGCTTGCCCAGATGAATAACCTTCAGCTTGTTGAGCTTGAATCAATACAGAACGTTTGCCGTTAAAGCGTGTAACCTGCGTTGTGCCGGTATTGAGTTTGTAAGTTATCAAAGTATCGAGCGGTACAAATTTTCCGCCCGCGCCTTTGACGAACATAAATTTTAACATTTCGACTTCACCGCGAAAATAAACATCAGACTGCATAACAACTTTGTAAGTGCGTCCGAATCTGTCATAATCGTCAACTTGCATACCGCCGAAATTTACTTGCAACGCGCTATAAACATCTGAAAGATTTACGCCCAGCATTTCAATTTTTTTCTGATCAAGTTCGTATTTGTAACTTGGTGAAGTAACGCTGAAACTTGTTGTAACGCCTTGAAGTTCAGGGCGTGCATTAGCCGCTTGAACAATTTTATCTGTGACTTCAGAAAGTGCAGTGTCAGAATGACTTTCCAAGTCAATAAGTTGCATTGTCAAGCCGCCGACTTGCCCAAGTCCCGGTAAAGCGGGCGGGTTAAAGCCCATAACAAATCCTTCAGGAGCTACTTCATTTCCTACCATAAAAACATTCATAATTGCGGAAGTTACAGACTTTTCAAAGTCTTGTCGTTCCGCCCAAGAATACATACTTATAAACAAAGTTGCCGCTGAAGACTTCGTACCGCTTGAAACTACATCGAATCCCGCAACCGAAATAACATCTTTTATACCGGGTACATTTTCTCTAATGGCGGCGGCTACTTTGTCAGTAGTCATTGAAGTTCTGTTTAACGAAGTGCCTTCCGGCATCATTACAGCCGCTACAAAATATCCTTGATCTTCATCAGGTACGAAGGTTGACGGCAAAACTTTGAAAAGCCAACCTGTCAAGCCGCAAACTATCAGCATAAAAATTATAGAAAATTTTGTACCGGCAATAACTTTGGCGACAATTCCGACGTAAGAATTTTTTGTACGTTCAAACCAATTATTAAAGGCGTCAAAAAATTTGCTGAAGAAATTTTTCTTGCCGTGTTCGTGAGGTTTTAAAATAATTGCACAAAGTGCGGGCGTCAATGTCAACGCTACAAATGCAGATAAACCCATTGAAACGGCGATTGTTAAAGCAAATTGACGGTACAAAATACCTGTCATACCGCCCAAAAATGCTATTGGAATAAATACCGCCGAAAGTACAAACGCAATAGCTACAACCGGTCCTTGAACTTCTTCCATTGCTACTTCAGTTGCTTTTACCGGATCTAGTCCACGCTCCATATGTTGTTCAACATTTTCAATAACAACTATAGCATCGTCAACAACCAAGCCTATTGCCAAAACCATTGCAAAAAGTGTCAGCGTGTTTATCGTAAAGTCAAGCACGGTAAAAGCCGCAAATGTTCCCAAAAGTGAAACTGGTACAGCCAGCAAAGGTATAACCGTTGCACGCCAACTTTGAAGAAATACAAAAATTACAAGTACGACAAGCACCAACGCTTCAAAAAATGTGTGTGCAACTTCATTGATTGACGCTTTTATAAATTCGGTGTTGTCCAAAACTTGCCCATATTTAATACCTTCCGGCAAATTTTTTTCTGCCGTTTGAAGTATGCTTTTAACTTCGCCGATTGTTTCAAGGGCATTTGCATCACTGGACAAATTGATTATAAACGGCACGGAAGTATAGCCGTTAAATTTGCCGATATAAGTATTTGACTGTTGCCCAATTTCAATTCTTGCAACGTCTTTTAAAAGTACAAATGAGCCAACGTCGCCGGTTTTTAAAATGATATTTTCAAATTGTTCCGGCGTTTCAAGTCTGCCTTGAATTTGTCCTGTATATTCTTTTTCCTGCCCTTGAGCAACCGGCAATTTACCGATAGAGCCCGCCGCCGCTTGTGCGTTTTGTGTCCTAATTGCGTTTTGAACGTCAGCAACGGTTAAGCCAAAATTTGCAAGTTTTTCAGGATTAATCCAAACACGCAGGGCATAATCTGCGCTAAGAATTTGAACTTTGCCGACGCCTTTAACACGTTTCAAATCGTCAGCAATGTAAATATCAGCGTAATTTTTTATAAAAGCCGTGTCATAAAGTCCGTTATCGCAGTAAAACGCAAAAATCATTGACATATCCTGCGAAGATTTTGAAGTTGTAACGCCGGATGCAATGACAGTTTCCGGCAAACTTGAATTAGCCGACGCAACATTATTTTGAACTTTAACAGAATCCATATCGCCGTCCGAGCCGACTTCAAAGAAAACATTCAGCGAATAACTGCCGTCATCGTTTGAAGTGGAACTCATATAATCCATACCCTGCGTACCGTTGACGCGATTTTCTATAACCTGTGCGACAGCCTGATTAACTACGTTTGCATTTGCGCCGGTGTAAAAAGTATCAACGTTGATTGTTGGCGGCGAAATATTTGGGTATTGCGCTATTGGAGTATTAATCCCCGCAATTATTCCAATAAGACTGATTATAATTGCTATGACGATGGCGAAAACCGGACGATGAATAAAAAATTTTGCCATATTTCAGCCACCTCAATTAATTTGCATTTTGTCCAACGTCAAAAATATTTTCGTTGGGTATGAATGAAAAGCCCATATCTTTTGCGGTAACTTCCGTAACTTCCAGCGGCATACCGTCGCGCAACATTGTCAAGCCTTCAATAATAACCAAATCATCAGGTTTCAAGCCGCTTTTTACAATGTAATACGAGCCGATTTTTTCACCAAGTGTAATTTTTCTAACGGCGGAAGTATTACCATTTTGAACGACAAGTACTAAAGTTTCGCCCAAAAGTTGTTGAAGTGCGCGTTCGGGAACAAGCATTGCATTTTTAATACTAAGCCCGTCAATTTCAACGCGGGCATACATTCCGGGAACAAGCAAGTATTCAGGATTTCTAAAAATCGCACGAATTGTTAATGTGCCTGTTTCATTGCCCATTGTCCTGTCATATTCGGCAAATTGTCCGTTGTATGGATAGTGCGAGCCGTCCGCCAAAGTCAAAGAAATTTTAAAATTCGGCGGCGCGTCGTTATTTGCGTCGGATTCTGCGCCGCCTTTGGCAATTCTCAAATATTCTTGTTCAGAAACTGCAAATTGTACAAAAACAGGATCAACCAAGCCGATTGTAGCAAGCGCGGTACTTCCTGCAGTTGCAAGCGTTCCAACAGGTACATCATCAATTCCAAGTCTGCCGCTCATTGGCGCGTAAACAATCGTATCTGCTAAATCGTCCTTAGCTTTTTCCAATATTGCCTTATTGGCGGCAACTTCTGATTCTTGAGATTCAACGGCGGCGCGTTGATTTGTCAATGTTTGTTCTGATATTGCATTTGCCCGGTAAAGTTCTTCGTTACGTTGCAAATCGATTCTTTCTTTGTTCAACGCCGTTTGAGACTTCGCCAAATTCGCTTCAGCTTGTAAAACTGCTGATTGATATTGGCGGTCGTCTATTTTAAATAAAATTTGTCCTTCAACGACATCTTGTCCGCCCTTAACATATTTTTCGACAACGGAGCCGCTAACTTTTGATTGAACTTGCATTTTATCCCTGTCAACAATTTGCCCGCTGTACGACAAAGATAAAGGCGCGTTTGCCGTCAAAACTTTTATTGCCTTAACTTTTGTCGGCATTTCCTCCATAGCTTGATCTTCGGTATCTTCGCCGCCACAGCCCGTAAAAAGCAACGCCGCCGCAAAAATTCCTGCCAAAAATTTTTTCATTTTTTAACCTCCATAAAAAATATTGTATATAGCAGACTCAACCAATTAAAGCCGAGTCCGTCAAAAATTTCAATAAATTATTTTAAAATGCCTCCGTTTTCTGTAAATTTTATCAAACTTTGATATATCATTCAAATCAAATTATTTGGAAATTTTCATTTAGCGTTTGAATCAATACCCATGAATTTTTGCAAAACATATCCCAAAACTACGGTAACGGTCAATACGTCTGTTCCATTCAAAATAATATATCCCCAAACTTCTTTAGCTGATCTTTCCAAAATTTGACTTTGCGACGCAATAAATATTCCTTGATTTATTACAGTCGTAATGAGTTCAAACGTATTCGATTCCCATATTTTTTCGTCATATAATTTATTTCCGCTGCAAAAACCAATCCCGTAATAAGTGATAAATTCCAAAATGGTCGTCATAATCATACCGACAAAAATTATTTCCATTCTGGATAAATCTCTTTCCATAAAGCGGCTTAAAGTTGCTATACAAATTATGTAAGAAATTAAAGTGATAATGTATCCATAAATCCAAAGATTTTCAGTGGAAAAATCGCTAACGTAAAAAATATCTATCAACAACGTACCTGCACTTAAATACATAAAAAGGATTGAATAGATAAAACCAAAAATTTCAACAGGAAATTTTTTTTGCGAAGGTTTATCTTGCGGCGCAAAAATAACCACCATGAGAAAAAATATTATCGTAGACGCGGCATCTTCAAAAACATCAAGCGTATCAATATCAATCGGTAACAGCGTCAAAAAGAAAAAACAAATAGTAGTTCCAACTACAATTTTTATTCTTGTAGGATTGGACAAAATTATTTGCTTGGCGTAAGCATAAAGATTTATACAATCTTTTTTTAGTGCAAGAATGAGGCTGGGAGCTTTTTTTGACAAATTATGATAAAAAAACCGCCAAATGAGGAATATCAGCCCCATTACAAAATATCCAAAAATATATACAAATTATATAAACTCCGTAAAAAGCCCTTTGACAATCGCCGAAGGGCTTTTTTGAGTTGCGATTGTCAGCGCGTAGATTTGTTTAGAAAAAACTTTCTTGCCTTCAAAATATGTTGCGTCAGGTTGAGCGTTATGAATTTCTTCAACCGGGCAAGTTAAAATATCTTTGTTGACAAGCAGGAAGTCAGCATATTTGCCATCTTTGATACTGCCGCGCTCGTCTTCAATGAACATTTGTTTTGCAACGTTAATTGTTAAAGCTGTCAAAGCCTGTTCGCGTGTAATAAGTTCTTCAGTCCAGAAAGGTTTTCCATTTTCTTGCCATACGCCGGTAACTGCAATTTGCATAATACCAAATGGATCGTCGGGGTTGGCGTAAAGTGCCGGAAAATCTGAATGTGAAGAAACTGTTACGCCGTTATCAAAATAGGACTTCATAGGATAACCGCGCGTCAACTCTGCAGGCAACATTTCGCGCAACATTTCTTGTTCAGGATTGCCCGCGTGATGCCAAATCATACCTTCAGTAACGTAAATATTATGTTCCGCCATACGTTTATAATCCGGCTCGTTGACGCCGTAAACGTGTACAAGCGTATTTCTCATTTCGTCTTTGCCGCCGTTGATGAAAGAATTTACAACGCGATTAACGCCCTTGTTCCCCATAACGTGAACATGCATTGTAATTCCTTGTTCGTTTGCCTTGCGGGTAATTTCGGTTACTTCTTCTTCAGACCAGTTGGGGATGCCTTGATGCCCGTCAAGATAAAGCGGCTCAATAAATCCCGTGCCACTTTCAACAGTGCCATCCATTAAAAGTTTAATCCAGTGCGGTTTTACGCGCTTAGAATTAAATTTTTTCGCGTCAACTGCTCTGCTCAACGCCTCATCAATATTCATCCAACTTTCCATTTCATAGGGCAGACCAAGTACAAAATGCAATTTGCCTTCATTGTCCAATTTTTGGGCGGCTTGATAGTAATTTGTATTTACAAAATAGTTGCCCCAACCTTCGTGATACATTGTGTAACCTTCGGACAATAAATGTTGCTCGATGTTCGCAATATTAGCCGTCGCCATATCAAGAGTATAAAGGTTGTCATTGTCTAAAAATGAACGTGTGTAAGTTCCGGCTTGTTCCTTCAAATAACCTGTCGGCGTGCCGTCTTCGCCCATAACAATTTCGCCGCCGCGTATTTCTGTTTTTCCGGCTGTGCCGTCTTCATTCATAATACCGGATTTCACCAGTAAAATTGTATTTGCAAGTACCTTGTGACATTCATCATCTAAAAAATAAATTGGAATATCGCTGCAAATTGCGTCCAACTGTTGGCGGGTAGGCATATTTTTTTGAAAGTCTACCATATTCCAGCCAAAAACAAAAATGGAAGTTGAACCGCTTTCACGTGCCTTTTTTACGGCGGCGGGAACTACTTCATTTAAAAATTGTTCAACGCTGTCATCTCTGCTCATAATTGTTCCGGCTGATGCAACCGCATGACCAATAGAGTAATGGGCGTTATAATACCTTTGCCGCTGTAGTCAACAACTTCAGTTTTGCCATTTTCAACAAATTTTTCTGCGCCTTGCTTATCGCCAACATAAATATATTTGCCGTCTTTGACTGCGAACGCCTCTGCAAGCTGATTATCTTCAGCTGTAAAAACTTTGCCGTAAACTACAAGGTCGGCGGCGTTACTGTTTCCGGCTGTGTCATTGCCGCAACCTGTAAGCGTAAACATTCCAAACAAGCCGCCAAATACTGCAAAATTTTTCAACATTTTTTTGAGTTTCATAAAAATTTACCTCACTTTTTTAATTTTTATAGATACAACGCAAAGAAATTAAATTTATCGGTTAGCCTTGAAAGTTGCGATTCTCTTTGCAACGTTGGCTTTAATGTTGTTGTAATAAAATGTATAGTCGCTTTCGTGTCTGCCGTCCGGTCCAAAAAATTCGGTTGCAACTGCGGCAAGTTCAGGCGACATTGGTTCAATTTGGGCGTTTGTTAAAATAACTCCGCGTTCGGGAATTACTTGAGCGTCCGCTCCAACGTCGCCAATTACAAATTTAGTTTGATCTTCATTAAGCACGAGTGAACCTAAATTTTCGCTTGCAGGTGCATAAGTGCCGTCGAGTTTCCAATTCAGCGGGTTAATACTAATTGCGTTCGGATAAAGTACGCAGGTCTTGACGTTTCCCTCAACATTGCCTTTGCCTTCGGTGTTCCAACTGATGATAACTCCTGAATCAGTTTCGCCGCTTGCAAATTTCAAATGTGGATTAGCGGCAAGGTCGTCTTTTGTAACAGCAAAGCCAATTACATAAGCGGCAACCATTCTTTCATAATATTCAGGGTGTTCTTGGAAATATTTTTTCAGCACAAGTTTAGAAATTGCCGAGCCTTGAGAATGACCGGCAAGGATAAACGGGCGACCGTTATTGTAGTTTTCAAAATAATAATCAAGCGCGGCGGTTATATCTTCGTAAGGTGTGCCGGAAAGTATCGCGTCAATATTACCGGTCTTTTTATAAACTTCGCCCGCGTATTTCAAACCGAATTGACGATAAAACGGCAAAAACACGTTAGTTGACTCCTCAAACACGCTTGCATTCATTGCATATTGAATCGGCGCACCTTCAACCATTTCCGGCTCGTCCATCGCCGCGTAATTGGGATCGCCTTCGCCAAATCCCATGTACTCCGTTGCAAGAATATAAAAAGTGTCAACGTCTTTGGTTATTTCCGGAATTTGATACCAACTGCTTTTCTGCGAATAGTCCGGCGTTTTTTTGACGGTATTTCCTCCGCAACCTGCAAGCGATAACGTCATTACCAACGCTAACGCCATACTTAAAATTTTTTTCATAACAAATAACCTCCAAAAGTTTTTTTATTTATAAATTGGCACACCGCCATTTTATACAAATTAACTCCAAAAAAATTTAAATTCGATTTTAAAGCGGTTTACAGGCGATTTAAGCCACGCAATTAAATTTCTGATTAAAATACCTAAAACGCCGGTAAAGCCCTTAAAATGGCAAATTTGACGCTCTGGGACGGTTTTAAATTTTAGTAAGCGGTACAAAAATTTTTACGACAGTACCGCCGCCTTCGCGTGGCAAAATTTCCAAATTTCCGCCGCAAAATATTTCAAGTCGCTTTCTGATATTTTGTAAAGCTAAATTTTCTTTGTTGCCGTCAAATTTAAATCCCACGCCGTCATCTTCAACAACAATTTCACTGCCGCCATCTGTTTCACGTGTCAAAACTAAAATATGTAGCGGCTCGGCATCAGGATCAAGCCCGTGCTTTACCGAATTTTCAACAATCGGTTGAAGTGTCAGCGGCGGAACTTTAAAATTTATGTGCGGCGTGTCATATGTGACAAATAAAATTTCCTCAAATTGCACTTGCTCAATCGACAGATACGCCTTTGCATGCTCCAATTCTTCAGAAAATGAAATTGTCTTTTCGCTGACAATCGCAGTAAAATTTTTTCTCAAATAATTTGTGAAGTCTAACGTTAATTTCTGCGCCTTTTCGGGATTCTGCGAACAAAGATAATAAATACTTGTCATCGTGTTATAGATAAAGTGCGGGCGCATTTGTAAAATTAAAATGTTTGCCTGCTGATTTATAATTTCCCGCTGTTGCCTGAAAAATTCATTCACATAATCAGAAAAAACTATTGCAACCATTGTTATTGTAGAAAAAATTAACCCAAACGCCATTACGAACGGCAAAATTTCTATTGCGTGAATTAACGTCGTAAAAGTAAACGGCACTAAGTAAAACAAAAACGCCCGAAAATATCTTTTCGATAAAAATTTTTTTCTGCGAATGACGCCGAAAATATTTAAAATCATTGTTAAAAGTACCGGCAATACCAAAAATGAATACCATTTACCGTTATAAAAATCTTCCGCCGTGACGTAATAAAAAATTTCTGTAACCTGCGCGACGCCGAGCAAAATTAAACATATTCCAAATAGAATTGCTACCGCGTAAAATAATTTGTTCCGCAAACTTTCGCCGCACAAACGCAATAAATAAATCGTGAAAACCGGCATCGTTAAAGCATAACAAAAACCTTCAAAAAAAATTGCAATTCTTTCTTCCGTCAAAAATTCCGGCGATCGCCACGTAAATACATCAACCGTCCACGCAATTACCAGCAATGTTAAATTTCCAAACATCAGCGCAAAAAATTTTCTGTTCAATGAATTTATTCCGGGCATAAACAAAGAAAGAACAATTCCAAAAATCGACGCCAAAAACATTATACCCAACAAAAAATAAGCTGCTGCGTAGTCCAAAGTCATAAAATTTCACCTATAGAGGATAACGCAGATTTTTTAGTTGCGCCTTCAAATTTTCAACAGTAATTGGTTTTAACAAATAACCGCTTGCGCCGGTACTCCACGCCTCAAAAGAATACTCAATATAAGCCGTCAGAAAAATTATATTTGTACGAGGATTTATTTCCAAAAATTTTTGGCTTAGCTCAAGCCCGTTGGTTGTTCCCATTTCAATATCCAAAAAGGCGATTGAAATTTTATTTTTTTTGGCAAACTCAATCGCCTCTGAAGGGCGAATAAAACCAAAAATATTTGCGTCCGGCAAAACTTCCGCAATAACCGGCATTGAACCTTTCACAATAATTTTTCTGTCATCCAGAACAATTACATTCAATTCATTTTCTTCTTCAAACAAATTTTTTATAAAGTCGTGTTCATCCACTTCAAGGGCTTTACAAATTCTTTCAATCATAAACATATCCGGCAAATTGTAGGCGTTTTCCCATTTTGCAACGACGGAACGGGTAACAAAAATTTTTTCGGCTAATTCTTGTTGAGTCATTCTTTTGGCAGTTCTCAAATTTTTTAAAGCTTCAGCAAATTTTTCATTCATAGTAAAACCTCAAAAAATATTTAGTTTTTAATTTTATATTTAGAGATTTTTAAAATCAATGGCAGTTCCTAATTGAAACAAATTTTGACCTGAATTATTGCAATATATTTAACGAAAGAAATTGCAATTAATAAATGGAGGTTGCCAATATAGCGAACAAAACTTCAATAAGTTTATTTGCTTTACATTTTTGGATTGTTAATTTTAAGTCTAACTTTTCTACAAAAATAAACTACGTTCGACGAATTTTTTATTTGATAGAAAAAAATTTTTTTAAATTGAAAAGTTTTTCTTGACATAATTTGGTTTTAATGGTAATATTCACAAGCTGAATTAATTCAGTAGGTTACCCTGATTAACGCGGGGTGGTGCAATCGGCTAGCATACCGGGCTCATAACCCGGAGACTTGTCAGTTCGAGTCTGACCCCCGCAACCAACGCTGATGTAGCTCAGTCGGCAGAGCGTATCCTTGGTAAGGATAAGGTCACCAGTTCAATCCTGGTCATCAGCTCCATAACGTGGCGGCATAGCTCAGTTGGCTAGAGCAATCGGTTCATACCCGGTGGGTCAAAAGTTCAAGTCTTTTTGCCGCCACCAACTTTGAAAACAATCCCCATTAGAAGGGGTTTTATTTTTAAGGAGGTTTAAAAATTGCGCACTAACATTACGCTTTCCTGTACCGAATGCAAAAATCGCAACTACAGGACAAACAAAAACAAAAAGAATACTCCAGATAGAATCGAAATGAAAAAGTACTGCAAGTTCTGCAAGAAACATACCCTGCACAAAGAAACAAAATAATCATTTGGCGGAGGTGTAAGATTTGTCCGAACAAAGCAGCGAAAAGAAAGGCGCAATGCAATTTTTAAGAGAAGTCCGCACCGAATTAAATAAAGTGTCGTGGCCAACAAAAAAAGAATTGGCGTCTTATACCGGCGTCGTCGGAATAGCTGTAGTGATAGTCTGCGCGTTAATTTGGGTGTGCGACACGGCGTTTGCCAAACTGTTTCGCTTCATTCTCGGCTGAAAGGAGTCCCTTAAATGGAACACAAGCCAAATGATTCAGATACAAAGGATATTTCAAAGCGTGCATGGTACGTCATTCACACTTTTTCCGGCTACGAAAATAAAGTTAAAGCTAACCTCGATAAAAAAGTTATAGCGCAGGATTTGGGCGACGTTATCTTTGATGTTGTTGTTCCAATGCGCGAAGAATCCGAATTTAAAGACGGCAAGCGGCGCGTTGTTAAAAGAAAGTTAATTCCGGGTTACGTTATGGTTGATATGATTGTGAATAACTATTCGTGGTTTGTTGTCAGAAATACCAACGGCGTTACCGGTTTTGTCGGCTCTGAAAAAGAACCAATTCCCTTGACGCTGGAAGAGGCTGAAAGAATTTTGATTGAACTTTCAGAGGCACGCCCCGAAGATATGCCTGTTGGTTTTGAAATTGGCGACCGCGTGCGAATTGTTTCAGGATTATTTGAAAACCGCGTGGCAACTGTTAAAGAAATTGACATTAACAGACGGCGTGTCAAAGTTTTGGTAGAAAATGCGCCGGTTGACTTGGATATTAGCGAAGTTGAGAAAATGTAATTGCAACGAGAGGAGGTGTAATTGTGGCAAAGAAAGTTACCAAAGTTGTAAAATTGCAAGTACCGGCAGGTAAGGCAACACCTGCGCCGCCGGTAGGTCCTGCACTCGGTCAAGCGGGCGTTAATATTATGGCGTTCGTCAAAGAGTTCAACGATCGTACAGCGCAACAAGCGGGCTTGATTATTCCGGTTGTAATTTCGGTTTATGAAGACAGATCATTCTCATTCATTACCAAAACTCCACCGGCGGCAGTATTGCTGAAAAAGGCGGCGGGTATCGAAAAAGCATCCGGCGAACCTAACAAAAACAAAGTTGCAAAACTTCCACGCGCTAAGGCTCGTGAAATCGCCGAATTGAAAATGAAAGATTTGAACGCAGGTTCAATCGAAGCGGCAACAAGTATGATTGAAGGTACTGCTCGCAGTATGGGAATTGAAATTGTAGCGTAAGTTGCAAATTTCAAAGTGGGAGATTTATTCGTTTGTACCACGATTGGAGGAAATTTTCTAATGGCAAAAAAAGGCAAAAAATATCGTGCGTCAGCTGAACTTCTTGAAGAAGGCAAGCTTTACACGATTGAAGAGGCTGTAGAGTTGGCTAAAAAAACCGCTACAGCAAAATTCGATGAAACTATTGAAATGCACGTAAGACTTGGCGTTGATCCTAAGTATAACGATCAACAAGTTCGCGGCGCAGTCGTTTTACCGAATGGCACAGGTAAATCTAAGCGCGTTTTGGTTTTCACTAAAGGCGATAAAGTCAAAGAGGCTGAAGACGCAGGCGCAGATTATGTTGGTGCAGAAGATTTGGTTGAAAAAATCAAAGGCGGCTGGTTTGAATTTGATGTTGCAGTTGCAACCCCTGACATGATGGGCGTTGTAGGTCGTCTCGGTAAACTTTTGGGACCGCGTGGCTTAATGCCTAACCCAAAACTTGGAACCGTTACGCCGGACGTTGCAAAGGCTATTGGTGAACAAAAAGCCGGTAAAGTTGAATATCGTACTGATAAAGCAGGTAATATTCATTGTCCTATTGGCAAGGCGTCTTTTGAAAATCAAAAACTTGCTGAAAACTATCAAACTTTGCTTGATACTTTGATTAGAGTTAAACCGGCGGCGGCTAAAGGGCAATATGTGCGCTCTGTTACACTTAGTGCGACAATGGGTCCCGGCGTTCCCGTAGTTTTACCTTGATTTAGTTTAAATTTTTAAAATTGGCGGCTAGGAAAGTTATTAGGTAACAGGAAATTTTTCCCTAATCCCTAACAGCTAAAACCTAACCCCTAGATTGACCACAGACAACAGGTTCGGCTTGCCGATTAAAGTTCCTGTCGAGGTCGGAGTTTTACCATTAGAAAAATTTCTCCGATCGTCTTTGGTTGGGGATTTTTTAATTCCCGTTAGATTTTTTCGGGAGGTGAAAATAAAGTGGGTGTAACTCCTAAGAAACAGGCTGTAGTTGCCGAAATTAAACAATGGTTGACAGATGCAAAAAGCGTCGTCGTTACAAGTTACAAAGGCTTGAATGTTGCAACAGATACACAAATGCGCCGTGAATTGCGCGAAGCCGGCGTTCAATACAAAGTTGTTAAAAATACAATGTTGAGACTTGCCGCAAAAGATTTGGGTATTGAAGGACTCGATTCACACCTTGAAGGTACAACGGCTATTGCTTTTTCAACAACTGACGCGGTTGCTCCGGCGAAAATTCTTTGTGACTTCATGAAGAAAAATAAACTGGAAGATCCCGGTATTTTGACAATTAAGGCGGGTATTCTTGATAAAAAAGTGCTTAGCGATAAGGAAGTTAAAGCGTTGGCGTCTTTGCCGAGCAAGGAAGAACTTATTGCAAAACTTTTGGGCAGCATGAATGCTCCGCTTTCCAATACGGTTGGACTTCTCTCCGCTATTATTCGCAATGCTGTTGGCGTTGTTGCCGCGTTGCGTGACAAAAAAGAAAAAGAAGCCGCTTAATTAAGGAATAGGGACTAAAGGCTAAAGACTAAGGATTTAGTTCCTGTAAATTTGAAAATTTTGGAGGAAAATAAAAATGGCTATGACTAAAGAAGAAATTATTGAAGCTATTGGCTCAATGACAGTTTTGGAACTTTCCGAACTCGTAAAAGCAATGGAAGAAAAATTTGGCGTAAGTGCAGCAGCTCCTGTAGCAGTTGCCGCCGCAGCTCCTGCAGCCGGTGCCGCCGCTGAAGAAGAAGAAAAAACCGAATTTGACGTTGTACTTGCTGACGTTGGCGCAGAAAAAATCAAAGTTATTAAAGCTGTCCGCGAAGCAACCGGTCTTGGACTTAAAGAAGCTAAAGCACTTGTTGACGGCGCACCTGCTCCTGTCAAAGAAAAAATTTCCAAAGCTGACGCTGAAGCTCTTAAAGCTAAACTCGAAGAAGTTGGCGCAAAAGTCGAAATTAAATAATTTTGAAATTATAAATTTTCCAATAGAAAAACCGTCGCAATTAAGCGGCGGCTTTTTTAGTTTAATTTTCCAACAAAAAAACCGTCGGGTAAATTCCGGCGGTTTTTATTTATGCTCTGGAGTTCATAGAAAGTTCAATAAATTTATTTGCGGCGCGTGCTTTTTGTAAAACTTCTTCGGTAATTTCGCCGCCCGCCTCGATAATTACATTGCCATTATCGGCGGTAATTGTTTTTGTAACTTTCCTGCCAACAAGTGTTACAGTTTTACCGCCTTTTTTAGGTTCGGTTTTCGCTGCGGGAGTTGCGTTTTTCTGCTGATTTTCCATAGCGCGTTTCAAAGCCGCTTTTAAAGCCTCTGCCTGTTGTATACCTTTAGTTTCAGTTTTCTTTTCAGGTTCAGTTGCAACTTCAACTTTATTGGCGGGTTCCGGCTCAAAGTCTTCAATATCCGGCATTTCAACTTCATCTTCATCAGAATCTTCAGTATCTGAAATTTCTTCGACGGGTTGAACGTTTTCAACATTCTGCACAGTTTCTACAGGTTGCACATTTTCAACCGGCGGAATTTCTTCAACCGGATTTTCAATCTGAATTTCTTCAATTTTAGTTTCAACTTCAGGTACGGGCGCGGGAATTTCAACTGGTTTAATTTCTTCAACTGGTTTAATTTCTTCGACAGGTTTAATTTCTTCGACAGGTTTAATTTCTTCGACAGGTTTAATTTCTTCAACTGGTTTAATTTCTTCGATAGGTTTAACTTTTTCGACGGGTTTAATTTCTTCAACAGGTTTAACTTCAACAGGTTTTTCTACAGGCTTACTTTTTTTAACGCCGTCCATATCAATAACTGTGACTTGTCTGCTGAAAATAGAAATTTTATCTGCAGAAACTTCACTTGTTGAGCCGTCAGTAGCGCAAATTTCACATTTTTCTATTTTGCCGTCTTCGCCAACAAAAATATCAGCAATTCTACCTTTAATCTTTCCGGTTTTAGTTATCGCCTTCGTGCCGAGAATTTTAATATTTTCGTCAAGCATAGCTTCATAATCGCCAACTTGACTAAGTTTCAAAATTTTATCGCTGTGTAAAATTGTAATGGCGTCGTCGCCAATGGCGATAATATCTTTGTAGGGAATTAATTTAACGCCTCTGTACCATTCTTCGTCTTCGATAGTAATTGCAGCGATTAAACCATTTTTTGCATCAATCACCAAAGTTTTGCTCATTCCAAGTTCGCGACCTTCAGTAATGCTGATAATCGGCAAACCTAAAATTTCTGCACTTTTTTTCATTTTTTTACCTCCAGATAAAAATTTATAGCCGTAACAACTGCCGCCGCCACAAAAATTAGTGCAAATAATTTAAAAAAATATTCACGTCCGGGAGCGGTAGAAATTTCCACTGCCGCCACGTCAATTAAAAATGAAAGTACCGCACAAATTGCAAGCGCAATGTACGAAATTTTCAAGTCGAAAAAGCCTGCAGTTTTATGAATCAAAATCACTGATACAATCATTATGCTTGGCACAATCATAAAAAATATCAAAAATAAACCACCTCAAAATTAATTTCCAGTTTCAAAATTTTCGACGCACTGAAAAAAAATCCTGCACATTTTGAGCAAATCTGATATAATCACAACGTTAAATTAAAATTTGGAGGGTTTAATTATGGGTAGAATCGCTGTAGAAATTGTACCGCACAAGGAAGAAGAAATTTTGCGCGATATTGAAACTTTAAAAAAATATCCGCAGGTAGACTGCGTAAACATTCCAGATATAATGCGCTGTGAAATTCGCCCGTGGGAGGCGGCAAAACTTACACAGCCAAAACTTCAAACAATTCCGCACGTCCGCGCAATGGACATTGATTTATCTAAGCCGTTGCCGTTCAAAGAAACTTTTGAAAAATTTAATATCACTGAAGTTTTGGTAATTGCAGGAGACCCGCCGCAGGATATGCTCCGCACTGTTTATCCAACCGAATCAATCGACGTAATAAGAAAATTTCGTGAAGAATTGCCCAACGTTAAAGTTTACGCCGGAATTGATCAATATCGCAGCGGTATTCGTGATGAGCTTTACAAAGTTGAAAGAAAAATTCAGGCGGGCGCGGCTGGACTTTTTACGCAACCGTTTTTTGATATGAGATTTATGGAAATGTACGCAGATTTATTAGCCGGTATTGATGTTTATTGGGGCGTGTCGCCGGTTTTAAGCGCACGTTCCAAAGGTTACTGGGAGCGCAAAGATAAAGCCGTTTTCCCAAAAGATTTTGAACCGACGATGAATTGGAATGTAGATTTTTCGCACAAAGTTATAGATTTTATTTCAAATACCAACGGCGGCTTGTACTTTATGCCAATTACGATTGACATTGCTGACTTTTTGCCGCAAATTTTTAAGGAGGCTTAAAATTGAAATTATTAAAAATTTTGCCGCTGATAATGTTGCTGATTTTTTTAATTCCTGCCAAAAGTTTTGCGGCAATGCCAAAAATTGAAGCGGGGCAACAATATTACGACGTTTTCAAAGGTTATTTTGTTTTAAAAGATAGCGTCCGCGTTGAAATGAATAATCGCGGCGTTACGGCGATTATTAAAGCTGACGGCGCAAAGGTAAATGTCGTTTCGCAAAAATGCTGGGCTGAAGGCAATGTTAAACTCTCGCACGATAACGAAAATTTCAGCTGCGATAACGCGTACATTCAGTTGAGAAATAAAACCGCCGAAGTTGTCGGCAATGTCAATTTCTCTAACAAAGATGTTTTAAACGTTACTGCAGATACCGCCGTTTTTAATTGGGGAAATAAACTGGTTGATTTTTACGGCAATGTTAAAGTTAAAGGCGAAAAAAATTTACAACTTGAAGACGGTTTGAAACTCAAAAAGAAAAAATATTCGCACGTTCGCTACAACGTCATTGAAAAAAAGATTATCTTGCTTGAAGAAAAATCTAAAATTCCAACTATTGAAATTCCCAATCCTGACGATGATAAAAGTGAGGAAAATTAAATGAGCGAATACATTGGGGCGCAAGGCGTCCTTGACAAAAAGAAAAAATATATTATGCCGTGTCTCGGACACTTTTATTTTAATCCGCCGGAATTTGTACGCGGGCAAATGCAATATCTTTTTGACAGCGAAGGCAAAAAATATTTGGATATGTACGCGGGCGTTTCGGTTATAAACTGCGGTCATTGCAACCCCGCCATTACTGAAAAGATGATCGCGCAGATTCAAAAACTGCAACACGTCTGCAACATTTATCTGACTGAAAACTTTGTCAACCTTGCCGAAAAATTGGCTAAAGTTACGCCGGGCAATTTGCAAAAAAGTTTTTTCTGCTCAACCGGTACAGAGGCAAATGAAGGTTCGCTTTTATTGGCGTCGATTTATACGAAAAGTTCAGAATTTATTGCACTTCAAAACGGCTTGCACGGGCGCACAAAACTTACAATGAGTTTAACCGGTATTGGAATGTGGCGCACTGATCCCAATCCTGTTGGCGGGATTCATTTTGCGCCCAATCCTTATTGTTATCGCTGTCCGCTCGGTAAAAAATATCCCGAATGTGATTTAGAATGTGCCAACAAAATTGAAACGGTTATTCAAACTTCAACTTCAGGTAAACCCGCCGCGTTAATTGCTGAACCTATTCAAGGAAACGCGGGAATTGTTGTGCCGCCGAAAAATTATTTTAAGCGCGTCAAAGAAATTTTGAAAAAGTACGGCGCACTTTTGATTGATGACGAAGTACAAACAGGCTTTGCACGTACCGGCAAAATGTTTGCGATTGAAAATTTTGACGTTGTGCCGGATATTATGAGCGTGGCAAAGGCGTTGGGCAACGGGCAACCTATCAGCGCGTTTATTTCGACGGCTGAAATTGCTGACACTTATACACGCCCCGGCGCGTCAACTTTGGGCGGCAATCCCGTTTCAACGACGGCGGGGCTTGCAGTTTTAGATTATATTGCTGAAAATAATTTAATGGAAAATGCAAGACAGCGCGGCGAACAACTTAAAAGCGGACTTTTGGAATTGCAAAAAAAATATCCTATAATCGGCGACGTGCGCGGTATAGGATTGATGATTGGCGCGGAATTTGTTCACGCTGATAAAACTCCTGCCGCCAAAGAGCTTGATGAAGTTTTGGAAGTTTTGAAGGATAACGGCTTTATTATCGGCAAAGGCGGCGTCAGTAGAAATGTTATGGCGTTCCAGCCGCCGCTTGTCATTACAAAAGAAAATGTTGACGACGTTTTAAACGCGCTGGATTTAGTTTTGAGTAAACGCTGAATCATTGAAATTGCCGTTGCGCTTGAATTGCAAAAAAATAAACCTTTACAGCGTGGCGGCAATTTGCTATAATCCACGCAGAAAAAGGCAGTTGGTTGTCGGCTTCCCCGTGAGGGGAGGTGATGATAATGACTAAATACCAGATTGCCGATTTGGCACTGAAGGCTATTCAAGTCGGACTCATCATCTATGATGTGTTCTTTAAGTAAGGGCAAAAAGTAAGCCGCCAACGGCGGTAAATCTAAAAAGTCTACATGATTTTTGGGGATAGCCGACGTTCCAAACCGGCTGTCCTTTTTCAGTTGCAAAAAACTTTAAAAATAAGCTAAATCAATCAACACTAACTCAAAACTGTATTTAGAGGATAGCCGACGTGCAAAACCGGCTGTCCTTTTTCGATTGTCAAAAATCATTTACAACTGAATTATAGCTATTCAAGTTTTTTCTGTCAACTTTCATTGCAAATTATATTTTTCTTTAATTTGAGTTTTGACAGTTTCATTTGCCAAAAATTCTTCATAAGTTGAAATTCTGTCAACCGTGCCGCTCGGTGCAACGTCGATAATTCTGTTTGCCACGTTTTCCAAAAAGGCGCGGTCTTCTTCAGAAAAAATAATCGTACCTTTGAAATTTTGCAAGGCGCGTTCAAATTCTTCAATCGCCGGTAAATCAAGACAAGCGGTAGGAGAATCCAACAGTAAAAAATTTGCGCCGGTATTTTGAATATTTTCCAATTCGATTTTTGCCGTTGCACTTGAATAAACTTTCGGCATATACGCCACTTTCAAGCCTTCGGCGAATTTTATTGTACCGCGTTCAACTCCGCCGTTTGTAATTGGATTTTGCCACGCGGTTATTAAAGTTTTTAAAAGTTTGGAACGCCCAATATTATTTTTGCCGACAAGTGCAACTTTTTGCCCCTGCCGAATTGTAAAGCCGACGTGTTGAAATACCGTTTCACCTGCGCGAACTTTTACCAGACTTTTAACAACAAGCGCGGCGGTATTTTCCGGCAGCGGCGTACATTCCAAATTAATTTTTGGAGCTTGAATGTTACCGAGACGAATAATTTTTGGGCAAGTGCGCTTTAAAAAATATCTGTCATTGCTTACAATAACGGCGGTAAGATTTGTGCGTTCGTTTAAAAAATTTATCAGCCACTCAATACCTTCAGCGTCAAGATTTTTTGTCGGTTCATCAAGCAACAAAATAATTTCTGAATCGTTCAAATGGCGCAAAGTACGTTTCAATTTTTCAAGTGCGGACATTTCAGCCATTCGCAATTCTGAAAAATCTGCAATAGTTCCAGTGATGGTTAAACATTCGCCGTTAATTTCCAATTCTCCCGCAGTTTGAATCAATCTGCCCGCCAAAATATCAAGCAAGGAAGATTTTCCCGCACCTTCACCGCCGGTTATTCCCAATTTTTCGCCGCGTCTAATTTCAATATTTAAACCTGAAAAAATTTCTTTTTGTGCAAGTTCCAAGCCTAAATTTTTTATCTTTATCAAGTTATCGCTTCTTTCTAAATTTTACTGCTTGTCAATTTCTGCAATGTCAAAATTTTTCCTGCAAATTAGATTTTTGCTGATTAAGTGAATTAGTGGTATAATGGCGCGGAAAAATTTTTTTGGAGGTTATTTAATGTTAGGAAAAGTAGGAAAGATTTATGGCGAAACGGCGTTAATAAAGCTAATCGCCATAGGTCTTGTAGTTGGAATTATTTTAGCGTTATTCGTTCCATTTGTAATTCCGTTCATCGCAGTTTTCGGCAAATTATTTGTAAACGCGCTGAAAGGCGTTGCGCCAATCTTAGTTTTCGTGTTGGTAATGAATGCACTTTCGCAAAAATCAGAATCAAGCTCCTCAATGAAACCAATAATTCAACTGTACGTGATAGGTACTTTTTGCGCGTCGTTGGTTGCAGTTACAGCGTCATTTTTATTCCCGACGAGTTTAAATTTGCAAACTGAAGGCGCAGAAATTACGCCGCCGAGTGGAATTATTGAAGTTTTGCAAAATGTAATAATGAATGTTGTTGACAATCCAATACACGCGCTGACAAATGCAAATTACATTGGAATTTTGGCTTGGGGCGTCATAATGGGCTTAGCTTTAAGACAGGCGGGCGAAAATACGCACAAAGTTTTAGCGGACTTGGCAAAGGCAGTAACTCAAGTTGTGCAATGGGTAATTCGTTTTGCGCCGTTCGGAATTATGGGACTTGTTGCCGACGCAATAGGAACTTCAGGAATTGACGCGCTTTTAGGTTATGCAAAATTATTGTGCGTACTTTTGGGCGCGTTCTTCAGCGTAGCTTTAATAATGAATCCTTTCATTGTTTGGTTAAAATTGCGAATGAATCCATACCCGTTAGTTTTTGCAACCCTGCGCGAAAGTGGAATATACGCTTTCTTTACAAGAAGTTCGGCGGCAAATATCCCTGTCAATATGAGTTTGTGCAAAAAGTTGAGACTGGACGAAAATATTTATTCGGTTTCAATTCCATTAGGTGCAACAATAAATATGGCGGGCGCGGCGATAACTATTGCAGTTTTGAGTTTGGCGACGGCGCACACTTTGGGAATAAATGTTGATATGCCGACAGCTTTATTACTTTGTTTAATTTCGACAGTTGGAGCTTGCGGCGCATCCGGCGTTGCAGGCGGTTCACTTTTGTTAATTCCCGTTGCTTGCTCAAGTTTTGGAATCTCATCAGATATTTCAATGCAAGTTGTCGGCGTAGGATTTATAATCGGCGTGTTGCAGGATTCTTGCGAAACGGCTTTAAATTCTTCAAGCGACGTACTTTTTACGGCAACGGCAGAATTTGCACAACGTGCGGCGAAAGGCGAATTAAAACCTTCAGATTTAATTCCGCGCTAAAATAAAAAAACGGGCTTGATTTGCCCGCACTGATAATTTTCATTTTTCAAGAAAATTTTTAACCGCGTCATAAAATTCAACGGCGTTGTTATATTGAGTTTCAGCATCTTCACGAGAAGCAATATAAAAATCTTCATAATCGCAGTTATTTCTAATTTCAAAAGCGTCACCAACATATTGGGAAAATTTGACATCAAAAATTTTCGTCTTGATATAATGCTGACGAAAATAACTGATAACTACGGAATGTTTTTTAAAGTCAATTTCATTTTCCGCCAAAATGGCGCGAATTGTTGTAAAAATGGCGTAGTATGAACGGTTGATTGAATCTTTATAACAATTATTTTCAAGCATAATTTTTGAGGCTGAAAGAAATTCAGTTGCTCTGTCCAGTCGATATTTAGTTAAATCAAGCAAGGCGTCTACCTTCTTTCAAAATGTTCCTGTAGTAAGGAAGTTCCGAAAAATATTTGTCAAAGTATTCGGCTGAAATAACTTTTGGAGAAATAAAAATATCATATTCCAAATCAATTTCGCCCGTTTCGTGAACAAGTTCATGGCGTTTTTCGTTCCATTGAGGCTTTTCACCTTCTACAATCGCCGCAAAATCTATGTCAGATTCTTCGTCAAAGTCTCCGCGTGCGTAACTGCCATACAAAAAAATTGCCTTGATTTTATCGCCGTAAATTTTTTTGTAGCATTCAACAACTTTTTGGCAGATAATATCTAAATTCGGCATTGCGTTCATAGTTTTCAACTCCTTTTAATCAAAGATAATTTTATTCAGCAATTCCATATTTAAATTTTCACGGACGATTTTTGCAAGTCGTTCGTAATTTTTTTGCTTTTCAGCGCGAAAATTTCTAGTAACCTCAAGCGGCGGTAAATTTTTAGTTTTACGAATTGCATTTAAAATTTGCCGTCTAAAATTATCATTGTCAAAAATTCCGTGAATGTACGTACCTAAAACATTTTCAGCCGTTACAAATTTTTCTGAAATGTTGCTGACGCCGGAATGAATTTCGTAGCCGTCAAGATTTTCTGCTTCTATGTGACTGCTCAAAAAATTAAAATTTGCATTAACTGTAACTTGTTTGGTAAATTTATTTTCAGCAAATGTAGTTTCAAGCGGCAAAAGGTTTAATCCGTCAAGTTCGGTGTAGCTTGATTCAGTTTGCAAAGGATCAAAAATTTTTCTGCCGAGCATTTGAAAACCGCCGCAAATTCCAATTACAGGCTTTTTGAAAATCTGCGCGACAAAATTATTTTCCTTCAGCCAAATTAAATCTTCAGAAGTATTTTTACTGCCCGGCAAAATGATTAAATCTGCAGTTTCCAATTCGTCAGCAGTTTTGGCGTAGAATAAATTTACGTCATTTTCGCCCGCCAAACTGTCAAAATCTGTGAAATTGGATATTTTTTTTAGCTGAATTACCGCAATATTTATTTCGCCGCCGCTTGAAATTTTTTCGTCAATCGAAACTGAATCTTCGTCATCAATTCCCAATTTTTCAATGTACGGCAAAATTCCCAATACAGGCTTGCCGGTTTTATTTTCCAGAAATTCAACCGCCGGTAAAAATAATTTCACATCGCCGCGAAATTTATTTATCACAATCCCTTTGACAAGTGCGCGTTCGTCTTCGTCCAAAAGTTCCAACGTTCCTACAATCGCCGCCAAACAACCGCCTCTGTCAATATCTGCTACTAAAATTACAGGCGCGTTTAAATGTTTCGCCACGCGCATATTTACAATATCATTCGCCTTTAAATTGACTTCTGCGGGACTTCCCGCGCCTTCGATAACAATTATATCAAATTCTTCGTCAAGACGTTTCATGGCGGTTTTAGACGCCTCAAACGCGGTTTTAGCGTAGCTTGTGTGATATTCCGCCGCTGAAAAAATTCCAACGGGTTTACCGTTAATTATAACCTGCGAAGTTGCATTTCCAGTTGGTTTCAAAAGTACAGGATTCATTAAAACATTTGGCGCAATATTAGCCGCCTCCGCTTGTGCAACTTGGGCGCGTCCCATTTCCAATCCTTCCGCCGTTACGAATGAATTATTGCTCATATTTTGCGATTTAAACGGCGTGACTTTGTAACCTTCCTGAAAAAAAATTCGGCAAAGTGCCGTTGTCAGAATACTTTTTCCAACGTTCGACGCTGTGCCTTGAAACATTATGTATTTTGCCATAAATTCAACCGCCTTTTATTTTTTGAAAAATTATAGCAGTTTCAATTCAAAATTAAAACGACGCAATTTTAAATAAAAAAATTCGGCAAAGCGTAGTTGTCAGAATACTTTTTCCAACATTTGACGCCGTGCCTTGAAACATTATGTATTTTGCCAAAAAATTTTTTCTCTACAATTTCACAACAACTTTACCTGCGCGACGTGTTGAATCATCCGCTAAAACGTTTGGCAATTCCTCAAGCGGTACAACACTTGAAATAATCCCGTCAAAATTTATTCTGCCGCGAGAAATTAACTCAACTGCGCGAGGAAAAGTATAAGGATTGATAAACGACGAAGTAACGGTTAATTCTTTTTTGAAAATCATATCCGGCTTAATTTTTAATTCGGCGTCAGGAGCTACAAGACCGAAAAACATTACCGTAGCTTTTTTACCGGCAACGCGCAGGGCGTCAGCTTGCGTGCGAACATTGCCCACACATTCAATAACGCAATTTACATTTTGCGTTGCGTTTGCTAAAAATTCGTCAAGATTTTCTGCGATAGGATTAACAGTTAAATCTGCGCCAAACTTCAACGCAAAATTTCTTTTTTCTTCAACAGGTTCAGATAAAATTACAAGTCCCGCGCCCGCCAACTTCGCAAGCTGTAACATAATCATTCCTATTGGACCGCCGCCCATTACCAAAACTGTATCGCCGTGTTTAATTTTGCATAAGTCAATCCCGTGTACGCAACAGGAAACAGGCTCACTCATTGCCGCGTAAAGTAAATCAACATTTTTTGGAACTTTGAAAACGTGACTAGCCTTCATTGCAACATATTCAGCAAAGCCGCCGTCAACCGTCGTACCAACGCCAATATTTTCCGTGCAAAAATGTTCCATACCATTACGGCAAAAATAGCACTTGCCGCACATAATATTTGGATCGCCGCTGACATTATCGCCAACTTGCAAATTTTTAACCGCGCTACCAACTTTTTCAATTACGCCGGAAAATTCGTGCCCCGGAATTAACGGCGGTGTAACTGCAAATGCGCCGCCTTCTGCGTTAAAAATATGAACGTCCGTACCACACACGCCGCAATATGCAACTTTAATTAAAACTTCGTCCGCCGAAATTTCTCGTACAGGTACATTTTCAAGTCTAATATCGTTTTTGCCGTGATAAACTGCCGCCTTCATTAAAATCCCTCCCAAAAATTTTTAAAAATTTTAACTTGCCGCTTAAATTTCGTCAACCGTAACTGGGGCTTGTAGAAATTTTAACTTCGCAGTAAAATATATTGAAAATAAAATATTTGGAGGCTTTGATATGTGCAAAGAATGTGGTTGCGGCGGCAGTGGAGTTACGCGTCTGCAATTTACTGCTGAAGGTTATACTGAAGACAGCGCAAAAAATATTGAAAAAAATTTGCTCGGATTGGCGGGCGTTATGTATGTTCATATTCACGCGCACGACGGCGAAACTACCATTGATTATAATCCGGCTAAAACTAAATTAACTGAAATTGTTAAAATTTTCAGCCAAGATAACGTTGAGCCGCAGATTTAGGTTTTAGGTTTTAGATGTTAGGTGTTAGGGAAGTGTAAAACCTAGAGCCTAAGCGACTGAAAGGAGCTTTTTATGTTAAAAGGCAAAGATTTAATTTCGATTCACAATTTAAGTGCGGACGAAGTTTACGAAATTTTAGACTTCGCTGCAGATTTAAAAGTTATGCAAAAAACCGGTATACCGCACAGATATTTGGAAGGTAAAACTTTGGGAATGATTTTTGAAAAATCTTCAACTCGTACCCGCGTTTCGTTTGAAGTTGGAATTTTTCAACTCGGCGGCACAGGTTTATTTTTATCAAACAAAGATTTACAGTTGGGACGCGGCGAACCTATCAAAGATACTGCCCGCGTTTTGTCACGTTACCTTGATGGGATTATGATTCGTACTTACGGACACGACAGAATTTTGGAGCTTGCAAAATATTCAAATGTTCCCGTAATTAACGGCTTGAGCGATTTACTGCACCCCTGCCAAGTTTTGACTGATTTATTAACAATTCGTGAACATAAAGGCAAAAATTTTAGAAGTCTGAAAATGGCGTACGTCGGCGACGGCAACAACATGACGAATTCCTATTTGTACGGCGCGGCAAAAGTCGGAATGAATCTGACAGTTGCAACGCCCGCCAATTACAAGCCGAATAGCGAAGTTTTTGAAAACGCTTTAACTGACGCCGAAGAAACTAAGGCGGAATTAGTTTGGACAGAAAATCCCGTTGACGCCGTGAAAGACGCTGATATTATTGCAACTGACACTTGGGCAAGTATGGGGCAGGAGGCTGAACACGACGAACGCAAGAAAATTTTTGCGCCGTATCAAGTCAACGCCGAACTTTTAAAACACGCAAGTAAAAACGCTATTGTTTTGCATTGCCTGCCTGCATATCGTGGCGAAGAAATTACTGATGAAGTTTTTGAAAACAACGCGCACGTAATTTTTGAAGAGGCTGAAAATCGCCTTCACACTCAAAAAGCGATTATGGCTTTGACTATGGCAGATTAGTTGTAACTTTTCCTTAACTGTGATACAATCTAAAAAAATTTTTGGAGGTGTAAATATGAAACATATCAAAACTGTAACAAAGCCCGTACTTCAAGCAACTTTGAAAACCGGCGGCTGCGGCGAATGTCAAGCATCTTGTCAATCTGCTTGTAAAACAAGTTGCACAGTCGGCAACCAAGTTTGCGAACGTCAAAAAAAGTAATTTGTACAATTTCCCAATAAAAAAATCCCGCTCCGAAGAGTGGGATAATTTTTTTTATTTGAATAAACCTGCCATTTTTTGTTGTTGCGCTCTTTGTCTTAACTGATTAGCCATATTTGTACATTGCACTGAAAGTCCGCTGTAGTCAATTTTATTTTCGGTATTGAAAAGATTTTTCCAGCCCAACTTCAAATAAATTTTTGCAAGATAAGCGTAGTAGTCGGCTAATTCTTCGTCGCTTTGATTGAAAGTCATGGCGGTAATTACTTCGCCAATAATTTCATCGTAGTATTTATTTTTGTTGGTTTTGTCACGGTACAAAGATTTTGCCAACATATAATGGGTATAGCCGTTGTAAGGATCGATTGAAATTGCTTGCCGGTAAGTTTCAGCTGATTCGGTGTATTTTTTAGTTTTGAAAATGGCGTCTGCCTGCGCTATAGTTGGTTTAGATTCTTCACGGATTCTGATACGGCGTTCAATTTCCGCCTTACGTTTTGCCTCTCTTTCGGCGGATTCGCGTTTTAATCTTTCGGCACGTTCAGCGGCTTCGCGTTTTTCGGCTTCAATTTGCGCGGGAGTTTTTGGCGGCGGCTCGGTGTATGAACCCTGTACCCAAATGTGATGTCGGTATTCAGGATATTCTTGATAAATTCTTCTGAAAAATTCTTCGCCTCCCGGCAGTTGTTGCCTTAGTGATTCTAATCTTGCCGGACAATCAGTTTTAAACTTCCAACCGTCATTGGGATATACATTGAATGGAACTTGAATATTGGTATGGCAAAATTGACAGTAATAATTTACAACATCAGCCGCTGACGCTTGAGGTGCGGCAATTAAAAAACTCACTGCCAAAATTGCCGCCGTTAAAATTTTCTTCATTAAATTCACCGCCTTATATTAAGCCGTACATTTTCAGAATAGCGACAAAAGCTTTATATGCAACGGTATTTGAATAGGAACCGGGCGAAGTTGCATTAAATCTGCCGCTGCCGCGTTTTTCGCCATAATACATTTTGTCGTAAACTACAAGACCGTCGCTGTAAAAAAGATAATCGTAGTCAAATTTCGTTGAACCTTCTCTGACTGTGCCGGAAAAAGTCATCATCTTGCCGCCTACCGGCTTATAGCTGACAGTTTCAGTAAGTAAATAGCTGTCATCGCCGAGATAAATTTCCTGCGCGGCGGCTTGCGACATTTGCAAAATTAAAATACTCAATGCAAATAACGCCATTGCCAAAAATTTTTTTCATTTAAATCACCCCTGCACAAAATTTTTTAGGAATTTGTATTTGTAGGCGGTTGATTTTGATTTGTCGGCGAAGTTTGATTTACTATTTGTATTTGAATTGGTTGCTGTTGAGTTGGTTGCTGATTTGCAAAACCTTGATTCGGGAGAGATGCTACATTAACTCTGCTTGCAGCCCCTTCAATCGCTTGACTGATTGTCAAAACCATTTCGTTGGGATTCGGCATACATTTATAACCTAAAATCCCGCCAATCGTCGCTGAAGTTATATTAACCGTTCCAAAACCAAAAATTCTTCCAAAAAATCCTTGATCGTAACTGACATCTTGTATTTGTCTCAATGGAAGTCTTTTAACGTCGCGGTTTATTATACCTTTACGAAGGTAAACCGCCTGATTTGTTACAACAATTTTTTCAACGTACCATTTAAGGAAAAAATAACAACCTATAGGCAAGAACGCCACTAACCAAAAAACAGTCCAAAATACATCAAACCAATGTCTGCGGTAAGCTTTAATTTCAATTTCGCCATTGCCAAATTCAGTACCCATAATTTAACCTCCTTGTTACAAGTTTAACGTCGAGATTTCATGTATTCGTTTGCCATAGCTAACGTAAATGCAAAAATATTCATTTCAACTTGCAAATTTGGATCTTTAGAAATTCTGCCACCGTAGCCATCAGAATTTTTAAAATATGCCGAACCGTTTTCTGTCCAAAAGTGATAACCGATATACTGCACGTCGCGCCCGTTTGTAGCTTTGACTTTGCAAGTAAAATCCATATTTGTAAAACTGTTAAAATTGTAGGAGTCCAGCAACAAATAAACATCGTAACCTGTGGCATATTTGCCGGCATACTTTTCATTATTGGCTTGCACTTGCGGCATTTGCAAAATAAAAACGCTCAATGCAAGTACCGCCATTGTTAATAACTTTTTCATTTGAAATATCTTATATTCATATTGACAGAAAAAGCCCTGCCGTGTTAGGATAAACCGTCGAGTTTAAACAAACACGAGACAGAGCTAATTCTATACATACATTCTAAGCTCTTGTGTCTCGTTTGTCAATCGAAAGGAGTACAGAGTTATGATTGTTATGTTGATTTACAAAATTGTTAATTTGCTCAACGGGAAAATTTATGTTGGGCAAACTACACGCGGATTTGAACAGCGCATTTCTGAACATCGCCACAATACAACTTCTTGCATTGGTCAAGCCATTCAAAAATACGGCTGGGAAAATTTTAAAGCCGAAATTATCGAATATTGCAGTAGTATTCAAGAACTCTGTGAACGTGAAAAATTTTGGATTAAAGAACTTAACAGCACATTTCCAAACGGATATAATTTCGGCAGAGCAAAATTTTCTGGAAAATCAATTCGTAAACCAGTTTACACAAAAACCATATATAATGATTCTCATAATGTTGCATGTAAATTACGTAGCCTCCGTGAATATCAAAAATTATCACAAATTGAAGTAGCAAAAAGACTGAATATCAATCAGCCGCGTTACAATCGCTACGAAATGGGAATATTTGAGCCGGATATGGAAACGTTAAAAAAAATCGCGCAACTGTTCGACGTGTCTTTGGATTATCTTATGGAAAACGAACGAACTTTATCGGACGCGCCGGAGTTGGTAGATTTAAACAATTTCATAATCAGCGGCAGATATACAATCAATTCGCGCGTACCGACGCAGAAAGAACGCCAAATGTTAAGCAACGTCATTTCTGCGATTTTCGCCGATTAAATTCAGTCTCCCTAATTTTTATTTTACAGGAAAAAATTTTAAAAGTACTTACCGCGCAGGTAAATTTCAAAATTTTTTATTCAGGCGAAATTAAAGTTATCGCCGCAACGAGATTATTTTCAACGGTAAATCTAAGCTCCGCCGAATCGAAGTTATAAATATAAACTGTCATTGCACCAAATTGGCGCGTGTAAAAATTATCGCCGTACCGCGCCAAAACTTTTTCGATTGAATCGCCTTGCCGAATACCGCGCAAAGTTGCCACGTCAGCATTTTTTGTACTTATGCAAGTGGCTTGATTATTTTCTATTGTCACATTCAAATTTTTGTAGAAATGATTGGCGAAGTTTAAGCCGTCGTAAGTTTTAATTTCAAGTTCATTGCCGAGAATTGCGCGGACGTTTTCAAGTGAATCGCCGAGTTTGACGCCGCCCAAATTTTGAGCAGTTTCATTTTCGGGATTGAAAGTTGGCGCAGTTGGAAATGACGGCTGAAAGTTTTCAAGCGTTGTATTTGGATTAGGCAAAGACGGCTGAAAATTATTATTCGTGTCAGGTTGAGGCAACGGCGTAATAATTTCGGCGCGTCTTTTAGTTTTGGGAACATCTTCAACTGTTTCAGGAATATTTTCAACAGTTGCAGGCGGCTCAATTTTTTTTGGAGTTGTTTCATTTTCTGAAGGCGTTTTTACAGTGCCAGAATTATTTTCAGTTTTTGCAGGGTTTTTAACCGTGTCAGAATTTTTATCAATTTCGGCGGAAGTTTCGATTTTTTCAGGAGCATTTTCAATTTCTGCGGGCGTTTCAATGTCAGAAACTTTTTCAATTTCGGCGGGAAAAATTTCTGCGATTGTCGAATTAAAAAATAAAAATGAAACTGTAACGACTGCCGCAAAAGTCGCGCAGATTTTAGCGAAGGGAAATTTTTTCTTAGTCAAGGCGGCTTGCAGTTCAGAAATATTTTGGTAACGGTTTTTGGGATCAACCTCAATGCACTTTGACAGAATTTTTTTGAGACTGCCGCAATTTTCGCCCGTCAATTCCAAAAAAGTTTTGCCAAGCGAATAAATATCACTGCGCGAATCAGTTTGCCCAAAGCCGAATTGTTCCGGCGGCGCGTAACCTTTCGTGCCTAAAAGTTTTGTATCTGCGGTTTTAGTTTCGTCAAAAATTCTAGCCGCGTCAAAGTCTATCAGCCGAATTTTGCCGCCGTCCTGCAAAATTAAATTCGACGGCTTTATATCTCGGTGAATAATTCCAATTCCGTGCAAAAATTTCAAGCCGTCGCAAATTTGCAGTAAAAGATTTTTCGCCGCCGTTTCTGTTAAAATTTTCCCGTCCAAAGTTTCGCCCGTTATAAATTCCTCAACAACAACCGTATCGCTTTCAGATTCGGCGCAGTAAAAAATTTTGGCAATTAACGGATTTGGATTTTCTTTCAGTTGCAAGTATGGCAAGCCGGTAAGATTTATAATTTTCATAACTACCGGCTGATTTGTCGATTTATTCAACGCAATCCAAACTTCGCCGCGTTCTGATTTTTTCAGCAGTCGAATTTTTTCATAGCGAAAATTTAAATAAGCCGTTACATTCGCTTTCACTTTTAACACCTCTATTTTAGGAATTTGGAAAAATTTTCTAAACATATTCAACCTTTAGGCTAAAAAGGAGTACAAAGAATTGAGAGAAGAATTTTTTGAAAAAACTACAGAACTTAACAAAAAAATGGAATTAATTTTAACTGCCGGACAAATTTTGCTTGAAAGCGGGGCAACAAATAACAAAATTATTCGCGTTTTAAACAGAATCGCCATTTCTATGAAAATTCCAAAAGAAAATATCAATATGTACATTACGAAACATGTTATTTTCTTGGAAGTTTTCGACGGAGAAAAATCTGTGGTATCTTTCAAAAAATCCAACAAATTGGGAGTCGATTTATCTGCAATTTATTCACTTACAAAAATTTCTTGGCAGATTTTAAAAGAATCATTCACTCTGGACGAATTAAAAAGAAAGCTTGAAGATATAAAAACAACGCCCAAAATTTATTCTCATTGGCAAATAATTTTAGCGGTTGGAATTGCCTGCGGAGGATTTTGCTGTTTATTCGGCGGAAATTTAACCGAAATAATTTGTACGTCAGTCAGCGCGATGATAGGAAAATTTACACAGATAAAATTGCTGAAACATAAAGTGAACGAATTTTTAGCAATATCTTGGGCGGCGTTCGTTGCGACAACTTGTGCGTATTTTTCTAACATAGATTCATTAAAACCAACGGTAGCCTGTGCATTATTCTTAATTCCCGGCGTTCCGATTATAAATGCAATAATTGATATGCTAAATAATTACTTTGTAAATGCGATGACGGAATTATCCCGTACATTTTTCATAATTTTATCAATAACATCAGGAATTGCTTTTTCGGCTGAAATATTTTTCAACATGGACGGAACAACTTTTTTAAATTTTATTTTATTGGAAACAACTTCTGATGCAAGTATATTTGTTTCAGCAATAGCGGCGGCAATTTGTGCGATAGGATTTGCAATTCCGCTAAATATGCCGAAAAAATGTCTATACATAGTCGGAATATTGGGAGCAAGCACAATTTTTACAAGAACGTTTTTTAATTCTGTCGTCGAATTGAGTACGGAATATTCAACATTTATCGCTGCATTTTTGGTAGGATTTTTGGCGATTATAATAAGTATAAAATTAGATTTAGTGGCGTCAATTTTGATTGTTCCGCCTCTCTTGCCAATGATACCGGGCGTTTTAGCTTACAGATTTTTATTTGTGTGTTTGGAGTATAAAGGCTTGGATTTTGAACAATTTTTAATGGTTTTTCCGTATGGAATAGATGTTCTTCAAATAATGTTGGCAATAGTATTTGGAGCAAATTTTCCGCGCTTGATAGCGAATGGATTTTTTGAAAAAATCAACGAAGAAAAATTAAAACGATTTACTGAAGGAAATTAGCCGCACAAAAAAATATCCGCACTATTTCCTATACAAATTTTAACACAAGGAGATTTAAACTTTGCAAAAAAATACTGAACAACTTGAAAATGAACTTGCCACCGCCTCCAACGTCCAAAATTTTCTTGACGACAACAAGGAAAATTTTAAAAATTTCACGCTTGCCGAATATCTTAACAAATTACTTGCCGAAAAAAATTTATCCAAAACCGAAGTAATAAAAAATTCGCAACTCGATCAAACTTACGTTTACCGCGTTTTTTCCGGCGTAACTAAAAAACCTGCGCGACAAAATGTAATTGCGCTTGCCTTAGCGTTGAAACTTTCGCCTAAGGAAACGAATTATCTTTTGTACTACGCAGGCGTTGAAAAATTGTACGTCCGTAGCGAATGGGACAGCATTATTTTTTTCGCACTGGAAAATAATTTGAGCGTGGCAGAAACAAATTCACTTTTGAAGGATTCAAACGAATTGCCACTTTTGGGCGATATTTAACCTTCCAATTTTTTCAGAATCATTAAAGCCGCATCAAGCAAATTTTTCTTCGTTTCAAGTTTTATAAAAATTGCCTTCAATTCATTGGAAAATTTGAAGTTGCCGAGAAATTTTTTCTGCAAGAAATTAAAACCGGCGGGCGAAATGTTTACCTTTCTGCCAAAAGTTAATTCAAGCATTAAATCTTTTATGTTTAATGACTGCAAGCCAATTTTTTTAGCGGCGCATTTTATACGAGTAAATTTCAGCAGATTTATAACCGGCGGCGTAGGATCGCCGAATCTGTCAATCAATTCATCAAGTAAATCATTAACTTCAGTATCGTCGCGCAGGACTGCCAGCCGCTGATAAATTTCAATTTTATTTGCGGAACTTGAAATATATTTGTCGTCGATATACGCCTCAACTTTCAGCGAAATTGTAGGTTCCGGCTCAACTTCTTCAACCGGCACTTGCTGCAATTTCTTTACAGCGTCATTTAAAAGTTGGCAGTACATTTCAAAGCCTATGCTTGCAATGTGTCCGTGTTGTTGTGCGCCAAGTAAATTTCCTGCGCCGCGTATTTCCAAATCCCGCATTGCAATTTTAAAACCTGCGCCAAGTTGGGCAAATTCTTTCATTGCGTGCAAACGTTTTTCAGCGTTTTCAGTCATAACTTTTTGGGCGCGGTGTATGAAATACGCAAACGCCATTTGAGACGAACGCCCAACCCTGCCGCGCATTTGGTAAAGTTGCGAAAGTCCAAAATTATCTGCGTCGTAAATCATAATTGTATTGGCGTTGGCAACGTCTAAGCCGTTTTCAATAATCGTTGTGCAAAGCAGGACGTTGAATTTGCCTTCGTAAAAATCCATCATAATATTTTCAAGTACCGCGTCAGATTGTTGCCCGTGCGCAATTCTTATAACGGCGTCGGGAACTAATTCCTGCAAACGCGCAAACATAAATTCAATCGTTTCAATTTTGTTGTAGACAAAATAAACCTGTCCGCCGCGCTTAATTTCACGATTTATAGCCTCTGCTATAATTTCGTCGCTGTCTTCGATAACGTAAGTTTGCACGGGAAATCTTTCAGCGGGCGGCGTCGAAATTAAACTCATATCACGCGCACTAACTAACGACATATGCAAAGTACGCGGTATTGGCGTGGCACTCATCGCCAAAATATCCACGCCGTCAGAAATGGAGCGGATTTTTTCTTTCTGCTTGACGCCGAATCTTTGTTCTTCGTCGATAATTATTAAACCTAAATCTTTGAACTCAATTTTTGAATTTAAAATTGCGTGAGTACCAATTAAAATATCAATTTGCCCTGCGCGAACTTTTTGCATTGTAAGGCGTTGTTCCTTCGGCGTGCGGAATCTGCAAATTACATCAACAGTTGGCAAAAATCCTGCAAATCTTTCTGAAAATGTTTGATAATGTTGTTGCGCTAAAACTGTTGTAGGTACGAGCATTGCAACCTGTTTGCCATTCATAGCCGCTTTATACGCCGCACGCACGGCAATTTCAGTTTTGCCAAATCCAACGTCGCCGCAAATAAGCCTGTCCATAGGGCGGGTACTTTCCATATCAGCCTTGACATCTTCGACGGCTTGTAATTGGTCGGGCGTTTCTTCGTAGGGGAATTTTTCTTCAAATTCGGCTTGCGTGGCGTCGTCAGGTTCAAATGCAAATCCTACCGCTGCTTGACGCCTTGCATAAATTTCTATAAGTTTTTCTGCAATATCTTCAACTGCACTTGCAGCCCGTGACTTCGCCCGCGTCCATTCGCCTGTACCTAAACTTGAAAGTTTCGGCGTGGCGTCGTCATCTGAAATATATTTTTGCAAATATTGTACCGCGTCAGTTGGCAAATACAATTTATCGCCGCCGCCGTATTGAATGTGCAAATAATCTTTTTTAATTCCGTCAAATTCCAAAGTTTCGACGCCCAAATATTTTCCAATACCGTTCGCCGCGTGTACAACGTAGTCGCCAACTTTTATATCACGGAAATTTTTGATAGTATCGCCCGCGTAAGTGGCGGTACTTTTTAATTTGCGCCGTTCAACTTGACTGCCGAAAATATCTTTTTCAGTCAAAATTACAACTTGCGCCGTTGCAAAAATAAAACCTTCAGTAAGTGCGCCAATCCCCAAAGTTATTCCGGCGGGTGGAATTTTATTTTCAATCAGTAAATCTTTGACTTGATTTAATTTTTGGTGCGTGGCGAAAGTTATAAAAACTTTTCTGCCCATTTCAATTTGCCGCTTGACTTCAGAAATAAAAAATTCTGATTGATTCTGAAAGGCGGGCGAATTTGTAGCGGTAATTCCAAAAGTGTCGGTAAGTTCCGCCGTGCGAATTTTTTTCATCATCAGCGAAATATAAATAAGGCAACCTTCACGAGAATTTTTTATCAGCTGTTCAAACGTGAAAATATTTTCTTTAACAGTTGGATCTTCCTTGACAAGTTTTTCAATACTTTCTTTAATTCGCGCAGGTTCATCAAAAATAATTGTACCGTTCGTACCGGCGCAGGTCGTGAAAGGTTCAGCTTTTTTAGTGGTTTCAGTGAAAATTGGCAGAATATTGGCGGCGTCGATATTTTTTTCAGAGCGTAGAGTTTCAAAGTTAATTTCGCGCATTGAATCGACAGTATCGCCGAAAAATTCAATTCTGTAAGGTTTAGGCGCGTTAATTGCGAAAATATCTAAAATCCCGCCGCGCACGCTAAATTTTCCAATGGCGTCAATTTCGTCTGTGCGTTCGTAGCCAAATTCGACAAGTTTTTTAATTAAAACTTCCTGCGAAAAATTTTTTCCCAATTCAAGTTTAATTTGCGATTGAGAAAAATCTTGGCGGGAAAAATCTTTTTTGACGGCTGAAGTTGCAGTAGCCAAAATTATTACAGGTTGAGCAGTTGCAATTTTCATTAAAAGTTCAAGCCGCCGCGCCTTGCGTTCAATTCCTACAGTGCCTTTGACTGAAAATAAAACCAGTTCCGGCAATTCCTCAATTTCGACTTTTGGCAGTAACGCGGTTAAATCATCTTGCCACGCGGAAATTTTTTCTCTGCCGCTGACGATAATAATTGTTGGGCGGGGATTTTTGGCGAACGCCGCCGCAATGGTAACGGCTTTTTGAGTGCCGCTTAAACCGTAAATTAAAAATTCTTTGTGCCGTGCGAAATTGGCGGCAATATCTTTTATAGTTTCATCATTTAAAATTGTTTGTAAAATCTTGTGCATAGTTCCTCCAAAAAATTTCAAAATAAATTCGTCAAAATTATTAACAATGGTAAAAAAGGCGCGTCCTCGATTTTTACTAGTAAAGTAAGCTTACAGCAACGCGAGCAAAACGCGGCGTGAAACTAAGACTATTGGAACATAGGACGCGAAAAATCCGGACGCGCTACGCCTTTTCTTTGCTTCTTTCTTTGTGGCTCGGACAAAGAAAGAAGATATACAAATAAAATTAGCTGAATCGAAGAAAATCATTTCAACGAAATTTAGAAAACACAAAAAGGCGGCAATTAAAGCCGCTGACGCAGTTATTTTATCGTAAAAAAAGTTTTTCAAAATAAATTCGGCAGTACAAGTAAAAAACCTTTAAGCGATTAAATTTTCAAAAAATTTTTAATGTAATTTATCTGAAAGGCAGGAACATTGAAAGGCGCGGCGAATAGTACCTTTCATAAAAGGTTGAACGGGTTAAACCGCAAAAACCAAACGCTAGTAAATTTTTAAACGCAAGGAGAGATTTTTAAAATGGCAGAAAAGACAACTACAATTAAGAACAAAACTGGTATTCACGCACGCCCCGCTTCTGTTTTCGTACAGACCGCGTCCAAATTCAAATCCAAAGTTCAAATCGCCGCGAAAGGCAAAAAAGTTGACGCAAAATCAATTCTCATGATTATGAGCATGGGTCTTAGCAACGGCACTGAAATTACAATTTCGGCAGACGGTCCGGACGCAGACGACGCTGTAAAAGCATTGGTCGATCTCGTTGACAGCAAATTTGGCGAAGAATAATTTTTAGGCGGAAAATTCGTCGGAGGAGGAGGTTTAAAAGCCGCCTCCTTTTTTAAATAAATCCAAAGGAGAAATTCAAATGGCAGATGTAGTAAAAGGCAAGGGCGTAATTTCCGGTATCGCCGTAGGTAAAATTTTGCTCGCCGGTCAAAATCTTGACAGTTTCCTCGTAAGTTACAAGCCCGGTAAACTCGACGCCGAAAAGAAAAAAGCCGCTGACGCTTTGATTAAAGTTGCGGAAAATCTCCAAAAGAGTATCAAAGATTTTACCGAAAAAGGCTTAAAGGAACAAGCCGGTATTCTTGAGGCTCACCGCATGATGGTTGAAGACCCCGCAATGAGCGGTTCAATCGCCGAAAAAATCGAAGAAAGCGGCTCCGCTCCAAAGGCTGTACTTGACGCTTACGAAGCACAAGCAAAAGTCTTTGAAGAAATGGAAGATGAATATTTCCGCGGACGTGCCGTCGATATGCGCGACGTTGGCAAACGTATTGCAAAATTCTTGCTCGGTATCAAAGAGCCGGAAATTGACGGCAAAGTTATTGTTGCAGGTTTAGAAATTGAGCCTTCAGTTATCGCAGGACTTCCAACTGATAAAATCGCAGGCGTTATTCTCGGCGCAGGTTCAACCACTGCTCACGCCGTTATCATTGCAAAAACCCGCGCAATTCCTACAGTTGTTGGTGTTGGTGACGGTATTAACCAAATGGCAGACGGCGATCCCGTTATTTTGGACGGCGAAACAGGCGAAATTTTAATTCGTCCTACTGACAAGGAACGCAAGAGTTACGACGAAAAAATTAAAAAGCAGGAAGAACTTAAAGCTTACTATGCAACGCTTAAAACACTTCCCGCAAAAACTAAAGACGGTCAAGAAGTTATCCTTGCGGCAAATATCGGCTCACCGGCTGACGTTGACGCGGCTAATAACTTTGGCGCACACGGCGTTGGACTTTTCCGCTCCGAATTTGTTTTCATGGGTAAATCTGATGTTCCGAAAGAAGAAGATCAATTCAAAGAATATAAAGCGGCTGTCGAAAAATGTAACGGCAATTTGTGCGTAATTCGTACAATGGATATTGGCGGTGATAAACCACTTCCTTATATTCAAGTTGACAAGGAAGAAAATCCTTTCTTAGGTTATCGCGCAATTCGCATCAGCTTACAACGCCGCGATTTATTTATGCCGCAACTTAAGGCTATTCTCCGCGCCGGTGTTTACGGTAAAGCGGCTATTATGTTCCCGATGGTTATCAACGTCAAAGAATTTTTGGATGCAAAACAATTCGTCGAAGATGCAAAAATGGAACTTGCACATGACGGCAAAGACTTTGCTCAAGATGTTCAAGTTGGTATTATGGTTGAAACTCCAGCGGCGGCTGTTATGGCTCCAATTCTTGCTAAATATGTTGACTTCTTCAGTATTGGTACGAATGACTTGGTACAATATACTTTGGCAGTTGACAGAGGCAACGCGCAAATTTCCTACCTCTACAATCATTTCAATCCTGCAGTTTTGAGACTCATTCAACGCACGATTGAATCTGCCAACAAAGAAGGCAAATGGGCTGGAATGTGCGGCGAAATGGCGTCCGACCCCAACGCGGCTATTTTGTTAATGGCTATGGGTATTAAGGAACTTTCAATGAGTGCGCCTTCAATTCCGCGTGTTAAAGAACGTATTCGCAACTTCACTTTCACTGACGCTAAGAAAATTTTGGCTGAAGTTATGAAGATGGAAGATGGAGACAAAATCAAAGAGTATCTTACAAATCTTAAATAATTTTAAAGTTTTCTACCCTAAAAACCGCTACTCTACGGAGCGGCGGTTTTTTTGATTAAATTGAAATATATTTTTTTATCTTTAAATTTTTATATGTACTTTTCTTTTCCAAAGCAAAAAGGAGCAATGCTCCTACTCGTCGCATTGCAAGTACCAAAAGAAAGTGCTTTTAATGGCGCGTCAGGGTTTCTTTAGGTTGAGTAATTTCAGCTCTTCCCCTCTATCCTAGTTTACCGTAGTTTCTACTAACTAGCTCTATCTGAAACCGATGACGCGCCAAACAAACGATTAACAAATATTTTTTATTGATTCAGTTTTATAAAATTCTACAACATTGAAAGGCGGCGGCTATTTTGACTATCGACGAACTTTTAAAAAATTATCGAAAAACTTCAGAAACCGAAATTGAAAAAGGCAAAAAATTTGAAGTGCTGATGAAAAATTTCCTGCCTCTGAATTATCGCGGCGAAATTGAAAAAGTTATGCTGTGGCAGGAATTTAGCAACGAAAAAGATTTAGGTATTGACTTAGTCGCCGAAACTTACAGCGGCGAATTTTGGGCGATTCAATGCAAATTCTACGCTGAAAATAGCGTTGTTGAAAAATCCGCCGTTGATTCTTTCATTTCAAACAGCGGCAGAACTTTTAACGGCAAAAAATTTTCACTGCGTATTTTTATTTCAACTTCTGACAACTTCACTGACAACGCCGCAAAAATGTTTGAAAATCAAACGCCGCCAATTATTCAAATTGGTATGGAAGATTTGCGAAACGCCGCCGTTGACTGGGAAAAACTCGACGCAGGCGAATTTGTAAGACTTTCAAGAAACCTGCGCGATTATCAAATTGAGGCGTTGGACGCCGCGCACGAACATTTTAAAAATAATGAACGCGGCAAACTTATTATGGCTTGCGGTACAGGCAAAACTTTTACTTCTTTGAGAATTGCCGAAGATTTAACTCAAAATTGCGGCTTAGTTTTGTTTTTAGTGCCGTCGTTGTCTCTCGTCAAGCAAACTCTCAATGAATGGACAAATTTTTCTGCCGACGCCATACGCGCCATTTGCGTTTGCAGTGATGAAACTGTTGCAAACAATGACGACCCAATAAAAAATGTAATGCTGAAAATTCCCGTTACCAATCAGCCGGAAGAAATTAAAGCCGCCGTAAATCGCAAGGGCAATTTCGGTATGACGGTTATTTTTTCAACTTACCAATCCATTGAAAAAGTTATCGCCGCCAAATTAAATTTCGACTTGGTAATTTGCGACGAGGCACACCGCACCGCCGGTAATTCAAAGCAGGATAAGGATTCAAATCAAGATGAAAATTCTAAGCAAGATGAAGATTCTAAACAAGATAAAAAAGGTAAAAATTCAAAGCGCACCGCCGGTAATTCCAAAAAAGATAAAGATTCTAAACTTTTCTCACTGGTTCACGATGACGCCGAAATTATTTCAAAACGCCGCCTCTATATGACGGCAACGCCTAAACTTTACAGCGAAAATCTTAAAAATACCGCCAAAGAAAAAAATTTAACCGTTTGGTCAATGGACGATGAAAATATTTTCGGCAAAGAATTTTTTAGAATCAGTTTTCAACAGGCTATCAAGTTGAATTGCCTTTCAGATTACAAACTGCTGATTTTTGCCGTCAGCGAAAACGAAGTTAAACAGGCGATGCGGGCAGAAATTTTTGACGAAGTTGAAAAATTCATTGAGGAAAAATACGGCAAGTCCAGCAAGGAAATTAAATTGAGTTTCGACGTTGACGATATTGCAAAACTTGTCGGCACGATTAACGCAATGTCAAAGCGCGTTACAAAGGATTCTGAAATTTTGCTTGAGGGCGATTTACAGCCAATGAATAAAGCCGTTGCCTTCCTGCCAAAAATCGTAAATTCTGAAGTTACCGCACATATTACTAAAATAATTGAAAATCTTTACAAGGCGGGACTGCCGGAAACTGAACGCCAAAAACTTATCACCATTGACGCTGAACACGTTGACGGCTCTATGACTTCCGGCGATCGTGAAGAAAGTTTGCAAAAATTAAAAAATACGCCCAAAAATATTTGCAAAATTATTTCAAATGTGCGTTGCCTTTCTGAAGGCGTGGACGTTCCCAGCCTTGACGCCGTTATTTTTCTCACGCCTAAAAAATCTAAAATTGATATTATTCAAGCAGTCGGTCGCGCCCTGCGTATTGCCAAAGATAAAAATTTTGGCTATGTCATTGTTCCTATCATTGTTCCCAGCGTCGTAAACGGCGAAACTAAAAAATTTTTTGAGGAAAATAACGAAAAGTACGCCACGATTTACGAAGTTGCAAGAATGTTGGGCGCACACGATGAAACTATGAATGTTGAAATTGAACGCCTTCAAGCTACCGGCAAATCTACCAAAATTAAAATCCTTCGCACTCCCGAATTTGACGCCGAACAAACGAATTTGCCTTTTGATATTTTCCAAACTGAACTGATCGCGCAGGTTGTCAATCACGCGGGCAACAAAAATTATTGGCTTGATTGGGCGCAAAAAGTTTCGGTTATCGTTCAACGCCACACTCAAAGAATTAAAGAAATTATCGCCGTTAAAGATTCGCCGCAAGCCGCCGCCTTCCAAATTTTCCTTGACGATTTACACAAAATTATAAATCCTACCATTACCGCCGCTGATGCCGTCGATATGTTGGCGCAACATTTAATTACTCGCCCCGTCTTTGAGGCTCTCTTTGAAAATTATTCCTTCGCCCAAAATAACGCCGTTTCAAAGTCGATGCAAAAAATTTTGTACCAACTTGATAATACCGGCTTGCAGTACGAACGCGCCGAACTCAAAGATTTTTATGACAAAGTCAAAGACAGTTGCCGCAATATGGGCGACGCCGCCAACCGTCAAAAAATTATCGTCAGTCTTTACGACAGCTTTTTTAAAATGGCTCTGCCGCTTACCGTTCAAAAACTCGGTATTGTTTACACGCCCGTTGAAGTCGTCGATTTTATTTTAAATTCGGTTAATGACGTTTTGCAAAAGGAATTTCACCGCTCTATTTCTGATGAAAATGTTCACATTCTCGACCCCTTCACAGGCACCGGCACTTTTATTACTCGCCTGATTCAAAGCGGCTTGATTCAGCCGAAAGACCTTTTGCGTAAATACAAATACGAACTCCACGCCAATGAAATTGTTTTGCTTGCTTACTATATCGCCGCTATAAATATTGAAAACTCGTTTCACAGTGTCGCCGCTACTGATGAATATCAAAATTTCAACGGCATTTGCCTCACTGATACTTTTCAAAGCTACGAAAACGCCGAAAACAAGGAAATTTATTTTGCAGGTTATGAAAATCCCCTGCGCGAAAATTCCGCTCTCATTAAAAAGCAACTCGATACTAAAATTGAAATTATCGTCGGCAACCCGCCTTATTCCGTCGGTCAAAAATCCGCCAACGATAACGCCCAAAATACTTCCTACAAAAAACTTGAAAAACGTATCGCAGATACTTACGCCGCAGGCACGAACGCCACCAATAAACAAGCACTTTATGACAGTTATATTAAGGCTTTTCGCTGGGCTTCTGATAGAATTTCTGACAGCGGAATTATTGGCTTTATTACAAATTCCGGCTGGCTTGATAAAGACGCTTTTACAGGTTTTAGAAAACGTTTGCAGGAAGAATTTTCTAGCGTTTATGTTTTTAATTTGAAGGGCGATATACGCGGCAAAATGGGCGAAAATGCTCGCCGCGCAGGGCAAAACGTTTTTAACATAATGACCGGTGTTGCGATTTTAATTCTTGTGAAAAATCCGTCCGTTGAAAATAAAAACGCCCAAATTTTTTATTATGAAGTTGCTGATTATCTTAATCGTGATGAAAAAATTGCACAGATTAAAAATTTGAAAACGGTTTTAGCTGACGATTTTAAAATTATTGAACCGAATGAAAAAGGCGACTGGATTAACCAACGCGGCAACGACTTTGATACTTTTCTGCCGCTTGGTGATAAAAAAGGAATCAGCTCTCAAACTTTTTTCTGCGAATTTTATGGGCGTGGTGTTGCTACTGCGCGTGATGTTTGGTGTTGGAATTTTTCAAAATCTGAACTTGCAAAAAATATGCATCAATCGATTGAATATTATCATTCTGAACTTGAAAAACTTTTACAAAATGATAAATACATACCGACCATTGATACAAAAAAATTTTCTTGGACTGGTGACACCAAAGAAGATTTTACTAAAAAAGTTATTTATAAATATAACCCAGATGAAATTATTGAATCTGTTTATCGTCCATTTTGCAAACAATATCTTTATTACGATGAAAATTTAATTCAGCGTCGTTATCAAATGCCAAAAGCATTTCCAACCGGCAATGAAGAAAATTTTTTAATTTGCGTTTCAGGTGGAAGTGGCGGCAGAATGGCTCAAACTGTTTTCATTACAAATAAAATTACCGACCTTAACATTTTACATTCCGGCACTCAATGCTTCCCGCTGTATTGGTATGAAGAAACGGCGGAACAAAATTTATTTGGCGAAAATTACAGGCGGCGCGATGGTGTAACAGATTTTATCTTGAATCAAGCGCGGCTGATGTATGGCGACGCAGTAACGAAGGAAGATATATTTTATTATGTGTATGGCTTTTTGCACTTGCCGAGTTACAGGGAGAAATTTTCAGCCGACTTGAAAAAATCTTTGCCGAGAATCTTTTTAGTGAATGAACCGCGCAAATTTTGGCAACTTGCGAAGGCGGGGCGTGAATTGGCAGAAATTCATTTGCACTACGAGAGGCAACCGGCGGCAAATGTTGAAGTGGTACAGACCGGCGAAAATTACCGCGTTGAAAAATTGAAACTTTCAGCCGACAAAAAAACTCTAACCTACAACGCAGACATAACAATAAAAAATATTCCTGCGCGTGCGTTTGAGTACGTGGTAAATGGGCGTTCGCCGCTTGAATGGATAATTGACAGGTACCAGATTAAAACTGACAAGGCAAGCGGTATAACCAACAATCCCAACGATTGGTGCGCTGAACATAACAACCCGCGCTATATTTTAGATTTAATTTTAAGCTGTATCACGGTTAGTTTGAAGACGCTGGATATTGTGGAAAATTTGCCGAGCGTGGATTTTTAGGTGTTAGCTTTTAGTGATTAGGGGTTAGGGAATTTTCCTAACAGCTAACGGCTAACCACTAACCCCTGAAAAAAGACTTGCAAATTTTGACGCGGCGTGGTAATATTTCAGCGTGAAATAGATAAATAATAAGTCGATTAAAATTTCTGTAGGCTTCACAGGCGCAAACAAAAACCCCCAGACCTCTAAAACTGTCAAACGAGGCTTTGGGGGTTGCGTCTACTTGCGACGCGATTCAGTTACCGCTGATCGTCGGTGTCGAAATATTTTTTAATCTTACTCCAAATAATTTTCGTAAGTAAATTTCCCCCGACTACTGTCAGTAAGTCGATTAAAATCTCAATTCGGCTGTCACCTCCTCTCACTGTTACCAGTGTAGGCGCGGTAACCGCTGTTATTTTATTTCAGCGAAAATTTTTTGTCAACGTACTTGCAAATTGCGGCGCGGCGTGGTAATATTTTGTCGTAACATAGATAAATATGAAGATAAAAAGTATATCCATACTGTCAAAGGCGCAAAGAAAAACCCCCAATACCTCTAAAGTAGCAAACGAGGCTTTGGGGGTTGCGTCTAATTGACGCTAATTGCTAGGCTCATTGCTGCCACTTCTTACGAAGTTCATCGAGCCATTTGCGAACATATGGTGTAATGAAATTTGCGATTACGCCCGCTCCGATGTTTTTTAATATGTCGATGAGTATATCCAAAACTGTCACCTCCCCTCTGTTGCCAGAGTGGTAGGCAGCAACGCCTGTATTATAGCGGGCGTTATTTTTTTTGTCAAAAAGCTGTCGTGTTTATTTAACTAATTCATAGCCTGCATCGTCGATAACGCTTGCGAAGTCGTCCATAGAAATTTCTTTTGTTGAAGTAACAATAGCGTTGTTATTTTCCAAACTTACCTCAACATTGGTAACGCCGTCCATTTTTGAAAGTGCCTTGTAAACGTGCTTAACGCAATTTTGGCACATCATACCGTTAATTTTCAATTCAGTTTTCAATTTAATTTCCTCCTCAATTTGAACAATTTGCATATTTTCAATTTGAACCTGCGCGACAGATTTTTCAGCTGTCGAAGATTCAGAATGTTGCACTTTGAAAAATTTTAATCTAAGCGCGTTCAAAACAACACAGACGCTTGACATACTCATAGCCGCCGCGCCAATAATCGGAGAAAGTTTTATACCAAACGCAGGATAGAAAACGCCCGCCGCCAACGGTATGCAAATGACGTTGTAGAAAAACGCCCAAAATAAATTTTGCTTGATATTTTTCATCACGGCTTTACTAAGGCGAATTGCACTAACTGCGTCAAGTAAATCATTTCGCACTAAAACGGCGTCTGCACTTTCAATCGCAACATCAGTACCCGCGCCAATCGCCATACCTAAATCAGCTTTGACGAGGGCGGGCGCGTCGTTAATCCCGTCGCCAATCATCGCAACTTTTTTACCTGCGTTTTGAAGTTTGGCAATTTCGGCGGCTTTATCTTCCGGCAAAACTTCAGCTACAAAATTTTTAATTCCAAGTTTATCTGCAATATTTTTAGCCGTAAATTTATTATCGCCCGTCAACATTACAACTTCAACGCCCAAATTTTTAAAAGCGTCAACTGCAATTTTTGACGTGACTTTTTCAATGTCAGCGGCGGCGATAATTCCCAAAAGTTTTTTATCGCTTGCAAAAATAATTGGCGTCTTGCCTTCGGCGGCAAGTGCAGAAATTTTTTCACTGATATTTGAAAGATTAAATCCAACTTCAGATAAAAATTTTTCGTTACCGCCAAAATATTTTACACCGTCAATTTCAGCTTGTACACCTTTGCCGAAAATCGCCTTGAAATTTTTCACTTCGTAAGGTTGAAGATTTTTTTCGGCGGCGTAATTTGTAATTGCCTTTGCTAAAGGGTGTTCGCTTTTATTTTCAAGACTTGCGGCGATTTTTAATAATTGGGTTGCATCAATGTCAAAGGTTACAATGTTTGTAACAAAGGGCTTGCCTTCTGTCAAAGTGCCGGTTTTATCTACAACAACAGTATTAACTGCGTGCGCCGTCTCCAACGCCTCGCCGCTTTTTATCAAAATTCCATTTTCCGCGCCTTTGCCTGTACCAACCATAATTGCAACGGGCGTAGCCAATCCCAACGCGCAGGGGCAACTTATAACTAAAATTGAAACTGCGATTGAAAAAGCAAATTCAACCGTCGCACCGTTCAAAAGCCAAAAACTTCCCGCCACAATGGAAATTAAAATTACTGCCGGTACAAAAATTCCTGCGATTTTATCAGCCATTTTAGCTATTGGAGCTTTGCTTGCGCTTGCCTCTTCAACCAAAGAAATTATTTTGCTAATGGTAGTATCGCCGCCGACTTTTTCAGCACGAAATTTTATAAAGCCTGTTTTGTTAATCGTTCCGCCGGTAATTTTACTGCCGACAATTTTTTCAACTGGTAAAGATTCGCCGGTAATTGCCGCCTCGTCAACTGTACTTTCGCCGTCAATCACAACGCCATCAGCTGCAAAACTTTCGCCCGGCTTAGTCAAAATTATATCGCCAATTACCAATTCTTCAACAGAAATATTTTCCTCCACGCCGTCGCGCAGGACTGTAGCATTTTTTGGCGCAAGATTTATTAAAGCCTCAACCGCCCGCGTTGTACTACCTTTTGCGCGTGCCTCAAAATATTTGCCGACCGTTATTAAAGTAACAATCATTCCCGCAGATTCAAAATATAAATTGCGGCTGTATTCGTCAACCAAATTCAAATCGCCGTGCCCTAAGCCGTAACCAATTCTGAAAAGTGCGAACGCGCCGAAAATCGCCGCCGCCATTGAACCTAAGCCAACAAGCGTATCCATATTTGGCGCACCGTGAAATAAATTTTTAAAGCCGTTGATATAAAATTTTCTGTTCAGATACATAATCGGCAGAATCAGTAAAAATTGCGAAAAGGTAAAAGTTACGGCGTTTTCAAGTCCGTCAAAAATTTCAATCGAAATTCCAAACATTGAGTGCATCGAAATAAAAACTGTTGGAATTAAAAAAATTAGCGACCATTTAAGCCGCGTTTGCATTTCAGAAATTTCAATATCGATTGTACGAACAGAATTTTTTTGTACAGATTTTTTAACGGGCGAATTTTTCAGCGACGCGCCGTAACCTGCATTTATAACCGCGTCGATAATGTTTGTGGCGGAAGTTTTCATTTCGTCATATTTAACTTGCATTGAATTTGTTAAAAGATTGACACTGACATTTTCCGCGCCGACAACTTTTGCAACCGCCTTTTCAACACGGCTTGAACACGCACTGCAACTCATACCCGTTATATCGTAAGTTTCTTTAACCATAAAACCTCCAATCAGAATTAAGTTTTACTACATTAAACTGAAAACCATTTTCATTGTAGCATAATTTTTTTAAAAAATAAAACTTCCAACAAAAATTATTTCTTCTTTCCCATTCGTCCAATATTAACCAACATTCCAACTGCCGCCATTGTGACGATTAGCGAAGTGCCGCCGTAACTGATGAAAGGCAACGGTATTCCGACAACTGGAAACATTCCGCCGACCATAAATAAATTGCCTATCGCTTGCCCAACGATTAAAATCATAATTCCCATTGCCAAAATTTGTCCGTATTCGTCGCGGGCAATGTTTGAAATTCTGGCAGCGTAAACCGCAAAGGCGGCGAACAACATAAATACAAAAATTGCGCCCAAAAATCCATTTTCCTGACAGAAAATCGCAAATGCAAAGTCTGTGTGCGCCTCCGGCAAGTAGTCATATTTTGAAACGCCGACGCCTAAGCCCATTCCCGTTAATTCGCCTGAACCAATCGCAGATAAACTTTGTACTGTTTGATAACCGTAGTTTTGCGCGTCCGACCATGGATCTAAGACAACTTTTAGCCGCTCCAATCTGTAAGGCTGGTACGCAATTAGACACGCCGCCAATACTATTACTGCTCCGACCATGTAGCCAACTTTTTTCTTTTCAAGTCCGGCAACTATCAGCATTATTACAGGTATTCCGGCGATAATTGAGGCGGTTCCCATATCCGGTTCCAATTCTGTCAAAACGAACATTGCGCCGACAATTCCCATTTGCGGCGTAAAAATTTCTATGGCTTGATTTTTTTTCACTTGCAAAGACAAATAAGCCGCCGTTATCATTATCGAAACTAATTTGCAAAATTCCGCCGGCTGAAAATTTACGCCTTTAAATGATAACCAACGCTTAGCACCATTTATCGTGTCGCCGCTCGTCAAAACTAAAATCAACGCCAAAAAACTGAATCCAATTATAACTGGCATAAAACGCCGCCAAAGATGATAATCATATTTGAAACAAATTCCGAATGCAACAAGGCTTACAGCAACATTAATCAGATGTCTTTGAAGGAAATGATACGGGTTGTCAAATTCCGTTTCGCCCAAAATAAAACTGGAGCTGAAAACATTTATCGTACCCAAAATTAAAAGTACAACCATAATTCCAATAATTGCTTCCATGTCGTTGTTCCAAAATTGTTTCTTTTCAGCTTTATCGGAAATTTCGGCGGGTTCACTTTTCGTAGCCAAAATTTCACCGCCTTAAACAACAACAACGCAACGATTTATTGGAACGCCCGCCGCGCTGAATCTATTTTCATATTCGGTACGAACATTTTCCGGCGGCTCGTTGGCGTGTAAATCGTAGGAAACATCACTAACTTTGAAATTGGCAAGTGCAAACTGTTCAAGCGAAAAATCGAACAAGGCGCGGTTATCAGTTTTAAAATGAATTTCGCCGTTCGGCTTGAGAATTTTTTGGTACTTTTGCAAAAATGTTATATACGTTAAGCGGCGTTTGGCGTGTTTCTTCTTCGGCCACGGATCGCAAAAATTTATATAAAGTCTGTCAATTTCGTTTTCGGCGAAAATTTCTTCAACGTTATTGACATTGAAGACAATAATTTTGACGTTGGGAAGTTTCTTTTCGTCGATTTTACGCGCCGCCTTCAAGACAACTTCGGCTTCCATTTCAAGACCGACAAAATTTATTTCAGGATTAATTTCAGCCATTTTGCAAATAAAATCGCCCTTGCCCGTGCCTAATTCAACGTACAGCGGATTTTCATTGCCAAAAATTTTTCGCCAATTACCGGCGCGGCTTGAATCAATTTTTTCAACTGTTACAAAGTCAGAAAAATTTTCCAGTTTCTCTAAAGTGTGAGGCTTTTTCCTCAATCGCAAAATTTTTCACTTCCTTTTCATTAATACTGATATTTTATTTTAGAATGGCGAATTTTGCAAGTTGAATTGATTTTTTTGGGAAGTAAAATTTTGTCGGCAATTTATAAATTTTGGTTTCGTAATTGTCCGCAAGCCGCGTTAATTTCGTCGCCAAATTCTTTTCTGATAGTGGCGTTGATATTGTGCGAATTGAGGAAATGGAAAAATTTTTGTATGGCGTTGTGAGTCGGGCGTTGAAAATTTCTTTCGTCAACAGGATTAATCGGAATAAGATTAACGTTGCAAAGTTGCCCGTCCAAAATTTTTGCAAGTTGGCGGGCGTGTTCTTCAGTATCGTTGACGCCGCCAATTAAAATATATTCGTAAGTTACGCGCCGCCCCGTTTCCTGCGCGTAAAGTTCACCGGCTTTTAAAACTTCATTCAGCGGGAATGCAGAATTAATCGGCATAATTTCCGAGCGCAATTTATTATTTGGCGCGTGAAGTGAAATTGACAGCGTAACTGGAATTTTTTCAGCGATTAAATTTTTAATGGCGGGGACAATCCCGCAGGTTGAAATTGTAATTTTTCTGTAGCTCATGCCCAAAGTATAATTTTCGTGCAAAAGTTTCAACATTTTCAGCAGGTTATCAAAATTTGTCAGCGGTTCGCCCGTCCCCATTATCACAAGCGTATCAACTTTTTGATTTTCGGTTTTCAAAAAATCATTAACAAAAATAATTTCGCCGAGCATTTCGCCCGCCGTCAAATTTCGTTGCATACCGTTCAAAGTTGACGCGCAAAATTTACAGCCCATAGCGCAGCCAACTTGCGTAGAAATACAAACACTGTTGCCGTAGTCGTGCCGCATTAAAACCGTCTCAACTGCCGCGCCATCGTTAAACTTCAGCAAAAATTTTGTAGTCAATCTGTCTTTTGAAACAAGTTTTTTGACAAGTTGCGGCGTTTGAATTTCAAATTTTTCATTTAAATCTGCGCGAAGATTTTTTGAAAGATCAGTCATATCCTCAAAATTTTTTGCGCCGCGCTGATAAATCCACGCCGCTATTTGTTTTGCGCGAAATTTCGGCAAGTTTGAAAGTTCGTTTTCCAATTCGGTAAGCGTCAAGCCGAATAAATTTTTCTTGTTCAAATTTACACCTCACGAATCAATTTTGAAATAAAAAAGCCGTCAGTATTGTCAATGTGCGGCAAAAAAGTTTTCATTTCGACAATTTTAAAATTTTTATTCAATTTAATAAATTTTTCCACGATTTCTTCATTTTCACGGCGTATAATAGTACACGTGCTGTAAATTAGAGTCCCGCCTTTTTTGACGGTTTTTGCGGCACTTTCAAGAATTTCAGATTGGAGTTGTGGAAGTTCGGAAATTTCATCAAAAGATTTTTTCCAGCGCAAATCAGCTTTTCTGCGAATTACGCCTAAGCCGGAGCAGGGCGCGTCAATTAAAACTTTGTCCGCTTGATTGGGGTATTTGTCGCCAATTTTGCGGGCGTCCAAAAGTACCGGCTCAATGATTTTAATTCCGAGACGTTTGGAATTTTCCTTGATATGTTGCAATTTCGTTTCGTAAATGTCAGCGGCAATAATTCGCCCGTGATTTTTCATAAGTTCCGCAATGTGAGTAGCTTTACCGCCGGGCGCGGCGCAGCAGTCAATTATAAAATCGCCTTCAGCAGGATTCAGCCAATGTGCGGCAAGCATTGAACTTTCATCTTGTACTTGACACATTCCAAATTTCAGCGGCTTGAAACTATCCAACGCGCCGTGACTTCTGCAAATAATTCCTTCAGGTACAATTTGCGAAGGTTCAGCGGTTGCGCCAAATTTTTTTAATTCGTTTAAAATTTCGTCGCGGCTTGATTTTAGAAAATTTACGCGTAAACAAAGCGGCGGCTCAATATTATCAATCGCGCAGATTTTTTTTGCCGTTTCAATTCCAAATTCTTCAACGAACAATTTCACAAGCCAAACAGGATGAAAACTTTTTAACGCCAAAGTTTCAACGCTTTCATCAGTTGGAAAATCTGACTTTTGCGGCTCACGTACTGCCGAACGCAAAACGCCATTCACAAATTTTGACGCACCAATACCGCAAAACTTTTTCGCAATTTCTACAGATTCATTCACTGCCGCAGAATTTGGCACTCTGTCAAGGAAAAAAATTTGGTACATTCCAACGCGCAGGACGGCTAAAATTTTTGCGTCGATTTTTTCAAGCGGGCGATTTACATATTTTGAAATTTTCCAGTCCAGCGACGCGCCAACTTTTATTGTGCCGTAAACCAATTCTGTACAAAATCGCCTGTCAATATCTGATAATTTTTCTTGCCTTAAAATCTGCGCGAGCGCAATATTTGAATACGCGCCGCCACTTTGCACGGCGTACACAGTTTTTATTGCCGAAAATCTTGCTCTGTCCAAAATACCACCTCAATAAATTTTAAAATTTTTCTAAGTAATGGTCGTGTTGAATAGCAATTCTTTGAAATTTCTTTACCTTAAACGAAGAGGAAAACCGGCGCGCAAGGACGCGCGCCGCCGCGTGTTGATTCAAGGATTGAATCATACGCGGTCTAAAAGAGCACTTTCTTTTGGTACTTTTCTTTTTGCTCTGGAAAAGAAAAGTACATATAAAATTAAATTTGATATGTGCTACAAAAAATTATTCAACATCGCCTAATTCTCCGAAAATTTTTTATCGCTGAAAATCTTGCAACCTCAATAAATATGAAATTCTTTCCAAGGAATTTGATCTAGCCTAACTGTTTTTAAAAATTCCACAATATCCCGCCTGCCGTAATAGTGCGGCGTACCGTTTGAATCCTGCGACATCAAAATTATTGGCATATTCGGGAAAAACGGCTGCAGTTGTTGCCTCATTCTGATTATTTTCGACGTGTAATTTGTTACGGATTGTTTGACGACGACTATTGCGAACGTTACGCCCTGTTCGATTATTACTGCTCCTTGTAATTTCATTTTAAACAACTCCTTTTGTAAATCCTACAACAAGCGCGGTATTTTTGCAACAAAAAAACTCTCCGCCGTTTGACGAAGAGTCAAAAATTTATTTTGCAGTAATTTTATCTGCGCTGATGTTCAGGACGTTCGGGCGGTTGCGGCATAATCTTTTTCAAATCTACGCCAAATTCTTTTGCAACTTTGTCCCAATCGTTGTTAATGTTGCGTTTTGCAAGCACGTCTTTAACCTTTTTGCCGGACGCGTTGGCAATTTGTCCCGCAATGCTAATATCGTGTGGGTTGTAATTTTCCTTCAAAAGACTTTCGACGGTTTTTTTGTCAAGCTTTGAATGTTCAGCAAGCCCTGCAAGCATTTCATCTTTCATAAAGGCTTCATACTGTTCACGAGTTACGCCGAGTTTTTCGGCAACTTGTCGCCAATCAACTTTCATTGCCAAAACTTCTGAAAAAGATTTATTGCTGATTTTCGCAAGCGTCGCCGCCTGTCTGATGTCTTCAAAATGTACGTGATTTTTTAACGCCGTTGCAATTTCTGACTGATTCAAGCCGTAATATTCGGCAAGGTCTTTGGCGTATTGATTAATTTGTTCTTCCGTCATTTCGGGGCGGTGAGGTCTGCCTTTAAATTCTTGTTGTTCAGGTGCGGGCGGCTCGTTAGCTTGTACATAATTAACCGCAAATCCTCCGCCTAAAATTAATGCGCCGCTTAAAATTCCGGCTAAAATTTTCTTTTTTATGTTCATAACAATTCGCCTCCAAACTTTACGGCGCAATTATACTTCAATAAAAAAAATTTGTCTTTAAATTTTGATTAAAATTTTTTCAGATAAATTAAAGTAATTCTTGCACTGAAAATTTTTATGGTGTATACTCTAGCTACAAACTGAAAATTTTATGAAAAAAATGAGGTGTTCGATGTTGAATAAACGTTTAAAAAGTTTAGTTTCGGCGTTTGTACTTGGCGCGTTTGCATTTTCGTTGCCAATGACTGCGGACGCCAAACGCATTCACGACAAAAAAACTACTACGAAAACGGAGGCGAGACAATATTCAAAAAAGGCAAAGACTAAAAAAGTTGAACGCGTAAATTCAAAGGACGTTTCAGAAAGTTCCAAAGTTGATTCGATATTGAGTCAGGAAACTACGCCACAGACAATTTTAGATCCAATTTCCGAAATTAATTCTGCACGTTATCCCGCGTATTCGCCGGATTATTCGCAAGAAGTTTCTACACCGCAAACAGTTTCAGTTTACGATACGTCAATTAGCGGTACGCCGCTTGCCACGCAAGAACAGTGCGTAAAGTATTTGTTGGAACACAATCCCTATCCGAATTTGGCGGTATCAGCTGAAGAAATTGTTGCTTACTACTACGAAGAAGGAGCGCGGGAAGGTATTCGCCCTGATGTTGCATTTGCACAGGCTTTGAAAGAAACAGGCTTTTTCAAATATGGCGGCGATGTCATTCCTGAACAAAATAATTACTGCGGCTTAGGTACAACCGGCGGCGGCGTCAAAGGCGAATTTTTTGCAACTCCACAGATGGGCGTTCGTGCGCACATTCAACATTTATTGGCGTATTCTTCCACGCGCAGACCTTTAACTCCAATTATTGATCCGCGCTATGATTTAGTTCGTAATGCTTATGGTTCACAAATTTTGGGTGATTGGCAAGATTTAAATGGACGTTGGGCAGTTCCCGGCAAATATTACGGGCAGGAAATTTTATCTATGTTTAAAGCAATTTTAGCGCAATAATTTTTTATTAGGTAACAGGTTACAGGAAACAGGAATCGGAAATTGAAAAAATTTTTTCACTAATCCCTATTCCCTAGTCCCTAATCCCTAAAATGGTGATAGTTATGATTTCAGAATGGGAATTATTTTTTAGATTAACGCTGTCCTGCTTTTTGGGCGGCGTCATAGGATATGAACGGCAAAGTCGGCGAAAATCTGCGGGCTTGCGTACAAATGTCCTAGTTTGTCTCGGTTCCTGCTTGATTATGGTACTGAGTGAGGCTTTATATTTTAACGTCGAAGGCAGAACCAACGCAGACCCTGCGCGATTAGCGGCGCAAGTTGTAAGCGGTATTGGTTTTCTCGGCGCGGGCGCAATTATGAAGGAAGGCTTAACTGTCACCGGTTTAACTACTGCGGCTTGTATTTGGGCGGTTTCCGGCGTTGGATTGGCGGTCGGCGCGGGCTATTATTCCGGCGCACTTTTTACAACCGCGTTGATTTTTTCAACGCTTGGTACTTTGTCCCGAATTGATGAATGGGTTATGCACGAAAAAAATTTATATCTTACGATAAAAACTCATGACAAGCCGGGTCAACTTATGCATATTAGTTCCTGCATTGACGATTTACAGTTAAAAGTTCGCGGCGTCAAAGTTCACGCGGACGAGGAACATTCAGATATTTTAATTATAGATTATGAACTTTACAACCACCGAAGTTTAAAAAGTATCGTCGTGGTTGACGCAATAAAAAGAATTGACGGCGTTTTGAGCGTCGATGTTAATTAAGGAGTCACAATGATTGACGTACAAAATCAAGTAGACACACGCGGAATAAAAATTCAACAAACGGGCGTTACAAATGTACATTTGCCGTTTTCAATTTGGATTGGCGGGGAATTTCAACAAGTTTTGGCGAAAATTCGTTTTACAGTTTCGCTGAATGAAACAATTCGCGGTACGCACATGAGCCGCCTGCTTGAAATTCTGACAGATTTTTCTGCAACCCCGCTGAAAATTTCTGACATTGAAAAAATTTTGCTTGACGCTACAGAAAAACTTGAAACTGATTTTTCGGCAATTAAAATGGCGTTCAAAATTTTTGTAAAACGCGCCGCGCCTGTTTCTGAAAAAATTTCTTTGCTTGATATTGACTGCGAAATTTCGGCTGATTCAAACAAAAATTTTAGTTTAAGTTTGGCAGTGCCGTTTACTTCGCTTTGTCCCTGCAGTAAGGAAATTTCTGACTTCGGCGCACATAATCAACGCTCAATTTGCCGCGTGAAAATTGATTTTACTGACGTTGAAAATTTGGACGTTGCAGAAATTGTAACGCTGATTGAAAATCAAGGCTCCAGTAAAATTTATCCCATTTTAAAACGCGAAGACGAAAAATTTGTTACTGAAACTGCATATCAGAATCCAAAATTTGTTGAAGATATTCTGCGCGACGTTGTTTTGGCAATTCGGCAACTTAAAAATATTTCGGCGTTTGAAATTGAATGCGAAAATTTCGAGTCGATTCACAATCACAACGCCTTTGCTTTTCATCAGGAGTTAATTTTGAACGTATAAAAATTTTAAAAAATTTTTTAGAGTCGATTAACAATTACAACGCCTTCGCTTATCACTTTTTAAGAAATTGAAAATTTTCCTGTCGAGTTGACAGGATTTTTTTTTGCTAAATTGAATAAAAATTATTCGTAGAAATTTATATTTAGAGTTGATTTTATGGAAAAAATTTTTAACAAAGTATCAATTAGGGCAATCGCCGCCACGTTGCCGAAAGAGACTTTGAAACTTGAAACTTTATCAGAAAGTTTTGGCGAAGATACCGTAAAAAAAATTATCAGTAATACGGGAATAACCGAAGTACACGTATCGCCACCGGAAAAAATTTCATCGGATTATTGCGTTGCCGCCGCGCAGAGAATTTTCAGCGAAACTGAAATAACGCCGGAAATTATCGACGCAATAATTTTTGTTACTGAATCGCCTGATTATATCGTGCCGCACACTTCCGCAATTATGCAAAGTCGTTTGAAACTTCCCAACCGCGTAATTTCAATGGATATAAATTACGGTTGCGCGGGCTATGTTTACGGGATTTTTCAAGCATCGTTGTTGATTGAAAGCGGCTACTGCAAAAATGTTTTGCTGTGCGTCGGCGATATTCCAACAAGTCGTGTTAATCCGCAAGATAAAGCGGTGCGAATGCTTTTTGGCGACGCGGGCAGTGCAACAATTTTATCTGCAACGGACTCCGCGCAAAATTCGGCGTTTAATTTTTTCACTAACGGCGAAAATGCAAAACATTTAATTATACCGGCGGGCAGTTTCAGATTTCCGCACAAAGAAGGCGTGACGGACGTTTTGCAACTTGACGAAAACGGCAACGGCAGGACGGCGGAAAATCTTTTTATGGACGGTATGGAGGTTATGAATTTCATTTTTAAAAATGTTCCGCGTGTAATTTTGGAAAATTTGGAAATGCTAAATTTGACGCCGTCAGAAATAAATCTTTTTGCGTTGCATCAAGTCAATAAAGTTGTTTCAAAATATTTGGCAAAAAAATTAAAAGTAAATGCCGAAAAAGTCCCGTTCGGCGCAGACAAAACAGGTAACACCACCGGCACTTCAATACCGCTTATGCTCTCTACGCTTTACGCCGGAATAAATCCCGCGTTTAAAAAAGTTTTAATTTCGGGATTCGGTACAGGTTTAACTTGTGCGTCGGGCGTCATTGATTTAAGCCAAACAAAAATTTTTGCGCCGGTTCAAATTTAAAATTCTGAAGGAGGTACAAACTTGAAAAATTTAATAATCATAGGCGTTGGCGGCTTTGCCCGTGAAATTTATTGGTACGCGCAAACTTGCAACGAATTTAACACCGAATGGAAAATTAAGGGATTTCTTGACGGCGATATAAAACTTGACGCCGCCGAATATGAAAAACTTCCGCCAAATGTTCCCGTGCTTGGCGATGTCAATAACTACGAAATTTGCGAAGACGACGTTTTTACTTGTGCGATTGGCGCACCGCAGGTAAGAAAAAAGCTGATTGAAAAAATGTTGGAGCGCGGCGCAGATTTTGTAAACATTATTGGCAAAGGTATAATTATTCTTCCAACTATGAAATTTGGACGCGGCGTAATTGTCGGCTTTCAAAGTACGCTTAGCGATCATTCAGAAATTGGCGATTTTGTAGTTATAAATACTGCAAGTCATTTGGGACACGATGTCAAAGTTGGCAACCACACCTGCATAATGTCTAACGTTGATATTGCGGGCGGTACGCAAATTGGCGAAAATGTTTTTATTGGCAGTCACGTTTCAATTATTCCAAAAGTAAAAGTTGAATACGGCGCAAAAATTGGAATGGGCAGCGTTGTTTTAAAAAGAGTCAGAGCAAATACAACGGTTGTTGGAAATCCTGCGATTGAATTTTAGGAGGTTATAATTTTGAACGAAAAAGATTTTATCAAAAAATTGACTGAAATAATTGACACGGAAAAGGAGCTTACTTTGGATACAGAATTGAAAGACGTTGAAGAATGGGATTCTGTCAGTATGGTTTCTTTTTTCTCGTTTTGTACAGTACAATTTCCTGATATTTCGATTCAACCGAATGATATTAGAAACGCAAAAACCGTACAGGATTTATTTAAAATTGTTGAGGCAAAATAATGTTATTGACGATTGAAAATGTGGCGTTGGAAGTTGTAAGCGCGTTTATTTCAAAAAATATTGTACCGGCTGAAGAACGTTTAAAAAATCTTGCAGACGTAAAAAAAATTTCTCGGCTCAAAAAAAATACCGGCTTTGAAAGTTTCAGCGTAGTTGATGAAAAAATTTGTACGTCAGATTTATGCACGGCGGCGGCTGAAAAAATTTTCGCCGAAACAAAAATTAAACGTGAGGAAATACGCGCAATAATTTTTGTCAGCCAAACTTCAGATTATTTTATTCCGTCAACTGCACACATTTTGCAGGCGCGTTTAAATTTGCCGCGTGATATTGCGGCGTTTGATATATCGCTCGGCTGTTCCGGCTTTGTTTACGGTTTATATGTTGCCGCGTCGTTGATTCAGAATTTGCCGGACGGTAAAATTTTGCTTTTATGCGGCGATACTTCAACGCGCAGAGTTTTTGACGGCGATATTTCTGCAATGTCGATTTTTGGCGACGGCGGCACAGCTACTGTAATTTCAAAGTGCAACGGGCAAAAAATGTTTTTCAATCTGCAAAGTTTCGGAGAATTGTACGAAAATATAATAGTTCGGCGCGGCTCGTTAAGGGAACCGCTTAATGTGGAAAAAAATTTTTTTGACGACGAAGAAAATTTTGTAAAAATGGACGGCGTGGAAGTTATGAAATTTTCGGCGCAATTTGTACCGCCCAATTTAAAAGATTTAATAAATTTTGCCGATGTAAAAATTTCTAACGTGGATAAATTTTTCTTGCATCAAGCAAATAAATTGATTGTTGAAAATGTAATGTTGCAATTAAATTTGACGCCTGAAAAAGTTCCCTTCAACGCGGGAAAAATTGGCAATACAAGTTCTGCGTCTATTCCAATTTTAATTTCAGAAATGCAAAGCGGCTTGTCATTGCTTAGCGGTTTTGGCGTCGGAATGTCCATTGCGTCCGCGCTTACAGATTTAAGCAATTTAATTCGTTTGCCGATTGGAGAAATTTAAATGAATGTGAATTTTGATTTTAGCGGTAAAAATTTTATAATCGTCGGTGCGTCTTCGGGAATTGGTAAAAGCGCGGCGATTGAACTTGTAAAAGGCGGCGCAAATATTTTAGCGATTGGCAGAAATACTGAACGCCTTGACGCTTTAAAAGAAATTGCGCCGGAAAAAATTTTTACTGTCAGCTTAGATGTAACCTGCGCGACGGCTGAAAATTGGGCGAACGCGCTGGAAAATTTCAAAAATATTTACGGCAAAATTGACGGCGGAATTTACAGCGCGGGGATTTTTGGATTGACGCCAATAAATTCTTTTAACAGGGAGCTTGCACAGAAAATTTTTGATACAAGTTTTTGGGGAATGATTGATTTTATTGAAATTGCCTCAAAGAAAAAATTTTCCAATTTAAAATCTTCGTTCGTTGTGATGAGTTCGGTTGCGGCAACGGACGCGCCCAAAAGTTTATTTGCGTATTCTGCGGCAAAGGCGGCTGTACAAACTGCGATTAAATCTTTGGCAAAAGAAATTATCAGAAACGGACACAGAATAAATTCGGTTGCTCCCGGAATAACTAAAACAGGTATGGCTGAAAGTGGATTTTCCGGCGACGAAATAATTTCACGGCAAATTTTGGGCGTTGCCAATCCTGAAGATATTACAGGTATGATTTTATTTTTGTTGAGTACTCGCGCAGATTTTATCACGGGGCAAAATTTTTTTGTTGACGGCGGATATTTGTTAAATATTTAGTCGGAGGTTAAAATTATGAAATGTTTTGTATGTGGCGCGGAAATGACGCCGTATTTTGAGAAAAAACTTGATTCAACGGCTAAGGAATATATCGACAAGCCGGAAATTTTTGAATATGTACGCTGTGAAAATTGCGGGCTGGTTGTTTCAAAAACGCTTTACGAAATGTCTCACGAAGATTGGAGCGCGTTTAATACTAAGGCTCATAAAGCAGTTTTCGACCAAAAAGTAGATTACAAAATTGTAGATCCTTCGTGGTTGAAACGCCTTGAAACTCAAGCGAATATGTTTGTAAATTTGGTAAATCTCGGAATTTTCAAAGACGATTGGCGCACTATTGATTTTGGAGCGGGCGACGGTAAACTTGCCAACAAAATTAACGAACGCTTGAAAAAAGTTTGGTTGAAAAAATTTGATGCTTATATGGAGCCGTTGGACGAAAACTATTTGACGAAGGACGAAGTAAAGCCGCAAAGTTTCGATTTTCTTGTTTCAACTTCAGTATTTGAACATTTGCTCGGTACTCAAGGCGACGTTGAAAAAATTATTGATTTAATAAAACCTGACGGTACAATGGCGTTGCATACTTTAATTTGTGAGGAAGTTCCTCAAGACCCGGAATGGTTTTATTTGTTGCCTGTACCCGTGCATTGCACTTTGTGGACGAATAAGGCAATGTCAATCACTTACAAAAAATTTGGCTTTAAAGGTTGCGCCTATAATCTTCCGGCGCAAATGTGGCTTTTCTTCAGAGACAGAAATTTATATTTGGAACTTAAAAATAACAAGGAAAAATTGCAGGGGAATTATTTTTTCAGTGATGACTTTGTAGACTACTGGAAAGTTAAACCTTACAGAAAATAAAATGGAACTAAACTTCAAAAAAAATAACGATCTGGTTAATAAAAAATTCAACGAGCTTTTTTTACCGACAATTTTGGCTACGGCGTCAATTTATCTTGGCAACGTCATAAACGGCATAATTGTCGGCAATTTGATTGATCCTGTTGCAATGGCAAGCATTTACGCCTGTATTCCGCTGAATCAAGCGGCGTGTGCGTTGTCAATTTTAATTTCGGCAGGAGCCGCCGCAATGATCGCAGTTGCCGCCGGTGCGCGGGAAAATGATAAAGCAGATTATATTTTCAGTATCGTTTTGACATTGGGGCTAATCTGCGCTTTTTTTATAGCGTTGCTTGCGCCGTTCAGTCAGGAAATTTCAAAAATTTTATCGCCGGAAGCGGAAATTCAAAAATACATTCAAATTTACCTGTCGATTTTCATTTATCGCACGGCGTTAATGGTTTTTATAATTGTTTTGAGAAACCTCCTGCGCGTTGAAGGTATGGCAAAAACAATCAGCCGCAGTGCCGCTGTTCAGCAATTTTTAAGCATTTCTTTGACAATAATTTTTGTCGGCTACATACCCTTTGGAATTTACGGCGCGGGCGTGGCGTTGATTGTCGGCGATACTGCTTGCTTTATCTATATGCTTCTAGGCTACGGTTTTTTCAAGGAAAGAAAACTTCACTTTGTCAGTATTTTTAAATACGGGCTGAAAAAAATTTTCGAGCAGACAATTTCAATCTTCAAAACGGGATTTCCGGGATTTATTGCGCTGATTTTAGGAGCAATAAAAGTTTGGGTAATTTATCAGATAATCGGCGAAGTTGGCGGCGCGTCCGCAATGGTTATGTATTCAATTTGTATTGCATGCCTTTCAGTTTTGAGTGTGCTTAACTATGCTTGTTGCGATTCTTCAATGCCAATAATCGGGATGCTTTACGGCGAAAAAGATTTTTCAAGCGTCAAAAAAATGCTGATTCGCACACTTAAAGTTGCAATGACGTTAATAACTTGCTTTGTAATATTTGCGTGTGTTTCGCCGAAAACAATTTTGCACATTTACAATTTGCCTCCAAGTTTATTTGAAGACGGCGCGACGGCTTTAAGATTATTTACGCCAAGTTTAATCGGTACAATGTTTTTGGGCGTTATGATATATTATTATTCCGTGATTAAGCAACGCACGGCGGGAACGATTATCCCGCTTGCCGACGGATTTTTAATAATTTTACCTGCCGCCGTCATACTCTCAAAAATTTATGGCGTCAACGGCGTTTGGATTTCTTTCAGCATCGCAGAAATTGGCGCGTTTATGATTTTAATTTTTTACGTGAAAAAGTTTGGCGAAAAGTCCAAAGATATTTTTCTGATTGAAAGTGGAAATCCTGAAATTTTGTACGATGTTTCAATTAAAGCGAATTTAGAAAACGCCGTCAAAGTTTCTGCAGAATCAATCAGCGTGCTTGAAAATAATTCAGAGGCGCGAAAAAGTGCCGTAAAAGTTGGCGTTGCACTTGAGGAAATTATTTTGAACATAGAAAAAGTAGCCGCCGGTAAATCCGTCAATGTTGATGTAATAATTTCCTTGACTGCCGAGAAAAATTTGCTGATAACTCTGCGCGACAACGGCAAAATTTTTAATCCCGTAACTTACAAAGCCGAAGAAAATTTTTCAATGGACGGAATTGCAGTTTTAAATTCTTTGGCGAAAGATATTCAGTACAACCGAATTTTGGGATTGAATCAAACTACGATTGAAATTTAAAAAACCTGTCGAGTTGACAGGATTTTTTTTTGCTAAATTGAATTAGTTAAAAAAAAATATTGGAGCAGATTATGTATAAAAAAATTTTAGTGATAAACTTAATGCACATTGGCGATTTATTATTGGTTACGCCGGTATTGCGAACATTGCGGACGAATTTTCCAACGGCGCACATTGCACTTTTAGCTGACAAAAAATTGGCTGACTTGGTACAGTACAACAAAAATATTGATGAATGTTTGCTAATCGACAAAAAGGGCGCAGATGATAACATTCCCAACTTTGTAAAATTTATAAAAAAAATTCGCGCAGAAAATTTTGACTTAGTGATAAATTTGCACAGGAACGAACGCGCCTCTGCGTTGGCGGCTTTCAGCGGCGCAAAAAAAATTGTCGGCTACTCTAAGCCCGGTTTTTCGTTTTTCTTTACAAAGGTTTTGCCGAATTTAAAAGCAGTGAAACATCAGGTACATTCACATTTCGACGTTTTAACGCAAGCTGTAGGAATTGAAAAAATTGACGACGGCGGCTTAGAAATGTGGATTGACGAAAAATCTAAAAATAACGCAGATGAAATTTTTAGAAAAAATTTTGCGGCGGATACAAAAGTTGTGGCGTTTAACATTGGTGCAAGTTGGCTGACAAAACGCTGGATTGACGAATATTTTGCACAGTGCGCAGATAATTTAATTGAACGCGGCTACGGCGTGGCTTTTATGGGCGGCGGAATGGATAAAGAAATTGTTACTGCTTGTATTGATAAAATGGAGCAAAAAAATTCGCCGTTGCTGAAAATTTTCACGGGCGAATTAACTTTGGCTGAAGTTGCAGGATTTTTGGATAATTGCGTTTTAATGTTGACGACTGACAGCGGACCCATGCATATAGGCGTTACAAGAAATATTCCGATTGTAACAATGTTTGGCGCGTCGCCTGTACCGGGATTTTATCCATACGACGCCAAAGATATTTTGATAAAAACGCCGGTAAGTTGTCATCCTTGCGGCAAGCATATTTGTCCAAAAGAGGGCGCAGAAAATTTGGAATGTATGAAAAAAATTCCCGTTGAAATTGTTATGAAATATGTTGATGAACTTTTGGAAACATACGGGCAACCCGCTGAAAAAATTCCGCGTATGTACGGAAAATATCAATGTCGTGTTATCGAACTTTAGGAGGCAAATTTTAAGCATTGAAATTAAGAATAATTTGATAAAAACGGCGGTCAAGGATGCGCGGCTGCGTAGCAGGCGTGCTCTTTAGTAAACCGCCGCCGCGTTGCAAATGTGACGAATAGGAGCACTTGCTATTCAAGGATTGAATCATACGCGGAAAGTTTTTTCTTTTCTTGCAAATGCGATGAGTAAGAGCATTTGCTCCCAGCGTTTCTTTTCTTTTTTACAAAAATGAAAAGAAATGCCGTATTAGATAAAATTAATTTTCACTAAAAATAAACTACGTAAGATAAACAAAAGATTTTCTAAAATTAAGGAGCTAAAAATTTTGAATCACGAAATATTAAAAACTTTTGTAGCAGAAACCGCCGACAAATGCCGCGTGTTGGTAGTAGGCGATGCAATGTTGGATAAATATTATTTCGGCGAAGTTTCTAGAATTTCGCCGGAAGCTCCCGTGCCAATTAACCGCGTTACAAAAATTAAAGAAACTTTTGGCGGCGCGGCTAACGTGGTACACAATTTATCATTGCTAGGTTGTCAAACTTCGCTAATTGCACAAATTGGAACTGAAACGCACGGCGATACTTTGATTGACAAACTAATTTCACGCGGGATTGATATTTTGGGCGTAATGAGGACTGAAAAACCTACCACAACTAAAATCAGAGTTATCAGCGGACATCAGCAAATGTTGCGGCTTGATTTTGAAGACGACAGAAATTTGACTGATGAAGACGCCGAAAAATTTTTACTGAACATTACGGCACAAATAAAAAACGTTGACGCGGTTATAATTTCTGACTACGGCAAGGGCGTTTGTACCGAAAAAGTTTGCCAAACGATTATTCAAAAATGCAGCGAACAAAATAAAATCGTGACGGTTGACCCAAAAGGCGACGACTGGACAAAATACAGCGGCGCAAATTTTATTACACCGAATTTGAAGGAACTGAATGACATTTTGCCGAAAAAAATTCCAAATGAAGATGGCGAAATTGAAAAGGCGGCGCGTGGTGTCATTGAAAAATTTAATTTGAGCGGCTTAATTGTTACACGCTCGGCAAAAGGTTTAAGCGTCATTAACGGCGAAAATGTTTCACACATAAAAGCCAAAACGCAGGAAGTATTTGACGTTTCCGGCGCGGGCGATACGGTTATTTCAGTTTTTACATTGGGATTGGCAGGAAAATTAAACTCTACATCAGCGGCGTATTTGGCAAACGTGGCGGCGGGCGTCGTTGTTACGAAAGTTGGTACTTACGCAGTAAGCCGCGACGAATTATTACAGGCATTGAATTGAAAAAATTTTTCTCTGAAAGGAAGTAACGAAATGGTAAAATTTCCGAAACCAAAGGAAGAAAAACAGGCAGTATCACGCGGAATGAATAAAGTTTACGAACTTGAAGACATAGGAATAATCAGGAATGAGCCGCAAAAAGTAGATGGTGAAATGCAAATGTGCATAGCTCCAAATTTTGAAAAGATTGAAGAATGGCTTGACAACCGCACGATAGACGGGAAGAAATTAACGAAAAAGCAAGGAGAGACAATAAATCAATTCATTTATTTTGTATTCGTAGCGACGACACAAAACAGCGACAAAATAACAGATGTTTTTGAAAAGAGAATTAACGATCCGAAATTCATAAAATGGAAAGACAAGCAAGCACGAAAATATCACTGGAAATTTGGTGCATTGTAATTCATCAATTCTTGAAAAAAATTTTACAAGTGTTAAATTGAAAGGAGTTTTTTTAATGATTATAGTTACAGGCGGAGCGGGTTTTATCGGCAGCAATATCGTTCGTGCGTTGAATGAACGCGGCGAAGACGATATTTTAATTGTGGACGATCTCGGCAAAACTGAAAAATATAAAAATCTTTGCGGCTTAAGATTCCACGATTATATGCACTATGAAAAATTTTTGGATTTGATAATGGAAGATATTATTGACGCTGAAGTTATTTTCCATAACGGCGCGTGCTCTGATACAATGGAATATGACGTTAATTATATGATGAAAACTAATTACGAATATTCGCAGGAATTGTTATATTTTTGCATAAATAACGGCACAGATTTAATTTACGCCTCCAGCGCGGCAACTTACGGCAACGGACACAATGGCTTTACTGAAAAAGAAACTTGCGAAGGCGCGTTAAATCCCTACGCTTTTTCTAAATTGATGTTTGATAATTTTGTTAGAAGAAACCTTGACGACACCGACGGAAAAATTATTGGCTTGAGATATTTCAACGTTTTTGGCGCACAGGAATTTCACAAAGGGCGCATGGCGTCAATCGCTTATCAAATGTACAATCAAGTTAAAAATGGCGGCGTGATAAAACTTTTCAAAGGTACTGACGGTTACGCGGACGGCGAACAAAAACGCGATTTTATTTACGTTAAGGACGTGGCGAAAGTTAATCTTTGGTGTTGGGAAAATGAAATTGAAAACGGAATTTACAACTGCGGAACCGGCAACGCCACAACTTTTAACGCCGTCGCGCAGGCTGTAATTTCCGCACTCGGCAAAGGCGAAATTGAATATATCGATTTCCCGGAAACTTTACGCGGCAAATATCAAAATTTTACTCAAGCTGATACAAGAAAACTGCTTGGCGCGGGTTACGACGGCGGGTTCACAAATATTAATGACGCCGTGAAGGAGTATTGCGAATTTTTGGAGGACGGCGGCTATTATGAAAAAGATTAATCGACGCGTAATTTATGAATTTCTGCTTGTGGCAACGGCACTTTGCGGCATCGGCTATTTGATTCACGGAGCTATAACAAGTAAATTAAATGACGCCCTTGAGGCAAATGTTTTACGTCATATCGGCACGGTTTCATATTCGATTGAAAATACTTTGAATCGTGAAATTCAAGGGATGCATAACGGCGCAAGTTGGGTGGAAAATGGCTCGGTAACGCTTGAAGAATTTAATAAAATGGCAAATTTGCTTGGCAAAAGTACGCACATTTCGGGAATTTTGCATGCAGACGGACGCCCAATTATTGCAGCTGTTGGGAATTTTCCACAGGACAAGTTGAATTTAATTTCCGGTGCCTTCAGAGGCGAAGATGTTGTTATTTATGATGGGCAAGTTGGCTTGATTTTGGCAACGCCTATTCTTATGAACGGCGAACATTGCGCTTGTTATCAAATTTACAGCAATGAAAATTTGCCGGAACTTTTCGGCGTAATAAGTTATGACGGTATGGGCAGAATAAATTTGGCTAATCGCAAGAGCGAATGGATTGAGCTTACAAAAACCCAAAACGATTCGCTTTATAATGAACTTTTTAATTCGCCGGGATTCACAGATTTTTTTGCAAAAGAAGTTGGCAGTAAACTTGCAACTGAAAAACGCGCCATTGCGCCATACAATTACAATCACGAACATTTTGTAGGATTCGGAGCAAAAATTTTGGGCGATGAAATGGCGTTGTTTGGAATTGTTACAAGTGATGCAGTGTCAGCCGGAACCGAATATATTCATATGGCGATGCTCGGTGGTATGATAGCAATGTTGGTTATTCTGATTATGTCTGCCCGCGCTGCCTTGAAGACGCAAGAAAATAAAGAATTGAAACTGGAAACCGAAGCCGCCCTTCAAGCAAGCAAAACTAAAAGCGAATTTCTTTCAAATATGAGCCACGAAATACGCACGCCAATTAATGCAATTCTCGGAATGAATGAAATGATTCTGCGCGAGGCGAAAGACGAAAATATTTTAGAGTACTCTGAAAATGTTCGCACGGCGGGAAATAATCTTTTGGGAATTGTCAACGATATTCTGGACTTTTCAAAAATTGAGGCGGGTAAAATGGAAATTATCCCCGTCGAATACGAATTAAGCTCAATGATGAATGACTTGGTTAATATGATTCAGAAACGCGCCGAAAAGAAAAAGTTAAAATTAATTGTGCACGTCGATAAAAGTCTTCCTACCGGCTTGTTTGGCGACGAAATAAGAATTAGACAAGTTGTGACGAACATTTTAACAAACGCCGTAAAATATACCGAAGCCGGAAGTATAACTTTGAGAGTTGAAAAAGCTGAACAAACTGCCGACAAAGTTAAATTAAGATTCAGTGTCCGCGATACTGGAATTGGTATCAAGCCGGAAGATATTAAAAAACTTTTCAGCGCGTTTGAACGTATCGAAGAAAAGCGTAACCGTACAATCGAAGGTACAGGCTTGGGTATGAATATCACGCAACGCCTTTTAAATTTGATGAATACAAAATTGGAAGTTGAAAGCGTTTACGGCGCAGGCTCCAAATTCTGGTTTGAGATTGAACAAAAAATTACAAACGCTGAACCTATTGGCGACTTTGAAGAGGCGTTCCGCCGTTCAATCAAGCAACATAAAGAATATCATGAAAAATTTACCGCGCCAAACGCAAGAATTTTGGTTGTTGATGATACAATTATGAATTTAACCGTTGTCAAAGGCTTGCTCAAACAAACTAAAATCAAACTGGACACGGCTGAAAGCGGCTTCGATTGTCTGAAACTTATCACGCAAAACAAGTATGATATAATTTTCTTGGATCATCGTATGCCGAAAATGGACGGTATCGAAACTTTGCAGGAAATGAAAAAACTTTCAGACAACCTGAATAAAAATACGCCGGTAATTTCTTTAACGGCAAATGCAATTAGCGGCGCACGTGAAAAATATATTGCCGCCGGTTTTCAGGATTATCTGACAAAGCCTATCAACAGTGTAAAACTTGAAGAAATAATTATGCAGTACCTTCCGCCGGAAAAAGTTATTTCGTCTGATACAAATTCTGCACCTGCCGCAGTCGAAGTTGAAGAAAAGCCGATAGACACTTTGCCGGAATGGTTAAATCATGTAAGCGGCTTGAATGTCAAAGAAGGCGTTGAACATTGCGGCGACGTTGAATCTTATATAAACGCGCTGAAAGTTTTTGTAACTTCGATACCGGAAACGGCGGACGAAATTGGCTTTTACTGCGCCAATGGCGATTGGAAAAATTACACAACCAAAGTACACGCGCTGAAAAGTTCCGCCCGCGTTATCGGGGCGAATGAACTTTCTGACAGGGCGCGGCGTTTGGAAGATGCTGGAAATTCCGGCTACTTCAATGAAATTTTGAACGATACCGAACAACTTTTGAATTTGTACATAAGTTATATTGAAATATTCGATCCTCTGTTTGAACACGAAGAAAATAATTTGAACAAGCCGCAAATTTCTGAAGATGAATTGGCTGAAGCCTTCGAGGCAATGAAAGAGGCGGCAGCTAACTTCGATGATGATTCATTGAATTTTGTTTTGCAGTCGTTGCAAGAATATAAATTGCCGCCAGATGTAGTTGATCGTTACAGAGAGATTAAGGAAGCTTTGACAAACCTTAATTGGGATAAAATTAATTCTCTGCTGAAATAATTTTTAGCTCCGTCGATTCGGCGGATTTTTTTATTTTAAACGGAATTTTATTTTTATAACTTAGAAAAAATTACGATATTATTTTAAAGATTATTGACGCATTTTATTAAATTTTATGGTAAAGAATTTTTTGCAAACTTGGAACGTTGCGAAGGAGTTTTACAAATGAAAATTGTTATAGTGGAAGATGATTTAATGGTTGCCGCCGTAAACCGCGAATTTGCGTTAAAAACGCCGGAATTAAATATTGTTGCAACGTTTTACAACAGCAAAGAGGCGTTGGAATTTTTGGCGAAAAATCCAATAGATTTAATTTTGCTTGATATTTATATGGCAGGATATACCGGCTTGGAACTTTTAAAAGAATTGCGGCGGCGTGGCAACACGACTGAAGCAATAATAATTTCGGCGGCAAACGACGCTGAACACATTGAAGAGGCTTTTCATTTGGGAATTACAGATTATTTAATAAAGCCATTCACGTATGCCAGATTTTATGAGGCGATAAAAAAATTTTTATTGCGACGTTCCCTGCAACTTAAAGGAACTTACACGCAAAAAGAATTGGACGAAATTATAAATACAATTATGGCAACTGAAAAAGATTTTTCGGATGATTCTTGCGGCGTATTGAAAAAAGGTTTACAGCAACAGACGCTTGATAAAATTTACGAATGCCTTATTTCTGAAAAAAATTGCGGGCGTTTTATGACAAGTGAAGAAATTTCCGCCGAAACAAATTTTTCAAAAATGACAATTCGCCGTTACCTGAATTATTTAATTGAACAAAAAAAAGCCGTCAGCAGAATAAATTATTCTACCGGCGGGCGTCCTTCAATCGAATATTCAGTTTTGAAATAAATTTTTTAAAGCTTGTCCCGTATAGGAAATTTCAACCTGCGCGACGGTTTCCGGCGTTCCAAATGCAACAACTTCGCCGCCTCTATCGCCGCCATTTGGTCCCAAGTCAATTATATAATCTGCGTTTTTGATAACGTCAAGATTATGTTCGATAATAATCACACTATCGCCGCGTTCAACCAATCTTTGGACGACGGCGATTAACTTTTTCACGTCGTCAAAGTGCAAGCCGGTTGTAGGTTCGTCCATAATGTAAATATTTTTCAGTTGAGTAATTGGACGCGCCAACTGCGCGGCAAGTTTTACGCGCTGACTTTCGCCGCCGCTTAAAGTGTTCGCAGGTTGTCCAAGTTCGATATAGCCTAAGCCTACGTCGTGCAATACTTGCAACATTCGCTGAATCGCAGGAACATTTTCAAAAAAAGTCAAAGCCTCATCAACCGTCATTGATAAAACTTCGGCGATATTTTTACCTTTGTATTTAACTTCCAAAGTTTCGGCGTTGAAACGTGCGCCCTTGCAAACGTCGCAAGTAACATAAACATCGGGCAAAAAGTTCATAGGAATTTTTTTTACGCCATTGCCGCTGCAACTTTCACAACGTCCGCCTTTTACATTGAAACTAAAACGGCTTGAATTGTAGCCGCGAATTTTTGCGCCCTGCGTAACGGCGAAAATATTTCTGATTTTGTCAAAAATTTTCGTATAAGTTACAACGTTTGAACGCGGCGAACGTCCAATAGGGTCTTGATCAATTTTAATAATCGTGTTGACGCCGAATTTTTTCAGCGTGGCAGTATCTTTAATCAGGCGCGGATAAACAACTTCATCAATCAGCGTAGATTTTCCCGAACCTGAAACGCCGGTTATAATCGTCAAAACTTCCAGCGGAATTTTTACAGAAATATTTTTTAAATTATTGGCGGTAAGATTTTCAAATTCTAAGAAATTTTCAGCTTTTCGACGTTCGGCAGGTACGGAAATTTTTTCACGTCCGCTTAAATAATCGCCGGTTAAAGAATTTGGATTTTTTGAAACTTCGTCCGCCGTACCTTGTGCGATGACTTCGCCGCCAAGTTTACCCGCGCCGCGTCCAATATCAACAAGCATATCAGCCGCCCGCATTGTTTCTTCGTCGTGTTCAACTACAAGCAAAGTATTTCCCAAGTCGCGCAGATTTTTTAAAGTTTCCAAAAGTTTTTCGTTATCGTGTTGGTGTAAACCTATTGACGGCTCATCTAAAACGTAAAGCACACCTGTTAAAGCCGAGCCAATTTGCGTTGCAAGGCGTATTCTTTGAAATTCGCCGCCGCTCAATGTTGCAGATTTTCTTGACAGAGTTAAATAATCCAGTCCAACATCACATAAAAATTTCAGCCGTGATTTAATTTCTTTCAAAACTTGCTTAGAAATTTTTTTGTCCGTGTCATTGAGTTTTTCATCCAGTGCAATAAAAAATTCGCCGCAACGTTCAACCGACATATCACAAACTTGAGCAATATTTAAATCTGCAACCGTAACACTCAACGCGGCAGGATTTAATCTATTGCCGTGACAATCCGGGCAAAGATCAAAGGCGTCATCGTTAGTTTTAAATTCGTGTACCGCCTGCATCCATTCAAACATACTTTCCCAATTCAACTGCCGAAAAATCTTTCCTAAGCCGCCGCAAGTTGGACACGCGCCACGCGGACTGTTGAAAGAAAAAAGTTGCGGCTCAATATCCGGCAAAGAAATTCCGCAATCAACGCAAGCATTTTTTTCGCTGAACGTCAAAATTTTTTCGTCAATTTGAACGTAAACAACGCCGTTACCGAATTTCAGCGCAGTTTCCAAAGAATCTGACAGCCGCGAACGAATACCCTCACGAATAATTAACCTGTCTACCACAAGTTCAATCGTATGCTTGACGGTTTTTGCAAGTTTAATTTCTTCGTCAAGGTCGTAAAGTTTGCCGTCAATTTGAACGCGCACGAAGCCGGAATTTTTCAGCCGCTCCAAAATATCTTTGTGAGTGCCTTTTTGACGGTTGACTATTGGCGCAAGCAAAATAAATTTCGTGCCTTCAGAAAGTTTTAAAATTTGTTCCAAAATTTGATCCAAACTTTGAGGCGTTACGGGCTTACCGCAATTTGGACAGTGCGGCTTGCCTATCCTTGCAAAAAGCAAGCGCAGATAATCATAAATTTCTGTAACAGTTCCAACGGTGGAGCGCGGGTTATTATTTGTAGTTTTCTGATTTATCGCAATGGCGGGGCTTAAACCTTCAATCAATTCAACGTCCGGCTTGTCAGGTAAACCTAGAAATTGCCGTGCGTAACTTGAAAGACTTTCCATGTAACGGCGTTGCCCTTCGGCGTAAATCGTATCAAACGCAAGGGAACTTTTGCCGCTGCCGCTAACTCCCGTAATTACTACAAATTTTTCTCTCGGTATTTCAACATTAATATTTTTCAGATTGTGAACACGTGCGCCGCGCACTTTTATAAATTCCAAAAAAATTTCTCCTTCAAAAAATGATTCACAAATTCTATAACTTTTTTTCAGATTGTGCAATGCAGCTTTAACCGTCAAAAGCACTTGATTTTTAAATTTTACAGGATTATATTTGTATCATTGAAGATTGACTAAATTAAAATTTGAAAGTTCGCCTAAACCGAAATTATTTTCAGTCTTTGTATCTAAAATTTGCGCGTTTGAATCAGAATTTGTGGCGGCGGTTTTATGTTGAGAAATTACGCGCCCGCTTTCATCATAAACAGTTACCAAAGTTGAGCCGTCTGAAAGAATTTGCGTTACTGTTTGAGTTTTTTGACTTGCCATATTTTCTTCATTGTAATTGGCAGGTCTGCCATTTTTAACATTGTTCAAAACTTTTGAAAAGGTTTTTGAGTAGTCGGCTTGAGAATTTTCATACGTGGAAAAATTTTGACTCCAGCCATTAACGGGATTGATTTTCATATTAAAACCTCCATTCAAAAATATATCGTAACTTGACAGAAAGGAGTTTATAAAATGGAAAAATTTTATACGAATCAGAAACAGGAAAATCTTGTGACGGTAAGGCTTAAAGGAATTGGCGGCAATTTTACGGCTGAACAACTTGCAACAATTCAGGAGCTTGCTAAAAATTTTGGCTCAGGCTTTGTACATTTGACGAGCCGTCAAGAAATTGCAATTCCTTCAATAAAAAAAGACGACCTCCCGAAAATTGAAAAAATTATTTCAGAAAGTCAACTTGAGGCGGCGTCTGTCGGTGCAACTTTTAAAACTGTTACGGCTTGTCAAGGTAGCGAATTTTGCAAATTTGGGCAGATTGACACTTTGAAAATCGCCGCTGAAATTGAGAAACGCCACGCCGGACAAATTTTGCCGCACAAATTTAACGTCGGTGTAACAGGTTGCCCGCACGATTGTATGAAAGTTGAGACTAACGACATCGGAATTAAAGGTTGTCGCGCAGGTTACATAATTTATTTTCGCGGTGAAAAATTTCCACCTATTGTTAAAGACGCCGAAAAAGTTTTTGAGATTGTTGACGCGGTTATAAAATTTTTTGAAGACAATGCAAAACAGGGTGAACATTTCAAACTTTTTGTAAAGCGTTCAGACTGGAAAAATTTTCTTGCAGATTTACCAAACATAATTTAACCACGTACAAATTAAAATCGCCAATGATTTTTTTGTTGAAAAAGTTTTTGAAATTATTGACGCGGTTATAAAATTTTTTGAAGACAATGCAAAACAAGGCGAACGTTTCAAACTTTTTGTAAAGCGTTTAGACTGGAAAAATTTTCTTGAGAATTTACCAAATATAATTTAACCACGTGCAAATTAAAATCGCCACTGAAACAATTCCATTTCTCATAAAATAATCTTGCGTAACTTGCGAAAAATCTTTTGGGCTAACAATGCTATGCTGATAAATTAAAGTCCCCGCTGCAATTCCTACGCCTAAAAAATAAATTGAACCCAAATTTAAAATTATTCCTACAATCAGCAAACAAACTATACAAAGCACATGCATAATTTTAGAAATTTTGAACGCGCCTTTTGCGCCAAATTCTGTTGCCATTGAGTGCAAGCCGTGTGCCTTGTCAAATTTTTCATCTTGTGCGCCGTACATTGCATCAAATCCCGCCATCCAAAAAACTATCGCCAAACATAAAATTATCATCGGTACTGAAAAAATTTCGCCCGTGACTGCAACCCAACCGCCCGCCGGTGCCATTGCTATTGCAATTCCCAAAACTACGTGACAAAAGCCCGTAAATCTTTTTGTAAACGGGTAAATTATAAACGGCAACGCGGCTACAGGTAAAAGTTTCAGACAAATTGGCGGCAACTGCGCGACGGTTGCAACCATTATCAGCAAGCAGACGATTATAAAAATTAACGCCTCCGCCTTTGAAATTTCGCCGCGTACCATTGCGCGGTATTTCATACGCGGTTGCAGTTTGTCATATTTTAAATCTGCCAAATTGTTTATCGCCATTGCCGCCGCCCGTCCTGAAGTTACCGCCAACGCTATTAAAAATAAAGTCCAGCCGCTGACAGTTCCATTTGACGCCAACAACGCCGCTATAAATGCAAACGGCAAGTCAAAAATCGTGTGTGAAAGTGCAATGTTGTTAATGTGCGCTTTTATCGTTGCCAAAAAATTTCCTCCTATTCGCAGTCCACAAACTCTACCAAAAGTTCGCGCCCGCTTTTCAAAATTAAAACCCCGTCACATTCGGGACAAAAAAAATTGTAATGCTCCACTGTAAAAATTTTTCCGCAATTATTGCACTGCGCTTGAATTGGGACGCGGTTAATTTTCAGTGTAGCATTTTCGGCGATTGTATTTTTTTTCATAACGTCGAAAGAAAAATTTAGCGCGTCAATTTCAACGCCCGCCATATCGCCCAATTTTAAACCTATCGCAGAAATTTTTTCAGCTTGATTTTCGGCGGCTACGTCCTGCGCGATTTTTAAAATACTTTCTGCAAGTGATGCTTCGTGCAACGAAAAAACTCCTTAATTTGATAAATTTAATGTACTTTGAATTTCAACTTTGTCTAATCTTTTTTTAGCAATTTCAAAAAAATTTTTGTCCGATTCAAAACCAAGAAATTTTCTTTCCAGTTGTTTTGCGGCGACGAGTGTCGAACCTGATCCACAAAAAGGATCCAATACTATCTGCCCTTTAATTGTAACCAATTCAATTAAAGCCTTCAGAATATTTAACGGCTTTTGCGCGGGGTGTAAGCCATAATCATCTTGATAACTTTTTATTTTCAAAGTGTTAGCCGAATTTGGAGAATATTTTTTCCACATTTCATCATTAAAAGCCCCAATTCCATAATCACGAACATTATCTGCTAATGTTCCGCCAATTTTATAAGGCTTCATAAACCAAAGGACAGGTTCAAAAATCGGGCGCAAATTTCCAACTCGCCAATCGTGCCATTTCTTTGCATTGTCAAAATCTCCGCGTCTGTCAAAAATAATTTCAATGAGTTGTGCGCGGTGATGTGCCTGTTCTTTTTCCCAAGCTATCATATCTTTAAAAATAAAACCTGCGTCCTCCATTGCACAAATACACCTGTGAGCCATTCTGCGCCCGGCAAAAATAAATGTTGACGCGCCCGGTTTTAAAACTCGCAACCATTCTTCAGCCCAACTTTCACACCAACTTTGGTATTCCCTTGAAATTTTTTTGTCAGCCTCCGACCAACCGTTCAAAGGTTTTCCACGATGTTTAAAAACATTTCCCGCCTTGATTTGCGCTTTACTGGTTCCAAGCAACGCAGAATTTTTATTATCGTGGAAAACATCCCAATAATCACAACCAATACCATAAGGAATATCAGAAATAATAGAATGAACAAAATCAGATTCAAGCTCTTTCATCAAGGCTATGCTGTCGCCAAGTAAAATCTCATTCATCTGTTTCAGCTCCATTCTTTTTAATTAATCTGAAATTGCGTATTCTATCTATAAATTCATCAATTTATTTAAATCTTGAAAAATCATTGCAAATATATTTGTCAAATTTCGGCTTACAGTACTCTTGATTATTTCGGCAACCGTTAAACCAAATGCTGTGCTTGCCGACGTTTTTGCCGCTTTTATTTGTAACGCACTCTTGCAAAAATTCTTCAGAAGATAAAATCCACATACAATCAAGCCTTTCAGAATAAAAGACAAAATAATAATTTGCGCGTTCGGTATGTTCAATAGCCGCAAATAAAGCCGCGTCGCCTTGTTTCACGTCTTTGGAACGAGCTTTAATTTGAATTTCTATGAAAGTGCCGTCTGATTTTTTTACAATACAATCAACGCCGTGATCGTCAACCAATGGAACGTAACAATCAAGACCTTCACGCAACATTTGACCGATAAAATAATATTCCATTCGCTTACCGAAACCGGCAAGACTGCGAAAAGAATTGCTCATTTAATTTTATCCTCTCCAAAATCTGACGCAAACGCCATTACAAAAATTTTCGCCGCGCCCGCGTTTTTCAAAACTTCAGCACAGCCCGCCGCCGTTGCGCCCGTTGTAAAAATATCGTCAACAATCAAAATATTTTTGCCCGCAACTTCAACGCCTTCAACCAAACTAAACGCGCCTTTTAAAATTTCTTTTCGTTCTTCAGGATTGTATTTGTAAAGGTGCGGCGTTGCCTTTGTACGCAACAATAAATTTTTTGTCGGCAAATTCATTGATTCAAGCCAATCTTTGAAAATCAATTCAGTTTGATTGTAGCCGCGCTTTTTAAGTCTGTCAGCGTGGAGCGGTACAAATGTTGCAAGATTTACTTTCGCCAAAAAATTTTTAACTTCGTCACGGCTTGAAACGTCATACAGAATTTTTTGCAAAGCGGGTAAAACATTTTTATTGCTGTCGAATTTTAAACGGCGCAAAAGTGAACGACTGCCGCCACGATATTTCGTAATTCTCATGACGCCGCTAATTGGTGCGGGAAAAATTTTTTCTTCGTCAAGCCTTAAAATTTTCTTCGCGCAGTTTTCGCAAAGTTGATAGCGTTCGTCAACAATTTCTTCACATACCGGGCAAATTGGCGGGTAAATTAAATAAATAAGTGTCGTTTGTAAAAATTTCAAGCCGGTTTCAATTTGTTCGAGCATTTTCAAAATCACTAATCCCTAGCCCCTAACTCCTAATCCCTAAAGATTAGCGGCTCCAATCATTCCGGCATTACTGCCGAGTTCAGCGATTGAAATTTTGGGAATTGGAGCATGCACTCCGCCAAAACAATCTTCTTTCAAAATATCTGTCAGCGGTTCAATAAAATCTTTTGCATACGCCGACATTGCGCCGCCAAGTAAAATCAGTTGCGGGCGGAACATATTCACAATATTTACAATACCTTGACCGAGCATTAAAGTATACTGCTCCACAACTTCCATCATTTCGACGTTTTCATTTTTGGCAAGGCTGAAAATTTCGTCAAGCGTCATTTCACGACCTGCAACTTGAGCCGCCGCCTTTAAAAGCGCGGGAACTGAAACATAAGCCTCAAGGCAACCTTTACGCCCGCAAGTACAAAGTCTGCCGTGAACTCTAATAACTTGATGACCAACTTCACTGCCGCCCATTATTCCGCCTTCAAAAATTTCGCCGTTTAAAATAATTCCGCCGCCGACGCCGTTACCGAGCGTAAACATTACAACATCTGAAAAATTTTTGCCCGCGCCGGCTACAGCTTCACCCAACGCCGCGCAGTCTGCATCGTTCGCAATTCTTACAGGGCAGGGAATAACTTCGCCCAAAGTTTTTGTAAGTTGCACGTCTTCCCAGCGAATATTATTTGAATAAACAACCGCGCCTTTTCGCCTGTCAATCGTGCCGGGTACACCGACGCCCACGCCTACGCACTGTTCAAGCGGTATATTATTTTCTGCCAAAAGTTTTAAAATGTGTCCCGCCGTTTCTTCGATAATTTCTCGCGCAGGGCGTTTCGGATTAGTTGGATATTTTTTTGAATCAATTATCTGATTCTGTTCGTTGACAATTCCCATTTGAATTTCCGAACTGCCAATATTGACGCCAACACGAATTGGATTAGCTTTTTCACGAATTGTAGTTAAAAGCGCGTCGCAAGTGCCTTCAATTTGCCAATCGCCGGAATTTGCGGGCAAGAAAAATGAATCGCCTTTTTTGTAGGAAAGTTTTTCGCCTTTGCTACTAATGACGCCTGCGCCGTCCAAAATTAAAATGCTCAAAAAAGATTTTTCATTAACGTTGCCTTGTACGCGGTAGGTTAATTTTCCGTCCAAATTCAATTTATCGACGGTAAAATAATCGCAGTCTGCCACGTGCGGATAACTTTCAGAATTTTTAACAATAGGGATTCTGTTTGTAACTGCCAACGCCTTTTCAATGTGTAAATCACGTTTCTTGCCGTCCGCGCCAACTCTGCCGTAATCGTAAATTCTGTAAGTGACGTTTGAATTTTGCTGAATTTCGGCGATTAAAATTCCTTTACCAATGGCGTGCAAAGTTCCTGACTCAATGAAAAGCACGTCGCCTTTTTTGACGGGTACAGCGTTCAAAACTTCCAGCAAAGTATTTTCCTTGATGCGCTGTTCAAATTCGTCTTTGGAAATTTCCTGCTTGAAACCGTAATACAAAAACGCGCCGTCTTCAGCGTCAAGTACGTACCACATTTCAGTTTTGCCGTATTGTCCCTCATTTTTCAGCGCGTAGGCGTTTGACGGGTGTACTTGAATTGACAAATTGTCTTTGGCGTCAATAAATTTCGTCAAAATCGGAAATTCACGAAAGCGGCGGCAGTGCGTACCCAAAACTTCCAAGCCTTCCGCGTCAAGATATTCTGTCAAAGTTTTGCCCGCGTATTCTCCATTTGTGATAATTGATGCTCCAGCGGGATGCGCCGAAAGTTCCCACGCCTCCGCCAAAATTGCGCCGTCATATTCGACGCCGTATTCTTCAACCAATCGATGACCGCCCCAAAGATAATCTTTGCAAGCCGGTTTAAGTTTGAAAATCGCCATTTTCATTTCTCCTTCGTCGAAATTAGGTTTTAGGTGTTAGGTCTTAGGTTTTAGGAAAAATTCCCTAGCACCTGACAGTTAAAATCTATTTTAAAAGTGCATTGAAATTTACGGCGGTAACATTTTCTTTTTCAAGCAACTTCAAAATTTTTGGTGAAGTTACCGCGTTTAATTCCGCCTCAAAGTCGTGTTCCCACGCACAAAATTTTTGTAAAACTTGATTATTAGTGCCGGGATGTAACATTACTTCGGTTGTGCCGTCTTTAAGATTTTTTATCAGCTTGGTTAAAAATTTTTCTGTAACCGCTTCGCCCGCTACAATTCCCGAAAAATGATCCGGCGTCAAAATATTTTTTGTGTGTGCCGAATGTGCCGCAAATTTTGAAAGTGAACCTAAGCCAAGACGACCTACAATTTGCCCAAAACTTTCTATTGAGCCGTCAAAAATTTTTGTACCGGATACGCGCATTGCAGGTATATTCGCCGCCTTCGCAAGTTTCAACGCTATTGAAATTATTCCGGGAAAATGATGCAAATGCTGATGACTATCAAAGTGCGTGATTTTTAAACCTGCGCGATTAACTTTTTCCAACTGCGCGGCAAGTTCCGCTTGAATTTCATCACGGTTAATTTGCCCCTTGACATACAATTTTATAAACTCAATATAATTTTCGTGAAAATAACCTTCAGGAGTTACAAGCGTTGGAATTTTTTCAACAGGCAAAACCGGAAAACCATTCGCCAAAGTAAAATGAATCCCAACGCCCAATTCTGGATTTCTTTTCGCAATTTCAACCGCGTCATCAAAATATTTTGCGCCCGCCATAATCGTTGTTGAACGCAAGCAACCGTTCCGGAAAGCTTTTTCAACCGCAGAATTTATTAACTTGTGTCTGCCGAAGTCGTCAGCGTTTATGATTAACTGTTTCAAAAAATTCCTCCTACCAACGCAATTTTCGTTGCCACACGATTAATTCTTTTTTTCCAAGCGGCAAATCGATTGACTGTCCATTGTCGTAGTAAAATTTTAGCCGAAATTCTTTAGCGGTAAGCATATCCCGCAAACTTAATTTTGGAAACTGGATAAATAATTTATTTTCGTTTTGACTTTTTGAAAGAGTTTGACGCGTGGCAGCTTCAATTTCCCAAGGAACGCCATCAATAAAAATTATCGCCTTGTTTAAAAGTTGCGCCTTGTCAAAGCGATAATCCCACAAGCTCAAATTTGCGCCTTCCAAATTTCCAAATTCATCTCGCGCAGATACAAATTCAAGTTTGGCGTATTCTTCCAAAAATTCCGTTTTTCGGTGGTCGTGATTCCACGTGTAAGATATTCCAAAAACTCCTACCAACATAAAAAAAATTCCAATGACAAAAAAAATTTTCCGCATAATCAGCTCCACTTTCTTTGCATTGGATTATATCACAAATTTTTAATCGCGGCGATAAATTCTTTGGCGTTTAAAATTTTTTGCGGAAGTTTCAGCCGTGCCGCCAATTCTACTGCAACGGGAACATCTAAGCCGAGTCTTTTTATTTCTTTGACGTCTGAAAAAATTTCTCGTGGCGTGCCGATTTTTAAAATTTTGCCGCCTTCCATTACAAAAATTTTATCCGCAGTTGCCGCCTCTTCCATAAAGTGCGTTATTAAAATTATCGTCAAGCCCTGCGCGTGTAATTTTTGTATCGTGTTCAAAACTTCGCGCCGTCCTTGCGGGTCAAGCATTGCCGTTGGTTCATCGAAGACGATTATTTTTGTACGCATTGCAACCGCGCCCGCTATTGCTATTCGTTGTTTTTGTCCGCCTGAAAGTTTACTCGGCGAAAAATTTTTATAATCAGTCATATTAACCGTATCCAGTGCCAAATCTACGCGCCGCCGAATTTCCGCCGGTTCAATCCCCAAATTTTCCAGTCCAAATGCAATGTCATCTTCGACAATCGCCGCTACTATTTCGTTGTCCGGATTCTGAAAAACCATTCCAACGTTTTCACGAATTGCCCAAAGATTTTCATCATCTTCAGTATCAAGACCATTGACAAAAATTTTTCCGGCGGTCGGTTTTAAAAGCGCGTTAAAATGTTTGGCAAGCGTACTTTTGCCGCTGCCGTTCGTTCCAATTATCGCTATAAATTCGCCGTCGTCAATAGAAAAATTTATATCGTCTAGCGCAATTTTTTCGCCGTTCGCCGTTTTATAAACGTGTTTCAAATTTTCAGCTTTTATAATTTCCATAGTCATTCCCTGAACAAAGCTTGCATTGCCGCCGCGTAGAAATTTTCTTGACTTGTACCGGCGGAGGCGTTTAACTTCATCATTGGCAAGCGCAAAAGTTTTCGCACAATTTTTTTTGTCATTTGTTCCAAAATTCGATGGTCTTCGTCAGTTAAATTTGGGAGTTTTGAGGAAAATCTTTTTAATTCACGTTCACGAATTTTTTCGGCGCGTTCAGATAAATCCGCCATTAGCGGCTGAAATTTTAAATATTTGAAACGCTCCATAATCGCCGCAACTTCGACTTCAATAATTTTTCGCGCAGATTCTGCCTCAATTTGCCGCGCTTTTACGTGCGATTCTACCACCGCCTCTAAATCGTCAATGTTGTACAACGTGACGCCTTTTATTTTCCCAACTTCGGGATCGACATCACGCGGCACAGCTATATCAATGAAAAAAATTCCGCGTCCTGCGCGACGAGTCATAAGTTGTTGAGTTTTCCAAGTTTTTATGACGTAATGGGGTGCGCCCGTCGAAGTTATGATTATGTCAACGTCAACCGCGTTTAAAAGTGCGTCTTCCCACGCCACAGCTTCGCCGCCAATTTTTGCCGCCATTTCTTCTGCGCGTTCAATGTGATGATTCGCCACCAAAATTTTTTTGACGCCGTGCGATTTTAAATGTTGCGCTGTAAGTTGCGCCATTTTACCTGCGCCGAAAATTAACGCGGTTTTATCTTTTAAGCCGTTCAATTTTTCTGCCGCCAATTCAACCGCCGCTGAACTTACTGAAACAGAATTGTAAGCAATTTTAGTTTCTGTGCGAACATTTTTGCCAACGGCTATTGCGCGGTGAAAAAGCGTATTTAAAATTGTTGAAGTTGCGCCAAGATTTTTTGCGGTAGTGTAGGCGTCTTTAACCTGCGATAAAATTTGCCCTTCGCCCAAAATTAAAGAATCCAAACTTGCCGAAACTTCAAATAAATGTCTTACGCAGTTTTCGCCGTCGTATTCGTACAAATAATTTTCAACGTCGCCACCGATTAAATCTTTCAGAAAACTTTTTGCCGCGTCTTCAGAGTCATTGGCAGTCACGGCGTAAATTTCGGTACGGTTGCAAGTCGAAAGTATAACCGTTTCGTTTAAGCCTTCGTATTCGTCAAGATTTTCAAGCCCACGCCGAATTGATTCTTTGCTGACGGAAAATTTTTCTCTAACTTCGATTGGAGCGGTTTTATAATTCAGCCCCAATATTTTTAAGTGCATTATCCTCTCTCCCAAAAAAATCTTGCAATTTATCTAAAAATGATTTACAATTTTATCGAAAAAAAAGGCGGTCGACTTTGGGACGTCGGCTTCCTCTCAATAAAAATTTTATATCTAGGAGACCGCGTCAGCGGCTTATCTCAACGTCTTACTTGAAGAAAACGTCGTAAATGGCAACAGCGAGCGTCGCGGCTTGAAAAACCAGCGAAATAATATCTTTCTTCGACATCGCTATCACCTCCTCTCGTTTGAGAGGAAAGCCGACAATCGACCAATAAAAACATAGCTATTATATCACAAAAAATTTTCAAGTAAAGCGTTTTTAATTTTGTCTTCAATCTTTGAAGTTTGTCCGGACTTTATAAATTTCCAAATTTCCGGCGTCAAAATTTCCTGCCAGAATTGTATTCGCAGTTCGTGGGTAGGAAATTTTTTTATGACTTCTTGGCGATATTTTGAAATTATTTCGACTGCCGCGCCAAAGTTTTCATCAAGTTCAGTTTCTAACATTTTGCGAACAAATTTTGAAAACGCGGGCGAACTTCCGCCGGTTGAAATTGCCAAAAGAAAATCGCCGCGCCTAATCCTTGACGGCACTATAAAATCACTTGAAATATCATCGACAATATTAACTAAAAAATGTTTGGCGCGTCCATCCGCTGCAATTTGCGCGTTCAATTCGGCGTTATTCGTTGCGGCAATTAAAATCACGCCATCCGAAATTTTTTCAGCTGAATAGTTTTCACGCACGATTTTAATTTTGTCGGAAATTTTTTCAAGTTGCGGACAAATTTTCGGCGCAATAACTTCAACATTTGCGCCCGCCTCCAAAAGTCCAACAATTTTATCGTAGGCAATTTTTCCGCCGCCAACTACAACGCACTTTTTATTTTGAATGTTGATATTTACAGGATAAAATTTCATCTGCAAAACTCCAGTCTATTTTTCGCCAAATAAATTTTCGTGCGGCAAACTTCCCGCCGGTACGCTGTATCTTACATTGTCGGGAACGCCAACGCCCGCGCCGTTTATTACGTGCGCCGTCAAAAAAATTAAAAGTTCGGATTCAGTTTTACTTTTTCTGTGATTTTTGAAAAGTGCGCCCAAAATTGGCAAGTCGCCTAAAATTGGAATTTTGCTGACGCTTTTAGCATCTTCCGCGCCAATCAAGCCGCCAATTACCATTGGTTCGCCGTCGCGCACAGTAACAATCGTATCAGCCGAGCGCGTGTTAAATCTGTACGCTTTTAAATCTTCGACGTATTGCGGAGTACTAACTTCAGTATGAATCGTTGCTGTAATTGTGCCGTCTGCGTTAATGCGCGGCGTATACTTCAAAATAATTCCCGCGTCCTTGTACTCAATTTCAGTTGTAGTGCTGGTGTTGTTTGACGAAACTTTTGGAACGGGTACGGAGCTGCCAACATTTATAATCGCCTCGTGTCCTTGAATCGTCGTAACGTTGGGGCGGGATAAAATTTTTGCCTTGCCGTCAGTTATAAGCGCGTTAATTTTTGCGCTAAAATAAAATTCATTCCGAACATCATTAAACGCTCGACCGAATTGCACAAGCCCGAAAGCATTCGCATCTTTCATATTATTGTCTCTAGTTGAAGTATTTTGAGGAATTGAAGACCAAAACCATTCAACGCCCAAATTTTTGCTTGCGTCTTTATCAATCGCCAAAATTTGCGCCTCAACTGAAACTTGTTTTAATTCAACGTCTAATTTTTGTAACAGATTTTTTGCGCGTTCGTATTCTGATTCAGTACCAAATAAAACTAGTGCATTTACTTCGGAATGAAAATAGACTCTTTGGGCGCGGGGGTCGCCTTCATCTAATTCATCTTTGAAGTCTTCAATTTCTTCCTTTTTAAAATTTCCCTGAATAGAATAACCGCTTGAACCATTTTTATTATACGTTGGTTTAGGATTTTCAGTGTAATCATAAGTTGTTACTGTGCCGTCTTCATTCTGAACGTGTAATTTTTTTAACGGAACTTCTTTGTTCTCAAAGTCGAGTATTTTAAAAACTGCTTTTCTTAATTTTTTAGGATTTCCATATTTAATAGGCAAAACATAACTTTTCATTGGTGAAACAAGTTTCATTTCCTTAGTTAAAATAAAAATTTCGCCGTCTTTTATCAGATTAAGATTGTGCGTCTTGGCGATAATTTCCAACGCCTTCGCAGGTTCAATTCCATTTAAATTGATAGAAATTTTGCCTTCAACTGAATCATCTACTGAAACATTTAAATTGCCGGTTCTTGCAATAGTTATAATAGTTGAACGTAAATCTGAATCGTGAAAATTAAAATAAAGCGGCGCGGCTTGTACATTCGCCGCAATAAAAAAAGCTGCCGTAAAACTCGACAGCAATTTTTTCATATTCATTCCTCCAATACAAAAATTTTTGGAGAAATTATAAAATTTTTTTCAGCCAATATCAAGTTAAAGGCTTGCACCAATTTTGTAAGAGTCATCAGCAAATTTTGAACTTTCAACCGCACTGCGATAGCCGCAACCGACGCCATAAACCGCGCCGATATTTTCCCACTGCATATATTTTACCAAAGTTTCATAATGAGTTTGTAACGCCGTCATTGTCCAATCAGCCGTATTCCACGCCGTTGCCAACAGTAAAGATTTTTTTCTGTGAAGGCGTTCAGTGCGTGAATAAAATCTGTCTACGATTGTTTTTAACTGCGCCGACATTCCGAAATAGTAAAGCGGCGTTACCAAAACCAATAAATCTGCCTCTAACATTTTCGGCATTAATTTATTTTCTATGGCGTCGTCAAAAATGCAAGGTCCGTCCATTCCGCAAGTATCACAGCCGCGACAAGGATGAGTTTCTTCGTTCGCCGCGTCGAATGTAAAAATTTCGTGTCCTGCAGATTTTGCGCCTTCAATAAATTTTTGCGCCAAATATCTTGAAGTGGATTGCGTTTCAGAATGTGGACTGCTGTTTATAACTACGATTTTCATTTTTGCGCCTCCTGAAGTAATTTTCGATTCAGCCGACGCGCTTTTGTTTTCAGCTGACGAATTGACACAGCCGCCTAAAAAAAGAGCAACCGCGCCGGTTGCAACAATTTTAATAAAATTTCGTCTGTCCATATCTTACAAACTTTCTTTGAGAATTTGGACAACTTCCGCACGTGTCAAAACTTTGTAGCCGCCTTTCAAAATGAAAACGCCGTCAGCAATTCCTTCAATCATTTCAGCAGTTGCGCCAAGTTCAGTAATATTCATTGCCACGCCAATTTTACGCATCCAATTTTCCATTGCGGCAAGTCCTTCTTTTGCAATTTCTTCATCAGATTTATTTTCAGCTGAAACTTTCCAAACTTCTATTGCAAAACGTTTAAATTTTTTCAAGCCGTAAGGCATAATAAATTTGTAGTAGGGAAGTGAAACCGCCGCCAAAGTCATTCCGTGCGTTGCGTTGGTGTAGCCGCCGACAGCTTGCCCCAACATATGAACCATCCAATCTTGAGTTTTGCCTTTGCCAATAAGTGTATTTAACGCCCAAGTTGCAGTCCACATAATATTTGAACGAGCCTCATAATCTTCAGGATTTTCAACGGCGATTAAGGAACTGTGAACAACCGAACGCATTAAACCTTCGGCGATATAATCGCTTGTGTTGTCGTCTTCGCCGGAAAAATATTGTTCGCAAATGTGGTTGAAAATATCGTAGCAACCGGCAACCATTTGACGTTTCGGCAGTGACATTGTAAATTTTGGATTGAGGATAGAAAATTTTGGCATAACATTTTCGCCGAAAACGTGCCCAATTTTTTGCTTAGTTTCAGAATTTGTAATAACTGAACCGGCGTTCATTTCCGAGCCTGTACCCGCCATTGTCAAAATACAAGCAACCGGCACAATTTCGCAAGTTGGCTCTTCAAAGCGAATGAAATATTTTTCCCACGCGTCCTCTTCACAATTTACGGCAACCGAAACCGCCTTTGCATAATCGCAACAACTGCCGCCGCCCATTGCCAAAAGTAAATCAACTTTGTTTTCACGGGCAATTTTGACGCCTTCGCGCAGTTTTTCAACCGTAGGATTAGGCATAACGCCTGCATCTTCGATAACGTTTTTGCCGTTCGCCTTCAAAATTTCTACAACTGAATCGTAAATACCATTTTTTTTGACGGAGCCGCAGCCGTAAATCAGCTGAATGTTTTTGCCATATTTCGGCAATTCGTCATTTAAAAATTTTAATGAATCTTCACCAAAATAAAGTTTCGTAGCATTGACATAACTAAAATTTCCCAGCATTTGAAAAGCCTCCCAAAATTTTTATATTTAAATTTTTTATAAGTTTGCAGTAAAATTTTTGCGGCAAATTTAAACTTCAATATTTTTGATAAATTTCGCAGGAACACCGGCAACCAAAGTATTTGGCGCAACGTCTTTAGTAACGACAGACCCCGCGCCGACAATAGCGTTTTCGCCAATAGTGACGCCGGGCAAAATAGTTGAACCCGCGCCAATCCACGCATTTTTCTTAATTAAAATTGGCTTGCAAGTTAAAATTTGCCTGTCTTTAAAATCGTGATTGTTTGAAATCAGCGAACAATTAGCCGCAATTAACGCGCCGTCTTCAATCGTAATTCCGCCCGCCGACATACAAAGTAAATTGTACATAATTGAAACATTTTTACCGATTTTAACATTTGCGCCAAGATTAACTTGCAACGGCGGCTGTACTCTTGTATTTTCGCCAATATTCGGGAAAAGCTCCTTTATAAGCGCGTCACATTCGGCAGTCATTGGCATTGTATGATTTATTTTGAAACAAAGTTGCGTACTGCGTTTACTTTCGGCGTCGCGTTCAGGATGTGGCTCGCGCAGATCTATTCGCACTTCTTCCATTAGAATTCGCTCCTTTAACATTTTTAGTGATTTTATAAAATTTCTGACACGCTGTCAATTTAATTTTCTTATGAATGATAAAAATTTTTCAAACTAAAAAATCCCCGACTGCGTCGAGGATTTAAATTTATTAAATGGAAAAATTTTATACAAGTACACTAGCCAAACGAACCAATTCAGGATCAAGCGGCTTTTTGTTGTTGACTGAATCAAAAAGGTTAATGCTTACAACTTTGCCTTCGTCGAATCCAAAAACAACGTCATTAACGCCGGAAATAATTGCAAGAGCCGCACGTTCGCCGAGCATTGAGGCTTTAATTCTGTCTTCGAGAGTAGGCGATCCGCCGCGCTGAATGTGTCCAAGAATTGAAACGCGCGTATCAATTTTAGTTTTTTCCTGTACAACATTTTTCAAGCCGACGCCGGAGCAAGCACCTTCAGCTACAACAATAATTGTGTAACGACGCCCTTTGCTGTAAGAGTCAACAATATCTTCGCAAATTTCATCAACGTTGTATTTGACTTCAGGAACAATGATATATTCCGCGCCGCTAGCAATACCGGAAGTCATTGCAAGCCAGCCGGAAGTATGTCCCATAACTTCAACAATCATAATTCGACGATGAGCGGAGGCAGTATCACGCAGTTTGTTAATTGCGTCAACCGCCGTATTAGCCGCAGTGTCACAACCAATAGTATAATCAGTTCCCCAAACGTCGTTATCAATCGTGCCGGGCAGTCCAACAATAGGAATACCGCCTTCTTTTGAAAGCATTGAGCCGCCTGTTAAAGAACCGTCGCCGCCAATAATAACAAGTCCTTCAATTCCGTGTTTCATAAGGTTATCTAAACCTTTTTTGCGTCCTTCAACGGTTTTAAATTCTTTACAACGGGCAGTACCTAAAAAAGTTCCGCCGCGTTGGATTAAATCGCTGACACTGCGGGAATTGAGCTCAACTATTTCATCAGCAAGCATACCTTTATAGCCGTTATAAATACCGAAAACTTTAACGCCTTCAGAAATTGCTGTCCTAACTACAGCACGCGCCGCCGCGTTCATTCCTGGACTATCGCCGCCGGAAGTCATTACCGCTATTGCACCAGTTATCATAAATCCGCCCTCCAATTCATTACTATGAATAGTTACAAATTTTCTGCGTGTATTGTAAGTAATTTTGCGGAAATTGTAAAGAAATTTTTTTCTACGTGTTTAAGTTTGGAGTTAATTTTTATTGGATTAAAAATTTTAAATGTACTTTCTTTCTTTGGCATTATAAAAATTTTTATCTTTATAATACGGCTTTTCTTTCTTGCGTGGCTTGCGTAGCAAGGCATGCTCTTTAGTAGGTGCAAAGAAAGGAGCAACTGCTCGTACTCCTCGCAGTTGCAACCCTACCAAAAGAAAGAAACAGCCGCACATATCGCCATCCAGGCGATAAGCGCGGCGGGCGCACGTCCTGTGCGCCCAATTTTACAATATCAGTTGGATTTTAACTTTAAAAATGTAAAAAATTGCAAAAAAAATTATTATGTCAGCGGGATTTTAACCGAATTTAATTTTAGGCAAAAAAAATGTAACATTAGCGGGATTTTAACCCTGCAACTGTGATGAATAAGAGCAGTTGCTCGCCCGCCGTGAAAAATGGGCAAAAAAAATGGTTGTAAATTTGACGAGTAAGAAAATTTACTCTAGCGGAATTTTAACCCTGCAACTGTGATGAATAAGAGCAGTTGCTATTTGACGAATAAGAGAATTGCTCGCCCGCTATGAATTTGGGCAAAAAAAATGGTGACGCTAGCGGGATTTGAACCCACGAACCCGCCGTGAAAGGGCGGTGTCTTAACCACTTGACGATAGCGCCACTTTGTTGGTGGAGACGAAGAGGATTGAACTCTCGACCCCCAGATTGCGAACCTGATGCTCTCCCAGCTGAGCTACGTCCCCAACGCCGCGTAGTATACAATTTTATTTTGAAATTGTCAAGTAAAATTTTTCTTGTTGTTATCAGTGAAAAAATCTGATATTATACGCGGCAAGGAGTGATGATTTTTGCCAAGAGTTTCTCAAGAGACGAAGAGATTTTTGAAACGCTTAGATTATCCGCTAATGTTTGCAACTTTGGCGATAATTATATACAGTTTGATAATAATCAGCAGTGCCACGCACATAAATAATCCGACTGAAGAAAGATTTTATTTTGTGCAACGGCAAGGACTTTTTGCACTGATTAATATAGTCATTGCCGCGCTTTTTTTGAATTTTGATTATCGCGGAATTCAGCAATATGGGCAAAAATTGTACATATTCAATTTGGTAATGCTTGTAGCGGTAATGGCATTTGGTACAACCGCACTTGGGGCGCAACGTTGGCTAGCATTGGGACCAATTATGCTTCAGCCGTCAGAATTTTCAAAGCTGATAGTAATAATTTGTATGGCGGCACTGCTTGAATCACGAATGGGAACATTGAACAGCCTGCGCGACTTACTACCAATCGCCGTGTATATCGGTATTCCGTTTGTCCTAGTTTTGAAACAGCCGGACTTGGGGACTTCGCTTGTATTTATGGCAATTTTTTTTGGAATGGTAATAGCGTGCGGCATACGCTGGCGAATTTTAATTGGAATAATTATGGCGGGAATTTGTTCATTTCCAATTCTATGGAATTATGTTTTGAAAGAGTACCAAAAAACGCGCCTGTATGTTTTCATAGATCCGAATATTGATCCGCTCGGTTCCGGCTATCACATAATCCAATCCAAAATTGCGATAGGTTCAGGAATGTTATTCGGCAAAGGAATTTTTCAAGGTACGCAAAGTCAATTAAATTTTTTGCCGGAAAATCACACGGACTTTATTTTTGCGGTCGTCGGAGAAGAATTTGGATTTATCGGCGCGTTAATTTTGCTTTTACTGTACTTGATTATATTTTGGCGCGGGATTCAAATTGCACGGGAAGCCGGCGATATGTTCGGAAGACTTTTAGCGGTCGGAATAACTTCAATGCTAGCGTTTCACGTTTTAATAAATGTTGGAATGACGACGGGGATAATGCCTGTAACGGGAATACCGTTGCCGCTGATGAGCTACGGCGTCAGCGCGTTGACAACAGATATTTTAGCCATTGCACTTTTGCTAAATATAAATATGCGAAAAAATAAACTTTCGCTTTTCAGTTAGGGGAAATTCTGATGTTGAAATTCAAAGATTATAATCCTTGTGGCGGACTTACCGGCAAGGAATTTGAAATTTGCAACGCCGCTTTGACGAGTTATTTTAATTTGCCGTTTGTTCAAATTATGCGAAATATCGCCATTCAAGAATTTCAAAATTGCAAAATAGAAAATGAATCAGCAATTTTAAATTGGGCAGGATACAATTTGAATGAAATTGAAAATCAGGCGATGATTAATTTGGACAACGCCCCGCAAACTCAAATTGGCTTGTACAAATTTATTTTGCATTTACTTTTTGAAAATCGTTACAACATTGAGTACAATCGACTTGTAAATTATTGCAAGGAAAATTCTGTTGAAGTTTCCGAAGATAAAATAAATTTCATCGCGCAGAAAACAAATTTTTATTCGACGTTTGACGATATGACGGCTGAACTTGAAAATTTGATTAGAGGTTAAAATTTGTGACGAAAGAATTAAAACTTGCCAAAAAGTTAAAACTCAAAAAGTACCGTGACGAATTTAAATTATTTGTGGCGGAAGGTTTAAGACTTTGTGAAATGGCGGTTGAATCTGAAATTGAGTTTGGATTTTACACGGCAGATTTTTTGAAGGACGAACGCGCCCAAAATTTAATCTCAAAAATAAAATCGCCGTTGTACGAAATACCGGCGGCAACTTTTGAAAAAATTTCTGATACGAAAACGCCGCAAGGTATAATGTTAATCGTGCGACAAAAAATTTGGACACTTGAAGAAATTTTAAAACAAAAATTAATCGTAGCATTAGACGCGGTACACGACGCGGGAAATTTGGGAACAATTTTGCGAACGGCAGAGGCGTTTAGTTGCGGCGTAGTGATATTGGAAGAATCGGCGGACATTTTCAATTTAAAAGTTGTGCGTTCATCAATGGGAGCAATATTTTTTTTGCCAGTAGTGAAAATGACGCGGGAAGAATTTTTAGCCGCAATGAAAAAATTTGACGTGGAAATTTTGGCGGCGGCGTTAGATTCAACGGCAGAAATTTATTACAAACACGAGCTTACAAAAAAATCTGCAATAGTTTTTGGAAGTGAGGCGGCGGGCGTATCGCAGGAAATTTTGGACGCTGCAAAAAAAATTTATATACCAATGACGGGACGCGCCGAAAGTTTGAACGTGGCGACGGCGGCGGCAATTATAATTTCAGAATTTATCAAAAGCCATTAATAAAAATTTCCCGTACAAAAATTTGAAATTTAAAGGAGTGTCAACCTTGAGAAAAATTTTAACTTTGACATTGATTTTTCTTTTTATTATGACTTCGGCGGCGTTGGCAAGCAAACCAATAAAAATTGCAAGGTTGCCAATAGTTATTCAAAAAAATCGTTTGGATCGTGAAACTTCCGCCGCGTTGGAAATGAAATTTGCGCGTGTCGTAAAAATCCCGCTTAATGGAACTTTAAAAATAGCTGAATACATTCCGCCGAAAGAATCTGCGCAACTCCTCAACGAAATTTGGCAAGAAATGTATGCTGAAGACAAAGACGCCAGAATAGCAAACGCTGTAAAAATTTTTGCGCGTGAAACAAAGGCGGACTTGGTTGTTTGTCCGGTTTTACATCGATATTGGCAAAGAGTATCGCCAATTTCTTTCAGTTCTGAAGCGAACCTTTCAAGCTCCGTTACAGCCGAGCTTATCATTTACGATAAAAGCACCGGCAAATTAATTGACAGAAAAATTTCGCGGCAATATAACAACAATTACAGTCGATTCGGTATGGCGTCATATTTGGCAAATCAATGCTTTGATCAGCTGATAAAAGATACCGAACTTAGACAAATAATTCACAGTAAGAAAGGTTAATCCATGTCAAAAGAAATTGCCGTGTTAATTCCCTGTTACAATGAAAGTTTGACTGTTGAAAAAGTTGTAACAGATTTTCGCCGCGAACTTCCGGAGGCTACAATTTACGTTTATGATAACAATTCCAAAGATAACACGGCTGAACTTGCCGAAAAAGCCGGCGCAGTTGTTCGCCACGAATACCGGCAAGGCAAAGGCAATGTTATTCGTTCAATGTTCCGTGACATTAACGCAGATTGTTACATTATTACCGACGGCGACGATACTTACCCCGCCGAATACGCCCGCCAAATGTGCGATTTAATTTTGAGCGGCAAGGCGGATATGGTTATTGGCGACAGATTGAGCGCAACTTATTTTGAAGAAAATAAACGCCCGTTTCACAATTTCGGTAATTCTTTAGTGCGCGGCTGTATTAATACTTTTTGGGCGAATAAAACAAAAATTTTGGACGTTATGACGGGTTATCGCGCCTTTAGTCCAATGTTCGTTAAATCCTTTCCAATTCTTTCACAGGGTTTTGAAATTGAAACTGAAATGACAATTCACGCGCTGGATAAAAATCTTTTGTTGCAAAGTATACCGGTTAATTACCGTGACAGACCGGCGGGCAGTGTCAGCAAACTTAATACTTACATTGACGGCGCGAAAGTTTTGCTGACGATTTTTAATTTGTACAGAAATTATCGCCCGTTAAAATTTTTTGGCGGCTTGTCGATTATTTCAATGCTCCTTGCAATTTTTATGTTCCTGCCGGTATTTTGGGAATATCTTCAAATAGGTTTAGTTCCGCGTTTCCCAACTTTGATTGTTAGCGGGATTGTTGCTTTGAGTTCGCTACTATTTTTTATTTGCGGCTTAATTTTGGATACAATCGCCAATAACGACCGAAAAAATTTTGAACTGAAAATGAATATAATCCGAATGTTGCTGGATAAAAAGTGCTGAAAGAGTTTTAAAATTTTTTATAAACATTTTTATTAATGGAGGGATTTTATGCCAAAAGTTAGCATAATTCTAACTTCGTACAACCACGAAAAATATATTGCTGCCGCCATTGAAAGTGTATTAAATCAAACTTTTTCAGATTTTGAACTTTTAATTTTTGATGATGGCTCAACCGACAACAGCCACGAAGTTATAAAAACTTTCAAAGACGAACGAATTAAATTATTTCTGAATGAAGAAAATATCGGAGCCGTTCAAATGTTGCAGGCGGGGGCTAAAATTTCCAAAGGGCAGTATATTGCCCTTCAACATTCCGACGACGTTTGGGAACTGGATAAAATTGAAAAGCAACTGCAATTTCTTGAAAATCATCCAGAATATGAAGCTTGTTTCACTCAAGCAAAATTCATTGACGAGAGCGGCGAAATTTACGACTTGCCGGAAAATCATCATTACAAAAATATTTTCAAGCAAAAAAATCGTTCGCGTGAAGAGTGGCTCAATCATTTGTTTTGGAAAATGAATTGTTTTTGTCATCCAAGTATTTTGGCGCGTAACCACCCGCAGTATTTTATTCATAATCCACGATTTTTTCAGTTGCCGGATTATTTTACGTGGGTAAATCTTTTACTGAAAAAAAATATTTATGTTATGGAAGAGGAGTTAATAAAATTTCGACTTCGGCGCGGCGAACAAAATTCTGTAAGCTCGTTGAATTTAGAAAAGGCAATTCGTGTAAACAACGAAGAATATTTTGCAGCCAGAGAATTTTTGCCAATTATACAAGACAAAGAATTTTTTCTGAAAGTTTTTCCAGAGGCAAGAAAATTTTTGATGGGCAAAGAAATAAATACCGCGTTTGCATTTGCGCAATTATGTTTTAAAAGAAACAGCTTGCCGTTTCAAAAATTGGCACTTGAAATATTGTATGATTTAATCCATAATGAAAACGACCGCGCACAAATAAAGAAATTGTACGACTACGACGAAAAATCTTTTATCGAAGATACCGGCAAGATTGATTCTTTTTCCATAAAATCGCAGTTAAAAATTTTGAATTGCCGTTTGTACATTGACTTCGGCGAAAATTTTAAAGAATCTGACGCGCTTACCAAACAAACAATGATAAGAATGGAAAAAAATTTTGAGGTAAGTTTCGATTTTCAATCTGATAAAAAAATTGTGCGGTTGCGTTTCGACCCTGACGACAAAATAACTTGTACCGTTAAGATAGATAAATTTTCTATAAATGGCGAAATTGTCAACGATTTTATTACAAATGCAATTCAAATAATCGACGGGTATTTTTATTTTCTTGGCGACGATCCTTATTTTGTTGTCAATAAAGAAATTCCGGCGGGAAAAATTCACATTGAAATTATTGGTACGGTAAAAAATTCTCTGCCGCCGATAATTCAAGAGGTTGAAGATATGATACTTGAAAAATCTAAATCGAATGGCACAATTCAAAAAATTAAAAGGAAACTTTTAACGCAAATTTTAAAAACAAGGTGATACTTTTGCTGAAAAGACTGGGAATCTTTTGCACTTATGATAGCGATGGAATTATTGATGATTATATTATTTTTTTGTTGGAGGATATAAAAAAAACGCTGACACATTTGGCGATTGTTTGCAACGGAAAATTAACTGCCGAATCGCGCCAACGCTTAGAAAAAATTACCGAAGATGTACAAGTGCGCGAAAATGTCGGATTCGATATGGCGGCGTGGAAAAAAGGAATTTTAGATAAAAATTTAAATGAATATGACGAATTGCTTATATTTAACAATTCTTTTTATGGTCCTTTCTATTCGTTTACCGAAGTTTTTAATAAAATGGACGCCGAAAAACCGGAGGCGGATTTTTGGGGAATTACGGTTCATGCTCAAATTGAGGATGAGTTAAATATTTGTCCATACGGTTTTATTCCGGAGCATATTCAATCTTATTTTTTGGTTATTCGTCAAAAAATGTTGCACTCTCCGGAATTTCTGGAGTATTGGCAAAATCTAGACATTCCACATAATTTTCAAGAGGCTATTCGATTGAATGAAGTTTGCTTCACAAAAATATTTTCTGACAAAGGTTTTACTTACGCCGCTTATTGCGATACGCGGGAAATCGAAAAAATATACGCCGCTCATATAGATCATACTTTGGTTAATCCCAAAAAGTTGATGGAAAATTTTAACTGCCCAATCATAAAGAAAAAAGTTTTTATGACGGAGCGGCGACATAATCTGAAGGAAAATTACAGCGATGAGGCGCGGCGCAGTTTGCATTACATTGCCCAAAATACAAATTACGATTTAAATTTAATTTGGCAAAATCTTTTGAGGAAACAAAATATTGCATTGACGAAGGAATATTTGGGCTTAGACTATATTTTGTCTGATAAAATTTCAAATTTCAATTCGCCAAAAATTTTTAAAGAAACTGCGGTTATTGCTCATTTGTACTATGAAGATTTAATGCCGGAATGTATTAAATATTTAAGCAGTTTGCCGCGCGGAATTTCAATTATTGTTACTGTCAGCAGTGAACAGAAAAAATTGACGGTAGAAAATTTATTGCGTTCGGCGAAAATAAATGCTGAAGTGCGTTTAGTTTCAAATCGCGGGCGTGATATTTCAGCTTTGCTTGTAGGTTGTGCAGATATTTTTGAAAAGTACAAGTATCTTTGTTTTGTCCACGATAAAAAATCTTTGCGTGAAAATGAATCTATCGCCATTGGCAGTTCTTTTTTTCGGCTTTTATGGGAAAATGCACTTGGCGGCGAAAATTTTGTAAGAAATATTCTTTCGACGTTTGAGGCAGAGCCGCGCTTAGGTTTATTGGCACCGCCATTTCCATACAACGGCGGCTACAAATTTTTATTATTTTTCAATAAATATTGGTCGGGCGAATGTTACGAAAGTACCGTAAAATTAGCCAAAGAAATTGACATTCCAACGGAATTTATAGACGCGGGACAATTTCCGTTGGCAATAGGCAGCGTCTTTTGGTGCAGGACTGCCGCTTTAAAAAAAATCACGGATAAAAATTGGACAGTTGAAGATTTTCCGGCTGAACCAATGCCGACAGATGGAACGGTAAGCCACGCACTGGAAAGAATTTTTCCATTTGCGGCGCAGGCTGAAGGATTTTACACCGGCTGGATAATGACTGAAGAATTTGCAAAAACGGAATTGGAAAATTTTATGTATTTTTCAATGAATCCATACGGTATTTCGTCATTCGAGCTTCCCCAAAATTTTGGATTGGTCGAGCCGCTAATTTCCAAATACTTAACAAATTTGACAACTGTCCAATGTTTTAAACTTTTTTTAAAGCCGCGATTACCGTCACCTGTTTTTAAATTCTTAAGATTGATAAGAAAAATTTTGTTGAAGTTGGGGTTCAACGTATAATTGGAGGTTTAAAATGGTAAAAAGAATTTATGTAGAAAAACGACCGAGCTTTAATATTCCGGCGCGTCAAATGCTTTCAGATTTTCGCGAAACTTTAAATTTGCAAAACTTGAAAGACGTTCGCCTTTTTGTTCGTTACGACGTGGAAGGAATGACTGACGAAGATTTTAAAAAAGTTTGCGTCGAAGTTTTTTCAGAAAATAATCTTGATACAATTTCAGAAAAACTTCCTACAGATTTAAATTTGCAACGAACTTTTGCAGTTGAATATTTGCCGGGACAATTCGACCAACGCGCAGATTCTGCCGCGCAATGTTGCCAACTTGTTACAGGCAAGGAACGCCCTTTAATTCGTACCGCAAAAATTATTTCACTTAGCGGCGAAATTTCCGACGCAGATTTTTTAAAAGTCAAACGCTACGTAATTAACCCGATTGAAACGCAGGAGGCAAATTTTAAACTGCCGAAAACTTTAAAAGATTCTGTTGCAGAAATTGAAGACGTTGAAATTTTGGACGACTTCAATAATTTTGACGACGAACAATTAAAAAATTTTTTGAGCGAACGCGGCTTTGCAATGAGTTTCGACGATTTAAAATTCTGCCAAAAATATTTCTGTGACGAAGAAAACCGCCCGCCGACAATTACCGAATTAAAAGTTATTGATACTTATTGGAGCGACCATTGCCGCCACACAACTTTTACAACGGCGATTGACAATGTAACTTTTTCCGACGGAAAATATCGCGCGGAAATTGAAACTACTTTCAATCAATATCTTGACGCAAGAAAAAAACTTTACGGCAACACGAAAAAATCTATTTCTTTAATGGATTTGGGGACAATCGCGGCGAAAATTCAAAAAGCTAACGGCACTTTGAAAAATCTTGATGAATCTGAAGAAATTAACGCCTGCAGTATCAAAGTTACGGCAAATGTTGACGGGCAAAACGAAGATTGGCTTGTAATGTTCAAAAATGAAACGCACAACCACCCGACCGAAATTGAGCCGTTCGGCGGCGCGGCAACTTGTTTAGGCGGAGCTATAAGAGATCCTTTAAGCGGGCGTTCATACGTTTATCAAGCAATGAGAATTACCGGCGCGGCAGATCCGAGAAAATCTTTGGCTGAAACTTTGCCCGGTAAACTTCCGCAGAAAAAAATTGTACGCGAGGCGGCTCAAGGTTACAGCTCCTACGGCAACCAAATTGGTCTTGCAACGGGATTTGTCAAAGAAATTTATCACGAAGGTTATATGGCAAAGCGAATGGAAATTGGCGCGGTAATTGCCGCCGCTCCAACTTCAAACGTTGTAAGAAATAAACCTGTTGCGGGCGATGTTGTAGTTTTATTGGGCGGACGCACGGGACGCGATGGAATTGGCGGAGCAACCGGTTCAAGTAAAATTCACACGGCAGAATCTTTGACGAAAAGCGGCGCGGAAGTTCAAAAAGGTAACGCGCCCACTGAAAGGAAAATTCAACGCCTTTTCAGAAATTCCAACGTTTCAAAACTGATTAAGCGTTGCAATGACTTTGGCGCGGGCGGCGTGGCAGTTGCAGTTGGCGAACTTGCCGAAGGTTTAAAAATAAATCTTGACGCCGTGCGAAAAAAATATGAAGGCTTAGACGGTACGGAGCTTGCAATTTCTGAATCGCAGGAAAGAATGGCGGTTGTACTTGATAAAAATGACGTTGAAACTTTTATCAAATTTGCCGACGAAGAAAATTTGGAGGCTTACAAAATTGCCGAAGTCACGGAAAATAACAAATTGGTAATGACGTGGCGCGGCAAGGAAATTGTAAACGTCAGTAGAAAATTTTTCGATACTAACGGCGTACAGCAACACATTAACGCCAACGTCGCGCAGGTTGAAAATTATTTGCGCCAAAGACTTTCTGAAGATATAAAAACTGCGTGGCTGAAAAATTTGCAAAAGTTAAATGTTTGCAGTCAAAAAGGATTGGTTGAGCGTTTTGATTCAACAGTTGGCGCGGGTACGGTTTTAATGCCGTTTGGCGGGAAAAATCAACTTACACCGGCGGAAGGTATGGCGGCGAAACTTCCTGTAGACGGCGAAACAAAAACCGCAACGGTTATGACTTACGGATTTGACGCCAAAATTTCTGCGTGGAGTCCGTATCATGGAGCGATTGACGCCGTGACCTCAAGTTTGGCGAAACTTACGGCAATGGGCGCGGATTTTTCAAAGGCTTATTTGACTTTCCAAGAATACTTTGAACGGCTTGAAAAAAATCCCGACAAATGGGGAAAACCTTTTGCGGCGTTATTGGGCGCGTTCAAGGCGCAAATGAATTTTGGCGTAGCGGCGATTGGCGGTAAGGATTCAATGAGCGGTACTTTTGAAAATTTGAATGTACCGCCAACGTTGGTAAGTTTTGCGGTGGCGGCGATTGACGCAGATAAAATTATTTCGCCGGAATTTAAATCAGCCGGTCACAGAGTTTATATTGTCGATTGTCCCCGCGATGAATTTAATATCCCGCATTTTAGGGAATTGCGGAAAAAATTTACGACGGTAAACAGTCACATCAGCGCGGGAAAAGTTGTGGCGGCTATGAGCATTGGCGTTGGCGGAATTGCGGAGGCAATTTCAAAAATGGCGGTTGGTAATGACATTGGCTTTAAATTTGATGAAGACGTTCGACTGTTTGAAAAAAATTACGGCAGTTTGATTTTAGAGGCGGCGGACGGCGTCGAATTGGATTTTACGGAACTTGGCGAAACAATTTCATTGCCGCAAATTGAAATTGGCGACGTTAAAATTTCTCTCGACGAAATTAAAAAAGTTTGGACTGAACCGCTTGAAAAAATTTTCCCCACTCAAGCAAATTCTGATTCAAAAATTTTAAATCCAATTTCTTACAAGGCAGATTTTAGACACAAGGCAAAAATTAAAATTGCAAAGCCGCGCGTTTTTATTCCTGTTTTTCCCGGTACAAATTGCGAATACGACAGCGCGAAAGTTTGGCGGAACGCGGGCGCAGTGCCGAATATTTTTGTAATTAGAAATTTGACGGCGGCGGCAGTTGAAGAAAGTATTAGCGCAATGGTTGACGCAATTAAAAATTCTCAAATAATTATGATCCCGGGCGGATTCAGCGGCGGCGATGAACCTGACGGCAGCGGTAAATTTATTGCGGCAATGTTCAGGAATGAAAAAATTTCTGCTGAAGTTATGGAACTTATCAAAAATCGTGACGGCTTAATTTTGGGAATTTGCAACGGTTTTCAAGCGTTGGTAAAATTGGGGCTTTTACCTTACGGCGAAATTCGCAACCTTGAAAAAGATTCGCCAACTTTGACATACAACACATTGGGGCGGCACGTCAGCCAAATGGTATTTACCCGCGTTTCAAGTAATTTATCCCCGTGGCTTGCAAATAATTCTGTCGGCGATATTCATACAATCGCAGTTTCGCACGGCGAAGGCAGATTTGTTGCGAACGATTCAGTTTTAGAAAAATTAATTGCGAACGGGCAAATTGCCACGCAGTACGTAAATTTTGACGGCGAGCCTACAAGCGAATTGCCTTTCAATCCCAACGGCTCAACTTTTGCGATTGAAGGAATTACCAGCGCGGACGGGCGAATTTTCGGCAAAATGGGACATTCCGAGCGTATTGGCGAAAATGTTTCTAAAAATGTACCGGGCAATAAAAATCAGCGTTTATTTGAGGCAGGAGTTAATTATTTTTCGTAGGAGGCGACTACAATGGGAATTTTTAATCAGCCATTAAATCAAAATCGTCAGCCGAATCAACGCCGCCCTTACAATTCCGGCGACAGCGATTATGACGACGATGACAGCTATTACAGCCGAAACAGTAGCCACAACAGCTACAGCAGCCGTTACCATGACGATGACGACGACAACGATTATGACAGTGGCGGCGATGACGGCGGCGACGATTAAAATTTTTTAGAGGACGTGAACACCATTAATTTTAAAAAGATTGAAAAAGCGGATAAACCTATTTTTGACAAATTTTATCAGGCGGATTATTACGAAAACGCCTACGCCTGTTTTACGGGGCTTTATATGTGGCGTGAACTTAGCAATACGCAATGGGCGATTGAAGACGATATAATTTATTTGTGTTCGGAGTGGAACGGCAAATTTTCGGCGTTTCAGCCACTTTGTGCGCGTGAAAAAATTCCTTCCGCCATTACAAAAATTATTGAAATGTTCAAAGAGTGGGACAAAATGAAGTTCGTTTTGCAGGACTGGAAAAATTTTTCATTGAAGAATTGATGAAATATCCAGACGCAACTTTTGAAATTTCATCTGACAGAAATAATTCTGATTATGTGTACCTCGCGCAGGATTTAATAAATTTGAGCGGCAGAAAATTTCACGGCAAGAAAAATCATTTGAATCAATTTTACAAAGATTATCCGACGGCTGAATATTTGCCGATAACCGCTGGAATTATTCCGCAGTGCCGGGAAGTTTTAAATAATTGGTACGAAAAACACCGCGCCGCCAATCCTGATGATGAATTTATGTGCTACGAACAGGCAGCGATACACGAAATTTTTGACAACTTCGACGACTTCAAACTTAAAGGCGGCGCAATTCTTTTGGGCGGTAAAATCGTGGCGTTTACATTCGGCGAACAATTAAATTCTGATACGGCGGTTATTCACGTAGAAAAAGCAGACCCTGAAATTAGAGGCGCGTACACCGCCATAAATCAAAATTTTATCGCTCACGAATGGGCTAATATGATTTACATTAACCGCGAAGAAGATATGGGACTGGATGGCTTGAGGCAGGCGAAAGAATCTTACCGCCCTGTTAAATTGATTGAAAAATTCAGCGCAAAAATCATTGAATAAATTGTGGAGGCGATTAAGACGAAAACGAATGATACTAACCTTGAAGATTTAATGAAAGAAATTGACAAAGGCAAAATTCAGTTGCCGGATTTTCAACGCGGCTGGGTTTGGGATGACTATAACATTCGCGCCTTAATCGCCAGTATCACAAATAATTTTCCTATTGGCGTTGCAATGTTTTTGGAATATGGCAACCCCGCCGTAAAATTTCAGTATCGAATGATTGAAGGCGCGGAAAATTTAAAAGTTAAGCCTGAAAAATTGATTTTGGACGGTCAGCAAAGACTTACTGCAATTTATCTTTCAATGTACAGTGAAAATCCCGTCAAAACTCGGAACGATAAGGCAAAGGAATTTGAACGCTACTATTACATTGACATTGAAAAGGCTCTGGATGATGATTGTGAAAGAATCGACGCCATTATTTCTGTACCGAAAGAAAAGTTAATCACTAAAAATTTTGGCAAGGATATTGAATTGGATTTAACGTCGGCTGAAAACGAATACAAAAATAAAATGTTCCCGCTGAATATAGTTTTTGACGCCAATAAAACTATGATTTGGCAAATGGGATTTATTGCTTTTTCGGAAAATCAGCAAATTTGGATAAAATTTTACAATGAAATATTATCTAAATTGCCGAAATATCAAATTCCAGTTACGGTACTTGAAAAAGACACTTCAAAAGAGGCAGTTTGTCAAGTTTTTGAAAACGTCAACACCGGCGGAATAAAATTAACTGCCTTTGAATTGGTAACTGCAACTTTTGCAATGGATAATTTTCAACTCCGCGCAGATTGGAAATTACGCAAAAAGAAATTTAATTCTTGCGACGTTTTGAAAGACGTTTCTGAAACAGATTTTTTGACAGCTTGCACTTTGTTATCTTCGTCAAGCAAAAATGAAAGTACTACAACCTGCAAGAAAAAAGACGTACTGAATTTGAAATTGGAAAACTATAAAAATTTTGCAATCGATTTAACGGACGGTTTTTTAGATGCAGAAAAATTTTTAAACGAAGAGAGAATTTTTGCAAGCCGTGATTTACCGTATACAACGCAGTTAATTCCTTTATCAGTGCTTTGTGCAATTTTGAAAAAATCCAGTATGCTGGACGTTTCAAATATCAGAAAAAAATTGCGGCAGTGGTATTGGTGCGGCGTATTCGGCGAACTTTACGGCACGGCAAATGAAACGCGCTACGTTAAAGATGTTGTGGAAGTGCCAAAATGGATTTACGGCGGCGATTTACCAAAAACTGTACAAGATTCAAATTTTTCTCCAATGAGATTAACTACACTTCAAACGAGAAACAGCGCGGCTTATAAAGGTTTTATGGCACTGATTTTGCAAAACGCCGCCAAAGATTTTATCAGCGGCAAGGCGATGGATTTTGTTTCTTATCAATCAGAAAATATTGACATACACCACATTTTCCCGCAAAGTTACTGTGAAAAAAATAATTTTGACAAGCGCAAATGGAACTCAATAATAAATAAAACGCCGCTTTCATATAAAACTAACAGAAAAATTGGCGGCAATGCTCCGAGTAAATATTTAAAGGCTTTGCAGTCAAGCGTTTCTTTTGAAAGATTTAATAAATTATTTGCAATCACATTTGATTAACCCTGAATATTTGCAGAATGATGATTTTGACAATTTTATAGCCAATCGCGCGTGGAATTTATTAAATGCTGTGGAGAATGCAACCGGCAAAAAAATTCTCGGACGTGACAGCGACGAAGTTAAAAAATTTTTTAGAAGTGTGATATAAATAAATTTCGTTGACAATAATTATAACGATTGATAAAATTGCAATTATTGAAAATTGAATATTGATTGGGTTAGGTGTCGAAAGACTCAATAAGGAATTCGGTACAAGCCGGAGCGGTCCCGCCACTGTAACAGCGAGCGAATCTGCAAAATGTCATTGAGTGAAAACTTGAGAAGGCGCAGACGAGCGAAGACCTGAAGCCAGGAGAATTGCCTAATTAACAATCGCCGTTTGACCTGCGAGTGATGGGGAGGAGATTTTGGGCGTTTACTGCGCCTAAATTTCCGGCGTTTGTCGGATTTTTTAATTTGTTCCTCCTTCGCAGAGGAATTTTTTTATTTGGAAGTGGAAAATTTGAACCGTTTAGCGAACAGATTTTTACAAATGCTGATAACTTTAGTTGGCGTAAGTTTTTTAACATTTTGCCTAGCGTACCTTGCGCCGGGCGATCCCGTTGCAATGCTTTTAGAATCAGCGGACACAATCGTTTCTGAAGAAGTTTTAGAAAAAACTCGCGCAGAATTGGGACTCGATAAGCCGTTTTTGGTACAGTACGGAAATTGGGTAATTGGAATTTTGCACGGCGATATGGGAATGTCATATTCTGCGAAAAAACCTGTATTTGACAAACTTTCAGAAGGATTTGTAGGCACGGTACTTTTAGCATTTACGACGATAATTTTTGTACTGATAATATCGTTGCCGCTGGGAATTTGGTCGGCAATTCATCAAAACAAATGGCAAGATTATTTGGTTAGATTTTTTTCATTTATCGGCGTTTCAATGCCAAATTTTTGGCTGGGCTTGATTTTATTATACATTTTCGGCTTAAAATTGGGCTGGTTTCCAATAGCAAGCTCTACCGTAACTTTGAACGGAATAATTTTACCGGCGGTAACTTTGGCAATTTATCAATCAACAAAATATGTTCGGCAAGTGCGGACGGTAATTTTGGACGAATTGCATCAAGATTACGTAATTGGAGCGCGGGCGCGTGGCTTAAGCGAAAGTGCAATTTTATGGAAACACATTTTGCCAAATGCAGTTTTGCCGCTGATAACACTTTTGGGAATGTCAATCGGCTGGCTACTGGGCGGCGTGGCAGTTATCGAAATAGTTTTCAGCTGGCCTGGAATTGGAAACATGGCGGTACGCGCAATAATGATGCGGGATTATCCACTGATTGAAGGATTTGTACTTTGGATAGCGGTTGCGTATATGTTCATAAATTTTTTGGTAGATTTATCTTACACTTACCTTGATCCAAAACTTAGAAAGGGGACGGCGCAGTAATGGAATTTATAAAGACGCACAAATTATTTTCGTTTTACAGCTTGCTTGTAATTTTAATTTTGTTCGTGGCGATATTTGCGCCGTACCTTGCACCTCAAGACCCGTATGACGGCAATATGAGAAATGTTTTACAAACGCCGTCAGCTGAACATTTACTCGGCACTGATAAATTAGGACGCGACACTTTGTCAAGAATAATCGCAGGTACGCAAGTTTCGCTTTTTATGACGATTTGCCTTGTAATTTTATTGGCGATTGTTGGAGTTGTAGTTGGTATTGCGTCGGGATATTTCGGCGGAATGGTTGAAGTAATTTTAATGCGGCTTGCAGATATGATGTTATCATTTCCGGGCGTCGTGTTGGCTATTGCCATTGCGGGAATTTTGGGCGGTTCAATCGCAAATACAATCATTGCGCTTTTAATTGTCGGTTGGGCGAAATATGCGCGGCTTGTTCGCAGTTTGGTAATAAAATTGCGTAACAACGATTTTATAATTGCGGCGCAAGTCAACGGCACGAAGACGATAAATATTTTGCAGCGTCACATTCTGCCAAATATTTTGCCAATGGTAGTAATAACCGGCGCAATGGATATTGGTACAATGATGATGGAAATTGCGGGTTTGTCATTTTTGGGATTCGGCGCACAACCGCCAACGCCGGAATGGGGCTTAATGCTGAACGAAGGGCGGCAATATATTCAAACTGCGCCTTGGCTGATGATTTATCCAGGAATGGCGATTTTTATAGTAGTGGCGATATTTAATTTGTGGGGAGACGCCCTGCGCGACGTACTTGACCCGCGTCAAGAATAGTTTTTAATTATTTCTGTGTTCATTGGAAAATTTCAGCGATTAAATTTTTGGGAAATTTTAAATTTTAAAAAACGGCGGCGCAAATTTTTTCAAGTAGCCGCTTGTGTTAATTCAAAAAAAATTATACAAAAATTTTTATAAAGGAGTTTTTACAATGCTTTTTAAATGGAAAAAACTTTTGGCGGCAGTAGCGGCAACAGGAATTTTACTTACAGGTTGTGGCGGTGAAAATGGCGGTGGCAGTACCAAAGGCGGCGATCCCAACGTTTTAAAAGTTGGTGTAACAAATTTTGCAGACACGCTTGAGCCTACGCAAAATTATTTCGGCTGGGTAGTTATGCGCTACGGTCTCGGCGAATGTTTAACAAAGTTTGATGAAAAAATGAATATTCAGCCGTGGCTTGCCGAAAGTTGGAGCGTCAGCGACGACCATTTAACTTGGACTTTTAAAATTCGTGACAACGTGAAATTTTCAAACGGCGACGCTTTGACTGCAGACGCGGTTAAACAATCAATCGAACGCGCCTTTGCAAAAAATGCCCGCGCCGCAACTTTCTTTGAATATGTTTCAATCGACGCGGACGGACAAAATTTAATTATTCAAACTACAAAGCCGTTGCCCGGTATGCCCGGTTATCTTGCCGACCCGCTTTTCATAATTGTTGACGTTGCCGCCGAAACTGCGGGCAGAGATTTTTCAAAGGAAGGACCAATTTGTACGGGTCCTTACACGGTTGAAAGTTTCGTAAAAGAACGCGCCGTAATGAAACGCAATGAAAATTATTGGGATGGCGCAGTTCCTTACCAAACAGTTGAAATTCCTTCGATTGACGACCCCAATACCCGCGCAATGGCTCTGCAAGCGGGCGATGTTGACGTTGCTGTAAATATTGCGGCGGGCGATATTGAAATTTTCAAAGGCAACGACAAATTTAACGTCGATGAAATTTCATCACTGCGCGTAGTTTTGGCGCGGTTAAATCAGAATCCCGACCACATTTTGAGCGATGCAAACGTTAGAGCGGCTTTAATTTCCGGCTGTGACCGTGAAACTTACAACGATATTTTATTGAAAGGTACATTCATTCCCGGTAAAGCTCCCGTGCCGCCGTCTTTAGATTATGGTTTTAATCAGTTGACAGACCCCAACGCTTACAATCCTGAACGCGCAAAACAACTTTTGGCAGAGGCAGGCTGGAGCGATTCTGACGGCGACGGAATTTTAGACAAAGACGGCAGAAATTTGACGCTTGATTTTGTAGTTTATAATTCTCGCGCAGAATTGCCGCTGTATGCTGAAGCCGTTCAAGCTGATTTAAAGAAACTTGGATTTGACATTAAAATTAACACCGTCGATTATAATTTGATTGACAACATGGGAATTAAAGGCGAATATGACTTGTTAATTTCAAACATTACGACGGCGAACACCGGCGATCCTGAAGTTTTCCTGCGTTGGTACTGGAAAACAAATGTTGACGGCAACAATCCGCAAAATGGCAGCGGTTATTCCAATCCGCAATATGACGCGGTACTTGAGCAACTTTCAATGGAATTTGACAAAACTAAACGCCGCGATTTAATTATTGAATTGCAACAAATTTTACTGAATGACGGCGCGTCTTTATTCTTCGGCTATCCTCAAACGAATATCATTAACGCTAAATATGTTTCCGGCGTCAAAATGTACCCGTCAGATTATTATTGGATTACGAATTTAATTAAACCGGCGAATTAGTGGCTAGTGAATAGGGGCTAGTGGTTAGGGATTTTTCCTTTTAGTGATGAATAAAAAATTAGGCTCTAAATTTTCCGAACTCTAAGCAGGATTTTTTATTTTGATTAGAGAAATTTGGAAAATTCATAGAGCTTAATTTTTTGTAAATGATTGGAGTCTTTTACTTGGAAACTTTTTGTATTTTTATCGCAATAATTGGGCTGATGTTCGCGGCGTATCGCGGCTGGTCAATAATTTTAATTGCGCCGTTTTTTGCGATAGTGGCGGCGATTTTAAGCGAATTTGGAATAATGCCGACGTACAGCGAACTTTATATGACGCGGCTGGCAGAGTACACCAAAACTTATTACCCCGTGTTTTTATTTGGCGCAGTTTTCGCAAGGTTAATGGAAAAAGGCGGCTTAGCGTCTGCCATTGCCGCAAAAATTATTTCGTTACTTGGTGAACAACGCGCAATTTTGGCAGTAATTTTAGGTTGCGCGGCTTTAACATACGGCGGCTTGAGCGTCTTTGTAGTTGCGTTTGTAATGTACCCGTTCGGCGCGGAAATTTTCAGAAAAGCTGACATACCGAAAAAATTATTACCTGCAACGTTATGGATGGGAATTTTTTCTTTTGCAATGGTTGCACTGCCCGGCACTCCACAAATTCAAAATATTATACCGTCGTCATATTTTGGGACTACAACTTGGGCAGGTATAGGCGTGGGAATTTTCGCCACGATTTTATTTTTGGGCGCGGCTATGGGCTGGATTACATTTCGTGCAAAGTCTTTAAAAGCGAAAGGCGAAGGTTACGGCGGCGAAATTGCACAAAAACAACAACGCGATCGCACTCTTCCACAATGGCAATTTGCACTTGTACCGCTTTTAATGGTTATCGTGATAAATATTATTTTGAGCAACCCGTTCAACTGGGAATGGGGCTTTCACTGGGACGAATCAAGCTTAGAAAAATTTTTGCCCTTGCAACTTACTTTATTGGCGGGCAGTGTCGGCAAAGTTAAAGCAATTTGGTCAATCAGTGTTGCGTTGATTGTCAGCAGTTTTGCGGCGGCGTACATTGGGCGTAAACGTTACATTTCAAAACGTGAAAATCTTTTGGAGACAATAAACTTTGGCGCGGCGTCAAGTTGTGCGGCGGTTTTAAATGTTGCGTCAGGATTTGCCTTTGGTAGCGTTATGGTATCTTTGCATGGATTTTTACCGATAAAAGCAATTTTGGTAACGATTGGCGATAGCGCGGGACCGTTAGTTTCTGCCGTCGTCACAACAAATATAATGTGCGGAATTACCGGCTCGGCATCCGGCGGCTTGACAATCGCACTTTCAATGTTAGGCGAACAATGGGCGCAAATGGCGGTCGCGCAGGGAATTTCACTTGAGGCGTTGCATAGAATAGTTGCCATTGCGTCAGTTGGAATTGATCCCGTGCCACATTGCGGCGCACTTGTAACACTTTTGGCAATTTGCGGACTCACTCACAAAGAATCTTACTTCGATATTATCGTTTTGCTGGGAATAAAATTTTTCATACCGTTCCTGTGCATTTTATTTTATATGTTGACGGGAATTGCTTAAAAACTAGAAAGGCGGAATTTTATGCTGGGCAACAAACTATTTAAACAACTGCAACAATTTGATCCTGAATTGTGCAAGGTTTTAAAATTTTCACTGGACAGGCAACTTTCCACGCTGTCACTAATTCCAACTGATAACGCCGCGTCGCCGTTGTCGCAATATTTAAAAGGCAGTGCGTTAGGTAATGATTTTATTGGACACAACGCGCTTGAACATTACAGCCGAATTGAACAGCTTGCAGTTGAACGCGCTTGCAAACTTTTTAAAGCTGAACACGCAATTTTGAGGCTTGGAAATCCTGTTGCGGCGTCGCGTGTCGTTTTATTGGCGTTGGCGAAAACCGGCGATAAGATTTTATCTTTCAACCTTCGCAAAAGTGAACATTGCACCGGCGAACAGATGAAATATAATTTTGTAAATTTCGCAGTTGAGCCGCACAATTTGAAATTAAATTATGACAAGGTAAGATATTTGGCGTTGAAACATAAGCCGCGCCTTATAATTTTTTCGCCGACGAATTACCCGCACAATATCAACTATCAAAAAATGCGCGATATTGCAGATGAAGTTGGAGCGATACTTTGGGTAGACTTGGGGCAAAACGCGGGACTTACTGCCGCCGGATTAATTCCTTCAGCCGTGCCCTATTCAGATGTTTCAACTTTTTCAGGAAGTGATGGCTTGCACGGTCCGCAGAGCGGTATTATTTTATGCAGAAAAAATTTAGCGGACTTGTTAGAAAAAACTGTCATTGAAACGGGACACGCCTCACTGAAAAAAAATGTTATGGCGGCGTTGGCGATAACTTTTCATGAAGTTTCTTGCCCAGAATTTCAAGAATACGCGCAGGCGGTTATGGACAATGCAAAGGCACTTGAAAAAGGCTTGCAAAAGGCAGGAATTGAAACAATTTGGGCTAACACGGAAAATCATTTGGTATTGGCGAAGTTGCCGGAAAATATTAACGTTGATTCAGCAGTTGCAAAATTGGAACAAGCGGGACTTTTGGTAAAAGCTGAAACTTTAATGACTTCCGACGCATCAATTTCCTACCCAATTTTAAGATTGTCAAGTTTAGATCCAACAACACGCGGGCTTTTTGAAGAAGATATATTTACAGTTGGCTTGACGTTAGGCGAATTTTTAAAATCTCGGCAAGATTCGGCAGCAATAAATTCAGTTGCCAAAGTCGTCAAAGAAATAATTGAAGGCTTGCCACTATTCGCTGAAGATTGGTTGCCGGCTGAAGAAATTATCAAGGAACGCGACGCCGATTTAATTATGAAAACTATGATTTATGGAATGTAAAAATTTTTCGTGCGTTGAAATATGCGCGGGCGCGGGCGGACAAGCTTTAGGATTGGAACGCGCAGGATTTTCTCACGTTGCACTTGTAGAGTATGAAAAAGATTATTGCGCGGTATTGAAAAAAAATCGCCCAAATTGGAATGTAATTTGTGAAGACGTGCATAATTTTGACGGTAAAATTTATAAAGGCGCAGATTTATTGGCGGGCGGCGTACCGTGTCCGCCTTTTTCTGTAGCGTCGAAACAGTTGGGTAAAAATGATGAACGCGATTTATTTCCTGAAGCATTGCGCCTAATTTCTGAAATAAATCCTCGTGCGGTTATGCTTGAAAATGTGCGCGGCTTTCTGGATAAAAAATTTGACGAATACCGAAATTTTATTTTGCAGTCAATAGAGAAACTCGGTTATAAAGTGCAAATTAAATTGTTAAATGCGTCAGATTTCGGCGTTTCTCAACTTCGCCCGCGTGTTGTAATTGTTGGAATAAAAAATGATGAACGCGGAATTTTTAAGTATCCTGAATCTGACAAAAACGCGCCATTAACTGTTGGCGAATTATTAAAACCGCTGATGAGTGCCAAAAATTGGAAAGGCGCGGAAGAATGGGCTAAAAATGCAAATAAAATCGCTCCTACGATAGTTGGCGGCAGTAAAAAGCACGGCGGCGCAGATTTGGGACCTGTACGCGCCAAAAAGGCGTGGGCTGAAATTGGCGTTGACGGCAACGGCGTTGCAAATGATGTTCCTGACGAAAATTTTGTAGGCTTACCGCGTCTTACAAAAGAAATGCTTGCACTTATTCAAGGTTTTCCGCCGGAATGGAATTTTGGCAATAAAAAAACTGTGGCTTGCAGAATGATTGGCAATGCTTTTCCGCCGCCGGTTGCCGAAAAAGTCGGTTTAGAAATTCGGAGATGTCTCGAAAATGGAAAAATCAATAATCCTTGACGAAAGAAAAAATTATCACAAATTGATAGTTGAAAACCAAATTTTAAATTTGTCGCCAAACGGAATTGCATCAAACGCAGATTCAAGCAACGCGCCTTCAGTAGCCATTGCAAAAATTGTAGCCGAAAAATTAAGTGCTACAGTCGGCACAAAATTAAAAGGGCAGACTTCAGGAAATTTATTTGAAAAAGTTACAATGAATTTTTTAGAAAAAACCTTTCCGCTTTTGCAACACCTTCGCCCGGGTAATTGGGAAATTTTAAATTTGGGCAACCAAAGTAATATCAAAACTTCAGATTTTGCACAGTACGAGCATTTAGCCTATTTGTCAGAAATAATTTCTCAAAACAAGCTCCTTGCAACGACGCTTGGCAACGATTATATAGTTGCGCCGGATATTGTCGTTTATAGAAAACTTTATGATGATGCTGAAATAAATAGCGGCACAAATTTTGTGAGTGATGAAATTTGCCAAATGGCAGATTTAAGAAAGAAAAACGGCGGCAAGCCAATTTTGCACGCCTCAATTTCTGCCAAATGGACTATGAGAAATGACCGCGCTCAAAATAGCCGTACCGAAGCATTGAATTTAATCAGAAATCGAAAAGGACGCTTGCCGCATATCGTAGTTGTTACCGGCGAGCCGTTGCCGTCAAGATTGGCGTCTTTGCACTTGGTACGGGCGATATTGACTGTGTTTATCATTTTGCACTTTATGAGTTAATTGACGCGATAAAGGATTATTCAAAGCACGGGCGCGAAGATATTTTTGAAATGCTGAATAATTTAATTGACGGCAAGCGGCTGAAAGATATATCTGATTTGCCGTTAGATTTGTGTTCTTAAAATTTTAGGAAGTGAAAAAATGTTACTTGAAGTTTCAGACTTAGAAATTTCGTACTCAAAAAGTACAACGCCAACAGTACAGGGCGTCAATTTTGAATTAAACGAAGGCGAAATTTTAACGATTGTCGGCGAAAGTGGCAGCGGCAAAACTACCGTAATTCGTGCAATTTTAAATGTTTTACCGGGCGGCGGCAGTGTTACAAACGGAAAAATGATTTTTGAAAATAAAAACCTGCGCGAACTTGATAACGAAGGTTGGCGAAATTTGCGCGGTAAAGATATTTCAATGATTTTTCAAGACAGCGGCAACATGATGAATCCCGTACATACGATCGGCAAGCAATTTGTAGAATATATTCAAGTACACAGCGACCTTGATAAAAAAGCCGCGTATGATATGGCGATTGACAAATTGGTTTTAATGAATCTGCCGAATCCAGAAAATATTATGAACTCTTACACGTTTGAACTTAGCGGCGGAATGAGACAGCGCGTAGGAATTGCAATGGCGATAACTTTTCAGCCGAAATTATTATTGGCGGATGAACCTACAAGCGCGTTAGACGTTACGACGCAAGCGCAAATTGTCGGCGAATTGATGTTTATCACACGCGGCACGGGCGCGGCAATGATTATGGTTACTCATAATTTGGGCGTTGCAAGTTACCTTTCAGATAATTTAATGGTAATGTCGCAGGGCAAAGTTGTTGAATACGGCAAAACGGCGGACGTTTTAAACAATCCTCAAGCCGAATACACAAAAAGTTTGCTTGCCGCAGTTCCTGAAATTGGAGGGCGTCGTTATGTCTGAAATAATTTTGCGCGTTGAATTTTTAAAGAAAAAATTTTCGCAGTTTAAAATTTTTACCTGCCGCAATTTCGGAAATTTGGAGGCGTCGTTATGTCTGAAATAATTTTGCGCGTTGAACATATCACAAAAAAATTTCCCGTTGCAGGAGGAAAATTTTTAACTGCTTGCGATGATATTTCTTTCAATGTCAGACGCGGCGAAACTGTTGCTATTGTCGGTGAAAGTGGTTGCGGTAAAACTACACTGCTAAAAGCGATTATGAATATGCAAAAACCTACCGCCGGAAAAATTATTTTTCACGACGTGGATATAACGCAACTGACGGGCGAAGACAAACGCCAAAATTACAGAAATATTCAAATGGTTTTTCAAGACCCTACCGCCGCTTTTAATCCAAAAATGAAAATCAAAGATATTATCTGCGAGCCGCTTTTAAATTTCGATTTAATTCAAAAATCTGAAGTCGAAAATAAGGCGCGGGAACTTTTGCAACAGGTTGATTTACCGCCGAACTTTGTAAATCGTTATCCTCACAATATGAGCGGCGGGCAACGTCAAAGAGTGGCAATAGCGCGGGCGTTGGCACTTCAGCCGGAAATTATCGCCTGCGACGAGGCAACCAGTGCGCTTGATGTTTCAGTGCAGGATACGATTATTAAACTTTTGGTAAAACTTCAACAGGAAAAAGGCATTACTTATCTTTTCATTTGTCACGATATGGCACTGGTAAATTTGTTTGCTCACAGAATTTGCGTAATGTATTTGGGAAATATGATGGAGCAACTGGACGGCGATAAATTGGACGGCGCAAAGCATCCATATACCCGCGCACTTTTAAAAGCGGTTTTTTCTACTGAACAGGAAAAAAATCAGTACATAGAAATTTTGCCCGGCGATATTCCAAGTCCGCTGAATATTCCGACCGGTTGTCCGTTTCAAAATCGTTGCTTGCATTGTCAGGAACTTTGCCAACAAAAAAAGCCCGAATTTCGAGAAATCGAGCCAAATCATTTTATTGCTTGTCATTATCCATTAGAAAATTAAATACCAAGTGCGCTGTGAACGCCATCACTAACAACAGGATAACCGCTGCCGTTTAATTTACTGCCAAAAAACTTCATCTGGTAAATCGAAAAAAATGCAACTTCGGCAGAATTTGGAATCATAGGGTTGCCTTCGGCGTGGCTGTAATCGCGGTTAATATCCCAAACTTTCCAAATACCGCCTTGCTTGTGAAAAACGGTTTTAGTATCCCAGTTGTACTTGAAATAAAGTACGAATTTTTCGCCGAAAGTGTACGGGCTGTCAATGTAAGTTTCGTTTTCGCGGTAATATTTGTCAGAAAAATTTACGGGTATAATTTCAATCGAAAGTTCATAAAAAGGCGGCGCGTATTTGTCCACGTACACAGAATTTTTAACGGCGTAGTAGCCAACGCCCATCCCGCCGTCAACACAAACTAAATTGCCGTTTTGCAAAGTGTCAGGATAAATACTTTCAGCAGATACCGCCGAACTTGACAAAATGAAGACGGCAACCATAAAAATTTTTAAAAGTTTTTTCAAGTTTCACACCTCTGCAATTTGTTTTAATTTAATAAAATATGATTCAACCAACAAGCGCAGATTAGCATTTGAGTTAATTCTGCGCTGAATTTTTTTGCCTTCGTCGAAAATTTTATATAAAGTTTTTTCATTGATTTTCAGATTTTCAAGGCGGGATTTTAAATCAGCGTTGTAAAGGTCAGCTTGATTAACTAAAAAAACGTCGCGCAGGATTTTTTGAATATGTATAACAAATTCTGAAAAATTTTCTCGTGAATCGTCAGAAAAACTTTTGCCACGATTAAAAATTTCTTCGACTGTAATTTTTTTAGCCAAAAGATTTTCCAGAAAATTTAAAGCGTCGTTGCGAATTTCATAGCCGCCGGATTCTTCCAACTTTAAAGCGCGTCCAAAACTTCCATCAGCAATAAGCGAAATAGTTTTGGCGCGTTCACTTTCAACGCCGCGCAATTCCAACGCACTTTGAATTATTTCGGCGGGAATTTTTTCAAAATTGACAGTGCCGCAACGTGAGCGCAAAGTCATTAAAAGCCCTGCGCGATTCGCCGTTGTCAAAATAAAAATAGTTTGCCCCGTCGGTTCTTCCAAAGTTTTCAAAAGACAATTAGCCGCCGCGTTATTCATAAATTCCGCGCCGTCAATTATCACAACTCTAAAATCTGAACGATTCGGCTGTAATGCAACTTCACTTTGAAGGGCGCGTATTTGTCCAATTTTAATATTTGGCGCAGACTTAGATTTTTCCGGCTCAACAACGTAAAAATCAGGATGACTGCCCGCCTCAAAAAGTTTGCAACTTTCACAGACGCCGCAAGCCTCAACATTTGAATTTTCGCACAATAAAACCGCCGCGCAAATTTCGGCGATTTTCCTTTTGCCAATTCCTCCAACGCCGGAAAAAATTACAGCGTGAGGAAATTTTTCTTCAGCCAAAATTTTTTTCAAATGTTCAATACGCGGCGCGTTGCCTAAAATATTTTGCCAACTGAAATTTTTCATCACATGTACAAATCAACAAGCATACCGCGTATAGCGTCGTGGCTTGCGATAATATCCAATTTATCAGATTGACCGAGCCGAATTTTTTCAGCCATTTCCTCAAGTTTTCTGTCAATCTTTCTGACAGTCGTATAAACGCGTTGCCGCCCCATTCTGTCCCAACCGGCTTGAGCGTTCAATTCGTACATACCGCCGACCGCCGCGCCAATAAAATTTTTAATCATCGTGCGATATTCGCGCAATTCCTCATAAGTTGGAGTACGGCTTAACTTTCCGGCTTGTTCGTCGATTTTTTTCAGCAACGCTTCCATTTCTTTATGTGAAACGCCTTCGTTTTGTTGTTCAAAAAGTTCTTCAGAAAAACTTGTATCTTTTTCTTGAACGCGCTCGGTATTGCCGCCGCTAATAATTTCAAATGGAGAAGTCGGCGTGGGCATTGAGCCAATTTTTACAGGCATTTTAATCCCCTCACTTTCATTGGCTAAATTATAAAGCCGCAAAAGAAAAACGGCAAGAAAAATTTTTCCTGCCGTCAAAAATGGTTTTTTAAAATCGCCGCAAATTCTTCAAGAAATTTTTTGGTAGATTCAATTCGCCAAAATGCAAAGTACTTTCTGAAAATCTGTACGCCGTTGTTGAAAATTGGAACGTACCGAAATATTTTTGACTGCGGCGGCTGATTGAATTCAATCGGAAAGTAGCCTTTGTTCGACGAAACTAACAAATGAGCTTCCTCCAACGTTTCGGCAAAAATGAAGTCGCCTTTCACTCCAAAATATTCTCTGAAAAATAATTCTTCGTTGTAGCGTTGGCTTTCTGACGAAATTATTATAATCGGCGTGTTTTTGAGATCGTTCATTGTCAAAATTTCAAGTTGTGACAGTGAATTATTTACCGGCAATTCAGCATAAAAATTTTTTTCAGTCAAAAAATAATTTACATACTGTGCTGAAGGTTTCCGCCGCAAATCGCTTATAATTAAATCCGCCTTGCCGTTTCGCACAAATTCATAAAGCTCTTCATGAGTGCCGCTCAACAAATTTATAAAAACTTCGGGATATTTGGATTGAAATTCTTGAATCGTTTCCTGCAGCTCGTCGCCGCTGTAGTGTTTCAAATATCCAATAGTTAATTCGCACTCTACGCCCTTTGCAATGCGCGTTGTTTCGCTACAAAGCCGCTCAAAATCGTTGAGAAATACCAAACTTTTCTTGTAAAAAAATTCTCCTGCCGGAGTCAGTGAAAATTTTCTGCCTTCACGTAGCAGGAGTTTAACGCCCAAATCTTTTTCTAACGCCTGTATTTGTTGCGAAATTGCGGACTGCGATATAAAGCACTCATCCGCCGCCCGCGTGAAATTTTGGCAACGTACAACCGCTTGAAAATATTTTATCTGCTTAATCATCAGTCAATTAAAATTTTTTCGCCCAATTTGTAACTTCAGCTTGAGAATTTTTAGCGTCTGCGCCGTGAATCGCCAAGCCGCTTGCAACTTCAGCGTTTGGAACAATTTTTTTAATGTAACTGACACTGCCGCCTAATCCGCTGCCTTCGTGCGTGGCGAACGGGATAATTTTTTTGCCGCTGAAATCGTAATGTTCAAGAAAAGTTGAAACTGCCATAGGCGGAACGCTCCACCAAATTGGATAACCCAAATAAATTTTGTCGTATTCGTCAATGTTCGGCAAATATTTTTTAAGTTCAGGACGCGCCTTTTGCTGAATTTCAACTTTCGCAACGTTTGTACATTCGGTATAATCGACGGGATAATTTTTAACCGTGTCAATTTCAAAAAGTTCGCCGCCGACAGCTTTTTGAATAAATTCCGCTACAAATTCAGTATTACCTTTGGCAAGATTTTTTATACTGCCGTTGACGTAGTTTTGACCTTTGCGCGAATAGTACGCAATTAAAATTTTCGCCATAAAAATTTACGCCCCCAAAATATGTTTGTCAGAAATAATAAAGTGCGAAGTACGCGCGGCGATAAGCCATTTGCCGTCAACTTTTTTGTAAGTGTCCTCGTACCAAATGAAATTGTCGCTGATAAATTCTTTGCCGTCTTCTTCGGTAACAAGCGCGGCGCGGCAGTACAAAATACCGGTTGCGTTATCGCCGTCAACTTTAATGACGTGTTGTCCGTTTTGATGGTGCGAACGTTTCACAGCTGCCGTAAATTGGCTGAAAACTTTTTCCAATTCTTCGACGCCGTGAATATCGAACGCCAATTTTTCGCCCATATAAACTTGAACATGAGTATCTTTCGTAAAAAGTTTCATCTGCGGCGGTACGTCAACTTCTAAATTTGAAAACGTGCCGACCAAATCTTGAATTTCCATTCTTGCTTGCATTTCTTCCAATGTCATTTTTAAAACCTCCAAAAATTTTTTAATGAGTTTTTTTCAAATATTGTAAATCGCCAAAGAAATAACTTGCAGTGGTGCCGCCGTCAATCAGAAAATCTGCGCCGCTTATGAATCTGCCGCGACTGCTCATCAAAAATTCTGCCAAGTCTCCAACTTCATCGGGAGTACCTGCGCGACCGGCGGGACTTGCCTTTAACATATTGCGATAACCTTCGCCGCGCGGTCCTTTCAATTCGTCATTTGCAAGCGGCGTGATAATTATTCCGGGACTGATTGAATTGACGGTTGCGCCGCGTTTGCCCCAATTTGTAGCCTCGTACATTACACGCAAAACATTACAGCGTTTTGAATATTGATACGCCTTCAAAGTGTCGGTAATTTCTTTTATAAAATCAAGTTCCAAAAGTTTTTCAGTCGGTGAAGTTGCAAGCGCGGTATTTTGATCTTCAGGAAGTGCGGGCAGTCTGTGACCACTTTGCGAAGAAATTATAACACCACTGCCGCCATCTGCAATAACTTTTCCAAATTCTTCAAGTAAAACCGCCGTACCGTACAAATCCACTTTCAAAATTGCTGAAACGGGAGCTTGCGAAGGTGAAACGCCCGCCGCGTTAATTACATTTTTAACTGCGCCGAATTGTTGCGCGTGTTCAACTAAATTTAAAATTGATTCACGGCTTGAAATGTCAACTGCAACCGTCGAAGTTTCAAAGCCCGCGTTTTCCAAAATTTCTGCCGCCGCGTTCGCCGCCTCAATTTTTAAATCGCCAAGTACAACATGCTTACCTGCGCCGACTCTACGCGCTATCGCCTGTCCAATAGAGCCACTGCCAATTAAAACTACAACCTCTTTCATTTTTCCAGCCTCCTTAATATCTTAATATGAATTTTACAAATTTGACGGGAAGTAAGCAATTTGAATTTTGCCGACGTTCGATAAGTTTTTCTAATATATTGACGGCAAATTTAAATAATTATAAAATCGAAAAAAATTTTGGAGTTGATGAAATGAAAATTACTATTGGAAGCGATCATGGCGCGGTTGAATTGAAAGACTCGGTAAAAAAAGTTTTAGCGGAATTTGACGTTGAAATTAACGACGTTGGGACTTTTGGAAATGACGCAGTGGATTATCCCGACATTGCGGAAAAAGTTTGCGCCGAAGTTGCAAGCGGCAATTCTGAACGCGGTATAGTTTTGTGCGGTACGGGAATTGGAATTTCAATCGCCGCCAATAAAATTAAAGGTATTCGTTGCGCCCTTTGCAACGATGTTTTTTCTGCTAAAATGAGCCGTGAACACAATAACGCAAATGTTTTGGCAATGGGCGGGCGCGTTTTAGGAATTGGAGTTGCAGGCGAAATTGTCCGCGCGTGGATGAATACTGATTTTTCAAACGACGAACGCCATAACCGCCGAATTGCAAAAATTACCGCGCTTGAAAATAATTAACGCCCAAATATTTTTGAAAATCACTTTTGAGAAAACCACGCCAATTTTTCGCGCAGGGCTTATAATTTGCGGCGTTTTGTGCTTTAATTAGGAGCATTAGTTACATCATAACATTTTACTCCCACAGGAAGTCGGAATTTGTCCGGCTTTTTCAGCATTTAAGGTTTTTTCAATATTAAAGGTGATTTTTATGAATATAGCCATAGTTGACGATTCGGCAAGCGATTTAAATTCTACGCAATTTTTTTTAACTAATTACATTGAAAAATTTTTCCCGCAAGTTGTGCCGACGCTTAACGTTGATACTTTTAATGACGTTGAAAAATTTTTACGTAACTTTAAAAAGAATCAATTCGACTTACTTATACTGGATATTTTTATGCACCCAATCAATGGTATTCACGCCGCGCAGATTATTCGCAGCCGTGATAAATCTGTTTCGATAATGTTTTTGACGAACAGCGAAGATTATATTTTGGACGGCTACAGCGTTTTTGCAGTTGGATATTTTCTAAAACCATTGGCAGAAAACGTCGCGCAGTTTTCAAAAACTTTTACTTATATCTTTCCAAAAATTTTAGAGAATCAGAAAAATTTGTCCGTGCCGGTTAAAGGCGTTGATATTTTAATTCCCTTAAACAGAATTTGGTACATTGACATTGACAGCCGCCATCATTTACAGATACATTTGCAGGAAAAATCTTTTTCAACCACAATGCCTTATGAAAAATGTTTCGACGCGCTGAAGGACGACCAACGATTTTTGGAATGTTACCACCGAATTTTAGTTAATATGGATTTTATCAAGCTGATGGATAAGGACGATTTTATTTTGCAGGACGGGCGCAAAGTTCCTATCAGCCAACGCAAAAGTAAATTCGCCAAACTAAAATATATGTCCTACTTGATAGATCCTAATTCTTTCAGTAAATTGTAAATTTACAATTATAAAAAAACGGCGGTCACGGATGACCGCCGCCGAATATTGATTCAAGGATTGAATC